>Ga0190275_10000003_pt1 | contig 554751 bp, 558 predicted proteins | sample Popmic550T_FD_133745 | JGI IMG/M metagenome (GOLD analysis project Ga0190275, IMG submission 133745) | Populus adjacent soil microbial communities from riparian zone of Yellowstone River, Montana, USA - 550 T | ecosystem: Environmental > Terrestrial > Soil > Riparian zone > Trees stand...
ACTACTCTTGGCTTGTATAGAAATCTTGTAATTTCTGCGCCGAGCAGTGTGCCAATGATAAGGCTTACCAAGGAACTGACAATGGAATCTAGATAAGGCATATGCGCATAATTCTGAGTTATCGTTCAAATAACCGCGCTTAGGTGAATCCGCGCCGCCCTTCCTGGGCCAAGAAGAGCCTGTCTTTGGGACGCTGCGCGGCGCCTTCCTTTGTTGAGCTGCCCCCCTGGAGACAGGCGATGATGTGGGGCCGGCTAGAAAAAGACCACCGCCCGATTTTGGCAGCGGGAGCGAGGCCGCGCCGCTATCCGCCTTCGCGCCGGCCGCGGGCTCGTCCGTGGTCAACCTGAGGCCGACCGCGCCGACCAGGATCATCGCCATGAAGAGGAGCTGGAGCATTCCCAGCTTCTGGCCGAAGGCGGTGATGCCGATGCCGGCGACGGCGACGATGCCGACGCCCGCCCAGATCGCATAGGCGATGCCGAGCGGGATCGTCTTCAGCGCCATCGCCACGCCCCGAAGCAGACCCAGTAGAGGGCGATCGAGGCCGCCGCCCATTGCCATTTGGCGAAGCCGTCGGAGAGCTTGAGGCAGGCGGTCGCCGCGACCTCGAAGGCGATCGCGACGGCGAGCAGGAGCCGCGCGCTCATCGCCAGCAAGGCTACCCCCCCGCCGCGCTCCGCAGCGCCTCCATCTGCGTCAGCCACGCGCCCCATGCCTTCCGCCCCGCCTCCGTCAGCGACAGCCGGGTCTGCGGCTTCCTGTTGACGAAGCTCTTGTCGGCGCGGACGTAGCCCGCATCCTCGAGCTTCCTCAAATGCGCCGAAAGGTTGCCGTCGGTGGCGCCGACCTTGTCGCGCAGCTCGCCGAACAACGCCGAATCGACCGCCGACAGATAGGCGACTACGCCCAGCCTGATGCGGCCGTGGATGACGTCGTCGATCGCATTGTGATCGAAGGGGCTCTCTTCCGCCATCAGTCTCAGGCCTGCGTCTTCGGCTCGCGGGCGAGCAGGAGCAGGCCGGGCAGCATCACCGTCGCGGCGCTTCCGGCGGCCGCCAGCAGATAACGGTCGGGGTGAAAGATGAAAGCGGTGAACAGCCCGACCATGACCACCGCGCCGGCGCCGGCGGCGACCGTGATCCGGTCGCCGGCGAGCGCGCCGGTGACGATTAGGCAGCAGGCATAGACGGCGAAGGCGACCGGCACGATCCAGTCGAACACCGCCTGGCCGGCGCCATTCTGGGCGAGGACGAAGACGCCCGCGAACATCGAGCCGATCGCGCAGGCCGCGGCAATCCACACCGAGCGGCTGGCGCGATTGCCCGCCGATCCCGCGCCCGCTTTGCCGGCGATCGTGCTCGCGAGCAGGAACTGGCCGAGCATGCCCAGGACGCCGAAGCTCCCCCAGATGATCCCGTAGATGATCTTGCCGTCGCCGATCACGCCGCGCAAGGCGAGATGCTGCGCCAGATAGGCCGTCGCGACCAGAAGCCCCCACCAGGCCATGAAGCGGCCGCCGATCAGCGGCGCGCGGGCTCCGCTCTCGGCGAGCTTGCGGAGATAGTCGATATCGTCCGAATTGGGGGTGGCGGCCTGGTTCATCTCATCCTCCAAACAACTTTGAAATACAAAGTATGTCAACCTGGGCGGTCTGTCAAGCGCGCTTCGGCCTCGCTTGACCCCGCCAAGGGCGCGCGCCTATCTCTGGCGGCGGTGGGCCAGGCGCGAAGGATCGAGCGATGGCTTTCAAATCACTGGCTGGGGCGATTCTCCTGGTCTCGGGCGCCGCGGCGCAGGCTCAGGCGCAGCAGCCGCGGCTCGATGCGCGGGCGGCGCAGGCGATCGTCGCCGGCTGCGCGGCGCATTCCGGCGCGCGCAACCAAAGTCATGCGATCGCGGTCGTGGACGCAGGCGGACAATTGCTCGCGGCACTCAGGATGGACGGAAACAGCTACGGCATCATGGACTTCGCCTTGGCCAAGGCGCGGGCTTCGGCCGCCTGGGGCTCGACCACCGCCGGGCAGGCCGAGGGCGCGCGCGGAACGCCGGGTTATTCCGATGCGCCGCATGTGGTCACCGTCGCCGGCGGCGTGCCGGTCTTTTCCGCCGACGGGCGCGAACGGCTGGGCGCGGTGGGAGTATCGGGGGAGGCTCCGGCCGACGATGCCGCCTGCGCCGAAGCGGGGATCCTGGCCGCGGGCCTGAGATCGCGTCGCGGTGCCGGTTGACCTTGCTCGTCCCGCCTGACTATCGCATCCGCGACTCAGGGAGGATGCATGAAGAAGATCTACCCCGATGCCGCCGCGGCGCTGGACGGCCTGCTCAGGGACGGCATGACGATCTGCGCGGGCGGATTCGGCCTGTGCGGCATTCCCGAGCGGCTGATCGACGCCATCCAGGCTTCGGGCGTCACGGGCCTCACCGTCGCCTCGAACAATGCCGGGATCGACAATGAGGGGCTCGGCAAATTGCTGCGCACCCGCCAGATCGCCAAGATGATCTCCTCCTATGTCGGGGAGAATAAGGAATTCGAGCGGCAATATCTGTCGGGCGAGCTCGAGGTCGAATTCTGCCCGCAGGGAACGCTCGCCGAGCGCTGCCGCGCTGGCGGGGCGGGCATTCCGGGCTTCTACACCAGGACCGGGGTCGGCACCAAGGTCGCCGAGGGCAAGGAGGTCAAGACCTTCGACGGCGAGGAGTATATCCTCGAGCGCGGCATCCGCGCCGATCTTTCCATCGTCAAGGGCTGGAAGGCCGACGAGGCCGGCAATCTGGTCTTCCGCAAGACCGCGCGAAACTTCAACCAGCCGATGGCGACCGCGGGCAAGGTCTGCGTCGCCGAGGTCGAGGAGATCGTTCCCGTCGGCAGCCTCGACCCCGACTGCATCCATCTCCCCTCGATCTACGTGAAGCGGCTGATCCTGGGCGCGCCCTACGACAAGAAGATCGAGTTCCGCCTGACCCGCCAGAGGGAGGCCGCCTGATGCCCTGGGACCGCAACCAGATGGCCGCGCGCGCGGCGAGGGAGCTGCGCGACGGCTATTACGTCAATCTCGGCATCGGCATCCCGACGCTCGTCGCCAACAATATCCCCGAAGGCATGGAGGTGACCCTCCAGTCCGAGAACGGAATGCTCGGCATCGGGCCATTCCCCTACGAGGACGAGGTCGACGCCGATCTGATCAACGCCGGCAAGCAGACGATCAGCGAGCTGCCCTCGTCCTCCTATTTCTCGAGCGCGGACAGCTTCGCGATGATCCGCGGCGGCCATATCGACCTCACCGTATTGGGTGCGATGGAGGTGGCGGAAAATGGCGACATCGCCAACTGGATGATCCCGGGCAAGATGATCAAGGGCATGGGCGGCGCGATGGACCTGGTCGCGGGCGTCAAGAAGATCATCGTGGTAATGGAACATACGTCCAAGAACGGCGACCCCAAGTTCATCCCCCAATGCACCTTGCCGCTCACCGGCAAGAACGTCGTGGACATGATCGTCACCGACCTTTGCGTCTTCCAGAGGAGCGACCACCAGAGCCCGTTCAGGCTGATCGAGCTCGCCCCGGACGTGAAGGCGGAGGAGGTGGCGGCCAGGACGACGGCGCGTTACGAAAGCTGATCGGAGACGGAGGGGAGGCGATGCGCTGGCTGGGACCGCTGCTGCTGGCTATGGCCGCGCTCGCGCCGGCCCCGGCGCGCGCGGGCGAACGGATCAGCCTGAACGGGCTCGGCATCGCCCTCACCGCGCCCGACGGCTGGCAGCGCATTTCGGCCGAGGAGGCGGTCGCCCATCTCCCCGACATAAGGGTGGGAAGCGCCGAATATCGCCGTGAGGTCAGCCGGATTCCCCGGCCGATCATCGCCCTGCGCAAGGCGCCGCCCGCGCAATATGCCGGCCCGGTTCCGATCCTCAACGTGCTGTTCAGCGAGCTCGTGGTGGATCGCACGCCCATGCAGGTCCTCGAGAGAACCGTCCGGGTCAGCCGGCGCGCGCTCGGCGACGTCCAGATTCTGCAGGCGCCGCACAGGGTGCGGGTTTCCGGGCTTCCCGCAGCCCACATGCGCGTGGCCTATTCGGTCGAGCAGCGCGGAATCAGGGTTCGCGGCATCTCGGAATATTGGGTGGTGGTCCGCGGCGGCTATTATTTCGCCTTTTCGTCGGGCTACGGTCCGGACGAGCCGGCGGCCACGCGCGCCGCGATCCTCGCGGCGATCGAAAGCGTGAGGCTGGATCCGGCAAGCTGATCCGCCGCGAGACGATCGAAGCCGCGATGCTCGCACGGACCGGGATGCGGTGTGATAAAGGTGCGTCATGCGAATCCTCCTGACCGGTTCCTCGGGCTGGCTCGGCCGCTTCCTGGCGCCGCGGCTCAGGGAGGAAGGGCATGACGTCACCGGCCTCGACGTCGCGCCCGGCGCCGACACCGGCGTGATCGGCAGCGTCGCCGACCGGGCGCTCGTCGGCCGAGTCTTCGGCGAGCATGGGATCGAGGCGGTGATCCACGCCGGCGCGCTGCACAAGCCCGACATCGCCCGCTATCCCGAACAGGCGTTTCGGGACGTCAACGTGGCGGGCACGCGCAACCTGCTCGAAGCGGCCGTGGCGGCGGGCAACGACCGCTTCATCTTCACCTCGACGACTTCGCTGATGATCACCGGGTCGATCCGCGCCGGCAAGGCGGGCGGCGCGACCCGCGCGGCCTGGCTCGACGAGGATTTCGGGCCGCTCGCCCCGCGCAACGTCTACGGCGTCACCAAATTGGAGGCGGAACGGCTTTGCCGCCGCGCCCATGACGAGAGCGGCCTGGCCGTCGCGATGCTGCGCACCGGCCGCTTCTTCCCCGAGGATGACGACACGCACCGCGAGCCGTCCGGGCCGAACATCAAGGCCAACGAGTTTCTGAACCGCAGGCTCACTGTCGAGGACGCCGCCGAAGCGCATGTCGTCGCGCTCGCCAGGGCGCCCGCGCTCGGCTTCGGCACCTTCATCCTCTCCGCCCCGCCGCCGTTCGCGCCGGACGAATGCGAGGAATTGCTGCACGACGCGCCGGCCGTGATCGCGCGCCATTTCCCGGAGGCGCCGGCGCTCTACGCCCGCAAGGGCTGGACGCTGCCCTCCTCGATCGAACGGGTCTACGATCCGTCGCGCGCCGAGCGGCTCATGGGCTTTCGCTGCCGCACCGATTTCGCGGCGATCCTCGAGGCGCTCGCACGCGGCGGGGAATTGCCCTTCGCCCACGATCCCTCCTATGTCTCGCCCAAGGAGTCGGTCCAACCCTAGGGGGGCGAAGATGGTGAAGCGGATGCTGGCGCTGGCATTGGGTGCAATGGCTCTGATGGGAATGCAGGCGCCGCCTGCGCCGCCCGCTTCGCAGCGGCCCGAAATCGCGCTCTGGCGGCTCGATTGCGGCGACGCCCGCATCGGCAATCTCGACATGTTCTCCGACAGCTTCGCCTATGTGGGGCAGTCGAAGCTGCTCACCGACAGCTGCTACCTGATCCGCCACGGCGAGCGCTATTTGCTCTGGGACACCGGCTTCCCGGGCAATCTCGCCGGCCAGACCACGGGCGACGACAGCTTCCGCATCACCATGCGCACGACGATAGCGGCCCAGCTCGCCCGGATCGGGGTGCGGCCCGAGCAGGTGAGCTTCGTCGGCATCAGCCATTATCATGACGATCATACCGGCCAGGCCGCCGACTTCCCGCGCGCGACCCTGCTGGTCGGCGCGCCCGACTGGGAGGCGATCCGAGCCCGGCCCCAATCGGCGGCGCGGTTCGGCCCGTGGGTCGAAGGTCAGAGCCGCGTCGAGCCCTTGGCCGGCGACCACGACGTGTTCGGCGACGGCAGCGTGATCGTGCTGAACATGCCCGGCCACACGCCCGGCCATCATGCCTTGCTCGTCCGCCTGCCGCGCACCGGCGCCGTGCTGCTGAGCGGCGACCTCTATCATTTCACCGAGAATTTCGAGAGCAACGGCGTTCCCGGCTTCAACACCAACCGCGCCGACACGCTCGCCTCCATGGCCCGCTTCCGCGACATCGCCCGCAATCTGCGCGCCCGCATCATCATCCAGCACGAGCCCAACGACATCGCCAAGCTCCCGGCCTTTCCGGAGCCGGCGCGATAGCGGCCATCCTGTTCGCCTGGAAACATCCGTCATTCCAGCGAAAGCTGGAATCTCTTTTCCTTCCAGCGCAGTGAAGAAGGGAGATTCCAGCTTTCGCTGGAATGACGATTCAATTCTGGGCCTGGAGACTCTTCGGAGGTTTGAAACGTGAAAGCTCTTCTATCCAACGCCCCCGGCGGCCCCGAGACGCTCGAGGTCGCCGAGCTGCCCGATCCCGTCGCGGGCCCGGGCCAGCTGCTGATCGACGTCAGGGCCTGCGCGATCAACTATCCCGACGTCCTCATCATCGAGGACAAATATCAGTTCCGGCCCGAACGGCCCTTCGCGCCGGGCGGCGAGATTGCCGGCACGGTCGCGGCGGTGGGGGAGGGCGTCTCCGGCCGGTCGGCGGGCGACCGCATCATCGCCATGCTCGGCCATGGCGGGCTCGCCGAGAAACTGGTCATCCCGGCGGCGATGGCGGTGCCCTTGCCGGACGGGCGCGGCTTCGAGGAAGGCTCGGCGCTGGTCCTCACTTATGCGACGACCATCCATGCCTTGCTCGACCGGGGCAAATTGAAGGCGGGCGAAACCCTGCTCGTGCTCGGAGCCGCCGGCGGCGTCGGCCTCGCCGCGGTCGAGCTCGGCAAGGCCTATGGCGCGCGCGTGGTCGCCGCCGTCTCGTCCGAGGAGAAAGCCGCAGCCGTGAAGGCGGCGGGCGCGGACGAGGCGATCGTCTATCCGCGCGGGCCCTTCGACAAGGAGGGCGCCAAGGCGCTCTCGCAGCAGTTCAAGGCGGCGGTCGGGCCCAATGGCGCGGACCTGATCTACGATCCGGTCGGCGGCGACTATACCGAGGCGGCGCTGCGCGCGATCGCCTGGGAGGGGCGCCTGCTCGTCATCGGTTTCCCCGCCGGGATTCCCAGGCTTCCGCTCAACCTCACCTTGCTCAAGAGCTGCGACGTGCGCGGCGTCTTCTGGGGCGCATTCGCGGCGCGCGACCCCGCGGCGAACGCGGCCCATGTCGCGACGCTCTTCCGGCTCTGGGACGAAGGCAGGATCGCGCCGAAGGTCAGCCGCACCTGGCCGCTAGCCCAAGGCGGAGAAGCGATCGCCCACATGGCCGCCCGCCAGGCGGTCGGCAAGCTCGTGGTGACGATGGGCTAGCGGCGGCGCCGCCCTGCGGTGGAAGCCTAATTGCCTGGCGCAGGCGCAGGCGCAGGCGCGGGCGCGGGCGCGGGCGCGGGCGCAGGCGTGGCTGCCGCGCGCCCCTGCCGGATGGCTGCGGCGACCTGGCCCTCGACAGCGCCAAGCTCGGTTCGAAGCCGCTCCTGCCCCGCGGCGCGCTGCTCTGCCGGGATGGTGGCGAGCAGCGCCTGGACGGCCTGTTCGAGCCGCTGCCGCTGCGGCGCGCATCCGCCGACCACGCTGGCCGCGCCCGCTTCGGGCGTCACCGTCGCGGGGACGGCCTGAACGCCGGTCTGGATGCACTGCCCGAACGCCGTCCCGGCCTCCTGGATCGCGTTCATGGCGGCTGGAGGCGGCCCGGCCGGCGGCTGGCCCGCGGGGGGCGCGGAATTGGGCGCCGGCTGGGAAGGCGCGGGCTGCGCCAGCGCGGCGGCCGGCAGCGCCGCGACACAGAAAGCGGCGAGAATCGGGAAACGCGACATGAATATCTCCTCTTGGATGCCTGTTCCGTGGACAGATTCTCGCGCCGCCGCAAGCGGCTTCCGGCGAAGCGAGGCCGCGCCCCGTTGCGCCGTCCCCTCTCACGGCCTATCTCGTCCCATAGACCCGCCAGCAGCAAGGATTGCCATGACCCAGTTCAACGACCGCGAGCGCGCGTTCGAATCGATGTACGCCCGCGACCAGGAGATGGAGTTCAAGATCGTCGCCCGGCGCAACCGCCTGCTCGGCCAGTGGGCGGCCAAGAAGATGGGCCTGACCGAGGCCGAGGCCGACGCCTATGCCAAGGAAGTGATCCGCTCCGACTTCGAGGAAGCAGGCGATCACGACGTCGTCCGCAAGGTGCTCGGCGACCTCACCGCCGCCGGAGTCGAGATCGACGAGGCGGCGATCCGCGAGTGTCTCGAGCACAAGACCGTCGAGGCGCGGCGCCATTTCATCGAGGCGCAGGGATCGAACTGATGGCGATGGCGGCCGCCGACATCGAGACGCTGATCCGGGCCGGGATCCCCGACGCCCGCGTCGAGATCGTCGATCTGGCCGGCGACGGCGACCATTATGAGGCGCGGGTGGTGTCGGAAAGCTTCCGCGGCCAGCCCCGCGTGAAGCAGCACCAGCGCGTATACGCATCCCTGGGCGGGCGCATGGGCAACGAGCTCCATGCGCTCAAGCTCAGCACCGCAATACCCGAGTAGAGGAATTTCCGATGACCGACGTGCGCGCCCGCATCGAAGAGGTTGTGAACAAGAGCGACGTCGTGCTGTTCATGAAGGGCACGGCTTTGTTCCCGCAATGCGGCTTTTCCCAGAAAGCGGTGGCGATCCTCGATCATCTCGGCGTGGCGTTCGAGACGGTGGACGTGCTGCGGGACCCGGAGATCCGCCAGGGCATCAAGGATTATTCCGACTGGCCGACCGTGCCGCAGCTCTACGTCAAGGGCGAGTTCGTCGGCGGCTCCGACATCATGATGGAGATGTTCGAGGCGGGCGAGCTGCAGCAGCTGCTGACCGAAAAGCAGGTCGCGAAAGCCTGAACCTGCGAAGGGGACAGTCACTTTCACCCGCGGCGGAGACCATCTGGCTGCCGCGGCACGTGAAAGTGACTGTCCCAGTTCGGCCGCAGCGACTATGCTGCCCCGAATTTGCAAGGAGATTCCAGCATGGCCGCCAAGCCGTTTCTCGCGTTCGCCGCCTTCTCGCTCGCCGTGACCGGCACGGCGGCTTCGGCGCAGACCGCCGCACCGCTCTCGCTCGAGAACGCGCCCATGGTTCGGCAAGGCGCCGGCCTGAACGACGCCGCCGAAATGCGCGGTACCATATTGCCCATTCTGGTCGGCGTGATCATCATCGGCATGCTGGTCTTTGTGATCAAGGAGCTCGGCGACGATAACGGGCTTCCCGAAAGCCCCTGAGGCGCGATCGAGGATCAGGCGGCCGCGCGTCGCCTCCCTCAGGAAAATGGGGACAGTATATATTTTTCGGTGCCGCCGGCGCAGTGGCGCGCAGGCCTTGGTGCAAAATATATACCGCCCCCATTTCCCGCCATTTTCCCGTCATTCCAGCGAAAGCTGGAATCCCTCTTCCCTGAGGAAGTGAGATCCCAGCTTCCGCCGGGCTGACGAGCACCGCGTCACGCCATCGCGCGCGCCTTCCTGAGCCCGATATATTCGAGCGCCGCCAGGCCGAGCACCGCCGCCGCCTGCGCTGCGACGAAGGCCGTGCCGAGCCCCGTCGGTTGAGACTGGCCGATCACGAGGACGCTCTGTGCAGTCCAGCCGACATTGCCCAGGATCACCACCCAGACCAGGGCAGGCGGCGGCGCCGGGCGCGACGCCAGCCAGAAGATGAACGCGCCAAGCGGAAGCAGCGCCAGGCCGGCGATCCGCAGCAGCGGCTCGGGCAGGCCGAACAAAGGTGCGAGCATGGCCGCGCCGAGCCCCATGGCCAGCCCGAGGGCGAGGCAGCTCAGCGAATCGAGCGCGAGGATTCGGCGGAGGAAGAGGGTCGATGACATCGGCATTTCCTTTCATTGTCGATGCACCAATCATCGCCGCCTGAGGTCATGCCGTCGATTACGTCGCGGGTAATGGGATTGCGCGGCGACCTGCTTTAGGCTCGCCGCCATGCAGACCCAGCCCCTTCCCGTCGGCGAGCAGCTTCGCGCCTGGCGCGGCCGCCGCCGCCTCAGCCAGCTCGACCTCGCCCTCGACGCCGAAATCTCGGCCCGGCATCTGAGCTTCCTCGAAACCGGCCGCTCGCGGCCGAGCCGGGCAATGCTGCTGCGCCTCGCCGAGCGGCTGAACATCCCGGCGCGCGACCGCAACATGCTGCTGGTCGCCGCGGGCTTCGCGCCGGCCTTGCCCGAGCGCGGGCTCGACGATCCCGCGCTCGCCGCGGCGCGCCGGGCGGTCGATCTGGTCCTCAAGGCGCACGAGCCCTTTCCGGCGCTCGCCGTCGACCGCCACTGGCAGATGGCCGCGGCCAATGCAGGAGTCGCGCCCCTGCTCGCCGGAGTCGCCGCGCATCTGCTGGCCCCGCCCGTCAACGTGCTTCGGCTCAGCCTCCATCCCGAGGGCGTGGCGCCGCGAATCGTCAACCTCGCCGAATGGCGCGCGCATATCTTCCACCGGCTCGAGGCGCAGATCGAGGCCAGCGCCGATCCTGTCCTCGCCGCTTTGCTCGCCGAGCTGCGCGGCTATCCCGGCGGAGCGGCGCGCTCCGCCGACGCCTATGGGGGCGTCGCCGTCCCGCTCGTCCTGCGCGCGGGCGAGGCCGAGCTCTGCTTCCTCAGCACGACGACGATGTTCGGCACGCCGATCGACATCACCCTTGCGGAGCTCGCGATCGAGGCGTTCCTGCCCGGCGATGCGCGCACGGCCGCATTCCTGATGGGCTGAAGAGAAAAGAAAGGGCGGGCGGCGCGACCGGAAAGTGCGCCAGGCCCGCCCTCTTGAGTGGAACCATGTGGACGCAAAATACTACGCACGCCTCGTGCCAGCGCGTGAAAAGCCCTGAAATCCGCGCGTTTCAGGGTTAGCGGAAATTAACCTTCCGCTGCGGTTGTAAAGCCTCCCGACAGCCCCCCTATGTCGTCATTGCGAGGAGCGAAGCGACGAAGCAATCCAGCGGGCGCCGGACTGGATTGCTTCGCTACGCTCGCAATGACGAGCTTCGATAACGGTTCATCCTGCATTCACCTGGGCGATGACTACTAATGTAGTCGAAAGCGGGAGGGTCGCGCGTGGAGCGGATCGGGGAAGCCGAATATGCGGTGATGGAGGTGCTCTGGCAGGACGCGCCGCTGACCGCCGCCGAGGTCGCGGCGCGCGTGCCCGCGGCGCGCGGCTGGAGTATCCGCACGGTCAAGACCATGCTCGCCCGGCTGCTCGCCAAGGGCGTCCTCGCCCATGAGGAGGAAGGCCGGCGCTATCTCTACCGGCCCGCCATCGCGAGGGCCGATTATGTCGCGCAGGAATCGGGCCGGCTGATCGACCGCATGTTCGGCGGCAAGGTGACCCCGCTCGTCGCCCAGCTTGCCGAGCGCGACCGGCTGAGCGACGCCGACATCGCCGAGATCGAGGCGCTGCTGAAGGCGCTCAAATCATGACCTGGTTCCTGACCAACATGGTCTGGGCGAGCCTTATCATTCTGCTCGTCCTCGCCGTCCGCCGGCCGTTCGCGTCCGTCTTCGGCGCCGGGCCCGTTTATGCCCTGTGGCTGCTGCCCGCCTTGCGGCTGGTGGCGCCGCCTTTGCCCGCCTGGGGCGTCGAAATCCCCAATCTCCTTCCTGCGCAGAGCTTGAACCTGTTCGTGGAGGATGCGGCCGCGCCGCTGCCGCCGGACGGCGGACCCGGGCAGTGGGTGCCCATCCTGCTCGCTTTATGGGCAGTCGGCGCGGCCGCCTTCCTGGCCTGGCAGTTCCTTGCCTATCGCCGCTTCGTCGCCGAGCTGGGCCAAAGCGCGCGCCAACGCGGCGCGCATCGCGGCCTTGGGCTGATCGAGAGCGCCGCCGTGCAGGGGCCGCTGGCGCTCGGCCTGCTGCGCCGGCGCATCGTCGTCCCGGCCGATTTCGAAAGCCGCTATTCGGCCGAGGAGCAGGCTTTGGCGCTCGACCATGAGGCGGTCCACCATCGCCGAGGCGATCTGTGGTGGAACCATCTGGGCCTCCTCATCCTCGCGCTGAACTGGTTCAACCCGATCGCCTGGTTCGCCTTCAAGGCGTTCCGCGCCGACCAGGAGCTGGCCTGCGACGCCGCAGTCGCCGCCGCCGCTCCGCCCGAGGCGCGCCACGATTATGCGCGCGCCTTGATCAAATCCGCGAGCCGGCCCGGCCTGATCGCAGCCTGCCCGCTGAACCATGCCGATCAATTGAAACGGAGGTTGAAGATGATGAAGTTCCACAAGCCAAGCCGGCTGCGCATGCTTGGCGGCAGCGCCGCGATCGTCCTGCTCGGCGGGCTCAGCCTCGCCGTCGGCGGCCCGGGCCTTGCCCATCCCCACCCCCAGGCCGCGCAGCCGAAGCAGGGGGAGGCCGCGCCCGACCGCGAGCGGCGCGAGCAGAGGGTGATCGTCCGCACCATCCACCGCGACGGCTCGGGCGGCGGCGCCCATCGCCAGCATCACGGCACTGCCGGTCATCCCGGCCCGGGTGGCCGCGAGCCGGTGATCGTGATGACCCGGCCCCACGGCGAAGGTGGGCCTGCCGAACGCAGGGTACGAGTCCTCGGCCCCGATGGTGAGCTGATCACGCCCGAATGCACCGACGGCCAGGCGACCAATGTCGACGAGACCAGCGGCGGCGAGCGCACCCGGGTCGTGTTCTGCCAACGCGGCAACGCCACGCCGGCCGAGCGGGCCGAGCGCCTGCAGCGCGCCCGCGACCGGCTCGCGCAGGACAGCGAACTCAGCCAGGCGCAGCGCGAGCGCGTCACCGCCGCGCTCGACCGCGAGATCGCCCGGATCAGGGGGAATTAGTCGAAAGCCCTCCCCCTTGAGGGAGCAGCGGGTCGGCCATGCCCCCGGCATGGCCTCAACAGCGCGGGGCGCTGTTGACCCGCTGCTGGTGGGGTGGGGGTGTCGGGCGTTCGAGCCTATTCTCGGCCACCGAACCCCCTCACCCCAACCCTCTCCCCGCTGGGAGAGGGGGCGTGCCCGCATTCCATCACGGAAGCTGATACTGCTCTCCGCCGCCCCTTCACTTCCCCCCTCGCCAATGCCACATGCCGGGGATGGAGGATCTCCCCACCGGCAAGGTCGAGCAGGTCGCCCCCGGCGTCCGGCGGCTGCTCGCCGGCAATCCCTCGCCCTTCACCTTTACCGGCACCCAGACCTATATCGTCGGCGCCGGGGCGATTGGGGGCGAGGTCGCGGTTATCGACCCCGGCCCCGATCTTCCGGACCATGTCGACGCCATCCTCGCCGCCACCAAAGGCGAGCGTATCGCGGCCATCGCCTGCACCCACACGCATCGCGACCACAGCCCCGCAAGCCGGCCGCTGGCGCAGGCAACCGGCGCGCCGATCGTCGGCTGCGCTCCGCTCGCGCTCGACGATGACGGGCCGCGTGCCGACGCCGCCTTCGATTTCGACTATGCGCCGGATCGCGTGCTCGCCGATGGGGAGGCTCTGGAGGGCGATGGCTGGCGGCTCGCGGCGGTGGCGACACCGGGCCACACCTCCAACCATCTCTGCTTCGCGCTGGAGGGCACCGGCGCCCTCTTCACCGGCGACCATGTCATGGGCTGGTCGACCACCGTGGTGTCGCCGCCCGACGGCGACATGACCCTCTACATGCGGAGCCTGAAGCTGCTGCTCGGCCGCGAAGACAAGGTCTATCATCCCGCGCACGGGCCGGCGGTCACCGCGCCGCACAGCCATGTCCGCGCGCTGATCGCCCATCGCCGGATGCGCGAGCGGCAGATATTGAAGCGGCTCGGCGAAGGGGAGGGACGGATCCCGTTCATGGTCGAGACGATGTATCAGGGCACGGACCCGAGGCTGTTTCCGGCCGCGGGGCGATCCGTGCTCGCCCATCTGGTCGATCTGGAGGCGCGCGGGCTGGTGCGGAGCGAGGGTGAGGCATGGACGCTGGCCGCCTGAGGAAGTGGTTCTTCCTGGTGCCGCCCCTGCTGGCGCTTTTGGTCGGCGCCGGCATCGGGCTGTTGCTGCGCCCGGCCGCCGAGGCTTCGGCCGGGCCGGATCCGATGGAGATCGCCACCGCCACCTTGCTCTCGGTCCGCGAGCAGGGCCGGCAGACCGTCTTCGTCGGCCGCTTCGCCGCGATCGCGACGGCGAGCGAGAGCCGCTTCGGAATGAGCGCGCGCAAGACTTTGATCATGCCCGGCCAGGTCCGCTACGCCGTCGATCTCAGCCGCCTGCGCCGCCAGCACCTCGCCTGGGACTCGGGCACGCGGACGCTGACCGTGACCCTTCCGCCCCTTGAAATCGCCGGCCCGCAGCTCGACCTCAATCAGGTGCAGGAATATTCCGAAGGCGGGATGCTGATGGCGCTGACCGATGCCGGCCGCACGATCGACGCGGCCAACAACCGCGCCGCGCAGGAGGAACTGACCCGCCAGGCGCGCGGACCGCTGCCGATGAACGAGGCGCGCGCCGCGGCGATGCGCGACGTCGCGCGGAGTTTCGCTTTGCCGCTGCGCGCGTCTGGGATAGACGCGAGCGTCGCGGCGCGGTTCGTCGGCCCCGACGGCCGCGAGCAGGCGAGCTTCCTCGATCGGCCGCGGCGGATCGAGGACCGGATCAGGGCGAGGAACCCATGAACGCACCCCATGCGAGCCTCAAGGGCCTCGACCTGCGGACCGAGATCGACCGGCTGCGCAAGGAGCGCAACGCCGTGCTGCTCGCCCATTATTACCAGACGCCCGAAATCCAGGACATTGCGGACTTCGTCGGCGACAGCCTGGACCTCTCACGAAAGGCGCAGGCGACCGACGCCGACGTGATCGCCTTTTGCGGCGTCCGCTTCATGGCCGAGACCGCAAAGATCCTCTCGCCCGACAAGATCGTCATCCTGCCCGACATGGACGCCGGCTGCAGCCTCGAGGATTCGTGCCCGCCCGACCAGTTCCGGGCGTTCCGCGAGGCCCATCCCGATCATATCGCCCTGACCTATATCAACAGCTCGGCCGAGGTGAAGGCGCTGAGCGACATCATCGTCACCTCCTCGTCCGCCGAGACGATCCTCAAGCAAATCCCCCTCGAGCAGAAGATCATCTTCGGCCCCGACAAGCATCTGGGCGGATATCTGGCCCGCAAGACCGGGCGGGAAATGCTGCTCTGGCCGGGCGTGTGCATCGTCCACGAGGCCTTTTCCGAGACCGAGCTGATCAAGCTCAAGGCGCAGCATCCGGGCGCGCCGGTGCTCGCCCATCCCGAATGCCCGCCGCACATCATCGACCATGCCGATTATGTCGGCGCCACTTCGGGGATACTCAAGCACGCGCTGGAATCGCCGTCGAACCTGATAATCGTGGCCACGGAGCCGCACATCATCCACCAGATGCAGAAGGACGCGCCGCACAAGACCTTCATCGGCGCGCCCGGCGCGGACGGCAATTGCAACTGCAACATGTGCCCGTACATGGCGCTCAACACGATGGAGAAGCTCTACGTGGCGCTCCGCGACCTTCAGCCCCGCATCGAGATCGCCGAGCCGCTTCGTCTGGCCGCCAAGAGGTCGCTCGACCGGATGCTGGAAATGGCCGCGCATACCGTCGGCAAGGGCGATGTGGGAAAGCCGCAGATCAGCGGGGACTAGCTCCGTCATGCCAACGAATGAGCTCCGTCATTCCAGCGAAAGCTGGAATCTCACTCGTTCTGCCTGAAGGAAGCGGGATTCCAGCTTTCGCTGGAATGACGTTTCGGGCGGTTCCGAGCCCGAGCTAGTTCTCGTTGGCCGTCCCGCAATAGGCGCGGTCGAGATAAAATCCCGCGAGGTAATAATGGGCCCGCGCCGCTTTCTCGTGACGTGCCGCGTTGGCGCGGTCGAGCTCGGCTTCGGCGCGCTCGAGGAAATAGTCTTTCTCGGCCAGATCCATCGCTGTCTTCCCCTGTTGGATGTTCAATCCTTTTGCGGCCCGACGGTTCCGACTCGGAACGGGGAGTCGCGCCTCGGGGTCGCCGCGCTTTGTCTCGCGGTACGGGGAAGACGTTGATCTGAATTAGTAATCCGGCCCAGCGGGATACCAATGCGGAGTCGCACGTTCTTTTGCCGCGCCATGCCCCCGGCTGCTGCGGGGCGGGAAGAGGAGGACATGACATGCCCGAGCAGGATTTCACCGACGCCATCGCCTTGCTGAAGGCGGATCACCGCAGGGTCGAGCAATTGTTCGCCGCGTTCGAAAGCGCGAAAGGCGACGGCCGCAAGGAGAAGCTGGCGCGCGAGATCTGCACCGAGCTCAAAATCCACACCCTGCTCGAGGAGGAGATTTTCTACCCGGCCTTCCGCGGCAAGATCGAGGACGACCTGCTCGACGAGGCCTATGTCGAGCATGACGGCGCCAAGGTGCTGATCAACGACATCGAGGCGGGCGGGCCGGACGAGGATTATTACGAGGCCAAGGTCAAGGTGCTCTCCGAGGAGATCGAGCATCATGTCGGCGAGGAGGAAAAGCCAGCCGAGGGGATGTTCGCCCAATGCCGCAAGGCCGACGTCGACCTGGTCGCGATGCGCGACGCGATGCTCGCCCGGAAGGAGGAGCTTGTGGCCCAGGCCGAGCGCGAGGGCCTTCCCCCCGCCAAGGTCACCGCCCTCGATCTCGCGCCGGCCTGATCGCGATTCCCCTCTCCCCAGCGGGGATTGCGGCGACAGGTCCGTCCCCCGGACGGACCAAAAAGTCGCCGCAATGGCAGGGTGAGGGGGTTCGGTGGCCGAGAACTATCTCTACGCCCGACACCCCCTCCCAACCCTCCCCCTCGAGGGGGAGGGCTTTTTTTGGACGGCTTCGTGCCCGTGGGGGCGGGACGTGCCTTGGCGGGCGGCGCGGAGTTAGCCTAGGAGGTGCGCGTGACCTTCGCCCTCGACTGCTTCGATCTCGACTCCTTCGTCGCCGCCACCCTCGCCGAGGATCTCGGGGAGGCGGGCGACATCACCTCGGCCGCGGTGATCCCGGCCGAGGCGCGCTTCACGGGCGTGATGGACAGCCGCGAGGCGATCGTCGTCGCCGGCCTGCCGGTGGCCGAAGCCTTCTTTCGCGCGCTCGATCCGGATGTGGCGATCGAGCGCCGCTCCTCGGACGGTGATCGGGCCGCCGCCGGCACCGATCTGCTCCGCCTGTCGGGCAATGCCCGCGCCCTGCTCGCCGCCGAGCGGTCGGCGCTCAACATCGTCCAGCATCTTTCGGGAATCGCAACGCTCACCCGGCTCTATGTCGAGGCGATCGCCGGGACCGGCGCGGTGCTGCTCGACACGCGCAAGACCATGCCGGGCCTGCGCATGCTGGAAAAATACGCAACGCGGATGGGCGGCGCGCGCAATCACCGCATGGGCCTGTGGGATGCGGCGATGATCAAGGACAATCATGTCGCGATCGCCGGCTCGGTCGCCGAAGCGGTCCGCCGCGCCGCCGCCGCCGGCATCGGCCGGATCATCGTCGAGGTCGACAGGCTCGACCAGATCGAGCCGGCGCTCGCCGCCGGCGCGACCCACCTGCTGCTCGACAATATGGATGCGGCCATGCTGGGCGAGGCGGTCGCCAGGGTCGCGGGGCGGGTCCCCACCGAAGCCAGCGGCGGCGTCACCCTCGAGACGATCCGCGCCAAGGCGGAGACGGGGGTCACCTACGTCTCGGTCGGCCGCATCACCCAGTCGGCGCCCGCGGCCGACATCGGCCTGGATTTCTCGGCGGCCTAGGAGCCGCGCAAAACGGGCCGTCATTCCAGCGAAAGCTGGAATCTCGCTTCTTTTCATCGGCTGCAAAGGCAAAGAGTTTCCAGCTTTCGCTGGAATGACGACTGAGGCTCAGAGCTCCCGCCGCGCCGTCACCCGCCCTTCGATCACCCCGGTTTCGGGATGGTGCCGGTCGAGCCAGCGCTTCACGATCCTGAGGTTGCGCGTGTTCGAGCGGAAGAAGAAATCCGGGATCGCGCCGATGAAGGGGATCAGGCCGAGCAGGAAGTCCAGCCCGATATTCCCGGCCATCCGGAAGAGGTGCCAGCGCGACATGCCGAGGTTGCGCGCCTCCCAGGCGATCCACGCGCCCATCGACGCCGCCACCACGCCGCCGACCACGGGGATGAAGTCGAGGATGACGTCGAGGCCGATCTTGCGGCTGGTGCCGGGAATGGTGAAGGCGCGTTCGAGCAGATGCTCCATCGCCTCGATCCGCCCGCGGACCGAGGCCGGGTCACGGCCGACCGGCAGCCGGTCCGCCATCTTTCCAAATTGGGCCTGGTTCATGGCCATGCTCAGTCTCGCTCCGCAATCAGGTTCACCGCGGGATGCCGCGCGAACGGGTTGGGCCGAAAGCCGGTCAGCCGCCGCGGAACGAGCGACCAGCGGACCGGCTGGGTCAGGGGGATAAACGGCGTCAGGCCGGTAAGTATCCGGTCGGCGATCGCGAATTGCGCCTGCCGGTCGGCCGGCCGCGCCGCGAGCCGCGCGGCGAGCAAGGCGGCGTCGGCTGCCGGATCGCAGACCGCGCTGACCTCGCAGGTGAAGTGCCGCAAATACCAGCTGGCGAGATTGGCGGGCGCGATCTCGTCGATGAGGACGAGGTCGGCGGGCTGGCCCGGGCCGACCCGCACCGCCTCGACTCCGATCAGCCTCCAGTCGTGGCGCAGATAGGCGAAGGCCAGCCTGTAGCCGGGTCCTTCCGGAATGGCGACGCGCAGCCGGAGCGGCGCCTCCAGCGCCAGCGCGGCGATCGCGCGGGCGGCTTCGTCGCGGCGCTGCTCCTGCGGCGAGGCGGCCCAATCGGGCAGCGCGGGACCGGGCAGCTCCTGCACGCCCGCCGCGACCAGGCCGGTGCGCGGCGCCGCGCCGGGTGCGCCCATCGCCGCCGCCAGAGCCTGTCGGTCGATCGCCATCGCCAGCGCGCGCCGCACGGCGGGATCGGCGAGCGGGCCATCGCGCGCGATGAAGGCGAGTCCGAACAGGCCGCTCACCGGATCGAAGACCAACGCGCCGTCCTGCAGATTGGCCGCCCGCGCCAGCGGCAGGTCGCCCATCGTGCCGCCGACCACCAACACCCTTTGGCCCTGGGCGAAGCGGGCGATGGCGAGCGCGGCACGCTCGCCGCGCAACACGATGTCGGGCGCGCCTTCGCCCTGCTCGTCCTCCTCGGTGCGCAGCCGCTGCAGGCGGACGCCCCCGCCCCCGTCGGCCGCCGGACGATAGGGTCCGGTGCCATAGCCCTGCCGGGCAAGCGCCAGCTCGGGATGGGCGAGCAGCTCCAGGAAGAAGGGCCGGGGCCCGCGCAAGCTGATCTCGAGCACTTCGTCGGTCATCGGCTCGATCGCGGCGATGGCGCCCAGCACGGGCTTCAGCGGGTTGCGGCTGGACCGGCCCAGGGCGGCGCGCAGCCGGTCGGCGACCTGATAGGCGGTGACCCGGCCGCCATTGGCCCATTGCGCGCGGCGCAGGCGGAACGTGTACCTGAGGCCGTCGTCGGAGATGATCCAGCTCTGGGCCAGAGCCGGCTCGATCTCGCCCCGGGCATTGAACCTGACCAGGCCCTGCGCGACGCCGTCGGTGAGGAAGGCGGAAGGGGCGTCGAGCGGCGCGAGATTGGGATTGGCGAGCCGCGGCGGGCCGCCGATCGCGCTCACCTCGATCGGCCCGCTCTCGCGCGCCTCGCAGCCGGCAAGGCCGAGACAAAAAGCGGCGAGGCCCGCGAAGAGCAGGGGTTTGAGGAGGGTCATGCGGGTGCATATTAGCGCCGGGCCCGCGAAAAGCAGCCGCCCTTTACGGCTCTTTCATCTCTCGGCGGCATAAGGCCGCGATCATGACGCGCAAATCCCCAGGAGCGGGCGACGACCAAAGCGAGGTGCCCGGCTTCCGCTCCCGCCGCGCCGCGCGCGTTGCGGTGGGCGGCGCCGAGGTGAGCCTCAAACCGGACCGCGTCTACGCCGTCGAGATCAAGGTCAGGGACATCTCCTCGGCCGGCTTCATGGCCGAATGCGCCGAGCCGGTGCGGATCGGCTCCTACGTCTCGCTCGACATCCCCGGCATCGCCCAGGTCCAGGCGCAGGTGCGCTGGCAGATCGGCGCCAGGATGGGCGGCATGTTCTTGGACCCGATCAGTTTGGCGCAGTGCGAGTGGACCGCTGTGAAGGCGGAGGCGGCGTAACCTCCGTCCTGGCCGGATTAAACCGACCCGTCATACCGGGGAAAGCCGGTATCCAGACCAAGACAAGAGAGTTCCGGCAAGCGGCTGGACGGGTTGGCGTCGTCGGTCCTCCCGAGAATATCCGACGAAGCCGCGACATCCTAAACCCGCTGTCCGCTGACCTGTCCCGTGCTAGGATCGCATCGGAAAGGCCCATTAATGTCGATAACGCGCACAAAGCAAATGATGGATCAACTCGATCGGTCGGTTAGAGCCGCGGACGAACTTTCTGAGTGCATGCGTCAAATCACGCAACCAGAATGGGCGAGGCGTCTGGACGCATTCGATCGTCTTCACGATGAGTGGTCTGAACGTATCAACCAGCTAAGCCAGCCTTTCATGGAAATTCACGCGGCCTTTGCACAGATCAGAGATTCCATGGTCAAGCTGAGCGCGCCCTTCGTGGAATTCATAGAGTCAATTGCAAGGGCGGGCGCGCCTCTCGCAGAAATGATGCGGAGAATCGGCGAGGAGCTTGAGAAGTGCAAACGCTTGGAGACAGCTGGCTGGCTGCCCCACGCGGAGATGCCGTTTAAAGACATTTCGGACAGCGCGCTCGATTCGAAAGCTATCTCGGAAATCGTAGAGCGGCACTATCGCGAGAGCTGGCCCGCGATCAAAGCGGGATTCTTGGAATCGGTCGCCGCCTGTGACCTTGACGACGAAGCGCAAGCCACCTTCGCGGAGGCTTTGGAAGCGCACGATACGAACCTGTTTCGACTCACCAGCCGCGCGCTGTTCCCCGAAATTGAAAGGCTCTCACGCCTCGCAATTCATGACGGGGCGATGGATAGAATTGCGAGCCAACCGATGCTGCGTGAAGCCGCCGGAAGCTTGACACCCGGTGAGATGGCGGTCGCGGGGTCGCATGGATTGACTCTCTATTCCCGCCTTCGAGATCACCTCTATGCCAATCTAACGACCGAGGAGGATCTGGCAAAAATCCTGGCGAGCCCCATCCCCAACCGTCACGCGGCGGTGCATGGCTTTTCGACCTACGGCACATTCAAGGGCAGCTTGAACGCGCTGATCCTGACTGAGTTTATTTTTCGGACGATATCCGCGCTCAAGCAGCGGGCTAGAGATCAATCCGAACTGGCAGCGGCCTAGTCTTAGCTTCCCGCAGCGAACCGTCGAAGCTGCGCCAGTTCGGCATTGTTGGGGCTAAAATGTCTGGTCACATAGTCGGGTTGAAGCGATTGGCCCACTCTGCCCGGGTCAACGAAATCGACCACCATCCGCAGCGCCGGATTGAATCGCCTCCGAGGCCATCCGAGAGAGGCTTCAAGATCGGCAGAACGCACGCCGTCACGCTGCTGAACGACCAGAGCAGCAATCGCCCGCGCATCGGTCGTGGTGTCCCAGCCCATGATGGGTTCGTCGAGCACTTCATAGCCGTACTGGGTCAGCCGATACTCCGAAGGCGAGCCGATGAAGGAAATGCTCTCGATCAAGCCGAAGCTTTCGAGGTCGCCGAGCCCGTCGAGAAACTCATCTTTGGAGCTGTCGGGATAGGCCGCTTGCAGGTCGGCAAGTGTGATCTCATCCTGCATTAAGCCATCCGGGCAACGCTCGACCAGGTACTTAGCCGCGAGCGCTGTAGCGCCAGTCAGCGTCATCCGGCGCTCACCTGTGCGCTCGTCGATATCGTCAACGCGCCCGTGCAGGGAGTTCACGCCCTCTGTGACGTCGCCCTCCCAACGTGTCCTGTCTCTCGCTTCGTGGTCCGGCACACATGCCTCGGCGATTTCCGTGAGCACCGCACCGGCGTAGGGCACAGAGCCGGCGGCGACCTTCGCAATGTGGCGCGCGGCCTTGTTCTTGGGGAATTTCTGTGGCCGCTCTATCGGGCCAGGCTTCGCGTCGTCGTCGCGCATTGCCTGAATGTAGTGCGAGCATCGCGTCTTGCCAGTGCCATTAATCCGACGCTGGCCGGGGATCCTTGGTGCGGACGGCGGGACTTGAACCCACACTTCCCGAAGGAAAGCAGATTTTAAGTCTGCTGCGTCTACCGATTTCGCCACGTCCGCATGGCCGCCGTCATGCCAGTTTCGGCCCGCCCGCGAAAGCGCGGCCTGCGCGCCGATAGGAAAGCCGACTCGGCGAAGGGTAGTGGGGCAGTTTGAAAATAAGCAGGGTTGACCAAGGCTGGAATGCTTAGCGGCAAGGTGCCATATTCCGGGCATGGACGAACTGAACGCGATGCTCATCAACCTGGCTGAAAGCCGCCGCAACGTAGCCTGCTCGATGTTGGCAGCCCATGGCGCAGGCGAGCTCCCGCTAACCCCCGATGAAGTCGCCCACCAACGCGCGGAAATCGATGATTGCGATGCCGAACTTGCGGAGCTGCGCAAATGAGCAAGCCCCCCAAGCGCCCCCGCGACGTGAACCAGCTGGCGAAGCTGATCACCGATATTGCGACTGGCCAGGTCGACGAGCCCGAACAGACGCCGACAGAGCGTCGCGCTTCTAAGGCCGGATCGGCCGGAGGCCCTGCGCGTGCTCGGGCGCTCACTCCGCAACAGCGTTCGGAAATTGCCTCCCTCGCAGCGCACGCGCGCTGGAAGAAGGGCAACTAGGCGGCGTCGTCCCTCTTATCCATCGCCGCCATCCGGAGCTCGATGTCGAATTCCAGATCTGCCGGAAGGACCTCGACCTGTTGTTCGGGGGGCCGATTGTCGTTCCAGTGAATTTGGTCGAGCCGGAGCTGTAGCTGGTCGTCCACAGTTTGCTCGCGCCGGAGAACGCAGGCTTTGCGGAAGCTCTCGGGTTTTGTCTTCGGATCATCAATATCAATGTATGAAAAAATCAGCTGCCCGTCCGCAGTCGTTTTCGGGATCGCATGATAGCCGCGATATGGCCGCCCGGTCTTGCGATCGTGGCGGATATCTTGCCGCGCAGCATTCTTGAACAACTTGGCCAGCCTGTCCTCCTCGGTGACCGGAGGAGGAGCCTCCCAGCCCATGCCTAGGGCCATGCGCGCTACGGCATGCATATCGATTTCGGCTTCACCGGTTTCGTCCATCCAATGCCGGATGAAGCGCTGCCTTTCTGCTACTTTAGACATCGAACTTCCTCACTCTCCAAGGGGATAAATATCGCCCCATCCATCAACGGCCGCGCCGGTCTGTACATGGGACCGGATGCTTGAGAGATAGGGGCGAAATCGGTCGTAGCGACCCGTTCTGTGGTGGAGCTGGCCAGCCACAATACCGGGGTGAACTCCCAATAGCTTCGAAAAGCCAAGGAAATCGCGCTCAGAAAAGAAGGGCGCCTTTCGGGTTATAAAGTTGTCCATCTGCTTCTTTGGGACACAAAACTCCTGTGCTGCCATATTGGCAGCCCGCTCCTCCTCAGTGACATTTGCGCCTGTCCCAGCCCGCTCACCCTCGAGTTCGGTATCGAGGATCATTGCATTTTTGCCGTGACCCAGACGAACGTGCTCAAGCTCATGGCGTAGCACGAACCAGAAATTGTCGATCCGATCATGCCTCATGGAAAGCCCGACAACGGGAGAATGCTCGTCAAGCCAGAAGCAGACACCGTCGATCTTCGCCGTCGCCAAAGATTCCACGATCACGAACCTGATGCCGCATTCGGCGAGGATGCGTGGGACCTTGCGCGCCTCTTCCGGCGCGACGATCAAAGCGTGAAGCTTGTCTAAGGCCTGATTAAGCGCCGCAGGAGTAAACTTCGCGACCAGCATGTCTTCAGCAATCGCGCGAACTCGATAGAGCCATGCCAGTTGGGCCGGAGTTGTGTCGGTGTTCACCATGGTTTTGCGGGCCGCATGAGGCAGAACTTCAATTTGATCAGGAGATGAAACTCCGAAAAAGCGCACAAGGCCTGACTCGATTTCCCTAAGGTTCTGAGGGTCTTCCGGATTGATCCAGCCACGCTTTATCATCGCAGCAATAGGCAGGTCCCCAAATAGGGCCGCACGCGTGGCCCGCCCCTGATCCGGACGGGATGATATCCGCGCGATTGCGAGGTCATATTTCCGCTGAAGCTCAAGGAATCGCCCGGCATCGACACCGAATACGTCCTCCAACGCCAAGGCGGTTTCGGTCGTGACCGAACCCTTGCCGGCGACGATTTTGTTGATGGTGGTTTCGTCCTTTTCGAGGACCAGCGCCAAGGTACGTTGAGTCCAGCCTCTCGCTTCAAGAAGCTCCGCGATAAGCTGCCCAGGCATGGAATAATCTGTCATCTGTCCCCCCAACTAGCCGAATCAGCTCGCACCTTCAAGCTGAACCTGCGCAAAAAGTCAAACTGCCCGTTTATGCTTGACTTAGGACCATTTGCATGGTCTGTGGGCTCCATGAACAAGCTCAGCCCCGAAGGTCGCGCCCGCATCCTCCACATGCTCTGTGAGGGTAACTCCATCCGCGCCATCGAGCGCATGACCGGCTCCAGCAAGCACACGGTTGAAAAGCTCCTGATCGATGCCAGCAAGGCGTGCATGGCTTTCCATGACCAATATGTGCGTGGCGTGAAGGCGAGCCGCATCCAGTGCGATGAAATCTGGTCGTTCACCTATGCCAAGCAGAAGAACGTCCAAGCGGCCAAGGCCGCGCCGGATCACGCGGGCGACACCTGGACCTGGACCGCGATTGACGCCGATACCAAGCTGATCGTCTCATATCTCGTCGGCGGGCGCGATACCGAATATGCGATGTGGTTTATGGACGATCTGCGCTCGCGGCTCGCCAACAGGGTCCAGCTCACCACGGACGGCCACAAGGCGTATCTACAGGCCGTCGAGGGCGCGTTCGGCGCCGATGTTGACTACGCGCAGCTAGTGAAGCTGTACGGCCCGACGATCACCGCTCCGGGCCGCTACAGCCCCGCGCAGTGCATCGGCGCCAAGAAGTACCGCGTCGAGGGCGACCCCGATATCGAGCATGTTTCGACCAGCCACGTCGAGCGCCAGAACCTGACCATGCGGATGCACATGCGCCGCTTCACCCGGCTGACGAATGCCTTCTCCAAGAAGGTCGAAAACCACGCTTACGCCGTCGCGCTGCACATGATGTATTACAACTTCGTCCGCATCCATAAGACGTTGCGCGTCACCCCTGCCATGGCCGCTGGCGTGGCCGATCGGCTTTGGGAGATCGGCGATATCGTGGCGTTGATCGAGAAAGCGGAGAGCCGCGCGGATCGGAAGCGCGGACCTTACAAGAAGCCTGATCGGATGATGTATTGAGCAAACGGCCCTGTTAGCGTATGCTCTGACCGTTGGTCTGATGCTTGCGCATGTCCTTTCTCCTTTTCCATGATTGGAAAAGGAAATGGCAAATAAGCATGTGGTACGAGTACGAGTTGGGAAGAAAATTAAGGTCGAAGCCAGAGGGCTTCTAGGCACGACATCGCTTCTCCTGGCGCTGATCCTGCTTACCTTTGGAATCGCTCTTAGAGTATTCCTAGCGCTGTGAACTTGGAGAGGCCGGCGCCGTGCGGTGCCCGGCCTCTCTCGCATCCGGCTCCATCGGATTTTCAAAACGATCGACACCCCTGAATTCAAACTGCCCCACTACCCGGCGAAGGCTTGACTTGTAGGGAACAAAGAGTGAACATCGGCGGCCGCTTTCCCTTGTTCAGCCGGGCGGAGCAGGTGGCTCCGCACCACTTTGGAGGCCCGTGTGCGGTTCGAAAGCAGCCATGTCACCTATTCAAGCGCGGCGGAGGGGAACCCAGGCGTCCACTTCGTCCACTTAGCCTGTCCTGGGCGACGTCGAAGGGCTCGCGGCAGAGGCGCGTCAGGCGTCCACTTCGTCCACTTTGGCCATGGCTCGCCCCGCCGCGCGGGGCAGCGGAAGCAGGGATGGGGAAGCGCGGCCTCAGACGTTCAGGCGCTCGCGCATTTCCTTGCCGGGCTTGAAATAGGGGACGGCCTTGGCGGAGACGTCGACCGGCTCGCCGGTGCGCGGGTTGCGGCCCTTGCGTGCGTCGCGGCTGCGGGTGGAGAAGGCACCGAAGCCGCGAAGCTCGACGCGGCCGCCATTCTGCAGCTGCTCGATGATCGAATCGAAGAAGGCCGAGACGACCCGCTCGACCTCCTTCAAGGTCAGATCGGGATGATCGTCGCAGAGCTTCTGGACCAGTTCGGATCGGATCACGGCACTCCCCCTTCAAGGCCTATAGTCACCGGAACCGCCGGCCCATGTCGCGAGCCCCCGCGGGCGACATCCTCGGGCCGACATTTGCACCGATATTGGCAAAAATCAACCCGAGGGAGTGAGCGAAAAATCCGAGCAATTCAAGAGGTAAGCAGCGCCGGCTGGGGCAAGTAAGCGGGCGCCCCAAAGCGGGCGCCCGCCGTAACGGAAATTAGCTCTTCTTTTGCTTTAACGCCTCCCCGAGGATGTCCCCAAGAGAGGCGCCGGAGTCGGACGAGCCATATTGGGCGACGGCCTGCTTCTCCTCGGCGATCTGGAGCGCCTTGATCGAGAAATTGGGCTTTTTCGAGCGGTCGAAGCCGATCACCAGAGCGTCGAACTTCTGGCCGACCTGGAAGCGCTCGGGGCGCTGCTCGTCGCGGTCGCGGCCAAGGTCGGTGCGCTTGATGAAGCCGGTGACTCCGTCGTCGCCGACCTGCACCTCGAGCCCGCCGTCGCGCACTTCCAGCACGGTGACGGTGACGGTCTCGTTCTTGTTGACCCCGGCGCCCCCGGCCGCTGCACCGGCGCCGCCCTTGGCGACCCCGCCGCGCTCGAGCTGCTTCATGCCGAGCGAGATCCGCTCCTTCTCGACATCGACGTCGAGCACCACGGCCTTCACCGTCTCGCCCTTGTGGTGCAGGTTGAGCGCCTCCTCGCCGGTCACGCCCCAGGCGATGTCCGACATGTGGACCATGCCGTCGACGTCGCCATCGAGGCCGACGAACAGGCCGAACTCGGTCGAATTCTTGACCTCGCCCTCGACTTCGGTGCCGACCGGATGCTTCTCGGCGAAATCGGACCAGGGATTGGCCTGCGCCTGCTTGAGACCCAATGAGATGCGGCGCTTCTCCTCATCGACCTCGATCACCGCCACGTCGACCTCCTGCGAAGTGGAGACGATCTTGCCGGGATGCACGTTCTTCTTGGTCCAGCTCATCTCGGAGACGTGGACCAGCCCCTCGATGCCGGGCTCCAGCTCGACGAAGGCGCCATATTCGGTGATGTTGGTGACCCGGCCCTTGAACACGCCGCCGACCGGATATTTGGCGCCGGCGCCCTCCCAGGGATCGCTCTCCAGCTGCTTCATGCCGAGCGAGATGCGCTGCGTGTCGCGGTTGATGCGGATGATCTGCACCTTCACCGTGTCGCCGATGTTGATCACTTCGCTCGGGTGGCCGACGCGCTTGTAGGAAATGTCGGTGACGTGGAGCAGGCCGTCTATGCCGCCAAGGTCGACGAACGCGCCGTAATCGGTGATGTTCTTGACGACGCCGTCGAGCACCTGGCCTTCCGCGAGCGACATGATGAGCCCCGAGCGCTGCTCGGCGCGGGTCTCTTCGAGGATGGCGCGGCGCGAGACGACGATATTGCCGCGGCGGCGGTCCATCTTCAGGATCTGGAAGGGCTGCGGCAGGTCCATCAGCGGGCCGACGTCGCGCACCGGGCGGATGTCGACCTGCGAACCCGGCAGGAAGGCGACGGCGCCGCCCAGGTCGACGGTGAAGCCGCCCTTGACGCGGCCGAAGATCACGCCTTCGACGCGGTTGCCCGCATTATGCTCGGTCTCGAGCTTGTCCCAGGCGGCCTCGCGGCGGGCGCGGTCGCGCGACAGCATCGCCTCGCCGTGGAGGTTCTCGATCCGGTCGACGAACACCTCGACCTTGTCGCCGACACTCAGCTCGGCCTTCTGCCCGGGCGCGGCGAACTCGCGCAGGGGCACGCGGCCTTCGGACTTGAGGCCGACGTCGATGACGGCGAGGTCGTTCTCGATCGCGGTCACCGTTCCGGTGACGACGCGGCCTTCGAAGCTTTCATTCTCGCCGCCGAGGGATTCGTTGAGCATCGCGGCGAAATCGTCGCGCGTGGGGGTTGCCGTGGTGGCCATATGGGTAGTTCCTAACACAGTGTTTTTGCCGGCCTGGGGGTTGGTTCCCCCGGTCTGGTAACCAGCATGCCGCAGCGGGCCCATCCCGATGCGGCGCCCTTTGGATGGGGCGTCTTGCGGGAAGCGGGGACGCGAACGGCGCATGCGGAAGGGCGGCCTCGCCGTCTCCCTAGCGCCTCAACATTCCAAGGCTTCCCGCGGGGCGCACCACCTGCCGGACGGGGGGGCGTATAGGGGAAGGGAGGGAGGGGGGCAAGAGAGGGGCGCTGCTCAGGGAATTGGCGCTTTGGGAGAGTAACAGGGACCTATTGCTGCCGAATGGTCAAAATGCGACCTAGACGGTGGACGCAATCCGCATGGAAACGCCTCGCTCGATCCCGGACGGGGTTGGTTCGTTCGGGAGATATTCGGCTCTGGACCGCGAAGCCCTCTAGCTTTCCCAGTGGGAGGCCGAAGTGGATGTGTGCGCCTTCGTCGGGCCCATCTCCATTCCGACCGGGCTAATTCGAGCCACTGGCTGACTGCGCTTCCATGAACAGGAACCGCTCGACCATCGAGGAGGATTCCCAGGGCGTCTGTCTTCCATCGGTCGCCGCAACCACGGCGCGGCGCACGGCCATGAACGTATCTGCCAGCGCATGCCCGGGACGCTGAATCTCGGACACCAGGGCGGATGCGAACGGACTATTCTGGAGTCCCTCGCCGTCCTCCGCGACATCGCCTGGCGCCGTCGAATAGGCGATGAAGCTGCCGCGTCGCGCCTGCATCTGGGCCAGGCCCTGCATTCCGCTTCTGAAACTCCGAGCGAGCGGCATGTTGCGGCAGGCATCCAGAATCAGGATGTTCGTGGCAGCGCCTGCCTCCTCCATTTGCAGCAGCACCGCGTCGGCCGAAACGGCCTCGATCGCCAGGTCTGCCTCACGGCGAATCTGAGGCCTGGCCGGGATTAGATAATTGACGCCCCGTGACTGAATGCCGTGTCCTGCGAAGTAGAACAGACCAGTCGTTCGTTCGCCGGCTGCGGCCATGCGGTCTCTGAATCCGATCACGGCCCGCATCATGGTGCGATAGTCCGGGTCCAGAAGCAGAATGACCTCGAAGCCGGCGCTTCTGAGCACGGCGGCCATCGCGCGCGCGTCATTGGTAGGGTTTACGAGATTCCCCATTGTCACGTAGTTGCTGACGCCGATCACCAGGGCAACCCTTGGCAGGCGGCTTCGCGGGCTGTTGCTGGGAATGTCGGCGAAGGCGGTCGGCTGAGGGGGGTTCGCGGGGACCGCAAAGATGTTCGAGGGCACGGTCAGGCCATAGAGCGCGTACCAACCTGCGACGCTAGGATCGAGCCTCAAAGCCGCTTCGAAGGAGGCTCGTGCCTCAGCCGTTCTGCCCAACCCCAGCCGAGCCAATCCAAGTCCGAATCTCAAGTGCGCATCGTCCGGATTGCTTAGCAGCCCGGCTTCGTAATCCCGGGTCGCCATGTCGTGCCGGCGAAGCTTCAGGTTGATGAACCCCCGATACCCATGAGGTTCGTGCGCCCTGTCCAGTTGGGCCGCTTCCCCGCACGCTGCCAAGCCTTCGCTATAGGCTTCGATAGCCGCCAGATTCCAGCACAGGATTCGCCAAGCGAGTGCCGAAGGCCGCATTCGGACCGCAACGCGCAGGTCCTCCACCGCTTCCCTGTGGCGACGAAGGGCGCCATATGCATTGCCGCGCCCGACATATGCGATATCGACTTCAGGTGTATTGCGGATCACTTCGCTATAGTCTGCGATCGCCGCTTCGTAATTAGCTAGCTGGTAATAGACGGTGCCGCGATTGTAATAGACGAACGCCGAGGGCCGGAGCCGAATTGCCTCGGTCAAATCCGCGAGAGCCTGGGCCCTGTTGCCGAGGCCCACGTGGGCGACGCCCCTATCGGCGAGCGCGTTCGCCATCTGCGGGTCGATTCGCAGCGCCGCATCGAAACTCTCGATCGCCTCCGGCAATCGAGACAGATTATCGAGCGCGGCGCCTCGACGATACCAGGCGGTCGCGTTCTGGGGCGAGGCGCGCAAAAGCTCGTCGCACGATCGGAGGACCTGTTCGGGCGGCGCCGTGCCGTCTTCGCTGAGGCAATTCTGGGCGCCGGGGCCTTGCCCGTCTGCCGACGTTCCGAAAGATGCGAGCAAGATGAGCGCCAGACCAGCGAGGCGGAAATAGTCGAGCAATGCGGTGCCTCCCGAAACTCGGTATAGAATAATGGGCCGCCGAATGCGAATCAACGAACCGACCGGTGTAACGAACCAACCGGTGTCAGCTACGTACGAACCGACCAGCCAGGCACGGTACCTGTCACTAAGGAAAAATCCTACGTACCTGTCACCGAGGAAATCCAAGAAGGATGGATCTCACGCAAAGCCGCAAAGGCGCAAAGGACGCGGTGGCCATCTGTCCTTTTCGTCCCAATCGTCCGGCAGGCTCGGAGAGGTACGATCGAGGCACGTACCTCGAGGCACGTACCTGTCACCTACCCGAGTACGTGCCTGTCACCACATCCTACGCGCGCGGGTGCTTCGACGGGCGCGAGTCGCGCCTCGGCCCCTTCACGGATCTCGGTAGATCATGGCCAATATCGGAACCCTCTCATCATCGGCAATTTCTGATCGCTTGTAAGGTGAGGCCAATCGCTATACGAATAAATGTGCTATTCGATCAGTCGTGTTCCCCCGCGATGAACATCATTGCGAGTCGATGGCGAGTCTAACCGCATCAATGGGAGAGATATGATGAAGACCGCTGCAATTGTCGTGGCGCTGTCCAGGGTTGCTTTGCTTACGCTGTCCTCCTGCACGACACCGAGTTCCCAATTTGGAGGGCCGGGAGCGCGACGGATCGAAATACCTTATAGAGTGGTCGCAACAGCCGAGTTCGTCGGAGCCCAAAGACGCAATGATGTCGTCGTCATGCGGCGATTCCTCGTGCCTACGGGGGTAGAGGTTGTCCCCATGGATCCGCAAAACAATGTGGTGTGTCAGCCGCCGGTGGGGACGCCGGGATGGGCCTGGATTCCCTATTCGTTGCCGAAGATCGGCTTGTATTGGGGTGGAGTCTGCCTTCCCATGAATGGCACGGTGACCACCCTCCCACATACCGAGCAGAATTAGCGGGCCGCCCAGTATTTGCGATCGGTGGCAGGTACGTACCTGTCACCGAGGGGCTTCTAGAGTTACGCCCTCAGCGAAAACCATCCGTACCTGTCACCGAGATAGCCAATCTCTACACTTCGTTGAAAGTCGGTCGGCCATAATGGCGATCATAGTCCTCAAGACTCTCGCGCCGACAGGAGTCCGCCCGGGTCGTCAAATCTACGTTGCCCGACCATCTGCTGTTTATCGTCGCTGTATTTGACGAAAGATCGATATTGACCTGCGCTGGGGACCCACCCCCCATGTCGAACGTTCCTCTGATACCACCCTCATTCCAAGCTGCCACTTGGATCGGGTAACGACGGGTGGGACCCATCCACAATATCCTTCTTGAAGGTTCGTCGATAGCGAACACCACCAGGGATTCCGTGTTTCGAACGCCCCGGCAGACGAGCGCGTATTTCCCTTCAGGTTGCGAGCAGCCGGCGAGAACAAGAGGTACTAGAAACCCAAGCACTCCAAACGTCGCTATCGAAGCCGCCCTGGCCATGGTGATAGCGCTCGCCTGCACTGCGCTTACCCCTCAGCGATCGTAATCGGCCGGGGGTATGAAAGGCTCCCCCCGCGCGCGGGCCGCATTGGCCGCTTCGGCGATCGCCAGCTTGCGCTCGATCTCGGCTTGCTGGACCGCCTGCCGCTCGGCCTGACGCCGCTTGTCGTGGGCCCATTCGGCGAGGAACTCGGGCGCGTTCACGACGAACACGAGGCCGATGATCACGACGGCGCCCACCACGAGCTGCAGGATGTCGGGGAGATTGCTCATCGGCCTCCTCATAGCCGCGCGGCGTTAAGCAACGGTGAGCCGCCTGTTCAGGCGCGGCAGCGGCGTCGAGGTCGCTGGGGCTGAAGGGGGGGACAAAGAGGTGTGTGTCCCCGCTCGCCCAGCGTACCCGTCGCCGAAAGCTACCCGTCCCCGCCCGCCTCATGCTATTCCGGACGGACGGAGCCGAACGCATGGACAAGATCGTACCACTCCTTCTCTTTCTCGCCGGCTGTGCCGCCGCCTTTTTTATCGGGCTGTATGTGAGGAGCCGTTATTTCTCGCGGCCGAAAACCTTCCACTATGGCGAGGAGGTCTTCATCTGGTTGCCCGACAAGGGCGAGGGCCTCTCCATTTTCCGCAAGCATTACGAACATGGCAGCTTTCAATATGCCGACGGGACGCCGGTGACCGACCACCGGCTGCACCGCATGCTCCAGGAGTCATGGGTCAGCCAGAACCGGCCCGACCATAGCACGGACTGAGTGGCCAGGGCCCCCGGCTAGCCGCGCCGCCCCTCGACCGCGGCGATGGCCGCGGCGATGGCTTCGGCGGCGCTCATCTCGCTGGTGTCGATGAGGATGGCGTCCGGTGCCATGACCAGAGGGGCGGCGGTGCGGCCCATGTCGCGCTCGTCGCGGGCGTGGACGTCGGCGAGCACGTCGTCGAAATGGACGTCGAGCCCGCGGGCCTTCAACTCCGCATGGCGGCGCCGGGCGCGGACCTCGGGGCGGGCGGTGACGAAGAGCTTTGCCTGGGCCTCGGGGGCGATCACCGTGCCGATGTCGCGGCCGTCGAGGACGGCGCCGCCGCTCTGCCCGGCGAAGCGCCGCTGCCGTTCGAGCAAGGCGTCGCGGACCAGAGGGTAGGTGGAGATGCGCGAGGCGATGCCGCCCACCGTCTCGCTCTTCAATTCGGGGTCGCCGAAATCGATCTGCGAGAGATCCGTCGCGCGCGCCGCGGCGAATTCGCTCTCGGGGTCGCCGCCGAGCCCGAGCAAGTTGAGGGCGGTGGCGCGGTAGAGCAGGCCGGTGTCCATGTGCGGCAGGCCGAAATGCGCGGCGAGCGCCCGGGCGATCGTGCCCTTGCCGCTGGCGGCGGGTCCGTCGACGGCGATGATCATGCGCGCCCCGTCATTCTGGCCTCGTCATTGCGGGGCCAACGCGCCGAGCGCGGAAAGGAAGCCGGGAAAGCTGGTGTCGACGACGGCCATGTTGGCGACCCCTATGGGCAAGCGGGCGTGAAGGCCAGCCACCGCGAAGCTCATCGCCACGCGATGGTCGAGCCCCGGATCGATCGAAGTGCCGCCGGGCAGCGGGCCGGCGCCAAGGCCGTGGACGGCAAGCGCGTCGCCCTCCTCCTCGACGCAGACTCCGATCGCGCGCAGCCCCGCCGCCATGGCGCAGATCCGGTCCGATTCCTTCAGCCGCAGCTCGGCCAGGCCGAAAGCGCGGGTCGTGCCGCGTGCGAAAGCGGCGGCGATGAACAGGATCGGATATTCGTCGATCATGCTGGGCGCGATTTCGGGCGGCACCTCGATGCCGTCCAGCGCGCTGTGCCGGACGATCAGGTCGGCGACCGGCTCGCTCGAATGCTCGCGCTGGTTCACCAGCGTGATATCGGCGCCCATCTCGCGCAGCATGTCGTAGAGGCCCATGCGGGTCGGGTTGACGCCGACGCCGGGGATCAGGATGTCCGAGCCCGGCACGACGAGGGCGGCGACGGCGAGGAAGGCGGCCGCGGAGGAATCGCCCGCGATGAAGAGACGCTGGGGCTCGAGCTGCGCCTCGCCGCGCAGCAGGATGCGGCCGTCGCGGCTCTCGATCTCGGCGCCGAACTGGAAGAGCAGCCGCTCGAGATGGTCGCGGGTCGGCACGGCCTCGACGATCTCGGTGAGGCCGGGCGTGTTGAGCCCCGCGAGCAGGAGCGCCGATTTGACCTGCGCGGACGGCACCTCGAGGACGTGCCGCGTGGGGAGCGCGGGCATGAGCCCCTCGACGGTCAGCGGCAGGCTGTCGCCCTCGATGCGCGCGCCGATCCTTCTCAGCGGGGCCGCGACCCGGCCCATCGGGCGCCGCATGAGCGAGGCGTCGCCGGTGAATTCCGCGCGGATCCGGTGGCTGGCGGCGAGGCCCATGAGCAGGCGCGCCGACGTCCCCGAATTGCCGCAGTGGAAGGGCGCGCTGGGCTGCAGCAGGCCGCCGACCCCGACCCCGTCGACCGTGCAGGCGCCGTCCGCCTCCATCGCGATCCGCGCCCCCATCGCCTCGAGCGCCGCGCGGGTCGAAGCGAGGTCGCCGCCCGCGTTCAGCCCCTCGATCCGGCTGCGGCCGACAGCGAGCGCGGCCAGCATCAGCGCACGGTGGGAAATGCTCTTGTCGCCCGGGATGGGCGCCGTGCCGCGCAACGGTCCGCGAGGCGAAAAGAGCGTCATGGGGCTTGGCTTTGACAGCGCGCACCCCGTGTGGCAAGGCGCCCGCCGACTGGTGGCCCGTCAGGGCGCGCCTGCTTTTTCATTCATGAACGGAGACCTTTCACCCATGGTGAAACCGGAATGGGGCACCAAGCGGACCTGCCCCAAATGCGTGACCCGCTTCTACGACCTCGGCAAGGACGACCCGATCACCTGCATCGCCTGCGGGATCAACTGGCATCCCGAGCCGGTGCTCAAATCGAAGCAGCCGCTGCCGTTCGAAGCGGCCAAGCCCGAGGTGGAGGCCGAGAAGGAGGATGCGGACCTGGCGGCGCCCGATCTCGACCTCGAGGTCGATGAGGATGCCGAGGAGAATCCCGACGACGAGGTCGATCTGGGCGGCGACGACGACATCGGCGTCCCCGGCGCTGCAGGGGACGAGGAAGAGGTCTAGGCAAGCCGGCGCTCCGGCGCTCCGGCGCTCCCGCCGTCGCTTAACGCCGAGTTTTCCTGCCGCGTCGGGGGCCGCCTGGCCGCCATGGGGTCAGGATCGTATTCCCTTATAAGGGAGCTCCCTTATAAGGGAACGGGCGGGCGAGAGGGGCGCTCCAGTTCTGGGGTGAAGCTGGGGTGAAGCTGGGGTGAAGGAAGGCTCCGCCGGAGTTGGTTGGACGGGCCTTCGTCCGCTCTGGGCGAGGGCAGCTCGGCTCGCGGAGGCGCTGATCGCGGCGGAAGACCGGGGCGCGCGCAACGCCCTTGCGTGGCGCCGCCGCCTTGCCTAAATGCGGCGCTCGCCCGGGACCAGGCCGGGTACGAAAAGGTTCGGGGCCGTAGCTCAGCTGGGAGAGCGCTGCAATGGCATTGCAGAGGTCAGGGGTTCGATCCCCCTCGGCTCCACCATGCTCAGGCAAACAATGCCCCGCATTGTTTAGCCGTGTCCGGGGACACGGCGACCGGCGAAGGCTGCCCGCCGTAGCTTTAGCGAAGGAGGGCACCTGACGTATGAACTAGGTCTGCATCCTGCACAGCGTCAGCCATCCGGACCAGTTCTACACCGCCTTGTGCAAAGACGTTGAGGCTCGGCTGCTTCGAACGGCCTGAGACCGCGACCGATATCCCGGCTTGACGGGCTGGCGGCCCGACTCTAGTGTCTTAGTCAGTTAATACAGCCCTCCGCGAAGATGGGCTGTTGGGGGGGAAGCACGAACCATGATATCCGCCAAGTTTGTCGGCCTCGCCGCCTTCGCCGCCGCCGTCATAACGGGCGCCGGCGTCGCCGCCGCGCCGCCGGCCGACCTCAGAACCAAAGCCGACGCGATCGTGCAGGCGGCCTATCCCGCCGACGGGCCCGGCGCGGCCGTGATCATCACGCGGGGCGGAGAGACGATCTACCGGGCGGGGCGGGGGCTTGCCGATCTCGAAGCGCGGCGGCCGATCGCGGCCGACAGCGTCTTCCGGCTCGGCTCGATCACCAAGCAGTTTACCGCGGCCGTGGTCCTGCAGCTCGTGCAGGAGGGCCGGATCTCGCTCGACGACCCGGTATCGCGCTTCTTTCCGGACTATCCGCAGCCGGGCGCCGCGGCGACCGTCCGCCAGCTGCTGAACCACACCTCCGGCATCCAATCCTATACCGGCATTCCCGGCTGGATGGTCGAGGAGAACACCAACCGCCCCCACAGCACCGCCGAGATGATCGCCCTGTTTCGGGACCGGCCGTCGCCGACCCCGCCGGGCCAGGCCTGGGCCTACAACAATTCGGGCTATGTCCTGCTTGGCGCGATCATCGAGAAGGTGACCGGCAAGCCCTGGCACCAGGCGGTCGCCGAGCGGATCGCGGGGCCGCTCGGCCTTCGCACGACCGGCTATGGCGTGGAGCGCGAATCCGGGGCGGCGATGGTGCGCGGCTATACGAGGAGCGGCGGGGAGGTTCGGCCGGCGCGGCTCATCCACATGAGCGTGCCCCACGCCGCCGGCGCGCTGGTCGGCACGGTCGACGACCTCGCCCGATGGTCCAACGCGCTCCACCATCGGCGGGTCGTGGGGCCGGCGCTCTACGCGGCGATGATCGCGCCCGCGGCCCTGCCGGAGGGCCGCACGCACCCCTACGGCTTCGGGCTCGGGCTCGACGACGTGCGCGGCCGCGCCACGATCGGGCACAGCGGTGGCATTTTCGGCTTCAGCACCTACGCCACCTACGTCCCGTCCGACGATCTGTTCGTTGCAATCCTCACCAATAGCGATGAGCCCGCCAGCCCCCCGGCTCTGGTCGCGTCGCGGCTGGCCGCGCTCGCGCTCGGCGATCCTTACCCCGAATTCGAGCGCGCGCAGGTCGATCCGGCCACGCTGGCACCCTTGTTCGGAATCTATCGGGTCGGCGATGCCGGCGTCTCACGGCGCTTCTTCGCGCGTGAGGGCAAGCTCTACACGATGCGCGACGGCGGCGCGGACCTCGAAGTGTTCGCCGCCGGCGGGGACCGCTTCTTCTACGGGCCGAACAGCCTGACCTGGTTCCGGGTCGAGCGCCGCGCCGACGGCGCCCATGTCATGGCGATGCACCAGAACGGCAATGTCGAGGCGGAGCGCGCGGTGCGGACCGGCGACGTGCCTCCCGAGGCGCCGCCGGTCCAGGTCGCCCGCGAGATACTCGTCACTTATGTCGGCCATTATCAGACGCCGGGGCCGGCAGCCGAGATCGCGATGGGCGAAAATGACGTGCTGACCATCCAGCTCACCGGCCAGCCGGCGATCCCGCTGCGGGCGACCAGCGCCACCGAGTTCGTCGTCCAGGGCGTCGATGCGCGGATCGTCTTCCACCCGGAAAATGGTGCGGCGAACCGGTTCGTGATCCACCAGGGCGGCCGCGAGCTCGAAGGGCGCCGCGTGGCCCGGTGAGCCGGGTCGCTGCGGGCCGGGGGAGCAGTGCTCAGCGGAACTGGCAGTTGGTGCCCGCCCATAAGTGGGTGACGACGGCATCGGGGGCGTCGCTGCCGAGCAGGCCGTGAATGCCGCCCGCGTCGAATTCCACGCCGAGCGTCGTCGTCTCGATGCGCGCCTCGCCCGCGTCGCCGTCGGTGAGATGGGCGCGGGCCGAGCCGATGCCGAGGCCCATTTCCTCCTCGATCGGCTGCGCGGCAGCCGGGCCGTCGAGCGACCAGCCGACGAAGCGGCCGTGCTGGAAATTGAGCGTCAGTGGGCCGAAGCTGGTGAATTCCATCGGGCCGGCGCCGCATTCCTGATTGGCCTCGCTGCCCGTGGCGGGGCCGCGGATCGCGGCGACCGCGGCGACGATCTCGGCCCTGGCGATGCCGAATTCGAAGATCCGGTTGGTGTGCAGGCCAGGCGTTCCCGAGGCGAGGCCTCCCGCGATCAGGCGCAGCTCCTGGCCGTTGAGGCCGGCCCGCGGGTTGACATAGTCAGCGGACTGCCCAGCTGATCGGGGCGGTGGCGTGGCGTAGCTGCAGGCTGCCGTGGCGGCGAGCAGCGCGAGCGGCAGCAGGGATTTGAGCATCGTCCGATCTCCTCTCGCGCATCGTAACAAGCCCGCAGGCGGAAGCAATGCGGGCTAGGCCGGCGCCTCCAGGCCGAGCCATTGCGCCATCGAGGCGAGCTCCGCGGCGAGCCGCTCGCGCGTCTCGGGCGGCGCGCCGGGCTCCAGATGCACGCTGCGGGCGATCAGCCGGCCGTTCTTCCGGTCGCTCTTGAGATCGACCCGGGCGACCAGCGCGTCGTCCATCAGGAAAGGCAGGACATAATAGCCGTGCACGCGCTTTTCCGCCGGCGTGTAGATCTCGATCCGGTAATGGAAGCCGAACAGCCGCTCGGTCCGCGCGCGCTCCCAGATCAATGGGTCGAAGGGGGCGAGCAGGGCGTGGCCTGCGATGCGGCGCGGGCGGCGGGCTTCGGCATGGAGAAAGGCGCCCTGGCGCCAGCCTTCGACCGCGACGGGAATGAGGACGCCCTCTTCGACCAAAGCGGCGATCGCGGTCCTCGTCTCCTCGACGCCGAGCCGGAAATAGTCGCGCAGGTCCGATGCCCTCGCCACGCCCAGGGCCCTGGCGGACAAGGCGACGAGCGCGCGCCGGGCGTCCGCCTCGCCGGGCGTCGGCAACGCCAGGATCGCCTCGGGGATGACCCGTTCGGGAAGGCCGTAGACCCGCTCGAAGCTGGCGCGCCTGGTGGCGATGGCGAGCCGGCCGGCCCAGAACAGATATTCGAGCGCATGCTTGGTTTCGCCCCATTCCCACCAGCCACTCCGGCTCTTGCCATGCTCGAAATCGGACGCGGCCATCGGGCCCTCCGCGCGGATGCGCTCGAGCACGGCTTCGGCTTCGGCGCGGCGTTCAAGCGCATAGGATTTGAGGCGCGCCCAGCCCGCTTCGCCGCGCTCGGCCCGCGCCATCCGCCAGCGCAGCAGGGGGTGGAGGGCGAGCGGCAGCAGCGAGGCTTCGTGCGCCCAATATTCGAACAGGCGGCGCTCGCCGCGCCTCCCCCAGGCGGCGCGGTCGAGCAGAGCGGTGTCATAGGGGCCGAGCCGCGAGAAGGCCGGCAGATAATGGGCGCGGGCCAGCACGTTGACGCTGTCGATCTGGTGCAGGCCGAGCCGGGCGATGGTGCGGGCGAGATGACCCCGATCGACCTCGGCCGGCCCGGCGGTGCCGAAGCCCTGCGCGGCCAGCGCGATCCGGCGGGCGGCGGCGAGCGAGAGGGTGTCGGCGGGACGGTTCACGCCGCCATCAGAACGACCGCGACGGCGCTGTCAATCGGCGCCGGGCGAGGAACTAAAACCTTCTCCCGACCCTGATCCCGATCGTCCTGGGAGTCGCCACATAGGTGTAGACCTTGCCTCCGATCGCGGTGGCGCCGAAGGGGTCGCCGCAGACGAATTCGTTGCACTGGATCGCGGCGCCCAACGCGCCGCGCGCGTCGAAGATGTTGCGGGCGAACAGCTCCGCGCTCCAGCCTCCGTTTCTCGCGCCGGCGCTGATATCGACCAGGTTGGTGCTTCTCAGCCTGCCGTAAATGGCCTGCTGGTCAGGCCTGAGGTCGCGCGTCCGGCTGCCTTCATGCGACGCGGTGAGCTGGACATGCCCCTCCCAGCCGCCAGTGCCGCCGAGCGGGAATTCGTAGCGCAGCCGCGCATTGCCCTTGAACCGCGCCGTGAGCGGCAGCCTGGTTCCCGAGACCGCCAGCGGGGTCGTGTTGGTGGTCTCGGCGTGGTTATAGGCGCCGCCGAAGCTGATGGTGAGGCCCGCGCTGGGCCGCGCCAGGACATCGAACTCGACGCCGCGGATGCGGGCGTTGCCGGCATTCTGGATTTCGGTCAGGCCGTTGGCGCCGAGGAAGGACAATTGGACGTTGGACCAATCGAGCTGGTAGATGGCGGCGTTGATCCTGAGCTTGTTGTCGAGCCAGTCGGTCTTGAAGCCGAATTCGTAATTGCTGATGAAATCCGCGCCGTAAGGGGGCAGCGTGCCGCGCCGGTTGACGCCGCCCGGCCGGAAGCCCCGCGACCAGGTCGCGTAGATCAAGGCATCCTCATTGATCCGGTAGGTGAGGTTGAGGCGATGGATGAAGCCTGAATCCTCCGACCGTTTGGGGCCGATATTGCCGTTGGCGCTGACCGTGCCCAGATTCTGGCACGGCGATTGCGGGACGGACGGCGGCCCGAAGCAGGCGGCGACTCCGGTCGAGCCGCTGAAGCCGTCGGAATAACCGAAGAAGCCGGTGAGCGTGTTGTCGAACTTGTAGAGGCGCCCGCCGCCGGTAAGGGTCAGCTGCGGCGTGATGTCCCAGGCGACTTCGCCGAAGATCGCATAGTCGCGGTCCACGCGAAGCTGCTGGGTCAGCCAGATGTTGCTCGCCGTCCCCGGCACGGTGATCGCGTCGGCGATGTTGTCGATGATGTAGTTCTGCTCGATCGAGTGCTCCTGGCGCTGGTAGAAGAGGCCGGCGATGAGCCGCACCGGCCGGTCCGCGGGCGACGCGAGGCGCAGCTCGTGGCTCATCCGGCGGTAGCTGTCGTCGGAGCGGATATACTGGTTCGGGTTCACCAGATTGCCGTTATTGTCGTAGAAATAGGCGCCGTAGCCGGCCAGGGCGTCGTAGAAATAGGCATAATCGGAATAGTCGAACTGGCCGTCCTGCTGGCGCTGCATATAGGAGCCGGCATAGGTCAGGTCGAAACTGCCGATCCGGCCCTCGACCGTCAGCGCCGCCTGGTACCAGCGGTCGTTGAACCGTTCGGGATTGAACTGCTGGACCTGCAATTCGCCGAGCCCGCGCTCCTGGGTGAACGAGCCGTGGCTCACCTGCCTTTGGGCCATGATCGCCGGCGTCACCGTCCAATGCTCATCGAGCTCGATCCTGAGCGCCGCCCGCGCGCCGACCGTGTCGACGTCGTTATAATCCTCCTCGACGAGGGCATTGTTGTTGAAGGTGATGCCCGAGGACGGGAAGGTGAGGCTGCCCGGAATATTGTCGATATAGCCGGCGTCGCGGCGGTACCAGGCGACCACCCGGAGTGCGACGTTGCTCGAAATGGGGGCGTTTATGAAGCCCTCGGCGGTATAGCCGAAATCGCCGTGGGCGACGCTGTTCAGCTCGAGGTTGACCTCGCCGTAGAAGCTCGCCGTGTCGGGCCGGTTGGTGATGATCCTGACCGTGCCGGCCTGGCTCGATGCGCCGTAGAGCGTGCCCTGCGGCCCGGCGATCGCCTCGACCCGGGCGATGTCGAAAATGTGGAGATCGAGCGCGCCGGTGATGGTGGTGATCGGCTGCTCGTCAAGATAGGTGCCGACGCTCGGCAGCGAGGCCGAATGATTGGCATTCTCGCCCGAGGCGACGCCGCGGAAATAGACGTTGGCCGAGCCCGGGCCCAGTGAGCGGAAGGAGAGGCTCGGCACGAGGCGGGCATAATCGTTGAACTCGTCGACCTGCAGATTTTCGAGCGTCTCGGTGCCCATTGCGGTGATCGCGATCGGCACGTCCTGGAGATTCTCGGCGCGCCGCGTCGCGGTGACGACGATGTTGGATTCGTCCTGCTCCTGGGTGGCGGCGGCCGGAGCGGGGGCGGGCGTCTCCTGCGCCAGCGCGGCGCCGCTGCCGCAGAGCATGGTGGAGGTGAGCAGGCCGAGGCCGGCGAGGTTCCGGAACGACGAGACGGCCATATCTTCTCTCCCCCAGGCGGTCTGCTTTTCGCGCAAGCTCTGCTGCTTTTCGCGTTGCGTCAATTTGGTTTTGGGGAAGAAACGATTGCGCGGCGCGTCTGTGACGGTTTTGCCACGCCTCGCCCCACCGTCATTGCGGGGAGCGTAGCGACGCGGCAATCCAGCCTTGGTCAGAGGCCGGACTGGATTGCTTCCCCCGGCCTTCACCGGGGTCGCAATGACGGTGGGGGCGCTAGCCCACCGGCGCGTCGGGATAGGCATCCAGGGCCGGGCCCAGCGCCTCTTTCAGCGGACCCAGCCAGGCCTCGTAGGGGCGCCACTGGTCCAGCCCCTCGCGGTTGATCGGGCGGCGGACCTGCTCGGAGCTGGCGGTGCGGACGGCGCGAGCGTTTTCGTGGAAGGCGAGGCATTGGGGCTCGAAGGCGAGGCCCAGGAAAGCGAGCAGGCGGCGGACCTGCCCTTCCGGATCCTCGATCATCGCCTCGTAATGCACGCGGTGGACGCGGCCGGGCTGGACCGCGTCGAAATGGGCCATGAGCGACACATAATCGGAATAGTAGCGGCCGAGCTCGTCGAGGTCGTAGCTGAAGCCCTGGCCGCGGGCGAAATGCTGCTTGAAGTTGGAGTAGCAGCAGCCGAGCGGGTGGCGGCGCGCGTCGATGATCCTGGCGTTCGGCAGGATCAGCCGGATCAGGCCCACATGCGCCCAATTGTTGGGCATCTTGTCGATGAAGAAAGGGCGGCCCGTCTTGCGCTGGATGCGCGTTCCTTCGAGATATTCGGTGCCGAGCGCGGCCAGCGCCCCGGCGTCGAGATCGGCCAGGCATTCGGGATAGGCCGAGGCGTCCGACTTGAGCTTGCGCGCGCCGAGCCGCTTGGCCAGCGCCGGTATGTCGGGCAGCTCCATCGTGCCTTCGACGCGGCTGTGGCTGGCGAGGATCTGCTCGATCAGCGTGGAGCCCGCACGCGGCATGCCCAGGATGAAGATCGGATCGGGCGCGGGGCATCCCTGGCCGGCGCGGCTCTCGAACAGAGCGGACGTGAAGAAGGCGCGGCTGCGGCGGGCATGGTCGGTTATGTCGTCGGGGTCATAGTCTATCTGGGCGCGGCGAAGCCGGTTCCCATCGGCATAATGGGCGAACGCGGCTTCGGCCTCGGCCCGATCCTCATGCGCCTTGCCGAGCGCGAAATGGAGGTGGAAGCGGTCCTCCTCGCTCAAGTGCGCGCCGGCTAGCGCGGCCTCCATCGCCGCGATGTCGGCCGCGTCGAAGGCGATTGTCTTCAGGTTGGCGAGGCTCCACCAGACCTCGCCAAGGCCCGGCGCCGCGTCGAGCGCGCGGCGATAGGCGGCGACGCTGTCCGCCTGGCGGCCGACCGTCTTCAAGATATGGCCGTAGCTCATCCACACCTTGGCCTGGCCCGGGAAGCGCGCCAGCACCTGCTCGTAAAGCCCGATCGCCTCCTCGTAGCTGCCGATCCGGCCGAGCGCGGCCGCCTCTAGATTTCGGTTCGCCTCGCGGTCGGCGCCCTGCAGCTCATCGAGCTGCGCGATCGCCTCGGCCGGACGGTTCTGCTTGTAGAGCACGGTGGCGAGATTGGCGCGCGCCGGCGCGAAAGCGGGCGCCAGCTCGAGCGCGCGGCGGAGCAGATTCTCGGCGTCCAGATAGCGGCCGAGCCGGCCCGCAAGCTCGGCCATCATCCGGATCGCGGCGACGTCGGTCGGCTTGGCCTTGAGGCGCGGGCGCAGGACATGCTCGGCGGCGGCGAGGTCGTTGTCGACGAGTGCTTCGGCGGCCGCATCAGCTCCGGGTCGCCGACGGAAAAGGCGATCGCGTCGAGCTCGGCGCGCTCGGCCGCTTCATCCTCGCCGGTGCGCCTCAATGCCGTGCCGAGCAGCCGCGCGGCATCGGCATTGCCGGGCGCGGCGCGCAATATCTCGCGCGCCTGCGCCGCCGCCGCGCGGGCGTCGTCGCGCAGCAGCCGCGCCGCGTGCCGCAGCGCCTCGGTCACGGTTCCGGTCGGTGCTCCGTCCATCCGCGCGACGCTAAGCGCTCGCACGCACGCTGGCTAGAAGCGGACGCGCAGGGACGCGACGGCGCGGGCCTGGTAGGGGTCGCCGCGGGCGCTCCGAGCGGTGTCGTGGTAGCGCAGCTCGGCCGTGAGATGCTCGCCGATCCGGCGGGAGAGGCCGGCGCTGAAGGCCGTGTAATCGTCGCCGAGGCGGCGCTCGCGGCGGCCGAGAGAGGCGCTGATGCTGGTGCGCGGAGAGAGGCGAAGCGAGGCGCCTGCTTCGGCGTAAAGCGATTCCCGCGTGCCGCCCAGATCGTCGAAGCTGAACGTGACAGCGAGGCGCGGCCTGACCGGGCCGAAAGCGCGGCTCGCCGAGCCGGTGAACTCGACCGCGTCCTCGTCGGCGGAGGAGGGGAGGCCGGTGAGGCGCTTATAGCCGATCGCCGCCTCCAGTTCGAAGCCGCCGGGATCGCCGGCGACGCCGAGCTGAAACTGGGCCTCGCTGGCGCCCGAATCGACGTTCTTCACTTGCGCGGCGGCTGTGAGGGCGCGCCATTCCACCTCGCCGCGGAGCAGGGCCTGGACGCCGTCGGTCTGGGCCAGCCCCTTGGAATAGCCGCGGCTGGCGAGGACGAATTCGATATGCGGATCGGGGGGCGGCAGCTCGAGCATCTGTGACGCTTTGGTGACAGATGTTTCGCTTTTATGACAGCCTTTCCGTCCCCCCGCTACGATGATAATATGCGCGCCATGTTCACCGACATGAAAGAGGGCACCAGGGACGACTGGGCCCATATCGCCGCCGAGCATGGCAAGCACCAGCTCTCGGCCGCCCCGCAGCAGATCATGGAGAGCCTGAGGCGCCTCGACGAGATCGAGGTCGGCTTCGCCGCGACCCAGCTCGGCCATTGCCTGATGGCGGGCACGCTGGCGCGGCGGTCGGGGGCGAGCGATGAGGAGGTGGTCGCGGCGCTCTGCCACGATCTCGGCAAGCTCTTTTCCATCCCCAATCACGGCCCGATCGCCGCCGAGATGCTCAAGCCCTATGTCCGCGAGGACATCTACCACGCGGTCTACTGGCACCAGGAATTCCAGGGCCGCTATTATTTCGAGCATCTCGGCAAGGACCCGGAGGGACGCGAGCGTTTCAAGGGCGAGAGCTGGTATGCGTTCGCCGAGAAATTGGTCGATGAATGGGACGCGCCCGCCTTCGATCCCGGCTTCGAGGCCGACAGCCTGGAGAGTTTCGAGCCGGAGGTGACGCGGGTGTTCAGCAACCCCAAGGCGATGATCTAGGGGCGTATTTTCGCCGGGGAACTGGTGCTTTCCAGAGCCCGCTCATTGAGCGCGCACCGTCCCGCGATGGGACGGGAGCGGCAGAAATTAACCTATCGCGCCCGCTTGTTAAGACTTGGTGAATCGATTGTTAATGACGGCGATGAGCCGTCTGTCGCCATTGATCGTCCGCCGCGTCGGCCCCTGGGCCCCGGCGGCGCCTTATGAGGCGGCGGAACCCTTTGCCGGCGCCGATGCCGCGGGCTGGCTCGAAGACCTCAAATTGTTCGCCACCGGCTGGCTCGGCGGGCTGGTCTTCTTCGGAACCTTGATCGGCTGAAGCCTAGTGTCCCGGCCCTTCGACTGCCTGCAAGGCAGGCGCTCAGGATAAACTTCAGCCGAAGGCTGAAGGCCGGGACCCAGGATCCTGTTGCTCGAGCAAGCTGGGCCCCGGCCTTCGCCGGGGAACAAGCAGCTCAGACCGTCGGCGGCAGGCCTTCTGCTTCCACCAGGCCGTTCTTATGGTCCTCGACGGCGCGGTGCAGGCGCCAGGCGAGATAGGCCGAGACGCTGCACATCACCGCGGCGAGCAGCAGTTGATCGGCGGAGGGGACCTCCAGCAAAGTCAGGCTCATCGAGAGCACCGAGCCGATCACCATCGCGCCCGAATTGACGATATTGTTGGCGGCGACGGTGCGCGCCGCCTCGCTCTTCTTCACGGTGGTGGTGAGGAAGGCGTAGAGCGGCACCACGAAGATGCCGCCGAAAATGGCGATGCCGAGCAGCGACAAGGTGAGCCAGATCGCGTCCGGATGGGCGATGAAGCCGGCGACATCGTAGAGCGCCTCGCCGGGCAACCTCTCCCACGCATATTTCGAGATCCAGTGGAAAGCGAAGACGAACAGGCCCATGATGATCACAGCCGGCATCGAAAAGCGCGCGGAGACCTCGCCCTTGAGCATCCGGTTGATGGCCAGCGAGCCGATCGCGACGCCGATCGAGAAGATGGCGAGGAAGACGCTCGCCACCGCCCTGTCCGAGGTCAGCGCGTTCTTCACCAAAGCCGGGAACTGGATGAAGAGAACCGCGCCGATCGTCCAGAAGAAGCTGATCGCGATGATGGCGAGGAACAGCCGCCTGATGCGCAGCGTCGCCCCGATCAGCCGTGCCGACGAGCGAAAGATGTTGTAGTCGACCTTGTGACCCTCTTCGAGCGCCGGCGCGGGCGGCACTTCCCGACCGAACAGCCAGCCGATCAGGGCGACGGAGAGGACGAGGCCGGCGGCGACCTCGACCGGAATCAGGCCGGCGAGCAGGGTGCCGCCGAGGATCGCGATATAGGTGCCCGCCTCGACGAGGCCGGTGCCGCCGAGCACCTCTCCCTTGTGCAGATGCTGCGGCAGGATCGCATATTTGATCGGGCCGAAGAACGTCGAATGGACGCCCATCGCGAGCAAGGCGAGGAGCAGGATCGGGATCGCCACGCTGTCGACCATGATCCCGTTCATCGCCATGACGAGGCCGCCCGCGCCGACGATCATGATGCCGATCTCGCAGGTCTTGACGATGCGGATGATCCGCGCCTTGTCGGTCGCGTCGGCCAGCTGGCCGGAAATGGCGGAGAGGAAAAAGAAGGGCAGGATGAAGATGCCGGTGGTGAGCCCCGAGAACCAGTTTTCGGCATTCTCGTTGTTATAATGCTCGTACACCACGAACAGCACCATCGTGTGCTTGAAGAGGTTGTCGTTGAACGCGCCCAGCATCTGGGTGCCGAACAAGGGCAGGAACCGGCGCGTGCCGAGGAGGTGGAAAGCGCCGGTGCTGCTCATGGGATGGTTCGAACTCCGGGAAATGCGGCGGACGCCTGGCCTGCGGTCAAGATGATGGCATCCTTGTCGTCTCGGCCAAGCGGGCCACGCGGGGGCTCTCATAGTCCGCCCGCGCGAAGGCGCACAAGCCCCGCATTCCCGGATGGGCGGAACGCGCTCCCATTCGGCCCGCTTAGGCGTTAAGGCGGCCGACGAATGCTGACGCTGCCCAACCTCCTGACGCTGTCGCGCATCTTCGCGGTGCCGATCCTGGTGTTCCTGCTGTGGCGGCCGAGCTGGGAGGATTATGCGGTCACATTCGTGCTCTACTGCCTGATCGGAATCACCGATTATTTCGACGGCTATGTCGCGCGCGCGCAGGGGACGGTGTCCAGGCTCGGCCAGTTCCTCGATCCGATCGCCGACAAGATCATGGTCGCCGCGGTGATCGTGATGCTGGTCGCGCGGCCCTCGCTCGAGGGGCGCTGGATCATCCACGACTGGCATCTGATCCCCGCCTTGGTCATCCTCTTGCGGGAAATCATCGTTTCGGGCCTGCGCGAGTTTCTCGCCAGCCTCCAGGTCTCCGTCCCGGTCAGCGCGCTCGCCAAGTGGAAGACCACCCTGCAGCTCGTCGCCTTGGGGGCGCTGATCCTCGCCGGCGCGCTGCCGCACTGGCCCTGGGTGCACCAGGTCGGGCTGGCGTCGCTGTGGGCGGCGGCGGCGCTGACCCTTGTGACGGGCTGGGATTATCTGAGGGTCGGCCTCAAGCACATGGATTGAAAATGGGGACAGTATATATTTTTCCCATCCGTGTGCGGTGAAAGGTCACGAGCCGCGACTTGAATAATATATACTGTCCCCATTTTCTTAGCGGGGTGACGATGTGGCGCTACGCGGCGGCCTTCAGCGCGTCGGCGAGCATGCGGAACTCCTTCTCGCGCGGCGAGCCCTTGCGCCAGACCAGGGCGATGCGGCGCGAGGGATGGTCGGCGTCGAGGCGCCGGGCGACGACCTTGGTATTGTCGAGTATCCCGGCCGTCACCGCCATTTCGGGGAGGAGCGTGGTGCCAAGGCCGTTGTCGACCATCTGCACCAAGGTGTGCAGCGAGGTGCCCATGATCGCCGCCTCGGCGCGCAGCTCGGGCCGGTTGCAGGCGGAGAGCGCATGATCCTTGAGGCAGTGGCCGTCCTCGAGCAGCATCAGCCTGGCCTCGTCGATCGCCGAGGCTTCGACCATCTCGGGCAGGTCGTCGGCGGCGCCGGGCGGGAAGGCGACCATGAAGCGGTCCTCGAACAGCACCGCCTTCTCGACGTCTCCACACGCATAAGGCAGAGCGAGCAGCACGCAATCGAGCTGGCCGCGATGGAGCGCGTCGCAGGCCTGCTGGCTGGTTTCCTCGCGCAGATAGAGCTTGAGGTCCGGCCATTGCGCGCGCAGCCGCGGCAGCAGCGCCGGCAGCAGGAAGGGGGCGATGGTCGGGATCACGCCGAGCCGGAGCTCGCCGGCGAGCGGCTTGCCCGACGCGCGCACCATGTCGGCGAGCTCCTCGGTCTCGCGCAGGATCCGCCGCGCCTTCTCGGCGACGCGGATGCCCAGGGGCGTGAACCGCACGACGCGCCGTGTGCGCTCGACCAGGGTGATTCCGAGCAAGGTCTCCAGCTCCTTGATCCCGGCCGACAAGGTCGACTGGGTGACGAAGCAGGCCTCGGCCGCGCGGCCGAAATGGCCCTGCGCCTCAAGCGCCACGAGATATAGCAGCTGCTTCAGGGTCGGCAGGTAGGTGCCCATCGCCTCACTCGATCAAATCGCGCGATCCAATCTATGGGAACGATCGTCCGCCTTTTCCAGCCGCTGAGTCGGCTCGCCGCATAGACCAGGTCGATCGCGGCCTCCCCTCAGGCGGCGGCATAGGCATCCACTTTGGCGATATGCGCCGCGATCGCGGCCTCATCGAGGAACGAGCCCAGGAACGAATTCCTCGCCAGCGTGACCAGATCGTCGCGGCCGAGCCCGCGCCCGATCGCGGCGGCGTGGTAATTGTCGTTCACATAGCCGCCGAAATAAGCGGGGTCGTCGGAATTGACGGTGACGCGCAGGCCGGCGCGCAGCATCGCGTCGATCGGATGGGCCTCCATCTCGGGAACGACGCACAGCTTGAGGTTGGAGAGCGGACAGACGGTGAGCGTCACCTGGTCCCGGGCCAGCCGCTCGACCAGAGCCGGGTCCTCGAGCGAGCGATTGCCGTGATCGAGCCGGTCGACGTGCAGGATGTCCAGCGCCTCGAGCACATAGGCCGGCGGCCCTTCCTCCCCGGCATGGGCGACCCGCCTGAGGCCGAGCGCCGCCGCCGCGGCGAAGACCCGCGCGAAGCCGGCCGGCGGATGGCCGAGCTCGGAGCTGTCGAGCCCGACCGCTTCGATCCGGTGCAGCCAAGGCCGCGCCAGCTCCAGCGTCGCGAAGGCCGCCTCCTCGTCGAGATGGCGCAGGAAGCAAAGGATCAGCTTCGAACTGATGCCGTGGCGGGCCTCGGCCTCGTCCATGCCGGCGGTGAGGCCGCGCATGACGATATCGAAGCTGATGCCGCGATCGGTATGCGTCTGCGGATCGAAGAAAATCTCGGCATGGACGACGTTGTCAGCCGCGGCCCGGTCGAAATAGGCGGTCGCGAGGTCGCGGAAATCCTCCTCCGTGCGGAGCACGTCAGCGCCGCGATAATAGATGTCGAGGAAGTCCTGGAGGTTCGAGAATTCGTACGCCGCGCGGACCGCCTCGACGCTGTCGAACGGGATCGCGATGCCGTTGCGTTTCGCCAGCGCGAACATCAGTTCGGGCTCGAGGCTGCCCTCGATATGCATGTGCAGTTCGGCCTTGGGCAGGCCAGCGATGAAGGCGTCGAGATCGGTCATGGCGCAAGGCTAGAGCAAGCGCCGGCGAAGGCAAGTCGCGCTTGCGTTCGCGCGCGATTCCAATAGCCTCGCTCGGGCATAGCGGGGGAGGGAACTCATGACGCGCTTTCACGGGATGGCCGGCCTCGCCGCCGCCTTGCTCGCTTCGGCATCCGCCGCCGCCCAACAGGCGCCGAGGCCCGCCACGCCGCCCTCCCAAGCGGCGGAGGCGCGCGCGCTCGAACGCTGGACAAGCCCGGTCCTGACCCGGTTCAGCGGCGAGGCCGAGTTCCGCCGCTACGTCCGCGCCGTGCGGGCCCACCCCGGCGCGCGGCCGCGCTGGTGGGCGCGCGGACGCCACATCCAGTTCGCGCAGTCGGTGGGGTCGGCCGAGATCCAGAGCGACAGCGAGCCGCCGATGTGCCCGCCCGAGGATCCCGCCTGCGCGGGCGCGGAAGCCGAGGGTGTCAGCATCGTCGCCACCGGCACGCGCGCCCGGTCCAATTCGATCACCAACAACCAGGAAGCGGGTGTCGACGAAGGCGACATCGTCAAGCAGATCGGGCAATATCTGCTCGTCCTCCAGGACGGCCGCATCTTCGTCATCGACACGCGCGCCGGCGATGGCGGCCGCCTCGCGCTTGCCGATCGGATCAACGTCTATCGCGATTCCGATGACGACATCTGGTATGACGAGATGCTGGTCGAGGGCAATCACGTGCTCGTCACCGCTTATTCCTATGGGGAGCAGGCGACCGAGGTTTCGGTGTTCCGGCTGGGCGCAAGCGGGCGGCTGTCGCGCCAGGGCGTCTTCTTCCTCTCCTCCGACGATTATTATGACGGAGACAATTATGCGACCCGTCTCGTCGGCGACAATCTGGTCGTCTACGCGCCGATGAGCATCTCCGAGATCGATCCGGACCGGCCGATCAAATGGCCTCTGGTCCGGCGCTGGGTGGCCGGCGAGGACCGCGAGCAGGGCGAGGCGCACGGAGTCCCCCTGTTCGACGCGCGAACCATCTATCGGCCGGTGCGCACCGTCACCGATCCGGTCGTCCACACCGTCTCGGTCTGCCCGCTCGGCCCGGCCGGCGCGGGCAGGGACTTGCGGTGCCGGACCACCGCCTTCACCGGCCCGGAACGGCGCGAATATTATGTCTCGCCGACCGACGCCTATTTGTGGATCACGCCCGACCATGGCGATCTGGGCCCGCCGCCGTCGCGCGATACCTGCCGAGCCGGCGAGCGCGTCCGGCCCGCCGACGCCATCCCGGCCTTGCTGTACCGGGTGCCGGTCTCGGGCGCCGAGCCCGCTGTGCTCGGCACGGTCGGCAGGCCGATCGACCAATTCTCGCTCGCCGCGAGCGGGTCGCGCTTCCGCGCCTTGCTGCGCCTGCGCGGCCGCAGCTGCCGGCTCGACTTCGATGAGGCGCCGCCCCTGGTCTATTTCGACACCTCGCTCGCCCGCTTCGGCGACACGCTCTCGCCTGCGTCTTTGTCCAGCTACACGCCGCTGCCCGACGCCGGCGTCACTGCGATCGAGAACCGCTTCACCGACGCCTTCCTCGTCTATGGCGGCCGCGGCAGTCGGGGCTCCTCTCCGCCCGAGCCGAACGAGGAAGCGCGCCCGGACGCGCGCGTCGTCGCGGTGCCCCTCGGGCGGCCGCGGGACGCGAGGGTGCTTCGCGTCCCCCACGACGTGATCCGCGCCGAGCGCGCAGGCGACGACATCGTGCTCACCGGCTATCGCGACCATCGCGGCCTGCAGATCAGCCTGATCGGCCTCGACGGCGCGCCGCGCGTCGCCTCGACGGTGCGGCTCGACGGCCGCTTCGAGAGCGAAGGGCGCAGCCACGCCTTCAACAGCCTGATGGAGCCGGCCGGCAGCGGCATCATGGGGCTGCCGACCGTCCGCCGCGACTACGAGGCGGGCCGATACGTCTGGCGCAGCGATGCCTCCGACCTCTCTTATGTCACCGCGGATCGGGGCCGCCGCCTGGCCGCGGCCGGCGAGCTGCTTGCCAACGAGGAGGCGGACGAGGGCACCGGCTATCGCTGCGAGGTCTCCTGCATCGACTGGTACGGCAACAGCCGGCCGGTCTTCACGGACGGCAGGGTGTTCGGCCTCAGCGGAGTCGAGCTGATCGAAGGCAGGGTCGAGCGCGGCCGCATCCGCGAGGTCCAGCGGCTCAACATCGCCGCGTCGGCGCCTCCGCCGGCGCCCCGCTGAGGCGACCCGGCGGCGGGAGGGCTCCCCTTGCTTTCGCGCCCGACCTTCGGCCCGACCGGCACCGAACCGATCGAGGGCCGGCTGCTGCAGGACCGCATGAGCGAGGTGCAGCGGTCGGCATCGTCTTGTCGCGACCGCCGCCGCCTTTAGGTGACCAGGCTTAGGGTGTTCACGTTGATATGCGGCCAGACGATCGTCTGGCCGGGGCTGTCGGACTTTATTGGGAACTCGATCAGCACCCGCTGCGAATATTGCAGCTGCCGGTAGGTATTTCCGTGCTCGTCCTCGAGGGTCTCGAGCCAGAAGGTCGCGTCGAACTGCGTCGGGTTGGCGTTGGCCGCGAGCGAGGCGATGTTGGCGATCCCGCCCTTGTTCAGCGTGCTCACCTTCAGCGTGACCGTGCTGGTCACCTTCAGGCCGTTCTTCTCCTGATTCTCCAGGAAGGCGACCAGCGTCTTGTTGGGGAATTCTGGACTGAAATCGGCATATTTGAAGGGGAACAGATAGTCGTCCGTGTAGCCGCGCAGATCCGGCAGAGCGCCCGTCGGCAGGCCGTTCAGCGTGACGTCGATGACGGGCGGGCCGGCGGTCACCGAGGAAGTGCCCATCGCCTCCACGGCATTGCCGTGCGGCACGCTCGCGATCCTGAACACGTCGAAACCGTCGTTTAGCTCGGGGTTCGACACTTCCCAGAAGCCGCCTTCGACATGCATCAGAGCGCCGTTCAGCAGCTCCGAGATGGTCGTCGAATATTGCAGTGTCGGGATATTCTCGATGACGGTCAGGCCGCGATTGGGCGTCGTGGCCGGTACCTTGTTGATGATCAGATTCTCGGCATAGGAGGCGACCAGCAGCTCGAAGCCGCCTTCCTGGTTCGGGACCGCGATCATGTTGAAGCCGTTGGCGCCATGCCAGTTTCCGGCGAGGCCCGTCAGGTTGCCGAAATCGATCTCTTCGCCGTGAAGTCTTACCTCATGCGTACTGGCCATTGGAAATCCCCCAAGTCGCGTGCCTTGGAGATGCGCGAATTCCTGCACGGGCGCAACAAATACGTTCTTGCTGCGCAACGATCTCCGGCGATGCGCCAAGACCGGCCGCCTTTAGGTATTTTTACTGGCTTCCGCCGTGCCAGCGATCACGGATCCTTGTTGTAGCCCTGTCAGGACAAGACAAGGCCTCCGGCGGAAGAACCCAGATGATTCCCAGAATCGAACCCCCGCCCGCCGAACCGGCCAGCGGCGGGGCCGCGTTCGTCGAAATGGCGACGCCGGCTTTGCTGGTGGGTCCGGCCGGCCGGGTTGCGCTGGCCAACGCACAGGCGTGCGCCATGCTCGGCTGCGCGCCTGAGCCCGGGCTCGGCCTCGGCGAAATCCTTGCCCGCGCCGGTATCGGCGGCGCCATTCACCTGCCCGGCGCGCCGGGCGCATCCACCGCCTGCCGGATCGCCCTGTCGGACGGGCGAGCTGTCAGCGTCGAGGCGCGGCTTTTGCCCGACGGCGGGTCGGTCCTCACCCTCAACGACGTCAGCGCGTTCGTGAGGGAATCCGAGCTTGCCCGGCTCGATCCGCTGACCGGCCTTGCCAATCGCATGACCCTTCACGCCCGCCTCGGACTGGCGATGTGCTCGCGCGAGCCGGTCGCGGTCTTCTGCCTCGATCTCGACCGGTTCAAGTCAGTCAACGACACGCTCGGTCACCCGGTGGGCGATGCGCTGCTGCGCAAGGTGGCGGAGCGGTTGCTTGGCGTCGTCCGCGCCGGCGACGTGGTCGCGCGGCTGGGCGGCGACGAGTTCGCAGTGCTGATGCCCGGCGTGACCCAGCCCGAGAAAGCGGAGGCGCTCGCCGCGCGCATGGTGGATCTGGTCGGCCGGACCTACGCGCTGGAAGGCCATGTCCTCAACGTCACCTGCAGCATCGGCGTGGCGCTGGCGCCGGCCGACGGCGGCGATGCCGACGTGCTGCTCAAGAATGCGGACCTGGCGCTCTACCGCGCCAAGTCGGAGGGCCGCGACCGCTTCCGCTTCTTCGAACCGGTCATGGACGCCCGCATGCAGGAACGGCGGAGCATGGAGATCGGGCTCAGGCGCGCGCTGGCGTTCAGGGAATTCTCGCTGGTCTACCAGCCGCAGCTCAACCTCGGCAGCGGTGAGGTGGTCGGCTTCGAGGCGCTGCTGCGCTGGCAGAATCCGGGCGGCGGCTTGGTCTCACCCGCGCAGTTCATACCGGTGGCGGAGGAATCGGGGCTGATCGTGCCGATCGGCGAATGGGTGCTGCGCACCGCCTGCGCCGAAGCGGCCGGGTGGCGCAAGCCGGTTTCGATCGCGGTCAATCTCTCCCCGATCCAGCTGCGCAGCCTCAAGCTGGTCGGTACGGTCACCGCGGCGCTCGCTCATACCGGGCTCGATCCCGCCCGGCTCGAGCTGGAGATCACCGAGAGCGCCCTGCTCGAGGACAGCGACATGGTGGTCGGCATGCTCGACAGTCTCCGCGCGATCGGGGTGCGCGTCTCGATGGACGATTTCGGCACGGGCTATTCCTCGCTGAGCAATCTCCAGAAATTCCCCTTCGACAAGATCAAGATCGACCAGAGCTTCGTGCGCGACATGCTCGACAACCCGCAAAGCCGGGCGATCGTCCGCGCCGTCGCCAGCATCGGCACCAGCCTCGGCATGAAGACCACCGCCGTGGGGGTGGAGACCGCGGCGCAGCTCGAAGCGGTCCGGGCCGACGGCTGCAGCGAGGTCCAGGGCTATCTCACCGGGCGTCCGCTGGCCGCCGCCGATGCCGTCGCCCTGCTCGCCCACCCGCGACGCGCCCTTCCCGTCACAGGAGACAAGACATGACCCAGGACCTGTACCGCCTCGTTTACTACAGCCGCAATTGCGTGGCCGGCCACGCCGAAGCTCACGAGGGCGCGGTCCGCGCGATCCTCGCCGCGAGCCGCGCCAACAATCCCCGGGCGGGCGTGACCGGGGCTCTCCTGTTCAACGCCGGCTGCTTCGGCCAGGTGCTGGAAGGCGCGCGCCGCGCGGTCGAATCGACGTTCGAGCGAATCCAGCGAGATCCGCGCCACGCCGAGGTGTCGCTGCTCGCTTTCGAGCCGGCGGCTGCGCGCGCCTTCCCCAATTGGGCGATGGCCTGGCTCGGCAGCGAAGCACGCGGCGCGGCCCGGTTCGGCGACATCGCGCAGGGTAGCGGCTTCGATCCGTCGCGGATGAGCGCCGACGCCTTGTTCGAAACGCTGCAGCGCCTTGCGCTGGAAGAGGAAAAGAGCGCCGCCGCCTGAGCCGGGAAACGCGCCGCCGCCCCTCCTACGCGAGATCGAAGCGGTCGGCGTTCATCACCTTGGTCCACGCCGCGACGAAATCCCGCACGAACTTCTCATCTCCGCCCTTTTCGGCATAGACTTCGCACACCGCGCGCAGCTCGGCGTTCGAGCCGAAGATGAGGTCGGCGCGGGTCGCGCGCCAGGTCTCGCCGCCGCCCGCACGGTCGGTCGCGACATATTCTTCGTCGTTCGACCCGTCGACCGCGCTCCACACGTTGGTCATGTCGAGCAGGTTGACGAAGAAGTCGTTGGTCAGCTGGCCCGAACGCCTGGTGAGGTGGCCGTGGCCGCGCTCGCCATGGTTCGCGCCGAGCACGCGCAGGCCGCCGATCAGCACCACCATCTCGGGCACCGACAGGCCGAGCAGGCTGGCGCGATCGAGCATCATCTCCTCCGTCTTCACCGCCAGCTTCTTCTTGCCGACATAGTTGCGGAAGGCGTCGGCCTCGGGCTCCATCACTGCGAAGCTGTCGGCGTCGGTCTGCTCGTCGGTCGCGTCGCCGCGGCCGCCGGTAAACGGCACCGAGGCGCTGTGGCCGGCGTCACTGATCGCCTTCTCCACCGCGACCACGCCGCCGAGCACGATCGCGTCGGCCACCGACAGGTTGCCGCGCAAGGCCTCGAGCGTGTCGATCACCTTGGCGAGCATTTCCGGCTCGTTGACCTCCCAGTCCTTCTGCGGCGCGAGGCGCACGCGCGCGCCGTTGGCGCCCCCGCGATAGTCGGATTTGCGGTAGGTCGAGGCCGAAGCCCAGGCGGTCTTGATCAGCTGGCTGACCGTGAGGCCGCTGGCCGCGATCTTCTCCTTGACCGCCGCGACATCGGCGTCGGACGGCGTGGTGCCGGCGGGGATCGGGTCCTGCCAGATCAGGTCCTCGGCCGGGACGTCCGGTCCGAGGTAGCGGACCTTGGGCCCCATGTCGCGATGGGTCAGCTTGAACCACGCCCGCGCGAAGGCGTCCTTGAATGCCTCGTGGTCGTTCCTGAACCTCTCGCTGATCCTGGCGAACTCGGGATCCATCTTGAGCGCCATGTCGGCGGTGGTCATCATCGTCGGCACGCGCTTCGACGGGTCGTGCGCGGCCGGCGCCTTGTCCTCTTCCTTCTGGTCGATCGGCTGCCACTGCTGCGCGCCCGCGGGGCTGCGGACCAGCTCGTAATCGTAATCGAGCAACAGGCGGAAATAATTCTCCGACCAGCTGGTGGGCGTGTTCACCCAGGAACCCTCGATTCCGCTGGTCACGGTGTACTCGCCGATCCCGCCATGCTCCTCGCCGCTGACCCAGCCGAAGCCCTGCGCGGCGAGATCACTGCCGGCCGGGGCGTGGCCGAGGGTCGACGGATCGCCATTGCCGTGCGCCTTGCCGAAGGTATGGCCGCCGGCGGTGAGTGCGACCGTCTCCTCGTGGTTCATCGCCATCCGGTGGAAGGTTTCCTTGATGTCGCGCGCCGACTGCAGCGGATCGGGGTTGCCGCCCGGGCCTTCCGGGTTGACGTAGATCAGACCCATCTGGATCGCGGCGAGCGGGCCTTCGAGCTCGTGCATGCCATGCTCGGGGGCGATGCGGGTCTGCACGCCCTGGTTGACCCACTTGTCTTCCGAGCCCCAGTAGATGTCGCGCTCGGGCTCGAACACGTCTGGACGGCCGCCGCCGAAGCCGAACACCGGACCGCCCATGCTTTCGATGGCTACGTTTCCGGCGAGGATGAAGAGGTCGGCCCAGGAGATGTTCTTGCCGTATTTCCGCTTGATCGGCCACAGCAGGCGGCGGGCCTTGTCGAGGTTGCCGTTGTCGGGCCAGGAATCGAGCGGAGCGAAGCGCTGCTGCCCGCTATTGGCGCCGCCGCGGCCGTCCGCAGTGCGATAGGTACCCGCCGCGTGCCACGCCATGCGGATGAAGAACGGACCGTAATGGCCGTAGTCCGCCGGCCACCATGGCTGGCTGTCGGTCATCAGCGCGGTGAGGTCGGCCTTCAACGCTTGATAGTCGAGCGCGTTGAATGCTTCGGCATAATCGAAGTCGGCGCCGTGGGGGTTGGTAGGACCATTGGGGTTGAGGATCTCGGTCGCCAGCATCTCCGGCCACCAGTCCTTGTTGGTCCGCCCAAGCAAGGCGCGGACTCCGCCGTCGCCCTGCGCAGGGCAGCCGCCGTCGATGGAACCGGTCTTCGCGTCCATGTCTCTTCCTCTTCCCGAATCGATGTGAAGTGCCTCACGACGCTACGCCGCGCCTATGAACGGGGGAAACGATTAAAAGCGGTGACTGTGATCGATAGGGACGATATCATTGCGGCCCGGCACGGCGCAGGTCATTGTCCAGCGCGTCCGCTTCCAGCTCGAGTTCGCGCGCCAGGTCCAGCAAAGGCTGGCGCCGGTCCGCGGGATAGCGCGCGGCGACCATGCGGCAGCGGGACGCCCGCAGGCGCAATTCTTGGGACCTGTTCATGGAAAAATGCCCGCCCGGCGCGGGCGGTGGCCCGGCCCGGACGGCCTGCCCGGATTTGCCGGCCGTGTCGCCCTTTATCGAATGGAATTAAGAATATAGCGCCCCGGAACGGGATTCCGGCCCTCAGATCCCGCCGAGATAGTCCAGCTTCCCGATCGGCACGCTGCGGTGGCGCAGGAGGGCGTAGGCGGTCGTGACGTGGAAGAAGAAATTCGGCAAGGCGAAGCCCAGGATGAAGCTCTGGCCGGTGAACGGGATCGAGCGGCCGTCGGGCAGATCGAGGCTGACCGGGGCCTCCTCCTTGCCGTCCAGCGCCTCGCGCGGGACCGCGCGGATGAAGGCGATGGCGCGGGCGATTCGCTCCTGCAAGGCTTCGAAGCTCGCCTCATTATCGTCGAACACGACATTACCGACGCCGCCGACGCGGACCATCGTGCCCTTGGCGGTGTCGGTGGCGCGCTGGACCTGGGCGGTGAGCGGCGCCATGTCCCCGACCAGGCGGGTCGCCAGCAGGTCGGCCGGGTCGATGCCCTTTCCGGCGGCGAATGCGGCGCCCTTGCCGAGGATCGCCGCCAGGTTGGTGAGCGACCGGACATAGACCGGGACGGTGAGGTCGTAGAGCGAGACGGCCATGCGCGCCTCATAGGCTCGGGCGTTCCGCCCCCGCAACCATAAGCGCGCTGCCGTGTTGCTCCTGTCGAGGAAACGAGGCGACACGCAGTGACTGCAACCAACAACCAATCTTCTCCCTGGTGGACGCTGAGGCGCGGCGACGGGCCGGTGGTGGCGACGGCGATCCATGACGGCAACGGCCTGAGGGACGAAACGCGGGCCGCGATGGCCCTTTCCGGGGCCGACCGGCTCCGCGAGGAGGATCCCTTTACCGGCCAGGCGATCCTCGATGTGCCCAACCATGTCATCGCCGGCCGCTCGCGGTTCGAGGTCGACCTCAACCGCGCCGCCGACATCGCCGTCTATCGCACTCCCGAGCAGAGCTGGGGGATGCAGGTCTGGGAGCAGCCGCCGGACGCGGGCCTGGTCGAGCGGTCGCTGCTCCTCCACACGCGCTTCTACGCGATGATGGGCGCCTGGCTGGACGAGGTGGAGGCCGATCACGGCCGCTTCGTGGTGCTGGACGTGCACAGCTACAATCACCGCCGCTCCGGGCCGGGCGGCGCGCCCACGCCGCAACGGGACGCGCCCGACATCAATATCGGCACCTTCTCGATGCCGCGCGCGCACTGGGCCCGGCTGCTCGACCCGCTGATCGGGGCGATGCGCGATTTCGACTTTGGCGGGCGCCGGCTCGACGTGCGCGAGAATGTCGCCTTCCAGGGCAAGGGCGAGCTCACCCGCTTCGTCCATGAACGCTATCCGCGGAGCGGGTGCGCGATCGCGATCGAGTTCAAGAAATTCTTCATGGACGAATGGACCGGCGAGCCCGATCCGGCCGAACTGGCGCTGATGCGCGGCTTCATCGGCCATGTCGCCCGCAGCGCCCGCGAGCTGCTTGATGCCGGCTGAAGCGCCGATCGATTTCAGCGAAGGCAAGGCCTATCGCGCGGCGCTGAAGAGCGGCGTCCGCGCCCATGTCGACCGGCCGCTGCCCTTCCTGATCCTGCACCGCTTCGCGCGCCGCGGGGGCGAAAGCCTCGCCTTGCAGGTGGCGTCGACCAGCCCGTCCTATCTGCTCTGGCCGGAAGCCGGCGACGGCGAGGCGCTTGCGCTGACCGAAAAGATAGCCGGCACATTGTGCGAAACCAGCGAGCGGGTGCTGCTGGTCTCGCTCTACGATCTGCCGCGCGATCCCAGCCTCGACGACAAGGCGCCCAGGCTCGAGCGGTTCACCTGCCGGCTCGGCGCTTCGGAAGACCCGGCCGCCTGGGCCGCGGCGAATCTCCTCGAACGAGCGCTCGGCGCCATCGAAGTCGACCTTCGCACCTGTACCGTCGAACGCGAGTCACAGGTCCGGTGCGAGCCCGGCGTCGAGGCGCTGACCCGCCGCGCGCCCGGCCTGTCGCACATCTCGCTCGGCCTTCCGCAAAACTACCGGATCCCCGGCGAGGACGGCATCTACCCGCAGCTCCTCCATGAGCTCAGCATCGGCGTGTTCGACGCCTTGCTCCAGGCCTTTTGCGCGTTCATCGCCGAGACCTCGGCGCGGGTCCCGTCGTCGCACCGCGCGCTCGGCCGCAGCTCGTTCATCGCAGCCGCGCGCACGGTGGATCGCAAGCTGTTCAAGATCGCCACCTCCTTCGATTTCCTGCTCAGCGTCTCGCCGATCAACAACGCGGCGGCCTATGAAAATTTCAAGGCCTCACATTTCGAGCAGGAGCCGGTCTTCCACTACCGTCCGCTGACCGTGGATCCCGAGCGCACCAAGCGCGACCTCTACGCCATCGACCTGCGCCGCGTCGAAGATCCCGTGCTCGAGACCCTGTTCTCGGAAAAGCGCCGCGAGCTCGACCAGCAGCTGACCATGCTCGAATGCCGCAACACGCCCGATTTCCGCTACGCGTCGCTGATGCTCTACGGCCCGGTCGAGCATTCCCTGCTCGACAGCGCGCGCGACATCCTCGCCAAGGTCGAAAACGGCGGCGGCGGGAGCGATACCGACATGGTCGATGCCCCGGCGGTCCGCGATGCCGCGCTGCTGCTCGTCGGCCGCTACCGCGCCGCCAATCCCGCCTTCGAGGCGAAGATCAGCCTGCGCGCCGACATCGCCGCAGGCATGATGGTCTCGGGCCGCGAGCTGCTGATCGCGGCCGACACCAGGATGCGCCGCCGCCGGCTCGAGGCGCTGCTCCAGCACGAGGTCAGCGTGCATCTGCTGACCTGCGTCAACGGCGCCGCGCAGGGACTGCAGATCTTCGAGACGGGGCTCGCGGGCTATGAGGGCGTGCAGGAAGGGCTCGGCGTGTTCGCGGAATGCGCGGTCGGCGGGCTCAATGCGGCGCGGCTGCGGCTGCTCGCGGCGCGCGTAATCATCGTCGATGCGATGATCGAGGGGGCGGATTTCATGCATTGCTTCCGCCTGCTGCGCGACGAGCACGGCTTCGGCGCGCGCGTCGCGTTCAACATCGTCGCGCGCGTCTTCCGCTCGGGCGGCCTGGCCAAGGACGCCATCTATCTGCGCGGCTTCAAGGAGGTGCTCGACCATCTCGCCGCGGGCCGCGATCTGGCGCCGTTCTGGTTCGGCAAGATCGCCGCCCGGCACATCAAGGTGGTCGAGGAGCTCGAGCTGCGCGGCCTGCTCCGGCCCCCGCGCAGCCTGCCTGAATTCCTGGCCTCGCCCGAGGCGCGAGCGCGCATCGCGGCGATGGCCAGGCTCGCCTCTCTCTCACAGCTCATCCCGCAGGAGATTTGAATGCTGATCGCCTTTTTCGTCAACGACATGGCCAAGGAGCACCCGCGCTACACGACCACCATAATGGCGCATGAAGCGGTGAAGCGCGGCCACCGCGTCTGCTACATCCTGCCCGGCGATTTCATGCTGAGCCCGGACGATACCCTGCGCGTCCATGCCCGCTTCGCGCCCGCCAAGAAGCAGCGCACGGCGCTGCAATTCTTCAACGACATGCAGGCCGTGGCGGCCGAATCCGAGCTCGTCGATATCGCCGACATCGACGTGCTGATGCTGCGCAGCGATCCCTCGCTCGACGCGATGGATACGCCCTGGGCGGCGGATATCGGCATCCTCTTCGGCCGCGCCGCCGCGGCGCGCGGCGTGCTCGTGCTCAACGATCCCGACAGCCTCTCGCTTGCGATCAACAAGCTTTATTTCCAGTCCTTCCCGGAAGCGGTGCGCGCCGAGACGCTGATCACCAAGTTCCCGAGCGACGTGAAGGAATTCGCCAAGGCGCATGGCGGCAAGATCATCCTGAAGCCGCTGCAGGGTTCGGGCGGCCAGAGCGTGTTCCTGGTCGGCTCGGAGAATGCCTCCAACATCAACCAGATGATCGAGGCGATCGAGCGCGACGGCTATATCATCGCCCAGGCCTATGTCCCCGCCGCCGCCAAGGGCGACATCCGCTTCTTCCTGATGAACGGCCGCCCGCTCCAGATCGGCAACAAATATGCGGCGCTGAGGAGGGTCAGCGCGGCCGACGACATCCGCAGCAACGTCCATGCCGGCGGCAAGGCGGTGGCGGTCGAGATCACCGAGAAGGAATTGCGCATCGCCGAGCTGATCCGGCCCAAGCTCATGGCCGACGGCATGTTCCTGGTCGGCATCGATATCGTCGGCGACAAGATCCTCGAGGTGAACGTGTTCAGCCCGGGCAATCTGCTCGCCTGCTGCGACTTGGCCGGCGTCAATTTCACCGCCGAGATCCTCCACTCGATCGAGCGCAAGGTCGAGATCGCCCGCGACTTCGCCGGCGGCTTCGACAACAAGGCGCTTGCGGTCATGTGAGCAGCACGGAGGGTCTTGACTTTGTGCCATTTGGCACGTAAGCAATGCCATATGGCACAAGACTCACCAGTTGGCGAACGCAAAGCGCGACCTAAACGCCGCACGGGCACGCCCGCAAAACCGCCAGCGAGCGTCCGCGGGCAAGCCAGCGAAACCAAGCTTACCCATGAGCACCTTAACCTGGATTTCGTGATGAGGGGCATTTCTGCTCGGGGTTCGGGCACCATAGTGGAGATCGAACATTTCCCCCACCTTCAGAGCTCACAAGATCTCAAAATGGTTTACTCTCAGGTCCATCCGCTTGGTTACGATAAGCTGGTGCTCGCCACGTCGTCGATGACGCCGATCGCTGCCGGTAATCCGGACGAGTACGTTATAGACCTTCGCGGCGCGCTATACGGCGGCGCGGGTGACCACGTGTTGGACGGTGGGTTGGGTTCTGACTTCATTGATCTCCGAGAGAGCGCGCCGAGCGACGCGGAACTGGAGCAAGAGGCGGGTGAGCTTCTGAAGGCCGCGCGCGACGCAGAAGGAGCCCCTTCTTTGCGGAGCGCCCGGCGGAGGTTCGAAGAATATGTCTTTTCAGGGGCGGTCGATGCGCTGGGGGGCGCTCAGGCTATCGGGATGGCAGTTCGGGATGAAGCTGATCTATTGCGCGCAATTGGGCTCGGTTTCCCGGTCCTGGTCCTGACCTCGCTTCGCCAGGCGGGCTTTCGGAGCGACGACTTGGAGGGAGTCATCGCGCCCAAGCGTACGCTGGCCCGCAGAAAGGCCGGCGGCCAGCGATTGACGCGTGTGGAATCCGATGCTGCATGGCGCCTCGCCCACGTATTCTCGCTTGGGGGGCGGGTTCTCAGAGGTCCAGAGGCAGCGGTGGCTTGGCTCCGCCGCCCCAAAGCCGCACTCGGGGATCGAACACCCGTCGATTTGATCGAAACGGCCGTTGGAGCGCAGGCGGTTGAAAGGCTGCTGTTTCAACTCGAATGGGGCGACATCGCGTGAGATTCCTCCCGTCCACCGTGTTTCGCATTGGACGGCAGGAACATGCGAAGACGGCCCGCGAGGCTCTTTCCGGCGAGGGCGGACTCCACGACAGCGGGCGATGGCACTCGCGAGGCCGGCGGATCCTTTACACGTCGCAATCCATTGCTTTGTGCAAGCTTGAGCGGCTTGCGCACGGCGACGAATGGATCGGCGACGCCAGTCACGATCGCGTCACGCTGGCGATCAGCCTGCCGCCCGGCCTGTCTTTTGTAACCATATGGCCGGACGCCTTGGATCATGAGGACCCGACTTGGCGCTCCGAGGGCAATCGCTACTGCCGAAATCTCGGAGATGCCTGGCTGGCGCGCGCCAAAACGTGCTCTCTCGTTGTACCATCGGCAGTCGTGCCTGACGAATGGAACATATTGTTTAATCCTGACCACGCAGAATTTGCTCAAATCCTAGCCGTCAATCGTGGTCTGACGGGACGTCCGTTCGTCGTCGACCCGCGGGTGGCACAGCTTGTTCGAAAGACGGGTAAGAAGCCGTGACTTGACGCCCGCCAGCGTCCCCCGCCCGCCGCAACGTATGGGGGACATGGGACAACGGAAACCTCCTGGCAGCCTGATCACGGGTCCATCTGGTAATCCGCGCGCCACGGGACTATCTCTGCTCAGTAACGGAAAGAGCGCGCAATCCATGTCCTTCGGCCTGCTGGCCTATCTCGATTCGATCAAGGCGCGCGATCCCGCGCCGCGCTCGCGCTGGGAGATATTGCTCTATCCGGGCGTCTGGGCATTGTTCTACCACCGCATCGCCCACTGGCTGTTCCAGGGCGAGCTTTACTTCCTCGCCCGGCTGGTCAACCATATTTCCCGGATGCTGACCGGGATCGACATTCATCCGGGCGCGACGATCGGGCGCAACTTCTTCATCGACCATGGCTATGTCGTGATCGGCGAGACCGCCGAGATCGGCGACGATGTCACCATCTACCAGCAGGTCACGCTTGGCGGCACCAACCCGACCAGCGGCATTGGCGGCAAGCGCCATCCGACGCTGCAGGACGGCGCCATCATCGGTTCGGGCGCGCAGGTGCTCGGGCCGGTCATCGTCGGTGCGCGGGCCAGGATCGGCGCCAACTCGGTGGTGACGCGCGATGTGCCGCCGGGAGCGACCATGGTCGGCATTCCGGCGCGCTCGACGCTGGTCGATGCGGAGGACAGCTCGGCCAGCTTTCTGCCCTATGGGACCTGCGCGGAGTCGTTCGATCCGGCGACGCAGAAGCTCGAATTGCTTCAGTCCGAGGTCGAGCAATTGCGCGCCCGCATCGCCGAGCTGGTCGAGGAGCGCGACGCTGGCAGGGAACGGCCCGCCAGGTCGCGCAAGGTGAGCAACGGAGACCGGGCCTGATGGGCGCCGTCCTCCCGTTTCCGTCTCGGGCAACGGGAGGCCAGACCGGCTTCACACGCTTCGAGCTGCACCGCATCGTCGATCTCTACGGCCGGATGGTCGCCGCCGGCCTGTGGAAGGATTATGCGATCGCCTTCGAGCCCGGCGCCGCCGCCTTCTGGGCCTTCCGCCGCACCGCCGAGAATCCCGAGGTCCGGATCGAGAAGCGCCCCGGCGCGCGCCAGGGCGCCTGGGCGCTGATCGGCGAGAGCGGCCAGGTCCTGCGCCGCGGCCCCGAGCTCGGCTCGATCCTCGCCCCCCTCGAGCGGCGCCTGCTGAAATTGGTCGCGGGCTGATAATTACGGGGACACTATACTTATTTCACCGCCTCGCAATTAGGTATAGTGTCCCCGTAACTCCGCCGCCCTCGCAATTAAGTATAGTGTCCCCGTAACTCGTCGCCCCGCCCGAGCGGCGGCTGCTCAAGCTCGTCGCGGGCCAGGCTCCGCACGCGGCCTCAGGGCGATCCCGACCCCGATGAGCGCGAGGCTGATCAGGGCGATCGCGATCCAGCCGATGCCGAGGTGGGGCTGGGGCATATCGAGCCCCACATGCTCGCTCAGACTGCGCAGTCCTCGCCGGACCAGGGCGCGGAGGCCGGTCGGGGCCGGGGCGGTCGTGAACATCGCACGGGCGCCGAGCGTGATGGCGATCGGAGCGAGCAGGCCGACCAGGCCAGTGCCGATCCTGAGCCAGGGCCCGGCCCGGCCGCGCCATTCCTGGACGATCAGCACCAGGGCGAACAGCGGCACGACGTAGAGGCCGTGGAACAGCCAGAGGCCCGTTTCCATGTTGAGACGGGGCATAAGTGGGCCCGCGCTCGAAGCGACGCCCACCAGATTGAACAGATTGGCCGAAAGCGGCCCAAGCGTGAGGAAGGGCAGGAAGCAGGCGATCAGGAGCAGCGCCGCGAGCGGCAGGCCCGGCCGCCCGGCGAGGAAGGCGCCCGGCCCGGCGACGGCGGCGGGCGCGGGGGGTGCCGGGGGCGCGGCGGGGACCTGGACGGCGTAGAGGCCGCGCGCGCTCTCGCCGTCCGGTTCGAAATCGACCGCGGTGCCTGCCGCCGGCGGGGTGGCGCTTTTCCACTCCCCCGCGGCGAAGGCGTAGCGGCGCCCGTCCGCGCCGCGCAGCACGCCGCCGCGCTGAGCGTCATAGTCGAGAATGGTGCCGTTCATCGCGTCTCCTTGCAGAGACGGTGGCGCCTCAACGCCCGCTTTTCAAGGCGGGCGCGGGGCTGTTGCGGGCAACCGTCCCCATTCGGCGTCAGGCCGGCACGATCCGCGTCGCCGGCCGGTCGAGCAGCGGCAGCCGTGCCTGCAGGCCCTCCGGCAGCGGCGCGACCACCCCCCGCCGCGCGTTTGGCCAGAACGCGGAAAGGAGGAGCAGCGCCGAGCCGATGACCAGGGCGGTCAGCGCGACGCTCAGCTCCACCGCCCCCGATTCCCGGAACAGCATGTTGATCGCCCAGAGCACGTAAGCGAGCGCCGAGACGAGGATCGCGCGCCTGTCGATCGCCAGCGCCAGCACCGCCATGACCACGTAGAGGAGGACCACCGCGATCGCGCTGCCGATCGAGGCGCCGCCCTCGGTGAGGCCGAGCAGCCAGAAGACGGGGTGGACGATGAGCGGCGCCGCCAGCAGATGCAGCCAGAAGGCGACGTCCGAGCGCCGCGTCTGCCGGCGGCGGTCGGAGGCGTCCCACCACGTCGCGAAGAGGAAGGTCAAAAGGCCGAGCACGAGGGCGGTGACCTCGAGGATGAAATGCACGCTGTCGACCTCGGCATCCGTCAGCCGCTCGCCGCTCCTCACCATCGGCGTGGCGACGAGCCCGATGACGAGGGCGACCGCGGCTGCCGCCCCTGCGGCGATGGTGATCGGCACCTTGAAGCGCCGCCAGTGCAGCCAGGCGGCGCCGGCGGTGATCGCGGCGCTCGCCGAGAGGACCATGAAGACCTCGCGCGGGCTCTCCATATAGGACTCGCCGACCGCGATCACGATCGTCACCGCGGCGAAGACGAAGATTCCCGTGAGGAAGGCGAGGGTGAGGATGATGCTGGGCAGCGCCATGCGCCGCTTCAGGGTGAAGAATTCGGCGAGGCCCCAGGCGGTGACCGCGACGAACAGGCCGAGGAAAGGCGAGGGGCCATCGCCGCCGATCTGGGGCGGGACATATTGGCCGATCCAGGCAACCGCGACCAGCAGGATCAAGGCGGCGAGGCCGACGAAGATGTCGTTGAAGCCGGTCAGCAGCCGGAAATGCTCCTCGTCGACGGCGGAGATCGGCCGCCCCGCCGCGACGAAGCCGCGAAATGCGGCGGCCTGGTCCGGGCCGAGGATGCCGCCGGCCACCGCGGCGTCGATATCGCTCTCGCTATACATCTGAAAGGTCTCCCTGATTCCGCGGTCCTAGCATCAGTGTATTAGAATTACAATACACCTGGGAACTGGCAAGGAAAACCCCCGCGCATCGCTGCGCGGGGGTTCGCCTTTCTCGCGGGACTCAGGCGAAGGTGCGGGCTTGCGCCGCATCCACCTGGTCGGTGCCTGGAACCCGGGCCCTGAGGCCCTGCGGAAGCATGCCCACGATCATGCGGCGGATCTGCGACCAGAACATGCCGATCAGCACGAGCAGTAGGCCGACGATGAGCACGGTCAGCATGACATTGTCCTGCATCGAGCTGCCATAGCTGCTGCCCGAGCCGCCGCCATAGCCGCCGCCATAGCTGCCGCCATATTCCGAGGCGCCGCCGCCATAGCCTCCCATGGTGTCGAAGTCGTCCATCTCCGGCGGCGGGCCCTGGATCAGCCAGAAGATTCCGACGCCCAGCGGATAGGCGGCGGCGAGCACCCAGACCCGCCTGCCGACCGCCAGCGCCACCAGCGTGAAGACGAGGAACAGGACGATGGTGAGGATCGAGATGACGACCGAGACGGCGCCCTCGTGCAGCTTGAGCAGGGCCGCGAGCGCGATGATCACCATCCAGGCCGAGGTCCAGTGCAGCCAGAAGCCAGTGTCGGCGCGCTTGGTCACGCGGCGCGTATCCCTGCCGTCCCAGAACATCGCATAGACGAAGACGATGAGGCCCAGGATCAGCAGCACGATCTCGGCAAGGTCGCTGCCGGGATCCGGAGAAATGGTGGCGCCGAGCAGGAACATGATCGCCATGGCCGCCATGCCCACGGCAAGGGAGACGGCGATCGGCTCGTCGAATCGCTTCCAGTAGAGGAAGGCGGCACCGGCCGCGATCAGGGCCGAGAGCGCATTGATATAGTTCACCGAATCCATCGCATTGGAGGCCCCGACCGCGGAGATCCCCGTCAGCGATATGGTGGCGAAGACGGCCAAGACGAAGGCGGCCGCGAAGGCGATCCCGGGAAGCGCCAGGTGCTTGCGCCGCGAGAAATATTCGGCGAGCCCCCAGGCCGCGAGCGCAATCAGCAGCGCCGGAAGCGGATTGGGCATGAGACCGATCTCGATCTTGCTGCCGACCCAGGCCAGCCCGACCACCAGGAGGATCGAACTGATATAGACGTACAGGTCGTTGAAGCCGAGCTGCATGCGGACATGTTCCTCGTCCGCGGACGGCGTCCCGTTTCGGGCGGCTACGAAATTGCGCAGGCTCGCGGCCTGCTCCGCGGTCACGGCGCCGCCCGCCACCGCGTCTTCCAGATCGCTTTGGCTATACATGATCATCCTCCCCTGAAAACGCGCCCCCCGGGCCTTGACTATTGCCTAGGCGACCCGGGCTGCGCGAACCCCGGTGTTTCAGCATGACGGGCGGGCTTGGTCAACGGCGCGAAGTCGAAACATATTCGTTGCGCGTGGCCGCCGGGAGGGCCTGCAATCAGCTTTGCCGCAACCGATCGAGGATCGCGGCCACCTGCTCCGTCCCCGATTGGGGCACGCTCTCGCCGGCGCGGTCGATAATCGCTTCCCATTGCGCCGCCACCGCCTCGGGCGTCGCCTCGGCGAGCGCGACTCCCCTGGTCAGCGTCACATGAGCCGCCTGCACGACGCCCGCGCCCGCGCCAATGATGGTTCCGGTCGGCGCCTCCTCCGACACCAGGAAGAGCGCGGCGGGCGCGACCAGCTCGGGCCTGAAGCGCTCGAGCAATTCGGGCGGGAACAGCTCCTGCGTCATCCGAGTCGCCGCGGTCGGCGCGATCGTGTTGACTCGGACGTTATATTTGGCGCCTTCGAGCGCCAGCGTCCTGGCGAAGCCGGCGAGGCCCATTTTGGCGGCGGCGTAATTGGCCTGACCGAAATTGCCGTAGAGGCCGGTCGACGAGCTCGTCATCAGGATGCGGCCATAGCCCTGCTCGCGCATCCGCTCCCACACCGCGTGGGTGGCGTTGGCCGAGCCGATCAGGTGGACGTCGGTCACCGCGCGGAAGTCCGCCATCTCCATCTTGGCGAAGCTCTTGTCCCTGAGGATGCCGGCATTGTTGATCAGGACATGGACGCCGCCCCAGGCGGAGACCGCTTTTTCCACCATCGCGACCATCTGGCCTTCGTCGGTGACGTTGCCGCCGTCCGCCATCGCCTCGCCGCCGCCGGCCCGGATCTCCTCGACCACCGTCAGCGCAGCGTCGCTCTGCCCGCCGCCGTCGCGCATCGCTCCGAGATCGTTGACCACCACCTTGGCGCCGCGCCCGGCGAGCTCCAGCGCATAAGCGCGGCCGAGCCCGCCGCCGGCGCCGGTGACAATGGCGACCCGGCCTTCGAAACTGATCGTCATGCGCTGAAGACTCCCCTGAACCGGCTCAACCTGAAGCTGAGCCGGTTAGGAGATTAAGCGGGAAATCGCAAAGACGCCTAGCGGCGACGTCCCCGGCGACCGACCTCGTAGGTCTGCGTGCAATTGTCGGTGACGGTGCGCGAGCAGGGCGGCTTCTCGCCGGTCGAGGCCTGCGGCGCGAAGGCGGCGGTCGCGTTCGGGTTGGCCACCCAGACCGCGCCCGGAGGGGCGGTCGGGATCGGCTCGTTGGCGCCCGGCGGGGCGGTGGCCGGGTCGGAGACGACGGCGACGCCGCGCGAGTCGCGCTCGGGGGCGGTGTTGCCGGGCGGCACGGTCTGCTGCGCATAAGCGGCGCCCGCGGTGAGCAGAGCGGCGGCGAAGATCAGTGATTTCATCGAATATCCTCCTTGAGTGGGGCGCCTTGTTCAAGCGGCGCGCGCACAGGCGGGCCGCGGAATAACGCCCGCGGTCACAGGTTCTAAAACGTGGCGCGGGGAATTTGTTCCAGTCAGGCGTGGCCGTCGGCGTCGAGCGCGTAACCGGCGGAGCGCACCGTGCGGATGATATCGGGCCTGGCGCCGGCGTTGATCGCCTTGCGGAGCCGGCGGATGTGGACGTCGACCGTGCGCAGCTCGATCTCGCTGTCCTGGCCCCAGACCGAATCGAGCAGCCGTTCGCGCGAGAAGACGCGGCCGGGATGTTCGAGGAAATGGCGCAGCAGCCGGAATTCGGTCGGCCCGAGCGCGACCGCCGCGCCGCCGCGGCGGACCTTGTGGCCGGCCACGTCCATTTCGATGTCGGCATAGGAAAGCTGCTCGCCGACCAGCGCCGGCCGCACCCGGCGCAGCACCGCCGTCACCCGCGCCACCAGTTCGCGCGGGGAGAAGGGCTTGGTGACATAATCGTCGGCCCCGGTCTCGAAGCCGCGGATGCGGTCGCCCTCCTCGCCGCGCGCGGTGAGCATGATGATCGGCACGTTGGCGGTTTCGGGGATCCGCCTCAGCTGCCTGCAGACCTCGATTCCGGAGAGGGACTCGAGCATCCAGTCGAGGATGACGAGATCGGGCGGAGTCTCGCGGGCGAGGATCAGGGCTTCCTCGCCATCCGGCGTGTGGGAGACCTCGAATTCCTCGCGCTCGAAATGATAGACGAGCAATTCGACCAGCGCCTTGTCGTCCTCGACGAGGAGGATCTTGCCCTTAGTCGTCGGCACGGGCCGACCCCAGATCGCCGGCGCCGATGCTGGCCGTGTCCTTGCCCTTGGCGCGGTCCGCGAGATGCTCGCCGGTGGCGGCGAAATAGACCATCTCAGCGACGTTGGTGGCATGATCGCCGATCCGCTCGAGATTCTTGGCGACGAACAGGAGGTGGGTGGCCGGCGTGATGTTGTGCGGATTCTCCATCATGTGGGTGAGCAGGGCGCGGAAGATGGCGTTGTAGAAATCGTCGACCGCGGCGTCGCGATCGCAGACCGCGGCGGCCTTGGCCGAATCGCGCGCGGCGAAGGCGTCGAGCACGTTGTGCACCATCTCGCCGGCGATCCGCGCCATTTCCGGGAGCAAGGAGAGGGGCCGGATCTTGCTGTCCTCGATGCTCGGCACGCGCTTGGCGATATTCTTGGCATAATCGCCGATCCGCTCGACCACGCCGGCGATCTTCAGCGCGGCGACCACTTCGCGCAGATCGTCGGCCATCGGCGCGCGCAGCGCGATGATCTGCACCGCCTGGCGTTCGACCTCGGATTCGAGCGCGTCGATCCTCCCGTCGCCCTCGACCACCCTCGCCGCCGCCTCGGGATCGCGGCGGACGAGCGCCTGCATTGCCTCGCTTATCGCCGCCTCGGCGAGCCCGCCCATCTCGCAGATGGTGCCGCGGAGCGTGTCCAGCTCCTCGTCGAAGGCTTTGATCGTGTGGCCGGTGCTCGCCATTGTCAGTTTCCTTGTTGCCGCATGATGGCCGGAAAACCGGTGCCCACTTTTCCTATCATGCTTCATACTCCTCAGCCGTAGCGGCCGGTGATGTAATCCTTGGTGCGGGTCATCCGCGGATTGGTGAAGATCTCCGTCGTCTCGCCATATTCGACGAGCGTGCCCAGATGGAAGAAGGCCGTCTTCTGCGAGACGCGCGCGGCCTGCTGCATATTGTGGGTGACGATGACGATCGCATAGCGGCCGCGAAGCTCGTGGATCAGCTCCTCGATCTTCGCGGTGGCGATCGGGTCCAGTGCCGAGCAGGGCTCGTCCATCAGGATCACTTCCGGATCGACCGCGATGGCGCGGGCGATGCAGAGGCGCTGCTGCTGGCCGCCGGACAGAGCGGTGCCGCTTTCCTGGAGCCGGTCCCTTACCTCGTCCCAGAGGCCCGCGCGCTTCAGCGAGCGCTCGACGATCGTGTCCATCTCCGCCTTGCCCGCGGCGAGGCCGTGGATGCGCGGCCCGTAGGCGACATTCTCGTAGATGGACTTGGGGAAGGGGTTGGGCTTCTGGAACACCATGCCGACCCGGGCGCGGAGCTGCACCACGTCCATCGTGGGCGCGTAGATGTCCTCGCCGTCGAGCTCGATGCGGCCCTCGAAGCGGGCGCTCGGGATGGTGTCGTTCATCCGGTTGAGCGTCCTTAGGAAGGTCGATTTGCCGCAGCCAGACGGGCCGATGAAGGCGGTGACATGCTCGCGGCCGACGTCGATCGAGACGTCGTCGATCGCCTTGTTGGCCCCGTAGAAGACACTGACGCCTCGCGCGGTCATCTTCGGGGCGGTCGTGGTTTCAATGTCCATCACCAGCGCTTCTCGAATCTGTTTCTAAGATAGATGGCCAGCCCGTTCATCGCGAGCAGGAAGGCCAGGAGGATGATGATCGCCGCCGAGGTCTTCTCGACGAAGCCCCGGCTGACCTCGTCGGACCACAGGAAGATCTGGACCGGCAGCAGGGTCGCGGGCTCGTCGAAACCGCCCGGCGGCGAGGCGAAGAATGCGCGCATCCCGATCATCAGCGCCGGCGCGGTCTCCCCAAAAGCGCGCGACATGCCGATGATCGTGCCGGTGAGGATGCCCGGCAGCGCCAGCGGGATGACATGGTGGAAGACGACCTGGATCCGGCTCGCGCCGATGCCGAGCGCGGCGTCGCGGATCGAGGGCGGCACCGACTTGATCGCGTTCCTCCCGGCGATGACGATCACCGGCATGGTCATCAGCGCCAGCGTCAGCCCGCCGACGATCGGCGCCGAGCGCGGCAGATGCATGAACTGGAGGAAGAAGGCGAGGCCGAGCAGGCCGAAGATGATCGAGGGCACCGCTGCGAGATTGTTGATCGAGACCTCGATCATGTCGGTCCAGCGGTTCCGCCGCGCATATTCCTCGAGATAGACGGCGGTCAGCACTCCGATCGGAAAGGCGATCAACAAGGTCACGATCATGGTCAGCAGCGAACCCTTGACCGCGCCCCAGATGCCGACCGAGGTCGGATCTGTGGCGTCGGCGCCGGTCAGGAAGGTGGTGTTGAAGCCGGTGCGCGCCCGGCCCGCCTGCTCGATCTGCCGGTAGCGGGCCGTGGCCTCGGGCGTGCCGTGGCCCTTGGCGGCCTGGTCGATCGCGCTGTCCGCGGGCAGCCACAGGGTCGCGGGGCGGGCGAGCAGGCCGGGATCGGCGCGCACCGCGTCGCGCAGCACCAGGCGGGCTGCGGGCGAGAAGATGCGCGCGCCACGCCGGCCATATTGCGCGTCGGCGGCGGCGCGCACGATGCCTTCGAAATCCACCTCGGCGAGCGCGGCCTCGGCGTTCGGGCCGGCGAGCTGGGCGGCGCTGAGCGCGACCGCCGCCTGCCTGAGGTCGACCTCGAGCCGAAGCTCGGTCCGGCTGAAGCCGCCAAGGCCGTTGGCGACCATGGTCACCAGCAGGAAGGCAAGGAAGCCCGCCGAGAGCGAGACCGCGCCGAGCCCGATCAGCCGGAAGCGCCGCTCGGCCGCGTAGCGGCGGCGGATGCGCTTCTGCATCGCTGGATCGCGCCAGTTTGTCGGCGTCGGATCGACGGGGGTGAAGGCCTCACTCATAGGCTTCGCGATATTTCTTCACGACGCGCAGGGCGACGACGTTGAGCGCGAGCGTGACCAGGAACAAGACCATGCCGAGCGCGAAGGCGGCCAATGTCTTGGGGCTGTCGAACTCCTGGTCGCCGGTCAGCAACTGCACGATCTGGGTGGTCACCGTGGTGACGCTGGCAAAGGGGTTGGCGGTCAGATTGGCGGCAAGGCCGGCGGCCATCACCACGATCATGGTCTCGCCGATCGCCCGGCTGACCGCGAGCAGCACGCCGCCGACCACGCCGGGGAGAGCGGCGGGGACCAGCACGCGCTTGATCGTCTCCGAGCGGGTCGCGCCCATGGCGAGGCTGCCGTCGCGCATCGCCTGCGGCACCGCGGCGATCGAATCGTCGGCCATGGAGGAGACGAAGGGGATGATCATCACCCCCATGACAAGGCCCGCGGCGAGCGCCGATTCGGTCGAGGCGTGGAAGCCAAGCGTGAGGCCGAGGTCGCGGATCGCCGGCGCCACCGTCAGCGCCGCGAAATAGCCGTAGACCACGGTCGGCACGCCGGCGAGGATCTCGAGGATGGGCTTCATCCAGGCGCGCACCTTCGGCCTTGCATATTGGGTGAGGTAGATCGCGCTCATCAGCCCCAGGGGAATGGCGACGATCATCGCGATGATCGCGCCGATGAAGATCGTCCCCCAGAAGAGCGGCACCGCCCCGAACGCCCCCGACGAGCCGGCCTGGTCCGGGCGGATCGCGGTCTGCGGGCTCCAGCTGGTCCCGGTCAGGAACTCGACCGGCGAGACCTGGCTGAAGAACCTCACCGTCTCGAACAGCAGGGAAAGGAAGATGCCGAGCGTGGTAAGGATCGCGATCAGCGAGGCGGTCAACAGCAGGGCCATAACCATCCGCTCGACCCGGGTGCGGGCGCGGAAGGCGGGCGAGAGCCGGCTCCACGACCAGGCGCCGCCGGCGAAGGCGATCAGCAAGGCGATGCCGAGCCCGAGCCAGTTGTAGAAGGAGATGGCGCCCGCATAGACCGGCGCCAGCGCGCTCGCCGAAGCGTGGCGCGCGCTCGCCACGTCGCCCGCCGCCAGCCCCCGCGCCTCGGCGAGAATCGCGGCGCGCTGCATGTCGACATTGGGAAGCGCGGCGGCCTGGGGGCTCGAGAGCACCGTATCGGCGATCATCCTCTCGGAGAGGAACGCCCAGAAAGCGAGGAAGAGCAAGGCGGGGATCACCGCCCACAAGGCGACGTACCAGCCATGATAGCCGGGCAGCGAGTGGGGCCGCCTGCGGTCCGGGCCGGCGAAGGCGGCGGCGCGCGCCTTGGCGCTGAGCCAGCCGACGAAGCCGAGCCCGAGCACGAGCAGGACGATGAAGCTCAGCGACATCAGTGCAGCCCCGCCGCGCTCATCGCCGGCAATGTCCGCGCGATCGCCGCCGCGCTTTCGCGCATCGCGTCGGGCAGCGGGATGAGGCCGCGGTCGGTCAGATAGCCGCCCGGTCCCCAGCCGCGCGCGAACTCGGCGAGGAATTCGCGCAGGCCCGGCACCGCGTCGATATGCTCGCCCTTGACGTAGATGTAGAGCGGGCGCGCGCCCGGATAGGTGAAGCCGCGGATCGTCTCGGCGGTGGGGGCGACGCCGCCGATCGGCACGCCGCGCACCCGGTCCAGATTCTCCTCCATGAAGGAATAGCCGAGCACCCCGATCGTGCCCTGGTTCTGGGAGACGCGCTGGATCAGCAGATTGTCGTTCTCGCCCGCCTCGACGAAGGCGCCGTCCTCGCGGATGCGGGTGCACAGGCGCGTCTGGCGGTCGGGGTCGCTGCGCTTGAGCGCGGCCATCGCCGGGTCGGTCTCGCAGCCCTTGGCCAGCATCAGCTCGACGAAGCTGTCGCGCGTGCCCGAGGTCGGCGGCGGCCCGTAGACCAGGATCGGCACGTCGGGCAGCGAGGGGTTGACGTCGCGCCAGGTCCGCGCGGTCTGCGGGCGGCCGAACGGCTCGGCGGCGAGCGCCGCATAGACGTCGCGCAGGGTCAGGTTGAAGCCGGTCGGCCGCGTGGACGATTCGATCAAAGCGAGCCCGTCAATGCCGATCGGCACCTCGATGACATGGTTGACCCCGTTGGCGCGGCAGGCCGCGAGCTCCGACGCCTTGATCCGCCGCGAGGCATTTTCGACGTCGGGGAAGCGCGCGCCGACCCCGCCGCAGAAGAGGTGCATGCCAGCTCCCGTACCGGTCGACTCGACGATCGGCGCGTGGAAGCTCGGCCGGTTCTGGGCGAAGCGCTCGGCGACGGCGGGGGTGAAGGGATAGACGGTCGAGGAACCGACCACGAGAATCTGCCGGCGCGGCGCCTGCTCGCAGGCCGCCAGGGCGGACAGGCCGAGGGCCGCCGCCAGCAGCGCCAGGAAGGATCGTCTCAAGCGATTCATGCCGGTTCGTCAGCCCCGCGGCCCCGTCGGCCGGACCGGCAAATCAGTGGGTTGGTCCCGTGACTCTTTGATGACAGAGGCGGACCCCGTCCATCCTGACGAAAGTCAGGATCCATGAACATGGAAGGGCCGAGTTTTCGCTGGCCGTGTTCATGGATCCCGGATCAAGCCCGGGATGACGGCCGGTGGAGTCCTCGCTACGCCCTCGGCAGCGACACCGAGACAATGGTGCCCTCGCCGGGCTCCGAGGCGATGTCTAGGCGGCCGCGGTGCCTGAGCACGATGTGCTTGACGATGGCGAGGCCGAGCCCCGTTCCGCCGACCGAGCGGCTGCGGCCCGGATCGACGCGGTAGAAGCGCTCGGTCAGGCGGGGAATATGGTCGGCCGGGATGCCCTCGCCTTTGTCGATGACGCTGAGCCGGACCAGGTCGGCCGCGACCGTGTCGAGCCGGATCCGGATCGGCGTTCCGGGCCGCCCATATTTGAGCGCGTTGACGATCAAATTGTTCAGCATCTGGCCGAGCTGGAGCGGGTCGCCGCCGACCACGGCATCGCCGGCCTCGTTTTCGACGCGCAGCGGGCGGCCCTTGGCGAGCGGCTTCAGCGCCGCCTTCACCTCCTCGATCAGGGGCAGCAGGTCGACCCTGTCGCGCGGCAAGGCGAAGCGCTCGGCCTCGATCCGCGAAAGCGACATCAGGTCGTCGAGCAGGTCGCGCATCCGCGTCGCCTCGCCGAACATGATCGCGACGAAGCGCTGCCTCGTCTCCGCGTCTACCGCCTCCTCGTCCTGCAAGGTTTCGATGAATCCCAGCAAGGTAGCGAGCGGTGTTCTGAGCTCGTGCGAGGCATTGGCGACGAAATCGACCCGCATCTGCTCGGCGGCGCGGGCCTGGCTCTGGTCGGCGAGGCGGACCAGCCGGCTGCCGTCGGGCAAGGGGGCGACGCTCATCTCCCAGGGCCGGCCGACCTCGCCGAGCCCGACCAGCTCGATCCGGACCGGCGCCGCGCCGCCGTCGCCGGCGAGAGGCTCGGCCGCGGCCGGGTGGCGGATGGCCAGGCGGACGTCGGAGCCCTCGATATGGGCGCCGAGCACCGCCTTGGCCGCCTCGTTGGCGATCAGCACCCGCCGGTCGCGCACCACGAGCAGCGGCTCCTCGAACGCCGCCACCAGATTCTCGGCGCCGGTGGGCGCGGCCTCCTCGGCGGGCGCGGGCTCGGGCCTCGGCTCCGGCGGCGGGGCGCGGGGGATAAGGGCGAAGGCCGCCGCCCCGGCGAGCAGGGCGAGCAAGGCGGCCGCCGGGGCCGCGCCGGCCCACAAGGCGGCGGCGATGCCCAGGCCGGCGACGGCCGCAGCCGCGATCGTCCGGGTCGCTTTCTTATCCCCCATGCCTTCGTCCGTCCCATGGCGGGACGGCCTTGCCGTTCCGCTCGCCTCGCGGGCGCTTTACCCTTAATAAAGGGCGGAGGTGTATCGGAATTTCCATGAGCGGCACTGATAAAGACCAGGCTGGCGGCAGCGCCTTCGTTCCGAGCAGGCGCACCGTCCTGGTGCTCGGCGCGGCGGCGGCGTCGACGGTGGTGACGGTCCGGCCCGCGCTCGCGCAGGCCGCGGGGTCCGTGCTCAATTGCGAGATTCCGGTGCCCGGCCCGCATGCCGGCGGCCAGTATATCGCCGCCGACGGCACTCTCGTCGCTCCCGGTACGCCGGGCGCCGCGGCGCCGCTGGCGCGGCGTCTGAAGGGCGAGGAGGTGAAGTCGCTGCTGCGCTCCGGCACCACGCCCGCCGGCACCGATCCGACATCCGCTCAGGCCTATGCCAATTATATCAGGCGCCTGCAGTCGGGGATGAGCGGATTCACCTGCTACGCCTCGCTGCAGACGCGGCCCTGAGCTAAGAAGGCGCCGGCATGGCCGGTCCGCTCTACATCGCCGACCCTGAAAGCGCGGTCATGACCATCGCGCTCGACGGCCTGTCGGTGCTGTTCCACCAACCCTCGGGCATGACCCATATCGTCGCGCCGCCCGCGCCGGAGATATTGGCGGCGCTGCAGGCCGGGCCCGCCGACGCGCCGGAGCTGCTCCGTCGGCTGCGCGCGCTTTACGATTTCGAGGGCGAGGAGGCGACAAGCGCGCTCCACGCCCGCCTGGACGAGCTCGAGGCCGCCGGGCTGGTGCGCCGCGCATGAGGCACCGGCTCGACATCCAGATCGGCCCGGTCGCCTTCCGCATCGGCAGCGCCTGGAGGGCGCCGCTGGACGCGCTCGCCCGTCTCTACGCCGCCTATCCCGCGTCCGAGGACGGCCTCGCCGACTTCACCGTCCGTCTGGAACCGGAACGGCCCTGGCGCCGCTTCATCCGCCCTTCCGTCGCGATAAGGGGCGATTACACCCTGGCCGACGCCGCGCCTTTGTCGCTCGCCCACGGCCTGCTCGCCGCCGAAATGGGCATGAACCTGCAAATGGCGCTGGGGCAAAAACGCTATCTGCTGCTCCATGCCGCGACCGTCGAGAAAGACGGCCGCGCCCTCATCATGACCGGCGAATCGGGGGCGGGCAAATCGACCCTGGCCGCCTTGCTCGGCGAGCGCGGCTGGCGGCTGATGGGCGACGAATTCGCGCTTCTCGACATGGCGAGCGGGGACCTGCTGCCGTTCCCGCGCGCGGTCAGCCTCAAGAACGGCGCGATCCGGGTGATGGAGGCGGAAGTGCCGGCCGACCGCTTCGGCCCGCGCCTCGAAGGCACGCTCAAGGGCGCGATCCGCCACATGCGCCCCAATGCGGACGCGATCGACCGGATGGGGGAGGGGGCGACGCCCGCTCTGATCCTCTTCCCGCGCTTCGGTGAGGCCGAGGCGGTGCGCCATGTCGGCGCGGCGGAGGTGTTCATGCGCCTGACGCAGGCCTCGACCAATTATGTCGCTCTTGGGCGGAGCGGCTTCGACGCGCTCAACCGCCTGATCGCGAGCAATCCGGCGCTGGCGATCGACTATCCCGATACTGCGAGCGCGGTCGGATTGGTCGAGGATTTCTGGCGGGCGCGCGCGGCATGAACGCGAAGCTCCTCGTCCGCGCGCTTCGCGATCCTTCTTCCGTCGGCGACTGCGACTGGCCGGGCCTGATCAGCGCCGCCCGCGCCGAGCAACTGATCGGCAGCCTCGCCTTCCGGATGCAGGGGCAGAAGCTCCCCGCCCGCGTCGAAGCTGTGTTCGAGGCCGCGCGCCGGGACGCCGCTCATGCGCGCACCCAGGCGCTCTGGGAGGCGGAGATGGCGCGCCGCGCACTGGCCCCGCTCGGCGTGCCGGTGATCCTGATGAAGGGCACGGCCTTCCACGCCGCCAATTACGACGCCTGCATCGGCCGAGGCGTCGGCGACCTCGACATCATGGTCCCGCGCCCCAGCCTCGATGCCGTCGAAGCGGCCCTGCTCGACGCCGGCTGGGAGCGGATGAAGGAGGCGGACGGCTATGACGACGTCTATTACCGCCGCTGGATGCACGAGTTGCCGCCACTCATCCACCGCACCCGCGACCGGATGATCGACGTCCACCACACCATCCTGCCGCTGACCGCGCGGCCGACGCCCGACGCCGGGGCGCTGATCGCCGACAGCGTCGCGCTTGAAAACGGCCTGCGCATCCTCTCGCCCGCCGACATCGTCGTCCACGCCGCCGCGCATTTGTTCGCCGACGGCGACCTCGCCGGGGGCCTGAGGAATTTGTGGGACGTCGATCGGCTGCTGCGCGAATTCGCCGCCGCCGATCCCGAATTCTGGGCGAAGCTCGATGCCCGCGCGGCGCACCACCAGCTGAAGCGCGCGGTGCGCCGCGGCGTGCGCTTGGCCGGCGATCTCTACGGCACGCCGGCGCCGTCAGGCTGGCGCGGCGGGTCCCTCGCCGACCCGCTGTTCAAGGCGCGTCTCCTCGCCCGAAACGGCTGGGGCCAGGAGAAGCGCAAATTGCTCCGCTTCGCCTTCTACCTCCGCTCGCACCTGCTGCGCATGCCGCCGCTGATGCTCGCCCGCCACCTCTGGACGAAAGCCCGCGCCAAATGACTCGCAGGATCCTGTGCCGCGCGCTCCCTGGACTGCTCGTTCTTTCGGCCGTTGCCCGCGCCGAGATCCCGCCGCCGCCTTTCGCCGCGGAGGACTATCTGATCACCCAGCTCGGCCAGGGGACCATCGGCGCGGACTATGCCGGGCGGATGCTGAACCCGATGCGCACCTTCGACCGCGCCGGGGACGGCGTCGACGCGAACGACATAGAATTCGCGGAGCAGAGCCAGCGCGCGGAACAGCGCGGCCAGGCGGTCGGGCAGGTGCTGGGTTACGATCTCGATCGCGACAACAGGGTGACTCGCGCGGAGATTGCCGCCGCGCAGCGTCGCGAAGGGACCCAGAGGGAGTCCACTGCCCAGCAACTTCTGGAGCGCTTCGACCTCGACCGCGACGACAGCATTTCGCTCGAGGAGGCGCTCGCCTGGCCGGGCGACCATCAATACGATCATTATACCATCCAGCTGCGCACACTGCTGGCGATGGACCCCAATCGCGACGGCCGCACCACCGAGCAGGAGCTGGTCGCTCTGGCGAGTCCGGTCTTCGCCCGCTTCGACGCCGACCGCGATGGCCGCATCTCCGAGGAAGAGGCCAAGGCGCTCGAGGTCCACCGGACGGCGGCAGCCGAGAGGATCGGTCGGGCGAGCGCGGAATTCGCCGCGCCGCGCTGCCAAATGCCGCGCGTACCGCGCAACGCCCGGTTGATCCTCGTCGGCGGCAATACCGGCGAAAGCCTGTCGAGCGTCGCCGTCGGCGGTCAGGAACAGGCGACGCACCATATCGAGATCGCCATCGAGCCCGGCGATACGCCCCTCTATCTCGTGCTGAGCAGCTATCAGTCGACCTTGTGGCAGGTGACAGGCGATACCCGGCGAGTCGTTCATGCCGTCGCCGATTCCTACGAGCTCGCGCGCGGCGGCTTCGCCGCTGCCGGCGTGGCGGGGATCGCCGCCGAGCGGGTGACGACGCTGCGCGGCCGCTGCCTCGCTTTCTTCAGCAATGCCGAGGGGGGCGACGTCTGGCGCAATGTCGGCGCCATCCACCGGGCGACCGGGCGGCGGCCCGACGCGGTCTTCGCCTCGCATTATCTGCGCGCAATCGCCTTGCCGTCGGGCGACCTCACCTATGTCCGCCCGGACACCTATCCGCCGAACCGGCCGGTGCCGCCGGGCTTCGATCCCTATATGTGGGGCGAGACGTTGCGCTTCTGGAGCGCCGGCGTGGTCGAGGTCGACGTCCGCCACGCGGTCAGCGCGGCGGGAGTCGAGGCTTATGATGTGATGCCCGCCCAGGCCGGGCTCGCCCAGCTGGTCGCACGGGGCGCGATCGAGCGCGACCCGGTCTCCGGCGTGTTCCGGATCGTGCGGCCGATTCCGCGCATTCCGAGCCGTCTTGGCGGTTCGCATTCGGTGGAGTTTCTGCTCGCGCGCGGCGTCCCGGTGCCGCCGGGCGATCCGATGCATTCCTGCCTGCGCGTCGAGGAGACAGGCGAGCTGCTCGGTTTGCCTGCCAGCTGCCGCGCGGCGACGGCGCCGGCGCGCGCCCCCGAAACCCCGCCCGCTCGCTGATCAGGGCACGCCCGCCTCGGCGGCGCGGCGGGCGCGGCGCTCGGCGAACCATTGCCGGATCAGCGCGTTCGTGCAGCCGCTCTGGCCGCCCGAGCCGACAACCGAGCAGCTGCCGGGACGCATCGGCCGGCTCTCCTCCTCGAGGCCCTCGACCCGCGAGGCCCAGCTGGTCTCGATCTGCTGGCGCTCGCGGATCTGGCGCGGGATGCGGTAGCGTTCCTCCTCCGGCCGGCGCGCGCAGACCACCGCCTCGCTCTCGCTTTCGGGCTGCGGGCAGGGATCCTCGCCATAGACGATGATCGTCGATTCGCGCGCCGGCGCGGAGGGCGGCTGGACCTGGGCCGGGGCCGGAGCGGCGTGGAGCACGATAAGCAAAGCGGGAAGCAACAGACGGGGCAAAGGCATCAATGTCCTTTCGTGCATCGCCCCTGTGTCTCTATCCCTGCCCGCTTCGATGCGTCAGCGCAATAATTGTTGCGAATTGTCGCGAGGGGGTGCGCCTGGCGGCGCGAGTCGGCATCAAGGCGTTTCCGGCCCCGTCGGGCCGATCCCGGGAGTGCCTTTCGTGCGCAAGACCCCCGTCATCCTTCTCCTCGCCGCCGCTGCGATCGCCCTGTCCGCCTGTGCCGCGCGCCGCCCGCCGCCGCCGCGCGGGTTCGGGCCCGGCGGCCCGCCCGGCATGGGCCGCGCCTTCCTCAGCCCGATGGGCGAGCCCTTCCGCCGCGGCGACGCGACCGGTCCCGGCGGGCGCGGGGCGCTGATCGACCGCTGGTTCGCCGGAGCGGACGGCGATGGCGACGGCGCGCTGACCGTCGCGGAATTCACCGACGACGCGGCCCGCTTCTTCGGCCTGCTCGACGTCAACCATGACGGCGAGATCGATCCGCAGGAGATGGTCCGCTACGAAATCGAGATCGCCCCGGAGGTGCAGCTGACGCGGCGCATGGGCGGCGGCCGGGGCGGCTTGCCGCCCGGCGGGCGCGGGCGGGGCGGGCCGAGGGGCGGCGGCCCCCCTGGCGTGGGCTCGATGCGCGGTTACGGGAGCGGCGGGCTCGGCCTGCTCGACATTCCCCAGCCGGTCATTTCCGCCGATTTCGACTTCAATCGCGGCGTCTCGACCGAGGAGTTTCGCCGCGCCGCCGGGCAGCGCTTCCTGCTCCTCGACCGCGACCATGACGGCCGCATCCCGCGCGCCGAGCTCGACCCGCCGATGCCGGAGCCGGGGAGGCGGCCGCGCTAGAGCCGTTCCCCGGGCCGCTATGGAAATGGCAAGCTTTCCATGGCATCCCTGAGCCATGACCAGGCCCGTCGCCGCCATCATCCTCGCCGCGGGCAAGGGCACGCGGATGAAATCCGAGCTTCACAAGGTGCTGCACCCGATCGCCGGGCGGCCCATGCTCGCGCATCTGCTTGCCAGCGTCGCCGAGCTTGGGCCGGCGCGGACCGTGGTAATTGTCGGCGACAAGAGCGAGCAGGTCGAGCCGCTGGTCGCCGCTCATGGAGGCGTGGTCGCGGTCCAGGCGCCGCAGGAGGGAACAGCCCATGCCGTGCGCCAGGCCGAAGCTGCTTTGGCGGGCTTCGAGGGCGACGTGCTGATTCTCTATGCCGACACGCCCTTCGTCACCGCAGCGACGATGCGGGCAATGCTCGCGCGCCTCGCCGGGGTGGACGGCGCGGTCGCGGTCGCTTTCCGGCCGGCCGACCCCAGACATTATGGCCGCATCCTCGCCGAGCCCGACGGCACGATCGTCAAGATGGTCGAATATAAGGATGCAAGCGAGGAGGAACGTGCCTTAACCCTTTGCAATTCCGGTCTGATTGCGGCCCGCGCCGATGAATTGTGGCCGCTGCTGGCGCGGGTGAGCAACAACAATGCGGGCCGCGAATATTATTTGCCCGACATCGTCATGATCGCCGCCGCGGACGGCCACACCTCCTCGGTTATCGAGGTGCCGGCAGAAGAGGTCGAGGGGATCAACAGCCGCGCCGAGCTGGCCGCCGCGGAGGCCGCCTGGCAGGCACGTCGCCGGCAGAGGTTCATGGCCGACGGCGTCTCACTGGCCGCGCCGGAGACGGTCTGGTTCAGTCACGATACGAAGATCGGCCGAGATAGTTCTATAGAACCGAACGTTTTCTTCGGCCCCGGCGTCACCATCGGCGAAGCCGTCCGGATCCGGGCCTTCTCCCATATCGAGGGCGCGACGATCGAGACGGGGGCGGTGATCGGTCCCTATGCGCGGCTGCGCCCCGGCGCCGAGATCGGCGAGGGCGCCAGAATCGGCAATTTCGTCGAGGTCAAGAACGCCAAGCTCGGCGAAGGCGCCAAGGCCAATCACCTCTCCTATCTGGGCGATGCCGATATCGGCGCAGGCGCGAACATTGGTGCGGGAACGATTACCTGCAATTATGACGGCTTCTTCAAATATCGTACGAGCATCGGCGAGGGCGCCTTCATCGGCTCGAACAGCGCCCTGGTCGCCCCCGTCACGATCGGCAAGGGCGCGCTCGTCGCCGCCGGCTCGGTGATCGTCCGCGACGTCGCCGACGATGCCGTCGCGCTGGCGCGGGCCGAGCAGGCCAACAAGCCAGGCCGCGCGGCGAAATTCCGCGCGGTCATGGCGGCCAGGAAGAAGCAGGGCGGCTGAGCCACCGCCCCGCTTCGCGCCCCACGATCAGTCGTCGTCGCCTTCCGGCACATAGGGCGGCAGCAGATCGAGGCCGCCGCCGCGCCGGTCGAAATCCTCGCGGCTCTGCGGCGACAGATTGGGCCGCCCGAGGCCGATCCCCATGCCGATCGCGCAGCGCACATATTGCGTCTCGCCTTCCTCGACCTCGACGCGAAGCAGGTCGCGTGCCTCGCTGCGCACGGTATATTCGTGCGCGCCGGGCGTCGTGACGTGGATGAAATATTTGCCCGGCGGCAGCCGGTTGACGACCTGCTCGCCCTCCTTGACCCGGCAGCTGATCGCCCAGCCCATGCGCGATGAGCGGTAGAAGACGACCTGGCCCATGCCCGCGGGCGGCGGCGGGATGGCCGGCGCCGCCTCGCGCGCCAAGGCCGCGCCGCCGGCTCCCGCGAACTGCATCGGAACGGCGGCGCCGCAAAGCGCGCCGATCAGCATCAATGTCTTGAAGCGCATGTTTTCCTCTCCCCCAGGTGAACTATTCAGTCGATCGGCGCGAGCCGGACCTCCGCTGCGGTCTGCGCCTCGGCGAAGGTCCCGGCCGGGACGTTGACCTCGCCGCCCGAAATCCCGATCGCCACCAGCGACAGCACCGGCACGGTCGCCGCGGCGACAACGTTCATGGTGGTCAGCGCACCGCTATTGTCGCGGCCCTGCCGACGCCCGACGCGCAGGCTGCGCAGCGGGATGCGGGTCTCGCCGAGCTGCAGGTAGCGCGCGGCGAGGATCAGCTCGCCGGCCTTGCCCATTGCGCGGGCGCGGGCGGCATGGACGATTTCCCCGACGCCCGGGGTGCCCGCCGGCGCGACCACGCGCCCATCGACGATGAGCGGCTCGGCCAGCCGGAAGGCGAAGGCGTCGCGGCTGTGATTGGCCTTGCTGTTGATCGTGTCGGTAATCTCGATCGCGACCGGCGTGCGCGCCGGGACGGTGCAGCAGGGCGCGGACGCGTGCGCGGGCGCCGTCTCCGGCGCCGGGATCGGCGGCGCGTCCTCCTGCGCCGAGGTCGTGCCGGCGCCAAGGATCATCGCCGCCGCCGCCATGGCGCGCGCAAAGCGCTGATATGGCATTGATATTCCCCCTCGAAGCTCCAACGAATAACCGCGCGCCGACTTGGGTCAAGCTTGAAAGCGCTGCAAGGCCGCCACTGGCGAAGCCGGCGCCGTCCCATTAGGGAGGCGTCAAGATGGATGAGGTAAGAGCGGGCCATGTGCGGAATCATCGGAATCGTCGGAACGGCCGAGGCGGCGTCGCGGCTCATGGACGGCCTCAGGCGGCTCGAATATCGCGGCTATGATTCGGCGGGCCTGTGCACGATCGTCGACGGCCGGCTCGAGCGGCGCCGCGCCGAGGGCAAGCTCGACAATCTCGCCGCCAGGCTGGAGGCGGAGCCGCTACCGGGCCAGGTCGGCATCGCCCATACCCGCTGGGCGACCCACGGCGCGCCGACCGTCGGCAACGCCCATCCCCATGTCGCCGGCGGGGTCGCCGTCGTCCACAACGGCATCATCGAAAATTTCAGGCCGCTGCGCGAGGAGATGCAGGCGAAGGGCCGGACGTTCGCCAGCGAGACCGATTCGGAGGTCGTCGCTCACCTCGTCGCCGACCAGCTCGAGCAGGGGAAGGACCCGCGCGAGGCGGTCGCCGCCGTGCTGCCCCGCCTGCACGGCGCCTTCGCGCTGGCGATCCTGTTCCGCGACCAGCCCGGAATGATCGTCGGCGCCCGCCTGGGCGCGCCGCTCACCGTCGGCTACGGCAGCCATGAAAACTATCTCGGCTCGGACGCGCTCGCGCTCGCCGCTCTGACCCGGCGCATCGCCTATCTGGACGAGGGCGACTGGGCGGTGCTCACCCGGGACAAAGTCGAGATATTCAACCGCGACAACGCGCCGGTGGAGCGCGAGACGGTCGAATCGGGCGCCAGCGCGGCGCGGATCGAGAAGGGCAATCACCGCCATTTCATGCAGAAGGAGATTTTCGAGCAGCCCCTGGTCGTCGCCCAGACCCTGGGCTCCTACATCCGGCCGCTCGAGCAGAAGGTGGCGCTGCCCAACATGGACTTCTCCTTCGCCGACGTGCCGCGCATCACCATCGTCGCCTGCGGCACCTCTTACTATGCCGGCATGGTCGCCAAATATTGGCTGGAGCGCTTCGCCCGCGTCCCCTGCGAGCTCGATATCGCCTCGGAGTTCCGCTACCGCGACCCGGTGCTGGAGGAAGGCGGCCTCGCGCTCTTCATCAGCCAGTCGGGCGAGACCGCCGACACGCTCGCCGCGCTCCGCCATGCCCGCGCGCGGGGCCAGAAGATCGCGGTCGTGGTCAACGTGCCGACCAGCTCGATGGCGCGCGAGGCGGACCTCCTGCTCCCCACCCATGCCGGCCCCGAAATCGGCGTCGCCTCGACCAAGGCCTTCACCTGCCAGCTCGCCGTGCTCGCCGCTTTGGCCGCCAAGCTCGCCCGCGACAAGGGCGCGATGACCGAGGAAGAGGAGCGCGAGATCGTCCTCCATCTGACCGAGGCCCCGGCCGCGATGAACGCCGCTCTGGCCCATGACGAGGATATCGAGGCGATGGCGCCGCTGATCGCCCGCGCCCAGGACGTCCTTTATATGGCCCGCGGCCAGGATTATCCGCTGGCGCTGGAGGGCGCGCTGAAACTGAAGGAGATCAGCTACATCCACGCCGAAGGCTATGCCGCGGGCGAGATGAAGCATGGCCCGATCGCGCTCATTGACGACAATGTCCCGATCATCGTGCTCGCGCCTTCGGGCCCGCTGTTCGAGAAGACGGTCTCGAACATGCAGGAGGTGCAGGCGCGCGGCGGCAAGGTGGTGCTGATCTCGGACGCGGAAGGGATTGCGGCGGCCGGCGAGAACACCATCGCCACCATCGAAATGCCCCGGGTCCATCCGCTGATCGCGCCGCTCGTCTATGCCGTCCCGGTGCAGCTGCTCGCCTATCACGTCGCGGTGGCGAGAGGCACTGACGTCGATCAGCCGCGCAACCTGGCGAAATCGGTGACGGTGGAATGATCGCGGTCCTTGCCGCGACCCTGGCCGGCCTGGCCCTGATCGGCCTGCTCCTGTGGTGGTTGGCGCGCGGCGCCGAAGGCCGGGACCGGGCGCGGCGGGGCCGCGACCCTCGCGGCGGCGAAACGGGCGCGGGCCTGGGCATGTGGCATGGTGGCTCGGACTCGTCGGGGGACGGTTGCGACTCAGGGGGCGGCGGCGGCGGCCACTAGGAAGCAGGCCGGCGAAGAGGCGCTACCGGCGAGCTGCTGCCGGCGGCTGTTAGCAGAAGGGCTGGCACTGCCCGAGCTTCGCACCCAAGTCGGGCACTGGCAAGCAGATCGGATTGAGCACGGCCGAGCGAAAAAACCGCCCCAGCCCGAGCGGGCTGGAGCGGCAGGACCCTCAGTCGGGAAAATGCCGAGGGTAGGGAGAGAGAATCAGGCGGCGCGCGCGATACGCTCCGGATTGAAGTCGCGGCCGCGGTGCAGTCTCGGCATTGGCGGGCCGTCCTTAGTGTCGCGGGCCTCCTCGGCGAAGCCGCGGGCGAGCCCCGCCATGCGTTCGAACAGGGTCGGGGGCGTGACGGGCACGATCTCTGCGGCGCGCCGGTCGGCGATGTGCGCGTCGAAGGCGAAGGGGTCCACCATCACCATCTCGCCCGCGCCCTCGGGCGGGACCAGGACCAGCTCGCGCTCGACGGTGAGCAGCAGTTCATTGTCGCTGATCGCGGTTTCGCGCGCGACCAGCGGCAGCGGCACCTGTTCGGGCGCCTTGAATATGGGTGCGACGACCGGGGCGCGGATCGGAACGGCCGCGATCGCCGGCTGCGCGGCTGCCTCGGGCGGCTGGGCTTCGGCCGCATTCCGCGCCGCGTCGATGCCGGTGGCGACCACGGAGACGCGGATCCGCCCCGCGAGCGCCGGATCGAAGGCCGAGCCCCAGATGATGTCCGCGTCGGGATCGACCTGGGCCTTGATGTGGGTCGCGACCTCGTCGACCTCCATCAGCAGCATGTTCTCGCCGCCGCTGATCGAGATGATGAGGCCGCTCGCGCCCTTCAGCGCCTCGTCGAGCAGAGGATTGGCGATCGCGTGCTGGGCGGCGCGCAGCGCGCGGTCGTCGCCGGTCGCCTCGCCGGTGCCCATCATCGCCTTGCCCGGATTGGCCATGATCGTGCGCACGTCGGCGAAATCGAGATTGATGAGGCCGGGCAAGACCATGAGATCGGTGATTCCGCGCACGCCCTGCTGCAGCACCTCGTCGGCGAGGTCGAACGCCGCCTTGAAGGTGGTCGCCGGGCTCGAGACGCGGAACAGATTCTGGTTGGGGATGACGATCAAGGTGTCGACGTGCTTCTCCAGCTCCTCGAGGCCGGCTTCGGCGATCGCTGCGCGGCGGCGGCCCTCGAAGGCGAAGGGCTTGGTGGCGACGCCGACCGTCAGGATGCCCTTGGCGCGCGCCGCCCTGGCGATGACCGGCGCGGCGCCGGTGCCGGTGCCGCCGCCCATGCCGGCCGCGACGAAGCACATATGCGCGCCCTCCAGCATCGCCTCGATCTCGGGCAGCGATTCCTCGGCGGCGGCGCGGCCGACTTCCGCGCGCGATCCAGCGCCCAGCCCGTCGGTCGTGTGGCGGCCGAGCTGCAGGATGCGGTCCACCGGCGAGGCCTGGAGCGCCTGCGCGTCGGTATTCGCAACGACGAAGGTCACGCCCTTGACGCCGTTCATCATCATGTTCGCGACCGCATTGCCACCGGCGCCCCCGACGCCGATCACGCTGATTCGAGGATGCAATTCCTCCAGTCCGCTCGCCAGTTCGATCATGTTCTCGCCCTCCCGTTCCCAGCTCCCAAATGACTCGGGCGCGGTCGAACCGCGGTGTTAAGGGCCGGGCGGCAAGGGCGGCTATTGAGTGAAAATACAGTACCGTTTCCGCATGATAAAGATAAGACCAAGTACAATTACGTGAGGTATTAATACGCCCTCGCGCAGGACTGCATAGGCCCGCTAACAAATTGGTTAACGACCGATCATCCGGTCGGAGAAGGCCAGACACGCATGACCGACCATCCATTCATCGGAAACGCATATTGCGCCGTCGACGGCGCCGGCCGGCTGACTCTGCCGCCCTTCGTGCGCAGCGCGCTGTCGCGCCGCAGCGGCGCCAGGCTGATCTTCGTCGGCTGCCACGACAGCGATCCCTGCCTGATCGGCTATGACCGCTCGTTCGCCCGTACGCTCGCCTTCGATTGCCGCAGGCAGCGCCTGCGCTCGGAGCTTGGCGCCGAGGGCCGGTGGAACACGCGATTGCGACGCGCCTTCGGCTTCGTCGAGCTGGTCGAGCTCGACATGCGCGGCAAGGTGACGCTGCCGCCGATGATGCTGCGCCGCGCCCGCATCGACGGCGGCGCGCTCGTCATCGGCACGGGCGGCGCGTTCGAGATCTGGAACCCGCAGCGGGCGCTCGACGCCGGCGACCCGGACCTCAGCGAGCTCGCCGCCTTCCACCTCGATATTCGCAACGCAGCCTGAGGAGCCAGACGATGAGCCTTTCCTGCCCCGAGGGCAAACATGTCGCTTTGCCGCGGCCGATACGCAACCAGGGGTTCGATTTCGGCCGCTGCCGCAGATGTGGCCGCGACATGGTCCGCTCCAGCCGCGCCTGGCGCGCGGTGCCCGATGGCTTCCAGGTCGTGTGGCGGCGCGGGGCCGGGCCGCAGGCGCCGCCGAGCGCCGCCCAGTTGCTGCTCGATCTGCCGGCGTCCGGCAGAGCGCTTGCGATTTCGGCCGCGCCCCTAAAACGGCGGCGCCGCACCGCCGCCGCCGCCGAGCTGCTGGCGCTCGGGGCGCGCGCCCTCGCCTGGGCGATCGCGGACCGGGTCCGGGTTTGGCTGAGAGAGTTGCGGGCGCCGCCCATCGCCGCCAGGCCGGTGCTTGGCCTGACCGCGGCCTGATTCGGCGCTGACTCCCGGGCAACGGCAGCGGCGGCAGGGTCGCCGCCCACTAGCGTAGTTCTACTACTCACCGCGCTAACCTGTTGGTTTTTCATCCGAACCGGTTCAACCGGGTCCCTATGGTCCGCCCGCGCGCGCGAATCGCTCGATTCCCGGCGACAGGGCGGTGGAACGTTCGTGACGGACACTTTCCTTTTCGCCCTCGGGCTGCTGACGGCCCTGGCCGCGGCGCCGCTCGTGATTGCCGCGGTTCGCCGGTCCCGCTCCAAGTCCGCCCAGATCGCTCACGCCGACCGCAGCTCGCGGGCGACGTTCGAACTGGCCGGGGTCGGGCACGTCCATGTCGGGCTCGACGGCCGCTGGCTGCGGGTCAACGACCCCTTCTGCGAGATGACCGGCTACCGGCGCGATGAGTTGCTCGCAATGTCGGCCGAGGAGCTCACCCATCCCGACGACCGTCCCCGCCTGTTCGCCACGCACGAGGCAATGTTGTCCGATGGCACGGATCACGCGTCAGCCGATCAGCGTTATATCCGCAAGGACGGCAGCATCTTGTGGGTTCATGCGACGGGAGCGATCGTTCGCGACGCCGCCCGCCGTCCGGATTTCTTCATCGGCATCATCGTCGACATCGGCGCGCGCAAGGAAACCGAAGCCCAACTGATAGCGAGCTGCGCCCAATATCGCGCTATCTTCGACAGCGCGGTCGAGGCGATGGCGGTCATCGACTCGGCGGGCATGGTCCAGTCGGTCAATCCGTCGGTCGAGCGCATCTTCGGCTACGCGCCCGGCGAGCTCCTCGGCAGGAACATCAAGGTGCTCATGCCCCGGACAATCGCCGCACAGCACGACGACTACCTTCAGGACTACCGGGAAACCGGCGTAAAGGCGATCATCGGCATCGGCCGCGAGGTGATCGGCCAACGCAAGGACGGCACCCAATTCCCGCTCGATCTTTCGGTCGCCGAGTGGGTTAGCGGCGGCGAGACCTTCTTCACGGGCTCGATGCGCGACGTCAGCGCGCGCAAGAACGCCGAGGCCGCTCTTGCCGCGAGCGAAGCCCATTTCGAGGCCATTTATGCCCAGCCGGGGGCCGGAGTCGCGGAGACCGACCTCCTGCGCCGTTTCGTCTCGGCCAACGACCGCTATTGCGAGATCGTCGGCCGCAGCCGCGAGGAGCTGATGAAGCTTGGGATGAAAGACATCGTCCATCCCGAGGATCTCATGGAGACCGGGCCGCTGTTCGACCGTCTGTTGGCCGCCGGCCAGCCGTTCATCGCCGAAAAACGCTATGTGAAGCCCGACGGCTCGATTGCCTGCGTCATGTCCACGGCCAGTCCCATACAGCCGGACGCCGCGGAGCCGACGATCGTCATCATGGTGATCGATATTACGGAACGCAAGGAAGCCGAGTCGGCGCTCAGGGCCAGCGAGGAAAGCCTGCGGCTGCTCCAGAACGAGTTCGCGCACATGGCTCGGGTGAACGACCTGGGCGAAATGGCGGCCGCGATTTCGCATGAGATCAACCAGCCCCTCACCGCCATCGTCAACTATCTGAACACGGCGCTGCTCGTCGCCGTCGACGGCTATAGCGAAGAGGGTTTCGCCGAGGCCGAGCAGATGGCGCGGCTCGCGTCGGGGCAGGCCATGCGCGCCGGTGACATCATCCGCCGGCTGCGCGAGTTCGTCGGCCAGGGCAATGGGATCCGCACGGTGGAGCGGGCCGAGCGGCTCGTCGATTCGGCAATGGCGCTGGCGCTGCTCGATGCCCGCTCCAGGGGGATCGCGATCGACCGCGAGGCGGAGGCGGGCGAGGCCGAAGTGGAGGTGGACGTCGTCCAGATCCAGCAGGTCCTGGTCAATCTCCTGCGCAACGCTGTCGATGCCTTGAGCGGCTTGGCCATGCGGAACGGGCCCAGGCTGACGGTATCGACCGGCGTGCGGCCCGACGGCTCGGTGGAGTTCGCGATCGCGGACAACGGTCCCGGTGTCGCGCCCGAGCTGGCCGAGCGATTGTTCGAGCCGTTCGTGACCAGCAAGGCGAACGGGATGGGCATGGGCCTGTCGGTCTGCCGCCGGCTGATCGAAGCGCATGGCGGCACGATCGAGGCGGAAAGCACGCCGGGGGCCGGCGCCACGTTTCGCTTCCGATTGCCCCGATTCGGATCGGTCTCCGATACGGTAGAATCCGTAAATTGTTAACACTTGTCGCGACGTATATTCTGGCCAATCGAAAGGGCGAGATATGTCCGACAATTATGTCATCGCGATCGTCGACGACGACGAAGCGGTGCGGCATTCGACCGCTGGCTTGTTGAAGCGGGCCGGTCACCGGGTAGAATCCTTCACCGCCGGCCCTGAATTTCTTGCCTCGGTCTTGCCAAAGGACTTCGACTGTCTTCTTCTGGACATGCGCATGCCCGGCCTGGACGGCCTCGGGGTCATGCGCGCGCTTCGCGAACGCAGCCTGTCGCTGCCGATCCTGGTGCTGACCGGCCATGGCGATGTGCCGATGGCGGTCGAGGCGATGCGGCTCGGCGCCATCGATTTCCTCGAAAAGCCCTATCCGCCCGCCGCCTTGCTTGAGGCGATCGCGCGCGCCTGCACCGCCCCGCCGCCGGGTCCCGGGGGCCAAGTGGTCAACAACCAGGCGCAGGCCAAGGTCGCCGCCTTGTCCGATCGCCAGCGCGACGTCCTGCGCGGCATTCTCAGGGGCCAGCCGAACAAGATCATCGCCTGGGAGCTCGGCCTCTCGATCCGCACCGTCGAGACCTATCGCGCGCAGATGCTCGAAAAGCTCGGGGTCCGCGGCACCGCCGAGGCCGTCCGCCTGGCGCTCGCCGCCGGGCTTTCGGACGGCGCGCCCGCCTGACAACGGGAACGGTTGCGGGAGGGAAGGCGCCGCATGCCGGCGCCGTGGGAAGGCTGGCGCACCCAAGAGGATTCGAACCTCTGGCCTCTGCCTTCGGAGGGCAGCGCTCTATCCAGCTGAGCTATGGGTGCCTGAGCCTTAGGAGGCGGCGCATTAGCAAAGGGCGGCGGGAGGAGCCAGCCCCATCTTGGCGGCACCTTCCGCTCAGGCGCGCCGCGCCACCTCCGCCGGCGGCGGCGTTTTCGGCTTGTAGCGGCAAAGGTCCCTGACCACGCAGCGCCAGCATTCGGGCCTGCGCGCCTTGCAGACATAGCGGCCGTGGAGGATCAGCAGATGGTGGGCGGTGGCGCGATAAGGCGCGGGTGTCACCCGGTCGAGCCCGGCCTCGACCTGATCCACGCTCCTGCCCGGCGCGAGCCCGGTGCGGTTGGCGACTCGAAAGACATGGGTGTCGACCGCGAAAGTCTCCGCCCCGAAGGCGACGTTCATCACCACATTGGCGGTCTTGCGGCCGACTCCCGGCAGGCTCTGCAGCGAGTCGCGGTCGGCCGGAACCTCGCCGCCGAAGCGGTCGATCAGCGCGCGGGAGAGGGCGATGACGTTCTTCGCCTTCGTGTTGAACAGCCCGATCGTCTTGATATGCTCCTTCAGCCCCGCCTCGCCGAGCGCGAGCATCTGCGCGGGCGTCGTCACCTGTGCGAACAGGGCGCGGGTCGCCCGGTTCACGCCGGCATCGGTCGCCTGGGCCGAGAGCACCACCGCGACCAGAAGCGTATAGGTGTTGACCGACTGAAGCTCGGTCTCCGGCGCCGGAATCCGGTCGGCGAGCCGCCGGTAGAATTCGGCGATGTCGGCTTTCTTCACGCGACACTCCGTTCGCCCTGAGCTCGTCGAAGGGCTTTCCTTCTTCTGGGCCTAAGAAAAGGAGAGGGCTTCGACAATCCCGGATCCAGTCCGGGGCCGAACGGCAGAGGAGGCTCACCCGGTCCCCAGCACGTCCGCCATCGTGTAGCGCCCCGCGGGCTTGCCCGCGAGCCAGAGCGCCGCCCTGACCGCGCCCTTCGCGAAGATCGCGCGGCTTTCGGCGCGGTGGCCGAGCTCGATCCGTTCGCCCTCGCCGGCGAAGACGACGAGATGGTCGCCGGCGGCCGAGCCGCCGCGCAATGAGGCGTAATAGATGCCGCCTTCCTCGCGCTGGTGCGGCCCTTCCTGCATCCGGTCGAAGCGGTTCTTCTCGATGCTGTCCGCGGCGCCGCGACCTTCATTGGCCGAGGCGCCGAGCAGCAAGGCGGTGCCGGACGGGCTGTCGAGCTTGTGGCGGTGGTGGGTGTCGAGGATCTCGATATCCCATTCGGGCCCGAGCCGCCGCGCCGCTTCCTCGACCAGGATGCGCAGCAGATTGACCCCGAGAGAGGTGTTGGCGGTCTGCACGATGGCGATGCTGGCGGCCGCCGCGTCGATCGCCGCATGATGGTCTGCCGTGAGCCCGGTCGTGCCGATCACCAGCGGCGTTCCCGCCGCGACCGCGGCGTCGAGATGGGAGGTGAGGGCGCCCGGCGCGGTGAAATCCACCAGCACGTCGCTCGCGCTCGCCAGCGCATCCGCGGCGACGGTCGCGCCGGCCTCGGCCGCCGCTTCGGCGATGGCGCGGCCCATGCGTCCGCGCGCGCCCAATATGCCGATGCTCGTCATCGCCGCTTCATGGGCGAGGCGGCGGCCCATCGCAAGCGGAACAGGGCGGCGCCCGCCGGCGTTTGGCCCGCTGACACTCAGGGAGGAACGACATGGTAGACCGTGAAAGAGAAGTGATCGTGACCGAGGGCGGCGACCGTGGCAGCGGCTTCGGCATGCTGGCCGGCGTCATCCTGGTGCTCGCGGTGCTCGCAGTCCTGTTCTTCGTCTTCAAGGACCGCATCCTTGGCGGCGGCGGCGACACCAACATCAAGGCGGACGTCAAGGTCGAAGGGCCGGCGAAAGGCGGCGGCAACTAGGCTCCGCCGTCGAGGTGCCGCAGCCAGCGCTGCCGCGCCCATTCGTCGATCAGCGCGTCGGCGGCGCGGCGCTCGGCGCTGCCCGCGGGCAGGTCGGCGTAGCGCGCGCGCCGGCCGGTGGCGCTGTCCCAGATCGTCTCCTGGAAGAAATCGAAGACGAGCCGCCGGCCATTGCCATCGACCGTGCCGATCGCCCCAGGCCGGTCGAGGCTGCCGAGGAACTGGAAGACCGGCCGGGCCGCGGGTGGCGCGACTCCGGCGCCCGCCGCGCTCAGGATGATGGCGCGCATGTCGTCGAGGTCGATCACCTCGGGAATCGCCACATCGGGCGCGCTCAGGATGAATGGAATTCGGGTCTGCTGGTCGTTGAGCATGTGGCCGTGGCCAAGGAAGCCGTCGTCGAACAGGGATTCGCCATGGTCGGCGGTGACGACGATTATGCTGTTGTCGAGCACGCCCAGCCGCCTCAGCCGCTCGATCAGCGCGCCGATCAGCCGGTCGTTATAGGCGACAGCGTTCCAGTAGGTGCGCTCCACCCGGTCGCGATTGCCGGCATTGATGTCGCCGCGGGCGATCGGCTCCCCGTTGAGGACACGCTCCATGCCGGGGTTGAAATAGGGGAAATGCGCGGATTGAAGGTTGAAATAGAGGAAATGCGGCCGCCGCCAGGCTTCGGGCCGGCCGAGCCGCCGGTCGAACTCGCGCAGCAATATCTTGCCGTCCACGTTGACCGAGCCCTGCGCGGCGAAGGCGCCGGAGCGCTCGTCCTTCAGCATCGTGCCGTCGACGAAGATTCCGCCGCGCCTGAGGCCGACGAGGTTCGCGGTGCCGCCGAAATCCTCGGCCTGGCCCGAGAAGGTGGCGACCTGATAGCCGTTGGCCAGGAAGTCGCGGACCAGCGACTGGCGGTCGTCGGTCGGCGCCAGCCGGCCGCTGAACAGGGACTGGAGCGAGTCGGTGGTGAAGCCGACATGGGAATAAGCGCGGCGGGCGACGCTGCCGCGCGCGGCGATCGCGTCGAGCACCGGCGTCAGCGGGCGGCCGTCGACGCGGCGCCCGATCGCGTCGGCGCGGGTGCTTTCAAGGACGATCAGGATGACGTTCGGCCGGCGTCCCGCGATGATCGCGCGCTCGGGCCGGGGTACGCCCTGCGCAAAGACGAAGTCGCCGCCGAACCCGTCCTGGTCGATGCCGTCGCCCGGAACGTCGAGCGCGTAGGGATGGCGGCTGCCGTCGAAGGGCTGGGCGTCGAGCGGGAAGGAAAAGAGGCTGTAGCCGTCGCGGTCGAAGTCGGTCGCCTGCTCGAGCAGGATGGTCGCTGCGACGACGCTGTTGAAGCGGCTCAGCGCCGTGCGGGCATCGTCGACCCGGTTGACCGCGAATAGCAGCAAGGGCGTGGCGCCGAGCAGCATGGCGAGCTGCCGTCCGCTCGGCCGCCAGTGATCGGACAAGGGCGCCGCCTCGCGCCAGCGCCTGCGGAAGGCGAAGCGCACCGCCGCGTAGAAGATCAGCGCCGCGCCCCCGACGATCAGCATCAGCCCGGCCTCGCTCAGCGAATAGAGCAAGGCGTCGGTGAGGCTGCCGCCGCCAAGGTTGCGGACGATCTGGAAGCTCATCGCGTCGCTGAAGAAGGCGAGCGCCTGATATTTGCCGATCAGCACGGCGAGCGCGCCGCCGCCGACGAAGAAGGCGAAGTTGAAGTGGAAGAGCGGCGCGTCCGGCCGCTTGCGGTGCAGCCGGCGCATCAGCCGGTAGAGGAGGAGGAAGAGGACGACCTGGCAGAGCAAGAGGCCGAGCAGGAAGGCGCCGATCTCGAGCGGATATTCGAGCGCGCGCGACTGGCCGAAGCCGCCGCCGAAGATCGCATATTTGCGCTCGGCGAGCAGCAGCTCGGCGATCAGGGTCACCAGGATGATTGCGGGCAGAGTGAAGCGCGCCGCAGCCGCCCAATCGACGCGCAGCTTCCTTCTCTCCGGCAGGGCGGCGAGTTCGGCCGACATGGCGCTGGTTAATAGAGGAGAGAGCTTAAGATGCCGTTTGCCCGCCGGTCGCTGGCCGCCCCGGCTTGCAATCCCCTTCGTTCGGGCGATGATGCCGGGATGAGGACCATTCGCATCGCGCTGCTGATCGCGCTCGCCTTCGCGGCGGTGCCCGCGGTCGCGCGGCCCGTCCGCCAGGACGCCGCCGGCACGCGCTGGGGCGTCGACCGCACCGACCTCGCGAGCCTCACCGGAGATGTCCTGCTCGCCAAGGCCGGTTTCGCCAGCCGCGTCGCTCAAGTGCGCGCCGCGGCGGAATCGGGGGACAGGACGGCGATGACCCTGCTCTCCGCCGGGCTGCTCGGCGGTGTCGGGGTTCCGGTCGACGAGGCGGAGTCGCGCCTATGGGCGGAGCGGGCCGCGGCGCTGGGCGAGCCGCGAGCGTTGCGCATACTCGGCGTCATCCACGCTTTGGGTCTCGGCGTCCCCGTCGACAAGCCGACCGCGCTCGCCATCCTGGAGCGCGCGCGGGCGGCCGGCAGCCGGATCGCGGCGGCGGACATGGCTTCGCTGCTCGCCAACGGCGAGGGCGGGGTGACGCGGGATCGGGTGCGCGCCGTCGCGCTGGCGCGCGAGGCCGTGGCCGGCGGCGTGGTCTATGCCAATGGCGAGCTCGCGCTTGCCTATCTGACCGGCGGCGGCGTGGCGCAGGATTATGCGGCGGCGCGCGCGGCGGCGTGGCTCGGCGCCGAGGCGGACGATCCGCTGTCCGAACATATCCTCGCGAACATCTACAGTCGGGGTCGGGGGGTCCAGCGGGACTCTCACCTCTCCAACGGCCTGCTGGAGCGCGCCGCGCTCGACGGCGGCCCAGAGGCGCTGACCGCCATCGGCTGGAACTCGGAAACCCTCGCGCTGGTCCGCCGCTGGGGACCCTATGCCCGCATCACCAACCGGCGGCTCAACGACGGCAGACGGTTCTACAACTATCGCTGGCACTGGCCGGGGCGGGATCTGAGGCTCGACTATCGCGATCCCCTGGGCGGCCCGGTGCGCGAGATCGTCTTCACCTGGCCGGCCGGAGCGGTGGCGCCGGTTTCCAGCCATCCCGCCTGGCGGATGCGGCTCGTCGATGGAGTGCTTCACGAGGAGGTTGACGGCGTCCTCGTGCACATGACGCCCACCGCACAGACCGTGACTAGGACTCGCCTCGCGCTTCGCCGGAACGGCCGGCCCGGCGCTGTGCGCGGAAACGTCAGGCTCACCACCTTGCCGCTCGACCGCTGGCGCGCGCTTAACGGGGCCCTCAATCCGGAGATGGACGACCTGCCGGATTGGGGCCGCTTAAGCGGCGACTAGGGGACCGGGATGATGCCGGATAAAGCCATGCGTGCCGCCATCCTCATCGCACTCACCGGCTGCGCCGTGGCGCCGCCGTCCGCGGACCTGCCGAGTCGCGCCGCCGTGGGCGAATTGATCCGCGAGGCGCTGGCCTGCGACGCCTCCGAGGATGGGCGCTGCACCGAGCAGCCGGGCCGGATCATCGTGCATGCGCTCCGCTGCCGTCCCGCCGCGACCCCCGAGCATCCCCGCCGAGTCCTCTGCCGCTTTTCGGGGACGCAGGTGCGCGGCTCGCACATCCGGGCGTTCGGGCCCGAATGCTTCTGGCTGAACCGCGAACCCGGGGGCCCCTGGCGGATCGACATGTGGCCGGATGCGGACGTCTGCGACAGCTAGGATGCGGACCATGCGCCAAGCCCGGACCCGTGATCTGATCATCGACCTTTTGGCTGCGCTCCTCTTCGGCGCCATCTTCGCTCTTTCAGGCCTGGCCTATTCGCCGGGGTTTATCGACTGGCTTGGCGGAGCGATCGCCGCGGCAATCTGGTTCGTCATTTTCCGGATTGGGGACCGGCTTTCGGAACGGCGCCAAGGCGACCGGGGTTGAGCATCATCCGCAACATCGTCGTCCTCACCGGCGCCGGCATCTCGGCCGAATCAGGCCTTGCCACTTTCCGTGGACCGGACGGGTTGTGGGAAGGGCACCGGGTCGAGGACGTCGCCACGCCCGAGGCGTTCGCACGGGATCCCGATCTGGTCCACGCCTTCTACGACGCGCGGCGCGCCAACCTCGCGCGGGTTGCGCCCAATGCCGCGCATGAGGCGCTGGCCCGGCTCGACGCCTCATGGCCGGGCGAGCTGCTGATCGTCACCCAGAATGTCGACGACCTGCACGAGCGGGCGGGGGCGAAAAGGCTGCTGCACATGCACGGCGAATTGAACTCGGCCTGGTGCCGCGGCTGCGATGCGCGGATGAAATGGACCGGCGACATGGGCGATCGCCCCGCCTGCCCGGGCTGCGGCCGGGCGGGCGGGCTCAGGCCCGACATCGTCTGGTTCGGCGAGATGCCTTACGAGATGGAGCGGATCGAACGCGCGCTGATGGAGGCGGACCTGTTCGTCTCGATCGGCACGTCCGGCAACGTCTACCCCGCCGCCGGCTTCGTCCAGACCGCGCGCTACGTGGGCGCCCGGACGCTGGAGATGAATCTGGAGCCGAGCCTCGGCTCCTATCTGTTCGACGAGAGCCGGACGGGGAAGGCGGGGGAGTTGGTGCCGGCCTGGGTGGAGGAGATGCTCCATGATCGAGGGTAGTTGCCATTGCGGGGCGGTGCGCCTCGGCCTTCCGGAGGCGCCCGCGGACCTCGGCAGCTGCAACTGCTCCCTGTGCCGCCGCATCGGCGGCCTTTGGGGTTATTACCGGCCGGACCAGGTCGTCGTCCGCGATCCGGACGGCCGGCTTGCCGGCTATGTGCAGGGCGACGCGACCCTGACCACTTGGCACTGCGCCCGATGCGGCTGCACGACCCACTGGTCGCCGCGCGATCCCGCGCTGGAGCGCATGGGAGTCAATCTGCGCCTCTTCGACCCCGCAATCTGGGAGCGGCTGCCCCGCCGACTGGTTGACGGCGCGAGCTGGTAGGGCTCACTCCACGCGGTCCATGGTCTCCTGCTAAGACTGCTCGTCTTCCGCATCGACGAACGTTTCGGCTTGCGCATAGAGTGCTAGGAATTCGGCCTCCTTGTCAGTGTTCCCCACGTGCACGATCAGGCTGTGCTCGATGATATCGTAGGGATCCTGCGCGCAGAATCTGGAAAACCAGAACACGGCCTCAAGAGTATCCCGCTCGTGCCAGGTGGTCATGACGAACTCGCGGTCAGGTGTCTCATCGGGCAGATGTTTCAGTATCTGCGCATAATCGACAGAATCGTCCCATGTCGTGCATTCCGGTCCCCAAGCCATCATGTAGAGGCAGCCGGAATCAACGAGCCAGCGGCTGACTTCACCCTGCCATTCGTCGCTATACTCCGAGTCCAGGACGACGACGGCCCGAAACGGCCGATACTGATCGATCGCCGGCAGGCCGGCCTTCTCCGAAATCCGGATGTAGACGGGCGCTTCGCTCACTCCACCCAGTCCAGCCCGATCTCGCGATAGAGCCCGCGGTCCTCCTCCCATTTCGGGCTGACCTTGACGTGGAGGAAGAGGTGGACCTTGCGGCCCAATGCGGTGGCGAGTTCGGCGCGGGCGGCGGCGCCGATTTCCTTGATGCGGGCGCCGCCTTTGCCGAGCACGATCGCCTTCTGGCTGTCGCGGCCGACCAGGATCTGCTGGTGGATGACGACCGAGCCGTCCTTGCGCTCCTCATATTTCTCGGTCTCGATCGCGCTCGCATACGGAAGCTCGGCGTGGAGCTGGAGGGTGAGCTGCTCGCGGGTGATCTCGGCCGCCATCATCCGGTCGGTCGCGTCGGAGACCTGGTCCTCGGGGAAATGCCAGGGCCCCTCCGGCATCCGCGCAGCCAGCGCCGCCTTCAATTCGGGCACGCCGTCGCCGGTGGTCGCCGAGACCATGTAGATGTCCCCGAATTCCGCGCGGCCGTCGAACTGGCCGATCAAGGCGAGCAGGGCCTCCTTCTTCACCAGATCGACCTTGTTGAGGACGAGCAGCTTCGGCTCCGGCCGGCCCTTCAGCCGGTCGAGCAGGTCCGCGACGCCGCGCTTGAGCCCGCTCGACGCGTCAACCACCAGGGCGATCAGGTCGGCGTCCTGCGCGCTGCCCCAGGCGGCGGCGACCATGGCGCGGTCGAGCCGCCGCTTGGGCTCGAAGATGCCGGGCGTGTCGGTCAGGAGGATCTGCGCCTCGCCCGCGATCGCGATCCCCATCAATCGCGTGCGCGTGGTCTGCGCCTTGGGCGTGACGATCGCGACCTTCTGCCCGACCAGCGCGTTGACCAAAGTCGATTTGCCCGCATTGGGCGCGCCGACGACGGCGATCGTCCCGAATCGCTTGCTCATGCCAGCTTCTCGAACAGGGCCTCGGCGGCCGCGGTTTCCGCATCCTGCTTGGTGAGCCCCTCCGCCTCCGCCTCGCCGACTCCTTTGATCGATACCTTGACGACGAAGGTCGGCGCATGGTGCGGGCCCGAGCGGCCGACCAGTTCATAAGCGGGCGGCCTCCTGTCATTGGCCGCGGCCCATTCCTGGAGCGCGGATTTGGGATGCTTGGGCGCGGTGTCGCGGCTGTCGACCCGGTCAGCCCAGGCGGCGCGGATGAAGGCGCGGGCCGCCTCGATCCCACCGTCGAGCCAGAGCGCGCCGATCAGGGATTCGACGGTGTCGCCCAACAAATTGTCGCTTTCGAACCCGCCGTCGGAAAGCGCCTGCTTGCCGAGCCGCATATGCGCCGAAACGCCGATCTCGCGCCCGATCTCGGCGCAGGTGCCGCGCGAGACCAGCACGTTCAGCCGCCGCGAAAGCTTGCCCTCGGGTTCGTCGGGAAAGAGCGCATAGAGCCAGTCGGCGATGGTGACGCCGAGCACGCGGTCGCCGAGGAATTCGAGCCGCTCATAATTGTCCTCGCTCAGGCTCGAATGGGTGAGCGCCCGCTCGAACAGTCCTAGATCGGCCGGGCGGCGGCCGAGCTTGGCCTCGAGCCAGGCCTCGAGCGTCTCCATCAATAGGTCTCGAAGATCCGGCTCCAGCGCGCCGCCGTGAACCAGGTCCAGGGCAGCAGCCATTGCGCCGATCCGTCGGTCGACCAGAAGCCGATCAGGGCGCGGCCCAGCACGTTGTCGATCGGAAGCAAGCCGACGCCCCTGCGCTCGATCGGGAAGCGGCTGTCCATGCTGTCGTCGCGATTGTCGCCCATCACGAACAATTGGCCCTCAGGCACGGTGATCGGGCCGAAGGTGTCGCCCTCGCTCTCGGCGGTCTCGTCGAGCACCTCGTAGCTGCGCCCGCCCGGCAGCGTCTCGCGGAAGCGCGTGTAGATGCAATGCTGCCGGCCGTCGGCGCCCGCCTGCTGCCGCGTCAAGGTCTCCTGCCGCGCGACGCCGCGCACGCGCCGGCATTCGCTGTTCGGGCTGACCAGCATGTCGAATGGCTCCACGGCCTGGCGGGGCAGGTCCTGGCCGTTCAGGTTCACGACGCCGCCGCGCACGGCGATCGTGTCGCCGGGCAGGCCTATGACGCGCTTCACATAATCCTCATTGTCGGGGCCGGGATGACGGAAGACGATGACGTCGCCGCGCTCCGGCACGCCGCCGAGCAGGCGTCCGTCGAAGCCGATCGGCGCGAACGGGAAGGAGTAGCGCGAATAGCCATAGGGCCATTTCGCCACGAACAGATAATCGCCGATCATCAGATTGGGCATCATCGAGCCCGAAGGGATGCTGAACGGCGCGAACAGGAAGGTCCTGATCAGCACCGCGCCGACGAAGAGGTAGAGGAGGAAGCGGAGCGTGCCCCACCAGGTTTCCTCCTTCTTCTCCTTCTTCGCCTTGGCCGGCTTCTGGGCGGCGGGCGCGGCAGCCCCGGCGGCAGGCGCGGGCGGCTCCGGAGCGGGGGCCGCGGCGGCAGGCGCGGGCGGCTCCGGAGTGGGGGCCGCGGCGGCAGGCGCGGGCGGCTCCGGAGTGGGGACCGGGGGCTGGCTCGGGGGAATTTCGTCCATAAGGCTGCTTTCGCTCGCGGATTCCGCCCGGTCAAGCGGGCCCGTCATGCCGCCCATATCGGCGGTCGCCCGCGCGGTTTCAAAGGCAGGCGGCGAAAAAACTCAGGCGCTATGCATCCACCCTCCGCATCCCTAGATACAGCCCCGACATGACCGAGAGCGCCTGGACCCGCCTTGACGCCGTCCCGCTGACGCGGCTCGGCGACCTTTTCGCTGCCGAGCCCGACCGGCTCGACCGGCTGACGCTCCAGGAATGCGGCATAAGCTTCGATTTCTCGAAGACCCATTTGAGCCGCGGCCATCTGGCCGCCTTCCTCGATCTCGCCAAGCAGACGGGCCTCGCCGCGCGGCGCGACGCGATGTTCGCGGGCGGACAAGTCAACCCGACCGAGGGCCGCTCCGCCGAGCACACCGCCGAGCGGGGGCAGGGGGCGGCCGAAAGCGTCGCCCGCGCCACCGGCCTCCACACCCGCATGCGCGCATTGATCGACGCGATCGAAGCCGAAGCGTTCGGCCCGGTCCGCCATATCCTCCATATCGGCATCGGCGGCTCGGCGCTGGGGCCGAAGCTGCTGATCGACGCGCTCGGCCGGGGCCTCGGCCGCTACGAGGCGGCAATCGTCTCCAACGTCGACGGCGCCGCGCTCGAGGAGGCGATCTCGGGCATGGACCCGCACGCGACTTTGATCGCGATCGCGTCCAAGACCTTCACCACCAAAGAGACGATGCTGAACGCTGCCTCGGCGCTGCAATGGCTGGAGGAAGGGGGTGTCGAGGATCCGTTCGGGCGGGCGATCGCGCTCACCGCCGCGCCTGAAAAGGCGATCGAGTTCGGCGTCGACGAGACCCGCATATTGCCCTTCGGCGAAAGCGTCGGCGGCCGCTTCTCCTTGTGGTCGTCGATCGGCTTTCCGGCCGCGCTCGCGCTAGGCTGGGACGCGTTCGAGAGCCTGCTCGAAGGCGCCGGGGCGATGGACCGCCATTTCCGCTTCGCCCCGCCCGAAGCCAACGCCCCGGTCCTCGCCGCCTTCGTCGACCGTTATTACGCCAATCTCCGTGGCGCCGGGACCCGCGCGGTCTTCGCCTATGACGAGCGCCTCCGGCTGCTCCCTTCCTATCTCCAGCAGCTCGAGATGGAATCGAACGGCAAGAGCGCGTGCCTCGACGGCACGCTCAGCCCCCGCGCCACCGCGCCGGTGGTCTGGGGCGGCGTCGGCACCGACGCCCAGCATGCGGTGTTCCAATTGCTCCACCAGGGCAGTCATCTCGTCCCCGTCGAGTTTGTCGCCTCGGCCGAGCCCGGCGACACGCTCGACCCCGAGCATCACCGCCAGCTGCTGATCAACTGCTTCGCGCAAGGAGCGGCGCTGATGGCCGGCCGCCGCTCCGACGATCCGCATCGCGACTATCGCGGGGACCGGCCCTCGACCACTCTCCTGCTCGACCGGCTCGACCCCGCCACTCTGGGCGCGCTGCTCGCCTTTTACGAGCACCGCGCCTTCGCCAATGCCGCGTTGCTCGGCATCAATCCGTTCGACCAGTTCGGAGTCGAGCTCGGCAAGGAGATAGCGAACGCGCTCGAGAGCGCGCGGGAGTTCGACCCCTCGACCGACGCGCTCATCCAGCGCGCCTTCGGAGACGATCCTTCATGACCCAGAGCTTCGACTACGACCTCTTCGTCATCGGCGCCGGATCGGGCGGCGTGCGCGCGGCCCGGGTCTCGGCCGCCAATGGGGCGCGCGTCGCCATCGCCGAGGAACACAAGGTCGGCGGCACCTGCGTGATCCGCGGCTGCGTGCCCAAGAAGCTGCTCGTCTACGGCGCCCATTTCGCCGAGGACCTGCAGGACGCAAGGCGCTTCGGCTGGAAAGTCGGCAGCTGCAAGTTCGATTGGGCGGTGCTGCGCGACAACGTGCTGGCCGAGGTCGAGCGGCTCGAGGGCATCTATACCGACATCCTCGACCGCAACGAGGTCGAGACCTTCGCCCAGCGCGCCGTTGTCACCGGCCCCAACGAGGTGGCGCTCGCCGACGGCACCAGGCTCTCCGCGGCGACCATCCTGATCGCGACCGGCGCCCGCCCGATCGTGCCCGATGTGCCGGGCGCCGAGCATGGCGTGACCTCGAACGAGATGTTCCACCTCGATGCCGTGCCGAAGCGCGCGGTGATCGCCGGCGGTGGCTATATCGCCAACGAATTCGCCGGCATCCTCCATCAATTCGCCTGCGAGGTGACGATCGTCAATCGCGGCGACCAGATCCTGCGCCACTATGACGAGCAGGTCCGCGACCGCCTCCTCCAGATCTCGCTGACCAAGGGGATCGGTTTCAAGTTCAACGCGCCCTTCCAGAAGGTCGTCAAGCGCAGGGACGGGTCGCTTCGCATCCATCTCGAAGGATCGAGCCCGATCGACTGCGACCTCCTGCTCTGGGCGGTCGGCCGCTCGCCCAATACGGAAGGGCTCGGGTTGGAGAAGGCCGGCGTGAAGCTCGGCAAGAATGGCGCGATCCTGGTCGACGAGGACAATCAGTCCTCGGTGCCGAGCATCTACGCGATCGGCGACGTCACCGACCGGGTCCAGCTCACTCCGGTCGCGATCCGCGAGGGCCAGGCCTTCGCCGACACCATGTTCGGCGGCAAGCCGACCAGGGTCGATTACGCCAATATCCCGCACGCGGTGTTCAGCCACCCGCCGATCGCCTCGGTCGGCATGACCGAGGGCGAGGCGCGCGACCGGCTCGGCACCTACAAGACCTATGTCTCCGACTTCCGGCCGATGAAGCATGTGCTCGCGGGCCGCAACGAGCGCTCGCTCTACAAGCTGATCGTCGACGAGGAGACCGACAAGGTGGTCGGCATCCACATGATCGGCCCCGACGCGCCCGAAATCCTCCAGGCCGCCGCGGTCGCGGTCAAGGCCGGGCTCACCAAGGCGCAGTTCGACGAGACGGCGGCGCTCCACCCGACGATGTCGGAGGAGCTGGTGCTGATGCGGTGACCCCTTTTGAGTGATGAGCGCGAAAAAGTGGACGGTCACTGTGACTGTCCCCTTTTTGCTGCGTGAGCATAAAAAAGCCCCGCCGGCGCGGTGCCGGCGGGGCTGATTTCCGGTGAAGACCGGACGATCGGTGCTAGGTCAGCGTGATCGTGGTGGTCTCGCACAGGTTGATGTTGCGCCAGTCGCCCGTATCGCCGTCGTCATAGGTGGCGCGGACGTCGTAATGGCAGTGGTCGGCGCCGCGGTCGAAGGTGACCTCGGCGCTTTCGCCGTTGGCGAGCACTTCGCTGCCAAGGATGTCCGGACCCCATTCGTCCTCGGCGGTCGGCGAGACGTTGAGCGTCATCACGGTGTGGCCGCTATTGTTGACGATGGTGAAATCCTGCGGCGCGGCGAGCGCCGGACTGGCGAGGCTCGAGAAAATGAACGCCAGGGCAATGAGTAGCTTTTTCATGTTTTTAGTTCCTCCGGTTCGCTTCCTTTACCCGGTTTGCGGGACAGCGCAATCGCTCCGTTTCGGCGGTTCGGACCGAAGGGGGAATTCTAGGGCGTGCGCGCGAAGCGGCCCAGGCTCGGCCCGCCGGCCGGACCCATGGCGAAGGCGGCGGGGCCGCCGCCGGCGGCAACCTCGAACTGGAGGCGCTGAGCCGTATCGCTGTCGAGCGCGAAGGCATGGCCGCCGAGCGCGCTCAGCGCCTGGGACGAGCGGGGATTTCGGGCAAAGACGGGGCAGGCCGTGCCAGATTCTGGCAGGTTGAGGAGCTTCGGAGGCGGATGGGCGCAAGGCTCGACAGGCTGGACAGGCAATTGCTCGCCTGCCTGCAGGCGGACAATCTGCAGACCGCCGACGCACTCGCCGAACAGGTCGGCGGTCGCCTTCGGCGATCGCGCGGCGCCTGCGGCGGCTGCGCGCGACCGGGGCGGTCGCCGCCGACGTGTCGCTGATCTCCGAGGAGGCCGCCGGCCATCCGCTCTCCGCCGTGGTCCACATCCAGCTCGAGCGCCACGCCCCGCACGAGGGCGACGCGCTGCGCCGCCGTCTCGTCGCCAGCGCCAACGTCCAGCTCTGCCTCGACATTTCCGGCGCCTTCGACATCCTGCTGCTGGTCGTCGCCGCCGACACGGACGCCTATAATACGTTCGCCGCGCGGGTGCTGGAGCAGCCGCCGGTCCGCCGCTTCGAGACCAGCTTCGTGAAGCGACGGGTCAAGGCGACGCTGGCGGTGCCGCTGGCGGGCTGACGAAGTCGCCGATATAGCGCCCCGCATGGGGCAAACCGACCAGAGCGACATCCTGATCATCGGCGCGGGGCACAATGCGCTCGCCTGCGGCTTCTATCTCGCGACACGGGGCCTCAAGGTGACGATGCTGGAGTCGCGCTCGGTGGTCGGCGGGGCGGCGGTGACCGAGGAATTCCATCCGGGCTTCCGCAATTCCACCGCGAGCTACACGGTCAGCCTGCTCAACCCTAGGGTGATCCGCGACATGCGGCTCTACGAGCACGGGCTCAAGGTCGTGCTCCGCAAGATCGACAATTTCCTGCCGACGCAAGGGCCCGATTATCTGCTCGCCGGCCGCGGCGGGCTGACCAAGAGCGAGATCGCCCGCCATTCCCCCGCCGACGCCGGGAATTACGACGCCTATGCCCAGGCGCTGAACGGTGTCGTCGGCGTGTTGCGCCAATGGCTGCTGCGCGCGCCGCCCAATGCCGGCGGCGGCCTCGGCGAACTCATCGCCCTGCTGAAGCTCGGCGGCGGCGTCGGGCGGCTCGGCCTCGAGCAGCAGCGCCACCTGATCGATTTCTTCACCAAGTCCGCCGCCGACGTCCTCCAGCGCTATTTCAGCCACGATCTCGTCCAGGCCCTGTTCGGCTTCGACGCGGTCGTCGGCCATTATGCCAGCCCCTATGCGCCCGGCTCCGCCTATGTCCTCCTCCACCACGTCTTCGGCGAGGCGGCGGGCGTGGAGGGCGCCTGGGGCCATGCCATCGGCGGCATGGGCGCGATCACCCAGGCGATGGCCAAGGCGGCGCGGGAAGAAGGCGTCGAGATCCTGCTCGATACGCCGGTCGGCGAGGTGATCGTCGAGGGAGGCAAAGCGGTGGGCGCGGTAGCCGGGGGCAAGGCGTATCGGGCGAAGGCCGTGGTCTGCGGCGTGCATCCCAAGCGGCTGTTCACCGAGCTGCTGCCCGAAGGCGCGATCGATCCCGAGCCCGCCCGGCGCATGGCGCATTGGGCGAGCGAATCCGCCACCTTCCGGATGAACGTCGCCTTGTCCGGCCTGCCGCGCTTCACCAGCCTGCCCGAGCCCGGCGACCATCTCACCGCCGGAATCATCACCGCGCCCTCGCTCGGCTATATGGACCGCGCTTATCTGAGCGCGCGCACCGAAGGCTGGTCCCAGGAGCCGGTGGTCGAGATGCTGATCCCCTCGACGCTCGACGACAGCCTCGCGCCCGAGGGCCGGCATGTCGCGAGCCTGTTCTGCCAGCATTTCCCGTATGAGGTGGACGGCGGCTGGGACGCTCGCCGCGACGAGGCGGCGGACCATATCATCGCCCATGTCGACCGCTACGCGCCGGGTTTCAAGGCGCTGGTGATCGGGCGGCTGGCCCTCTCGCCGCTCGACCTGGAGCGCCGCTTCGGCCTGATCGGCGGCGACATCTTCCACGGCAAGATGGGCCTCGACCAGCTCTTCTCCAACCGGCCGATGCTCGGCCATGCCGATTACCGCATGCCGCTTCCGGGCCTTTACCTTTGCGGCGCCGGCGCCCATCCCGGCGGCGGCGTCACCGGCGCGCCCGGGCACAATGCGGCCAAGGCGGTGCTTGCGGACAAGCGGAAACTGAAGCTCTAGCTGTCGCCTGAGCAGGGTGGCCTCGCACCCACTTCCGTTCGGGCTGAGCTTGTCGAAGCCTCTCCTTCTCTCCGGAATTCCGGGCGAGCGCGCTGATCAATTTCCAGTCGCCACGGATAAAGGCTAGCTGGAGCATGTAAGCCCGGAAGCCCATGACTCCGAGAGAAGAACGGGAAGGGCTTCGACAAGCTCAGCCCGAACGGGGAGGAGAAGTCGAAGCGGGCGCTCAGTCGCTCTTATGATCCGCGTGGCAGCCGCCGCAGGAGGCGCGAACCGCGGTCCAGGCAGCCATGAAGGCGGGGCGGTCGCCGGCGGCGGCGGGGGCGGCGAGCGCGCGGGTCGCGGTCTGGAATCGCTGCGCCGCCGCGGTGAAGCCGGCGGGGTTGGACCATATTTCAGGCCGCGCGTGGCCCGCTTCGCTTCCTACGGGGAACAAGGTCGGAAGCTCGTCCGACCATTGGATCAGCCACTCGATGCGCGGCGCGAGCGCGGCGAGGTCGCCGCCCGAATCGGCCGCCTGCTTGAGCCCGGCGAGCGTGCGCCCGCCTTGGGCCATCCTGGTCTCGCGGGCTTGGTGGAATTCTTCGGGGGTCGTGGGCGGGGCCGGGGGCGCCGGCTCCTGGGCGATGGCGGCCAGGGGGATCGCGACAAAAGCCACGCCGAGCAACGCAGTCCGGTTCATGCCTCTCTCCTTGCCCACCGCGCCTGCCTAGACCGATCGCAGCCGCGGAACAATCGCGTCGGCGACTGCCCGAGCGGCCGGCGCGCTTGCGCTTCTGAATCAGATGATCGGGTGGCGTTCCCAATTCGCCTTGTCGGCGCGGCCGTGGAGCTTGGAGTGCAACCGGTCCATCGTCCGGCTGCCGGTATTGACGCACAGGAACGGGAAGATTGCGTGGATCAGGCAGGCGATGCCGCCGCCGATCATCCGCACCCCGAACCACGCGGCGTGGCCGAAATGCTGGAAATAATTCTCGCCGATCTCTTTGGGGTGTTTCGTAAAGGGGTTGCCTGACATGGGGTGCTCACCTCGCTCGCCGAGGCCATAGCGCGTCGGGCGCCTGCGTTCCAGATGCGCTTTGGCCGCGGGCCGGTCCTATCGCGTTGGGGCGGACGGACTGCGCTCGACGGCTTCGGTTGCCGTGGGGTTGCGCGGCGCCCATTCCCTTTGCGTGGCGATCAGGAAAAGGCTTGCCACCAAGCCGATAGCGAGGGCGATCAGCCCGATCGCGCCGATGATCGTGGCGCGCTTGCTCGGCGGCTCATCGAACATCAGGCTGCGCTCGCGTGCCCGGCGCGCACGCTCTCGATCAGCGCGTCCTGGCGATGCTGCTTCTCCACCGCCTCCGCGCCGCCGCGGGTCTCGTGGAAGAGGTCGAGTGATTCGAGCTCGTTGTGGGCGAGCGGGCGGGTGGCGAGGTCGCTATACTCCTGGCGCGCCGGATCGTTCACCACGCGCTTGAGAAGGCGCTTCGCCTTCGAGAAGCCACGCCAGTAATTCCAGGCCTTGCGCAGGCTCTCAAACGCGAATTTGGGATAGAAGAGCAAGGCCGGCTCCAGCGGGAGGCCGGGCCGGCGCGACTTGCGGCGCTTCCTGCGGACGACGCCGCCTTCCAGCGTGTGCACACCCTCATTCTCGTAGAGCAGGCGGAATTCGATCAGATATTGCAGCGCCTTCTTCGGCCGCCCGCCTTCGAGCCGGGCATGGCGGCGGGTGACCGTCTCCATATGCTCCCAGGTGAAATAGGAGTCCCACGCGGCCTTGTAGGCCTCCTCCCACTCCGCGTCGGACATCCTGGGATGGTGCGAGACGCGGTGGTGGAGGTCGTATTTGTTTAGGTCGGGGTCCATCCAGATCCCCGCCTCGTGCAATTTCTTGTGGTCCTCCGAGCCAGGCAGCGGGGTCAGGAAGAAGAATTCGAGGATGTCGACGGGGAGCTCGCGCTTGATAATCTCGATGTCGCGCAGGATCGACTCCTTGGTGTCGCCGGGAAAGCCCAATATGTAGCCCGCCAGGGTGAACACGCCGCGCTCGTGCCATAACTGGAAGAGATGGCGATATTCGGTGATCTTGTTCTGCCGCTTGTTGGCGGCGAGCAGATTGTCGGGGTTGATGTTCTCGAGGCCGATGAAGGCGCGCATCACCCCCGCGCGCTTCGCCTTGTCGATGAAATTGGGGATGCGGTGGCAGAGCGTGTCGACCTGGATGGTGAGGTTGGCCTTGAGCCCCTCCTCCTCGCGCAATTTGATCAGCCGGTCGAAGAAGCTCTCCCAATCCCGGTTGCGGGCGAGATTGTCGTCGGTGATGAAGAAGGCCTTGATACCCTGCGCCAGATTCTCGCGGATGATCGCCTCGAGATCGTCGGCGGTGCGGAAGCGGCTCTTGCGCCCCTGCACGTTGATGATCGTGCAGAAGCTGCACTGGAACGGGCAGCCGCGCCCCAGGTCGAAGCTCGACCATTGGCCGCTGTTCCGCTGCAGCGAGTCCTTCGGCATCCAGGGGAAGGGCACGCCGGCGATGCTCGGCAGGTCCTTGAGGTAATTGTAGACCGGCCGCAGCCGGCCGTTCCACGCATCCTCGAACAGGGCGTCGAGCCGGCCCTCCTCGCACTCGCCCGCGAACAAAGAGCAGCCCATGTCGAGCGCCTCCTGGATCTCGGGCGGGATCTCCTTCAGCATAGAGAGGCAGCCGGAGACGTGGAAGCCGCCGATCACCACGGCCAGGCCCGCGGCACGGAACTCGCGGGCGAGGTCGAGCGCATGGTGGAACTGGTTGGACTGCACCCCGACCAGCCCGATCAGCGCTTTGGAGCCGCGCTTGCGGATCTCGCGAATGATCCTCGCCGGCACGACATGCTGGTTGCATTCGTCGATCGGCACCAGGTTGAAGTCGACGTCCGGCCCCAGCACCCGCCGCTGCGCGGCGTCGCGCGCCAGGCCGTTCAGCGCGGCCAGAGAGTTGGAGGGAAGGATCGTGCGCCACCAGACGATCGGATAGCCGTCATCGTCATAATGCGACGGCTTGATCATGTAGAAGTCGAACTGTCCGGACATGGCCCTCATGAGGGGACCATATCCGGTTTTGCACAAAGGGCCTAGCAGGTCACACGAGGCGCGGACCCACGCTCATCGTGCGGGCGGGCGCCGGAGCAGGGGCCGTGACCTGCGCGGGCGGTGTTTCGCCGTCGGCCGCCACCGCGTCCGCGGGAGGGTTGCCTGGGACGTGCGCCGGCGGAGGCGGCGCGGCGAGATCCCGCAGCACCGCCGCCAGGAATGCCAGCGAGGCGCTGCCGCCCGCGATCAGCGCGGCCGTGAGCACGACGTCGATTGGATAGAGCAAGGGGCTAATGACGATCGCGGGCTGATCCGACTGCGCGGTGAGCACGACCAGGCCCTGGAGCGTGCGCACTCCGGCGGCGCTGATGAACAGGCCGGTGACGAAACTGAGCAGCAGGCGAAGGCGTGCCTTCTTGTCGAGCACCGTCTTGAGCTTGGCCTCGGCCGCAGCGGTGCCGGTGTTGGCCCTCGCCGCCTGGATCCGCTCATATTCGGCCTGCCGCTCCTCGTCTCCGAAGATCACCGCGTTGACCGCGGCGGCGGCGCGCTCGACGACGAGCGTGACGACCAGGAGCGCGGTGATCACCCCGGCGGCCGTCGCTGGCATGTTCGGCTGGTAGGCAAGCCCCTTCAAGATTTGGGCGTCCATCCACCAGAAGAAGAGCACAATCACTCCGACGAAGAAGGCGGTGAAGAGCGCGTTGATCCTAGTCATGGTGCATTTCCTCCCCAACAAGCTATTGGCCGGTATCTAGCGGCCTCTGGAAATCGTGACCCGTGACCCCCGTCACGGTCAAGCCCGCGTTCGGCGCTTGTCGAGCGGCAGCATCTGCCTTTAGGGACAGCCGCAACGCGAAAAGGGAGCAACGGACAGATGAAACTCGACAGCAACATCGCCGCAGTGGTGACCGGCGGCGCTTCGGGCCTTGGCGAGGCGATGGCGCGGGCGCTGGCCGAGCGGGGGGTCAAGGTCGCCGTCTTCGACCGCGACGCCGAGCGTGGCGGGAAAGTGGCGGCCGAGATTGGCGGCGTCTTCTGCGAGGTCAACGTCACCTCCGACGAAGCGGTCGACGCGGGCTTCGCCAAGGCGCGCGCGGCGAACGGGCAGGAGCGGATCTGCGTCAATTGCGCGGGCGTCGCCAATGCGGTGAAGACGGTCGGCCGCGACAAGGAGACCGGCGCGGTCAAGCGCTATCCGGTCCACCAGTTCGAGCTCGCCATCCAGATCAACCTGATCGGCAGCTTCCGCGTGCTCGCCGCCTCGGCCGCCGGCATGGCGACGCTGGAGCCGCTCGAGGACGGCGAGAAGGGGCTGATCGTCAACACCGCCTCGGTCGCGGCGCAGGACGGGCAGATCGGTCAGGCGGCCTATTCGGCGTCCAAGGCCGGCGTGCTCGGCATGGCGCTGCCCATCGCCCGCGACCTGATGAGCGAGGGAATCCGCGTCAACACCATCCTGCCCGGCATTTTCGAGACGCCGATGATGGCGATGATGCCCGACAATGTCCGCCAGGCGCTCGCCGCCCAGGTGCCCTTTCCCAAGCGCCTCGGCACGGCGGCCGAATTTGCGAGGCTGGCGGTGTTCATGGCGGAGAACGTCTATCTCAACGGCGAATATGTGCGGCTCGACGGCGCGATAAGGATGGCGCCGCGCTAGGCTCAGGCCGGCGGCGACCAGATCTCGATGACACGCTCGAAGCGGTGCCGCGTCGAGCTGTGGCCGGCGTCGAAGCGCAGGCGCACCGGCACGAAGCTGCGTCCGGCATAGTCCGGGTTCACATTCATCCGGTCGATCAGCCCCTCTTGGGCCCGCGCGCCCAATTCTTCGATCGCCCGAGTGCGAAGCGGCAGGATGGCGGGCGGCACATAGCTGACATTGGGCGGGACATCCTCGCCGCCGAGCTCTGCCGGGAAGAGCAGGATTCGGGCCAGCCGCCCGTCGGCCGCCCAGCGCGCTGCGATCTCCAGCGAGGTGACCTCGCTATAATCCGGCCGCGCCTGGGCGATAGCGGGCGCGGCCCAGCCGGCCAGCAGCAAACCGACGGCCTCGCGCCGCGAAAGCGTGAACCTCATGGCTCATTCCTCCATTCCCTTTGAAAGGCGATCGCCGCGCCCAGCAGGCCGGGCTCCTCGTGGGTCAGCAGCCTGACCGGCGTCCTCAGCATCCGTTCGCGGTAGCGGCCCTTGGCGGTGAAGCGGGCTTCGAAGGCCGGGCTTTTCAACAGGTGGACGATGCGGTTGGCGAGGCCGCCGGTGATGGCGACGCCCATCGCGCCATGGGCGAGCGCAATGTCGCCCGCCGCCGCGCCGAAGCAGCGCACCAGGATGGAAAGCGCGCGCTCCGCCCGCGCGTCCGCGCCCGCTATGGCGGTCTCCCAGAGCTGGGCCGCTTTATCGGGATCATGTTCGCCGCCGCCCAGGAACATGTTGATGTCGATGAGGCCGGGCCCGGAGACGATTCGCTCGACCGAGGCGCGCCCGTAGCGGGCGACGAGGAAATCGGCGAGCTCCTCCTCTTCCGGATCGAGCGGGGAAAAGCCGATATGGGCGGCCTCGGTCTCGATAACGCGGACGCCGCCTTGGCGCCGGTCGAGGATCGAGACGCCGAGGCCGGTGCCCGGGCCGATCACGCTGGCGGTTCCCTCGGCGGGGAGGTCGCCGGGGCCGGCCAGCGGCACCAGCTCGTCGGCTTCCATCACGGAAACGCTGTGAGCAACGGCACCGAAGTCGTTGAGAAGCATCAAAGTATCGACGCCAAGCTCGTCCTTCAGTCCGTGCCGGCCGATCCGCCAGCCCGAGTTCATGAAGCTCAGCGTCTCGCCCTCGATCGGCGCCGCCACCGCCAGCGACGCCGCCCGTGGCAGGGCGCCGCCGCTGTCCTGCGCGAACCGCAGCCAGGCCTCGCCGAGTCCGGGAAAGTCGCGGGTCCGGTATTTGCGCATCGCGCCGATTTGCGGACGCGCGTCCGGGCGCAGCTCGGCCAAAGCGAAGCGGGCGTGGGTGCCGCCGATATCCGCGGCGACGATCTTCATCGGCGGGCCGAAGCGGGGAAGGTCATGCTGCGGTCTCCATAGGGTGGATTGCCCCTGGTTGGAACAGCGTCCGCCGCGCCGCGCGTGACGGCTTGACGCCGGCGCCCGGTCCGGGACACACATAGGCATGGCCATTATCCTCATGCCCTGCCTCGGCTGCCGTGCAGGAACCTCGATCGAGGAGGATGCCCCCGCCGCCGCGTGCGGCTCGTGCGGCGCCGCCTTGCCATTGCCCGGGGCAGCCGCCTGGCTGGTGGCGCGCAGCGGGTCGCAATTCGGCCCCTATACGATCGCCCAGCTCATTTCCTACGTCGCCGAACGCCGGGTGCTGGCGAGCGACGTCGTCTGGCACCATGGCGCGGCGGACTGGGTGGTGGTGGGCGAGGTTCCCGCGCTGACCGCGGCGCCAGCCCCGGCCCCGGCCCCGGCCCCGGCACCCGCTCCCGCTGCAGCGCCCGCGCCGGCGCCCGCTCCCGCTCCGGCACCCGCGTCGGCCCAGCCCGAACCGGTGAGCGTCGCCAAGGCCCCGGCCGCCGAGCCTGCGCCGGTCGCCGCGCCTGCGCCCGATACCGTGTGGACTCCGCCGGCCGCCGCGCCGGGAGGCAACAAGATCGGCCTGCATCTCAAGCGCTCGGTCAGTTGGAACATGCGCTCCCTTCCCGTCGAGCCGGACGAGGAGGCGAAGCTGATCGCCAACGGCGTGGACGAGGAGAATGCGCGCCGCTATCTCGTCTGGCGCCGCAGCGTGCTGCTCGTCGTCGCCGTGCCGACCCTGCTCTCGGCCCTGCTCGCGACGCTCGGCCGGCTGGGCGACGAGGCTCGCTATTCGGATGTGGGAAATCTGCTCGAGATCCTCCGCCTGGCGGCGCTCTACGCGCTGCCCATCACCGCATGGTGGGCCGCGTGGACCTGGGACCGGCATCGGCGTTCGCGCACCATCCTGCTGTGGGGCTGGCTGTTCGCCTTCCTGACTCCGCTGCTGCTCGCGCTCATCCCGTTCAGTTGGCGGTACGATCTGCAGGCAGCGAGCCCGACCGACCTCAGCAACGCCACCGCCGCTCTGGGGCTGATCGGGGCGATGGCCGTCTATGTGACACTGATGCCGGCGGTGCTGTCGCTCATTCCCGGCGTGGTCAGGGCCTGCCTGCGCATCAAGGCGCTGATTCCCGAATCCATCCTGCCGGGCCTGTTCCTGGTCGCGGCGTTGCCGCTCTATCTCCTGCTGTTCCTGGTCATCTTCACCACGGTGAACCAGGTGGCGGGGAACTTCCTCCTGATCCTCGCCGTGCTCGCTTTGCTTGCCGCTCCGCTGCTCTATCTGCTCAATTCGCGCCTCTTCATGCGGCCGCTGCGCACGGAAGAGGAGATGGCCAAGATCGGCGGCGTGCAGCAGATGGCGACGATCATCCTGGGCGTCGGGCTGGTGCTGCTCGTCGTCTATGTCTTCACCGCGCAGGTCTTCAACCAGTCGCTGGTCGGCTTCGACGCGAGCACCTCGATGATGCGGCCGTGGACTCCGTCGCTGATCCAGCTCCCGATCGACTATTTCACCCGCTCGCTGTTCACCACGGTCCTGGTCGCGGACATGTTCATGCTGATGAACCTCCAGCTCTGGCGCCACAGCAAGGAATTCCAGGACTCGCCCGAGGCGGCGTCCTACGACCGGCTGATGATCGAGATCGAGGAAGCAGGCGGCGCGCCGCAAGCCGCGGCGGGCGCCTGACCGGCTCGGCGGTTGCGACGCCCGGCGATGATCTGCACCAAGGTTGGATTCCCTTCCACTCGGCTCAGTAAAGCTTACGAAGCTTACACATGCCATTGCTGCGTCCCGGGCGCCGCAAAAGGCACGACTGGCACGAATGGCACATGGAATCGCGGGGGGTCTTCTCCGGCAAAAAGGCAGAGGCGGTGGGCGAAGCGGCAGCGGATGGGCTGCTTCAACAGGCTCGGCATTAGCGCGATTCGGCTGGGCATCGCGGAAGGGTGACAGACGAAATCCTACATTGGAAGAGGGATTTGGAACAAAGAGGAAACGCATCTGCGAGCACGCGAACTTGCGCGTCCGAGCGAAGCGTGTGAGCCTGCCGCATCGATTGCCGCGCCCAGAAGGGGCATCGCTATCGACAATCTCGCCAACTTAGCTAAGATAGCTATAAATCATCCCTCTGGAAAGGGCAGCCGATGAAACGAGCGTCCGCGACGGTGTCTTCGAGCGATTTCCAGAACAGCGCGGGCCGCTATCTGGATCAAGCGGCGAGCGAGCCCGTCGTCATCACCAGATACAGGCGGCCGGCGCGGGTGCTGATGGCCTTCGAGGAATACCAGCGGCTGCAGGCGCTCGCCAAGGCGCGCCCGACCCGCAAGGCGTTCAGGGCCGGCGAGCTGCCGGAAGATGTCGCGCGGGCGATCGAGGCAGCCGACTACGGCCATATCGATCCGGAGCTGGACAAGCTGGCGGAGTAAGGCCGTGTCGAAGCCGGTACCGCAAGGCGGCCTCGTCATCCGCTACGATTATTTATGGGTGGCCGAGGAGGGGCAAGGGCGCGAAGAGGGCGCGAAGCTCCGGCCGTGCGCAATCGTGGTGGCCGTGCAGGCAAGGGCTGCCGATCCTTTGCGCGTCATCGTCTGCGGCATCACGCATGCGCGGCCCACGGACGAAGCCGATGGAGCGAAGCTCCCACAGAAGGAATTCAGGGAGCCGCTGCTTCAGATGCTCTACGAGCTGGGGGGCTCGGCGGGCTTGGCGGAACTTCGGGAAGGGTTGCTGCCACGTATGCAAAGCCGCCTCGGCGAGGCTGATTATTCCATCGTTTCGACGGGTGAGCCACGCTGGTGGAATGCAACCTGCTGGGAGCGCAGCGATATGGTCAAGGAAGGACTTCTTCGCGGCGACTCGCCGCGGGGGCGGTGGGAGCTGAGCGAGGATGGAAGGCGCGCCGCGGCTCGGCTCGCGAACTCCTGATAGCCGGCCAGCTGAAGTGTCTCCCTCCGCCTGACGGGGAGTATCCTCACCGGTTCCGCCGCCCTTCGATGAGGTCATCGACCAGAGCCGGTTCGGCGAGCGTCGAGGTGTCGCCGAGCGCTCCGAACTCGTTCTCCGCGATCTTCCTCAGGATGCGGCGCATGATCTTGCCCGAGCGGGTCTTGGGCAAAGCGGGCGTGAAGTGGATCAGGTCCGGCGTCGCGATCGGGCCGATCTCCGCGCGGACCTGCTGCTTCAGCGCCTGTTCGAGCGCCGCGTCCGGCTCCACGCCGGCGTTGAGGGTCACATAGCAGTAAATGCCCTGGCCCTTGATGTCGTGCGGATAGCCGACCACGGCGGCCTCGGCGACGAGCGCGTGGCTGACCAAAGCGCTCTCCACCTCGGCGGTGCCGAGCCGGTGGCCGGAGACGTTGAGCACGTCGTCGACCCGGCCCGTGATCCAGTAATAATCGTCCTCGTCGCGGCGGCAGCCGTCGCCGGTGAAATATCTGCCGCGATAGGCGCTGAAATAGGTCTGCACGAAGCGCACATGGTCGCCATAGACGCTGCGCATCTGGCCGGGCCAGGAGCGGGCGATGCAGAGATTCCCCGAGGCGGCGCCCTCCAGCGCTTTGCCGTCGGCGCCGACCAGCTCGGGGACGATGCCGAAGAAGGGCCGCCCGGCCGAGCCCGGCTTCATGCCGTGCGCGCCGGGCAGGGTGGTGATCATGATCCCGCCGGTCTCGGTCTGCCACCAGGTGTCGACGATCGCGCAGGCCTCCTCGCCGACGACGCGGTGATACCAGAGCCACGCTTCGGGGTTGATCGGCTCGCCCACCGTGCCGAGCAGGCGAATCGAGGAGCGGTCGTGCCGCGTCACGGGTCCGGCCCCCTCGCGCATCAGCGCGCGGATCGCGGTCGGCGCGGTGTAGAAGATCGCGACCTTGTGGCGCTCGACCACCTCCCAGAAGCGCGAGAAATCGGGATGATTAGGCACCCCCTCGAACATCGGGGTCGCGGCGCCGTTGAGCAATGGGCCGTAGACGACGTAGCTGTGCCCGGTCACCCAGCCGACGTCGGCGGTGCACCAGAAGAGCTCGCCCGGCCGATAGTCGAAGACGTAATGGAAGGTGGTCGCCACCCACACCGCATAGCCGCCGGTCGTGTGCAGCACGCCCTTGGGCTTGCCCGTCGATCCGGAGGTGTAGAGAATGAAGAGCGGGTCCTCCGCGCCCATCGGCTCGCACGGGCAGCTGTCTGGGACCGTGGCGCCGATCTCGTCGTAGAAATGATCCCGTCCGGGCTGCATGGCGATGTCGTTGCCGAGATGGCGCACGACGAGCACCGCATCGACCGCGGCCCCCAATGCGATCGCGGCGTCGACATTGGCCTTCAGCGGCACCGTCCTGCCGCCGCGTTTGCCGCCGTCGGCGGTGATGACGAGGCGGCTGGCGCAATCCTCGATCCGGCCGTGCAGCGCCTCGGGCGAGAAGCCGCCGAAGACGACGCTGTGGACCGCGCCGATCCGCGCGCAGGCGAGCATCGCCACCGCCGCCTCCGGGATCATCGGCAGATAGAGGGTGACGCGGTCGCCCTTGCCGGCGCCCAGCGCCTTCAGGCAGTTCGCCATCCGCACCACCTCGGTGTGGAGCGCCCCATAAGTGAGGGCGCGGGTCGTGCCGGGCTCGTCGCCCTCCCACACGATTGCCCGCTCGCCCGACCGCGCCTCCAGATGCCGGTCGACGCAATTGTGGCAGAGGTTGAGGATGCCGTCCTCATACCATTTGATGTCGACCGGATCGTAGGACCAGTTGGCGATCGTCTCCGGTGCCTTGACCCAGTCGATCCGCTGGGCCTGCTCGGCCCAGAAGCCGTCCGGATCGTCGAGCGAGCGCGCGTAGAGCGAGCGATATTGCTCGGGCGTGCAGTGGGTCTCGCCTGTGGCGGAGGGGGGAGGGGTAATGAGCGCGGCCATTCCCCCCTCCTAATCGCTCCGCCGCATGGACGCTACTGCCCGGCGGCGCGGCCCGGAAGGCCGCCGCTCACTGTCCAGTCGCGAAGCCGGCGATGCCGCTCAAAAGGCTTGTTTTCGTCATGATCGTCCCAATGTTGAGGTGGAGCTTGCGTGGTCGTGACGGAGCCGTAAGAGCCGTCCTGCGTTTAGGCGGAGCACGGTGGGATGAAGGTGCGGCGTTGCAAGGCCGACCTGTATTAGCTATCTGATACACCCTGGAGGATGACGGTAAGGACGAGATGGACGCTGCGGCCCTTCCCCTGATCGAGCCCGCCCCGGAAGGCGCGCTTGCCCCGGTCATTCGCCGGAACTGGCGCGCCTTGCTGGTGTGCGCGGTGATGGCGGCCTTGTGGCTGGCCTCGGCGGTCAGCCTGGCCGGCGCCGACGGCCTGGCGAGCGGCCCCGGCCGCGCCGCCGCGCCAACCATCGCCCAGGCGCGGCTTCAGGCCAAGGCGGCCGAAATGTCGGCCACCAGCATCCGCACCGACATCGCCCCCGAAAACGCGGTGGCGATCAACGCGGCGATTCCGCTCGCGGGCGGCTCCAATCCCCCGGCGGCGCCGTTCAGCCTCGCCGGAATCAGCGCCGCGGATCGCGCCCGCTCGCTCGAATGCCTGACCGTCGCCATCTACTACGAATCCGCGACCGAGCCGGTCGATGGCCAGCGCGCGGTCGCCCAGGTGATCCTCAACCGGGTCCGCCATCCGGCCTATCCGAACACCATCTGCGGCGTCGTCTTCGAAGGCCACCGCCGGGCCACGGGCTGCCAGTTCAGCTTCACCTGCGGCGGCGCGCTTCGGCGGGCGCCGATGCCGGTCTATTGGCAGCGCGCCCGCGCGGTCGCCGAGGCCGCGCTCAATGGCTATGTCTATGCGCCGGTCGGCCTCGCGCTCAATTATCACGCCAATTATGTCGTCCCCAATTGGTCGTCGAGCCTGGTCAAGTCGCACATTGTCGGCCTGCACATCTTCTACCGGTGGCACGGCGGCCTCGGGCGCCCTGCGGCGTTCACCGACGCTTATGCCGGCGCCGAGCCGCTCTTCGCGTGGCGCGGCGGCTTCGGCCAGCCGCTGAGGCCGGACGCGCAGCTCGCCGTTGCCGCCGGCGAGGCCGCGGCGGCCGATGCGGCGCGGGCCGCGGCGCCGGGCGGGGACGCCGCCGCCCATGCCAGCGTCGACAGCTTCCAGCGCTCGGTGCTGCGCCGCTACGAGCCGCTGCAGCGCGAGAGCGCCAATGCGGTGATCAGCGAGCGCACACGCGCCGATTCCAGCCTCACCACCAGCCAGCGCTGGTCGCTGACCGGGGAGGGCGGCGCCTCGACGCAGACGCCGCTGGGTCGCCGCCAGGATGCGCGCCCGGCACAGCCCAGGGAGCTGGAGGGAGTGCGCAGGCGGCCGAGCGCCGCGCCGGAGCCGGCCCCCGCCCCTCCGTCGGCACCCTGATCTCCGTCATTCCAGCGAAAGCTGGTATCCCGCTTCTTTCAAGGCAATGAGATTCCAGCTTTCGCTGGAATGACGAGCATCAGGCCGCCGACAGCAGCCGTCTTTCGCCGGCCAGGCTCATCAGCGCCTTCTGCAGTTTCTCGAACGCGCGCACCTCGATCTGGCGGATGCGCTCGCGGCTGACGTCGTAGACCTGGCTCAGTTCCTCGAGCGTCTTGGGTTCGTCGGTCAGCCGCCGCTCGCTCAATATGTGCCGCTCGCGCTCGTTGAGGGCGCCGAGCGCCTCGACCAGCAGATCGTGGCGGATCCGGGCCTCCTCGGCCTCGGCGACGCGCTCGTCCTGCAGGGGTTCGCTATCGACCAGGAAATCCTGCCAGCTGCCTTCCGAATCGTCGCGCAGCGGCACGTTGAGCGAGGTGTCCCCGCCCATCGCCATGCGGCGATTCATCGAGATGACGTCGTCCTCGGAGACGCCGAGATCGGTGGCGATCTTGGTCACGTCCTCGGGCTTGAGGTCGCCATCCTCGAAGGCGTCGATCTTGTTCTTCATCCGCCTGAGGTTGAAGAACAATTTCTTCTGCGCCGCGGTCGTGCCCATCTTCACCAGCGACCAGCTGCGCAGGATATATTCCTGGATCGAGGCGCGGATCCACCACATCGCGTAGGTGGCGAGACGGAAGCCGCGCTCGGGCTCGAACTTCTTCACGCCCTGCATCAGGCCGATATTGCCCTCGGAGATCAGCTCGGAGGTGGGCAGGCCATAGCCGCGATAGCCCATGGCGATCTTCGCCACGAGCCGAAGGTGCGAATTGACCAGACGGGCCGCCGCATCGGTGTCCTGATGCTCGGTCCAGCGCTTGGCCAGCATATATTCCTCTTCCGGCGCCAGGATCGGAAATTTCTTGATCTCCGCGAGGTAGCGGTTGAGGCCAGCCTCGCCGCCGCTCGCCGGGATCGTCGCCGGTACGTTTCTACCTGCCATGATGACTAACTTACTCCCTGGCCGCCTTCGCCGGGGCATCGCCCCTTTGTCGGCACTCGATAGCTATACACGAAGCGCCCCGAACAGTTCCTGAATATCGGACGGCAGCGCGCTTTTGAAGGATAAGTTCTCTTTCGAGACCGGATGCACGAAGCCGAGCGCGGCCGCGTGCAGGGCCTGACGGTGAAAATCCAGCCTTTTCAACAGCTCCCGATGCCGAGGTCCCGCCCGGCCGTAAACCGGGTCGCCGAGCAGGGGATGGCCGATCGAGGCCATGTGGACCCTGACCTGGTGGGTGCGGCCGGTTTCGAGCCGGCACTCCGTTAACGCCGCGTCCCTGAGCGGCTGGATGATTCGATAATGGGTCACCGCCCGCTTGCCGCGTCCGTCCGCCACGATTGCGATCTTCTTGCGGTTGGCCGAGGAGCGGGCGAGCGGCGCGTCGATCGTTCCCGCTGCCCGGATCGGCATGCCGGCGACGATCGCCAGATAGAGCCGCTCGACGCTGTGCCGGGCGAATTGCGCGGCCAGCCCCTCATGGGCGAGGTCGGTCTTGGCGACTACCAGCAGGCCGGACGTGTCCTTGTCGATGCGGTGGACGATCCCCGGCCGCGCCACTCCGCCGATCCCGCTCAGCCGCCCGGCGCAATGGTGGAGCAAGGCGTTTACCAGGGTCCCGTCGAAATTCCCCGCGGCTGGATGGACGACCATCCCCGCCGGCTTGTCGACCACCAGCAGGTGGTCGTCCTCGTGGACGATCTCGAGCGCGATATCCTGCGCCTCGTTACGCGCGGGCGCCGGTTCGGGGATGGTGACCTGATAAGCACCGCCCGGAACCGCCTTGACGGCGGGATCGCGCACCGGCGCACCCTCGGGCCCCAGCACCGCGCCCGTGGAGATCAGCGCCTTCAGCCGCTCGCGCGACAAGGTCGGCAAAGCGGCGGCCAGAGCGCGGTCCAGCCGCCAGCCCAGAGCGTCTTCGGCGATCGTCGCGATGATGGTGGAATGCCCCCCAGACATTGGAGAGGGGAGATGGGGATCGCGGCCCGGTTTTCAAGATCAGCGCCCAGAGGTGAAGCCCTGTCCTCCCTTGCATCCATGAATCTCAGGGGCCAATAGGGGGTCCATCACGCCAAACGGGGCTAACGCGCGCATGAAATCCCACGAATTCGCTTCCTTGCTCTGCTCGCGCCTTTGCCACGACCTGCTCTCGCCGGTCGGCGCGCTCAACAACGGCATCGAATTGCTCGCCGACGAGCATGATCCCGAGATGCGCGCGCGCTGCCTCGATCTCCTCGCAGAGAGCGCGCGGGCGAGCGCCAACAAGCTCAAATTCTTCCGGCTCGCGTTCGGCGCGGCGGGCGGCTTCGCGGACGTCGTCGACACCCGCGAGGCGCGCGGCGCGATCGAGGGGCTGTTCGGCGGCGACGGCCGCATCCAGTTGAACTGGATGGTCGACGAGCCGACGATGAGCAAGGCGGCGCTGAAGGTGCTGCTCAACGTCGTGCTGATCGCCGGCGACGCCCTGGTGCGCGGCGGCAGCCTCGCCATAGGCGCGGAGAATCACGGGTCGGGCCTCGATATCGTGGTGCGCGCCGAGGGAAGCCGGATCGTGCTCGACCCGGAATTGAAGAAGGTGCTGATCGGCGAAATGTCCGAGGACGAGGTCGCCCCGCGCGCCGCCGCGGCCTGGCTCGCCCATGCCCTGGTCGAGGAAGGCGGCGGCCAGATCCAGGTCGCCGACGGCGAGGAAGGCATCCTCATCATCGGCGCGTCGCTGCCGGCCTAGCCGCGATCGCTCCGTCATCCTGACGAAAGTCAGGACCCATGAACACGGAACCAGTCCAATTCTCGCAATCCGTGTTCATGGATCCTGAAACAAGTTCAGGATGACGGTTGGGATGGCGGGTTAACGCCCCCTTTACCATCGCCACCCATAAGCTCTCCCCAGCATGGACGAGCTGATCAACGATTTCATCGCGGAAACGCGCGACATGGCCCAGGCCCTGTCGGGCGCGATCGTGGCGTGGGAGGCGCATCCGGGCGACCGCGAGCGGCTCGACGAGATTTTCCGCTTCGTCCACACCGTGAAGGGGAATTGCGGCTTCTTCGATCTGCCGCGGCTCGAGCAGTTGAGCCACGCGGCCGAGGGCGCCCTGGCCGAGGTCCGCGCGGGCAGCCGCGCCGCCGACGCCCCCCTGGTCAGCGCCGTTCTGGCGGTGATCGACCGGATCGGCGAGCTCGTCCAGGCGCTCGAATCGGGCGAATCCCTGGCGAGCGAGGACGATGCGCCGCTGATCGCCGCTCTGGCCGAGGACGTGCCGGCGGCCGAGCAATCGCTCGCCCCCGCCGCGCCCGAGCCCGAGGCGCGCAAGTCGGTGCGCTCGATCCGGCTTTCGGTCGATCTGCTCGACCGGATGATGAACGGCGTCTCCGACGCGGTGCTGGCGCGCAACGAGCTCGCCCGCCGCCTGCGCGACATGCCGCGCGACGTCGCGGTGGAGGAGGCGTTCGAGCGCGTCTCCCAATGTATCGCCGAGATACGCGACGGCATCACCCGCACCCGCATGCAGCGCATCGACAGCCTGTTCGCCGGCCTGCCGCGCCTGGTCCGCGACCTTTCCGCCGAGCTCGGCAAGCAGGTCCGGCTCGAGGCCGATGGCGGCGACGTCGAGCTCGACCGCGAGATGATCGAGATGATCCGCGATCCCTTGACCCATATCGTGCGCAACGCGATCGACCATGGCATCGAGCCTTCCGAAGAGCGCGCCGCCGCCGGCAAGGCCAAGACGGGCATGCTCAAGGTCTCGGCGCGCCAGGCCGGCAACCAGATATTGATCGAGGTCGCCGACGACGGCCGCGGCATCGACGGCGACGCGCTGGTCCGCAAGGCGCGGGCCGCCGGGCTGCTGACCGCCGAGCAGGCCGAAAAACTGTCCGCGGCGCAGAAGACCGCCTTGGTCTTCGCCGCCGGCCTCTCCACCGCCGGCGAGGTCACCGCCATTTCCGGCCGCGGCGTCGGCATGGACGTGGTCCGCGCCAATATCGAGCGGATCGGCGGCGTCGTCGACATCGACTCGCGCGCCGCGCAGGGGGTCCGGCTCGCCATCCGCGTGCCGCTGACGCTCACCATCATTCCCGCCCTCACGGTCAGCGTGAACCGCCAGTGCTTCGCCATTCCCCGCTCGGCGATTGACGAGATCCTGCGGATGCGCGGCGACGCGGTCCGCATCGATAGTGTCGGCGAGTGCGAGGTCGCGACCGTGCGCGGCCGCCGGGTGCCGCTGATCGGGCTGGCGGAGCTGCTCGGCGTCGAGGCTCGTGTCGCTCGCGACGAGCAGAAACTAATCCTGCTCAAACCCGCCGGCGGCGATGTCTATGCGCTGATCGTCGATTCGGTGCACGACCATGAGGAACTGGTGGTCAAGCCCGCCGCCCCGGCGGTGATGGCGGCCGGCCTCTATGCGGGCACCACGCTCGCCGACGACGGCCGTCCGATCCTGCTGCTCGATCCCTCGGGCGTGGCCAAATGCGCGGGCATCAGCTTCGAGGAGGAAGGGAACGGCCTCGCCCTCGGCGCCGCCGCCGACAAGGCCGAGGCCGCGCGCCGCGAAACCAACCTGCTCCTGTTCCGCGGCCTCGACGGCGGCCGCCGCGCCCTTCCGGTCGCGGTGGTCGAGAGGATCGAGGACGTCGCCGCCGAGGCGGTCTGCGTCAGCGCCGGCCGGCTTCGCGCCGCCGTCGGCGGCCGCATCCTGCCCCTCGCGGGCTGCCAGGCGGCGCCGGAAAGCGGCAAGCTGCGAATCCTGCGCCTCACCGACGGCAGCACCGAAATCGCTTATGCCTTCGCCGAGGTGGTCGACATCCGCTCGCTCGCGGTCGATCTCCAGCCGGGGCCCGCCCCCGGCGAGGTGGCCGGCGTGTTCCTCGTCGACGGCGTCCAGGTCGAACTGCTCGATCCCCACTGGCTGTTCGCGGCGCATGGCGATGCGGCCACGTCCGACGGCGAACCGCCGGTCTGCGCATTGCCCGAGGGCGATCCGTGGATCGACAACATGCTGCGCCCCCTGATCGAGAGCCTGGGCTATCGCATCGCCAGAGCGGGCGACCCGGCCGACCTCGTCATCGCCCTCGAGGACGAGGAAGCGCCGGCGGACGCCCGGGTCGTCCGCATCCGCGCCTCCGCGCAAGGGGAAAGCGGCATTTATCGCTACGACCGCGCCGCCCTGATCGGCGCGCTCACCTTCGCCAGGGGAGGCGCGAATGGCTGAGCTGCTGCTCATCGCCCGCCTTGCCGGACGCCGAATCGCCTTTCCGGCCGCGGAGGTCGAGGCCGTGGTCGAGCTGGAAGGGCTGACGCCCGCGCCCCGCGCCGCGCCCCATGTCGCCGGCCTCTCGGCCCTGCGCAGCCGCGTGCTCACCGTGATCGACGGCCTCGCCGCGCTGGAGGCCGGCCGCTTCGGCGAGCTCGGCCGCGACGCGATCGTCGTCCTGTCGGGCGGGCACACTTATGCGCTGATGGTCGAGGAGGTCGAGGACGTGATCGAGGCCGAGGCGCCGCCCTCGCCGGTCAAGGCGCCGCTCGGCGCCGGCTGGGACCGGGTCGCGCTCGGCACGGTCGAGGCCGAGGGCGAGCTCTATCTGCTCGTCGATCCGCATGCGCTGATCGCCGGGCCCGCGGCTCGCGCGGCATGACGCCTTAAGCTTGTGCTTACCTCTCGCCCTTACGGCTGCAATTCACGGGCCCAGGGGCGCCCAACGGAGCGGATGAAATGAGAAGCTGTCTGATCGTCGACGATAGCAAGGTGATCCGCAAGGTCGCCCGGCACATATTGGAAACCCTCGATTTTTCGGTCGACGAGGCCGAGGATGGGCGCCAGGCGCTCGACCGCTGCGAGGCGAGCCTGCCCGACGTCATCCTGCTCGACTGGAACATGCCGGTGATGAGCGGGATGGAATTCCTGCGCGCGCTGCGCCAGGCCGACGTCGCGGTTCAGCCCAAGGTCGTCTTCTGCACGACCGAGAACGACATCGCCCATATCCGCGCCGCGATCGACGCCGGCGCCGACGAATATGTGATGAAGCCGTTCGACCGCGACACGCTCCATTCGAAGCTGCAGATCGTCGGCGTCGCGTGAGATCCGCCACCGCACTCGCGCGGCGGCGGCTCGACAAGCCTGCCGACCCGCCCGTCCGCCTGATGATCGTCGATGATTCGGAGGTTGCCCGGGCGGTGCTCTCGCGCATGGTCTCCGCGCATGGCGAGTTCACGCTGGCCGCCACCGCGGGCAATGCCCAGGATGCGCTCGAAGCGCTGCGGACGGTTACCGTCGACATCATCCTGCTCGACATCGAAATGCCGGGCGCGAGCGGGCTCGAGGCCTTGCCCGACATCATCCGCGCGGGGCAGGGGGCGCGCGTGCTCATCGTCTCCTCGATGGCCGAACATGGCGCCGAGACCACGCTCAAGGCGCTGGCGCAGGGCGCCGCCGATGTCCTGCCCAAGCCCGGAATCGGCAATTTCGCAGGGCGCTTCGCCGACATCCTCGCCGAGCGGCTGCGCCGCCTCGGCCGCGCCGAACGCGAGGAGGCGGCCCGCCCGGCGCGCGTGCCCGCGCCGCCGCTGCAGCTGCGCGACATGCCCGATGGCGCGCTCGGCTGCGTCGCGATGGGCGCATCGACCGGCGGCCTCGTCGCTTTGTTCGATTTCCTGCGCGCCTTGCCGCCGATCGGCGCGCCGATCCTGGTCACTCAGCATCTGCCCTCCTTGTTCATGCCGCATTTCGCCCGCCAGCTCGAAGCCGCGTCCGACCGGGTCGCCAGGGTCGCGGCCGAGGGCGAGACGCTTCGCCCAGACGAGATCCACGTCGCCCCGGGCGACGCCCATCTTTGCGTCGCCCGCCACGCCGGCGAGGTGCGGGTCCGGCTCGACCGCAAGCCCGCTTCGTCGGGATGCCTGCCGTCCGCCGATCCGATGCTCGCCTCGGTCGCCGCCGCTTATGGGCGCGACGGCGTCGGGGTGATGCTGAGCGGCATGGGCCGCGACGGACTCATGGGGAGCCGCCGCCTCGTCGAATGCGGCGGCGCCGTGCTTGCCCAGGACAAGGCGAGCGCGGCGATCTGGGGCATGCCGCGGGTCGTCGCCGAGGCGGGCCTCGCTTGCGCGGTGCTTGCGCCCGCGGATCTCGCGCGCAAGGTCGCCCAGCGCGCGGCCGCGGGGGTGTCCGCATGGAACTGAGCGACGCCTCCCGCCGCATCCTCGCCAGCATGCTCGAGGCGCGGACCGGGCAGAAGCTCGCGACCAACCGGCGCTGGCGGATCGAAAGCGCGCTCGCCTCGATCGTGCGCGAGCGCGGGTTCGAATCCGTCGATCAGCTGGTCTCGCGCGTCGCCTCGCGCGCCGATCCGGCGCTGGCCGAGGCGGTGATCGAATCCCTGCTAAACAACGAAACCTATTTCTTCCGCGACAAGCTGCCCTTCGACCTCCTCTTCGGTTTGCCGATCAAGCGGCTCGAGCGTGCCCGCGCCGCCACCAGGAGGCTCTCCATCTGGTGCGTGGGCTGCTCCACCGGACAGGAGGCCTATTCGCTTGCGATGAGCTTCGCCGACGAAAGGCTGCGCTGGCAGGGCTGGAAGATCGAAATCGTCGGGTCCGATCTGTCCAAGTCCGCGATCGCCCGCGCCAAAGCCGGCGTCTATTCCCAGTTCGAGGTCCAGCGCGGCCTGCCGGTCATGCAGATGATCCGCTGGTTCGAGGAGCTTGGCGGCGGCGACTGGCGGATCGCGCAGTCCTTGCGCGACCAGGTCCGCTTCGAGCCGCGCAACATCATCGAGCCGCCGCCCAGCCCCGGCCGCTTCGACATCATCCTGTGCCGCAACCTGCTCCTCTATTTCTCCCCTGACATGCGCCGGCTCGCCTTCAACCGCCTCGCCGAAGCGGTCGCGCCCGACGGAGCGCTGATGCTCGGCGCCGGCGAGACCGTGCTCGGCCAGACCGACCGCTTCGTCTCGGACGCGGACTGCCGCGGGCTCTACATACCCGCCCCGGCCGCGCAGCCCGCGCGCTCGCGCGTCGCCTGAATCGTAGCGTCTCAGACTCTGGATTGCTTCGTCGCTTCGCTCCTCGCAATGACGACCTGAGACTTGACCTCGGCCGGCTTTCGCGCGGTAAGGAAAAGGTGGACGACGAGATCATCGACTCCCCCTCGCCGAATTTCGACGAGCGCGACAAGGCCATCTCGATGGTGGTGCTCCACTATACCGGGATGGCGGACGCGGCCACCGCCATCGCCCGGCTGCGCGACCCCAACGAGCCGCGCGTCTCCTGCCATTATCTGATCGCCGAGGACGGGCAGGTGCTGCGCATGGTCGCGGAGGAAAAGCGTGCCTGGCATGCCGGCCGCTCCTATTGGCGCGGGCTCCACGCGCTGAACGCCTGCAGCATCGGCATCGAGATCGTCAATCCCGGCCACGAATTTGGCTATAAGCCGTTCACCTCGCACCAGATGCGCGCGCTGATCCCTCTGCTCGCCGGCATCGTGCGGCGCTACAATATCGCGCCAGCAAACGTCGTCGGCCATTCCGACATCGCCCCGGCGCGCAAGCAGGATCCGGGCGAATTGTTCGACTGGGCGAAGCTCGCGCGCCACAAGCTCGCGATTCCGAGGCCGACTCGCAATCTGGTCGATCCGCACTGGACCGACGGCGGCTTCCTGCTCGCGCTGGAGCGCTGGGGCTATGACGTGCGCGACCGCCTCGCCGCCACAGTCGCCTTCCAGCGCCGCTTCCGCCCCGAGCTGCTCGACGGCACGATCGACGGCGAATGCCGCGCCATCCTCCTCCAGCTGCTCTTGGATCGCGAGCGCGGGATCAGTATATAGGCCAAGCCAGAGGGTTGGGCGGCCGCCCGCCTTCGCCAAGGCTACGGCGGGCAAGCCCCAGGGTTTACCAGCCGAAGCTGCAGCGAAGGCTGGAGGAAAGTCCGGGCTCCATGGAATAACGGTGCCGGTTAATGGCCGGCGGGGGCGACCCCAGGGAAAGTGCCACAGAAAGCAGTCCACCGGGCTTCGGTCCGGCAAGGTCGAAAGGGTGGGGTAAGAGCCCACCGCGCTTCCGGTAACGGCGGCGGCATGGCAAACCCCACCGGGAGCAAGACCGAATAGGGGCGGCATATGAGCGTGTTCCCGCTCGTCGCCCGGGTTGGTTGCTTGAGGGGCGGAGCGATCCGCCTCCTAGAGGAATGGCCGCACATCCGCCTTAGCCTTGGCGACGGTGGAGGACAGAACCCGGCTTACAGACCCTCTGGCATTTTTTTGCAGCGCGGCGCTCTAGCCGCACCGGCCGTGGCCCGCCGCGGCCGGCGCGAAGGCGACGCGATGATTGGCATAATCGAAGACCATTCGGAAAGGAGCGAGCACGTCCCGGCCGACCGTTCCGGCGCTGCCCTCGCGGCTGATCCCGCCGGTCCGGAAATATACCTCCAGATTGTCGTAGCGCCGCCCGCCGAAATCGAACCGGGCGATATGGCCGCGCTCGACCGTGAAGCTGCCCCCCGAGCCCTGCGAGCGCGCGCTCTGCGTCGGACGGTTGGCGAGCAGGCGATGCCGCTCGTGAAAGGGGCGGGCGAAATCGATCGTCCCGGCCGCGCCGGTGTCGATCTGGAACAGCCCATCGATCCGCCCCTCGACCCGCCCGCGCGCCGCCGGCGTCGAATCGATATGCTCGAGCCGCTGCCAGCGCGCCCCGCGCGGCAGCCGGTAGCGCCGCGGGTCGCAGATCCGGACGTCACTCCCGCCGCCCGCATATTCGACCACCGAACGGGCGAACAAATCGTAGCCGATCGTCCCCATCCGCCGCTCGCCCGGCGGTGCGTTGTTGGCTGACAGGTCCATCGCCCGGTAGATGGGATTCTCGATCCGGATCCGGCCGATGCTGAAGCTCTTGCCGCGGCGCAGGCTGCCCTCCCGCGGCGTGCCGTCGGCACCCATCGAACGGTGCGTGCCGACAATCTCCATTCCCAGCGCGTTGGCGACCGCCTCGTCGATGATCATGCCGTCCGAACCGGAATCGAAATGCCACCAGCCGGTGCGGACGTCGTCGGCCGTCGCGCGGACATAAATATGGCCGGGCGAATTGGGGCCGAACGGCGCCCCGGCAAGGGTTTCCAGCGCCGCGGGCCTGGATGGATCGAAGCGGTGATCCGCCGGTACGGCGGGCGCCGCGAAGATGGCGCGGTTGGGAATCGGCGCCGCCGCCAGCAGCTGCCTCCGCGACCTGCCCCGATAGTCGGTTTCGACGAGGCCGGGCAGGCGCAGGCCGCGGATCGTCCGATAGTTGGAATAAAGCGCCGTGAAGGGGCCGCGTTCGTAAGGCACGACGAGCCGGACCGGCAGCCAGGTCGCGCGATCGACATAGAGAATAGCCGGCACCAGCCCCTCCGGCAGCGTCAGCTCCAGCGCGACGATGCGCGCGTCGCTCTCGCCCGGGAGGATACGGACGGCGATGCCGCTGCGCGGATTCAGCCACCAAAAGCCGCGCACCCAGAGCGGCCACATCAGCTTTTCACGCTGCCGCTGGGAGAAGGGAATCGCCATCCCCCGGCGGCGGTCGTGCTGCCAGGCGAAGCTGCCGTCGAAGCCGAACTCCTCGCCGTTGCGCAGCTCGCCGCGCCGGGTCCCGAAATACAGGCTTTCGACCCGGGCGCCTTCCTCGGTGGAGCGCTCGGTGACCATGAAGCCGTTGGGCAAGGCGGCGAGGCTGCGGTAGCCGACCGCCTGGCGAACCGAGGCAAGCACCTGCGGCACGGACGGGAGCGGCGCTTCGGCCCGGGCGGCGGGCTGCGCCGCGGCGAAGCCGGGCAACGCCAGCTGATACGAGGCGAGCGCGCAGCCGATCGTCAGGAAAGATCGCAATCGCATGATCATAGCCTCATTTGTCGCGTGCACTCGGCGCCGGAGCGGACTAAGTGGGCCGTATCTATGGCCAAGCCGAAACGCTCGAACGACTGGGGATTTCCACGCTGGCGCGCTTACGGCGCGGCGCGCGATGCAGAGCCCGTGCGCCATTGCGACCGGCACGGCTGCGAGGAGCCCGGAGACCGGCCCGCGCCCAAATCGCCCAACAGCCCCGAGCGCTGGTATTTCTGCGAGCGCCACGCCGCCGAATACAACCGCAACTGGAATTATTTCGAAGGCCTCTCCGCCGAGGACGCGGCCGCCCGCGAAACCGACGAGCAGCGCGAAGCCAGCGCTTTCAGGCAGGCCAATCATTATGGCTGGGGCGGCCCCGGCGACGGCAGCCGCAGCCGCGACGAAATGCGCGCGCTCGACGTGCTCGAGCTCGAGGCCGATGCCGGCTTCGAGGAGATCAGGGCCGCCTGGCGCCGCCTCGCCAAGGCCAACCACCCGGACGTGAAGCCCGGCGACCGCGAAGCCGCCGCCCGCTTCCAGATGATCCAGGCGAGCTACGACGTGCTGAGAAGGGCGGAGGAGCGGCGGGCGAGCCTTTCGCCCTAGAAAAATCCTCCCCCGGGCCGGGGAGGAGTTTCACTCGGTGAACATGAAGGTGCCGGTGACGTTCGCCACCGGGTCCTCCGCATCCCCGTCATGCGCCATCCCCCGCACGAAGCCGACGCTGCGCGTCGTGCCGTAGCAGATGCCGCGGCCGATGATCGTGCGGCCGGGGGTCGCCCGGCGCAGATAGTCGACCCTGAGGTCGAGCGTCGCCTGGTGGCGGAATTGGCCGAGCCTGATCCAGATGGCGAGGCTGGTCGACATGTCCATCAGGCTGATGATCGGGCCCGAGGCGAGGATGCCCGTCTCGGCGACGCCGATCAGCCGCGGATCGTAGGGCAGGCAGAGCTCCACCCAGTCGTCGCCATGATCGTGATAGGCGATGCCGATCGCGCCGCCATGGCCGAGGTCGCGGACATAGGACATGAACCGCTCGGGGTCGAAGCGCGTGCCGGGATTGCGGGGATCGGCGGTCATGAGGCGAGCCGCGCCGCGCTCTCGCGGATCAGTGCGATCATGTTGGGGATGCCCTGGGTGCGGTTGGAGCTCAGCTGGTTGCCGAGGTCGAAGGGCGCCAGCGCGCCTTCGATGTCGAGCGCGAGGTTCTCGGCCGGGCCCTTGTCCTGGACCGCGAGCAGGATCAGGGCGACGATGCCCTTGGTGATGGCCGCGTTGGAATCGGCGAGGAAGTGGAGCCGGCCGGCCTGCCCCGCCACCGGATAGAGCCAGACCGCGGCCGAGCAGCCCCTGACCAGGGTGGCGTCGGTCTTGAGCGGCTCGGGCATCGGCTCGAGCGAGCGTCCGATATCGATCAGCAGCCGATAGCGGTCGTCCGCCTCGAGCAAGGCATAATCCTCATGGACGGCTTCGAGAGAGGTGAAGGCCATGGAAGGCCCATAATCCGTGCGCAAGGCCAGCGTCACCCTAATCCGTCATTCCAGCCCAAGCTGGAATCTCGTTTCTTGCGGCGGCGGCGGAAAGGGCAGGGAGATTCCAGCTTTCGCTGGAATGACGGGGAGGTGCTAGTCCTCCACCCCATCGGCGATCGCCTCCAGCCGGCGCACCCGATCCCTGAGCTCGGCGAGCTCGAGCCGGGCGGCGGCGGGGCTCGGCGCGCGGCGGTGCACACGTCCCTCGGCGACCCGGGCTTGGCGCAGCTGCAGCCAGCCCTCCCAGCCGCGCAGCGCGGCGAGGCTCAGCATGACGACCGCTCCAAAAAGCACCGCCGCGACCATGAGCAAGGCGTCGCTCTCCCCCATCCTCGCCTCCTAACGGTCCCTCAGCCGCTCGATCTCGCGTTCGAGGCTGCTTTCCTTCTCGACGGTGATCCGCTCGATCACCGCCAGCCGCTCCTACAGCGATTTCACCTCGTCGCGCAGCCGCGCGGTCTCGGCGTCGTCGCGCAGGGAATATTCATTGCCCTTGTTGTCGCGGCGGATGCCGAGCCTGGCGCGAATCAGGCCGGCGACGGTGACGATCAGCACGATCAGCACGACCATGGTGAAGGGGTTGTTGATGCTCATGCTCCGTCCCTCTCGTGACCCGTTCAGTTCGGCCGGTCGTCGCGCAGCCGCTCGATCTCCTCGGCGACGACGATGCCCTTGTCGGTGACGATCCGCTCCAGCACCCGGACGCGCTGCTCCAGCCGTTCGGTATGGGCGGCATATTGGGCGGCCTTCTCGGCGGTCATCGCACTGGCCGCCTGCATCTCGCGCTCCTTCATCCTGATCCAGCGCTTGGCGATACTGCCGCCGATGCCCATCACGATCGCGGTCATCGGGATCAGCACCCATATCCATGATGCGATACTGTTCATGCTCCGATTCCCCTAATTCTTGGTCAGGCGCAGGGCATCGATTTCCTGCGTCAGGCGGTGGGCGTCGTCGGTCACGATGCGCTCGACATTGGCGAGCCGGTCCTTGACCGCGCCCAGCTCGGCGCGCAACTGGGCATTCTCCTGGCTGAGCAGTTTCACCCGCTCGATCACCTCCTCGTTCTTCTTGGGGTAGACGGCCTGCCCCCAGGCGCCGTCGAGCGGGTAGCCGTGCTTGATCCGCATCCAGGTGGTGATCACCCAGCCAGCGACGCCGATGCTGACGACGATCGCCACGAAGGGGAGGATCGTGCCGATCAGCTGGACCTTGTCGGGATTCATCTGCTTCTTCCTTTTCCTAAGAATCGTTGCGCAATTGCTCGATCTCGCGGGCGGTGCGGGTCGCGGGATCGGTGGCGATCCGCTCGAGCACCGCCAGCCGCTCCTCGAGCCTGCCCAATTTGCCCTTGAGCTCCTCATTCTCGCCCGTGAGCTGCTCGATCCTGCGCGCCGCTTGCGGGCTCTCGCCTTTGTGCGCCATGCCCGACCATTCGTTCTCGACCGGATAGCCGTGGCGCGCGCGGATCCAGCTGGTCGCGACCCAGCCGAAGGTCGAGATGGCGATGATCGCGATGACGAATGCGGGTCCACCCCAATCCATGTCTGTTCCCCCTTCTTCCAACCGAATTAGCGGAGCTGCTCGATCTCGCGGGCGAGCCGGTTTTCGGGCCTGGTCACATAGGCTTCGACGTCGGCCAGCCGCCGGTCGATCTCGCGGAAGCGCGAGCGAACGTCGCGGGCCATGCGGCGCGGATTGGCGCGCACGCCCTGCCAGAATTTCTTCTCCTCCCTGCTGCGCTCGTAGAGAGAACTGGGCTTTTGCGGCGCCATCCAGGCGATGATGAAATAGGCCATGAGCAGGGAAAAGCCGCTGGCGAAGCCGCCGATCACGAAGGCGATCCGGACCACGGTGACGTCGATCCCGGTATAATCGGCGATGCCGGCGCAGACCCCGGACCATTTGCCGTTCTGCTTGTCGAGATAGAATTTGGTGCGCGGCGAGGTCATGATTTCCTCCGCGACGGACGGTTGGTGCGGCTGGCGGCCTCGTAGAGCCGCTCGGAGCGGTCCTCGAGCGCGGTCTCGACCGGATCCTGGCCCAGCGAGCGCCAGTTCGGATTTTCGGCCTGGATGATCCGCTCGATCGTCCCCATCCGGTCGTCGAGCCGGCGGGCGAGATCGTGCAGCTCGTCGAGGAGGTTCTCATCTTCGGTGGTGAGCGTCGCTGCGGTCTTCCACTTGCTGATGTAGTGGAAGATGATCCACGGCAGCATCACGAAGATCGAGACGAGGGCGACAATGGCGATCATATATTCGGGATGCATGATCACTCACCCTGCTTCTTGGCTTCGCCGCCATTGGAGCGCTTGGCCAGCGACGCCTTCAGCGCCTCCAGCTCGGCATCGACCTTGTCGGCGGCGCGCAGCTCGGAAATCTCCTCGTCGAGCGTCTTGGGCGGCGCGCCCAGGCCCAGCGCCTCGGCATGGCCCTCGGCGAGGTCGGCCTGGCGGTCGAGCACGTCGAAGCGCGAAAAGGCCTCGTCGACCTTGGGCCCCGAATAGAGCTCCCTGAGCCGCGAGCGGTTCTGCGCGCTTTCCATCCGCGTCATCACCGCATTCTGGCGGGCGCGGGCCTCGCGCAGCCGGTTCTGCAATTTGGCGATGTCGGCTTCCGACGAACGCAGGGCGTCGTCGAGCACCTCGATCTCGGTGTTGAGCTGCTCGGCCATGTCGCCGGCCTTCTGCTTCTCGTAGAGCGCGGCCTTGGCGAGGTCGTCGCGGCCCTTGGACAGGGCCAGCTCGGCCTTCTCGACCCAGCCTTCCTGCAGCCGGTCCAGCTTGATGATCTGGCGCCGCATCTCCTTCTGGTCGGCGATGGTGCGCGCGGCGGACGCGCGGACCTCGACCAGGGTTTCCTCCATCTCGAGGATGATCATGCGGATCATCTTGGCGGGGTCTTCCGCCTTGTCGAGCAGGTCGGTGATGTTGGCGGCAACGATATCGCGCGTCCGCGAGAAAATGCCCATGGGAAAGGACTCCTTGGTTGAAACATAGGGCTTGGCCGGCCGGGATTCACGGGCGTTTCGGTGAGGGGTGATGCGCATCAGCTCCCCCGGCCCGACCCTGATCCTGACAGGCTGCGGCTCAGCCATGCGCCGGCGCCCCGAAGGGAAGGGCCGAAATCCACGATTGGTGGCTCTGTGCAGCCTGCGCCGGACCGACCGCCGCGCCCACCGAAAGCGTGCTGAGGACGAGGGCGCCGACCAGAGCGGTGGCGACCCGGGCGAAGCGATCGGAAGTGAACATCTGGGTCTCCTGAACCTGGTCTTGTTGCGCCTCGCCGATTGATTTCGACGATGATGCCCAATTCCAAGCAGGCCCCGTGCCAATTGCGAGAATCGGCGCGAATCCGGGAAAACACTCTCTTCCGACCCCAGCCCAATCACTTAAGACTTGCCAATTGCTGGCGAAACGCGCCAACATTCGGGGAATGGAGCGCAACACCCATCTCGTCGGCCAATCCTCTTCCTTCCTCGACGCGGTCGAGCGCGCCAGCCGCGCCGCGCCGCTCGACCGCCCCGTCCTCGTGATCGGCGAGCGCGGCACCGGCAAGGAGCTGATCGCCGAGCGCCTCCACCATCTCTCCTCGCGCTGGGACGGGCCGCTGATCATCATGAACTGCGCGGCCTTGCCCGAAACCCTGATCGAGGCCGAGCTTTTCGGCCACGAGGCCGGCGCCTTCACCGGCGCCACCAAGACGCGCCCGGGGCGCTTCGAGGAAGCCAATGGAGGCACGCTCTTCCTCGACGAGCTCGCCACCCTCTCCAGCCCCGCCCAGGACCGGCTGCTGCGCGCGATCGAATATGGCGAGGTGACGCGGATCGGCTCCAGCCGCCCGCTCACGGTCGACGTCCGCATCGTGGCCGCCACCAACGAGCATCTGCCGCGCCTCGTCGAGGAAAGCCGCTTCCGGGCCGATCTGCTCGACCGGCTGAGCTTCGAGGTCGTCACCCTCCCCCCGCTGAGAAACCGCCAGAGCGACATCCCCGTCCTCGCCGACCATTTCGGCCGCCGCATGGCGGTCGAGATCGAGCTCGACTGGCCCGGCTTCAGCGTCGAGGCGATGGCGAGGCTGCAGGCCTACGACTGGCCCGGAAACGTCCGCGAGCTGCGCAACGTGGTCGAGCGCGCCGTCTACCGCTGGTCCGGCCAGGAAGGCCCGATCGAGGACATCCAGTTCGACCCCTTCGAAAGCCCCTGGCGCCCGCTGGAGGGGCAGGGGAGCCCGACGCACGCGGTCGCGGCGCCCGCATCCTTCTCCGGCACCGCGACCGTCGCGGCGGAGCAACCGCAAGAAGCGGCAGCGCTCACCCGATACGTCCCGGACGACTGCGCCGACCTGCGCAACGCCGTCGCCGAATATGAAAAAGCGATCCTCGCGGCGGCCCTGGAAAAATGCCGCTGGAACCAGCGCGCGGCAGCGGCGGCGCTTAGCCTGACCTACGACCAGCTCCGGCACGCGATGCGGAGGCATGAGCTGCAGGGGTAGGCAAGCATCTGGTCAGAGAATCCGGTGGCAGCTAGGCCCTGGTTGCAATTTCGTGCGTTTAGGAGGTGCGATGGTATCCGTAGCCATGATCCGGTGCCGGACCGCGGGAGAGTCGAATGGACTATGACTTGAACGCATTTGCGGCGTTGATGGACGAGGGGAGTTTCGAGGCCGACCCGACCTCCAGCGATCGTGCGCGGGTCAGCACCTCCCTGCAGCAATGCTTCGACTTTGCCGCGACGATGACCCCCGAAGCCCGGCGCGACATCTATATCCTTATCGACGACGGCGCGGTGATCACGGCGCCCGAGATCGAGGAATTCCTCGCGGGCAGGGGCTTGGTTGGAGAACAATAGGGGTTCCCCTCGCGGATACCCGGCTGCCTGCCCGGGACCTGATCCGGGGTAATGCCGAGTCGGTGGCGCGCCCATTCCCCGCCATCAAGCCGCCTCCGCCGCCCGCATCCCGACCTCGTACCGTGCCCCGCAGGCCTGAAGCGCCGCATCGAGCTGCGTCACGGTCGAGCGGTGCCTGAGGTCCAGCAGGCGGTCGACGAGGCGGGGGTCCATGTCGAGGGCGCGGGCGAGGTCGGCCTTGCGCCAGCCGCGGGCGCGCATCGCCAGATAGAGAATGACCTTGAGGCTGCCGAGCAGGGTCGGGGCGACGGTGGGGCGGCCCTCGGCGGGCGAGGGGAGGGGGATGTCGCGGCGGTCGGCGATCATCACGGAGAGGATCGACTCGAGCGCATCGACGGCATGGGCCAAAGCTTCGGCCTCGGTCTCGCCGAAGGTGATCGCGCCCGGCACGTCCGGAAAGGTCACCAGGATCGTGTCGTTGTCGTCCGGCTCCAGCCGGACAGGATATTTGAACATGGTCTCGCTCCTGGTCCCTCAATCCTCGATCGCCAGCGCCTTCTTGATCGCCTGCACGATACCTGGGCCGAGCTGCTTGCGCCCGCCATGCCGTGGCACTGATGCGCTCTTGCCGTCGCGCCTAGCGATCGTGTGCTTCTTTCCTTCCTCGAAAGTGCACCCGTGCTTGACTAGGTAGCGCCGGAACTGGCTGCTGTTCATAGGCGCAATAGACAGAAATGTCGTGTTTCGTCAACAAAAATGGACATAAAAGTCCAAAGGCGATTGTTGGATAAATGTAGGATTTCGTCTGCCACCATCGCGGGGTGACGAACCCATCCGCCCTCGCGCCGGCCGCTCCGGCCTTTCCAACAAATCGCCGCCTCGAAGGCCCCGGTGGAGGGGCGACTCCCCCCGGACGTGCCATCAACTTCATCAACTTCCGGCCACCACCGCCGCCGCTCTTGTTGGAGTCGCAAACCCCCTTGCGCCGCGCCGCCTCCCTGCGCCACAGCCGCGCGATGACCGACGCCCCCGATTTCTACCGCATCCGCCGGCTGCCGCCCTACGTCTTCGCAGAGGTGAACGCGATGAAGGCCGCCGCCCGCGCGCGGGGCGAGGACATTATCGATCTCGGCATGGGCAATCCCGACGGCGCGCCGCCGGCCCATGTCATCGAGAAGCTCGCCGAGGTTGCCCGCAATCCGCGCGCTCATCGCTATTCGGCCTCGAAGGGGATATCCGGCCTGCGCAAGGCCCAGGCCGCTTATTATGCCCGCCGCTTCGGGGTCGAGCTCGATCCGGACAGCGAGGTAATCGTCACTCTGGGCTCCAAGGAGGGCCTCGCCAATCTCGCCCAGGCGATCACCGCGCCCGGCGACGTCGTGCTCGCGCCCAATCCCTCTTATCCGATCCACACATTCGGCTTCATCATCGCCGGCGCCGCGATCCGCTCGATCCCGGCCGCGCCCGGGCCGGACTTCTTCGCCATTTTGGAGCGCGCCGTGCGCTACACGGTGCCGCAGCCCAAGGTGCTGGTGATCGGCTATCCGTCCAATCCCACCGCCTATGTCGCGGACCTTGCTTTCTACGAGCAGGTGGTCGCCTTCGCCCGCACCCACGGCCTTTGGGTGATCTCGGACCTCGCTTATGCCGAGATCTATTTCGGCGACGTGGCCACGCCCTCGATCCTGCAGGTGCCGGGCGCCAAAGAGGTGGCGGTCGAGTTCACGTCCATGTCCAAGACCTATTCGATGGCCGGCTGGCGGATCGGCTTCGCGGTCGGCAATGCGGCCCTGGTCGGCGCGCTGGCGCGGGTCAAATCCTATCTCGATTACGGCGCGTTCACGCCGGTCCAGGCGGCCGCGGTCGCCGCGCTCAACGGGCCGCAGGACATCGTCGAGGCGAACCGCAAGCTCTACAAGGGCCGCCGCGACGTGCTCGTCGATTGCTTTGGCCGGGCGGGGTGGGAGATTCCGCCTCCGCAGGCTTCGATGTTCGCCTGGGCGCCGATCCCGGAGGCCTGGCGCCATCTGGGCTCGATGGAGTTCGCCAAGCGGCTGCTGGCGGAGGCGGGCGTCGCGGTCGCTCCCGGCGTCGGCTTCGGCGAGGAAGGCGAGGGCCATGTCCGCATCGCGTTGGTCGAGAACGAGCAGCGCCTCCGCCAGGCCGCGCGGGGCGTGAAGGCTTTCCTGGCGAAGGGGCCCTGATCCTGGGACCCGGCCAGGTGCCCGTCATTCCCGCGAAGGCGGGAATCCAGCTTCTTCTCGCGCTAAGGCAGCTGGACCCCCGCTTTCGCGGGGGTGACGAACTAGAGGGGAGGAAGCTGAGCCTTCGGGAACCCCGCCCAGGCCGCGTCATAGTCGCTCTGGGCATGGTCCAGCGCGTATCGGGTCGGCCTGTAGGGCCAGCAGGTCTCGACCATGAAGGCCAGCGTGCCGTCGATCTTGTGCGGCTTCAATTTCGCCTCGCTCGCCGCCTGCCAGCTCTCCAAATCGGGGCCGTGGCCGGCCATCAGGTTGTGCAGGGAGAGCCCGCCGGGCCCGAAGCCCTCGGCCTTGGCGTCGTAGGCGCCCATGATCAGCCCCATGCACTCGCTCATCACGTTGCGGTGGAACCAGGGCGGCCGGAAGGTGTCCTCGGCGACCATCCAGCGCGGCGGGAAGATGACGAAATCGGCATTGGCCCGCCCCGGTACGTCGCTTGGCGAGGTCAGCATTGTGAAGATGCTCGGGTCGGGATGGTCGAAGCTCACCGTCCCCAGCGCGTTGAACCGCGACAAGTCGTACTTCCAGGGTGCGAGATTGCCGTGCCAGGCGACGACGTCGAGCGGGCTGTGGCCGAGATTCGTCACCCAGAGCGAACCCAGATGCTTCTGGACGAGCTCGAAGGCGCCCTCCCGGTCCTCATAAGCGGCCGCCGGCGTCAGGAAGTCCCGCGGATTGGCGAGCCCGTTGGCGCCGATCGGCCCGAGCTCCGGCAGCCGCAACAGCGCGCCGTGATTCTCGGCGACATAGCCGCGCGCGGTCCCGTCCGGCAGCAGCACCCGGAAGCGGACGCCGCGCGGAACCAGGGCGACCTCGCCGGGCGCGATCTCGATCCGCCCCATCTCGGTGCGGAGGTCGAGCCGGCCTTGTTCGGGGATGAGCAGCAATTCGCCGTCGGCGTCGAAGAAATAGCGGTCCGCCATGTCGGCATTGGCGCGGTAGATATGGACCGCGACGCCTTCCAGGTCGGCCGGGTCGCGATTGGCCATCATCGTCACCAGGCCGTCGACGAAATCGGTGCCGTCGTCGGGCATGGCGAGCGGATCCCAGCGCAGCCGGTTGGGCGCGAGCGGGTCCTCGATCGTCCCCGGCGCCAACAGCCGGCCGCCGCCGAAGCGCCGGTACGGCGGGTGCGCCGCGCTGGGGCGCATCCGGTAGAGCCAGGAGCGCCTGTTCTCGGCGCGGGGCGCGGTGAAGGCGGTGCCCGAAAGCTGCTCGGCATAGAGGCCGAAAGCGGGCCGCTGCGGCGAGTTGCGCCCCTGGGGCAGCGCGCTCGCCACCGCCTCGCTGGCGAAGTGGTTGCCGAAGCCCGACATCATCCCGGCCTGGTTCGATTCAGTCATGTCACTTCCGTTGCGATCGGCGATTGCGCGCCGCCGCGCCCAGCCATAAGCGGGGCGCATGGCGTCCGCAATCGCCCAGCCTCGGCCCGAATCGGCGCGTTCCGGCCGGGCGCGGCCGCTGAAATGGCTGATCTGGGGCTTTTGCCTGCTGCTCGTCGGCGGCATCTGGTGGTTCGTCGTCGCGCAGACCGCGTTCGAGCGCCAGGTCGCGATCGACGACGCCATTCGTCAGAACAACAACCACGCAATCGCCTTCGAGCAATATGTCCGCCGCACGCTCGAGGCGGCGGATCTGGTCACCCGCTATGTCGGCAACCGCTATGCCCGCGGCGACGTCGGCAGCGAGTTTCGCGGCGCGCCGGGGCGACCGGCGATCATCTCCGGCAGTGTCGCGCGCAACGACACCTTCCTCAGCGTCAGCATCCTCGATCCTCGGGGCAATGTGGTCGCCACCTCGGTCGCGGCGCGTCTGCCGAGGACCAACTTCGCCGATCATCCGGCCTTTCGCGCGTTTCTGGAGGCGCCCGACGACGGCCGGCTCCACGTCAGCCGGCCGATCCATGCGCCGCTCGCCGGGCAGAACGTGATCTGGCTGACCCGCCGGCTCAACCATCCGGACGGCTCGTTCGCCGGGGTGGTCGCGATCACCATCCTGCCCGAGCAGTTCACCGCTTTCTACCGCGACGCGCAGGTCAATCCGAGGGACGTGATGGTGGTGACCGGCCTCGACGGGATCGTGCGGTCGCGGCGGATCGGGCGGGTCTCGACCTCGGGGGAGGATTCCCGCGACGGCGCGGTCACCCGCGCCCAGATCGCCGGCCGGACCAGCGGCACCGAACTCGTCCCGAGCCCGCGCGACGGAGTGATGCGCTATGTCAGCCATCGCCGGCTGCGCGATTATCCCCTGTTCGTCGCTTACGGCGTTCCAGAGGCGGAGGTGCTGGCCTCGCCGCGCCCGCGCGCCCGCATCTTCTTCGCGGGCGCGGCCCTGCTCAGCCTGCTCCTGGTCGCCTTCGCCGCCTTGTTCACAATGCTCCTGGGCCGGCGCGAGCGGCGCGCCGCCGAGATGGAGCTCACCAACCAGCGGCTGCGCGAGGCCCAGCGGATCGGCCAGATCGGCGACTGGTATTACGACCTGAGGAGCGGCGAGACGATCTGGACGCCGCAGCTGCTCGCCATGTACGGGCGCTCGGCGCTCGGCAGCCCGACCTTCGAGGAGTTCAAGTCCTTCCTCACCCCGGACGGGCAGGCGGCGATCGACAAGGTCCACGCCGAGGCGATCCGGACCGGCGCGCCGCAGGAGGTCGAATATAAGGTGCGGCTGCCGAGCGGCGCGGAGTCGCACCATTGGAGCGCGGTGATCCCCGAGCTCGACGCGGCCGGCAAGGCAATTGCCCTGCACGGCACCGATCAGGACGTCAGCGCCCGCAAGGAGCTCGACAGGCTGCAGACCCATGTCGCGCACCTCTCCCGGGTCGAGGCGATGAACGCGATGGCGGCGACGCTCGCCCACGAGCTCAACCAGCCGCTCACCTCCGCCGCCAATTTTCTGTCCGGCAGCCGGCGGCGTCTGAAGGGCAATGGCGAGAACTCGCTCGACGCGGCGGCGGAGGGTATGGCTGCGGCCGAGCAGCAGGTCCATCTCGCCGCCGACATCATCCGCCGGGTGCGCGAGATGGTCTCCAACCGGCCGAAGACGGTGGTCGCGGTGTCGCTGTCCCGGATCGTCGACGACGCGGTCGCGCTGATCGCCATGGCGAGCCCTTCGGCCAAGGTGGAGGTGGAGAAGCGGATCGCCTCTGACGCGAAGACGGTGAAGGGCGACCGCATCCAGCTGCAGCAGGTGATGATCAACCTGATCCGCAACAGCTGCGATGCGACCGAGGGCCTCGCCGCGCCCGAGATCGTCGTCGCGAGCTGGTGCGAGGGCGAAGGCAAAATCGTCGTCGGCGTTTCCGACAATGGCGCCGGCTTCAGACAGCCCGAGCGCGAGCGCTTCTCGCCCTTCGCGACGAGCAAGGAATCCGGGGTCGGCCTCGGCCTTTCGATCTCGCGCACGATCATCGAATCGCACGGGGGACGGATCTGGACCGAGGATTCGGGCGAGGGCGCGCGGGTCTGCTTCAGCTTGCCCGCGCCCAGGCGGCACGAGCGCGAGGAACAGGCGGACGGCTGAAGGAATGGAGGCCCGAGCCGGAATCGAACCGGCGTGCAAGGATTTGCAGTCCTCTGCGTAACCACTCCGCCATCGGGCCGCCGCCGGCGAAATGGGCGGGATTGGCTTGGCTGTCAACCGGCGCAAGTCTAGACTGACGCGATGCAGGCCGCCGCATCACTGGCGCGCAAAGCGCTGAGGCCGATCCTCGATTTCGCGCTGCCGCCGCGCTGCCCGGGTTGCGGCGCGGTTACCGATGAGCCGCACCGCTTCTGCCTCCATTGCTGGTCCGCGCTCGCTTTCCTCGGCGAGCCCTGCTGCACAAGATGCGCTCTCCCCTTCGATTATGAGACGGGCTCGGGCGTGGAATGCGGCCGCTGCCTCGCCGAGCCGCCCGCCTTCGACCGGCTGCGCGCGGCGGTTGCCTATGGCGCGATTTCGAGGCGGGTGGCGCTGAAGCTCAAATATGGGGGCCGGCCAGGCGTCGCCGAGACGATGGCGCGGTTCATGGCGCGCCATCTCGAGCCGGGCGAGGAGTGGCTGCTCGCGCCGGTGCCCCTGCACCGCTGGCGGATCTGGCGGCGCGGCTACAACCAGTCGGCGCTGATCGCCTCGGCGCTGGCCGGCCGCGCCCGGCTCGAGACGCGGCTCGACCTGCTCGAGCGCGTCAAGGCGACGCCGCCTTTGCGCGGCATGGGCCCGAGCGAACGCCGCAAGGCGGTGCGGGGCGCCTTCCGCGTCAACCCGCGCCGCAAGGCCGAGGTTAAGGGGAGATCGGTCCTGCTCGTCGACGACGTCTATACCAGCGGCGCCACCGCCAATGGCTGCGCCCGCATCCTGAAGCGCGCCGGCGCGGCGCGCGTGGACATCCTGTGCTGGGCGCGCGTTGTCAAAGGCGTCGATCATTGACAAGACGGAGGCACCATGGCGCGCGTCGAAATGTACACCAAGATCTTCTGCTCCTATTGCGCGAGCGCCAAGCGGCTGCTCGGCGACAAGGGCGTCGCCTTCGAGGAATATGACATCACTTTGGGTGGGGCGAAGCGCGCGGAGATGATCCAGCGCGCCGACGGCCGCACCACGGTGCCGCAGATCTTCATCGACGGCGCGCATGTCGGAGGCTCGGACGATCTCCACGCGCTCGACCGCGACGGCCGGCTCGACCCGATGCTGGCGCCATGAAGATCGCGCTCTTCCAGGCGCAGTCGGGCATCGATCCGGACGAGAATGGGGCCGACCTCGCCGCGCGCATCCACGAAGCGGCAAAGGGCGGCGCGGCGATGCTGTTCACGCCGGAGATGAGCGGCCTGCTCGACCGCGACCGCGGACGGGCGATGCGCCACCTGCATCTGCAATCGGACGATCCGGTGCTGGCGGCGGTACGCGCGGCGGCCGCCGAGGCGGGGATCTGGGTCCATCTCGGCTCGCTGGCGCTGCTCGCGCCCGACGGCGACAAATTGCTGAACCGCGGCTTCGTCCTCGACGATGAGGGCGAGATTCGCGCCAGCTACGACAAGATTCATCTGTTCGACGTCGATCTGCCGACCGGCGAGAGCTGGCGCGAATCGGCGGCCTATGAGCGCGGCCGGCGCGCCGTGGTGGTCGACACGCCGGTCGGGCCGCTCGGCCTTTCGATCTGCTACGATCTGCGTTTCGCCGGCCTCTATGCGGCCTTGAGCAACGAAGGGGCGACCGTGCTTTCGATCCCCGCCGCCTTCACCGTGCCGACCGGCGAGGCGCATTGGCACGTGCTGATGCGGGCCCGCGCGATCGAGGCGGGCGTCTTCGTCGTCGCCGCCGCGCAGGTCGGCCGGCATCAGGACGGCCGCGCCACTTATGGTCACAGCCTTGTCGTCGACCCCTGGGGCGCCGTGCTGCTCGACATGGGCGGCGAGGCGCCGGGCCTGGGTTTCGCGGAGCTGGATCCAGCCGCGGTCGAGGAGGTGCGGCGCCGGCTGCCGGCGATCCTGCACCGCCGTCCGATCCCCCCGCCCGAGCATGTCCGCGCCGGCCTGTGATCATCTTCGATCTCAAATGCGCGCCCCAGGGCCATGTGTTTGAAGCCTGGTTCGGATCGGGCGAAGATTATGAGGCGCAGCGCGAGCGGGGCCTCGTCGCCTGCCTGCTCTGCGGCGCGGCCGAGATCGACAAGGCGCCGATGGCGCCCAACATCCCTGGAAAAGGATCTGTCGGCGCAAAGAGCGGCGGCGATGCGTCGCCGGCGCCCGAAGCGGTGAAGACCATGCTGGCCGATATGGCGGCGGCGCAGAAGAAGATGCTGGCCGGCTCGGATTTCGTCGGCGAGCGCTTCGCCGACGAGGCGCGGGCGATCCATCTAGGCGAGGCCGAAGCCCGCGCGATCCACGGCCAGGCGACGCCTCAGGAGGCCGACGACCTGCGCGACGAGGGGATTGCGGTGGCGCCTCTGCCCTTCCCGGTGCCTCCCCCCGAGACCGAGAACTGACGCCGCCTCAGTAAATGCCTGGGACCAGCCGCCAGCGCACGTCGGCCTGATAGTCGCGATAGGCCGGATCCCGCGACAGGAACTTCTCCTCCTCCTCGATCCTCAGCAGCATGGCAAGCCAGGCCACCGCGTAGACGATCGCGTTCCAGAAGGAGGGGTTCAGCAGCAAAAAGCCAGCCTGAGTTACGACATAGCCCGAATACATGGGATGGCGGACGAGCCTGTACACCCCGCCGCGCCGCACGCCGCGGCAGGCGGCGACGATGCCGAAGCTGCGCCGAAGGAAGGCCTTGGCGGCGAGGCTGAGGAACAGCCCGAACAACATCAGCATGGCCGCGGCCTCGATTGGAACGAGCGAGCCGCCATGCGGCAGGACGAGCAGGGGCGCGCAGGTCCCGACGACCGCTACCGTCCAGGCATAGGCGCTGGTCGCCATCGGTCCCGGCCGGCGGACCAGCACGAGGAAGGCGGTCAGCGTCTCTGAGACCAGGATCAGCATGTTGTAGGGCTGGCCCGCCACGCTCGGCAGGACACGCGACGCGAACCAGATGAACAGGAGCAGGAGGAAGACCCGCTCGCACAGATCGAAGACCAGCGTCTCCTGGAAGCGCTTTCGCGGCGGCGCAGCGGCCAGTTCCGTTGTATCCAAGATGGTCGCCATGATGTCTCCCTGTCGCCCCCCGTAACGAAAGTGGGTTAAAAAGCGGTGAGGGGCGCCCGGGGGTCGGGAATTGACCCTGTGCGGCGCTTGCGCCAAACCGCGCCGAGGGCGGGCCCCGTAGCTCAGCAGGATAGAGCGACTGATTCCTAATCAGTAGGTCACAGGTTCGAATCCTGTCGGGGTCACCAGCCTTCGCCAAGGCTTCGGCTGGCAAGCCAGCCAAGGCACGCGGCCGCGGGTTTGCCCGCCGAAGCGCCGCACGGGGCGAAGGAGGGTCACCAGCCGTTCATTTCCCCTCAGGCACGAAGCCGTATAGGGTCACCGAGAGGCAGCGAAGGGGAGGGAATGAAGCCGATCCGCAAGATCAGCAGGCGGTCGTTTCTGAACCGGGTCGGCGGCCTTGCGGCGCTGGCGCTGGGCGGCTGCGCGTCGCCGCGAGGCGAGACCCGCGCCTATGACCCGCTGGAGGATGCGGCGCCGCGCGAGCGCGGGCGGGTGGAGCCGGGCCGCGAGGAGCGGCGCCGGAGCTGCAGCGACGGCGATTCGGGCAGAAGCTCGGACCCGATCGGCCGTGGCCGGCGCTGCGAAGCCGCCAGGACCCCGAGCCGCGGCGGGCAGCACTAGCCTGGCCGGGCGCCGTGCCGCTATACCGGGCGCCAAGGAGGAGCCGAATGAGCGAAGCCGGTACCGAGGATGGCGACCTGGTCGAGAATCCCGGAAAGGTCGCGGTCCCGGCCGAGGTCGCCGAGGCGGTGCGGACGCTGATCCGCTGGGCGGGCGACGACCCCGACCGCGAGGGGCTGCTCGACACGCCCGCGCGGGTCGCCCGCGCCTGGCGCGAATATGCCAGCGGCTATGCCGAGGATCCCGCCCGCCATCTCAGCCGGACCTTCGAGGAGGTCGGCGGCTATGACGAGATCGTGCTTTTGAGGGACATCCCCTTCCAGTCGCATTGCGAGCATCACCTCGCGCCGATCATCGGCAAGGCGGCGATCGCCTATCTGCCCGGCGACCGCGTCGTCGGCATCTCCAAGCTCGCCCGCGTGCTGCACGGCTTCGCGCGCCGGCTCCAGGTCCAGGAACGGCTGACCGCGCAGGTCGCCGACACGATCTGGGAGCATCTGAAGCCGCAGGGCGTGGCGGTGGTGATCGAGGCGACCCATGCCTGCATGACCGCGCGCGGCGTATCGACGCCCGACGTGATGATGACCACCAGCCGGATGATGGGCGCGTTCCGGCGCGACGAGCGCAGCCGCCGCGAAGTGCTCGCCTTGATGGGTTATTGATGCGCGCCCTCGCAATTCCGCTCCTGCTGCTCGCGGGCTGCGGTGGGACTGGCGGCGAGAATGCCGGCATAAGCACCAACCAGCTCGAGCGCCTCGCGACCGCCCGGCCCGAGCCGGCAATCGATCGCCAGCATGCCGCCCGCCCCCAGCCGCTGGTTCCCGCCGATCTGGAGAGCGCGGCAATGGCCCGGCCGGCCTGCGATTTCAGCAAGACGGGCCACATGCTGCTCGCGGCGACGCCGGGCGACGCAATCGCCCGGATCGACGGCCGCCTCTACCATTTCAACCATTCGAGCCCGGTCGGGCCGAGCGGCGGCTTCTTCGAGGACCGTCAGCTCAGCATCAGCATCGGCCGGGTCGCCGACACGACCGGCCGCACCGGCCGCTGGACGGCGCGGATGACGGTCACCAACCGGCGCGCCAACGCGCAGGTCGAGATCGTCGGCACCTGGCGCTGCGGCTGACGCCCAGGCTGACTCCCCTGGTTGAGTCCACTCGTCCAATTGGGTCCGGACCTAGCCGCTCCACAGGCGCAGCAGGTTCTGCTGAACCAGCTGCAGCCTGCTGAAATTCTCGAATGACATTTTCAGGCCCTCCAGCGCGGCCACTTCATTGAGCTCGTAGAGGAGCTCGCGGTGGTAGGTCTCGAAGACCTGGCTCTGGATGAAGGCGATCGCCACCAGCCGCTCTCCCGCGGTCACCTCTTCCACCTCGTGCAGCTGGTTGGACGGATAGACGATCGCGCTCCCCGCCGCCCCGCGGAAGCGAAGGTCGCGCGTGCCGAGTTGGATGCGCAGGGCGCCGCCCTCGTAGCTCGACGGATCGCTGAGGAAGATCGTGCAGCTGAGATCGGAACGGACCGACGCCGTCGGCAGGCGGATGAAGGCGGCGTCGGGATGAACGCCGTACCGCATGCCTTTGGTGTAGCGGGTCAGCAACGGCGGCGTGATCGCGACTGGAAAGGCGAAGTTGCGGAAATCTTCGTGCGCCAGAAGCGCCTGCATCAGCAATTGAGAGGATTTCTGAAATGCAGCGTCGTCGTGAAGGTGGAGGTTCTGCTTCACCTTCGAATGCGGATTGCTGACCCGGCCGTCGACGAAATTGGCCGAGGTCGCGATGCTCCTCAACTGGGCGACCTGGCCCGCCGTCAGCAGCTGGATTTCCCTCAACATCACGCGTCCCCTTGTGCCCGCCGAATCGCCTGTGCCACGGCAGGATAGCGGCTTGCGGCCCCGCCGAGCCAGTCGAGCGCGTCCCGGATGGCGCGGCCGTGCCGGGCTCGGGCCTCCGCCAGCGTGTCGCGCCGGACCTCGGCACTATACTCATATTCCAGCGCCTTCGAGTAGAGGCGCATCAGCGGTCCCTCGCAGATCGCGCGCGCCCGCGGGGCGGCTACGTCGATCCCGAAATGGTCCGTGATCGCGGTGAAATGGCGCAGCGGATCGGCGAGGAAGGTGTCGAAATCCATCCAGAGCACGCTCCCGCCCGGCAGCGCCGCGGCGGCCGCTTCGAGCGAGGTCATCTCGCAGGCCCAGCCCAATGCGGCCTTGAGACCGTCATGCATGACGCCGAGATCCGCGGTGAGGCCGGGGCAGCGGCTCCGGAGCCGCGCAAGACGGATCTGGCCCAGCGCTTCCAGCGTCTGCCAGCTGTTCTGCCCGGCCAGGATGCTCGCGAGATAGGCCGTGGGGGGGACGTACAGAAACAGGGCCCTGGAGCCCGGCTGGACCAGCCGAGCGGCAATCTCGCTGGTGAAGCTGGTCGCCTTCACATTGGCGCGCTGGTCGGGGCGCCAGGTCCGTGAGAGGAGGGCCGCGACCGTCGCGAAATCCGCATCGGCGCCGAGCTGGCGCAGAAGCTGAGGCTCGCGCACGGCGAGAGTCTCAGGCAGCTCGTCGAGCAGGCGCGAGATGAGGGTCGAGCCGACATTGCCGATATGGAAGATGTACTGGGCGTCGCGCCTCGCCTCCTCCGGCGCCGCCGGCCAGGGGGAATGCATGACCGCGGACGTGGGTCCCACCATGCGGTGGTCGAGGAAGCTGGCGGCTCGATAGCCGGCCTCGCTTATGCGCAGCCAGCTGACGCGGTCGGCGTCCGGGTCGAACTCGAGCGGCAGCCATTCGGGCGTGTCGAAAAAGGTCATCGCGGCGTCGATAGCAGAGAAACGCGGCGCGGGCAGGGCGGTCATCGCTTTCGCGTCCTGACGGCAGCCGCGCGGCGCGCGCGGCGATTGCGGGACGGCGCGGAAGTTGATGAAGTTGATGCCACGTGCGGGGGGACATGCCTCTCCGGCGGGTCGGGATCGTCGAGGGCTTCGTCCCCATTCGGCGCGGACGAGGCGCCGGCGGCCGGGCCCCAGCGGTAGAGATGAGTCTCGTCCCAGCTTTCGTCCTCTTCGGCCGCGATTTCGGTGGACACCGTGCGCCGCAGGCCCGCTTCGTCCCGGCGCGCGTCATTCTCGACCCAGGCGAGCAGATCGGCCATGCCGAGCGCGGCACGCTCCGGATGGCCCACGGCCTCGCGCCGGTCGAGATGGCGGCCATAGCGTTCGGGCTTGCGGTATCGCATGATGAACATGGCCAGCCGCTCGTCGTAGCGGCGATGCGTGCCGACCAGCTCGCCTTTGTAATAATGCGGGATCTCGACGCCCCGGATCGCGCGGCTGAAGGCGCCGTCCTCGACCTGGTCGACGGCGCCGTCGAGGGCGAGGTCCATGGCGAGGCGGAAGCTCTGCGCGTCCGGGCGGCGGCGCAGCCTGTAGACGGCCTCCGCCGAGATGCCGACCCGCGCGCAGGCCTCCAGGACGCAGCCGCTCTCCGCCAGCGCCTGGACCACCGCGACCTGCCGCGCGGGAGTCAGCCCGTCATGGCGATAGCGCAATTTCACCGGCACGAAGTCCGGCACGATCGGCGCGCTTTCGCCCGCGCCGCGGCGTTTCCGGTTGCTCATCTACGAGCTTAGACCAGAAGAATTCCTACATTACAAAGTTGGTGGCCCGGGCGCGATGAGGCGGCATTCCCCGTTGTTCCTTCTCCGCGATCTCCGCGTCTCTGCGCGAACCCTTTATTTGCGCGCGGAGACGCGGAGGCGCGGAGGAAGTGGGAAAGAATGCGGTTTCCGCTTTCGCGGGAAAGGGCTCTGTGCCGGCCCGTCCTCCGTCGTCCAAGGTCCGCCAACGACCCTTTGCCGACGTCTCGTCAAAAGCCGCAGCCGGCGCGCTTCAGGTAGAACTTGCGCAGATCCACCCAGCGCGCCCACTCGCGGTGCGGCATCGGGCTCCACTCGCTGCGCAGCCGCGAGTGGGTGCGGAACCCGATTAGATGGCCCTCCGGCAGTGTCTTCCAATAGGTCGCATGCCATCTGTGAAAGGTCCGGCGGCGGATCGAGCGTTCGACGATCACTTCGTCGTGGTGCAGATATTCGTGGAGCCCGAGCAGTTCCTCGGCGACGGCGGCTGTGGCCGCGCCGATCGCGGTACGGCGCTTTCGCCCGCAGCTCGTACTGTATCGCGACCATTGCGGCTTGGCCCATACTTCCCATTCGGCGCCCCCGTGCTCGGTCAGCCTGTAAAAGGACGGACGCTTGGTGTCCCGTGATTCGGAGAGCATCTCCCCGATCTGGCCCTCGCATAGGGCGACCGCCGGCGCGGCCGGGCCGAACTCGCGGTGGACGGTGATTTCGCCTTCTTCGACCATCTGTGCGAGGATACGGGCAATTGCCAGCGACGAGTGACCATGGGGCCTGCGGTTAAGGACTTCTCCCATGTCCGGAGCCGCAAGGGTGCGAATGTCAACGCCATGCTCGACCGCAGCGTCGAGCGGCCAGATACGTGCATCGATCAAGGATAAAGCTGCCCATCGCGGCAGCATCTGCTTCGGAAGGGGAGGAGGGTAACATGGATTGGCCGTGCGGCCAAGTTCGGCACGGTTTCCACCCATTGCCGCCGTTCGCTCGAGGTCGTCGAATCCTGCGCGATGGGTGGGGCCGGACATCAAGTGGGCGTCTGAGCAGGTCGTCGATGCGCGCTCGGGCTTATTCCGGTCCAGCGCTTGAAAGCGCGGGAGAACGCGGCTGGGTCCGAAAAGCCGACCAGATAGGCGGTTTCCGTGACCGACACTTTGCCACCAGAGAGATAGTGTAGCGCCAGATTGTGGCGCAGCTCGTCCAGGATCTTCTCGAAGGTGAGACCTTCACCCTTGAGCCGGCGGTAGAGGGCGTCACTGCTGCAGCCGAGCTTCGCCGCCACGCCTTCGATGCCAACGTTCGCGGTGTGCAGGATTGGCATTATCAGGCTTTCGACGCGGCCCCGCAACGATTTGGAGTCTTCGAGGCCCTTGAGCAGCGCCCGCGCATGCTCGCTCAGGATACCGAAAACGTAGCGCGGGTGCACCGCCATACGATGCGTCGTCCAGGCCTCATCGATCAGCATTGCGTTGCGATGGCTCCCGAATTCCACCGGCGCACCCAAAATACGCTCATATTCCGTCCGATAGCCCGGATCTTGGTGGGTGACCTGGACCGAAAGGACGAAGGGGGTGTCGCCAAATTGCCGGGTTCCGGAAACCATCTGACTGAAGGCGATCTCTGTGGCCTCTGGAAAGTCGTTGGAATTGCGGCGGTTGTCGACGATCCACAGCCCGGGGTCGTCGCGCGCTAGTGTCCAGCGATCCAACCCGCCGGTGTCGACATCGGCGATAAGCCGGGAGAACCGGTTTAGCTGGATGAAGGCCTCCATCATTGTTTCAGCCGCGTACCCGATCAATCCGACGAGCGAGACCTCGGCCAGGTTCACGCTCTCTCCAAAATGGAGTGCCAGCGCGGGGTCGCCTGCCAGCCGCTTCGCCCTCCTCAAGAGCGCGGCATAGCGGGCGAACGGAACTCGCGAATGATGATCCTCCAGGTCATCCTGTTTGATCCCCACTTGTCGGGCCAGAGCGTCGGCCTCGACACCCTTTTCGGCGGCGAATCGCAGCATAGCCTTTACCAGGCCAGCCGCGACGGTCGGTTCGCCGGGATGTACAGCCAGGGTCTCGTGACTTCCGCTCATGTCGGTTGCCCTCCGCGGGGACCACGCCGTTTTTTCGCGCTCCCGATCATCAACTAGAACGCTGGGCGTCCTTTGTCCCGCGGGCGCGGCTGGCAACAAGAGTTTGCGGCGCAAAGTCATGTTCCCAAGCGGGATACAGCGATAGCGCACGTGGCTGACACCCTGCGGCCGAAAGGAATGCTACGTGACCACGACGAGATTGTCGGTTTTGCGCGCCATACAGGGGACCCTTCTGGGCCTCGGGGCTCTTATCGCCACCGCGTGCACGACGGTTACCCCAGGGTCTGGCTCCACACGGCCCCCCATTGCCGGCAATTCGTTCGTCGTTCGCGACGTTCGGGTGTTCGATGGAAACGCTGTGGCGGAACGCACAAATGTGGTCGTCAGAGATGGCCGCATCGTTAGTGTCGGCCGACGCCGACCACCAGTCGGGCTGCCTGTCATCGACGGGTCGGGTCGCACGCTGCTGCCGGGACTGATCGATTCTCACGGTCACGTCGGGAGCGAAACCTCGTTGCGCGATGCAACTCGCTTCGGCGTGACTACGGTCCTCGATATGCTCACCCGCGTCGAGGTCGTCCGCGCGCTCCGAGGGCGGCGCACGCAAAGCGATCGCACCGATCTTGCGGATATGTGGTCGGCGGGTCTACCCGCAACGTCCCCCCGCGGACTTGGGACGCAATTCGGCTTTCCGGTTCCCGCCATCTCGGGTCCCGAGGAAGCCCAGGCATTTGTCCGCGCCCGCGTTGCCGAGGGCTCGGACTATATCAAGATCCTATACGAGCCTTCGTCGGCGCCAATCTTCACGACGATCTCGCGGGAGACGCTGGCGGCGCTGGTAGCCGCGGCACATAGGGAAGGGGTGCTCGCTGTCGTCCACGTCAGCTCGATCGAGGGCGCGCGCGATGCCGTTGCCGTTGGCGCCGACGGCCTGGCGCACGGTTTCAGCGATGCGCTGATCGACGACGACCTGGTGCGACAGATCGCGGCGCGGGGCATGTTCGTTAATCCGACTCTTTCCATCACCGGCGCTTTTCAGGGACGGGGGCTCGGACCGGCGCTGGCCGCGGACCCGCGACTTTCTCCCTGGATCACCGATGCGCAGCGCCGGGGCCTTATGACTCCCGCGCCGGGCCCCAACTTTCCACTCGCGCCCTATCTGATCCGCTTCGACCTCGCCCGGGCCATGGAAAATGTGCGGCGCCTCCGGGCCGGCGGCGTGCGGATTCTGGCGGGTAGTGACGCGCCCAATCTGGGCGCCCACGGCGTGACGCTGCACGGCGAACTCGAACTGCTGACCCGGGCAGGGCTGTCGCCCGCAGAAGCGCTGCGTGCGGCCACGTTCGCACCTGCACAGGCCTTCGGCCTCGCCGACCGCGGCCGCATCTCTGTCGGTGCCCGCGCCGACCTGCTCCTCGTCGCCGGCAATCCGATGCGAGACATCACAGCCACGCGAGCCGTCGTTGCGGTGTTCAAGAACGGCTTCGAATTGCCCCGCCCGCTTCCGGTCGCGGCGCCCGCCGCTGCCGGCCGGCAGTGATTAAAAGGGGGGAGCGACAGTCGAACTCGCTTCAGGTCGCCGCCGGCAGCCCCGGGGTGCGCAAGGCGGGGACGATCGGCAGGTTGGAAGTTAAAGTCGTTTCCGCTTAGAGCGTGGCAGTTCGATTCTAGCGTGCGCTTTTTCACTCAACGCGGACATGGAGCACCTCCGCCAAAGCATCGCGACCTGCTGCTTCGCCGGACTAAGGAGGGAGGCGGGTCGCTCGGCTCGGCCAGCGCCGGCTTGGCTTGCCAATAGCCGATTCGATTCGTGATCTGGACGAGGGCGAAGAGGCTGCGGCCGCGAATCCCTCATAGCATCGAGTCCGCTTTCCACCCAGAGCGGACACCTCTTGTTCCTTCTCCGCGATCTCCGCGCGAACCCCTTCCTTCCATTGCGCGCGGAGACACGGGAGATCGCGGGGGAGGGGGGAGAGGGGATGGGGCCGCCTTCGCGGGAAAGGGGGGTTGAGACCGTGCGGTCAGCTGCGCGGTAGCGCATCTCCATTGTCCACGGTCTCGGAGGGTTTCTCCTCGTCTATCGTGCGCGACAGCCAGCTTTCGCCATCGTAGGCGAAGCGGACATGGCTGCCTCGGCGGAAGCCGTGGCCGTCCCAGGCGACGACCTGCAGCTCGATGTCGTCGTTGCGGTGAACGTGAAGCCAGTTGAAGCTCTGCAGCTCGTTGTTGCGCAACCTGAACGAGGTTGCCGTCCCCGCCTGGATGACGAGAGCGCCGCCGGCCCGCTCCACCATCTTTCGAGCCGCCTCCGCATAGGTACGGTGGAAATGGCCGGCGAGCGCTGCATGAACTCCGGCGCGGCACACCGCCGACACGGCGTCCTCGTGCCGGCCGACCGCTTCGGTGAACTCGCTCCCCGAGCCGATCGGCAAGGCGAAGAGGGGGTGGTGGGTGACCAGGATGCGGGTCTTTTCCGGGGCTACGGCTCCGAAACGTTCCTCGATCAGCCGCATCTGGGAGCGGTTGATCCGCCCGCTCTTGATCGTGAGCGATCGAGCGGTGTTGATCCCGAGCACGGCAACCTGCTCATTCTCGAACCAGGGGCAGAGATCGTTTGAGATATAGGTCTTGTACCGGTGCAGCGGCGCGGCGAAGCGGCGAACGACATCGTAGAGGGGAATGTCGTGATTGCCGGGAACGGCCAGGATCTGATGCCCGGCCGCGCGCAGCCGGTTAAGCCAGGCCGACGCCTCCCTGAATTGATCGGCGCGCGCCCGCTGAGTCAAATCGCCGCTGATGACGACCAGATCGGGTTGTTGCTGATCCAGCCAGGCCACCGTAGCCGCCACGATCTTGGGATCGTTGGCGCCGAAGTGAACGTCCGAGAGATGGGCGATGCGGGCAGGCATGGGCGGTGAACGAGCAGCGCCCGCTTCAGGTCCGCCTTCGCTCGAGGTCAAGCGGCAGCTCAGTTACGGGGACACTATACTTAATTCCCGGCATATTAAGTATAGTGTCCCCGTAATTGCCCTGGCGTAATTAAGTATAGTGTCCCCGTAATTCTCTTCAGCGTCGGAAAGCGAGCCAGAAACTCCAGCCCAGCAAGGCCAGGATCGCCGCGCTGATGCTCGCCCCCCAAAACCAGTGAGGCAGAAGCAGAACATCCGCGATGGCGCCCGTGTCCGATCGATGCAGCTGGCCGCCGACGGTTCCGCCCGGGCTGAACAGATAGCCGAACTGTTTCCACACGCTGATGCACGCCTGCACGCCGAGGAGCTGGATGACGAAGCGCTGCCAGGGCAGAGATCCGCGCAGCGCGAGCACGACGATCGCAACGCCCAGTGCGGGGAGAACCAGCCAACCCATCAGTGACCGGACCCAGATCAAAGTGGACAGGATCAGCGCGGCGCCGAGCACCGCCAGGGCGTTGCGCGTGGCGGTGGCAGAGCGCGACGAGATGATCAGCAGCGCTCCTGCGATCGCCGGTCCGAGCGGTCCGCTCGCCGCGATCAGCGCATCGGTTATCCCGTACCCATCGGCAGGACGCAGCGACTGAGCGACGCCCGAACCGTCGGCGAAAATCAACAGGCGTTCGAACCCTCGGCCCGTGAGCATCGCGGCGATGCCATGGCCCATTTCATGAAACCAGGTCGCCAATATCGTGAAAGGATAGAGCAGCAGGCTGCCGAGCGTCGTCTGCCACAGGACGATCGAGGCGAGCGCGATCCCCAGCAGCAGCGCGACGCGCTGTTTTCGGTCTTGGCCGGCAAGGCTGCTGGACATCGGGGGCTCCAGTCGAAGGGGTCGATCTGCTCGGGGACCTGAACTCGCAAAAGCGTCATGGGTGTCGGTAGGGTCGCTGCGTTTGATAGCCTCTATCATTCTCAACGCAACCGGCGGCGATTATTCGCTTCGGGCCATGGGTCTCGTCGACCTTCGGCGGTGCTCGGGACTGGCCCAAGCCGGACCGTCGGCCAAGGGCGGCTATCGACCCAGTGCGGACCCTTCTCCCGATCGGCTTGATCCGGCATCCAACCGGTTTAAACCGAGGTGGTGGCCGCTTGCCTTGAATGTCACGCCAGCGAAGGCCTGCTCTGACCATGATTGCCGACCACGATGCCTATATAGCTGAGGCTCCTGAAGACCTTCGCCCTCTGCTGGTTCGATTGCGTGCTCAACTTGCGCGCGCGCTGCCCGACGCCGAAGAAGTCATCGCCTATAAAATGCCAGGGTTCAGGATCGGACGATCCATCATCGCGGGTTATGCGGCGTTCAGCAAGCAATGCGGCCTCTATCTGTCTCCTTCCGCCATCGCGTCGCATGCCGACGACATCGCCGCGGCCGGGCTCAAGTCTACCAAGACCGGCGTCACCTTCTCGCCGGGCCAGCCAATCCCCGACGGGCTCGTCGAGAAGCTCGCTTCGGCTTCCAGGAGGGATCAAAATCTCTGAGCGTGCCGGTTCGGCATCTCGTCCTTCTCCGCGATCTCTGCGGCTCCGCGCGAACCCATTCTTTTTTGCGCGCGAAGACGCGGAGACGCGGAGGGAGGGGGGAAGGAGAAGCTGGATTCCCGCTTGCGCGGGAATGACGGGCATTTCTCGGGATCCCGGGCAAGGAAAAGGGCCGCCGGTTGCCCGGCGGCCCTGAACTTTTCGCGAGAGCGGGAGGATCAGGCCTCTTCGCTCTTCTCCTCGCCGGCGTCCTCGGCCGGGGCCTCTTCGGCCGCAGCCTCGGTGGCCGGAGCCGCTTCCTCGGCGGGAGCCGCTTCCTCGGCGGGAGCCGCTTCGGCTTCTTCGGCCGGAGCCGCTTCGGCTTCTTCGGCCACCGGCTCGGCGGCGATCTCGCCCGGCTCCAGCGTCTCGTCCCGCTCCTCGATGAAGCCCGACACGTCCTTCTCGAACATCTCGGCCATCACGTCCTTGCCGGCCGCCTGCAGCTCGGCTTCTTCGGGCGAGCGGGCGATGTTGACCGAGATGGTGACCGACACTTCCGGGTGGAGCGCGATTCGCACCTCCTGCAGGCCGATCGCCTTGATCGGGCGATCGAGCACGATCTGGTTCCTGGCGATCTTGTGGCCCTGCGCCTCCAGCGCCTCGGCGAGGTCGCGGGCGGAGACCGAGCCGTAGAGCTGGCCGGTGTTGGAGGCCTGGCGGATCAGCTGCACCTTGGCGCCGTCGATCTTCTTGGCGTCGACCTCGGCCGCGCCGCGGCGCTCGACGTTCTGCGCCTCGATCTTCTCCCGATTGGCCTCGAAGACCTTGCGGTTCGAATCGTTGGCGCGCAGCGCCTTGCCGTTGGGAAGCAGGAAGTTGCGGGCATAGCCGTTCTTCACCTTCACCACGTCGCCGATCGAGCCGAGCTTCTCGATGCGCTCGAGCAATATCACGTCCATCGCTCTTGCTCCTTATCTGACGACGTAGGGAAGCAGGCCGAGATGGCGGGCGCGCTTGATCGCCCTGGCCAGGTCGCGCTGCTTCTTGGTGGAGACCGCGGTGATGCGGCTGGGGACGATCTTGCCCCGCTCGGAGACGAAGCCCTGGAGCAGGCGGACGTCCTTATAGTCGATCCTGGGCGCGTCCTTGCCGGAGAAGGGGCAGGACTTGCGGCGGCGGAAGAATGGGCGTGCCATCGTCAATGGTCCCTTCGCTTAGAGTTCGAAATCGCGGTCGCGGCCGCGGCCGTTGCGGTCGCCGCGGTCGCCGCGATCCCCGCGATCCCCGCGCTCGTCGTCGCGGCGCTTGTCGCGGTCGCCGCGGCGCATCATCGCCGAGGGGCCCTGCTCATGCTCATCGACCTTGATGGTCATGTAGCGGATCACGTCCTCGTTGATCTGGGTCTGGCGCTCCAGCTCGGCGACCGCGGGCGCGGGCGCGTCGAAATCGAGCGCGACATAATGCGCCTTGCGGTTCTTCTGGATCCGGTAGGCGATGTTGCGGAGGCCCCAGGTCTCGGTCCTGACGACCTTGCCGCCATGGTCCTCGATGATCTTGGTGGCGGTCTCCGCCAGCGTGTCGACCTGTGCCTGGGCGAGGTCCTGACGCGCGAGAAAGACATGCTCGTAAAGCGGCATGATGCGCATTTCCTTGTCTTTGGCCGATCGCTGACGCCGCCCATTGCGGACGCCCCTCCGGCTGTCGTCTCAAATTAAGACCGGGGCAGAAGCCATGCTCCCGCCCCGGACTGGCGCGCTCATAGCAGAGCCGCGCCTTTTGGCAACAGCTTAAGATAGTAAGGAAAGCTGGACCCGCGCTTTCGCGGGGGTGACGGAAACGGGAAAATACCCCTGTCCGCAGAGGGGATCGGCCGAATGTCGATACGGCCTTAGGGGCGCGGCGGCATCGGCCCCGCATTGATCGGCGTGATCCTGATTTGCCCGGGCGGATGGATGACCTCGACCACCGGACGGGGCTGCGGGCCCCCGCTTTCGCTGATCATCCTCCTCGCTTCGGCATAGCTCGGCCAGTCGGTAAAGACGCGGATGGCCGCGACCCGCTGCGCGTTGCTGGCGGTCAGCCAGACCAGGCGGGTAATGCCGGCCGGCCCACCCTCCGCAGGGGTGACGGTGAAGAAGCTCTCGAACTGGTACATCACGCCGGCACCGACGATCACGAAGGCGTAACGCACCGCCGGATAGGCCGACACGTCGCCGGTCCATCCCAGGGCGGCAATCTCGGTCTCGCCGACGCGGAAGGTTTCGATCAGGCAATAATCCTGCGGCCGCAGGATCGGATGGGGCAGGGCCGGCGGACTTTCCATGAAATAGGAGGCAAGGCCCATGCCGATCATCGACGCGACGATCGGGCCGGGATCGACCGGCCGGCCATTGCCCTCGCGGGCGAGGCTGGACGGGCATGCGCGCAGCGTCGGCAGCCAGGCGGGAAGAACGGCGCGAAGCTCGGCGCTGACCGGTGCCGCCGGCCACTGGAGCATCATCGCGGCGGCGCCGGCGGCCTCGACCTCGGCCCGCCTGGCCTCGGGCCCCGAGGCGATGACGATCACCTCCCAAAGGCCGATGTTGCGGTACCAAATGCCCTGGATCTCGCTGCTCTCGCCGGTCCGGAAGCGCCTGAACAGCATCATGCCGTTGGGGCGCGGCGCGTTGTTCCAGATCAGGGGGCCTTCGAGCAATGTCTCCGGCCGGGAACCGGAAGGGTAGAAGACGTCGCCGGCGATCTTCACGAAACTCCAATTGCGGGCGACGCCGTCGGCCCCTGGCAGCGGGACCCCGCGCACGTCCCCGCGCAGCGTCAGGAGGATCCGCAGCTTTACGCCGTCCGGGCTCTCATAATGCGCCATGACACTTGCGCCGTCGGGCCGGGTCGAGGTGAAGCCGCGACGTTCAAAGCCGCGGATGCGGGCGGGGAGGATGAAGCCGAGATCGGTCTGCACGGCGTCGCCATTGGCCTCCATCCGCCACAAGGGGACCGCGGGCGGCGTCGGGTCCTGGGCGACAGCGGCGGGCGCGAAGCCCGCCAGCGCGAGCAGGACGAGCGCCGCCTTGAGCAGATAAGTCATGAAAAACCCTCCCCAAATCCGGATGTACGCGGATTCTCCCGGAGCGGGAAGTCCGCGCGCTGGGAACGCTTTGCTTGCGCATCGCTTGAGCCTTGGCCTACCAGCCGCCGCCGAAACAGGAGGCTCGAGATGCGCGCATTCATCTTCCCGGGGCAGGGGAGCCAGTCGGTCGGCATGGGCAAGGCGCTCGCCGGCGCCAGCAGGGAGGCGCGCGCGGTCTTCGAGGAGGCCGATGAAGCGCTCGGCCAGAATCTGTCGCGGCTGATGGCCGAGGGACCGGCCGACGAGCTGCTGCTGACCGAAAACGCGCAGCCGGCGATCATGGCCAATGCGCTAGCGACGCTGCGCGCATCGGGCATCGACCTCCGCGCCAAGGCGGATTTCGTCGCCGGCCACAGCCTGGGCGAATATTCGGCGCTGTGCGCGGCCGGCACCTTCGACCTCGCCACCGCCGCCCGCCTCCTGAAAAAGCGCGGCCAGGCGATGCAGGCCGCGGTGCCGGTCGGCGAGGGGGCGATGGCCGCCCTGCTCGGCGCCGATCTCGCCATCGCCCAGGCGGTGGTCGAAGCGGCGGCGCAGGGCGAGGTCTGCACCGTGGCCAACGATAACGACCCCGGCCAGGTGGTGATCTCCGGCCACAAGGGCGCGATCGAGCGGGCGCTGGAGATCGCCAAAGAGAAGGGCGCCAAGCGCGCGATCCTGCTCCCGGTCTCCGCGCCTTTCCACTGCCCGCTGATGAAGCCCGCCGCGGAGGCGATGGCCGAGGCGCTGGCCGCCGCGCATATGGAGCCGCCGGCGGTGTCGCTCTATGCCAACGTCACCGCGGGCCCCGTCGACAGCCCCGACACGATCCGCGAGCTGCTGGTCGAGCAGGTCACCGGCATGGTCCGCTGGCGCGAGAGCGTCGCCAACATGGCCGCGGCCGGCGTCATTCATTTCGTCGAGTTCGGCGGCAAGGTGCTCGGCCCCATGGTCAAGCGCATAGCCCCGGACGCGCAAGTGGCCAGCGTCGTCACGATGGACGACATCGACGCTTTGGTGAAAGAGATTTAGGGGTGAAAGAGATCTAGGAGATTGTTCGCGCGGAGGCGCGGAGGCGCGGAGGGGAGCGGGTGAAGGACATCGAGGAAATCAGCGGAGACGTCCTCGATCAGGCGGTTCGGCTGCATCAACAACTCGGTCCCGGCCTACTCGAATCCGTTTACGAGATGATCCTGGCGGCGAAGCTGTCCGAATTGGGCTATCCCGTTTCACGACAGCGGGCGATCGACATCGAGTTCGAGGGCCTTTTCTTCGCGGCGGCTTTTCGGATCGATCTTCTGGTCGACGATCGCCTGCTGGTCGAGATTAAGTCCGTCGATCAGCTGCACGCTTCGCATGCAAAGCAGTTGCTGACCTATTTGCGATTAACGAAACAGTCCGTAGGGCTGCTCATCAATTTCGGTGGAGCGACGCTGAAGGAGGGGGTGCGCCGGGTGGTCAATGACTACCGCCCCTCCGCGACTCCGCGCCTCCGCGTGAACCAAATTACGGAGTAAGCATATATGTTCGACCTCACAGGAATGACCGCGCTCGTCACCGGCGCTTCGGGGGGGATCGGGTCGGCGATCGCCGGGGGCCTGGCGGCGCAGGGGGCGCGGCTGGCGGTTTCGGGGTCCAATGTGGAGAAGCTGGAGGCGTTCCGCGCCGGGCTGGGCGGGGATCATGTCGCCCTGGCCTGCAACCTGGGGGACGGCGCCGCGGTCGATGCGCTGGTTCCGCAAGCGGTGGAGGCGCTGGGGCAGCTCGACATCCTCATCAACAATGCCGGCGTCACCCGCGACAATCTCGCCATGCGGATGAAGGACGAGGAATGGTCCGACGTCATCCGCATCAATCTGGAGGCCGCCTTCCGCCTCGCCCGCGCGGCGCTCAAGCCGATGATGCGCGCCCGCTTCGGCCGGATCGTCTCGGTGACCTCGGTGGTCGGGGTCACGGGCAATCCGGGGCAGGCCAATTATGCGGCGTCCAAGGCCGGCCTGATCGGCATGTCCAAGGCGCTGGCGCAGGAGGTCGGCTCGCGCGGCATCACCGTCAATTGCGTCGCGCCCGGCTTCATCCGCTCGGCAATGACCGAGGGGCTGCCCGAGGCCCAGAAGGCGGCCTTGCTCGGCCGAATCCCGCTCGGCGACCTCGGCACCGGCGAGGATATCGCCGCCGCAACGATCTATCTTGCGAGCCGGGAAGCAGGCTATGTAACCGGACAGACTCTTCACGTTAACGGCGGGATGGCGATGCTATGAAGATTCGGGCTATGAAGATTTGGACACTGCCCTTGCTGGCCCTCGTTGCGGCCTGTTCGCAGAATTCGGGCAACAGGGCCAAGGCCGGCAACAATGCGGCGGCCCCGGCCGATGATTCCGCGGCCGCGGCGCCCGCGCCCGCGCAGGGCGCGCAACAGGCGGGGATGCCTCCCGGACTCGATTGCGTGAGAAACCGGCTGTCGCCCGAGCAGCGGCGCGAATTCGCGCAACTGGCGATGGAGCGGGGCTCCCGCGATGATCCCCGCGCCCAGCCGGTGCTGCAGGCGGTCGAGGCCTGTGGCAGTGAATTGGCCTGGTCGCCGGAGAAGCGCCAGCTTGCCAGCCTATTCACCATGTCCGCGGCCGGAGCGGCCGGGATCAGGGAGCAGCTTGGCGCCCAGGGCGCGAACTTCGACGCGCTGGACCAGGCGATTCTGTCCGATCGGGAGTTCATGGCGGCGGCTGAGGCCGGCCAGCTGGACGGCAGCGTGGGTCAGGCATTCTACCAGCGCCATGCCGCGCTTATCCAGCCGATGGTGGGCGGCGAGGAGGAGGACCCGGAGCTGGCGACGCTGATCGGCAATTACATCGCCTTCCGGGCGCTCGCCGAGACGACTGCCGGCAAGTTCGGGCGGGAGCCCTAGGCACGTTATATGATGAGAGCCTGAGTCACGCCCTACGCCGAAACGCCACGGGCGTTTCGTGCTAGGACGATCAGGCTCTAGGCCGCCGTCCTCAGCGGCAGCGCCCGCAGGCCGTCGGCGAGCGTTCGCCGCACGGCGAGGGCGAGCAGGATCGCGATGCTCGCCTGGCCGAGCGGGATAAGCGCGAGCTCGGCAAGGCTGCGCGCGACCAGCGGCGTGAGCCAGACCAGGGCCAGCAGGCTCTTTTCCCAGGGGAGGAAGCCGCGCTCGATTCCGTCGGCGGCGAGGAAGGCGCAGCCAAGGCCGAGCACGACCAGGTCGTAATCGAGCAGATAGGGCGTCGAGAGCATCGCCGCGGCGCAGACGGCTGCGTTGCGCAGATTGGGCCGGGCGGCGCGGGTCAGCCAGAGCACCGCGCCCATCGCCGCCAGCGTCGCCGCGGCCTGCACCGCATAAGCGAGCGGCAGCGCGCCGCCCCACATCCGCACCAGCGCGAACGGGCTCTGGATCTTGTGCCAGCCGGTCTCGCCCTGCTCGATCACGATCTGGCGGGTGAGCGGGAGCGAGTCGAGGAAGGCCTGCCAGACCGGCCAGCCCCAGATGGCGAGCGTCGCTCCGACCAGCAAAGCGGCCGAGGCGGCCGCCCCGGCCACCGCGCGCCAGTGAAAGCCGCCCAGCAGCACGAGCGGCACGATCAGCGCGAATTGCGGCTTGTAGATCAGGCAGCCGAACAGCAGCCCGGCGACGAACGGCCGCCTGTCGAGAAGCAGCAGGCCGCCGCCGAGCAGGGCCGCGGTCAGGAAGCCGTTATGGCCGTGGGTGAGGCAGATCATGACGACGGGCGCGCCGAGCGCGGGCAGCAGGACGCCTTTGCCCGGCAGGATCGCCCGGCAGACCTTGAGCGCGCCGGCGAGCGAGATCGCCTGCCACACGAACAAAGCGGCGAGATAGGGCAGGGCCGCGAGCAAGGCGGCGAGCAGCAGGAAGGGCGGCGGATAATGCCAGCCGTAAAAGGGAACGCCGGGGTCGCCGTGCGCCGCCTGCTGCACCTGGTAATGCGCCGTCCAGTCCCACGCCGCGGGCGCGCGCCCGTCCAGCGCCATCTGCCCGGCCGTCCAGACGTTGGAGAAATCAGCGCCCAGCGGCCGTCCCCAGGCGTCGAGCGTGCCGTGCGCGGTCGCGAGCAGGTAGAGCAAGGCAAGGCCGGTCAGCGCGAGCGAGACCGTGTCGACCGCGCGGATGCGGTCGGCGGTCAGCCAGCTGCCGTCGCGGAGGCTCTCGATCATCGCCGCTTCATGGGGCGGCAGGGGCCAAGGAATGGTTAATTTCGGACGGTGAATCGGTTAAGCTCGCCGGCACGCCGGAGTCGGACGGGGAGGGGAAGATGATCGCGACCATGGTCCTGGCGGCGGCGTTGCTCGCCGATCCGGTTCATCTCGATTGCCCGCTGACGGGCGTCGGGACGTGGCGCGGCGCGCTGAACGACGAGCTGGTCGCGCGGCCGACCGCCCCCGGCGACGGCATGGCGCGGCTCAGGGCCTCGGCCGAGGCCTGCGCGGCCCTGTTCGGCTGGTCCGCCAGGACGAAGGACCTGGCGCTTTTCTACAGCGTCGCCGCCGCCATGTCGGCCGAGTCACGCCGGCTGCTGGAGGCCGAGGGCATCGACGTGGCCGCGCTCGAGCGCCGGATCCTGGCCGAGCCTTCGCTGAGGGGGCTGGAATCGGGCAGCAGCGAGCAGTCGGCGGCGATCCGGGATTTCGCCATGCGCAATGCCGAGCTGATCGTCGGCCTCGGCGCCGCCGGGCGGCCGAACGACCGGGTGATGCACTGGTTCGGCCTCTATATCGGAAGCCGCGCCAGCCTGGAGTCCGCGCGGGCGGATTTCGCCGCCCAATGATCCCGCGCACGGGCCCTCGGCTTCGCCACTTGCCTAACGGCGGTGCGAGCGGCTAGGGCGGTGCTCAACGAAGAACACCGCTAGGGAAAGGTGGACTATGAGCGAGACTTCCGACCGCGTTAAGAAGATCGTCGTCGAGCATCTGGGTGTCGAGGCCGACAAGGTCACCGAGGAAGCGAGCTTCATCGACGATCTGGGCGCGGACAGCCTCGACATCGTCGAACTGGTCATGGCCTTCGAGGAGGAGTTCGGAGTCGAGATTCCCGACGACGCCGCCGAGAAGATCACCACCGTCAAGGACGCGATCGACTATATCGACCAGAACAAGGCCTGAGCCCCAACCGTTCGCCCTGGTGAGGGGATGCTTTGTCCCCCGGACAAAGCTAAGAGATTTCCCCTCACTGTCGAAGGCCCTTTCTTCTCCTTCCCCGCCTTTGCGAAACAAGGGAAGGGCTTCGACAGGCTCAGCCCGAACGGGTTTGGGCCTGTTGGCTTTTTTGGAGACTGAGCATGCGCCGTGTCGTCGTCACCGGTCTCGGGCTCGTCACGCCGCTCGGCGCCGACGTCGAGACGAGCTGGAAGAACATCCTCGCCGCCAAATCGGGCGCCGCGACCATCACCCGCTTCGACGCGACCGATTTCCACAGCAATTATGCCTGCGAAGTGAAGCCGGCTGACCACGAATATGGCTTCGATCCCGGCAAGCGCGTCGATCACAAGGTGCAGCGCCAGGTCGATCCGTTCATCATCTACGGAATCGACGCCGCCGGCCAGGTGATGGAGGATGCCGGCCTCACCGAGATGAGCGAGGAGGAGCGGCTTCGCGCCGGCGTTTCGATCGGCTCGGGGATCGGCGGCCTTCCTGGGATCGAGAGCGAATCGCTGGTGCTCGCCGAAAAGGGGCCGAAGCGCGTCTCCCCGCACTTCGTCCATGGCCGGCTGATCAACCTGATCTCGGGTCAGGTCTCGATCAAATATGGCCTGATGGGTCCCAACCACGCGGTCGTCACCGCTTGCTCGACAGGCGCGCATTCGATCGGCGACGCCGCGCGCATGATCGCGATGGACGATGCCGACGTGATGCTCGCGGGCGGCGCCGAGGGCGCGATCTGCCCGATCGGAATCGCCGGCTTCGGCCAGGCCCGCGCGCTTTCGACCGGATTCCGCGACGAGCCGTGGCGCGCCAGCCGCCCGTGGGACGAGGGCCGCGACGGCTTCGTGATGGGCGAAGGCGCGGGCGTGGTCGTGCTCGAGGAATATGAGCACGCCAGGAAGCGCGGCGCCAGGATTTACGCCGAGGTGGTCGGCTACGGCCTGTCGGGAGACGCCTATCACGTCACCGCGCCGCATCCGGAGGGCTCCGGCGCCTATCGCTCGATGGAAATGGCGATGAAGAAGTCGGGCCTCAACCTCTCCGACATCGACTATATCAACGCCCACGGCACTTCGACTCCGCTCGGCGACGAGCTCGAGCTTGGCGCGGTGCGCCGCCTGTTCGGCAATGCGATCGGCGATCTGTCGATGAGTTCGACCAAATCGGCGATCGGCCATCTGCTCGGCGGCGCCGGCGCGGTCGAATCGATCTTCTGCATCCTCGCGCTTCGCGACCAGATCGTGCCGCCGGCGCTCAATCTCGAAAATCCGAGCGAAGGCACGGCGGGCGTCGATCTGGTGCCGCACGTCGCGAAAGAGCGGCCGGTCAAGGCGGTGCTGAACAACAGCTTCGGCTTCGGCGGCACCAATGCCAGCCTGGTGATGAAGGCGGTCTAAGATGATTGCTGGACGCTCCCCAGATTCCCTCCCCCTCGAGGGGGAGGGTTAGGGTGGGGGTGTCGGGCGCATGAGTTCCTCCTCGGACGCCAAGCCCCCTCTCCCCAGCCCTCTCCCCGCTGGGGAGAGGGAGCCAGGCCGCCGACTCGCTTGGCCCTCCAGGAAGCTGCTGCTGATCCTCGTCCCGGGCGCCGCCATCCTCGCCGCCTTTTTCGCCATCTGGCTGTTCTGGGCGGGGCCGGGGCCCGCGTCCGAACCGAAGACGGTGATCGTCGCGGAAGGATCGAACCTGACCCGCGTCGCCGATCAGCTCGAGCAGGCCGGGCTGGTCCGCGGCGCCGGCTCCTTCCGTCTGATGGCGCGCGTTTTCGGCTCGGGCGATCCGATCCAGGCCGGCGAGTTCGTCGTCCCGCCCGGGACCAGCGCCGCCGCGCTGCTCGACATGCTCCAGCACGGCCGGCCGGTGCGGCGGCTGGTGATGATCCCCGAAGGCATGCCCTCGGTGCTCGTCCACGAACGGCTGATGCGAAACCCCTATTTGACCGGCGCGATCCCGGTGCCGGAGGAGGGGAGCGTGCTGCCCAACAGCTATAGCTTCCGGCGCGGCGAGAGCCGGGCGGCGGTGCTGGCGCGGATGCAGGCGGCGATGCGGACCGAGATCGCCCGCCTGTGGGCGCGGCGGCGGCCGGGGAGCGCGGTGGGCAGCCCGCGCGAGGCGGTGATCCTCGCCTCGATCGTCGAGAAGGAGACCGGCAAGGCGTCCGAGCGGCGCCTCGTCGCCGGCGTCTATTCGAACCGGCTGAGGCGGGGCATGCCGCTCCAGGCCGATCCCACCGTCATCTATCCGGTGACGCGCGGGCGCCCGCTCGGCCGGCGCATCCTGCGCTCCGAGCTCGACGCGGTGAACGGCTACAACACCTACAGGCGCGCGGGCCTGCCGGAGGGGCCGATCGCCAATCCAGGCCGCGCCGCGATCGCGGCCGTGCTCGATCCCGCACCGACCAATGCGCTCTACTTCGTCGCCGACGGCAGCGGCGGCCACGTCTTCGCCGAGACGCTCGCCCAGCACGAGGCCAATGTCGAACGCTGGCGCGCGCTTCGCCGGGCGCGCGGCCAGATGTGAAGGTCTAGCCCAGCCAGCCCTTGCGGTCGCCGGCCATGGCGAGCCAGACCAGGAGGATAGCCACGAGGGTGACAACGCCCGGCATGACGAACGCCATATTGCCCTCGACCGCGCGGGCGTTGCTCATTCCGACGATCCAGGCTGACTGGACCAGGACGGCGAGCAGCGACAGCACCAGGAGCGGCTTGGCGAGGCGCTTCAGCATGACCAGCAGCAGCGAGCCGATCAGGCCGGCGAAGACGGCGACGGCGAAGGCGGCGGTGACCCAGGACGGGACGCTCGCGGCAAGCTCGCGGTGAGCCGCATCGAGGCCGGCGAACCGATCGCCGAACATGCCGGCGGACTTGGCGAGATACATATAGACCCCGAAGCCATTCCAGGCGAGGCCGAGGACCGCCAGCAGGCGGAACCAGCCAGGGGCGCGCACGCCGATTACGTCGTTCATCTTTCCCTCCCCTTGCTGCGAGCGAGACTGCTCGTTCCGGGGCCGGAATGCAACCGGGTCAGAGGCGGCGGCGGATGGCGCCGGCGAGCGCGGCGGCCGGCTGGACGCAGACCTTGCCGGCATCGCGGCTGGCGTGGATCATCAGCAGATCGTCGAGCATCAGGCCCCCGCCCGCCTCGCTGAGCACGAGGTCGCCGCGGCGCGACGGCGCCCCGTCCCGCACGGCGGCGCCGAGCCGGCGCTGCTGGTCGATCAAATGCGGCGCGGGCAGGCCGGCAAGCCCGAGCGCGAGCTGGATCAGGCCCGGGGCGTCGATGCCCTCCATGCTGCGCCCGCCGGGCCGGTAAGGCGCGCCCAGCAGCCGCTCGGCGACCAGCACGGCATCGGCTTCATGATCGCCGATCGGCCGCAAATGGCTCATCGAGACGCAGCCATATTCGGTGGTGAGGCAGGCGCCCTGCTCGCGCCCGTGCAGGCGCGATCCCATCGGCAGGTAGGCGATCACCGTGGAGGTGATTCGGCCGTCGGGCGTCACCGGGGCGCATTTCTCGCAGACGATATGGGTGGGCTCGATCCGTTCGGCGAGCGTGATCGCCTCGACATAGCCGGTGACATGGTCGCCCAGGCAATAGCCCCAGGCCCACCCGCCCGCATATTCGAGCACCGCGAAATCCTCGCCCGGCAGCAATTCGGTGACGGAGTCGCTATCGGCGACGGGCGCTGGCCGGACCAGCGCCTGGCGCGAGCCGCAGCCGCGGACCACGGGCCGCGCATAATGCGGCGCGAAAATCTGCCCTGCGAGGCCGATGTCGGCGATGTCGTCGCGATAGGCGTGGATTCGCGGGTCGAGCGTCAGCGACGGCCCGGTCAGGTGGAACCACTCATCCGTTCTGGAGGAGGATTCCCCGTGCGCCTGCACCGCTGCGGGATCCGCCGGCGTCCTGGCGCCCGCTTTGCGGTTCGAGATTGCGTTCGAAGCCTTCAAGGAAATCCTGTCCAGTGCCGGTTCTTGCGACGAAGACGTTGCGCCTGTCGCTATCGTCTCGAACGCGCCGCAAATAGCCGAGCGCGCCGAGCGTATTCAAGGCGCGCGTGATCACCGGCTTCGATACGCTCAGCCGCTCGGCGAGGCCGCGCACGGTATGCGGGCCCGGTGTGAGATAAACCAGCAGCATCAGCGCCATCTGCCGGTTGGTTAGATCGGGCTCGCCCGAGCGCACATAGCCTATAAGGGTGCGCATCCAGCTGCCGAGGGCTTGGTCCGCCACGGGTCCTGCTCCAGTTCGCGAAGATCGATGTTTCGGAGCTACAACCAGTCAGGCGCCGTTTCGTTTCCCTTTTGTCGCAAAAAGGGACAGCCCGGTCATTCGGCATAGCGGGACTTCAACAGCGCCCAGGCCGCCCGGAGGCCGAGCGCGTCGCCGCCTTTCGGCCTCCCGGGCCTGGCCGAGGCTCGCCAGGCGAAGGTGTCGAGATGCGCCCAGGGCACCCCTTCGGGGACGAATTTCTGCAGGAACAAAGCGGCGGTCACCGCGCCGGCCAGGGGCGCGTCGGCCATGTTGCCGAGATCGGCGACGTCGGACGAGAGCATCTCCTCATAGGGCTGCCACAGCGGCATCCGCCACAGCGGGTCCGAGACCTGGGCGCCGCTCGCCAGCATTTGCGCGGCGAGATCCTCGTCATTGGCGAACAAGGCCGGAAGGTCCGGCCCGAGCGCGACTCGGGCGGCGCCGGTCAGGGTCGCGAAATCGACGATCAGTCCGGCCTTCTGCTCGGCCGCGCGGGTGAGCGCGTCGGCGAGGATCAGCCGCCCTTCCGCGTCGGTATTGCCCACTTCGACGCTGATCCCCTGACGGCTCCTCAGCACGTCGCCGGGGCGGAAGGCATCGCCGGAGATGGCATTCTCGACGGCCGGGATCAGCAGATGCAGCCGGACCTTGAGCCGGCTCTTCATGATCTGCCGGGCAAGGCCGAGCGCGTGCGCGGCGCCGCCCATGTCCTTCTTCATCAGCCGCATTCCGGAGGAAGGCTTGATGTCGAGCCCGCCCGAATCGAAGCAGACGCCCTTGCCGATGATCGCGATCCGGGGATGGCGCTGGTCGCCATATTCGATCTCGATCAGCCGGGGCTCGCGTCCCCTGGCGGCGGCGCGGCCGACCGCGGCGATCATCGGATAGCCCTCGTCGAGCGCCTTGCCCTTGGTGACGTGGAACTTGGCGCCGGCGGCTTCGGCGAGCTTGCGCGCTTCGTCCTCCAGCTCGGCCGGGCCGAGATCGCCGGCGGGCGTGTTGACGAGGTCGCGGACGAGGAACGTCGATTCGGCGAGCAGCACGGCCTCGTCGATTCGCGCCGGCTCGTCGGTGAGCAGCACGCGCGGGCCTTTGGGCGCCGGCTCCTTCAGGTAGCGGTCGAACCTGTACTGGCCGAGCAGCCAGCCGAGGACCGCCGGGCCGGGGCTTCGGTCCGCCACCCGATAGGTTCCCTCGGGCAGGCTCTCCGCCGCCTTGGCCAGGCACCAGGGGGAGAGCTCGTCGACATTGGCGACTCCGAGCACGGCTGCCCATTGGTCGCGCTCGCCCGGCAGGATGGCGAGCTGATAGCCCTCGCCCTTGAAGCCTGCGCCTCCAGCGCCTTGCGGAGGCGGGACGGCTGCCCCTTCAGCCAGGTTTCGATGCCTGCCTTGTCGACGAGATGCAGGGCCGTCGCGGGTTGGCCCTTGTCCGGCTTCAGGCGAGAGGCGAGGTCGGTCATGCGGGGGCCTTAGCCGAACCGCGTACCGCTTGCCATGGTGCGTCAGCCCCGTCCGGCGCAGGCGCCGAGCGTTCCCGGATCGACCAGGACTCCGTCCTCCCGGATCGCGAACTGGTCGCTGCCGGTCTCGATGATCAGGTGACGGTCGGCCGTCGCGATGACCCGGCCCGGGCTGCTCGACAGCGTGATCCTCCGGGCGAGCCGGGGCGGGTCGCCCTCTATCTGCCACAGATCGGCCCAGCCGCCGTCCATGACCATCGTCATCGTGAACCCGGTAAGCACATAGAGCTTTCCGCCCATCCGGAACGCCCAGAAAACGGAGTTGGGCAGGAGCGGTGTGACCCGCCCGTCGTCGCGGACGTGGACCATGCCGGCGCCATGCGCGCCGCGCGTGTAGCCGAGCAGGAAGCCCGATCGCAGCGGCACATAGGCGGTATAGGCAAAGGCGGCGGGCAGATTCGGATAGTCCCGTGCGAGATCGCGCGCGCGCCGGTCCTCGAGCGACGGGCGGAGGGCGATCTCGCGCGCGCCGCTGCGCGGCCAGTGGATCCATCCGACGGGATCCGAGGCGATTCTCATCGGCGCACTCTCGTCGGCGTCGCCGCACCAGCGCAGGCCGCCCTGATCGCTTCGATAGCGCGGCTCGTCGGCGACCAGGTTTTCCTCCCGCACCGCGGGGGCGAGATCGTCGGCGACGCCGGGACGAGCGAAATCGCCGCCGGCGAGCATGTTCAGCGCGCGCTCGGCATTGTGCCGCACGGCGAGGTGCCAATGCGTCCGTGCCAGCGCTTCCAGCAGCGGCCGCGCCTCCGCGGCGCGGAGCCGGCCGAGGCTGTCGGCTGCGTTATAGGCGAGCAGCCAATTGTCGCGGTAGAGCGACTCTATCGCGAGCAGCTTCGGGACCGCCGGGCGATAGCCGATCGCGCCCAGAGTCAGCGCCGCCTCCGCGGGCACGCCGCGCAGATCGATTCGGTCGAGATAGGGCATGATCGCGGGGCCGGCCGAAACGCCCGCCGATCCATATTCGGCGATGTTCTGCAGGATGCCGTCGATCTGATAATGGATATTGCCATTGTCCTGTTCGGCGACGCTCAGCGCCCACAGCAGCCCGCGCAGCCCCAGCGGATGGTGGACCCGGTCGAGATGCTCCTCCGCCTGGTGCCGCGCGTCGGCCGGCGCGCCGGGCGTCTCGGCGAGCGCGACCAAAGGCGCGACCGCCCATTCCGGCAGCGTCTCGAACGCGCCTTCAAATCCGCCTTCGAGAATATTGAAGACCAGGCCGCAGCGCCGCGGATCGGCGCCGGTCCCGCAAGCCGCAAGCTCGCGCAGCACCGCCGGCCGCAGCCGGTCCCCGAAGCGGGCGAGGCGGGAGGCCGACGGGGACGAGAAAGGATCGGTGCGCGGGCCGAAATAATCCGCCAGCAGGAAATCGAGCGCCTCGTCGGTGCCGATCGCGGCGATCGCCGGCGCCATCCAGATATTGCCGGGATGATTGACGATCGCGCCATAGCGATAGGCATGGATGAAGGCGGGCAGGTGGCGCGCGTCGATCTGCTGGAAAGCGGAGAGCGCGGTGCCGGCCAGTTCGCGCTTCGCGAGGTCGCGATCCGCCAAAAAGGGGATCAGCGCCGAGACCGCCGCGTCGCCGAAGGTCACCAGCCGCAGCGACACCGACCGGTTGGCATTGGTCCGCGTCCCCATCAGCCGGGCGATGCACTGTTCGATGGTGGCGCAATCGTCCGGGACTTCGCGCTGCTCCACCGGGGCGGCGGCCGCGCCGTCTTGCTGCGCTTCGGACCGGGCGGTTCCGGCGAGGAGCAGGGCGAGCAGGGTGAAGGCGTGGGCCGGTCTCACGCCGCTTTTCTACGCTGCGGCGGGCACGCCGTACAGATCGTGCTCGTCCGCATCCTCGACCAGCACCGGCACGATGTCGCCCTGCGCAAGGTGGCCCGCGTCGCGCAAATGGACCTCGCCGTCGATCTCGGGCGCGTCGGCCTTGGAGCGGCCGGTGGCGCCGCCTTCGGGGTCGACCGCGTCGATGATGACGTCGAGCGTGCGGCCGATTTTGGCGGCCAGCTTCGCCGCGGAGATGGCGGCGGTCTTCTCCATGAAGCGGGCGTAGCGCTCCTCCTTGACGGCTTCGGGGACGATGCCGGGCAGGGCATTGGCGGCGGCGCCGCCGACCGGCTCGAACTTGAAGGCGCCGACGCGGTCCAGCTGGGCCTCGTCGAGCCAGCTCAGGAGATAGTCGAAATCCTCCTCGGTCTCGCCGGGGAAGCCGACGATGAAAGTCGAGCGGATGGCGATGTCCGGGCAGATCTCGCGCCAGCCCCTGATCCGCTCGAGCACCCTGGCCTCGTTGGCCGGCCGCTTCATCGCCTTGAGCACCCTGGGGCTGGCATGCTGGAAGGGGATGTCGAGATAGGGGAGGACCAGACCCTCCGCCATCAGCGGGATCACGCGATCGACGTGCGGATAGGGATAGACGTAGTGGAGCCGCACCCAGGCGCCCAATTTGCCGAGCTCGCGGGCGAGGTCTGTCATGTGGGCGCGGACATCCCCGCCTTTCCAAGGCCAGGAGGCATGGCGCAGGTCGACGCCGTAGGCCGAGGTGTCCTGGCTGATGACCAGCAATTCCTTCGTCCCAGCCGCGACCAGTTTCTCGGCCTCGCGCAGGATCGCGTCGGGGCGGCGGCTGACGAGGTCGCCGCGAAGGCTCGGGATGATGCAGAAGGCGCAGCGATGGTTGCAGCCCTCCGAGATCTTCAGATAGCTGTAGTGGCGCGGCGTCAGCTTCAGGCCCGCGTCGGGGACCAGGTTGAGATAGGCGTTGGGCGGGATCGGCGCGGCGACGTGGACTGCGCCGACGACTTCCTCATATTGCGCCGCGCCGGTGATCGCGAGCACTTGCGGGAAGCGCGCGCGGATCAGCTCGGCCTCCTTGCCAAGGCAGCCGGTGACGATCACCCGCCCGTTTTCGGCGATTGCCTCGCCGATAGCTGCCAGGCTTTCCTCCTTGGCCGAATCGAGGAAGCCGCAGGTGTTGACGAGCACGACGTCGGCGCCGGCATAATCGGGCGACATCTGATAGCCGTCGGACCTCAGCTTGGTGAGGATCCGCTCGGAATCGACCAATGCCTTCGGACAGCCGAGCGACACCATGCCGACCTTGGGCGGGGAGGGGAGTTCGAGGAGCATGGGAGCGGGGGACATAGTGGCAATGGGGGGTTTTTTCCAGTCTATTGTCAACTGTAGCAGTAGAGTTTAATATTGCCGCGGTCGGACTCTCCAGGAGACGTGCGATGATTGAAGGCGAACGGGCGCGAACCGGGGTGGACTGGCGCTCCAGCTTATTGTGGTCGCGCCTCGCATCGATGCGGATCGGGCCAGCGGGCGCGAGGTTGACCTTCGCCGCGCGGCTGGCGCGGGAGAATCGCTGGAGCGGGCGGCACGCGGCAGCGGTGGTCGAGGAATATCGGCGCTTCCTTTATCTCGCCGCGACGGCCGGCCCGGTGACGCCGTCGGAGGACGTCGACCAGGCCTGGCACCTCCACCTTTCCTATACGCGCCATTATTGGGACGTGCTGTGCGGCGAGATATTGGAGCGGCCGCTGCACCATGATCCGACCGAGGGCGGACCCGCCGAGCAGGGGCTTTACCGCGGTCAATATGAAGCGACGTTGGCGCGCTACCGGACCGTCTTCGGGGCCGCGCCGCCGTGCCAAATCTGGCCGGACGCCGAGACCCGATTCGCGGTCCGGCCGCTCAGAATCGATGCCGCTCGATACTGGCTCGTGCCGAAAGCGCCGGCGAGGCGATTGCCGCTGCTGGCGGGCGCGGCGATGCTGGTCGCGGCCTGCACGGCGCTGGCTGCAAACAGCGCGGGCGCGGACGACTCGAGCCCGATAGTGGCGGCCGCGATCCTGTTCTTCGTCGCCGTGGTTGCCGCGGCCGCATGGGCCACCAGGAGGAGGAAGGATGACGGCGGCTGCGCCGGCGGCGGCGCCGGCGGCGGGGGCTGCTCGGGCGGGGGCGGCGGCCGTGACGGCGGCAGCGGTTGCGGCAGCGACGGTGGTGGCGGCGGCTGTGGGGGCGGCTGCGGCGGCAGTTGACCGAGGTCGGCCCCGGCACGGCCTCTCTCTTCGCAGCCGGCAATTTCTCGGCGATGCGGTCGCCGGGGATGGCGCACGATTTTCCGACCGCGGGACGGTCCATAGCTCCCACCACTATTGGCCAGGACCTCCGCTTGCGCGTCCGCGTGTACGCGCCGATAATGACGGCGGCATAAAGCCCGAAGCGGAGGGGATTTGCGACCCCAGGGAATTCGCCATCCGGCGCGGCTGGTCCCGATCGCCTTCCTCGTCGCGATCGCGATAGGGACGGCGGTGCTGATGCTGCCCATGGCGCGGGCCGGGCCCGGCGGCGCGCCCTTCCTCACCGCCTTGTTCCACGCCACCTCGGCCGTGTGCGTGACCGGCCTGATCACCGTCGACACGCCGACCTACTGGTCGCCATTCGGAATGGTGGTGCTCCTGTTCCTGTTCCAGGTCGGCGGGTTCGGGATCATGAGCGCCGCCACCTTGCTCGGCCTGCTCGCCGGGCGGCGGTTGCAGCTCAGCGCACGTCTCGTCGCGCGGGAAGAGCGGGGCACGCTCGACATGAGCGATGTGATGGACGTGCTGCGGCTGATCCTTATCGTCACGGTCGGCGTCGAGTTGTTCGTCACGATCTGGCTCACCCTCGTCCTCCACTTCGGCCATGGGCTGGCATGGGGACCGGCGCTGTGGAACGGCCTTTTCCATGGCGTGTCCGCGTTCACCAATGCAGGCTTCTCGACCTATTCGGACAGCCTGGCCGGCTTCCGCTCCGACTTTCTGTTCCTGTTCCCGATCATGGCCGGCGTCCTCGCCGGCGCGCTTGGCTTCCCGGTCCTCTACGAACTCCGGCGTGAGCCGCTCAAGCCTTCGACCTGGTCCCTGCACAGCAAGGTCACCCTGGCCGGCAGCGCGATCCTGCTGGCGGCGGGCTTTGTCGCCATCCTCGCGGCGGAATGGAGCAATCCGGCGACGCTGGGCCCGATGGGCGTTGGCGACAAGCTGCTCAACGCCGCGTTCCACTCGGTCACGCCCCGATCGGCGGGCTTCAACACGCTCGACACCGGCGCCCTGCGGATGGAAACGCTCTCCGTCAACTATGTGCTGATGTTCATCGGCGGCGGTAGCGCCGGCACCGCGGGCGGCATCAAGGTGACGACCTTCTTCCTGCTCGGACTCGTCGTCTGGTCCGAGATACGCGGCGAGCGCGACCTCGCCATATTCCGCCGCCGGATCGGCACCCGGGTCGAGCGGCAGGCGCTGACCATCGTGCTGCTCGCCATCGGACTTGTGGGAGTGGCGACGCTGATCGTCCTCAGCCTCACGGACTTCCCGTTCAGCGACGTGCTGTTCGAGACGATCTCCGCCTTCGCCACGGTCGGCTTGTCGACCGGCATCACCGCCCACCTGCCGGGCGGTGCGCAAATGGTTATAATCGTCCTGATGTTCGTCGGCCGCGTGGGAACCATCACCGTCGCCACCGCGCTCGCGCTGGGCGGCGGACAGCGGTCCTACCGTTATCCAGAGGAGCGCCCGATCGTTGGCTAGACCCGTCACCCAAAGCAGCGCCGTGCTCGTCATCGGCCTCGGCCGCTTCGGCAGCGCCGTCGCAGATTCGCTGACTCGCATGGGCCACGAAGTGCTCGGCATCGACGCGAATCCCGCGCTCGTCCAGCGCATGTCGGATCGGCTCACCCATGTCGTCCAGGCCGACACGACCGACGTCGACGCGCTCAAGCAGCTCGGCGTCGGCGATTTCGAGCGCGCGGTGGTCGGCATCGGCAGCGACATCGAAGCGAGCGTGCTGACCGTGCTGGCGCTGGCCGAGCTCGGCGTTGCGGTGATCTGGGCGAAGGCGACCAACGAGCGGCACGGCCGGATCCTGGAAAGCACCGGCGCCCGCCACGTCGTCTATCCGGAGGCGCGGATGGGCGAGCGGGTCGCGCACATGGTGACCGGCAAGATGATCGATTATATCGAGTTCGATGACAATTACGCGATCGTGAAGACGCGGGCGCCGGCGGAGATGGCCGGCCAGACGCTCGCCGGCTTCGGCGTGCGCAGCAAGTTCGGGGTGACGATCGTCGGAATCAAGCGGCCGAAAGAGGATTTCACCTATGCCCGGCCGGAGACCCTGGTCGAGGAGGGCGACCTCCTGATCGTCTCGGGCCGCATCGACCTGGTCGAAACCTTCTCGGCGATCACCTGAGCCTCGTCCTCGGCCCGCCGCTCAAGTCGGCCCCAGCTCCGCCTCTTTCGCCGCGGTCGGCAGGATTTCGACGATGCAGTCCCCTGGGATGAGCGACGCCGCCTCGGGCTCCCAAAAGCCGTAAGGCCGGCCGCCGCGATAGACCCGGACGCCCAGCCCCTTCGCGATCGCCGAAAGGGGCTTGCCGCATTCCTCCGGGGTGACCTCGCGCTCGTGGAGCTGGACGCGGCCGCTCGAGGAAGCGAGGTCGGCGATATAGTCGGCGATATGGGCGCCGTGGGTCGAGCCGGCGAGCAGCAGGCCGGCGAAGCTCACCGGGTTGATCACGGTGGTGGCGCCGGCCTGGCGCGCCAGCCTCTCATTGTCTTCGTTGCGGACCGCCACGCTGATGTTGAGCCCGGGGGCGAGGTGGCGCGCGGTCAGGGTGATCAGGATCGAGGTGTCGTCCCTGCCCGCGGAGACGACCAGCGCCCTGGCCCGGTCGATATGGACGGCCGCCAGCGTCTTGTCGCGAGTGGCGTCGCCCTGGAGGACGGCGCAGCCCAGCGCTTCCGCGCGCTCGAGCGATTCCGCCTCGCAATCGATGACGACGATGTTGGACGCAAGGGTGCCGCGGGCGATCAGCTCGTCGACCGCTTCGGAGCCGCTCGTGCCGAAGCCGGCGACGACGATATGGTTGCTCAAGGTGCGCTGAAGCCGTGCCATTTGCCATTTGTCCCATGTCCGGCGGAATACGAAGGTGTAGGCCGTGCCGATGAAGATCAGCACGAAGAATATGCGGATCGGAGTCACCACCAAAGCGTCGAACATGCGGGTATGGTCGGCGACCGGCACGACGTCGCCATAGCCAGTGGTGGTGATGCTGATCATGGTGAAATAGACGACGTCGACGAAGCTGACATGGCCGTCGAGATTGTCTCTCAGGCCGTCGCGCTCGAACCAGTGGACGGCGATCGCGAAGGTCAGCAGCCCGAGGACGAGCGCGACGCGCCAGCCGATCTGCACCCAGATGGGAAGCGGGCTCTTGCGCCGCAGCGTCGGCCGGTCCGGCGTGCGCGGGCGCAGGCGCAGGACCGCTGGGACGCGCATCAGGGGTAGAGCGCCTTGAGCCGGCCAAGCGACTCGTCGTGCGTCAGATCCAGGTGGAGCGGGGTCACGGCGACATAACCATCGGCTATGGCTTCGAGGTCCGTGGCGTGGCCGGGCGTGTGGATCATCGGGCCCAGGCCGAACCAGTAATAATCGTAGCCGCGCGTGTCGGTGCGCCGGTCGATCTTGAGCCGGCCGTAATCGCGCAGGCCCTGGCGGACGACGCGGACGCCCTTGACCTTTTCGGGCGCCAGGGCGGGGAAGTTGACGTTGACCAGGGTGCGGGTCGCCATCGGGGTTTCGATCAGCGGGGCGAGCACGCGTGCCGCCCATGCCTCGGCGGCGGCGAAGGGGACCGTGTCGCCCATGCCTTCGCGCGCATAGCTCTGGCTGAGCGCGATCGAGGGGATGCCGGCGAGCGCCCCTTCCATCGCCGCCGATACGGTGCCCGAATAAGTCACGTCCTCGCCGAGATTGGCGCCGCGATTGACGCCGGAGAGGATGAGGTCGGGCGCCATCTCCTTCATGATATGGGCGAGGCCCATCATCACCGCGTCGGTCGGCGTGCCGGTAACGCAGAAGCGGCGCTCCCCCAGTTTCCTGAGGCGGACGGGGACAGTCAGGGTCAGCGAATGGCCGGCGCCCGATTGCTCCTCGGCGGGCGCGACGATCCAGATGTCGTCGGAAAAAGTCCGGGCGATCTTCTCGAGGACCTTGAGCCCGGTCGCGTTCACGCCGTCGTCGTTGGTGAGCAGAATGCGCATCGTCGGCGCTATGCCGGGACGGGTCGGACGCGGCAACCAAGTTCGCGCCCGCGGCGTTCTCCAGGAAACAGAAAATGGAGCGCGCGATGCAAGTTCCCCACGACAGCGTCATTCTGGTCGCGGACGGCCGCAAGAGCCTGTTCTTCCGCAACCACGGCGATGCCGAATCCCCCAACCTCATCGTCGAGGAGAAGGAGACGCATCCCAATCCTGCCCATCACGAGCAGGCCAGCGACCTGGCCGGCCAGTCCGCAAAGACCGTGGACGGCCGCGGCGGCTCGATGGAGGAGGTGGATTTCCATCAATTGGAGGAGGATCGCTTCGCCGCCGACACCGCCGCCATGCTGAAGGAGCGGGCACTGCGGAACGACTATGCCGCGCTGGTGGTGGTGGCGCCGCCGCGGACGCTCGGCGAGCTGCGCAAACATTATCACAAGGAGGACGAGCGGCGGCTGGTCGCGGAGCTGCCCAAGGACCTCGTCAACCTGCCCGTGCCCGAGATCGAGAAGATCCTGCAGAATTCCTGACGGGCGGCTGACCGCCACGGAAAAGGCCCCGCCCGGACGGACCGGGCGGGGCCTTTCCTGGTCCCGTTGAATTGTGGCTTAGGCGTCCTTCTTCCGGCCCAGGCGCTTGCGCGCGACCAAGGTCGCGGCGGCGGCGCCGAACAGGAGGATCATCGGCGGCGCCGGCACGTGCGTTCCCCCGGTTGAGCCGGACGAGCCGCGCGACGAGGAGCCGCCGCTCGACGAGCTGGAGCCGCTGCTCGAGCCCGAGGAGCTGCTGCTCGTGGACGACGAGGAGGAGCTGGAGCCCGAGCTGGAGCCGCTGGTGCTGCCCGAGGACCCGAAGCTGCTCGAACCGCTGGTCGAACCGCTGGCGCCGGAGCTCGTCGAGGTCGACGCGCCCGAGCTGGTCGAGCTGGTCGAGCTCGAGCCGCCATGGCTGGAGGAGCCCGAGGAGCCGTGGCTCGACGAGCTCGAAGAACCGTGGCTCGAGCTGCCGTGGCTCGAGCTGCCGTGGCTGGACGAGCCGTGGCTCGAAGAACCGTGGCTGGAGCTGCCATGCCCCTTGCTGGACGAACCGTGGCCCGACGAGCTGCCGTTCTGGTTCTGATTCTGGTTCTCGTTCTGATTCTGGTTTTGATTCTGGTTCTGGTTCTGGTTCTGGTTTTGATTCTGGTTTTGGTTCTGGCTGTTGCTGTTGTTGTTCTGGACGGTGACGATGGTGCCGCCGCTGCTCGACGAGCTGCCGCCGAAGAAGCCGCCGGAGAAGAAGCCGCCGCCGAAGCCGAAGCCGCCGCCCGAGGAGCCGCCGACCACGACCAGGCCGCCGCCGCCGCCGCCGCTCGAGGCCACCGCCACCGGGGGCGGGGGAGGCGGCGCGAACACCGGAGGAATGATCGTGCGGGTCACCGTCTGCGTTGGGGCGGCGCAGGCCACCCGCCGCACGGTGCGCCGGACGACGCGCCGGTGCGAGCCGGATGCGCGGCGGACGTAGCCGCCGGAGCGCCGGACATGAGAACGCGTCTCGGTCTGCTTGACCGCAGCCGACCGCGAGGGCGGATTTTCCACGGCATGGACCGCGCCGCCGCCGATGATCGCACCACCGCACGTGCAAGCGCAGAGTTTCGCCAGAGCCATTCTTACCGACATAACAGCATCCCTGTTCCAGACCGTCCGGTTGGATGGAATTTGGGCCTGGGCCCGCATTCATCGCCGGTGCGGCCTAGCGAGCAGATGCAAACGATCTCTTTAAGCGCAAGCTCGTTTACCATCTTGATGCCCGAAAAGCCCCGGATTCCGGTCGTTTGGACGGCTTCCGTCCCATAACTGAACAGCTTCCGCGGGGGCGTGAACGCGCATCGCCCGCCGATTTTTCGAAAACCCGGTTAACGAAACCGCGCGGACGCTCCACGTCCCCCGATTCGCGGCCGCGGCGCTTCAAGGAGCGGCGCCGTGGAAATATCTCGCTTCCGAAACGATACGTCATGCTTTTTTTCACCCGCTTTGAGTGACTTGTGCTTGCATATTGGCATGGCTATAGGCGCGCTGGGGTGGGAGGCTTAAATTACGGGCACAGATTCGCCCCCGCCCCAGGTTCGGACCCCCGGTTTCAGCCGGGAGACGGGAGTGGAGGGGTAATGGCTACGCTTCATAGTGACGCTTTGAGTCAGCAGCTGGCGGGCGGCTATCGCCCCACCGCCAACGAAGAATTCATGAATAATGAGCAGCTTGCCTATTTCCGCATGAAGCTGCTCGCCTGGAAGGACGGCATCGTCAGGGAATCGCGCGAGACGATGACCGCGCTCGCCAACGGCCCGATCCAGGAGGCCGACCTTACCGACCGCGCGTCGAGCGAGACGGATTGGGGAATCCATCTTCGTACCCGCGACCGCCAGCGCAAGCTGATCGCCAAGATCGATTCGGCGCTGCGCCGCATCGACTCGGGCGATTACGGCTTTTGCGAAGTCACCGGCGAGCCGATCAGCCTCGCCCGCCTCGAGGCCCGGCCGATCGCGACGATGACGGTCGAGGCGCAGGAGCGCCACGAGAAGAACGAGCGGATCTCGCGAGACGACTGAATCCGGCAACTCCCGTCATTCCCGCTTGCGTGGGAATGACGACTCGATGGTATCGGACCCGGGAATCAAAACGCCGCCCCGGCGGGTCCGGGGCGGCCTGTGCGGATCGTCGGCGTCAGTGCGAGTCGCCGAGGCCGATCATCTCCTCTTTCACCTTCAGCTTTTCTTTCTTGAGCCGGGCGAGGGTCGCCATGTCTGGCAGTGGCCGCTGGCTTTCCTCGATGATCCTGGCTTCGAGGCCGGCATGCTTGGCCTGGAGGGCCGAAACGTGCGCCTGGTGCATTCTGCGCTCTCCTCTTCTTCGGTGCCGCGATCTAACCACGGAGAGGCGCTATTGTCTCCCCCGGGGACGGCGGTCCAACACATATGTACGACGCCTCACCGAAGGTTTAAGATGCGCGGCATCGAAAAGTGAGGAGCGAGGGAGACCCATGGAAGGGAACCACTCAGCCGCTCAGGATCCGGAGTCGCGACTCGCGACTTTGCGCACCGAGCATCGTGATCTCGACAGCGCGATCGAAGCCCTGAGCAACATGTCGACCAGCGACGACGTCCAGCTCGCCCGCCTCAAGAAACGAAAATTGAGGTTGAAGGACGAGATCAAGATCCTCGAGGACATGACCGTCCCCAACATCATCGCCTAGCCCCGGCGTTCGCAATTTCGCTGCGTCATCCTGACGAAAGTCAGGACCCATGAACACGGTGTTGGCTGGTTCTCGAAGTCCGTGTTCATGGATCCCGGATCAAGTCCGGAATGACGAATGTGGGATGCTCCCGACCGCCCCCGTCCGACCAACCCCGTCCGAAACGGGACGCGATTCACCTTCTTTTGTCGTTTGCGGCATCGCCGCCCTGTGGCATTCCGCCGTCATGCAGATGTCCATGGACCAGGGCCTGACCCCCAAGCTGATCGACGGCCTCTATGTCGAGGCGATGGTGCTCGCCGACGAGGCGCGCTCCTATTTCGACACGGGCGGCCGCGACGACCGGCTGGCGCTCGATCCGCTCGACCGGGTCGGCTTCTCCTGCGAATCGCTCAAGGTGACGACCCGGCTGATGCACGTCATCGGCTGGCTGCTCACCCAGCGCGCGGTCGCGGCCGGCGAGTTGAGCCGCGCGCAGGCGGGCGCCGCCGAGCGGCGGCTCGGCCCCGCGGCGGACACCGACCGGGCGCTGCTCGCCCGCCTCCCCGAAGCGGCCGCCGACCTCATCCGCGCCAGCGAGGAGCTTTACGACCGGGTCGGCCGGCTCGATCTGGGCCATGGCGCCGAGGATCAGGCGGGGAGCCCCGCGCGAAGCCTGCTCGGCCGGCTGCAAAGGTCGTTCTAACCTCGGCTCGTCATTCCCGCGAACGCGGGAATCCAGCCAGAGTCCGCACCTGATACCAGCACTTTCTGGATTCCCGCTTTCGCGGGAATGACGGGGGAGGTACGTGTTCGTGATGCTGTCCTACGAATTCCAGTACGGACCGAAGCTGATCGCGGGGCCGGGCGCGGCGCGGCGGCTGGCCGAGGTGCTGCCGCCCGGGCGCTGCCTGTTCGTGACCGATGCCAATGTCCGCGCTCTCGGGCTTGCCGGCCCGGTGCTCGACGCGCTGCCGGACGCGATGATCTTCGACGCGGTCGAGCAGGATCCCTCGCGCGAGACCTTGATGGCGGCGGTCGCGGCGGGGGAGGGGGCCGTCTCGGTGGTCGGCTTCGGCGGCGGCAGCCCGATGGATGTCGCCAAGCTCGCCGCCTATCTGATCGCAACCGGCGAGGATCTGGACGCGCTCTGGGGCGTCGGCAAGGCGATCGGGCGCAAGCTTCCGCTGGCCCTCGTGCCGACCACGGCGGGGACTGGCTCGGAGGCGACGCCGGTGACGGTGATCACCGTCGGATCGACCGAGAAGCGCGGCGTCAACAGCCCGGCTCTGCTCCCCGACTGGGCGGTGCTCGATCCCGAGCTGACCCTGAGCCTGCCGCGCGCGGTCACCGCGGCGACCGGGATCGACGCCATGGTCCATGCGATCGAGGCCTACACCTCGGCCCGGCTGAAGAATCCGATGTCCGACATGTTCGCGCGCAAGGCGATGCGGCTGATCTCGGACAATCTGCTGAAGGCCTGCGACACGCCGGACGACATCGAGGCGCGCGGCAAGATGCTGCTCGCCGCGCATCTCGCCGGCATCGCCTTCGCCAACGCGCCGGTGGCGGGCGTGCACGCGCTCGCTTATCCGCTAGGCGGCCATTTCCATGTGCCGCACGGCCTCTCCAACGCGCTGATGCTGACCCATGAGCTCGCCCACAACATGTCCGCGGCGATGCCGCTCTACGCCGAATTGGGGGCGATGCTCGATCCCGGCATCGCCGATCTCGGCCAGCAGGGGCGCGCGCAGGGATTCGTCCAGCATCTGGCGCGGCTGTCGCGTGCGACCGGCGTACCGCGGCGCCTGTCCGAGGTCGGCGTCGGCCCCGAGCATCTCGACCTGCTCGCCGCCGAGGCGATGAAGCAGGAAAGGCTCCTGATCAACAATCCCTGCCCGATCACCCAGGCCGACGCGCGGCGGCTCTACGAGGCGGCGCTTTGAGGCGGGCGGCGCTACGGGGACGGGCGGCTTATCCGGTGTGGCGCGAGGTCGCGACCCGCTGGGCCGACAACGACGCCTATGGGCACGTCAACAATGTCGTCCATTACAGCTGGTTCGACACCGCGGTGAACGCCTGGCTGATCGAGGCGGGCCTGCTCGACATCGAGAATGGCGACCCGATCGGCCTCGTCGTGGAGACCGGCTGCCGCTATGCGGGCGCGCTCGCCTATCCCGAGCCGGTCGAGATCGGACTGGGCGTCGAGCGGCTCGGCACTTCGAGTGTCAGCTACCGGATCGGCGTCTTCGCCAAAGGTGCGGAGGCGGCGGCGGCGGAGGGATTTTTCACACACGTCTATGTCGGGCGCGCGAGCCGGCGACCGGTGCCGCTGCCGGACGCCTGGCGGGCGAAGCTCGAAGCGATCGGGATGCGCGAGGGGTGAACGGCCTGCCCAGGGCGCAGCGGATCATGCTCGCGATGCTCTTTCTCCTGCTCGTTCTGGTGCAGATCCGGCAGCCTTTTCCGGAGGTCGCGCCGCTCCACCACATCCCGACCCTGCTGCTCCTCCTCGCCGCGCCCTTCGCGCTGCGGCGCTGGCCGCTGTCGAACGCGGCGGTCGGCTGCGCGGTCCTGTTCTTCGCGCTGCACACGATCAGCGGGCGCTACACCTATACCAACGTCCCCTATGACGCGCTCGCCGAAGCGCTGACCGGGCACAGGATCAGCGAAATCTTCGGCTTCACCCGCAACCATTACGACCGGCTCGTCCACCTCTGCTACGGCGTCCTCGCCGTGCTTCCGGTGAGCGAGGCGCTGCAGCGGCACGGCGGCGTCTCGCGGCGGCTCTCGCTCTACGTCGCGGTCGAGAGCGTGCTCGCGGTCAGCCTGCTCTACGAGCTGTTCGAATGGCTGCTGGCGCTCACCATGGCCGGGCCGGCGGCGGAGGCCTATAACGGCCAGCAGGGCGACATGTGGGACGCCCAGAAGGACATGGCGCTCGCCCTGTTCGGCGCGCTGATATCGGCGGCGGTGCTGCGGCTGAGGCGGGTCCGCTTGAGCGATTGATAGCATTATGCTATCAGTCGGCCATGGCACAGGCCCTGATCCGCAAGATCAGCGACGAGACGCTGGCCGATTATCGTGCGGCGGCGGCGGCAAAGGGCCGCTCTCTGGAGGCCGAACTGCGCGAGCTGATCGAGAAAAATCGCCCGGCGCGGGCGAAGGACAGCGCTGCATTGCTGGCCCTCTCCGAGCGGCTGCGGGCAGGGACGCCGGCCAGCGCCGCGCTCGTCGACAGCACGGAATATATTCGCTGGGCGCGCGATACGGATGCGGGCCGGTATTTGGGCGGCGGTTCCGACAATGCTGGTCGTTGACGCGAGCGTCGCGCTCAAATTCGTCACGCAAGAACCAGGAAATGATGCGGCGGCAGCGCTGCTAGCCGCTCCCGACCCCTTGATCGCTCCCGATTGGCTGCTCGCCGAATGCGCCAGCGGCCTTGCCAAGAAAGTCCTTACGGGCGGACTTCCACAAGCACAGGCCGAGGCGAGCTTTGCGGCTTTGCCGAAGTTCTTTTCGAGGTTGCACTCCGCAGTCGAGCTGGTGGAGTCCTCGCTCGATCTGTCATTGCGGCTCCGCCATGCCGTCTACGATTGCCTCTATCTGGCCTTGGCATTGCGGGAGGATGCAACGCTGATCACAGCCGACGCGAAATTCGAAAAGGCGGCGCGGCGAGGGGGTTTTACCTCGCGGATCCGATTGCTTCGCAAGAAGGGACGGAGCGGATGAGGGACCTGATGAAAGGCGGCTGCGCCTGCGGCAAGGTGCGCTACACGGCGACGGTCGAGAATGACGAAGCTTATCTGTGCCACTGCCGGATGTGCCAGCGGGCGACGGGAAGCATCCCGATCGCGTTCAAGAATATCGCCAGGGCGGACGTCGTCTGGGAGAGCGGGCCGGACTGGTTTGAAAGCTCGCCGATCGCGCGGCGGCCTTATTGCGCGGGCTGCGGCACCTCATTGGGCTTCGAATTCCCCGACAGCGACAAGATGGATTTGACGGTCGCCTCGTTCGACGAGCCGGCGCGCTTCCGGCCTGTCCACCATTTCGGGGCGGAATCGCTGCATCGCGCCTGGATCAATACCGAAGGGCTGCCGGAATATCGGACCGACGAGCACAAGCCTTTGGTCCAGCGCTGGATGGACGCGGTCGGCAAGATGCCGGACTGAGCCGATCCGACCCGAGTGAATATCGTTTCATATGCGCTTCCACCATCCCGCCATACCGATCGTGCTGACCGCTCTGCTGATCGATTCGATCGGCTTCGGAATCGTGCTTCCGGTGCTGCCCGGCCTGATCGTCGAGCTCGGCCAGGTGAGCCTCGCCGAAGCGACCCGGATCGCGGGCTATATGCTGGTCGCCTATGCCGGCGCGCAATTCTTCGCCGGGCCGGTGCTCGGCAATCTGGGCGACCGCTTCGGGCGGCGGCCGGTGCTTCTCTTCTCGACCGTCGCCTTCGCGCTCGATTATCTGCTGATGGCGGCGGCGCCGACGCTCGCCTGGCTGTTCCTCGGAAGGCTGGCCGCGGGGATCGCCGGCGCCACCTACGGCCCGATCAACGCGGTGATCGCCGACGTGACTCCTCCCGACAAGCGCGGTGCGACCTTCGGGCTGATGGGCGCCGCCTTCGGGATGGGCTTCATCCTTGGACCGGCGATCGGCGGGCTGATGGCCGGGATGGGCACGCGCGCCCCCTTCATCGCGGCGGCGGTGCTGGCGGCGCTGAACGCGACCTGGATCTTCTTCCGCCTGCGCGAGACCCTGCCCGAGGACAGGCGCCGGCCGTTCAGCTGGCGGGATTCGCACATCTGGGGCGCGTTCAAGCCGCTCTTCCACGCGGGCGGCGCGGCGCCGCTGCTGGTCGCCGCCTTCCTCTGGCAGGTCGGGCATATGGTCTATCCGGCGACCTGGGCCTTCTGGGCGGAGCTCGCTCTGGGCTGGGACGCGCGGGCGATCGGCTGGTCGCTCGCCGCGACGGGCCTCGCCATGGGTCTCGCCCAGACCCTGGTCACGGGGCGGATGATCGCCCGCTTCGGCGAGGCGCGGACGGTGGTGATCGGCATGGTGGTCGGGGGCTTGAGCTTCCTCGCCTACGTCTTCGTGACGCAAAGCTGGATGGTCTATGCGATCATCGCGGTGGGTGCGCTGCAGGGGCTGGTCTATCCGTCGATGAACGCGCTTTTGTCGAGGATGACCGATGGCTCGCATCAGGGCGCATTGATGGGTGGCATGGCGAGCATCGCCAGCCTCGCCGCGATCATCGGCCCGCTGGCGACGACCCAGGCGCTCGCTTTCGGCGCCGAGCGCGGGGTCCCCGGCGGCGCCTTCCTGCTCGCCGCCTTGCTCACCGGCTCGGCCTTGGCCATCATCCTCATCGGCGTGGTGCGGCGGCTCAAGCCCGCCGGGGAGAGCGAATGAAGATCGAGACCCATCAATTCGCGGCCGCGGACGGGACGAAGCTTGCCTGGCACGAATCGGGCGAGGGGCCGCCGGTCGTGCTGCTGCACGGCCTGTTCTCCGACGCCCAAACCAACTGGATCCGCTTCGGCCATGCCGCCGAGATTGCAGGCCGCGGCTTCCGGCTGGTCATGCCCGACCTGCGCGCGCATGGGCAAAGCGGCAAGCCCCACGATCCCGCTTTCTATCCGCCCGACATTTTGGCCGACGACGGCCTCGCCTTGATCGCGCATCTCGGCCTCGAGGATTACGACCTCGGCGGTTATTCGCTGGGTGCGCGAACGGCAGTGCGGATGGTCGTGATTGGCGCGCGGCCGAAGCGCTTGATCGTCAGCGGCATGGGGCTCACGGGCCTGCAATTCACGGGCCATCGCGCCGAGCATTTCAAGGCGATCCTGACCGGGCTCGGCGGCCACGAGCGCGGCTCGCCCGAATGGATGGCCGAGGCCTTCCTCAAGACCACCGGCGGGGACCCCGAGGCGCTGCTCCCCCTGCTCGATTCGTTCGTCGACACGAGCGAGGAAATGCTGCGCAGCATTTCCATGCCGACCTTGGTGCTGAGCGGGACCGAGGACGACGATAACGGCTCTCCCGAGGCGCTCGCGGACTTGTTGCCGCAGGGCGAATATGCCGCCGTGCCGGGCAATCACATGAGCGCCGTCACCAGGCCCGATCTCGGCCGCGCAATCGCCGATTTTCTCGCCCGTTGACCGGCCCTCCCGGCGGGTCCATTAGCGCGACGCGAGAACAGAAAATACGAGGGATGTCCGCCATGAAGTCCACCGTTTCCTTGCTTGCCATCGCCGTCGCCGCCTGCCTGACCGCTAGCTGCGCTACCACCAACGCCGGCAACACCGCGGAGGCCGCGGCAGCCCCGGCCGATGTCGCCGCGGCCCCCGAAGCGGCGACGCCGACCGCGGCCGAGGCCGACGCCTTCGTCGCCCGCGCGGAGCGCGAGCTCGGCGAGTTCATCGTCATCTCCGCCCGTGCCCAGTGGGTCAACGCCACCTACATCACGCCCGACACCGACGCGCTCGCCGCGCATTTCGGAACGATCGGCACCGAGATGGGCGTGCGCTTCGCCAACGAGGCGGCGCGCTACGCCAACGTTCCGGATCTGAGCTACGACACGCGCCGCAAGCTCAACCTGCTGCGCAGCTCGCTGACCCTGCCGGCGCCGACGACGGCGGGCGCCGCCGCCGAGCTCAATCGCATTTCGACCGACCTCTCCTCTCAATATGGCCGCGGCCGCGGCACGATGGGCGGCCAGACCCTCACGGGCAACGAGATCGAAGCGCGCATGGGCACGGTCCGCAATCCCGCCCAATTGCGCGAGATGTGGACGAGCTGGAACGACAATGTGGGCGCGCCGATGCGCCCCCAATATACGCGCATGGCCGAAATCTCGAACGCCGGCGCGCGCGAGCTCGGCTTCCCCGACACCGGCGCGATGTGGCGCTCGCGCTACGACATGACGCCGGCCGAGTTCGAAGCGCTCACCGAGCGGCTGTGGAACGAGGTCAAGCCGCTCTACGACGAGCTTCACTGCTTCACCCGCGCCGGCTTGAACCGCACCTACGGAAACGAGGTCCAGCCCGCCACCGGCCCGATCCGCGCCGACCTGCTCGGCAATTTGTGGGCGCAGGAATGGGGCAATATCTACGACGTGGTCGCGCCGCCCAGCCGCGGCCAGCCGCCCTACGACCTGACCCAATTGCTCACCCGCGCCAATTACACGCCCGAGCGCGTGATCCGCACCGCCGAGACCTTCTTCACCTCGTTGGGCTTCGCGCCGCTGCCGGCGACGTTCTGGGAACGCTCGATGATCACCCAGCCCCGCGACCGCGAGGTGATCTGCCACGCCTCGGCTTGGGACGTCGACAATCTCGAGGATCTGCGAATCAAGATGTGCACCCGCGTCAACGGCGACGATTTCGTCACCGCGCATCACGAGCTCGGCCACAATTTCTACCAGCGCGCCTATAACCGCCAGTCGACTCTCTATCTAGACAGCGCCAATGACGGCTTCCATGAGGCGATCGGGGACACCATCGCGCTCTCGGTGACCCCCGAATATCTGGTCCAGATCGGCCTGCTCAGGCAAAACCAGATGCCGAACGAGGAGCAGGACCGGGCATTGCTGCTCCGCCAGGCGCTCGACAAGATCGCCTTCCTGCCCTTCGGCCTGCTCGTCGACCGCTATCGCTGGGGCATCTATTCGGGCCAGATCGCGCCGACCGAATATCAGGCGGCGTGGGACCGGATGCGGCTTCAATATCAGGGCATCGTCCCGCCCAGCCCGCGCACCGAGCGGAATTTCGACGCCGGCGCCAAATATCACGTGCCGGCGAGCGTGCCCTATACGCGCTACTTCCTCGCCCGCATCCTCCAGTTCCAGTTCTACAAGGCCGCCTGCGACATGGCCGGATGGCGCGGGCCGCTGCACCGCTGCTCCTTCTACGGCAATCGCGAGGTCGGGCGGCGGCTGAACGCGATGCTTGCGATGGGCGCCTCGCGGCCCTGGCCGGACGCGCTCGAAGCCTTCACCGGCAGCCGCGAGATCAGCGCCGAGCCGATGGTCGAATATTTCCGGCCCCTGCTCGGCTGGCTGCGCGAGCAGAACAGGGGGCGCAGATGCGGCTGGTAATCCTCGGCCTTTCGCTGGCGCTCGCAGGGTCGGCCCCGCTCACCTTCGCCGTCGCGCAAAGCCCGGTCACGACTCAGCCGCTCGCGGCCGGCGAGGTGCTGGTCGAGATCAACGCCATGGGCTCGATCTCTACCCGCGCGGATTCGGCCAGCCTGTCGGCCTCGCTCAGCGGCTCCGGCGATACCGAAGCGGCCGCGCGCACCGCCACCGAGGCCCAGGCTCGCGAGCTCAGGACCATGCTTCGCGCATTCGGAATCGCCGACGCCGACATTCGCGTCAGGCCCATCACCACCGGCACGTCGCCGGCGCCGGCGCCGGCGGAAATGGGCTATGGCGACATGAATGCCGTCACGGCGGATATGAACATGGCCATGACCATGGACGAGGGGAACACCGCTTATGCCATGGAGGATGTGCCGCCGCCCCCCGCCGCCTACGGCCAGACCACCGTGGAAATCGTGGTCCGCAACATGGACCGCGTTCCTGCGGTGCAGCGCGCCTTGATGGAGCGCGGCGTTTTCAGCTTGGGCTTTCGCGGCACGACCTACGCGCTGGCGGATTCCGGCGCGGCGCGCCGCGCCGCGCGTGCGCAGGCGATGCAGCAGGCGCGGGCCGATGCCGAGAGCTACGCCGCCGCGCTCAACATGCGGGTTGTGCGGATCGTGCGCATCACCGAGCGGATCGGGCTCGACGGGCTCAGCCTGTTCGTCAGCGAAGCCAGTTCGATGACAAGGCTGTTCGCCTCGCAGGTGTTCAGCGGTCCCGAAGTCCTGACCATGGCTGTGGTGGGCGTCGATTTTGCGCTGGCGCCGCGCTGAGGGCGACGGTGATGTTGGTAATGCTGGCATTGCTCGCCGTTGCGGCTCAGCCCGGCCCGGCGCCCGCGCAGCCGCCGCGCTTCGATGCGGCGGCGCCGGAAAACCGGCAGGTGCTGCCGGCCTTCAGCTATGAGACGGTCGAGCCCGTTCTCACCCAGATCGGCGCGCGGTTCGAACGGCAGATCAGCGGCGAGCGGCCGGCTCTGCTCGTCACCTTCGCCAACGGCCGGCGCGCGGCGATCCTGTTCGGCGCGTGCCAGGGGTCCACGTGCAAGGCGATCTCGGTGCAGGCGGTGTGGAACCGGCCTGCGGACCTGCCGCCCGAGCGGCTCGGCGCCGGCCTTCATGCCTTCAACCAGCGCTACGGCTTCGCCCGCGCCTTCGTCACCTCGGACGGACGGCCGACGCTGCAGCGCTACCTGGTCGCCGATTTCGGCTTCATCCGCGGCAATCTCGCGGTCGAGCTGCTCGCCTTCGCGGGTCAGGTCGACCGATTCGTAAGCGAGGTGCTGCGCGCGCCCGCGGCTTCGGCTCCCGCGCCTCCCGCCCGCTAGTTTCCCGGCGAAGGGCGGGGTCCAGTCCTTCCGCCCGTGCCGCTGGGCCCCGGCCTTCGCCGGGGACCAGGTTTAGAGTTGCGCCGAGAGGAACTCCGCGCTGGAGACCGAAAACGCGCCCGGCTCCTCGACGTTCAGTTCGCTGACCACGCCATCGTCGACGATCGCCGACCAGCGCTGGCTGCGCTTGCCCATGCCGAATTTGGAGAAATCGGCCGACAGACCGAGCGCGTCGGCGAAGGCGCCGCTGCCGTCGGCGAGCATGGTGACCTTGCCCTCGGCGCCCGATTGCGCGGCCCAGGCCTGCATGACGAAGGCGTCGTTGACCGCGACGCAGGCGATCTCGTCGACGCCCTTGCCCTTCAGCTCGTCGGCGCGCTCGATATAGCCGGGCAGGTGGCGCGCCGAGCAGGTCGGCGTGAACGCGCCGGGGACGGCGAACAAGGCGATCTTGCGGCCGGCGAAATAATCGTCGCTCTCGATCGGCTGCGGCCCGTCGGGGCCGGCCTTTATCAGAGTCGCGCTGGGGATGCGGTCGCCAACCTTGATCGTCATCTTGGAATCTCCTTCGAACAGGCGGGCCCCTTAGCAGGGGAGAATGGGGACAGTCACTAGTGACTGTCCCCGCGCCGCGCGCGTATAGAAGGGGCATGGACGCGCCGCGCTTCCTTTCCGGCCAGTTCCTGCTCGCCATGCCGGGCATTGGCGATCCGCGCTTCGACAAGGCGGTGATCGCGATGTGCGTTCATGACGAGGGGGGCGCGCTCGGCATCGGCCTCGGCCGCATCGCCCCCCGAATCGGCTTCCACGATCTCCTGAAGCAGCTCGATATCGATCCTGGCGAAGCGCCCAACGCAGCCATCCACGAGGGCGGGCCCGTCGATCCGCAGCGCGGCTTCATCCTGCATACGCCCGACTGGGGCGGCGCCGATTCGATCGACGTCGGCGGCCGCTGGGTGCTGAGCGCGACACTCGACATCCTGAAGGCGATCGCGGAGGGCAAGGGGCCGTCGCGCTGGGTGGCGGCCTTGGGCTATGCCGGCTGGGAGGGCGGCCAGATCGAGCGCGAGATGCTCCGCCACGGCTGGTTCGTCACCCCAGGCGACGCGAGCCTGCTCTACGATTGCAACGTCGAGACCCGCTGGGCCACGGCCTTCCAGGCGGCGGGGATCGATTCCCGCCTACTCGCGGCCGAATATGGGACGGCCTGAGCCGGTCGGCGGCGAACTCGACTGGGGATGGCGAAGCCTCTAGACGGGACGACAGATTTGGCGTGGGGCGGACCGCATGGCCTATTTGGACAGCGAATATGACGAGGTCGATTGGGAGCGGGCCGATTGGGAAGTCGACCTCTTTTTCTTCCGGTTCGACACGTCGCTGCTTCCGGGCGCTGTCCTTTCCGCGGCGTTGATCGCGCTCTTCCTCCTCTATCTGCCGGCCGGCATGCTCGACCTCGCTTTGTCCAGCGAGACGGTCCGCGAGGGGCGGGCCGGGACCTTGTTCACCCACATGGCGGCACATGGCGGACCGGGTCATTTATGGATGAACGTCGCGGCGCTCCTGGTTTTGAGCCGGATCCTGATTCGCCGCGTGGGCCTCGGCGCACGCGCATTGCTGGCCTGTGCCGCCTTGCTGATCCTGTCGGGCCTGTCGGGCGGGTTGCTGTTCCTCGCAATCAATCCATACGGCACGGTGCCGATGCTGGGAGCGTCAGGTGCGATTTGCGGCCTGCTGGGCTTTGCCGCGCGCATCGACCCGGAAAGCCGGGCGCTGGCTCCTCTCAGATCCGTCGCGGTCGGCCGTGCGCTGGTTGATTTCGCGAAATGGAATCTCGTCCTCTTTGTCGCATTGTATGTGCTGGTCTGGAGTTTGGGAGGAACGGGGGGTCTGGCGTGGGAGGCGCATCTCGGCGGTTTCGCGGTGGGGCTCCTCGCGGCACCGTTCTTCCTCGGCTGGGCTTCGCGCCACCTGGACGTCGAGGGGGAGCGATCACCGCATGCTGACGGCGGCGGTCGGGACGGCATAAGTGACTGAATCCGAATCCGTTCGTCGCTTTTAACCCCCCGCGTTGACACCTCGGTAACCACCCTCGTGAGACCTTCGAGTCGGCCGCGGCGCATCAGGCGCCGGGCCGAGTGAGTGGGGGATTGCCATGAGTGGACAAAGGACAAAGCGCGGCCTCTTCGCGGGCGCCGCATTGATGATGTGCGTCGCAACGCCGGCACAGGCGACGATGCAATGCTGGAACCCGACCCAGGTCGCGGCCGCTAAGGTCAGGGACCTGCAGTCGCGGCTGATGGTGGCGACGCTGCGCTGCTCGGCGATGGGCGTGGATGTAGCCGGGGCCTATAACCGCTTCCTCGCCGCCAACAGGAGCACGATCCAGGGCGCCAATGCGGTGCTGCTCGCCCAGTTCCAGACCGGTTTCGGGCGCCAGGGGCTGGTCCATTACGACCGCTTCGCGACGTCGCTCGCCAACATCTACGGCGACGATCCCACCAGCCCGGCCGTCTGCGGCGAGACGGTCGTGCTGGCCGAAGAAGCGGCCGCGACGAACGGCGACATCGACGCTCTGGTCGCGATCGAGGACCGGCTCGGCTTCGCCACCCCGCTGCCGGGTGGCCAGTGCAGCGTCACCTTCGCCTCCGCCGAAGGAAATTGAGCACATATAAAGATATCTTTATATTTGCATTCGAGGGCGGTCGCGGCTAGGGAACCGGCGCGCGACCGCCTTTTTTTGCCGGCGGTCTTTTCACTTTTCAGGAGACCGCACGTGGCGACCCAGCCCCAGACCTCGTCCAACGACTATGTCATCGCCGACATCGGCCTCGCGAGCTACGGCCGCAAGGAGATCGAGATCGCCGAGACTGAAATGCCGGGCCTGATGGCGCTGCGCGAGGAGTTCGGCGACTCGCAGATCCTCAAGGGCGCGCGGATCACCGGCTCGCTCCATATGACGATCCAGACCGCGGTGCTGATCGAGACGCTGACCGCTCTGGGCGCGCAGGTCCGCTGGGCCTCGTGCAACATCTTTTCCACCCAGGACCATGCCGCCGCCGCAATCGCGGCGACCGGCGTCCCGGTCTTCGCCGTCAAGGGCGAGACGCTCGAGGAATATTGGGATTATGCCGCGCGCATCTTCGATTGGGGGCAGGACGAGACCTGCAACATGATCCTCGACGACGGCGGCGATGCCACCATGTTCGCGCTGTGGGGCGCGCGCGTCGAGGCGGGCGAGGAATTGTTCGAGCCCTCGAACGAGGAGGAGGAGATTTTCGCGGCGACGCTGAAGCGCTTCCTCAAGGAGCGGCCGGGCTATTTGACGACGACGGTCGCCAGCATCAAGGGCGTCTCGGAGGAGACGACCACCGGCGTCCACCGGCTCTACGACCTCGCCAAGAAGGGCAAGCTTCCCTTCCCGGCGATCAACGTCAACGACTCCGTCACCAAGTCGAAGTTCGACAATCTCTACGGCTGCAAGGAGAGCCTGGTCGACGCCATCCGCCGCGCCACCGACGTGATGCTCGCCGGCAAGGTCGCCTGCGTCGCCGGCTTCGGCGACGTCGGCAAGGGCTCGGCCCAGAGCTTGCGCAACGGCGGCGCCCGCGTCCTCGTCACCGAGGTCGACCCGATCTGCGCCCTGCAGGCGGCGATGGAGGGCTTCGAAGTCATCACCATGGAAGAGGCGACCCAGCGCGCCGACATCTTCGTCACCGCCACCGGCAATGCCGACGTGATCACCCTGGATCACATGCGGGCGATGAAGAATATGGCGATCGTGTGCAATATCGGTCACTTCGATTCGGAGATCCAGATCGGCGCGCTCCAGAACATGAAGTGGACCGAGATCAAGCCGCAGGTCGACGAGGTCCAGTTCCCGGACGGCAAGAAGATCATCGTGCTTTCCAAGGGCCGCCTGGTGAACCTGGGCAACGCGACCGGCCATCCGAGCTTCGTGATGAGCTCCAGCTTCACCAACCAGACGCTCGCCCAGATCGAGCTTTGGACCGGCGGCGACAAATATAAGAACGACGTCTACGTCCTGCCCAAGCATCTCGACGAGAAGGTCGCCGCGCTCCACCTCGACAAGCTCGGCGTCAAACTCACGCAGCTCAGCCAGAAGCAGGCCGATTATATCGGCGTTCCGGTCGAAGGCCCGTTCAAGCCGGACCATTACCGCTACTGATCGCGGCTCAGAGGTCGAGCAAGGGACGCGGCGGCGGGAAGGCGAAGGGCCGCGCCCGGATCCAGCGCGAGGCGAGGCGCTTTTCGCCGGCGGTGACGGGCCGGCCCGCATGCTGGCTATAGTCGTCGGCGCGGCCGTCGGCGAGCGTGTTGCGGAACAGCAAGGCATCGCCTTTCTGGCCCTTGAAGCTGAGCCCGGTTTTCAGGAACAAGGTTTCGCCGCCCTCATAGTCCTGGTTGAGATAGACCAGCATCGTCAGGATGCGCTGATTGGCCTCGCCTGGGACCGCATCGAAATGCGGCTTATATTCCTGGCCCGGCCGGTAGCGCAGCACCTGCAGCGACTCGCCCTGGGCGACGCCGGTCCCGGTCGCTGCGGCGATGCGCCGGTTGAGGGCGTGGACCGCGGGGCCCTCGCGGAACAAAGCGAAGGACATGCCGTCCGATGTCCGCACCGGATTGCGATGCTGGCGGCCGGTGTGCGGGTCGATCACCACCGACGGCTCGAGCCAGGGCCGGGCCTCGGCGAACAGGAAGTCGCATTCGGCCGGGCTGAACAGCCCTGAGAACATGCCGACCCAGGGCCGATCGCTGAGCTTCTTCTCCGCGGGCCGCTCGAGCGGATCGCCCGACGGCGAGAGGCGCATCCGCTCGATCAGGTCGAGCTGCGCCGCCGCGCCTGGAAAATCATGGCTCCGCAATAGCCCAAGCGCGCCATGCCAATCGGCCGGCGCGCCGGTGCCGTTGCCGACGAAGGCGGCGTGAATGCGGGCCGCCTCCCGGTGGCCGGCCTGTGCGGCCCTGCGGAAGAGATCGCGCGCGGCGGCGAGATCGCGCCGCACGAGCTGTCCCGACAGGCGCCAGTTGGCGAGCGCGTAGAGGGCGTCGGGATCGGTGCCGGCCTGCGGCCCGGCGAGCAGGCGATAGGCTTCCGCGACCTTTCCGGCGGCGAGAAGAGCGTCGGCTCGCTCGGCGGGGGAGGGGCCTGCCATTGCTCTTCCTACCACCGGGCCGCGGTCAAAAAAAAGGGCCGGGGGATTTACCCCCGGCCCGATGTTCGGTTTCGCGTCCGATTAGAAGCGGGCGCGGAAGCCGCCGTAGAAGTTGCGGCCGCGGATATTGTAGATCGCGCTGCCCACGCCGGTTCCGGTGGAACCGAGCGGCGGCATCCGATCGAAGACGTTGTCCACGCCGACGAAGAAGTTGAGGTCCGGGCGACCCTCGCCGGTGCGGACGTTCCAGTCGAGCCGGACGTCGTGATAGTAGACCGCCGGGAACCGCTGCACGTCCGCCCAGTCCGCATCCTGCGGCGTGCGGCCGCCGAGGCTGTTGAAGTCCTCGTATGCGTTGACGAACATGTTGCTGATGTAACGCAGCTCGTAACCGAGCGTGAACTCCTTGTAGCTCAGGTCGACGTTCCAGCGGAACTCGTTCACCGGATCGCCCAGCTCGCCCAGCAGCCGGTTCTCGAAGGTCGGATCCGTCTGGTTCTGGAAGTTGCTGTTCTGCAGCTGGTGCGAGAAGATCAGGCGCGTGTTGAGGCGGCTGTCGGCACCGAGATTGGTGCGGTAGGCGACCTCGAAGTCGATGCCGCGCCGGACCCGCTTCGCGAAGTTGAGCGGAGCCTGGATCAGCGAGTTGCCGAGGATCTGGCCGGGGGTTTCGCCCAACGGACCCGGGCCCACGCCGCGGTAGCGCTGGAAATTCGCGCAGAACGGATTGTTGAGCGAGGGCTGGTCGTAGCAGGCATTGGCGATTGCCTGGGCGCCGAGCGCGACGATCACGCCCTCGACGGTGATGTTGTAATAATCGACCGTCATCGACAGGCCCGGGATAAAGCGCGGCTGTATGACCGCGCCGACCGTCCAGGAGTCCGAGACCTCCGCTTCGAGGTTCGGATTGCTGCCGCTGATCACCGGAAGCGATTGGGTCACGGCGGGAAGCGGCAGGAACGCGCCGATGTCCGCCTGGCAATTGGCTGCGCGGAACGTCGTGCCAGAGCCGATGGCGTTGGGGCTGCAAGGATCGACGAAGCCCGGCGCGAAGTTCGGCACCAGCGGGAAGCCCGTTTCCGAAACGTTCGGAGCCCGGACCGCGCGTCCGTAATTGCCGCGGAAGCGGATGTCGCGGATGGGCGCCCACTCGACACCGGCATTATAGGCCCAGACCGTGCCCGTGCCGCCGCCATAATCGGCGACGCGAGCCGCGCCGGAGACCGTCAGATTCTCGAAGAAGGGCGTGTCCCTCAACAGCGGGATCTGAATTTCGCCGAACAGCTCCTTCACTTCGAACGCGGGCGGGATGAAGTCCGGAATGACGACGTCGTTCGTCGTGCCGGTCAGTACGAAGTCGTCCTGCTCGAACGAGGCATTTTCACGCCGGTATTCGGCGCCGAGCGCGAACCGCACCGGGCCGCCGGGCAGCTCGAACAGCTGGCTCGAATCGCCGGAGACGAAGGCCGTGAAGACGAGCTGGTCCGTGGTGGCCCTGTTCGTCGTGCTGACGGTGAAATACTGGGCCGCGGCCGCATTGGCATCGCCGTTGCCGAACGGATTGTAGGGCACGCAGGCGGCGATGTCGGCCGCGAGACGCGCCTGGTTGAACGCGACTCCTGACGCCGCCAGACCTTGGGTGAAGGCCGTCGCGGCCGCCGGATCGAACTGCGAGCGGCACTGAATCTGGTTTGTGACCGGGTTGCGCCCGGCGTCCAGCGACAGCAGGAAGCGCTGCCGGTCCAGGAAGCCGTAGTCGGTGGTCGTTTCCTCCATCTTGCCGTAATTGACGGAGACTTCGTACGACCAGTCGTCGTTGAAGGTGCCGCGGGCGCCGCCGACGACTCTCCAGGTTTCGCGCCGGAAGAATTCGTCGCGAATGCCCGAATCGGCGAGCAGGCGCGAGGTGACGAAGCGATAGGTGCCGGCATTGATCGCCGCGATGTCGGCCGCGTTGAGCGGTCCGCCGATGCCCTGGCCGCCAAAGGTCGACCGGGCGGTGGCGCAGGACGCGGTGAGGCTGGTGTTGCAGCCCGAGGTGAGGATCGCGTTGGCCAGCGACGTCCGGTCCGCGGGATTGAGGAACGGATTGTCGAGGCGGATGCGCTCGCGCAGATCCAACTGGCCGAACGTGCCCTGGATGAACGACGGGCCGGCCGCCGAGCCCTGCGAATCGACGCGGACGAACTTGGCTTCGGCGAACAGCTCGAGGGCGTCGCTGAAGGTATAGTGGGCGAGCAGGTTGCCGTTGTAGCGCTCCATGAACGGCAGCACCGACAGGAGCCGGCCTTCGCGGCCGGTCTGGCCGTTGCCGCCGGCGATGCCGCCGATGATGCCCGCGCCGTAACGCGTGCCCGTCTGCGGAGTCAGACGGCCGTCGGCGGTGAAGACGAACGTGCAATTGTAGGGGCTGCCCGCATTGTTGGGCGGGCCGTTATTGGCGAGCGTTCCGACGCCGCACTGCGGGGCGCCGAACGGCTGGGTGATCGGAACCAGGCCGAAGCGATGGATGCTGGCGCTGCGGATGTCGCGGATGAAGACGCGGTCGGGGAAGTTGTCGCTGTTCTGCGGCAAGCCCGCCGAGTCACCGTCAACCACGCCGAAGCCGTTGACGAAGCGGAAATGCGGAATGTCGGAACCGAAGACGCGCTCCTGCCGGGCATATTCGGCATGCAGCGTGAGGTTGCCGCGGCCGTCCGCGAAGTTCATGCCGTACATGGCCGAAACATATTGGTTGGCGCCGTAGCCTTCTTCCGAGACGGCGGCATTGCCGCGGATCTGCAGGCCGTCGAAATCGCGGCGCAGTATGAAGTTGACGACGCCGGCGATCGCGTCCGAACCGTAAATGGCCGAATTGCCGCCGGTCACGATGTCGACGCGCTCGATCAGGTCGTTCGGGATGGTGTTGACGTCCGGGGACACCGCGTTGTTGAGAATGTCCGCGGCGACGTGGCGGCGGCCGTTGACCAGCACGAGGGTGCGCTGCGTGCCGAGGCCGCGAAGATCGAGCAGGTTGAGGCCCGCGATGCCGATGCCGAGGCCCGGATTCTGCTGGGCGAAGGTGCTGCGCAGCTGGGGCAGATCGTTCAGCGTGTCGCCGATGTTGGTCTGGCCCTGCTGGAAGAATTCCTCGCCGCCGATCGAGGTGATCGGGACGACCGAGTCGAGGTTGGGCCTGCGGATGCGCGAGCCCGTCACGGTGACTTCGTTCTGACTGCCCGCGGCCGCGCCGCTGCTGTCGGCGAGCTGGCAGGTGCCGGCGGCAGCCTGATCCGGCGTGCAGGCCTCGTCGTCCTGGGCTTGGGCCGGCGCTGCAAAGGCCAGCGACATGCCAAAGAGCGCAGCGGAGCCGATCGCGCTCGAGCTGAGCAGTCCAAACTTCTTCATTTATATTCTCCCCCAAAGAGAATGGGCACCAGGACGCCGGAGTGCGTCGGGTTGAGGTGCAGCCACAGCCCAGTTGTCGCGTCGTTTCAAGAAGATCGTGAGGGCGTTCATCGAAAGTTCAGCCAGTGTAGCCGTTTTGCAACATGTGCCGGGATGGGCCCGGGTGCCGCCTCTTGCCGCCTCTTGCCGCCTCTCGCCGCCTCTCGCCGCCTTGTCGCCGCCCCGTCGCCGCCGCGCGCGACGGCGGCAGATGTCTTCCGCTGGGCGGTGGTGCCGTCTAGACAGGCAGCGATGTCGACCTCCACGCCTCTGTTCGTCGCGATCCTGGCGCTCGCAGCCGGAGCCTGGCTGGCCGCCGCGCTTTGGGCGATCCGCCGCGGCCTGGGACGCGCGCGCGCGGCGGATGCGGTGGTGGACGAGCAGGCGCGGCTGGCGGCGCTGCTCGACGCCGGCCCGGCAATTCCGCTCCTCGTCGCCTCCGACGGCGTTATCGGCGGCTCCGCGCGGCTGGCCGGCCTGCTCGGCCTCGACGCGCTGCCGCCGCGCTGGATGGGCCTGTTCGGCGATGGCGCGCCGTTCGCTGCGGCGGAGGCGGCCGGCCTGACGCGCCATCTCGGCGAGGCGGCCTCGGGCGCCGTTTTTTCGCTGCTCTTGCGGCCGGCCGGATCGTCGCGGGTGCTGCGCGTCGATGGCGGCCCGGCGCCGGCGGGCTTCGGCGAGCGCGCCGCCGTGCTCTGGTTCATCGACGTCACCGAAGCGGACGCCGCCGCCGCCGCTCTGGCCGGCCGCCTCGAGCGCCGCTCGGCCGCGCTCGAGGCGCTGTCGGGCCTGATCGAGGCGGCGCCCTTTCCGATGTGGCACCGCGGACCCGATCTCGGGCTCGCCATGGTCAACGGCGCCTATGTCGCAGCGGTCGAGGGCGAGGACGCCGCCGCGGTCGGGCGGGGCGGCGTCGAGCTGATCGACGAGGCCGACGGCCCGGGCCCGCTCGGCGAGGCGGCGATCGTTCGCGACCAGCAGCAGGCTTCCTACCGGACCGTTCCGGCGACCATCTCGGGCGAGCGGCGGATGATGCAGGTGGTCGAGGTGCCGCTGGGCCCGAACGGGGTCGCCGGCTATGCGATCGACGTCGAGGACCAGGAGCAGGCGCGCGCCGAACTCTCCCGCTTCGTCCGCGCCCAGCGCGACATGCTCGACCGATTGTCGGCCGGAGTCGCCCAGTTCGGGCGTGACCGCGGCCTGATCTTCTTCAACCAGCCCTTCGCCAGATTGTTCTCGCTCACCGCCGACTTCCTCGCCGACCGCCCCGAATTCGACCGGGTGATCGACGCCATGCGCGAAGCGGGCAACCTCCCGGAGGTGCGCGACTTCCCCGACTGGAAGGAGGAGCACCGCCTCTGGTTCACCTCGGGCCTCGCGGCCGAGGAGGAGGATTGGCTGCTGCCCGGCGGCAAGCATCTGCGCGTCGTCGCCCAGCCTTTGCCCGACGGCGGCCTGCTGACCATCTTCGAGGACCGCACCGAGCAGGTCCAGCTCGCCTCGGCGCGCGACACCCTGCTGCGCGTGCGCACCGCCACCTTCGACAATCTGTTCGAGGCGGTCGGGGTGTTCGCCTCGGACGGCCGGCTCGCCCTGTGGAACAACCGCTTCAAGGAATTGTGGGGGCTCGAGGAGGAGCAGCTCGCCGGCCATCCGCGCGTCGACGCGCTGACGCCTCTGCTGGCGCCCAAGCTCAAGCGGGCGAGCCATGCCGGGCTGGTCCGCGAGCTGGTCAGGAGCGCCACGGTCGAGCGCAAGCAGCGGACCGGCCGCGTTTCCCTTATCGACGGCCGCGAGTTCGAGTTCGCCGCGGTGCCGCTCCCGGACGGCAATGCGCTGTTCACCATGCTCGACATCTCCGACAGCCGGAAGGTCGAGGCGGCGCTGCGCGAACGCAACGAGGCGCTCGAGGAGGCCGACCGGCTGAAGACCGCCTTCGTCTCCAACATGAGCTACGAATTGCGCACGCCCCTGACCTCGATCGGCGGTTTCGCCGAGATGCTCGCCGAGGGCTATGGCGGCGCGCTGCCGCCGGTCGCGTCCGAATATGTGACGGCGATTCTCGACAGCGTCATGCGGCTCGGCGTGCTGATCGACAACGTGCTCGATCTCACCCAGAGCGAAACCGGCAGCCTGCTGCTCGCCGAGGACGAGGTCGACCTCGCAATCCTGTGCGCGGACACCGTGGCCGGCGCGGAGGAACCGGCGGCGCGGGCGGGGATTGAGCTGGCGATGGAGGTCGAGCCCTCGGTCGGAATCGTCACCGGCGATCCGCGCCGGCTCGGCCAGGCGCTCGCCAATCTGATCAAGAACGCCATCTCCTACACCCAGGCGGAGGGGCGCGTCCTGCTTCGCGCGGAGGGCGACCGCGACGAGGCGCGGATCGTCGTCTCGGACAATGGCCGCGGAATCGCGCCCGCCGACCGGGCGCGGGTCTTCGACAGGTTCAGCCGTACGCAGGAGGGCCGCACCGGCGAGGAGGCGGCGGTGGGCCTGGGCCTGCCGCTCGCCAAGCAGTTCGTCGAGGCCCATGGCGGCTCCATCGAGCTGCAATCGGAGCTGGGTGAGGGGACGATTGTCACCATCCGCCTGCCGCGCACCGCCGAGCAGCGCGCCGAATGGCCGGTGGCGCAGGCCGCCAAATAGGGGATGGCCATCCTGCTCGCCGACGCGGACGCGACCGAGCGGTTCGGATCGGCGCTTGCGCCGCTGCTGCGCGCCGGCGACGTCGTCGCTTTGTCCGGCGCGCTCGGTGCCGGTAAGACGACGCTCGCCCGCGGCGTGCTGCGCCGGCTCGGCTTCGGCGGCGATGTCGCCAGCCCGACTTACCCGATCGTTCAGGCCTATGCGCCGCCCGAGACGCGGCTGCCGCTCTGGCACGTCGATCTCTACCGGATCGAACGCGCGGACGAGTTGGAGGAGCTCGGCCTCGACGAGGCGCGCGAGACCGCGGCGCTGCTGATCGAATGGCCCGAGCGGCTGCCCCGGCCCTGGCCGGACGCGCTGCGCCTGTCGCTCGAAGTGCGGGCCGGGGGCGCGCGCGCCTTGACAGCCGGGGTGCCGCCCGCTTGGGGGAGGCGATGGCCGCCCCGATGATTCCCCCTCCGCACGCGCCGGATTTCCTTAAGGCGCATGGCTGGGAGGGATGCGAGATCAGGCCGCTGGCCGGCGATGCCAGCTTCCGCCGCTATTTCCGAGTGCGCCATGGCGAGCGCAAGGCGGTGCTGATGGATGCGCCGCCGCCGCACGAGGATCCCGGCCCATTCGTCGCGGTCGCCCGCTGGCTCGCCGGGGCCGGTCTCTCCGCGCCCGCCATCCACGCCTCCGACCTCGACCGCGGCCTCGTCCTGATCGACGATTTCGGCGACGCCCGCCTGCGCGAGACGCTCGACGCGCTGCCTGAGCGCGAGGCCGAGCTCTACCGGCTGGCGGTGGACGTGCTGATTCATCTCCATGCCCAGCCGCCCATGGCGGGGCTGAGGCCGCACGGGGTCGAGCAGTGGCTGTCCGAGCTCCAGCTCTTTCCGGACTGGTATTGTGACGCGTTCGGCCTCGACGTCGATCGCGACGCCTATCGGAGCGCCTGGCGGGCGGTGCTCGAGCCGGTCTCCGGAGACGGCGCCGGGCCGGTCACCGTGCTGCGCGACTACCATGCCGAGAATATCATGCTGGTCGAGGGGCGCGGGGGCATCGCGCATTTCGGCCTGCTCGACTTCCAGGACGCGGTGATCGGCCACCCGGCCTACGATCTCGCCTCGGTGCTCGAGGATGCGCGCCGCGACGTCAGCCCCGCGGTCGAGCGCAACATGCTCGACCATTATATGAAGGAATCCGGCCAGGGCCCTGACTTCGAACGCGCTTATTGGGTGCTGGCTGCGCAGCGCAACACCCGCATCCTGGGTGTTTTCACACGACTGTGGAAGCGCGACGGCAAGCCCCTCTACACCGCCTACCAGCCGCGCATGTGGGGCTTGCTCGAACGCGATCTGGCGAAGCCGGCGCTGGCCCCGGTCCGCGCCTGGTTCGACGAACATGTGCCGGAAGCGAGCCGCGCCGCCGCCTGGACCAAGGCGCCGGCGGCATGAGCCGCTACAGAAAGCCGCTCGCGCTCCGGCCCGATCCGCACGCTTCGGTGCCGTCGACTGCGATGGTGATGGCGGCGGGCCTGGGCAAGCGCATGCGGCCGCTGACCGCGACCCGGCCCAAGCCGCTGATCGAAGTGGCCGGACGCGCGCTGATCGATCATGTCCTCGACCGGCTCAAGGCGGCGGGCGTCGCCAAGGCTGTGATCAATCTCCACTATCTCGCCGGCGCGCTCGAAGCGCATCTCAAGAACCGGGTCGAAGGGATTGAGATTGCGACCTCAGACGAGCGAAAGCTGTTGCTGGAGACGGGCGGAGGCCTGCGCCATGCGCTGCCGCTGATCGACTCCGATCCCTTCCTCGTCGTCAATGCCGACAATCTTTGGGTCGACGGGCCCGTCGATAGCTTGCGGCTGCTCGCCTCGGCCTGGGACGATGCGCGGATGGACGCGCTGCTGCTGCTGGTCCCGCACGCCCGCGCCAATTGCCATGGCGGCCGCGGCGACTTCCACATGAACGCGGCGGGCGCGCTGAAGCGGCGCAAGTCCAACGGCGTCGCGCCCTTCGTCTATACCGGGATCCAGATCGTCTCGAAGCGCCTGTTCGAAGGCGCGCTTCCCGACGGGCCCTTCTCGACCAACCTGCTATGGAACCGGGCCATCGCGGCCGGACGCTGCTTCGGCGCGGTCCACCAGGGTCTGTGGTTCGACATCGGCCGGCCGGAGAATATCGCCCGGACGGAGGCGATTCTCGAGGCGGCTTGAGTCAGGAAGAAGGGCAGGGCCTTCGACAGGCTCAGGCCGAACGGTGTTTCCAATGCTTTTCCGCTCCGTTCGGGCTGAGCCTGTCGAAGCCCATTCCTTCCCTTCGTCGCGACGGCTAGAGTCCCGCCGGTGACTCCGAAGGTCTTCACCATCCCCCCGCACCGCGCCTTCGCCGATGCCTTGGCGGCGGGGCTGATCGCGCTGCACGGGCGCGGGAAGACCGGGCTCGCCAAAGGCATCGTGCTCGTCCCCAACAATCGCGCCGCGCGGGCGATCCAGGATGCGTTCGTGCGCCGCTCCGGCGGCGGCCTGCTGCTGCCCCGTCTGGTGCCGGTCGGCGACCCCGAGCTCGACGAGCGGATCGGCGGGATGTTCGAACCTTTGGGCGAGGCGCCGGTCCCGCCGGCGATCGAGCCTGCGCGGCGGCTGATGCTGATCGGCCGGCTCGTCCAGCGCCACCGCGGCTGCGACGCCCCCGAGGCGCTGCGCCTCGCCGCGGACCTGGCGCGCACGCTCGATCAATTGCTGATCGAGGAGGTCGATCCGGCGCGCCTTTCGAGCTTCGCGGCGGAGCTGCCGGAGCTTTCGCTCCACTGGCAGAAGTCGCTCGACCAGCTCCAGCTGATCCTCGGCGACTGGCCGGCCTTGTTGAAGGCGAGCGGCCGGATCGACCTCGCCCGGCGGCGCAACCTGCTGTTGAACGCGGTCGCCGGGCGCTGGCGAATGCGGCCGCCCGCGGGCTTCGTCTGCGCCGCCGGCATCACCACCGCCGCGCCCGCCGTCGCGCGGCTGCTCGGCGCGGTGGCGCGGCTGCCCGAGGGTATGGTCGTGCTGCCGGCCCTCGATCTCGCTCTGCCCCAGGCGGAATGGGAGGCATTGGGCCCGCACCAGCCCGAAGAGGCGGGCGGACGCAGCCCGCCGTCGATCGAGACCCATCCGCAATATCAGCTCAAGCTCCTGCTCGACCGGATGAGCGTTGGGCGGGGCGAGGTCGAGCGCTGGCGCTGGGGTGGGGGCCGTGACGCGCCGGCCGCGCGCAGCCGCGCCATCGCCCACGCCATGGCGCCCGCGCGCTTCACCCGGAAATGGCAGGGCCTCAAGCCCGCCGAGCGGCGCCTCACCGGGGTGCGCGCGCTCGAGCTGGCCGATCCGGCCGAGGAGGCGCAGGCGATCGCTTTGGCGTTGCGCGAGGCCCTGGAGGAGCCGGGGCGGACCGCGGCATTGGTCACCCCCGACCGCGCGCTCGCCCGCCGAGTCTCGGCGCACCTCAGGCGCTGGGGGATCGAGGCCGACGACAGCGCCGGCCGGCCGCTCTCGCAGACTCCGCCCGGCACGCTGCTGCTGGCGGCGGCGAACGCGGCGGCGGAGCGATTCGCGCCAGTCGCCCTGCTCGCTTTGCTCAAGCATCCGCTCGTCATGTCGCTGGGCGACAGGCTTGGCTGGCTCGACGGGGCGCGGCTGCTCGACCGGATGCTGCGCGGCCCCCGCCCGGCGGCGGGGCTGGACGGCATTTCCGCGCATCTCGCCCAAGCCGGCGGCCGCGACGCCGAGCTGCGCGAGGCGGCGGCCGGCTGGTGGGAAGACGTCGTGCCCCTGCTGCGTCCGCTGGAGGCGGCGGCGGGGGAGGGGGCGAGCCTTGCGGGCCTGCTCGGCGGCTTGCGCGAGGCCGTCACCACGCTGGCCGCCGCCGCCGCCTGGTCGGGCACGGCCGGGCGCGCCGCCGCCGAGACCATCGCCGACCATGAAGCGGCGGCGGCGGAGGGGCCGGAGCGGATGGGGGCGGCGGCGCTCCCGGCCTTGCTCGAAGGGCTGCTGGCGGAGGTCGCCGTGCGGCCGGCTTACGGGCAGCATCCGCGCCTCTCCATCTGGGGCCTCATCGAAGCGCGGCTCCAGCATGCCGATCTGCTCGTCCTCGGCGGGCTCAACGAGGGGACCTGGCCCGCTCTGCCGGCGCCCGACCCCTGGCTGGCCCCGCGGCTGCGCGCCGAGCTCGGCCTGCCTTCGCTGGAGCGGCGGATCGGCCTCGCCGCGCACGATTTCGCGACCGCTTTGGGCGCGCCGCGCGTGCTCGTCACCCGCGCCCGGCGCGACGCGCGCGCGCCCGCCGTCGCCTCGCGCTTCTGGCTGAGGCTGGAGGCGATGACCGGCGGGCTGACCCGCTCTCCCGAGCTATGCAAATGGGCCCGCGCGATCGACCAGGCGGATGCCCACCGGCCCGCCCGCCGGCCGGCGCCGTCGCCCGATCCCTCGAAGCGGCCGCGCAAAATTTCGGTGACCGAGGTCGACCGGCTCAAGGCCGATCCCTACGCCTTCTACGCGCGCAAGCTGCTGGGGCTGGCGGCGCTCGATCCGGTCGACGCCGATCCGACCCCGGCCTGGCGCGGCAGCGCGGTCCACGACGTGCTCGAGGCCTGGATGAAGGAGGATGAGTGCGATCCGGTGAGGCTGCGCGCCCGCGCCGAGGCTTTGCTCGCCTCGCAATCCGCCCATCCGTTGATGCGCGCGCTGTGGCAGCCCCTGCTGACCGAGGCGATCGACTTCATCGCCGACCAGGTCGAGGCCGGCCAGAAGGAAGGAAGGCGCCCGCTCGCCGCCGAGCTCTGGGGGGAGATCGAGATCGCCGCAGTCCGGCTCGGCGGCAAGGTCGACCGGATCGACCTCATGGCCGACAGGAGCCTCGCGATCATCGACTATAAGACCGGCCAGCCGCCGTCGAAAAAAGCGGTCGCCGCGGGCTTCTCGCTGCAGCTTGGCCTGCTGGGCCTGATCGCCGAGCGCGGCGGCTTTCCGGACGTGGAGGGCGCGGCCGCCTGCTTCGAATATTGGTCGCTTGCGCGCTGCCCGTCGGGCGAGCGGGCGGGCCGGCGCGGCTTCGTCGCAAGCCCGATCGGCGGGCGCAGCGGGCTCGACGCGGCCGAGTTCACCGCGCTCGCCGCGGGCCATTTCGCCGCCGCCGCGCAGGCCTGGCTGACCGGCGCCGAGCCGTTCACCGCCAAATTGCATCCCGAATATGCGCCCTATGGCGATTACGACCAGCTGATGCGCCGCGACGAATGGTATGGCCGCGAGGGCTGAGCCCTAGGTCAGCGCGCTGTAGATGCCGTAGGCGCTGGTCAGGGTCAGCACGACTCCGACCATGATCATCAGCGCGCGGGCCGGCACCCGCTTGGCGACATAGCCGCCGAGCGGCGCCGCGGCGATGCCGCCGATCATCAGGCCCGCCATGGCGACGGTGAAGGCCTCCGCGCCGAGCGAGACCAGGAAGGTCGCCGAGATCGTCACCGCGAGGAAGAATTCGGCGGTGTTGACGGTGCCGATCACCTTCCTGGGATGCGCGCCCTGGACGAGCAGGTTGGAGGTGACGATCGGGCCCCAGCCGCCGCCGCCGGCCGCGTCGAGGAAGCCGCCCACCAGGCCGAGCGGCTCGACCACGCGGGGCTTTCTCTCCCTGTGGCCGTGGCGCAGGCCCCGCCACAGGATGTAGAGGCCGATCAGGATCAGATAGGCGAGCACGATCGGCCGCGCATAATCGACGGGGATCGTGGTCAGCACATAGGCGCCCAGGATGCCGCCGATTATCCCCGGGATGACGATCCGCCGGAACAGCTTCCAGTTGACGTTCTTGTGCAGCGTGTGGCTGATCCCGGACGCGCCGGTGGTGAACACCTCGACCGCGTGCACGCTCGCCGAGGCCGCCGCCGGCGGCACGCCCAGGCTGACCAGCAAGGTGCTTGAAATCACTCCGAACGCCATGCCGAGCGCGCCATCGACCAGCTGCGCGGCGAATCCGACCAGGATGAAGGGCAGCAGCGCGCTGAAACTGAAGGCGGAAAAGTCCAAGCAACGGGCTCCAGGCGCCACGGGGCGAATCGTCCCTCCCATAGCGATGCGCCGCGCCGCTGCAAATCTCGGCCGGCGGGGAGAAGTTACCGCCCCGTGCCTCGATCAGTCGCAATCTTAGGGATTCCTAAACCACCGAGGCGGAAAATGGGCGCAACCGGGCCCTGGATGGCCCGCAAGCCTATGGAAAGCGTGCGCGTGGAGACCGTCTATTCCCTTTCCGGCGACGTCCCGCCGGTCGAAAGCCCGATCGAGGCCGACGATTTCGGCCTCTGGCCGGGCGCGCTCACCGTCGGCTCGATCCGCCAGGTCTGCTCGATCCGCAAGATCAGCGCAGGCGGAGCAATCGTCCATGTCGACGGGCCGATCGCGCCGGGCGAGCGGCTAGACCTCGAGCTGATGACCGGCGAGCAGCTCGGCGGCACCGTCGCCTGGCAGCGCGGCGCCCAGGTCGGCCTGCGGTTCGACGCCCCGATCGACGTATTCGCGGTGATCGCGCAGGATATCGTCAGCCAGCCAGGCGAGCGCCGGCGCATGCCGCGCGTCGAGCTGGTCGTGCAGGGCCTGCTGGAGACGGCGGCGGGCACGGAAATGGTGACCACGCGCGACATTTCGCAGGGCGGCGCCAAACTCGACGTGCCGTTCCCGCTCGTCGCCGACGAACGGATCCTGGTCACGATCGACGGCCTGCCGCCCTTGCAGGCGGTGGTGCGCTGGTCGCAGGACCATGTCGCCGGTATCGCCTTCCTGCCCGAATTGCGTTGGCAGGAACTGATGTTGTGGCTGAAGGACCGGCGCAAGGGCCGGCCCCCGGCGCCGCTCGCCGCGCCCGAGCCGGACCTCCCCGCGCCCGCCGCCCCCAGCCCGGAGGCGGAAGGCAGCGTCCAGCTCAACCTCCACGCCCGGGTTCGCGAGGGGACGCGGCGCTGGTCGATCGACGTCGCCTCGATCACCGCGCGCAGCGTCACCTTCGATTCCTTCGCGGCGCTCGGCATGGGGTCGTTATTGTGGATCGTGCTGCCCGGGCTCGAAGGCTGGCCGGCGCGGATCGTCGCGGTCGAAGGCTATCGCTTCACCTGCGAATTCACCCAGCCGCTCCACCCGGCCGTGCTCGATCGGATCCTCTCGGCCGCCCGCGAGCAGAACGCCTAGCTGCCCTTGCGGGCGCGATTGGCGTAGAGCAGGGCCGCGACCAGGGCGGCCGAGCCGATCCCGATCGCCGCGCCGGTGACCATGTGCTTGGTCCGCGACGATCCCGCCGCGGGCTTCTCGCCCGGCGTCGAGGCGGGCGCCTTGGCTTCGGGTTCGTCGGCCATTTCCTTCACTCTCCGCTTGCCTGAGCCGGACCTTTAGCCGCTTGCGGCGGCAAATGCCAAGAGGGCGACCCGCCGCTCCGGATCGGCTAGGCTGCGGCCATGGACGCGTGCGGATTCGCGATTTTCGAGACGGCGATCGGCCGCTGCGGCATCGCCTGGAGCGCGGCGGGGATTGCTGGCCTGCAGCTCCCCGAAGCGTCGGAGGAAGCGGCGCTGCGGCGCCTGGCGCGCCGCTTTCCCGGCATTGCCCGGACCCCGCCGCCGCCAGTCGCCGCGGCGATCGCCCGAATCCAGGCCTTCCTCGCCGGCGTCAGCGACGATTTCGCCTCGCTCGCCCTCGACGAGAGCAAGGCCGGCGACTTCGACCGCGCCGTCTATCGCGAGGCGCGCGCGATCCCGGCGGGCGCCACCTCGACCTATGGCGCGATCGCCGCCCGGCTCGGCGATCCGGGCCTCGCCCGCGCCGTCGGTCAGGCGCTCGGCCGCAATCCCTGGCCGATCGTCGTGCCCTGCCACCGAGTGACCGGCGCCGACGGCACGATGGGCGGCTTCTCCGCGCCCGGCGGGCGGGCGACCAAGCGCAGGCTGCTCGAGCTCGAAGGCGCGCTGGGGGTCGATTCATTGCCTCTGTTCGCGGGCCTGGCCTGAGCATCTCTTCCGGTGGGCCGTCCCTGACGACTGCCATGGTCAACCGGGCCCGGATCGTGCAATCCAGCGGCGTCCATATTTTTTCGGGAGGGAATGATCATGGCTTTGAGAATAGGGAAGCCACGGATCACCGTGGGCAAGCCCCGCGTCACTGTTGGTGGAAGCGTTGGACGGGCCGGCGGGGACATCATCCGCAGCGGGACGCGCGTGGTCGAACGGCACCTCAAGGCGCCCTTGACGGCTCCGCGCGCAGTCGTTGACGTGATCGCCGGCAAGCCGGTGGACGAGGCGCTTCGCGACGCGGCGAAGGAGCTTCTTGAGCCGGCGGCCACGACGGCCGAGCTCACGGCGAAGATCAGCGCGACCGGGGAGGCGATCGTGACCGGTCTCGCTGGCAAGATCGGCGGCGAGTCGGCGAAGGACGTGCTATCGGACACATTGCGCGTTCTCCAGCCCTATCCGATCGAAACCCTTGCCGCCGCGATCCGCGGCCTGCAGCTTTTCATCGAGACGGGCAGGCTCGATGCGCTCAACCCGTTGGCCATCGCCGTCGCCGCCGAGGTCGCAAACGCGCGCAACCTGCTCTGGGACAGTGGCAAGGCCGTTCCCGCCGATGTTGTCGCCGCGCTGCCGGAAGAATTACGGGGCAGGGCCAGCATATGCCGCTATATCGAGCTCGCCGCCGTTCCCGGAAACACCAAGCTGCCGAAAATCGCCATCGACCACCTGAGAAAGGCGACCGCCGTCTGTCTGGTCGATCTCATTGTCTTCAAGGCCGTGCCCGGTTCCGCGAGCGACGGTGACCGTTTCTATTGGTCGCACGAGCTCTATCACGCGCAGCAATATGCCGATTGGGGCCTTCAGAAGTTCGTGACCAAATATGTCGCGCAGGAAATGGACGGCGATTCCGGCAACGAGATAGAAGAGGATGCCGATGTCTATGCGTGCAACTTCTTCCCCAACGCGCAGCCGCATTACATCACCGCCTGCCCGGTGCCCGCGCCGCCGGCGAAGGCAGCGCCAAAAAAACCGCCACGCATCAAGTTGCCGCGTATTAGATTTCCTCGCTGAGCTGCTTGCCGTCTCCGAGACGGGCGGCCGACGGCTGCCGCCGCTTGGCTGTCCCGCTTCCTCTTGAACCAGTGTCCTGCTGTATTACATCAGCAATACGGATAATGTTTCAGGAGGATGCAAGATGGACATGATCAGAAGGCTGGAGCCCCGGGACTGGCTCATCGGAATCGTCGCCTTCGTCGCCGGCGCCTGGATTTTCTAGACCGGCCGCCGCGGCTTGCCTGGCCCGCGGGCCTGATCCACAGGGGAGCATGGCCCGCCGCCTCAAGCCGCTCGACCGCCTCGAAGGCGCGCAGCAGCGCGCGTCGCATCCGCGCGGCCATGCGGCGCTGTCTGCGTCGGCGGGGACCGGCAAGACCCATGTGCTGACCGCGCGCGTGCTGAGGCTGCTGCTGTCGGGAGTCGACCCGTCGTCGATCCTGTGCCTCACCTTCACCAAGGCGGGCGCGGCCGAGATGGCGGGGCGGATCCACGCGCGGCTCGCTTATTGGGTGCGGCTCAAGGATGCGGATCTCGGCGCCGAGCTGGCCGCGCTCGGCGAGGATCCGGGACCGGAGGCCCGCGCCGAAGCCCGCACCCTGTTCGCCCGCCTGCTCGAATCGACCGGCGGCGGCCTGCGCATCCAGACCATCCACGCCTTCGCGCAGAGCCTGCTCGCCGGCTTCCCCTCCGAAGCGGGGCTGGCGCCGGGCTTTCGTCCGCTCGAGGGCCGCGAGGAGCAATTGCTGGCGCGCGCGACGCTCGCCGAGATGCTCGTCGCCGCCGAGCGGGAAGGGGACCTCGGCCTGATCCGCGATGTGCAGGCGCTGAGCCTGCGGCTCGGCGAAGGCGGCGCGGAGGCGTTCCTCAAGGCCTGCGCCCGCGTCCCCGCGGCGATGGCCGCGCTCGGCCCGCGCGAGGGCGTCGAGCCGCGCCTCAGGCATGTCTTCGGACTGCCGATCGGCGACGTCGAGGCCGCGATCGCGCGCGAATGCGGCGGCGATCTCTTCGACCTCGCCGGCCTCGACTCGCTCGCGGCGGCCAACCGCGCCTGGGGCACGGCGACCGGCCTCTCCGGCTGCGACGCGATCGCCGCCTGGCTGGCGCGGGCCGCGCCCGACCGCGCGGCGACGCTCGGCGATCTCGCCGCGCTCGTGCTCACCAAGGCCGGCGATCCGCGCAAGCCGCAGCCGGGCCTGATCAAGGCCGATCCCGATTATGAGGCGCACGCCGCCCGGCTGGCGGAGTGCTGCCGCCGCCTCCTCGCGCTGCGCCGGGTCGCCGCCATGCTGACGCCGCTGGCGGCGGGGCTTCGCGCCGGGCAGAGCTATGCGCTGGCCTACGGGGCCGCCAAGCGCGCCGCGGGGCTGGTCGATTTCGACGATTTGATCCGCGAGGCGGAGAAGCTCCTCCTCACCCCCGGCATGGGCGAATGGGTGCGCTACAAGCTCGACCAGCGCACCGACCATATCCTGGTGGACGAGGCGCAGGACACCAATACCAGCCAGTGGAACATCGTCCGCGCTCTCGCGGGCGAGTATTTCGCAGGAGAGGGCGCGTCCCGGCGGCACCGGACGATCTTCACCGTCGGCGACTACAAGCAGGCGATCTTCGGCTTCCAGGGAACGGACCCGCAAAGCTTCGATGATGCGCGCGCCTGGTTCGCGAGAGAGTCGGCGGCGATCGATCGCGACTTCCTCGACCTGTCGATGGACAAGAGCTTCCGCTCCTCCCCGCCGATCCTGGAGGTCGTCGACCGGGTCGTCGCCGATCTCGGCCACGAGGCGTTCGGCCTGCCGCGCCGCCCGAACCCGCACGAGAGCTTCCATGCAAGCCGCCCCGGATCGGTGACGCTTTGGCTGCCCTTCACGGACGAAAGCGGCGCGGATGAGGACGAAGGCGAGGAAGGCTGGATCGGCGACGCCGCGCGCCGCTACGCCTCCCGGCTGGCCCGGCAGGTGAAGCAGTGGCTGGGCCGGCCCTTCCACCTGGAAAGCCGCGGCCGGCCGCTCAGGCCCGAGGACGTCCTGATCCTCGTCCGCCGCCGCGGCGAGCTTGCGGCCTTGCTGGTGGCGCGGCTCCATGCCGAAGGCGTGCCGGTGGCGGGGGTCGACAGGCTGTCTTTGTCCGAGCCGCTGGCGGTGCAGGATCTGCTCGCCGCCGCCCGCTTCGCCGCCCAGCCGCTCGACGATCTCAACCTCGCCTCCCTGCTCGTCTCGCCTTTGTTCGGCTGGAGCCAGGAGGAGTTGTTCGATGCCGCCTTCGGGCGGAGCGGGCCGCTCTGGCCGCATTTGCGTCGCGAACAGCCGGCAGAGCGCCTCGCCGGGCTGCAATCGATCCTCGCCATGGCCGATTATGCGCCGCCGCACCTCTTCTTCGAGACGATCCTTTCGGGCCCGCTCGACGGCCGGCGGCTGCTGCTCGAGCGGCTGGGGGCGGAGGCGCGCGATCCGATCGGAGAGCTGCTCTCCTCGGCGCTCGACTTCGAGACCGGGCCGGCGGCCTCGCTGCAGGCCTTTCTCGACTGGTTCGCGCGCGGCGAGGTCGAGATCGTGCGCGATCCCTCGGCGCCGATGGACGCGGTCCGGGTGATGACCGTGCACGGCGCCAAGGGCCTGCAATCGCCGGTCCTGATCCTCGCCGACGCCTGCGCCGACCCCGAGCGCGCGGGCGCGCCCGGCGTGCGCCTCGCCGCGCTGCCGCTTTGGGAAGAGGGGCCCGCAATCCCAGTCTTCCGGCCGAGGAAGGAGGAGCTCGCCGAACCGCTGAAGAGCGAGGTCGAGCGCCGCGACAGGAGCGAGCGCCAGGAGCATTGGCGCCTGCTCTACGTCGCGCTGACCCGCGCCGAGGAACGGCTCTATGTCGGCGGCGCTTTGGGGTCGCGCGACCGCGGCGTGCCCGCCGAGGGGAGCTGGTATCGCGCGGTCCAGGGGGCGCTGACCGGGCTCGGCGCGGAATGGGCTGAAGAGCCGCTGTGGGATCGCGCGCTCCGCCACGGCGCGGCCGAAGTCCCCGTCCGGGCCGCCCGCAGGCCGGCCGCGCGCGAGACGATCCTGCCCGCCTGGCTGCGCCGGCCGGCGCCAGCGGAGGAGCGGCCGCCGCGTCCGCTCGCGCCGTCGTCGCTCGGCGAGGACGATTTCGCCGATCCGCCGCCCGGGCCCGCCCGCCGCGCGGCGGCGGAACGCGGCCGCCTGCTGCACCAATTGTTCGAACGGCTGCCGGGCGTGGCGGCAAGCGAGCGGCGCGCGCTGGCGCTGACTTGGCTCGAACGGTCGGCCGGCGTCGCGGACGAGGCGGCGCGCCGAGGGCTGGCCGAGGCCGCCTGCCAGGTCATCGCCGATCCCCGCTTCGCCGATCTGTTCGGCGCCGACGCCCTGGCCGAAGCGCCGATCGCGGCGGTGCTGGCGGGCGGCGCGGTGGTGGCGGGGACGGTCGACCGGCTGCTCGTCGCGGACGATCGCATCCTGGTCGCCGACTTCAAGACGGGCCGCGACCCACCCGCGGACGAAGCGGCGGTTCCGGCCGCTCATTTGCGGCAGATGGCTGCGTATCGCGCGGCGCTGCGCGTGATCTTCCCCGACCGGCCGGTCGCGGCGGCCCTGCTCTACACCGCCGCGCCGATCCTCTTCGCTTTGCCCGACGCGCTGCTCGACGCCCATGAACAGGTGCCGGTTGCCCCCGGCAATCCGCAGCCATGTCCGGCGGACATGGCGACCTGATCATTCCGGCGGGTGGTTGAGCGGGGCACCGCCGCATCCTACATCGGCTCCACATCCTTGCGGAGAAAATTCATGGCCACCACCAACGTCACCGATTCCTCCTTCCAGGCCGACGTGCTCGGCGCCGCCAAGCCCGTGCTCGTCGATTTCTGGGCGGAATGGTGCGGGCCCTGCAAGATGATCGCTCCGGCGCTCGAGGAACTGAGCGACGAGCTCGGCGACAAGGTGACCATCGTCAAGCTCAACATCGACGAGAATCCGGAGGCGCCCGGCAAATATGGCGTGCGCGGCATTCCGACCATGATCCTCTTCAAGGACGGCGCGCCCGCCGCCACCAAGGTCGGCGCCGAACCGAAGAGCCGCATCCAGGCCTGGCTCGAAGGGGCGCTCTAGCGGGGAAAGGGGACAGTTACTTTTTTCGCCCTCGGCCTGCGTGACGCAACCGGGCGGACGCGAAAAAAGTAACTGTCCCCATTCGGGGGCATTTTCATGGGCGCCGGAATCGTGCGGATCGTCACCGATCGGACCTTCGAGCACAATGTGCTGCGCTCGGGCCGCCTCATCCTCGTCGTTTTCGGCGCGGAATGGTGCGGGCCGTGCGGACTCATGGCTCCCGCCTTGCGCGCGCTCGCCGCCACCCACAGGGACCGGCTGATCGTGGCCAAGCTCGACGTCGACGACAGCCCGGCGACGGCCGGCAGCTACGGCGTCGAGACCTATCCGATGTGCATCCTGTTCAGGGCGGGCGAGGAGATTGCGCGGCTCGACGGCTACATGCCGCTGCGCAAGATCGAGGCGGAGCTCGCGCCTCATCTTCACCCTGCCTAGGAATTCAGCGGGGTTCGGGTCCAAAAGCATGGACCTTGAGGCGCAGCGACACTATGTCGCACCCGCGATGGAATTCCTGCTCGTCCTGTCCGCTCTGCTGAGCGCAGTGACCGGCGCCTTCACGGGCGCGCGGCCGCATGAGGCGCGCCAGCATCACGCTGCCGCGACGCAGAGCGTCGCCGTGGCCGAACCGTCGGCGAAAGTGGCCGTGCCCGTGGCGCGGATCGCCGTCGCTACCCCGAGGGCTCCGGAAGTCGCGGTCGCCGACGCCCGGCCCGTCGCGCCGCCGCCGGCCGCCGTCCCGCTTTACGCGGACCGCCTGATCGAGTGACCCCGGCGCTTCGGCGCCCTCATTTCGTCACTCTCAGCCCGGCCGCGGCCGGGCGACTCTATCCAAGCCAGGATTCCAGTATGTTCGGTGGATTTGCCAAAGCCATTTTCGGGTCGTCCAACGACCGCTACGTGCGCTCGCTCAGGAAGATCGTCGACAAGGTCAACGCGCTCGAGCCCGACCTCGAAAAGATGACCGACGAGGCGCTCAGGGACCAGACCCGCATCCTCAAGGAGCGGCTGGAGGCCGACGAGACGCTCGACGACATCCTTCCCGAGGCCTTCGCCACCGTCCGCGAGGCGGCCAAGCGCACGCTCGGCCAGCGCCATTACGACGTCCAGCTGGTCGGCGGAATCGTCCTCCACCGCGGCGAGATCGCCGAGATGCGCACCGGCGAGGGCAAGACCCTGGTCGCGACGCTCGCCGTCTATCTGAACGCGCTGGAAGGGAAGGGCGTCCACGTCGTCACCGTCAACGACTATCTCGCCCGCCGCGACGCCGACTGGATGGGCCAGATCTACGGCTTCCTGGGCCTCAGCGTCGGCGTGATCGTCCCGAACCTCTCCGACGAGCAGCGCCGCGCCGCTTATCATGCCGACATCACCTACGGCACCAACAACGAGTTCGGCTTCGACTATCTGCGCGACAACATGAAATACGAGCGCAGCCAGATGGTCCAGCGCCCGTTCAATTTCGGAATCGTCGACGAGGTCGATTCGATCCTGATCGACGAGGCGCGCACCCCGCTGATCATTTCCGGGCCCACCGAGGACAAATCCGAGCTGTATATCAAGCTCGACCAAGTGGTGAAGGAGATGCCGTCCGACGATTACGAATATGACGAGAAGGACAAGCGAGTCCTTTTGACCGAGGACGGCACCGAGACGATGGAGCGGTTGCTGGAGGGGCAGGGCCTGCTCGAAGGCACCAACCTCTACGATTATGCCAACACCCAGGTGGTCCACCATCTCAACCAGGCGCTGCGGGCGAACGTCGCCTATCGTCGCGACATCGATTATATCGTCAAGGACGACAAGGTGATCATCATCGATCCGTTCACCGGGCGAATGATGGACGGCCGGCGCTGGTCGGAGGGCCTGCACCAGGCCGTGGAAGCCAAGGAAGGAGTCGAGATCGAGCCCGAGAACCAGACCCTGGCCTCGATCACCTTCCAGAACTATTTCCGCATGTATCCCAAGCTTTCCGGGATGACCGGCACCGCCGCGACCGAGGCGGCGGAATTTTACGACATCTACAAGATGAACGTGGTCACCGTGCCGACCAACATGCCGGTCTGCCGCTCCGACGACGAGGACGAATTCTACAAGAACCAGGAAGACAAGTTCGCCGCCATCGTCGAGGGGATCAAGCTGAAGCAGGAGACCGGCCAGCCCATTCTGGTCGGCACCGTGTCGATCGAGAAATCGGAGCTTCTTTCCGAATATCTCAAGAAAGCCAAGATCAAGCACGAGGTCCTTAACGCCCGCTATCACGAGACCGAAGCGCATATCGTCGCCCAGGCCGGGCGGCTGCGAGCGGTCACCATCGCCACCAACATGGCCGGCCGCGGCACCGACATCCAATTGGGCGGCAATTACGAATTCCGCATCGCCGACGAGCTCAAGGACATCGAGCCCGGGCCCAAGCGCGAGGCGGCCGAGGAGAAGATCAAGCGCGAGGTCGCCGAGGAGAAGGAACGCGTGATCGCCGCCGGCGGGCTGTTCGTGCTCGGCACCGAGCGCCACGAGAGCCGCCGCATCGACAATCAGCTGCGCGGCCGCGCCGGCCGCCAGGGCGACCCCGGCCTCAGCCGCTTCTATCTGTCGCTCGACGACGACCTTTTGCGCATCTTCGGCCCGCAGACCATGTTCGCGCGCCTCCTCAACAAGAATCTCGCCGACGGCGAGGCGATCATCTCGCCCTGGATTTCCAAGGCGATCGAGACCGCGCAGAAGAAGGTCGAGGCGCGCAACTACGACATCCGCAAGCAGGTCGTCGAATATGACGACGTCATGAACGACCAGCGCAAGGTGATCTACGAGCAGCGCGCCGACATCATGGACGCCGAGACGGTCGGCGACGTGGTCGCCGACATGCGCGCGGAAACGGTCAACGCGCTGGTCGGCGAGGCGATTCCGGTCAATTCCTATCCCGAGCAATGGGATGTCGAGCTGCTCGCCGAGCGAGTCGAATCCGTCTTCGGCCTCAATCCGCCCTTCGCGGAGTGGGTCAAGGAGGAAGAGGTCGAGCCCGAAATGTTCGTCGAGCGCCTGCAGGCGCTGACCGACGCGCAGATCGAGGAGAAGATCCAGGAAATCCCGGCCGAGGAGTGGATCCAGGTCGAAAAGCAGATCCTCCTGCAGAGCCTCGACCAGCATTGGAAGGAGCATCTCTCGATGCTCGATGCGCTGCGCCAGGTCGTCCACCTGCGCGCTTACGCGCAGAAGAAGCCGATCGACGAATATAAGCATGAGGCCTTCGCGATGTTCGAGCGGATGCTGGCCGTGATCCGCGAGGACGTGACCGGCTGGCTCGCCAGGTCGCATTTCCAGATGCAGCCTATGGACCTGCCCGAGCTGCCCGCCTTCCTGACCTCCCATATCGATCCGTTCACCGGCGACGACGACACTTACGACATCGATTCGGACACCGGCGCGATCCTGTCGCGCCTGCCGCCGCTGTCGATCCCGCAGGCCGACATGCCGGCCCCGGGCGGGACCGTCGTCGCCCCGGCCAGCCGCAACGCGCCCTGCCCCTGCGGATCGGGGCGCAAATACAAGCATTGCCACGGGGCGGTGGCCTAAGAGCCGGATGTCGAACTGGTTCGTCATTCCAGCGAAAGCTGGAATCTCACTTCCTCACCGCGCTGGAAGGAAAGAGATTCCAGCTTGCGCTGGAATGACGGATGTTGCCGGTAGGTGCGCGCCCCATTGTTTCCCCGCCGCCTCCTTCGTGCTAGACCTCCGGCAAAGGGGAGGCACGAGTGAGCGACGTCTTCATTTCCTATTCGCGCGAGGACCAGGAGGTCGTGCGCCGGCTGGCCGAAGCGGTGCAGCGCCTGGGGTATAGCGTCTGGTGGGACGACCAGCTGCCGCCCCATCTCTCCTACGGCGACGTGATCGCGCAGAAGGTCGGCGGGGCCAAGGCGGCGATCGTAGTCTGGTCGGCCCACGCCACCCAATCGGAATGGGTGCGCGCCGAGGCCGACATGGCCCGCAATCAGAAGAAGCTCATCCAGACCTCTATGGACGGGCGCGATCCGCCGATGCCGTTCAACCAGCTCCATTACGTTTCGCTCGCCGACTGGGACGGCAATGAAGATCATCCCGGCTGGTCGAAGGTCAAGGAGAGCCTCGCCGCCTTGTGCGGTTCGCCGGGCGCGGAGGCCGCCGTGCCGGCCGCCGCGCCGCCGCCCGTCGCCCTCGACAAGCCGGCGGCCGTGGCGCCCGTGGCCGCGGCAGTCCCCGGCGCCGCGCCCCCGCCTCCCGCCCCCGCCCCCGCCCCGGTCCCAACCCCAACTCCGGCCCCGGCCCCGCCGCCAAGGCCGGGCAAGCGCGGCTCCAACAAGCTGATCCTCATCCTGATCGGCCTTTCCGTGCTGGTGATCGCCGCGGTCGCGGTGCTCGCCCTGACGCGCGGCAAATCCTCCGAGCCCGAGGGCAATGGGGCCGCGCCTGTCAACGAGGCGAGGCCGGCCGAACCGGGGGAGCCGGCGCCGCCGCCGATGACGCCCGTCCCGGCCGAATTCTCGCAGGAAGCGGTGATCAGCGACGAGGAGAGCTTCGCCAATGTACGCGCCGGCCCCTCCGCCGACGCCGCCGTCGTCGCCCGGGTCAACACCGGCGAGACCTTCAACACCTACGGCCAGGACGGCGACTGGTGGCGCGTCCGCATCGCCGGCGGGCTGGTCGGCTATATGGAGCGCTCGCGTATCCGAGTGCGCGAGCCGGTCGGCGTGCCGACGCTCGCCGGTCCCCCGGGCGAGCCGGCCGCGCCCGTCGCGGCGCCACCGGTGGCGACTCCGCAGGCCGCCCCGCCGCGCCGCCAGCCGCCGCGGGAGCCGAGACGCATCGGGCCGCGGCTGAACGAGGAGAATAGCGGGATCCTGCGCGAATTCTGCAAGGGCGAGGGCGCCGGCACGCCCGAATGCCGGCGCGTCGGGCTCGGCGGCCGGCGGGGGCGCTGACCGGCCGCCTGGCATCAGAAAGGAGTGGCTCCCCGGGACGGATTCGAACCATCGGCCAACCGGTTAACAGCCGGTTGCTCTACCGCTGAGCTACCGGGGAGCAGCCTTTCGGCGAGGCGGGCCTATAGCAGGCGCTTTTCGCGGCTGGCAAGGTGGTTGGGAGCATGGATCATCTGCTCCCGTTCGGCCTGATGATCGGGTCGCCATGCCCCCCCGGGCATGGCTGCGAATGTACGGGGTACATTCGCACCCGATCATTGTCGAAGGGCCTTCCTTCTTTTTCAGCGCCCCCAAAGAAGGGAGGGGCTTCGACAACCCCCGATCGGGTGCGGGGCCGAACGGAGGGGAGGGGACCCGATCCGCGGCCCGCCCTCAAACCGCGAACTGCTCCATGGTGATGCGCTCGTCGAGCGCGTGCTCGGGGTCGAAGAGCAGGGTCAGGAGGTCGAGCCGGTCGAGCCAGACCTCGACCGTGGCGACGTCGCGGACTTCGATCTGGTCGGCGACCGCGCTCACCGGCCGCTTGACCGGATCGAGCACCCGGAACGAGATCCGAAGGTCGTCGGGGATCAGGGCCCCGCGCCAGCGCCGCGGCCGGAACGGGCTGATCGGGGTCAGAGCGAGCAGCTTCGAACCCAAAGGCAGGATCGGCCCGTTGGCGGAGAGATTGTAGGCGGTCGAGCCCGCGGGCGTCGCCACCAGCACGCCGTCGCAGATCAGCTCCGGCATGACCACGCGGCCCGCGACCGAGACCTCGACCCAGGCGGTCTCGCGCGTCTCGCGGAGCAGCGAGACCTCGTTCATCGCGTGGTGGACGACCTCCTCGCCGTCGACGGTGACCGCCTTCATCTCCAGCGGCGACACGTCGAAGCTCTTGGCGCGGCCGAGCCGCTCGAGCAGCCCGTCGATCCGCCACTCGTTCATCAGGAAGCCGACCGTGCCGCGGTTCATTCCGAAGACCGGGCACACCTTGCCGACCTGAAGCCGCTCGCGCAGCGTATGCAGGAGGAACCCGTCGCCGCCCAGCGCGACGATCAGCTCCGCCTCCTCGAGCGCCACGAATTCGTAGCGCTCGCGCAGCATCCCCTCGGCCGCCTGCGCGGATTCCGCGTTTGAGGCGACCAGCGCCATCGGCAAGGTTCCGGGTTCCGCCATGGGCGTAGCTAGGGGGCAGCACATGCTCCCGTCAATGTGCCAAGCCGGGAACATCCGCGCGCGGCGATTGGCGGCGGCCTCCGCGCCAGCTAGACGCTCCCAATGGGGGCCCCGCTCTTCATCCTCTCCTTCCGCCACCGCGACGAGCTGACCCGGCTCGCCGAGGGCGCCGGCTGGCAGCCGATCGCGGCGCGGCGGGCGGCCAATGCCGAGGCGCGGTTCGTCGCCTCGGGCGCCTCGGTGGCGGTGATCGACGCGCGCGGGGCGCTCGGCGAGGGGGAGGGGGCGGTCCGCGCGATCGCCGACGCGGTCGAGGCCAATGCGGCGGCCCTGCTGGTGCTGGTGTCGCGCAAGGATGCCGCCGCGCTCGACTCTTTCCACCAATATGGCGCCACCCATTTCCTGGTGAGCCCGTTCACCGAGCCGCAATTGCTCCACGCCTTGCTCTTCGCCCGCCGCCATGCCGAGCGCGCCGGCGGCGGCGGCTCGCGGCGCGGCGGCGAGCAAGGCGAGTCCGAATCGTGGCGCTGGCAGCCGGGCTCGCGCAGCGTCGAATTGAGCCCCGCTCTGGCGCGCCAGGCGGGCCTTGGCGAGGATGACGGGCGGCGCATCAGCCTGATGGAATTGTTCCGCAAGCTGGACCCCGACGGCCGCCGCGCGGCGCGCAGCGCGATCGACCGGCTGCTCGCCACCGGCGAGGCGACCGCCTTCGCCCATCGCGGCGAGGCGGGCGACGGCCGCATCGCCCACCATATGCGAGTCGAGGGCGAGGGCGGGATCGTCGGCCGCGCCGAGACCCTTTCCGGGTCGGCGCGGCTGCCCGCCGGCCGCGATCCGCTCACCGGCCTGCGCGACGGCCGCGCGGCCCGCGCCTGGATGGCGGGGCATTTCGCGGAGCCGGGGGCAGTCGCAGAGCCCCGCCTTGTCGCTCTGCTCGTCTCGGTCAACCGCTACGACGCGATCAACGCCGCCTTCGGCCGCGCCACCGGCGATGCGGTCTTGCAGGCGGCGGCGCGGCGGATCGAGCTCCATGCCGGGAGCGACGGCCGCCGCCGGCTGGTGGCGCGCATGGCCGGCGCCGAATTCGCGGTCCTGCTCCCCGCGCCGGCGACGCTGGAGGAAGGGCGCTTCCTCGCGGGCGAATTGGTGGAGGCGATCGGCCGGCCCTTCGTCTCGGGGGACCATGTCATCACGCTCGGCGCCAAGGCCGGAGTCGCTGCCGCGCAGGCGGGCGACGACGCCGCCGCCTTGCTGCGCCGCGCCAGCGCCGCTCTCGCCGATGCGCGCGACGCCGACAGCGCGCCGGTGCGGGTGCTGGAGGAGGGCGCGGAGAGCGCCGCCGCGCGCGGCGACCGGCTCGAAGTCGACCTGAGGCGCGCGCTCGACCAGGACGAGATCGAGATCCGCTTCCAGCCGCAGGTCTCGGTGACGACCGGCGCGATCGTCGGCGCCGAGGCGCTCGCGCGCTGGAACCATCCCCAATATGGCGAGCTCGGCGCGCTCACCCTGTTCAGCGTCGCCGAGGGCTCGGACTATCTCGTGCAGCTTTCCGACCATGTGCAGCGAAAGGCGATCGGCGAGGCCGCCGCCTGGCCCGCTTCGCTCGGCCATCTGCGCCTTTCGGTCAACATCACCGCCGCCGACATGCTGCGCCCCGGCTTCGCCGCCTCCTTTCTGGAGCTCGTCCGGGAGAGCGGCTTCGATCCGGCGCGGCTCACCGTGGAGGTGACCGAAGGCGGCCTGATCGAGGATCTGGGCGGCGCCGCCGCCTTGCTCGCAGCGTTGCGCGCGGGCGGCCTCCGGGTCGCCATCGACGATTTCGGCACCGGCTATTCGAGCCTCGCATACCTCAAGGCCCTGCCGCTCGACTATCTCAAGATCGACAAGCGCCTGTGCCAGGACATCGCCGGCTCGCCGCGCGACCGGATCGTGGTCCGGAGCGTGATCGACATGGCGCGCTCGCTCGGCCTCGACGTGGTGGCGGAGGGGGTGGAGACCGAGGAGCAATTGAGCCTGCTCGCCCAGGAGGGCTGCACGCTCTACCAGGGGTTCCTGTGTTCGCCGCCGGTGGGGAGGGAGGCGCTGGCGAAGCTGGTCGGCGGCGATGTAGCAGCCTGACCCTCGAATATGAGTTTAGCCGGGATGGCGACGATTTCGGCTGGCTGATCGCGCGGGTCGAGACTTGCGATTTCAGCGGGCGAAACGGCATGTGGGTGCAATCGCAGGACGTGACCGAATTCGCCCAGGCGCTGGCGGCCTATCCAATCGCCGCCGACGAGCCGCTTGTCCGTGAATGGGGATTCGGCGGGGACGGAGGCCATGAAATCGTCACCAGCGTCTCGATCGCTCCCGAGGGCCGGACCGGCGGGCTTATCGTCGATGTCTACCTCGCTGATTATTACGACCTCTTCCATCGCTGCCAGACCCGCTTCCAGACGGATTATCCGACGCTCGACCAGTTCCGCCGCGACCTTGCGTCGATGATGCGGCGGGAAGCGCAAACCGCCGTCCTTTCGGGCTCCGAGGGGCTCGCACTCGTCCGAGTGCAGCCGGACAGGTACGTACCTGGCACCGACCTGGGTACGTACCTGGGTACGTACCTGGTAGGTACCTGTCACCGACCCGGGTACGTACCTGTCACGCCGGCCGCTGCGTTCGGTACCTGTCACCGACCCGGGTACGTACCTGTCACCGACCCGGGTAGGTACCTGTCACCGACCCGGGTACGTCACAGACCCGGGTACGTACCTGTCACAGCTGAAGGGTGGCGCCGCTGAAGAGGTGCGAACATCAGAGAAGCCGGCCGCTGCGTTCGGCGGCGCGCAGCGCGGCGTGGGCGGCGGGCTCGAGGCCGGCGTCGAGGAAGGCGCGCCAATTGTCTATGCGCGCGCGGGCGGGGGCCGGGTCGACGAGCGGGTCGGCGGCGAGGCCGAGATGGCCTCGGGCGCTCGACCAAGGCCAGTCCTCGGGCCTGTCCACCAGCCGCGCGCGCACCGGATTGAGCTCGATATAGCGCAGGCAGGCGTAAAGGTGCGCCTCGTCAAGGGGGAAGGAGGCGAAGCGGGCCTGCCAGAGGTGGCCGCACCAGCCCTCGCGCTGGTTCACCTCCCAGGCGTAGCGGCGGTGCGCGGGGGCGAGCGCGGCGCCGAGCCCGTCTTCGCGGGACGGGACGAGAATGAGATGGACATGGTTCGGCATCAGGCACCAGGCCCAGACCGCCGTGCCGCTCTTTACGCACCAGTGGCGCAGCAGGGAGAGGTAGCGAGCGTAGTCGGCGTCGCTGAAGAAGGTCGGCTGCCGCCGGGTTCCGCGCTGGGTCACGTGATGCGGGAGTCCGGGCAGGACCAGGCGGGGGGCGCGCGGCATTGCGCTTGATTAAACGAAAAGGGTGAATGTCGCCAAGATGTTTTCAAAAGCAGTGGGAGGTACGTGCGGGTCGGTACCTGTCACGAACCCGTGCGGGACGGTACCTGTCACGAACCCGGGTACGTACCTGTCACGAACCCGGGTACGTACCTGTCACCGACCCGGGTACGTACCTGTCACCGACCCGGGTACGTACCTGTCACCGACCCTGGTACGTACCTGTCACCGACCCTGGTACGTACCTGTCACCGACCCGGGTAGGTACCTGTCACCGACCCGGGTAGGTACCTGTCACCGACATGAATCGCGGGCTGCAACCGTTGAAGACGGGTCGGGACGAGGTCGTTGAAGCAGTGCAGAAGGCGCTGTCGCAGCGAAAAAGAACGGCGACGCGATTCCGCAACTTGATCCAAATCGGTTATATCTCTTGAAAGATACGGCCGTGGGCGGTACATATCGTGAACAAGCGGATGTGAGTGGAACGGCATGGATGAGGACGACGCGCCCGAGCCGGAGCCGGGCGAGGGACGGGACGATGTGTTCTTCGCCGTGCTCGGGCAGACCTGCAATGTGCGCAAGTCGGCGCAGGCGGCGGGGATCAACTGGCGCGACGCCTATCAGCGGCGGCTGGTCGATGCCGCTTATGCCGAGCGCTGGAACGGGGCGCGGGGGACGGGCTATCTCAGGGTCGAGGAAAGGCTGATCCGGGACTCGCTCGGCGAGATGGACGAGGAAACGGGCGAGCGGCCGATGACGCGGGACGAGCGCGAGCTGGCGCTGAACCTGCTCAAATTCCATCATGGCGCGGTCGGCAAGCCGCATGCCGGCGGCACGCCGCTGAAGCGCGCGACCGAGGCGGAGACGGACGCGGCGATCCTCAAGAAGCTCGACGCGCTGAAGACGCGGCTGGGAGATGCCGGTTGAACGCGATCCTGCGCCTCGCGCGCGAGGACGTGGAGGTGCAGCGCAAGGTGCTGAAGGCGCTGACCAGGCCGCAGAAGCGCGAGCTCGAGGAGCGCTGGCCGGCCTGGGCCCATGACGGGCAGATGCCGCCCGACACCCCCTGGCGAATCTGGCTGCTGATGGCAGGGCGGGGGTTCGGCAAGACCCGCGCCGGCGCCGAATGGATAAGCGCGCTTGCGCGTCAAGCTCCGGCGCTGCGCATCGCCCTCGTCGGCCGCACCAATGAAGAGGTCAAGAAGGTGATGATCGAGGGCGAAAGCGGCCTGTTCGCGGTGGCGCGCACGGGCGAGCGGCTCCGGCTTGCGGCGACCGCAGGCGTCGTGCATTTCCCTTCGGGCGCGCTCGGCTTCGTCTATTCCAGCGAGAATCCGGAGAAATTGCGCGGACCGCAGCACCATGTGGCCTGGTGCGACGAGCTTGCGAAATGGACCTATCCGGACGCCACCTGGGACAATCTGATGCTGGGCTTGCGGCTCGGATCGCGGCAGCGGGCGATGGTGACCACCACGCCGCGCGCGATTCCGCTGCTTCGGCGCATTCTCGACGATGCCGAGACGGCGATTACCGGCGGTGGCACCGCGGACAATCCGCACCTTTCGCGGACGTTCGTGAGCTCCGTGCAGCGCTCCTATGGCGGCACGCGGCTCGGCCGGCAGGAGCTGGAGGGCGAGCTGATCGATGACGTCGAGGGCGCGCTGTGGACGCGCAAGATGATCGAGAAGGCCCGCGCGATCGCGCCGCGCCTGATGCGGCGCGTGGTGATCGGCGTCGATCCGCCGCTCAGCGCCGGGGAGCGGGCCGATGCCTGCGGGATCGTCGCCGTCGGGCTCGGCGCGGACGGGATCGGCTATGTGCTCGGCGACGCCAGCGTGCAGGGCCTGAGCCCGGAGGGCTGGGCGAGCGCGGTGGCGGAAGCGGCGGAGCGGTTCGGCGCCGACCGGGTGGTCGCAGAGGCGAACAATGGCGGTGCGATGGTGGAAAGCGTGCTGCGGGGTGCACGGCGCAGCCTGCCGATCCGGCTGGTCCACGCCAGCCGAGGCAAGGCGACGCGGGCCGAGCCGGTCGCGGCCTTGTTCGAAAGCGGGCAGGCGAAGTTCGACGGTTGCTTCAAGGAACTGGAGGACGAATTGTGCGCGCTGGGCCTGTCCGGGCGGTATGAAGGGCCGGGGCGGAGTCCGGACCGGGCCGATGCGATGGTCTGGGCGCTGACCGAGCTGCTGCTCGGCAAGGAGCGCCTGCCGCCGCGGGTGCGGGGGTTGTGACCGCATGAAATCCTCCCCGTTCCGGGGAGGATCTTCAGGCCAGGATCTTCGCCAGCCCCTTGCTGAGCTGGAGCGCGCCGTTCAGCCGCGCCTCGGAATCGCCCCAGGCGCGGGTGATGACAAGCTTGGAGTCCGGCCGCAATTTGGCGACGCCCTTGAGCCGCTCCACATAAGCAAGCAGGCCCGGCAGGTCCGGGAAGCTGTCATTGTAGAAGCTGACCAGCGCGCCCTTTGCGCCGACGTCGAGCTTGGCGACCATCGCCACGCGGGCGTTCATCTTGATCTCGATGACCTTCAGGAGGTTGGCGGTTTCGCCCGGCAGAGGGCCGAAGCGGTCGATCAGCTCGGCGGCGAAGGGATCGATCTCCTCCACCGTCTCGAATTCGTTCATGCGGCGGTAGAGGCCCATGCGCAGGTCGAGATCGGGGACATAGGCTTCGGGCAGCAGGATCGGCGCGTCGATCGTGATCTGCGGCGAGAAAATGTCGGGCCTCTGCTCGAGCCCGCCAGCCTTGGCCTCCAGGATCGCCTCCTCGAGCATCGACTGGTAGAGCTCGAAGCCGACCTCGCGGATATGGCCGGATTGCTCGTCGCCGAGCAGATTGCCGGCGCCCCTGATGTCGAGATCGTGGGTGGCGAGCTGGAAGCCGGCGCCGAGGCTGTCGAGCCCGGCGAGAACCTGCAGGCGCTTGTCCGCGGTCTCGGCCAGCACGCGGTTGGGCGGCGTGGTGAAATAGGAATAGGCCCGGATCTTCGCCCGCCCGACGCGGCCGCGCAATTGGTAGAGCTGGGCGAGGCCGAAGCGCTCGGCGCGGTGGACGATGAGCGTGTTGGCGCTCGGCACGTCGAGCCCGCTCTCGATGATCGTGGTGGAGAGCAGCACCTCATATTTGCGGTCGTAAAAGGCCGACATGCGCTCCTCGATCTCGGTGGGCGCCATCTGGCCGTGGGCGGTGATCGCGCGCACCTCGGGCACCTCCTCGCGCAGAAATTGCTCGATGTCGGGCAGATCGGCGATCCGGGGCGCGACGAAGAAGGTCTGGCCGCCGCGATAATGTTCGCGCAGCAGCGCCTCGCGCACCACCACCGGGTCCCAGGGCATGACGTAGGTGCGCACCGCCAGCCGGTCGACCGGCGGGGTCTGGATGACGCTGAGCTCGCGCAGGCCCGACATCGCCATCTGCAATGTGCGCGGGATCGGCGTCGCGGTCAGGGTGAGGACGTGGACGTCGGCGCGCAGGGCTTTCAGCCGTTCCTTGTGGGTGACTCCGAAGCGCTGCTCCTCGTCGACGATGACGAGGCCCAATTTGCGGAATTCGATGCTCCTGGCGAGCAAGGCGTGGGTGCCGATGACGATGTCCACCTTGCCCGCCTTGACGCCGTCCTTGGTCTCCTTCGCCTCCCTGGCGGGCACGAGGCGGGAGAGGCGGCCGATCTCGATCGGGAAGCCCTGGAAGCGGTCGCGGAAATTCTCGTAATGCTGGCGGGCGAGCAGGGTGGTGGGGACGATCATCGCCACCTGCAGCCCGGACATGGCGGCGATGAAGGCGGCTCGCAGCGCGACCTCGGTCTTGCCGAAGCCGACGTCGCCGCAGACCAGCCGGTCCATCGGCTTGCCCGCGGCGAGGTCGTCGATCACGTCGGCGATGGCGCGGTCCTGGTCCTCGGTCTCCTCATAGGGGAAGCGGTCGGCGAAGGCGGCATAGCCGGTGTCGGGCTCGGCGATCGCGCCGGGGCGCAGCGCGCGCTCGGCGGCGACCTTGATCAGGTCGCCCGCGATCGCGCGGATCCGCTCCTTCATCCGCGACTTGCGGCGCTGCCAGGCCTCGCCGCCCAGCCGGTCGAGCGTCACGCCCTCGCTGTCCGAGCCGTAGCGCGAGAGAATGTCGATATTCTCGACCGGGACGTAGAGCTTGTCGCCGCCGGCATAGGACAAAGCGACGCAATCGTGCGGCGCCCGCTGCACCGGAATCTGGGTCAGCCCCACATAGCGGCCGATGCCGTGATCGGCGTGGACGACGAGATCGCCCGGGGTCAAAGTCGCCAGCTCGGAGAGGAAGGCGTCGGCGCTCTTGCGGCGCTTGCGGCGCCGGACGAGGCGGTCCCCGAGCATGTCCTGCTCGGTAAGCAGCGCGACGTCGCCGCCGGTGAAGCCGTGGTCCAGCTGGATCACCGCCAGTGCAACCAACCCACTTTCGTTCGTCCCGAGCGAAGCCGAGGGGCGTTGTTCGGACTCTGTGCCGGCGCCCCTCGACTTCGCTCGGGACGAACGGAGTCCTGAGCTAGCGCCGAGCGCCTCCTGCCACGTCTCGGCCTCCACCACCCTTTCCAGCCCATGCTCCGCCAGCAGCCCCTTGAGCCGCTCGCGCGAGCCGATCGAATAGCTTGCCAGCACCACCTTGCGCTTCTGCCGGCGCAGGTCCGCTATGTGGGCGACGACCGCTTCGTAGACGTTGGCGCCCTGCGCCCGCTCCGGCGCGAAATCGCGCGGGGGCTCCATCGCGAAGTCGATCACCGAGGCGCTTTGCGGCTCGTGGAACGGGGTCAGCTGGTGGAGCGGCCGCGCCGTCACCAGCGCATCCCATTCGGGCCGGTTCAGATAGAGCGTCTCCGGAGCGAGCGGGCGGTAGGAGCCGGGCTCCTTGCTCTGCGCGCGCTCGCGATTCTGGTAATAGTCCGCAACCGCCTCGAAGCGCGCCTCGAGCGCGCCTGCATCGCCGCTGTCGCGGACCACGATATCGTCGTCGGCGAGATGGTCGAACAGGGTCGCGAGGCGTTCCTCGAACAGAGGCAGCCAATGGTCGACTCCGGCAATCCGGCGGCCGTCCGAGACCGCCTGGTAGACCGGGTCGCCGGTCGCCGCGGCGCCGAACAATTCGCGATAGGCCGAGCGGAAGCGCGTGACGCTCGCCTCGTCGAGCAAGGTCTCGGAGGCCGGCAGCAGGGTGAACCCGTCGATCCGGTCGACGCTGCGCTGGGTGGCGGGATCGAAGCGGCGCACGCTCTCGATCTCGTCGCCGAAGAAGTCGAGGCGCAGGGCCTGCTCTTCGCCCGACGGGAACAGGTCGACCAGGCCGCCGCGCACCGCGAATTCGCCGGGATCGCGCACCGTCTCGGTGCGGCCATAGCCATTGGCCTGGAGCAGGGCCGCAAGCCGCTCGATGCCGATCTGCTCGCCGGGCGCCAGGCGGGCGACGAGCTGGCGGATGCGGAAGGGTGTGAGGGTGCGCTGGGTGGCGGCGTTGACCGTGGTGACGAGGAGCTGCGGTTTCGTCGTCGTTCGCTGGAGTGCGTGCAAGGTGGCGAGGCGCTCGGAGGTCGCGCGCAATGAGGGCGAGCTGCGGTCGTAGGGCAGGCAGTCCCAGGCCGGGAAGGCGAGCACCTCCAATTCCGGCGCGAAGTAACTGGCCGCGTCCGCCAGCGCCCGCATCGCCGCCTCGTCGGGCGCGACGAAGACGGCGCGGCCTTTGGAGGCGCGCGCCAGGTCCGCGGCGAGCCAGGGCATGAAGCCGCCCGGCACACCGGCCAGCGTGATCGGCCCGGAGGCGGTCAGGATTTTCTGGAGGTCGGCGCTCATTTACGGAAGCTGGACGTAATCGAGGGCCTGGAGGCGGGTCATCATCTGCCCGTGCCAGCGCTCAGGGACGGCGGCGGTTCCGATCGCCCAGGCGAGGATGTCGACGTCCTGCTCCTCCAGAAAGGCCTCGAACCATGCGGTCTCCGCCTCGTCCCACGCGCCGTGCCAGCGGTCGAAATAACCGCCCACCAGCATATCCGCCTCGCGCACGCCGCGATGCCAGGCGCGGAAGCGGAGGCGTTTGAGGCGGTCGTCCTTGTCCATAAGCCCCATGCGAAAATGGCCGCTCTGGAGAATCCAGGCGGCTTCACTTAGGGCGGCATGTAGGAACCTCTCCCTCGTCATGCCAGCGAAAGCTGGCATCCATACCGACTTCGCGCCAAGCTCCGCCTCATGAAAGGTGGCTGGGTCTACATCATGACAAATGCGCCCCATGGAACGCTGTACGTCGGCGTGACGGCGAATCTTCCAGCGCGAATCGTCCAGCACCGCGACGGCGAGGGGTCCGCCTTTTGCCGCCGCTACGGCGTCACGCGATTGGTCTATTGCGAGCCCTACGAACGGATCGACGACGCGATTGCGCGCGAGAAGGCGATGAAGGCCTGGAAACGTAAATGGAAGATCGAGCTGATTGGGCAGGCAAATCCCAAATGGGGAAGATTTGTTCGATAACATCATCCAAGCGAGCTTCTAGCTCCTGCCCCCAACCTCGTCATGCCAGCGAAAGCTGGCATCCAATCGGCGCTCGCGCCGAGCCGCACGCGTGGAGACTGAGCGGGTTTACATCGTCGGCAATGCGCCGCATCCTCGCGCGAACGAAGCCAAGTATGATGAAGCTCTCCCGCCAGAATACGCAATGGACAGCGCAATTTGCGGTGGCCGCCGAACTATGCAAGCGAGGGTGCGAGGTATCCTTCACGATGGGCAATTACACGCCCTTCGCAGACTTGATGGTGGTTCCACCCGGTGGCCGCATGTTCCTGGTGGACGTCAAAGGCCAGTCGACGAAGAATTTTTGGAGGATCAAGGCGAAGGAGGAGCGATCCAACCTTTTCTACGTTCTCTGCTACGTCGGTGATCCTTCTTCGAATCGGTTCTTCCCGCTCTCACAAGCCAAGTTGCATGAGCTGATGGATCGCTATCGCACGAGCGGGATCAAATATGACGAGCGCTTTGCCGGCTTCAATTGGGGCGATGCCCTCGGGTACGAAAACGGTTGGGATCAACTCCCCTTGACGTGACCGCTGACGCCGGCTGCACTGGCGCAGCCGTATGGACCCCAGCTTTCGCTGGGGTGACGAGAAGGAACCTGTCGCGACCTCCCCCCGCCACGACCGTTGCCGCCGTCGATGTCGAGCGGGTCGATTATATCTCGAAAATGCTGGCGGCGGCGGGTGTGGAACGGCGGCGGGCGTTCGAGCGGGCGGCGTTCCTCTATTGGGCCTATCTGGGTCAGGCAATCCTCACCTATCCCCGCCATTCGTCGGTCGCGCCATCGGCGATGGACGATATCGCCGACCTGTTCGAAAGATGAAGCTCCGATGGCGGCGAACTGTTCGGCGCTAGATCTCCTCCCTTGGAGGGGGAGGGTCAGTGGGGTGTTTGGCGAGGGCCGCGGCGAACGCCAGCGGGACGCCGCCCTGGCCTATTCCTGCGCGGCCGCCTTGAGTGCGCGGCCTTTCAGGCGGTTGGCCGCGGCCGCCGCCGCGTCGGCACGCAGGATCGGCGGCATCGTCTCATGAATGAGCTTGAGGCCCCTCGGAATCGCGAGAAGGCCGAATTTTCCCTTCGCCATCAGCGTTCCGAGCGTCTTCTTCGCGCCCGGATGACCCCGCTTGGCGGCATAGTCCAGCAGGGGCCTGATCGCGCGGCCGGTTGCGCGGGTCGGGCTGCGCTCATAGCGAAGCCACGCCAGCCAGAAATAAGCGGGGACGAAATCCAGCTCCACGCCGTCGCGCAGCACAGCTTCACATTTATCGACATCGCCATGCGTAGCGAGCAGCCGGGCATAGGCGATCGTCGCCATCCATGAGCCGGCGCAGATCGCCCGGTAATAATGGTCCGCGGCCTGGTCGAAGTCCGCCGTCACGACGGTCCCGGTTTCGTAATAGGATCCGACCGTTTCCATCGCGCGGGGCGAGCCTGCCTCCGCCGCCTCCACGAACATTTTGAAAGCACCCTCCGGGTCGGCGTCCCGGCGGTCATAGGCTTCGTCGATCAGCGCGCGATTCCGGTCGGAGTCCTTCCACCAGAGTTCGTCATCGTTAGAATGCGCCCGTTCCCAGGCGTCGGACTCGTCCCAGTGCGACCGCAGGACCGTCTCGCAACCGAGCCCGGGTTCCATGCCGAGCCAGCGAAGCACCTTCGCGCAGAACCTGCACTTGGACACCCTCGCGCCTCCTCAAATTCGGCACCAATTCGAATGTAGGCAGTCTTTGTCCGTCATTCCAGCGCAAGCTGGACTCTCTCTTGCATTGGGGAAAGTGAGATTCCAGCTTTCGCTGGAATGACGATTTAGGGCAGACGAACGGGCACGATGCGCCCGGACATCCTCAATCCTTTGTTCGCCGAAGTGGAGGTGCTGAAGGGCATCGGGCCGGCGCTCGCCAAGCCGCTCCACCGGCTGAGGCTCGACCGGGTGGTCGATATCCTGTTCCACCTGCCGGTGGGCTGGATCGACCGCAAGCCGGTCGCGGCGCTCGACGAGGGCGATGTCGGGCGGACGATCACGGTCGCGCTGACCGCCCGCGACTACCGCCAGGGGGGCAGGGGGCCCTTGCGGATATTCGCGGAGGATCAAGCGGGCAATTACGTCACCCTCGCGTATTTCAACAATCCGGGCTGGGGGAAGAAGCAGCTCCCGCTCGGCGAGACGCGGATCGTCTCCGGGAGGCTCGACCGCTACGGGCAGGAGCTGCAGATCGTCCATCCCGATTATGTGCTGCTCCCCGCCGAGTCGGCGACGATCCCGGCGCGCGAGCCCGTCTATCCGCTCTCCGAAGGGCTCACCAACAACCGGCTCGGCGATCTCGCGGCGCAGGCGCTGGCCAGGCTGCCGGCGCCTGGCGAGTGGATCGAGCCAAGCCTCAAGGCGAAGCAGGGATGGCCGGACTGGGCCGAGGCGCTGGAGACCGCGCATCGCGACCCTGCCGCGACCCGGGCGCGCGAGCGGCTCGCTTATGACGAGGTCTTCGCCAACCAGCTGGCGCTGATGCTGGTCCGCGCCTCCTCGCGCCGGCGCAAGGGCCTGCCGCTCAACGGCGACGGCCGCCTGCGCGACGCGCTCAAGCTGCCTTACACACCCACCGACGCGCAGCGCCGGGCGAGCGCCGAGATCGAGGGCGACCTGCAGCAGGAGCTGCCGATGCTGCGCCTGCTTCAGGGCGATGTCGGCTCGGGCAAGACGCTGGTCGCGCTGATGGCGATGCTGGCCGCGGTCGAGGCGGGCGCGCAGGCGGCCATGCTCGCGCCGACCGAAATCCTCGCCCGCCAGCATTACGACACGCTCGTCCGCCTGCTCGCCGGCCTGCCGGTCAACGTCGCGATCCTCACCGGGCGGGAGAAGGGGCGGGCGCGGGAATCCTGCCTGATGGGGCTGGCCGACGGCTCGATCCACATCCTGGTCGGGACGCACGCAATCTTCCAGCAGGCGGTCGGCTACAGGAAGCTCGGCCTCGCGGTGGTGGACGAGCAGCACCGCTTCGGCGTCGCGCAAAGGATGATGCTCGCGCAAAAGGCCGAGCGGCCGCCGCATTTGCTGGTGATGACCGCGACCCCGATCCCGCGCACCCTCACGCTGACCCATTATGGCGAGATGGACGTCAGCCGGCTCGACGAGATGCCGCCCGGCCGGATGCCCGTCGAGACTCGCGTGCTGAGCGCCGAGCGGCTGGGCGAGGTGGCCGACGCGCTCGGGCGGCATATCGCGGCCGGCAAGCAGGCTTATTGGGTCTGCCCCCTGGTCGAGGAAAGCGAAGCCGTGGATCTCGCCGCCGCCGAGGAGCGCGCCCGAGTCCTGCGGCTGAGATTCGGCGGCAAGATCGGCCTTGTTCACGGCCGGATGAAGGGGCCGGAGAAGGACGCGGTGATGGACGCGTTCCAGGGTGGGGAGATCGCCGTGCTGGTGGCGACCACCGTGATCGAGGTCGGCGTCGACGTGGCCAACGCGACCTTGATGATCGTCGAGCATGCCGACCGCTTCGGCCTTGCCCAATTGCACCAGCTGAGGGGCAGGGTGGGCCGCGGCGACCAGCACAGCATTTGCCTGCTTTTGCGCGGCAACGCCTTGAGCGAGACCGCCCGAGCGCGCCTCACCCTGATGCGCGAGACCAATGACGGCTTCCGCATCGCCGAGGAGGATCTGCGCCTGCGCGGGGCGGGAGAGGTTTTGGGAACGAGGCAGTCGGGCGAGGCCCAGTTCCGCCTCGCCAGCCCAGAGCAGATCGCCGACCTCGCGCCGGTGGCGATGGACGACGCCCGCCTGCTGGTCGACCGCGACGGCGGGCTCGAAGGGGAGCGCGGGCAGGCGGTGCGCGTCCTGCTCTACCTGATGGAGCGCGACGCGGCGGTGGGGCTGTTGCGGGGCGGCTAGCGTCATTCCAGCGAAAGCTGGAATCTCTTTTCCTTCTCCGCTCCCTCCGCGTTCTCTGCGCCTCTGCGCGAACCATTCTTCCTGATTTGTTCCGCGCAGAGACGCCAAGACGCAGAGGGCGCAGAGAGAAAAGTGGGATTCCAGCTTTCGCTGGAATGACGGACTAGATGGTCAGGAGGCCGTGTTTTTTCTTGCCCAAGCTGATCTTCCTGGGAGTGGGACCAAAGTGGATTCGAAACTCGGGGTCGTTGATAGCGGTCCCGTCGAGCCGAACTGCCCCCTCTGCGATCTTTCGTCGAGCTTCGGCCTTGGATGCGGCAAAACCGATACCCACGAGGACATCTACAATTCCGATCTCCCCCGTGGGCTGCGAGAAAGTCGGTAAGAAACCCCCGCTAGTTCCTTCCTCGAACGTCTTTTGAGCAGTGTCAGCGGCCGCCATCGCTGCCGGCTCTCCGTGAAGCATGGCGGTAGCCGCATTCGCCAACGCGCGCTTGGCATCGTTGATCTCCCGGCCTTCGAGCGCCTCCAGCCGCGCAATCTCGTCGAGCGGGATGTCGGTGAACAGGCGCAGGAAACGGCCCACGTCGCCGTCCTGGGTGTTCCGCCAGAACTGCCAATAATCGTAAGGGCCGAGCAGATCCGCGTTGAGCCAGACCGCGCCCTGCTCGGTCTTGCCCATCTTGCCGCCGTCGGCCGTCGTGATCAGCGGGGTGGTCACGCCGAAGACTTCGACGCCGTCCATCCGGCGGGTCAGCTCGATGCCGTTGACGATATTCCCCCATTGATCGGAGCCGCCGAGCTGCAGCCGGCAGCCGGCGCGCAGCGAGAGCTCGCGGAAATCATAGGCCTGCAGGATCATGTAATTGAATTCGAGGAAGCTCAGCGATTGCTCGCGGTCGAGCCTGAGCTTGACGCTGTCGAAGCTCAGCATCCGGTTGACCGAGAAATGCTGGCCGACCTGGCGCAGGAAGGGGATATATTCGAGCGCGTCGAGCCAATCGGCATTATCGACGATGATCGCGTCGGTCGGGCCCTCGCCGAAGCTCAGGAAATGCTCGAACACCCGCTTGATCGAGGCGATGTTGGAGTCGATCGTCTCGGGCGAAATCAGCTTGCGCGCCTCGTCCTTGAAGCTCGGATCGCCGATCTTCGAGGTCCCGCCGCCCATCAGCACGATCGGCTTGTGCCCGGCCTGCTGAAGCCGCCGCAGCAGCATGATCTGGACGAGGGAGCCGACGTGGAGCGAAGGCGCGGTGGCGTCGAAGCCGATATATCCGGGGACGACCTGCTTTTGCGCGAGCGCGTCGAGCCCCGCGGCGTCGGTCACCTGGTGGATATAGCCGCGCGACGAGAGCAGGCGTAGGAGGTCGGACTGATAGTCGGTCATGGCGCCGGGCGCGTAGCATGGGGGAATGGCGTTGGGGAGTCGCACGGTTCTCGCGGAGATAGGCGTGGCCGGCAGCCCCAGGCTGCTCCGGCATCCGGACGGGCCGGAGGAGGGGGCGGTCAACATCGAGGCGTCGCTCGTCCTCGCCCCGTCCGGATTCGCGGTGCAGTTCGTCATCTTCGGCGACGCCAGCCTGGTCGTCCCAAAGCGCCGCAAGCCGAAGCGGACTTATGGCTTGTGGGAACATAGCTGCCTGGAGCTGTTCCTGAAGCCCGCCGGCGGCGAGCGCTATTTCGAGTTCAACTTCGCGCCTTCAAGGCTTTGGGCGGCCTATGAGTTCGATCGCTATCGCGAGGGTATGCGGCCGCTCCACATGGGGGCGCCGCACATGCTCGCCAGCCGATTGGGCGCCCACGATTTCCTGCTGCGCGCGCAATTCGACTGGCGCGGCCGCGCCGCCGTCAAATCGTGGCAGGTGGGGCTTTGCGCGGTGATCGAGACGGCGAGCGGGGCGCGCTCCCACTGGGCGCTGGCGCATCCGCGCGGCGCGGCCGATTTCCATCATCCCGATTGCTTTGCGCTCGAACTCCCGGCAGCAACGGCGGCATGAAATTCGGCATCGACCGCCTGCTCGCCGACCCCGCCTTGCGCGCGCCGCTCCTGGGCAAGCGCGTCGCCCTGCTCGCGCATCCCGCGTCGGTCACCGAGGATCTCACCCACAGCCTCGACGCGCTGGTCGCGGCCGGGGTCAATGTGACTGCGATATTCGGCCCGCAGCACGGCGTGCGCGGCGACCTGCAGGACAATATGGTGGAATCACCCGATTTCACCGATCCGGGCCACGGCATGCCGGTGTTCAGCCTCTATGGCGAGGTGCGGCGGCCGAGCGGCCAGTCGATGGGCACGTTCGATGTGATGCTGGTCGACCTGCAGGACGTCGGCTGCCGCATCTACACCTTCGTCACCACCTTGCTCTACGTGCTCGAAGCCGCCGCCGCGCACGGCAAGGCGTTGTGGGTGCTCGACCGGCCCAATCCGGCGGGGCGGCCGGTCGAGGGGATGACGCTCAGGCCCGGCTGGGAGAGCTTCGTCGGCGCCGGGCCGATGCCGATGCGGCACGGCATGACTCTGGGCGAGATGGGGCATTGGTTCGTCGATCATTTCAAGCTCGACGTCGATTATCGCGTGATCGCGATGGAGGGCTGGCAGCCGGACGAAGCCCCGGGCTTCGGCTGGCCGCCCGAGCGGCCGTGGATCAACCCCAGTCCCAATGCAGCGAGCCTCAACATGGCGCGGGCCTATGCCGGCACGGTCCTGCTCGAGGGCACGACCCTGTCCGAGGGGAGGGGGACCACGCGGCCGCTGGAGCTGTTCGGCGCGCCGGACCTCGACGCCCGCGCCGTGATCGCGGAGATGCGCAGCCTCGCGCCCGACTGGCTGGCGGGCTGCACCCTGCGCGACATCTGGTTCCAGCCGACCTTCCACAAGCATGTCGGCCAGCTCTGCTCGGGCGTGTTCGTCCACGCCGAGGGGCCGGGCTACGACCATGCGGCGTTCCGGCCCTGGCGGCTGCAGGCGCTCGCCTTCAAGGCGATTCGCGCGCTCCATCCGGGCTATGATCTGTGGCGCGACTTCGCTTACGAATATGAGTTCGGCAAGCGCGCCATCGACGTCATCAACGGCGGGCCGGCGCTGAGGCTGTGGGTCGACGACGCTGCCGCGGCGCCCGCCGACCTCGACGAATCGGCCCTGCCCGACGAGGGTGCTTGGCGCGAGGCGCGCCGGCCCTTCCTGCTCTACTGACCGCCATGGGCATTTCGGCCGAGCAGGTCGCCCTGTTCGATGCGCAGGGCTATCTTCACCTCCGAAACCATTTGCCTCCGCCGCTGGTGGAAGCGATGCGGAGCGCAGGCGAACATGCGATCGAACGGGCGCTCGCCGATCCGGTCCCGGATCAGGTCTGCCTGCTCGAGACCGCCGCGGGCCGGTTCGTCGGCCGGATCAATCCGCTGCACCGCTGGGCCGCGCCGGTCTCGCTGGCACTGGCCGGCTCCGGCGAGCTGCGCGCGATCGGAGAGGCCTTTTGCGGGCCCGATTTCCTGGCGGTCTACGAATCGCTTGCGCCCAAGGTGCCGCGCGACGAGCAAGTTCATGGCTGGCATCAGGACCTGGTCCACGCCCGCCGCGGCCGGGTCATCACCGTCGGCGTCTACCTGAACCCGACCTCGGCGGAGGAAGGGGCGCTCCGCCTCATTCCCGGCTCGCACCGGACGCGCCGGGAAGCAGGCTCGCTCCCGCGGGACTTCGACGTCGCCGAGGCGGTCGTCGTTTCCGCCCAGGCGCGCGACGTCGTCGTGCACGACGCGATGATCGTGCACGGCTCGGACGTGACCCGCAGGCAGCCCCAGCGGATGATCTGCTATTTCGAATATCGTCCGCTCACGCATCTGCGCGCCGATCCGCGCTTCGCCTCCGAGTGGATCGAGGCCCGTCTGCGCCTCGCCGCGCTGGAGCGCTCGGTCGCGGCCGGCGCTCATCGGGCGGATGCCGATGCGATTATCGAGGCGGCGCATGCCTGGCGCGAGCCGCACGAGCCCGCGCATTATGTCTGAGCGCGCCTGATGCCAGGGTTCACCGCGCTCGATTGGTCGATCGTCGGCGCCTATGTCGCATTGCTCGCGCTCGCCGGCATCCTCTCGACCCGCCGGCAGCGCGACGCCTCCGATTATTTCCTAGCCGGGCACCGCGTCCCGATCTGGCTGGTGGCGGTCTCGGTGCTTTCGACCACCCAGTCGGCGGCGACCTTCCTCGGCGCGCCGGACTACGGCTATCGCGGCGACTATACCTATCTGACGTCCTATCTGGGCCCGCTGATCGCTGCCTTCCTGGTCGCGAAATTCCTCATCCCGCGGTTCTACGCCGAGCGGGTAACGACGGTCTACGAGCTGCTCGGCAACCGCTTCGACGCGCGCGCAATGCGCGCCGCCGGCGGCATGTACCTGATCGGCCGGATCTTCGCGAGCGGGGCGCGGCTCTACCTCGCCGCGATCGCCGTTTCGATGATCGTCTTTACCGACATCCAGCCGTCCAGCGTGCTGCTCGCCTCGGTCGCTTTGGTCGTGCTGGGCCTGGCCTTCACCTTCATTGGCGGTTTGCGATCGGTGATCTGGAGCGATCTGGTCCAGGTCGTGCTCTATGTCGGCGCGGCGCTGGTCGTGCTCTGGTTCCTGTGGAGCAGCATCCCCGCCTCGACCGGCGACATCGTCCGCGGCCTCGCGACCACGCCCGACGGCGGCAACAAGCTGCGCCTGATCGACCTCTCGCTCGATCTCACCGCGCCCTTCTCGCTGCTGGCGACGGTCACCGGGATCACCTTGCTGTTCTTCGCCAGCATGGGCCTCGACCAGGACATCACCCAGCGCTTCCTCGCCTGCAAGGATGTCCGCGAGGGAAAGCGCGCGCTCTACGCCTCGGTGCTGGCCTCGATCCCGGTCGTCCTGCTGTTCCTGGCGATCGGCTCGCTGCTCTACGTCTTCTACGACCGGCCCGATCTGATGGGCGGTGCGGGCGGCGGCGCGGGCGGCGAATTCAACGGCGAGAAGATCACTATCTTCATGCACTATATCCTGACCCAGATCCCGCCCGGCGTGCGCGGCTTCGTCGCGGTCGGGGTGCTCGCGGCGGCGGCGGTCAATTCCGGGCTGATCTCGATGAGCTCGGTGCTGATCCAGGATTTCTACCGCCCCTGGGTGGCGAGGCGGCGCGAGCTGCCCGAGGCGCATTTCGTCCGCGCCGGCCGGATCGGAATGGTCCTGCTCGCACTGGCCCTGCTGGCGATGTCGGTGCTGTGCTTTTACTGGCAGCGCTACACCGAGGCGCCTTTGCTCAATTTCGCTCTGGGGGTGATGACCTTCGCCTATTCGGGCCTGCTCGGCGTCTATTTCACCATCCTGTTCACCAGGCGCGGCTCCACCGCCTCGGTGATCGCGGCGCTCGCCACCGGCTTTATCGCCATCGCGCTGCAGCAGAATTACGTGGTCGACATGCTCGGCCTGCCCGCGTCGTGGAAGTCGCTCGCCTTCCCGTTTCAGCTTTGCCTCGGCACCGCGGTCGCCTTTGCCACCTGCCTGCTGGGCAATGCGCAGAAGGCCTCGCCGCGGGCGAGTTCTTTCTAGCGCTTTTCTGCAAACCCGAAGTCTGCTATCGATCTGTTCGTACCGATGACTTGGGCGTCGGGGGACCCGATCGATGTGGGACGCAATCAAGAAGGCGGCCAGCGACATGATGGAGGCGGGCGCGTCTCTGATGCGCCACGGGCTCGCCATCGAACAGATATTGGCCTCGCCCACGCTGGAGATCGGCCTGTACAACTTTCGGACCTATATTTTCGGCATCGAAAGCGACGCCGAGTTCGCCAACTTCCGCCAGGCGGTCACCAACCAGATCATGGCGGCGCAGCAGGCGCTCCAGCAGGCGCAATCCAGCGCCTACGATGCCTGGGGCACATCGTACGAGGACCGCCTCGCCTATCTCCACGCGAACATCCGGTCCGGCGAATCCGCCGGCTCGAACGCCCAGACGCAGGCGCTTCAGCAGCGGCTCGCGGCCCTGGGCTATATGTATCAGAACATGGACATGGTCTGGGCCGAGGCGCAGCAGGCCAAGGCGGCGGCGACGCCGCCAGCGCCGGAGCCACCGGCCTAGCTCTTCCGCGTCAGCGACCGCATCGCGTCGTCGAGCCCGTCCAGCGTCAGCGGATACATCCGGTCCCGCATCAACGTCCGCATCACCTGGATCGAGCTGGTGTAATTCCAATATTGCTCGGGCACGGGGTTGAGCCAGACCGTGGCCGGGTAGGTGTTCGTCATCCGCTGCAGCCAGGCCGCGCCCGCTTCCTCGTTATAATGCTCCACCGAGCCGCCGGCATGGGTGATCTCATAGGGGCTCATCGAGGCGTCGCCGACCAGCACCAATTTATAGTCGTGGCCGTATTTGTGGAGCAGGTCCCAGGTCGGAATGCGCTCGCTGGTGCGGCGGCGATTGTCCTTCCACACGGTCTCGTAGGGGCAATTGTGGAAATAGAAGAATTCCAGGTTTTTGAACTCGCTCGTGGCCGCGCTGAACAGCTCCTCGCAAAGCTTGATATGCGGGTCCATCGAGCCGCCGACGTCGAGGAAGAGCAGCAGCTTCACCGCATTGTGCCGCTCGGGCCGCATGCGGATGTCGAGCCAGCCCTTGCGCGCTGTGCCGTCGATCGTCTCGTCGAGGTCGAGCTCGTCGGCGGCGCCTTCGCGGGCGAAGCGCCTGAGGCGGCGCAGAGCCACCTTGATGTTGCGCGTTCCCAGTTCGACCTTGTTGTCGAGGTTCCTGAACGCGCGCTGGTCCCAGACCTTGAGCGCGCGGCCTTGCCTGCCTTCGCCGCCGATGCGCACGCCTTCGGGATTGAAGCCCGAATTGCCGAACGGCGAGGTGCCTCCGGTGCCGATCCACTTGCTGCCGCCCTGGTGCCGGCCCTGCTGCTCGGCGAGCCGCTGCTTGAGCGCTTCCATGATCTCGTCCCACGAGCCCAGCGACTTGATCTCGGCCATCTGCTCGGGCGTGAGATAGAGCTCGGCGACCTTGCGCAGCCATTCCTCGGGGATCGGCACGGCGTCGGTGCCGTAGCTGGTTTCGAGCCCCTTGAAGACCTTGCCGAAGACCTGGTCGAAGCGGTCGAGCAGCCCTTCGTCCTTCACGAACGTGGCGCGGGCGAGGAAGTAGAACTCCTCCGGGCTGGCGCCGATGATGTCGGCATCGAGCGCCTCCAGCAGGATCAAATGCTCCTTCATCGAGGCCGGGATGCCGGCGGCGCGCAATTCGTCGACGAAGGAGAAGAACATGGTCAGCGGCGCTCCAGGCCGTCGGTCGAGATGGTCGTGGTCGTGCCGCTCGTGGTGGAGAGCGGCTGACCGTCGCGGACGAGCGCAAAGGCCTGGTCCGGCGGCGGCAGGCGATTGAACGAGGGATAGGAGCTGGTCGCATTGCGGTCGTACAGGGTCACCGAGAAGCGGCGGCGATTATTGCCGAGCAGCTGGGAGAGCGCGGAAGCATCCCCGACGCCGATGGCGAGTCCGGCGTCATGGAGGGCGATCAGATAGGAATCCGTGGAGCGATCGGGGCGGTAGACGCCCCGCTCGACGGTCGCGCCCGGCTCGCGGCAATAGACGGGAGGCGGGCGGACCGGCTGGCCGGGCTCCGGCTCGATCGACCCCACGATGGAATCCATCAGCACGTCCGACGTTTCGGTGCGCACGATCCGGGCCTCGCGGAGCCGGAGCGGGGTGGGACAGGGCTCGATCGGCACCGCGACCCTGGCCGTGCCGGTCTGTGCCGGCCAGCGCAGGGCCGCGGCGAAGGCGCTCAGCCTTTCGTTCAGCTCGGCCGGATCCAGCCGGGGCGAGCCCAGCCTGATCTTGACCAGCCAGGAGGGGCCGAGCGGCGCGATCGCGACCGCCGTGCTCCTCATTCCGGCGACATTGTCGCTCATCGCCGCGCGCAGGCCCGACGCGGCCGACGCGCGCGGGCGGGTGAAGCCGGTGATCGCGGGCGGCGCCGCGCCCGCCTGGGGCAGCATGATCGTGGCGAGCGTCCGGTCGAACCATAAGGGCAGGTCTCCCGCGCCGGTCCGGTAGATGTAAACGAGCGCGACGATGCTTGCCTCGCGGTCGATATAGGTGGCGGCGACGTCCTGCTCGTTTTGGCCGCTGTCGCTTATGCGGGTGCGGACAAGGCCGCCCACGCGCGGCGGCAGGATGATCTCGGTCTCGGCATGCTGCCACGCATTTGCGGCGGGAACCTCGAGCGCGCGCGGTTCGGATTGCGCCGCGGCGAGCGCCGGCATTGCCAGCAGGAAAAGGCAGAAGATGAGCCGGCTCAATCGCATATGCTTGCCTCGACGACAAACGAGAAGAACATCAAATCTGACCTTTATCCTTCAGCCGATCCATAACGCCAGCGAGCGTCCTCATCCGCCGTCTAAGCACCGGATCTCTATGCAACGCCGCACCGAGAGTGTCGCGTGCTTTCTCCGACTTCTCTACTGCTTCGCCGAGTCAAGCTCGACGATCTCCTGTTCAGTCCGTTCGGGCTGAGCCTGTCGAAGCCCTCTCGTTCCTTGGCACAAGAGGAAGGAAGGCCCTTCGACAGGCTCAGGGCGAACGGCAGAGGGAGCGGCCCGACCTTTTGTCCTGGGCCCCGGCCTTCGCCGGGGTACGTCCCCGCGGGAACCGCGCGGACATAGTTAACGACCTTTCAACCTATTCCCCTTAGCCCCTCGGTCAGAACCTAAGAGCAGGGGTAATCGGTGGCGAGCAGCGCGGGCGAGAGGACGGACGGCGAGGCGATCAACCAGGTGGCGCGCAATTGCGGGTCGCTGGCGATCGAGTGCAGCGACGTCGCCGGCTATGTCGCCGGGGTCAACGAGCGCATCTCCGCCAATCTTCGAATGCTCGACAGCCTCGAGGATGTGACCACCCGCCTCATGGCCGACCAGGCCCGCGTCTCCGATTCGACCGACGAGGCGCGCGTGCTCGCCGAGCAGGCGCGCGGCAAACTGGAGCAGGGGCGTGCGGCGATCGAGGACACGATCCGCATCTTTTCGGGCCTCACCGACCTCGTCGTCCAGCTGGGCGACCGCATGGCCGGCTTCACCGAGGCGATGAGCCGCGTCCAGCGCGTCTCCTCCTCGATCGAAACCATCGCCAGCAAGACCAACATGCTCGCGCTGAACGCCACCATCGAGGCGGCGCGGGCGGGAGAAGCCGGCCGCTCCTTCGCGGTCGTCGCCGCCGAGGTGAAGAAGCTCGCCCACGACACCCGCGCCGCCACCGGCGAGATCGCCGGCACCATCGCCTCGCTGACCCGCGAGGCCGAAGCGGTGACCAGCGAGATCAAGGCCGGCGTCGACAAGAGCCGGGTCGCGCAAGGCAGCTTCACCCGGATCAACGACACCGTCCGCGACGTCGCCGACATCGTCGCCCTGGTCGACCGCCAGACCGACGGCATCGCCCAGTCGACCAGCCATATCCAGGCCAGCGTCGACAGCGTGAAGAGCGGTCTTTCCTCCTTCGCCGCCGACGCCCGCGACAATGGCGGGCAGCTCAAGGAGACGCACGACCGTCTGACGAAGCTCGAATTGCTGTCCAACGAAATGCTCGACCGGCTCGCCTCTTCGGGCGTCAGGATCGACGACACCCCGTTTATCGAATATGCGCAACGGGCCTGCCGCGAGATCCAGGGCCTGGTCGAGGCCGGCATCGCCCGCGGCGAGGTCGACGAGGAGGCGGTGTTCGACACTGATTACGTCGCCATGCCGGGCACCAACCCGGTCCAGTACGAGACCCGCTTCTGCGATTTCGCCGACGCCCATGTCCGCCCGGTCCTCGACCGGCTGATGGCGGAGGAGCCGCGGGCGATCGCAGCCGCCCTGACCGACATCAACGGCTACCTTCCGACCCACATTTCCGCCCGCTCGCTGCCGCAAAGCGACGATCCCCAGTGGAACGCCGAACATTGCCGCAACCGCCGCAACTTCATCGACGACATCACCCGGCGCGCGATCGCGTCGGACAAGGAGGCGATGCTCGCCACCTACGGCATGGAGATGGGCGGCGGCCGCTACCTGCCGGTCAAGAACGTGTTCGTGCCGATGTACGTGCGCGGCCGCCGCTGGGGCAATTTCGAGCTCGCCTATCGCGACGAGGCGGTGCGCTGAGGCTCAGGTCGTCGGCGCGCGCGGCGGCGGGACCACATGAAGCGTGATGCCGCTGTCGCCCGACGACTGATACTGGATCGTCGCCCGAGCGCGGCCGCCAGCCGGGTCGGTGCCCGCAATCACCGCTTCGACCTGTGAGTCGGTCGGCGGCGCGTCCCACGAGCCGAGCACGCGCGTCTGGCCCGTGCCATGATGCATCAGGGCGTAGCGCAGCCGGTTGCGAAAGCGCCGCTCCGCGACTTCGAGCGCTCCGCCCGAATCCGTCAGGAAGGCGAAAACCACGCTGCGCCGCGAATCCTCTCCCGGCGGGCCGACGACGGCGCGCAGGATCGGCAGCGAGAAATTGCCGGTCCGACGGCGCGAGGACACGCACCAGCGTTGCGGTACGGTCGGGGGACCGCCAGTCGCGTGGCTCATTATCGCATCTTCCATCGCTTCGTCCGCGCTCTCCGCGAGCAGGGCAGCGGGGGGCGCGGGCCCGGCGGCCGGGCAGTCGACGAGTTCGATCGGCTCGGCCGCGCGCGGCGCGTCACCTTCGAACCTTATTCCGTCAAGCAAGTCCGTCGTCACGCGCTCGACCTCGGCGCGGCGTGCTTCCGGGCCGGTGACGCGGATCTTCACCATCCAGGCGCCGACGGAGAGATAGGCGGCGCTGCTCGCATCGCCCTCCCTGCCGAATCCGGCATAATCGGCCCGGATCGCGACGCCGGCGCGGCCGCCGGCGGCGACGGTGCGGCTCTCGAGCAGCCGGAAGCCCTCGCCGGACTGTGCACGCATGAAGGCCTCGCCGCCACCGCGGCGAGTCCGGAATGGGCCAGGCCGGGATGATAGACATAGGCGGTGGCGATCATCTGCCGATCGTCGGACGCATAGATCAGCGCGTTGTCGAGCCCGACATTGCGTTGTCCGAAGGCGACCGAACGGTTCAATCGCACCGGCCCGGCGCTTCGCGGAAAGCTGATCCGCGTGGCCGTGAAGGTCATCCGATCGGGGGAGGACGTCCAATGTTCCGCCCCGTCCGGCCGTTGCGGAGCCGGAGCCGGTGCCGCCGGCGGCGGCGGGGTTTGCGACATCGCGGCCGCGCCGAGCGACAAGGCGGCCCCGAAGGCGAGCAGATAGCGGATCATCGCGTCCCTCCTCCCATAAGGTGCGCTGAAGACGGACCCTATCGCCGATCGCGCCGGTTTTCGCTCGCGTTGATGCTCACCGAAGATTGCGCGCGGCCGACCAGGAACGGGAGCGCCGGCTCGACCGCCTCGTTCGGCGCCGGCATCGCATCGTAGATCAAGGCGAGGCCGGTCACCGAGGGATTTGCCGCGTAGGTCATGGCCCCCGGCAATTGCGGATCCCCGCTCATATAAGCGGAGACGGCCATGCCGGCATCGCCGAGCAGGGCCGTCCAGACCTTGCCGTCGCGCCGCCGGTAGACCGCCACCTGCTCGACCGGAAAGCGGCTGGTTTCGCGGCACCAATTGGCCGGCTCGGCGGCAAGCCCGGATCGGCCGCGCGCGTCATTATGGGCCTCGAGAATGGCAAGCACGCCGAGCAGCGAATTCTCCATCGACTGCGGGCGCTGCCGGCCGCGCATGGCGTTGGCGTCGGGGCAGGGCGCCGGCACGACGAGCGGGAGCGGGGCCGGCGCGCCGGCCGGCAGGCCGATCGCAGCGAGCAGCCCGTCCATCTTCGCGGTGATGCCGGCCAGATCGAGGGTGGTCGAGGTTATCCGCAGCTTGATCATCCATTCGCCATTTTGCGCCATCGCCACCGCGGTCGAGCGGAAGCGGTTGCCGGGCGGAATTGCGATCTCCTCCCGCAGGCCGTTGGGCGCGGCGGCATTGCCGAGCGTGAACGATCGCGGCGCGACACTGTCGATCGGAGCGCCGACGTTGACCCGCATCGCGAGCCGCGTCCGCTCGAACCACAAAGCGGGATTGGGAAAGGCGGAACGGTAGACATAGAGAGTCGCGGCGTCTTCAGCGTCGCCCAGCTGAACGACGACGTCGGATCCGTCGCGGCGGCCGTCCGACTCCGTGCCGACACGGAATCCGTCCGGAAGCTCGGCGATGGCGATTCCGCTCGGCGCATGCCGCCAGCCTTCGGCCGAGGCCGCCGCGGGCAGGAAGAGCGCCAACAGCGCGAGCTGCAAATGCCGGATCATGGCCATTCCCCCGAAATCGTTGCCGGCGAGCAGCTTAGGCCGTGGGCCGGCCCGCGTCCATCGCCGGCTCAGGCGCCCTGTCTCCGGCTCATGAACGCCAGCCGCTCGAACAGCATCACGTCCTGCTCGTTCTTGAGGAGGGCGCCGTGCAAAGGCGGGATCGCCTTGGCGGGATCCTTCGACTGCAGCACCTCCAGCGGCATGTCCTCGTGGAGCAGCAATTTCAGCCAGTCGATCAATTCGCTGGTCGAGGGCCTCTTCTTGAGGCCGGGGACGTCGCGGACCTGGTAGAAGATGTCCATCGCCTTGGCGACCAGCAGCTTCTGGATGCCCGGGAAATGCACGTCGATGATCGCCTGCATGGTCTCGCGGTCGGGGAATTTGATGTAGTGGAAGAAGCAGCGCCGCAGGAACGCGTCGGGCAGCTCCTTCTCGTTGTTCGAGGTGATGACGACGATCGGCCGCTCGGCGGCGCGGACCGTCTCCTTGGTCTCGTAGACGTGGAACTCCATCCGGTCGAGCTCCTGGAGGAGGTCGTTGGGGAATTCGATGTCGGCCTTGTCGATCTCGTCGATCAGCAGGACGGGAAGCGCGGGCGCGGTGAACGCCTCCCAGAGCTTGCCCTTGCGGATATAGTTGGCAATGTCGTGGACGCGCTCGTCGCCGAGCTGGCCGTCGCGAAGCCGCGCGACGGCGTCATATTCGTAGAGGCCCTGATGCGCCTTGGTCGTCGACTTGACGTGCCATTCGATCAGCGGCGCGCCCAAGGCGGCGGCGATTTCGTGGGCGAGGATGGTCTTGCCGGTGCCGGGCTCGCCCTTGACGAGCAGGGGGCGGCGGAGGGTCACGGCCGCGTTGACGGCGACCTTTAGGTCGTCGGTGGCGACGTAAGAGGGGGTGCCTTGGAAGCGCATGGTGGGGGGCATAGGTTGGGAGGGGCAGGGGTGCAAGCGGGCTAGCGCCCTCAGATGGCCGCGCGCCAGCAGGATCGCAGCTTCCGACGCGGCGTGGTTGTCAGATATTCGCTTCCAGCAGGGCGATTTCTTCAGGCATCAGATCGAACAGGGCATACACCTTGGCGTCGATCTTGCCCTCGATGCGGGCGATTTCGGCGGTCAGGCGATGGATTTCGGCGCGGTTTTCGGCGATCCATCCTTCCCACTCGTTGCGCTCCTTGAGGGGAATGTCAGCCTTCAGCGCCTTCCTCACTTCTGATTGGAACGCGGGAAAATCGGGCAGGGTCCACCATTCCTTAAGTCGGGTTGTCAGTATTGCTGCTCCACCGCTCACCAGGTCAGGAATGCGACGGACAATTTCCTGCTGGAGCGCATAGCGCTTTTGAGCTGCGGCTTGTGCTGCCTCAGCTAGTGCCGCGAGCTCGGCTTTCTGGTCGTCGGGGACCGGGGGAATGGGGAGTTGTTCGATATACTGTCTCCGAAGCTCCAGTCGCCATTCACCACCCCTCTGGGCGGCAGAAAGCCCTTGCAAGACGAACCATATGACCGTGGAATTTAGGAGGGCCAATAGGAAATAATCGCACCCTTCGAAAAAGAATGCTTTATTATTCAGGTAAGAGCCGGAACTATCAACTGAGAATTTCCTACCTTGCGAAAACTCTGGATAGACGATCTTTGGACCTTTGAATTGGGTGCGGTAGGAAACAGTGTCCTGAAGTTCATACCAATTGTAACTACCAGCTTTGCGGCCAGGCCATTTTTCGTTGTCCACGATAGCCCAGGGCTTCGACCAGTATCTTCTGGACGAATGGACCATGAAGCGAGATTTCGCTGTGCGTGGCGATTTTGCCGCTGGCGATATCCGCCGCCCATTCCCTGAATGCAGCGGTCCGCAACGGGTCCGGCGCGGGAGCCAGGGCAATCTGCTTACCTATGTATTTTTTGTTGAACAGACTCATTGAATCCCCGAGCGCGGGTCTAAGGGAAGCAAGGCTGCCTCGCAATGCGCGGACGCAGCGCCGGGCAGCCAAAGTTCGCTGGCTAAGCCCGAACTATCAGGGGCGGTTTGGGAACGCGCAAGCGAACAAGCTGGACCGTGGACCCAATCGGCAGTGCGAGAAGATAAAAGTCGTCAAGGCACCATAATGCCGTGACGTCGATCGGGTTCGCCCTTCGGCGGGCTCAGGGTGACCCGTCGGCCGGCGGGCGCCGACTCCCGGCGTAGCGCTACGCGCTATGCCTGGGCGGCTTCGCTAGTAATCCCGCCGCGCCTGTTGCCTCGCTTCGAGCAAATCCCACAGCGCCCGGTGCTGCAGCGCGAGCTGCTGGGCGCCGAAGAGGAGGGCCCGCTCGGTCGCGGCGGCTTCGTCGGCGACGGCGCGGAGGCGCGCCTCGTCGCCGAGTCCGCCGGCCGGCACCTCGACTCCGAGCCTCTTGGCCGCGGCCTCGATCACCGAGCGCACCGCCGCCCAGTCGGCGGCGAGCGCCAGAGCGGCGCCGAGCGCCGTGCCCTTGCGGTCGGATTGGGCGAGGGTGGCGAGCGCGGCGCGCTGGGCCTGGATCGCGCCCTCGCTGCCGCCGCCGCCAGGTGTCGAGGGGATCGGCCCCGCGGCGACCGCGAGCCGGGTCAGCAAGGCGCGCTCCGCCGCCGCGGCTTGCGCCGCCGAAGCGAGCCAGGCGCGGCCGGCGGGATCGACGATGCGGGTGGCGGCGAGATCGACGACGCCGGGATGGCGGCCGTGCAGCGCGCACAGGAAATGGATCGCGTCGGCGAGGTTGGCGCCGTTGCGCAGCGCGGGGCTCGAATAATAAGGATGGGTGGCGCTGCCGTGATCGGCGACGCAGGCGACGAGCAGCGCGCCCGTCCGAACGCCGCCCGCCGACTCGACCGAAACTGAAGCCATCGAAACCCTCCGGCGCGCGCGATGCGGCCTCCCTCGATGCAGCGCTTACACCCCGCGGCGTAAAGAGGAGGTTTACAAGGGGAGACGGAAAGGGGCGGGCGGTCACCCCCCGCTGACGCCGAACCAGGCGAAATAGCCGACCACCAGAGCCAGCGCCGCGCAGCCCAGGCCCGGCCGCTCCGCATCCCGGCGGCCGAAAAGGGCAAGTCCGATCGCCAGGGCGCAGAGCAGCAGGACGACGCCGCACCCCGCCCTGAAAAGGAAGGTCCCGATCGCGTCGAACAGGCCGCCTTGTGCCTCGATCCAGCGGTCGACGTCGTTGAGGTCGAAGCCGAGCAGCACCAGCACCAGGCCGATCAGGAAGATGAGGAAGCTCAGGAACAGCCAGGGCGCCACCGCTCCTAAGCCCAGCATGAAGCGCCACAATCCGCCGATCCATCCGAACATTCCCATCGCGCGAGACAAAAGGGCGCGGGCCCGCGCTGTCAAGCAAGGCGGCGCGCGACCCCCGTCCTCGCTTTTCAGCGAAATCTCACGAGTTGCTCATGCCTCTCATCGGCCGCTCCGGCAGGGCAAGGCCTCAATCGCAAAGGGAGGGCCAGGAGATGCTCGGCAAATCGGGGCGTGGCGCCTATCGTATCGGCATCGCGGCCGCGCTTGCCGCCTCGTTCCTCGAAGTCTGGATCAATCTCGCGGTGGGCATCGTCGGCAGCGAGGACAATCCGGCCAATCAGGGCTTCTTCCTGGTGGTCGCGGCCGCCGGCGCGTGCGCCTTCACCGCGCGCCTGCGCGCCGAGGGCATGGCGCGCGCGATGCTGGCGGTCGGGGGCGTGCAGGCGCTGCTGGCCCTCGCCATCGCCACCGCCCCCTCCACGGTGCGGGACGATCCCAAGGGCGCGATCGGCGTGCTGGTGCTGAGCGCCGGCTTCGTCGCGCTCTGGCTGGTCTCCGCCGCCCTGTTCCACCGGAGCGCCCGGATCGCTGCCGGCGCTATGATGCCAGGCTGTCGCGATTGACGCGCAGGGTGACGATCAGGCCGCCCTCCGACCACTCATAGTCGATCGAGCCGCCGAGCTGCCCGGAAACGCTGCGATCGACGAGCTTGCTGCCGTAGCCGGCGCGATCCCTGGGCGCCTCGACGGCGGGGCCGCCGCGCTCGAGCCAGGTCAGGCTGATGTCGTCGCCATCGGTTGCGCTCGACACGTCGAGCGTGCCCTCCGGCTGCGAAAGCGCCCCGTATTTCATCGAGTTGGTGGCGAGCTCGTGAATGATCAGCGCCAGCGCCGTCGCCGCCCGCTCCCCCACGCCCATCCGCTCGACCGCCACCCTGATCCGGCCGCTGAACGCGCCCAGATCGTCATAGGGGGCGAGCAGCAGCGAAAAGAGATCGCCCAGCAGCGCCGCGCCGCCCTGGTTGCCGGGGAGCGGGCGGACCAGATCGTGGGCCCGGCCGAGCGCCGTCAGCCGCTCGGTCAGGTCGCGCGCCATGTCTTCCGCGCTCTTGGCCGATCGCGAGGTGATTACGGTCAGGCCCGCGGCGATGGCGAGGAGGTTCTTGACCCGGTGGCTCATTTCGCCGGCGAGAAGCTCGTGCCCTTCCTCCGCCTGCTTGCGGCCGGTCACGTCGAGGAAGATGCCGAACATGGTGCGCCCGACGATGCCGACATCCTCGCCCTGCCCGCGCGCCGCGATCCAGCGTATCTCGTCCCCGATCAGGATGCGGAAGTCCGTTTCGTAGGAGCCCAGGACGGCGCGGGTGGCGGCGAAGGCGGCGCGCACCCGGTCGCGATCCGCCGGGTGGATGTGCGAGGACAGCTCCTCGAACGTCACCGTCTGGGTCCACTCCATTCCCCACAGCTCGAAGCCGCGCTCGTCCATGGTGAACTGGTCGGTATCGACGTCCCACGCCCACAAAGCCACGCCCGCCGCCGTCACCGCGAGGCGCAGGTGATCCGGGTGCCATTCGTGGGGTTTCGGCTTGTCTGTAATCACGCCTTGGTTCCCGCTTGCAGGCTCGGTTTTGGCCTTCTTAGGAGCGGCGCTCTTAATCGGCAAACCCTTGCGGGTGATGCTGGCTTATCCGGCCCACGGATCGACGAGCTTCACGCCCATCGCCTGGAAATCCGCCACGTTCCGTGTCGCGAGCGTCAGCCCGTGCACCAGCGCCGTGGCCGCGATCATCGCATCGCGCTCGGGCTTTGGATCGGGGACGTGGAGCGCCGCGCAGCGGCGGGCGACCGGTGTGTCGAACGGCAGAATCCGTCCTTCGAAGCCGGGCAAGACCCGGCCGTCCAGCCATTGCCGCAGGACTGCGCCCTGCCGCCGGTCGCGACGCTCCATGCGCTGGACGCCGATCTCCAGCTCGAGGACCGTTATCGTCGACACGAACAAGGTGGCCTGAGGCTGCGCCGCCGCCCAGGCCGTCACCCTGGCATTGGCCTTCGCCGCCTTGCGCAGCTCGGAAACGACATTGGTGTCGAACAGGATCACTCGTCGAAATCGACGGGACGAAAGCCGATCGAGCCAAGCTTGGGCGGCTCGAACTCAATCTCCGGGTCGCCGGCCAGCAGGTCGACGATCGAGACGTTCGTCTTGCTCAGCCGTCGATACTCCTCAACCGTCATCAGCACATGCGCCGGCCGGCCCCGGTCGGTGATGAACACGGGGCCCTTGCGTGCGGCGCGCTTGGCGCCGGCGGCGTCCTGGTTGAACTCACGGCTGCTGATCGTGCGGGGCATGTAGATATGTTGCTACATTATCAGACGATTGTCAACCCACGGTCGAAGGGCAGGCCGGGAAAGATGGGGAAAGGTACGTACCTGTCACCGGTCGCCCCCTGTCACCGGTCGCCCCTGGCCAGCTAACTCTGTGACTGCCCTTTTCTCAACTTCTCCTAGGCCGCCTAACACGAGCAATGGGTTTGTCGGATTCCACGGGCACGGTGAGGAAGCGATATATCTGGTCGAGCACAAGGATCGTTTGAAGCGCCCTTACAGCGGTGTACGCATGGGCGGGTGCGCGGCCATGTCCAACCGTATTTCTTGTCACCTCATCGGCCGGCTGTTCAGGATCAAATGGCGCGAAGATTGACTGTCGCAAGTAATCCACGAACTGCACAGGAAAGTACATCGTATCCTCGCCAGCCGCTTGCAATACCGTCTCGAACGCAACCGCAAGCACCTTTTCGATGCCCTGCCGACCTTCGCCGCGAGGAAGGTGATCTTCGCGCAAAATACCCTCAATTTCCGACATAAGCGTTTTCAACGATGCGATGTGACGGCCCTCAACGTAGAGCGCTACACCCTCCGAGAGGAGGACTTTCCGCGACTCGAACCGAGGATGACGCCACCACTTCTCCGTCAGCCGGGCCATCCGATCGGCGTCAAAGCTGGCGAGGAGTTTCGCTTCTACTGCATCCAAATTGAAGCTCGCGGCCACTGCTTTATGAAGCTCGTCGTACTCAGCTCCGATTAGCTCATTGAATGGAAACCAGCCTCGCGAAATAAACTTTGAAAGGGACTGGTCGTCGTCCATTGAGCGGTAAAGCTGATCAAACATCAGGCGCCGCATGCCAACCCCAAGCGTTCGCTCTATACTGCCGACGTCGAGTTTTCCATTGGGGGTTAGGTCGAACAGGAGCAGGAACTTCCATCCTAGCCGGAGGCAAATCACAACCCGATGTTCTGGCTTCAGTTTGATGTTGGGAAGGGCGCCCCGACGAATATCGCCAATGTCATTTGAAAAGACGGCCTCCCCAGCCGTCACTGCGCGTTTTGTGATGACGTCGAGCTGGACGATGGGGTCAACGTGCAATGTAGCAGTCTGATCTGGCTGTACGACCACGACGAACCCATTCGCCTGACTTAGATGGAAGTCATGGCCTTGCGCCCTAAGTCTTGCATCAATCTCATTTGCGAATGCGCGTACATAGTTATGAAACTCTCCATTTTCCGAGGTAAGAGCTGCCTGCGTTAGTACCTGAACCATCCCCTCGCCTTCAGGCTTGTTCTCCATACTAAAGCCGATCAGCTTGAATTCCTCGAGCTGATACTTCTGCCGCTTACGCCTGGGTTTCATTGGGGCCATACCCCACTGTAGAGGTCCTTCCCCGAGAGGGCGAGTCAGAGGCGACAGCAGACGGAGGTGTCAGTGACACCCAACCTGACACTCCCGTACGGCTCTCGGTGTCACCGAGGCTCGCGGTGTCAGCTAGGCTGGCGGTGTCAGCTACGTACCTGACACCAACCTGACCCCCTGCGAAGCCTCGCCGGGATCCGGCTACCGCCGCCGGCGCCTCGCCAGATAGGCCTCCATCTCCCGGCGCAGCTGGTCCATCACAGGCTCCAGCTCGCGGATGGTACGCGCCATATAGACCGCGTTCGCCTGGGCGACGTCCGGATCGGTGAGCAGTTCCGACGCGCGCTGGACATATTTCGCGCCGGCCGGCGTCGAAACAAAGGCCTTGATCTGGAGCAGCTCGTCGCGGGTGAACTGGCGGGCATAAGCGCGCGCGAACGCCTCGAAGAGCTCCGGGGCGCCATCGCTCGTGGCCTCATTGCTTACGGCCCGCACGCGCTCCACGTAGCGCTCGAAGATCTGTTGAAGCTCGGCGTCCCATGAGCTGGGGGTTTCCGGGAGGATGGCGCCGCGCACCTGCGCGATTATCGCATCCGACACCCGCACGAACATCGCCCGCCGGCTCTCCGGCGGATAGGCGATCGTGACGATCTCCCGCGCAAGCGTGAGGTTCGCGGGATCTGGATCGGTGGCAGCCGACCGAGCCGGGGCCGCGCTTTGGGCGGCGCACGGCACGGCGCTCAACGCGGCCAGCAGGACTCCGGCTGTCGCGAGCAGGCGCCTCATTGATCGAGGAACGACCGCATCTTGCGACTGCGCGACGGATGCTTAAGCTTGCGCAGCGCCTTCGCCTCGATCTGCCGGATGCGCTCGCGGGTGACGCTGAACTGTTGGCCGACTTCCTCCAGCGTATGATCCGTATTCATCCCAATCCCGAACCGCATCCGCAGCACGCGCTCCTCGCGCGGGGTCAGGCTCGCCAGCACCCTCGTCACAGTCTCCTTCAAGTTCGACTGGATCGCCGCGTCCACCGGGATCACCGCATTCTTGTCCTCGATGAAGTCGCCCAGGTGGCTGTCTTCCTCGTCGCCGATCGGGGTTTCGAGGCTGATCGGTTCCTTGGCGATCTTCATCACCTTGCGGACTTTTTCGAGCGGCATGGAGAGGCGCTCGGCGAGCTCTTCAGGCGTCGGCTCGCGGCCGATTTCGTGGAGGATCTGGCGGCTGGTGCGGACCAGCTTGTCGATCGTCTCGATCATGTGGACCGGGATTCGGATGGTGCGGGCCTGGTCGGCGATCGAGCGGGTGATCGCCTGGCGGATCCACCAGGTCGCGTAGGTCGAGAATTTGTAGCCGCGGCGATATTCGAATTTGTCGACCGCCTTCATCAGGCCGATATTGCCTTCCTGGATCAGGTCGAGGAACTGCAGGCCGCGATTGGTGTATTTCTTGGCGATGGAGATGACGAGGCGCAGGTTCGCCTCGACCATCTCCTTCTTGGCGATGCGGGCCTCGCGCTCGCCTTTCTGGACCTGGTTCACGATCCGGCGGAACTCGTTCAGGCTCATGCCGGTCGCCTGGCTGATGTCGGCGATCTCGGTGCGGATGCGCTCGATCGCCCCGCTTTCCGCCTCGCAAAAGGCGGTCCATTTCTTGTCCATGCCGCAGACGCGCTCGGCCCAGCCCTCGTCGAGCTCGTGGCCCATATAGGCTTCGAGGAAGGCGCGGCGCGGCACCTTGTGGCGCTCGGCGAGGCGAAGCATCTGGCCGCCCAAGGTGGTGAGGCGGCGGTTGTAGCTGTAGAGCTGGTCGACCAGATATTCGATCTTGGCGCCGTGAAACTGGACGCTCTCGACCTCGGCGGTCAGCTGCTCGCGCAGCTTCTGGTATTTGCGCTCGTCATTGGCGGCGAAATCCTGGCCGCCCGACATCGAGCCCATGCGCGTGTTCTGGAGCTTGGCGAACTTCTTGTAGAGATCGGTGATCGCGGAGAATTTCTCGAGCGCCGCGGGCTTCAGCGTCTCCTCCATCTGGGCGAGGCTGAGGGTATTGTCCTCATCCTCCTCCTCGACCGGGCGCGGGGCCCGGCGCTCGACCATCGATTCTTCCTCGTCCTCCTCCTCGGGCGGAGCCTCTTCGGGCTCCTCTTCCTCCTTGAAGCTGGGGCCGGCGGTCGATTCGGAGATGTCGGCGCTCTCGTCGGCCTCGGCGCCCGCGACCTGCTCGGCGGTCGGGCCCTTGGAGAGCATCGCCTCGAGATCGAGGATCTCGCGCAATTGCATGTGGCCGTTGTTGAGCGCGTTCGACCATTCGATGATCGCGTTGAAGGTGATCGGGCTTTCGCACAGGCCCCAGATCATCGTGTCGCGGCCGGCCTCGATTCGCTTGGCGATGGCGATCTCGCCTTCGCGGGAGAGCAGCTCCACCGCGCCCATTTCGCGCAGGTACATCCGCACCGGATCGTCGGTGCGGTCGACCGTCTCCTTCTTCTTCTCGAGCACATAGGTCTCGCCGGCGCCGTCGGGCTCGTCGAGCCCGCCCGTATCCGGCTCAGGCTGCGGGTCGTCCTCGTCAGCCTCCTCATTCTCGACGATATTGACGCCCATTTCCGACAAGGCAGACATCACGTCCTCGATCTGCTCGGAGGACATCTGGTCCTGGGGCAGCGCGTCGTTCAATTCGTCATAGGTGATGTAGCCGCGCTTCTTGGCGCGGCTGATCAGCTTTTTCAGGGAGGCTTCGTTGAGATCGAGGAGCGGCGCGTCGCCGGTCTCGCTTTTCTCTTCGGTTTCCGCAGTGTTGGTCTTCGCCATTAACCTACCTTATCCCGTTCGAGGCCTTAGTCCCCGCCCGCCTCGAACAATGTCGCAAGCTGCCGGTCCGCCTCGTCCCGCGCCGCCCGGAGCCGCTGCTGCTCCTCGAACGCCGCATCGTCCCCCTCGTCCTTCAAACGCATCGTCGCCGCTTCCAGTGCCGCGTCCAGCCCCGGCCGCGCCGCCAGCGTCTCGATCGCCAGCACCAAATCGCGCCGGGCGCGGTCCGGATCGGCGTCACGTCGCGTGAAGGAAAACCCAAGTCCTCGTTTACGGCCGAGAATCCCGATCAGAGAGACCCCGCCATTATCGGCCAATATGGTATTGAGCGCCTCGGGATCAAGCGCGGCGTTGCCCATCGCCGTTTCGAGCATCAGGTCCCTCAGGCGCGCGGCATCGCCCTCGGCCAGCGGCAGCGCGGCGATCGCTTCGGCGTGCTCGCCGATCAGCGCCGGATAGCGGGTGAGGCCAAGCAGCACCGCGCGCCCCAATTGCCGGCCAAGGCCCGTGCGCCCCATCGCACGCGCCTCGGCCGAGGCCGGGCGGGCCGGCGGCGTGAAGCGGCCGCCGGGCCTGAAGGGCGCGCGCGGGGTCCATTGCCGCTGCGGCAGGGTCAGCTCGTTGAAGCGTCTGAGCAGCTCGAATCGATATTGCTCGCGCACGTCCGCGTCCTGGATCGCCGCGGCATGGTCGGCGAGGCGGCGCCTGAGGCCCGCTTTCTGCTCGGGCGTGTCGAGCGGCGCGGCGCCGAGCTCGTGCCGCCACAATTTCTCGACCAGCGATTCGGGGGTTTCGAGCAAGGCGTCGAGCGCCGCGCGCCCGCCGGCGCGGACCAGATCGTCCGGATCCTGCCCGGCCGGCAAGGTGGCGAAGCCGAGCGAGCGCCCCGGCCCGACATGCGGCAGCGCCCTCAATGCCGCCCGCACCGCCGCCTTCTGCCCGGCCGCGTCGCCGTCGAAGCAGAGCAAGGGGGCGGGGGAGAGCTTCCAGAGCAGGCCGAGCTGTCCTTCGGTCAGCGCGGTGCCGAGCGGCGCCACCGTCTCCTGAAGGCCGGCGGCGTCCAGCGCTACGACGTCCATCTGCCCCTCGACAACGATCACGCGCCCCGTCGCCCGGCTCGCCGGCCCGGCCTTGTCGAGGTTGAACAGGGTCCGGCCCTTGTCGAACAAAGGCGTATCGGGGGAATTGAGATATTTGGGCTCGCCCGCGCCCAGGATCCGGCCGCTGAAGGCGATGCAGCGCCCGCGGGCGTCGCGTATGGGGAACATCAGCCGGCCGCGGAAGCGGTCATAGGGCTCGCGCTCCTCCTCTTCCGGCTGGATCAGCAGCCCGGTCTCGACCAGCTTGTCGTCGCCGAACCGCTGCAGCGCCGCCTTGAGCCTGCCGCGCGAATCGGGCGCCAGGCCGAAGCCGAACTTGCGCCGCGTCGCTTCGCCGATGCCGCGCTCCGCGGGATAGGCCCGCGCCGCGCCGCCCTCGACGCCGTCCAGTTGCTCGACGAACCAGGCCGCCGCCGCCTCCATCACCTCGTAGAGGCCGACCGCTCGCTCGGCCCGTTCCTGCGCGCGTGGGTCGGGCGCGGGCACCTGCATCCCCGCCGCGTCGGCCAGCTCCTTGACCGCATCCAAGAAGGCAAGCCCCTGATTGTCGGTCAGCCAGCGAATCGCATCGCCATGGGCGCCGCAGCCGAAGCAATGGTAGAAGCCCTTCTCGTCGTTGACGGTGAAGCTCGGCGTCTTCTCCTTGTGGAACGGGCAGCACGCCTTGAACTCGCGCCCGGCGCGCTGGAGCTTGGTGGTGCGGGCGATGAGCGTTGAGAGCGTGGTGCGGGCGCGCAGCTCGTCGAGGAAGGCGGGGGAGAGGCTCATCGCGGGCCTCTGGCGGGCGCGGGGCGCCCCTCGACTACGCTCGGGACGAACGAGGTGGGTGGTGCTGCCCCAATTTCTGGGGTGGAGGTCTCACAGGACTCGTTCGTCCCGAGCGAAGTCGAGGGGCGCTCGTGAGGCGGCCGGGCAAAATGGCCGACCTGAGCCCAATCGCCGGCGATGAGCGCTTCCTTCTTGGCACGGGACCAGTTTTTCACGCGCCGCTCGAACGCCAGCGCATCGTATCTCTCGCCCGCCCAGTCGCACCAGGCGAGCTCGACCGGGCGCCTCCTTCGGGTCCAATCAGCCGCGAGGCCTTGCTCATGCTCAGCCATTCGCTTCTCGAGATCGTCTGTATGGCCGGTGTAGTAAGAGCCATCCCGGCACCGGAGGATATAGACCCAGAACTGCATCACCGCGGTGCCGGCGCCCCTCGACTTCGCTCGGGACGAACGAGATCTTCTGCCTTCCTCATGCTGACAACCGCGCCTTCACCGCGGCGCTCGCCCGGCCCATGTCGATCTCGCCTGCATGGCGCTCCTTCAGCAGCGCCATCACCTTGCCCATGTCCTTGACCGACGCCGCCCCTGTCTCCGCCACGATCGCGTCGATCGCGGTGGCCATCTCGGCCGCGTCCAGCTGGCGGGGCAGGAAGCTCTCGATCACCGCGACCTCGCCCGCTTCCGCCGCGGCCAGCTCCTCGCGCCCGCCCTTCTTGTACATGTCGATCGATTCGCGGCGCTGCTTGATCATCTTCTGCAGCACCTCGGTGACCAGCACATCGTCCTCGGGCGGGCTGGCCGAGCCGCGCAGCTCGATGTCGCGATTCTTCAGCGCCGCCTGGATCAGGCGGACCGCGTCGCGGCGCGCGGTGTCGCCGGCCTTCATGGCGCCGACCAGCGCCTGCTTGATCTCGTCGCGAATCATGGGGCTCTTTCGAAGGCCTTTTCGGGAACGCGTCAGCATAGCCGCGCGCTTGGGCTTTTAATAGATTGACGGTGCCGGACGGCCTCTCTAGCGGACGAGCCTTAGCGACATCGCCAAACCAGGAACGGAGTGCCCGCGACGATGGCCGACGCCACCACCTTGCCCGCGCCTGAGGGGGCCACGGGCGTTCTGGTGCTGGCGGACGGGAGCGCGATTTGGGGCAAGGGCTTCGGCGCGGAAGGGGAGGCGGCGGGCGAGGTCTGCTTCAACACCGCGATGACCGGCTATCAGGAGATCATGACCGATCCGAGCTATGCGGCGCAGATCGTCACCTTCACCTTTCCGCACATCGGCAATGTCGGCGCCAATCATGAGGATCTGGAGGCGGACAATCCCTTCGCTCTGGGTTGCGTGGTGCGGCAGGAGGTGACGGCGCCGAGCAATTTCCGGGCCGCGCTTGGGTTCGTGGAGTGGATGCGCTCGAACGGGCGGATCGGGCTGAGCGGCGTGGACACGCGGGCATTGACCCGAAAGGTCCGCACCGAAGGCGCGCCCAACGGAGTGATCGCCTATCGCGAGGACGGGCGGTTCGACGTCGAGGCGTTGCTGGCGAAGGCGCGGGCCTGGCCGGGGCTGGAGGGGATGGACCTGGCGAAGGAGGTGTCGTGCCGCCAGATGCACCGGTGGAGTGGGGGGCTTTGGCGGCTCGGACGGGGCTATGAGGAGCGCGGCTCGGAGGAGGGGCAGGACACCCGCCCGCACGTCGTCGCCATCGATTACGGCTCCAAGCGCAACATCTTCCGCAACCTCGCCGACGCCGGCGCCCGCATCACCGTGCTCCCCGCCACCGCCACCTTCGAGGAGGTGATGGCGCACCGGCCCGACGGCTTCTTCCTTTCCAACGGCCCCGGCGACCCCGCCGCGACCGGGGAATATGCGGTGCCCGTGATCCAGGCCATGCTTGAGACCGGCAAGCCGCTCTTCGGCATCTGTCTCGGCCACCAGCTGCTCGGCCTCGCGGTCGGCGCGCGCACGACGAAGATGCACCAGGGCCACCGCGGCGCCAACCACCCGGTCAAGCGCCTCGCCGACGGCCGGGTGGAGATCACCTCCATGAACCACGGCTTCGCGGTGGAAAAGGAGAGCCTGCCCGCAAACGCCCGGGCCACCCATGTCAGCCTCTTCGACGGTAGCCTGTGCGGCCTGGAGCTGACCGACCGCCCGGCGTTCAGCGTGCAATATCATCCGGAGGCGAGCCCGGGGCCGCAGGACAGCGTCTACTTGTTCCGTAAGTTCGTGGAGCAAATTCAGTGATCGGCAATCGACCTCTCGATTATCTCTCCATTGGCATAGCAATGGCCATTTTTGAGACCACGGATAAGATTACTGTTCACTCCGTTACTCATGAGCAAATCCGGGGTATCTTCTACCAAAGAGTCGGACGTGGCTTGACGTCTGAATTGGCCGAGGCCGGAGTCCAACATCTTGAAAAAATTGGTCTCGTTACGATTGAAGGAGATCCATACGCTGACACCTTGATTCATATGCGAGATGCGGACTTACGCAGCTTCTGCAATTCGGAACCTGCTGCCGACAGCATTTACAAGAAGGCGTGGGATGCGGGTCTAGAATGGCTGACAACAGCCTTTGAACGCGCCAATTTCTGGAGTGACGTGGCATCGGAAGCTGCGAACGAGCCGACGCCTGCGCCGATTGTTCCCTCGGCCGACGGTTTCGTCACGCTTGAGCACAATTCCGACGTCGCGAATGAGCTCGAACGCGTCACTACCGAGGCTGATGAGGCTATCCGCGCCTCTAACAGCATCGAAGAGTCTGATCGCACTTGGATTCGAGCTCATCTCGCGACTGCTGTGGGGCTGATAAAGCGCGGCGGCGCTATCCTCAAAAATGCGCTACGATCGCTGGTGGTTGACCCGTTGAGGGCGGCGCTGAAGAAGGTGGCTGAGGAGGGCGCAAAGGGGCTCATTGTCGCAGCGATACGCTTCGTGACCGGACTTTTCTAATGCCTCGCCGCACCGAACATCTCCTCAATCCTCGTCATCGGCGCCGGCCCAATCGTGATCGGTCAGGTGGCGAAGTTCGGTTATTCGGGGCCGCAGGACAGCCAGTAACTGTTCGCAAAGTTCGTGAAGGCGGTGCGTCCGTGAAGCCGGCAGCCGGCCTCATAGCCTTGACTTTGATGAGCCTGGCGGGCTGCTCGACCCGCTGGAGGCCGGAATCGGCCCCCGGACTGCTGCAGCTGACCGAGGCCTGTCTCGGCCATATCGGGCCGCTGGTCGAAGACTTTGGCGAGGGGAGGCGCGCCGTATACACAATCGTCGTGAAGGGTGCGTCGGAGCGAGCGCTGCGGGCATTCGACCAACGCATGGCCCAGCAGGGCTTTGCTTCTTTCGGAAGCATCACGATGATCGACAGCCGCGTCCTCTTCATCCGAAGCCAGCGCATGCTGCGCAGCCAGGCGGAGTCCGACGCCGAGTTCGCCGCCGTCTGTCGGCTCGAGCGCGAACCGATCTACCTCACGCACGTTCGCTACAACGGGCCCGCCGACGAAGTGGACGGGGGGGTTCGCGTCCGCTGATGCCCAAACGCACCGCCATCTCCTCGATCCTCGTCATCGGCGCCGGCCCGATCGTCATCACCCAGGCGGCGGAGTTTGCCTATTCGGGGTCGCGGGCCGTCCAGGCCCACATGCAGGCGCTGCAATGAGGCTGCCGACCCTCCTTTCGCTCGTCGCGATCTCGGCTTCGGCTTGTGCTCACCGGCAGCAGATCGACCTGCGCCGGGAGTTCGAGGAAGCGCGGTTGAACTGCCGCGTTCCGCGCCTGCTGATGCAGGCTTCGGACCGCGACCCGCGCGTGCTGCTCGTGCGTTTCCCCCAGCGCTACCATGCCTACGGCTCGGCCGAGCGCGACGGCAGCCTGGCCTGCCTCACCCACTGGGCGCATGAGCGCGGCCTGACTCTGCGCCACGTTTCCCAACAAGAATTGCCAGGCGAATAATGCCCAAACGCACCGACATCTCCTCCATCCTCGTCATCGGCGCAGGCCCGATCGTGATCGGCCAGGCGGCGGAGTTCGATTATTCGGGGTCGCAGGCGGTCAAGGCGCTGAAGGAGGAGGGGTATCGGGTCATCGTCGTCAACTCCAATCCGGCGACGATCATGACCGATCCGGACCTTTGCGACGCCACTTATGTCGAGCCGATCACGCCCGCTCATGTGGCGGCGATCATCGAGAAGGAGCGGCCCGACGCGGTGCTGCCGACCATGGGCGGGCAGACCGCGCTCAACACGACGCTCGCGCTCTTCAAGGACGGCACGCTGGAGAAGTTCGGCGTCCGCATGATCGGCGCCGACGCCGAGGCGATCGAGATGGCCGAGGACCGGCTCAAGTTCCGCCAGGCGATGGAGCGGATCGGGCTCGAAAGCCCGCGCTCGACGATCGCCCACAGCCTCGATGACGCCATGGCGGCACTGGACGAGATCGGCCTGCCCGCGATCATCCGGCCGAGCTTCACTTTGGGCGGGACGGGCGGCGGCATCGCCTACAATCGCGACGAATTCCTCGAGACCGTGCGCGGCGGGCTCGAGGCCTCGCCGACCACCGAGGTCCTGATCGAGGAATCGGTGCTCGGCTGGAAGGAGTTCGAAATGGAGGTGGTCCGCGACCGGGCGGACAATGCCATCATCATCTGCTCCATCGAGAATGTCGACCCGATGGGGATCCATACCGGCGATTCGATCACGGTCGCGCCGGCGCTGACCCTGACCGACAAGGAATATCAGATCATGCGCAATGCCAGCATCGCTGTCTTGCGCGAAATCGGTGTCGAAACAGGCGGTTCCAACGTCCAGTTCGCGGTCAATCCGAAGGACGGACGGCTCGTCGTCATCGAGATGAACCCGCGGGTCAGCCGCAGCTCCGCTCTGGCGTCCAAGGCGACCGGCTTCCCGATCGCCAAGGTCGCGGCCAAGCTCGCGGTGGGCTATACGCTGGACGAGATCCAGAACGACATTACCGGGGTGACGCCGGCCTCGTTCGAGCCGACGATCGACTATGTGGTCACCAAGATTCCGCGCTTCGCCTTCGAGAAGTTCAAGGAGACGGACGCGGTCCTGTCGACGGCGATGAAATCGGTCGGCGAGGTAATGGCGATCGGGAGGAGCTTCGTCGAGAGCCTGCAAAAGGCGCTGCGCGGGCTGGAGACGGGCCTCAACGGGCTCGACGGCGTGCGCGAGCTCTACGGGGCGTCGAGGGAGCAGATCGAAGCCGCCTTGGCCGTACCCAGCCCCGATCGCCTGCTCGTCGCCGCGCAGGCGATGCGCGAGGGGCTGAGCGTCGCGCAGGTCCACGCGGTCACGAGATACGACCCCTGGTTCCTCGAGCGCGTCGCGGAAATCGTCGAGGCGGAGGAAGCGCTCTGCCGCGACGGCCTGCCTGGCGACGCGGCGGGCCTCAGGCGGCTGAAGGCGATGGGCTTTTCTGATCGGCGGCTGGCCGAGCTCAATCTCAAATCCGCCAATATCGCAGGCGGCGGCGTCAAGACCCGGGCACGCTCCTCAGGTATCCTCCACGACGCGGTCAAGGGCATGATCGGCGCGACCACGGAGACCGAGGTGCGCCGCCTGCGCCACCGGCTCGGCGTCCGTCCGGTGTTCAAGCGCATCGACACCTGCGCCGCCGAGTTCGAGGCCAGGACGCCTTATATGTACTCGACCTACGAGGCGCCGAGCTTCGGCGAGCCCGAGGACGAGAGCCAGCCGACCGAGTCGAAGAAGGTGGTGATCCTGGGCGGCGGGCCGAACCGGATCGGGCAGGGGATCGAGTTCGACTATTGCTGCGTGCACGCGGCTTATGCGCTGAAGGAAGCCGGCTATGAGACGATCATGGTCAATTGCAATCCGGAGACGGTGTCGACCGATTACGACACCTCCGACCGCCTCTATTTCGAGCCGCTGACCGTCGAGGACGTGCTCGAAATCCTGCATGTCGAGGCGTCGAACGGGACGCTTCACGGCGTCATCGTCCAGTTCGGCGGGCAGACGCCGCTGAAGCTCGCGCAGGCGCTGGAGGATGAGGGCATTCCCATACTCGGCACCTCGCCCGACGCGATCGACCTGGCCGAGGATCGCGAGCGATTCTCCGGCCTCGTCGACCGGCTCGATCTCAGGCAGCCGCTGAACGGCATCGCCCGCAGCCGGGACGAGGCGATCGCGGTGGCGGAGCGGATCGGCTATCCGGTGCTGACCCGCCCCTCCTACGTGCTCGGCGGCCGGGCGATGGAGATCGTCGACGGCCCCGCCCAGCTCGACGATTATATCCATACCGCGGTGCAGGTGTCCGGCGACAGCCCGGTTCTCATCGACCAATATCTGAGGGACGCGATCGAGGTCGATGTCGATGCGATCTGCGATGGGACGGATGTGGTGATCGCGGGCGTCATGCAGCATATCGAGGAAGCGGGCGTCCATTCGGGCGACAGCGCCTGCTCGCTGCCGCCCTACAGCCTGAGTGCGCCGGTGGTCGCCGAGATTGAGCGGCAGGCGCGGGTGCTCGCCGAGGCGCTCGGCGTGGTCGGGCTGATGAACGTCCAGTTCGCGGTCAAGGACGACATCGTCTACCTGATCGAGGTCAATCCGCGCGCCAGCCGCACCGTGCCCTTCGTCGCCAAGGCGATCGGCGTGCCGGTGGCCAAGATCGCCGCGCGGGTGATGGCGGGCGAGAAGCTCGCGGACCTGCCGCCGATCGTGAGGAACATCGCCCATATCACGGTCAAGGAGGCGGTGTTCCCCTTCGCGCGCTTCCCCGGCATCGATCCTGTCCTCTCGCCCGAGATGAAGTCGACCGGAGAAGTGATGGGAATCGCTCGCGATTTCCCAACCGCCTTCCTCAAATCGCAGCAGGGAGCGGGGCTCGATTTGCCGACCGCGGGCAGCCTGTTCGTGTCGGTCAAGGACAGCGACAAGCCGATTGTCGAGCCGGCCGTGCGCGCGCTGATCGCGCTGGGCTTCCAGGCGCACGCCACCGGCGGCACCGCCGATTATCTGCAGGGCCGCGGGCTCGAAGTGGCGCGGGTCAACAAGGTCGCGCAGGGCCGGCCGCATATCGTCGACAAGATCAAGGACGGCGGCGTCCAGATCGTCTTCAACACCACCGAGGGCTGGCAGAGCCACAAGGATTCGGCCTCGATCCGCGCCGCGGCCCTGATGGGCAAGATTCCCTATTTCACGACGGCCGCGTCCAGCGTCGCCGTCGCGCGCGCGATCGCGGTGCTTCGGGAGCATGGTCTTGAAGTACGCTCGCTCCAGGACTATTATTCCGCTTCCGGAGCATGATCCCGCACATTCGAGCCGAGGTCAGGCGGTGCTTCTCGCAGCGTCGCTCCAATATTTTTTATGAACTGAAAGGCACGCGTGAATGGCTACGGTCGACAAGGTGCCGATGCTTGCCGAAGGCTATGAGAAGCTGCAGAACGACGCTCGCCAGCTGAAGCTGGAGCGGCCGGCGATCATCGATGCCATCGAGGAAGCGCGCGCCCATGGCGACCTTTCCGAAAATGCGGAATATCATGCCGCCAAGGAGCGCCAGGGCCAGGTCGAGGCGATGATCGCCGATATCGACGACCGGCTGAGCCGGGCGATGGTGATCGACCCCAAGAGCCTCAGCGGCGACAAGGTGGTGTTCGGCGCGACCGTCCACCTGCTCGACGAGAACGACAACAAGATCAAATATCAGATCGTCGGCGAGACCGAGGCGGACGCCAAGATCGGGCGGATCAGCTACGCCTCGCCGCTCGGGCGCGCCCTGATCGGGCGCCAGGTCGGCGAGGAGGTCGAATTCTCGGCGCCGTCGGGCGACAAATATTACGAGATCAAGAAGATCCAGTTCGTTTGATCCTCCTCTCGCGGCCCCGGAGCGGCTGAGCCGATGCGCCTCCCAGACAATTGGAGCAAAGCCCGGGTCACTCTGGCCCTGGTTATCGTCACGGCCGCGGTCTGGTTGATCGCCAACCTGTTCCAGCTTCAATATTGGGCGGAGGTCTGGGGCAGCTTCTGGCCGGGGCCGGAGCGCTATCGCCACGGCGACAGCGGCGGCGCCTTCGCGCCCTTGTGGCTGACGCCGCTGACGGCGACCCTGCTTCATGCCGACATCGTGCATCTGCTCTTCAACCTCGTCATCCTGGCTTTCTGCGGACGGCCGGTCGAATCGGTGCTCGGGCCGGTCGCCCTGGTCGTGCTCTATGTGCCCGGCGCCTATGCGGCGGCGGGCGCGCAATATGCAGTGAGCCCGGTTGCGAGCACGGCGATGGTCGGCGCCAGCGGCGCGATCTCGGCGATCATCGGCGCCTATGCGATGCTGTTCGGACGCAACAAGGTGAAGGTCGGCAATCCGACCGTGGCCCTGTGGCTCAACGCCTTGTGGCTGATGGCCGCCTGGGTGGTGCTTCAGCTGTGCATGGGGATCGCGCTCCAGGGCAGCAATTTCCTGACCGGCGGCGAGGGCGTCCAGGTCGCGGTCGCCGCCCATATCGGCGGCTTCATAGTCGGTGTGCTGCTGGCCAATCCGCTGCTGCTGTTCCGGTATCGGAAGGCCTGAGCGTCAACCCGGCACGGCTCAGGAGCCGCTCGCTCCCTCCGCCCCAGGATCGAGCAGGCGGTGGAGGTGGACCACCACATATTTCATCTCGGCATCGTCGACCGTGCGCTGGGCCTTGCCGCGCCAGGCGTCGAGGGCGCTCGCATAGTCGGGATAGAGGCCGACCATGTCGATCGTCGCGAGGTCGAAATCCATGCCGCGCGGATCGGTGACCCGGCCGCCGAACACCAGATGAAGCTTGCTCATCCCCGCGCTTACTGCTTGCCGCCGACCACGTCGGCCACCGCCTCGCTGACCGTCTCCGCCGCCTTGCTGCGCAATTCTCCGAGCTGCTCGCGGCCCGCGTCGAGGCCGCGCTGGGCGGCCTGCCGGGCAGCGCCCGTGAGCTTGCGGCCGGTCTTGCCCAGCGCCTTGGTCTCGCGCTCGGTGCGCGGGATGAGCGCGCCGACCAAAGCGCCGACGAGGAAGCCGCCGATCACCGCGCCGATCGGGTAGAGCGTCAATTGGTCCGACGCCTTGCGGGTGACGTCGCTCGCGCGGCTCCGCGCAGCTTCATAGGCCGATGCGGTGCGCTCGCGCGCCGCCTCGAGCGCGCTCGCCGCGCGGCCCCTGTCGCCATTGGCTGCCATCAACTCACTCCTTTTCCTTTACGGGCACCGGCGCTTTTCGCGGCCGCTGCGTTCAACTCCTCATCCTCCCCCTCGATCCCTTCGCCCTTCCTGCGCGAGACGAGTCGCGTCACCGCGCGCTTGATCGGCGCGCGCGCCAGAAACAAGACGAAGGCGCCGAGCGCCAGCGACACCGCGGCCGGGCGTTTCTTCACCGCCTTGAGAGCGCCGTCTGCGAGATCCGCGCCCTTGCCCTTGACCCCGTCCCAGGCCTCGCCGGCAAGGCTGCCGGGGCGCAGCCTGTGCTGGGCCGTGGCGATCGTGCCGTGGAGCCGCGCCCGGGCGAGATCGGCCTCGTGCCTGGCCTGCTGAAGCGCCTCGAGGCTCATCGCGGCGTCTCGCTGCGCGCCAGCGCCGCGCGCTCCTCCGCGTCGCCGCCCAGCGCCTTGAGGCCGCGCACGCCCAAGCGGACCAGCACGAAGCCGAACAGCACCAGCAAGGCGGCGACGGCGAGCCCGGCGAGGAGCGGCCCGATCAGCCCCGCCAGCCACAGCACCAGCCCCAGGATCAGGGCGGTCAGCGCGGATACGAGCAGCAGGACGCCGGCGATAAGCGCGATCAGGCCGGCGCGCGCCCGCGCCAGGCGCCGCCGCGCGACCTCGCGGTACACGGCCAGCTCGGCCTTGGCATAAGCGCGGCCCTCCTCGGCGAGCCGGCCGAACAGCGCGCCGATCGATTCTTCGTTGGGATCCCCCTCCGGCTCAGCCAAGACTCAGGCTCCGTCGTTGGCCGCGTCGCGCACGCCGGCATCGTCGAGCCCGGTCTTGAGCAGGCGGATCAAAGCGAAGCCGGCGATCGCGGCGATGCCGATTGCGATGGCCGGGCTCTTGCGGACGAAGTCGCGCGTATCGTCGAGCAGGTCGTCGATGGTCTTGCCGCGCACCTTTTCGGCGAGGCCGGAGACGGCGCCCGCGGCGCGATGGGCGTAGCTGCCATAATCCTCGCCGAACTTGCCCTCGACCGAGCGGGCGGCCTCGGTGATCACCTCGCTGAAATCGTCGAGCAGTCCCGTCGCTTTCTCCTTGCCCTCGTCCGCGATGCCGCGAATCCGCGTCGTCGCCTGGCTCTTGATCGTCGAAACCTGCTCGCGGACCTGTTTCACCAGCCGGTCGGTACCGCCGCCATCTCCGCTGGCGGAAGCGACGAAGCCGCCGGCGTCCTTGCCGCTGGAGCCGGACGCGCCGCGGATGACATGGTCGGTGCCTTCGGGCAGTGCGGGCTGGCGAGGGGGCATGGGAAATCTCCAATCGTTACAACAGACAGTCTCAGGCTCAGAACAATCGCGCCGCGCCGGTCGTTCCGCCGGAGCCGACGAAAGTTGCATGGGGCCGGGCAGGCCGATATTCGCAAGCCTTCCTTCCATAACTCATAACGAGGCCGCAACAAAATGACCGCGATCATCCATGTCCACGGCCGCCAGATACTCGACAGCCGCGGCAATCCGACGGTGGAGGTCGAGGTCCTGCTCGAGGACGGCAGCATGGGCCGCGCCGCGGTGCCTTCGGGCGCCTCGACGGGCGCGCATGAAGCGGTCGAGAAGCGCGACGGCGACAAGAGCCGCTGGCTCGGCAAGGGCGTGCAGTCGGCGGTCGACGCGGTCAACGGCGAGATTGCCGGGGCGGTGATCGAGATGGAGGCCGAGGACCAGGCCGAGATCGACCAGGCGATGATCGCCCTGGACGGCACCGAAAACAAATCGCGGCTCGGCGCCAATGCCATCCTGGGCGTCAGCCTCGCCGCCGCCAAGGCCGCGGCGCAGGCGCGCGGGCTGCCGCTCTACCGCTATGTCGGCGGCGTCTCGGCCTGCACCCTGCCGGTGCCGATGATGAACATCTTGAACGGCGGCGCCCATGCCGACAATCCGATCGACTTCCAGGAATTCATGATCATGCCGGTCGGCGCGCCGAGCTTCGCCGAGGGCCTGCGCTGGGGGTCGGAGATTTTCCACACGCTGAAGAAGGGCCTGCATGAGGCGGGCCTTTCGACCGCGGTCGGCGACGAGGGCGGCTTCGCGCCGAACCTCGCCTCGGCCCGCGACGCGCTCGACTTCATCATGCGCTCGATCGAGGAGGCCGGTTACAAGGCCGGCGACGACGTCGTCCTCGCGCTGGACTGCGCGGCGACGGAGTTCTTCAAGGACGGCGCCTATGCGATGGAAGGGGAGGGGCGGACCCTCTCGCCCGACGACATGGCCGGTTACCTCGCCGGGCTTTGCGACGATTATCCGATCGCCTCGATCGAGGACGGCATGGCGGAGGACGACCTCGACGGCTGGAAGGCGCTGACCGACAGGGCCGGCGGCCGCGTCCAGCTGGTCGGCGACGACGTCTTCGTCACCAATCCGAAGCGGCTCGCCATGGGAATCGAGCGGGGCATCGCCAATTCGATACTGATCAAGGTCAACCAGATCGGCACCCTGACCGAAACGCTGGCCGCCGTCGCCGACGCGCACCGCGCCGCCTATACCGCAGTGATGTCGCACCGCTCGGGCGAGACCGAGGACACGACCATCGCCGACCTCGCCGTCGCCGCCAATTGCGGGCAGATCAAGACCGGCAGCCTCGCCCGCTCCGACCGCACGGCCAAATACAACCAGCTGCTGAGGATCGAGGAGGAGCTGGGCAGCACCGCCATTTATCCCGGCCGCGCCGTTTTCAACGGTTCGACTCGCTAATCCACCAAATTACCCGATTTCTACGCAATCGGCCTCAAGGGGCTTGATTCCGGGCCGCTTTACTGATTCTGTGACAAGGCGATGACAGGAAGACGCAATCCTCTGGCTCTGATCCGGCGCGCGGCGCTGCCGGCGACGGGGCTGCTTGTCATCTGCTACTTCCTGGGCGCCGCCGTCGTCGGCGAGAATGGCGTGCTGGCGTGGGGCGATTATCGCCGGGCCAATGCCGAGCGCAGCGTCAAGCTCACCCAGCTCGAGGCCGAGCGCGCGCGACTCGCGCATCGCGCCCGCCTGCTCGATCCCGCCAATGCCGATCCCGATCTGGCCGAGGAAATGGTGCGACGCCAGTTCGGCTATGTCCGGCCCGACGAGGTGATCATCCGGCTCGACGGCCAGGCCGAGGCCCGGCCCGCCGCCGCTCCGCGCCGTTAGGCTCACGCCGCTTCGATCTTGGACATTCAAAATCCGGATCGAACAATTCCAGTCGCGGTCCCCGATCCCCTCCTGTTGCGCGTCCTGGCGTTTGCCGCCATAGGGGCCGCCACTGTCGCCATAAGCAAAAAGGGGCCGGGAGAGTGGCCAGGGCAGCATCGCCGAAACGCGCGGCCGGCAAGGACGCGGCCCCCAAGCCGCCGCAGACCCCCAATCGCGCGAGCAACCGGGAGCGCCCGCCCGAGCCTAAAAGACGCAAGGCCGACAAGGCGGAGCTGCTCGATTATTACAGGCAGATGCTGCTGATCCGCCGCTTCGAGGAGCGCGCCGGCCAGCTTTACGGGCTCGGCCTGATCGGCGGCTTCTGTCATCTCTATATCGGCCAGGAGGCGGTCGCGGTCGGGCTGCAGTCCGCGCTCACCATCGGCAAGGACAGCGTCATCACCGGCTATCGCGACCATGGCCACATGCTCGCCTATGGCATCGATCCCAAGGTGATCATGGCCGAGCTGACCGGCCGCGAGGCTGGAATCAGCCGCGGCAAGGGCGGCTCGATGCACATGTTCAGCGTCGAGCACCGCTTCTACGGCGGCCACGGCATCGTCGGCGCGCAGGTCAGCCTCGGCACCGGCCTCGCCTTCAAGCACAAATATGAAGGCGATGGCGGCGTCTGCCTCGCTTATTTCGGGGACGGCGCCGCCAATCAGGGCCAGGTCTATGAGAGCTTCAACATGGCCGAGCTGTGGAAGCTGCCGATCATCTTCGTGATCGAGAACAACCAATATGCGATGGGCACCTCGGTCAACCGCTCCTCGGCCGAGGACCAGCTCTACAAGCGCGGCGAATCGTTCCGCATCTCGGGCCTCCAGGTCGACGGCATGGACGTGCTCGCGGTGCGCGGCGCCGCCGAGACCGCTTTGGAATGGGTGCGGGCCGGCAAGGGCCCGATCCTGCTCGAACTGAAGACCTACCGCTATCGCGGCCACTCCATGTCCGATCCGGCCAAATACCGCTCGCGCGAGGAGGTGCAGGCGGTGCGCGACAAGTCCGACCCGATCGAGGCGGTGAAGCGCGAGCTCGCCAAGGCCGGCGCGAGCGAGGAGGAGCTCAAGGCGATCGACACCGAGATCAAGAAGATCGTCGTCGAGGCGGCCGACTTCGCCGAGCAGGCGCCCGAGCCCGAGGCCGCGGAACTCTACACCGACGTCCTGGTGGGGAGCTATTGATGGCGATCGAGCTCAAGATGCCCGCTCTCTCCCCGACCATGGAGGAGGGGACTTTGGCCAAATGGCTGGTCGCGGAAGGCGACAGCGTCAAATCGGGCGACATCCTGGCCGAGATCGAGACCGACAAGGCGACCATGGAGTTCGAGGCGGTCGACGAGGGGACGATCGAGAAGATCCTGGTCCCGGCGGGAACCGACGAGGTCAAGGTCGGAACGGTCATCGCCCTGATCAGCGGCGAAGGCGAGGCGGCGGCGCCCGCGTCCGCACCCGCCGCGGCGCCCGTCGAGGAGAAGGAAGAAGCGCCGGCTCCCCCCGCCGTCGCGGCCAGGCCCGACAAGGCGCCGGCCAGCCTGGCCGTGGAGCCCGACGTGCCGCCAGGCACCGAGATGCTCCGCACCACCGTCCGCGAGGCGCTGCGCGACGCCATGGCCGAAGAGATGCGCAAGGACGCGCGGGTCTTCGTAATGGGCGAGGAGGTCGCGGAATATCAGGGCGCCTACAAGGTGACGCAGGGCCTGCTCGACGAGTTCGGCCCGGGCCGCGTGATCGACACGCCGATCACCGAATATGGCTTTGCCGGCGTCGGCACCGGCGCTGCGATGGGCGGCCTCAAGCCGATCATCGAGTTCATGACCTTCAACTTCGCCATGCAGGCCATTGATCACATTATCAATTCGGCGGCGAAGACCAATTATATGTCGGGCGGCCAGATGCGCTGCCCGATCGTCTTTCGCGGGCCCAACGGAGCCGCCTCCCGGGTCGGCGCGCAGCACAGCCAGAATTACGCGCCCTGGTATGCCGCGGTGCCCGGCCTGATCGTCATCGCGCCTTATTCGGCGGCCGACGCCAAGGGTCTGCTCAAGGCTGCGATCCAGTCTGAGGATCCGGTCGTATTCCTCGAGAACGAACTGCTTTACGGCCAAAGCTTCGACGTTCCCAAGCTCGACGATTACACGCTTCCCATCGGCAAGGCGCGGGTCGTGCGGGAAGGGCGCGACGTCACTTTGGTCAGCTATTCGATCGGCGTCGGCGTCTCGCTCGAGGCGGCGGCCTTGCTCGCCGAGGAGGGCATCGACGCCGAGGTGATCGACCTGCGCACCTTGCGCCCGCTCGACAAGGCGAGCGTGCTCGCCAGCCTCGCCAAGACCAACCGCATGGTCTGCGTCGAGGAAGGCTGGCCGGTCTGCTCGATCGCGGCCGAATTGATGGCGGTGGCGATGGAGGAGGGGTTCGACGACCTCGACGCGCCGGTGCTGCGGGTGACCGACGAGGATGTCCCGCTCCCTTATGCCGCCAATCTGGAAAAGCTCGCGCTGATCAAGGTCGCCGACGTCGTCGCCGCCGCGCGCAAGGTCTGCTACCGCTGATCGGCGGCGGGGCTTGAACCTTCCCGGCTTTGCCACGATGTTGGCCTCACCGGAACCTCACGCCAGACAGGACCAGCCCACGCCATGGATCACGAAGACATCACCGCCGGCCTCATCCCCATGGTCGTCGAGCAGTCGAACCGCGGCGAGCGCAGCTTCGACATCTATTCGCGCCTGCTCCGCGAGCGGATCATCTTCGTCACGGGCGGGGTCGAAGACCATATGGCCTCGGTGATCACCGCCCAGCTGCTGTTCCTCGAATCGGAGAATCCGAAGAAGGACATCTACATGTACATCAACTCGCCGGGCGGCGTGGTCACGGCGGGCATGGCGGTCCATGACACGATGCAGTATATCCGGCCGCGCGTGGGCACGGTCTGCATCGGCCAGGCCGCCTCGATGGGCGCCTTCCTGCTCAGCGCCGGCGAGCCCGGAATGCGGGTCGCGCTCACCAACGCGCGGATCATGATCCACCAGCCTCGGGCGGCGCCCAGGGCATGGCCTCAGACATCGAAATCCAGGCCAGGGAGATATTGCGCATCCGCCACCGGATGAACGAGCTGATGGCGCATTATACCGGCCAGTCGATCGAGGACATCGAGAAGAATGTCGAGCGCGACAAATTCTTCTCCGCCGACGAGGCCAAGGCCTTCGGCCTGGTCGACGAGGTGTTCGACAAGAGGCCGGTGCCGGCAGACGGCGAGCCGGCGATGAAGGCGGCCTGACGGGGCAGCCCGGCTTCCGACCGACGCGGCCCGCCGCGGCCTTGTTCGGAGGACTCGCCAGCGCTCAATAGGTTCGCTAACCTTCCTGTTACGGCGTGTCTGCATTCTGACGATTCGACCGTGAAAGCCAATGGGGGATCGCGGATGCTCGACCTGCACGCTTGTTCGCCGAGGCGCGCACTGGCGCGACGCGCTTTATTGCTGCTCGGGACCAGCTTCGTCGCATGTGCGGTTCTGCCGACGGCGGCGATAGCGCAGAACGAGTGCGGGCCGCCCCCGCCCGGCGGCGGCACCGTCACCTGCCCGCCCTCCGGCAACCCTTATCCCGGCGGCGTCAACTACGATCCGGTCGTTCAGGATCTCACGGTTGTTCTCCAGCAAGGCGTGGTGGTGACCGGCGGCGTGGAGTTGGGTACTATCGTGGGCGCGGTCGACCTCAGCCTTCAGGCCGGATCGGGCACCCAGATCAGCTCCGGCGCCCAGGGCCGCGAGGGCGTCGACATTCAAGCGACCACCGGCGCAGTCACCATCGACGCCGCCGCCGTCTCCACCACCGGCCTTCGCGCCGAGGGCATCCAGGCGACCGCCGGGAGCGGCGCGATCACGATCACCAGCGGCACCGTCTCGACCCTGGGCAACGGCAGCACCGGCATCCTTGCCGAGACGGCGAGCGGCGCGATCGTCATCAACAGCGGGTCGGTCACGACCGCGGGCAATACCTTCCTCGGCCAGCCCGGCGTCATTGCCGCCGGCGCGCACGGGACCGAAGCGCGGTCGGGCAGCGGGCCGGTGACCATCGGCAGCACCAGCGTCGCCACCGGCGGCAGCGAGGCGATCGGCATTCTGGCGGAGACCGATAGCGGCGCGATCGACATCACCAGCGGTTCGGTTATTACCCAGGACGGCGAGGGTATCGACGCCGAAAGCATCGACGGCGACATCAATATCGAGAGCGGCTCGGTCACGACCGTCGGTGGCCTCTTCAGCCACGGCATCATCGCCCAGACCGACACCGGCAACATCGTCATCGACAGCGGCACGGTGTCGGTTGACCATGGAGTCGGCCTGTTCGCGATCACGCAAAGCGGCAACATCACGATCACCAGCGACTCGGTGACCGTCACCGGCAGCGGCGCGGGCATCAACGCCTCCGGAGAATATTATACGGGCGGGGACATCAGCGTGACCAGCGGCACGGTGGTTACGCATGGCTTCTTCACCACCGGCATCGACGCCGACAGCAGGGGTGCGGTTTCGGTCGTGTCGGGCAGCGTCACGACCACCGGCGAGCGGGCGATCGGCATCGAAGTGGCCTCCTGGAACGGCGGAGTCACGATCGTAAGCGGTACGGTCGCCACCTCCGGACGCGATTCCCGCGGCATCAAGGTCAACGCCTATAACGACGCGGAGGTCGACATCACCTCCGGCACGGTCACGACGCTGGGCGACAATGGCGACGGGATCGTCGCTGTCGCCGATCAGGATATCACGATCACCAGTACGAGCGTCTCGACCCAGGGGCACCGGGCCAACGGTATCTACGCCTACACTTTCGCCGACGGCGACATCGTCGTGACGAGTGGCGCCATCACCACCGCGGGCGACACCCAGAACGTCCCCTATGGCGGCTCGCATGGCATGGAGCTCCACGCCAATGGCGGATCGGTGACCGTCACCAGCACAACGGTCGCGACCCAGGGCGCCGGGTCGCGCGGCATCTTCGCGACCAGCAATGCGGGCGCGATCAACATCACCAGCGGCACGGTAACGACCGCCGGCGCCGGGGCGATCGGCATATCGGCGGCGACCGGCCCGGGCTCGACGACTCCCGCGGTCTCCTCGGCGGGCGCGGTCCTGCTGGCGGCAGAGGGCCCAGGGAACGCGGCTCCGGTGGCGGTCGCCCCCGATATCAGCATCACCAGCGCTTCGGTGACGACGACCGGCGCGGACGCGATCGGCATATCGGCGAGCGCTCAGGCCGGCGACATCCATATCGAAAGCGGCAGCGTGAACACGTCGGGCGCCAACGCCACCGGCATTCGCGCCCAATCCCAATCGGGCGGGGTGACCGTGGACTCGGGAGCGGTCAACGCCACCGGCGCCGGCGCGGACGCGATCCTGGTCTCCTCCGGCACCACCAGCAACCTCATTATTCGCGGCCTGGTCCGCTCGACCAACGGCTTCGCGATCCAGGCGAACGGCGGCGCGGCGACGGTGACCACCGTGGCGGGCGGCACCATCCGGGGCCGAATCGATCTCACCGGCGGCAACGATCAGGTGAACAATGCCGGCACGTTCGACGCGATCGGGACCAGCGACTTCGGCGCGGGCGCGGACGTCTTCAACAATAACGGCACCACCCGCTCCACCGGCGGCGCAGCCGTGTTCGCCGGGCTCGAGACGTTCAACAATTCGGGACTGATCGACTTTGGCGACGGTAATGCAAACGACCGGCTCACCCTCGGCAATTTCAACGGCCTGGCGGGCAGCCGCCTCACCGTCGACGTCGACTTTACCGCCGGTGTCGCCGATGTCCTCGTCACTGGAGTGGCTACCGGCTCGACGACGATCACGGTCAACGGCATCGGCGCGCAATTCGGCTTCACGAACGGAATCCTGGTCGTCGATGCGGCGGCGGGCACGGCGGCCACCGCCTTCAGCCTCGCCGGCGGCAACAGCAGCAACGGCTATTTCACGACTGGATTGATCTTCGAGCCTTCGACCTTCAACTTCCTGCTCGTCAACGCGCCCGGCCAGGCGGTCTTCGAGACCGGGGCGGTGGGCGGAATGACGCTCGACCTGTGGCATCTTGGCGCCGACGCCGTCGAAACTCAGCTCGAAACCGCGCGCGCGCCGTCCAGGGGCGGCTCGTCGGCCAACAATCTCACGTCTGGCGGGAGATTGGGCGGCTGGATCCAGGCGCTCGCCGGCGATGCCGACCGCGAGGCGACGCAAAGCTTCACATCGGGCGGCGTCACGACAAGCTTCGACGTCAGCTACGAGCAGAATTTCGAGGGACTGCAGGCGGGCTTCGACTATCAGAGCGGGCCGGTCATCTTCGGCCTGACATTCGGCCTCGCCCAGTCGGATTCGCAGTTCGAGACCAGCCCCAGCACCGTCGAGATGGAATCGAAGAATTTCGGCGCTTACGCCGCCTTCGCCTCGGGCAATTTTTACCTCAACATGCTGGCGAAGGTGGACTGGATCGACCTCGAGACCAATCCGGGCGCGGGCCTCGCCGCCGAGTTCGACGCCATGTCCTACGGCATTCGCGGCGTCGCCGGCTTCCGCTTCGACTTCGGCCGATTCTTCGCCGAGCCATCGGTCAGCCTGTCCTGGGCGAGGAGCGACATCGACGATTATGCCAGCGGCGGCGCCATCATCTCATTCGACAATGCGACCAGCCTGCGCGGTACCGCGGGGCTGCGCCTCGGCGGCGCTTTCGCAACCCAAAGCGGCGGCGTGATCTCGCCCTATGCGGGGCTGCGCGTGATCGGGGAGTTCAGCGACGACAATGCGAGCGACTTCTTCCTCGGGACGATTCTGAACCTCACTGACGATCGGTCCGGCACCCACGCCGAGGCGAGCGCCGGGCTTACCTACAGGACCGACAGCGTCGAGGCGTTCCTCCGCGGCGAGCTCGACCTGGGCTCGGAGGTCGAGGGCAGGACGGCTCGCGCCGGCATCCGCGTCCGCTTCTAACGCGAGTCTTCGGGTCCCTCCGCGCGCCGAGGCGGACCCGTGCGGGCAGCCAAAGGCGGGTCTTGTCCCGCGCGACGTTCGGGGCCACATGACACCCACCGGCGCCGTCTTAACGATTAGGCCATTGTGTCGGTGTAAGTTTCCCGTCAGGATACGGGGCCTGGATTGAGGAGAGGGGGCTTGGCGCCCCCGCGAGCGAGTTTATGACGAAACTGAGCGGCGGCGACAGCAAGAGCACTCTCTACTGCTCGTTCTGCGGCAAGTCGCAGCACGAGGTCAGGAAGCTCATCGCCGGGCCGACCGTGTTCATCTGCGACGAATGCGTCGAGCTGTGCAACGACATCATCCGCGAGGAGACCAAGTCGGCTCTGGTGAAAACCAGGGACGGCGTCCCCACGCCGCAGGAAATCTGCAACGTGCTCGACGATTATGTGATCGGCCAGAGCCACGCCAAGCGCGTGCTCTCGGTCGCGGTCCACAATCATTACAAGCGCCTGGCGCACGGCGCCAAGGGCGCCGACGTCGAGCTCGCCAAGTCGAACATCCTGCTCGTGGGGCCCACCGGCTGCGGCAAGACCCTGCTCGCCCAGACGCTGGCGCGGATCCTCGACGTGCCCTTCACCATGGCCGACGCGACCACGTTGACCGAGGCCGGCTATGTCGGCGAGGACGTCGAGAACATCATCCTGAAATTGCTCCAGGCCAGCGACTATAATGTCGAGCGGGCGCAGCGCGGCATCGTCTATATCGACGAGATCGACAAGATCAGCCGCAAATCCGACAATCCCTCGATCACCCGCGACGTCTCGGGCGAGGGCGTCCAGCAGGCGCTCCTGAAGCTGATGGAGGGCACCACCGCCTCCGTGCCGCCGCAGGGCGGCCGCAAGCATCCGCAGCAGGAATTCCTGCAGGTCGACACCACCAACATCCTGTTCATCTGCGGCGGCGCCTTCGCCGGCCTCGAGAAGATCATCGGCGACCGCATGGAGGGCAAGTCGATCGGCTTCGGCGCGCATGTCGCCGCGCCCGACGAGCGGCGCACCGGTGAAGTCCTGCGCCACACCGAGCCCGAGGATCTGCTGAAGTTCGGCCTGATCCCCGAATTCGTCGGCCGCCTGCCCGTCATCGCGACGCTCGAGGATCTCGACGTCGACGCGCTGGTCAAGATCCTGCAGGAGCCCAAGAACGCACTGGTCAAGCAATATCAGAAATTGTTCGACATGGAGGACGTCAAGCTCACCTATACCGACGACGCCTTCGTCGCGACGGCCAAGAAGGCGATCGAGCGCAAGACCGGCGCGCGGGGCCTCCGCTCGATCATGGAGAATATCCTCCTCGACACGATGTTCGACCTGCCTTCGATGGACGGCGTCGACGAGGTGCTGATCGACAAGGACGTGGTCGAGGGCCGCAAGGAGCCGGTCCGCGTCTATGCCGAAAAGGCCGAAGACGCGGCCTGACGATGCGTCCGGGGCGGTTCCTGGCAACGGCCCTTCTCGCTTTTGCGGGCGCAGCGGCCGCCCAACCCGCCGATCCCCTGAATATTCCGCGGATAACGAGCGAGCCTGCCGACCGCTGGGTCGTGCACGTTTCGCCGGTCGACCTGCCGCCCGGCGTGCCGCCTTCCGGCGAGATGCGACGCGTCGAGATGCGCTATGCGCCTGCGGGCGGCGGGAAGGTCATGCAATGCGAGGTGACGCGATCGAGCGGCGTCGAGGCCCTCGACGCGGAGAGCTGCCGCATCCTGCTCGAACGCGGCTATATTCCAGCGCTCGGCGTGCCGATGAGCGGCCTCGCGCGCTTCGAGTGGCTCCGCGGCGGGTCCCCTTGGGACCGGCGCGGCGGACCGCTGCCGCTCGACTATGACGGCGGCGATCGCATCAACGGCCAGCCGATAAATTACACCTCCGGCTGGGAAAGTTCGACAGCGCTCGCCGCCGCGGTCGACCAAGGCCCGGCCCGCTGGCGGATCACCGTCTCCGACCAGGGCCGCTCGCTGGGCTGCCGGGTGACGAGCGGCCGGGCGGGGGCGCGGCGCTACGCCCGGTATCAGTGCGGCCGCATGCGGAATTTCATCCCGGCTTCCGACGGCGCCGGTGGAACGCGCCGTTCTTTCTATCGCGGGATGAGCCAGGTGCGACGGCGGCCCGGCTCGCCTTAGGCGCAATCCCCTCCATGCCCGGTTGATTTCCGTCGCCATCGCTGCTTCTCCGGCGCGACCGATTCGAAGGAGACGACATGGCGACGAGAGACCCGGCCGATTTCGACGAGAAGGTGCGGCTGAAGCCCCTGCCTTTGCTTATCTTCAGCTCGCGCTGGCTGCAGCTGCCGCTCTATGTCGGGCTGATCGTCGCGCAGTTCGTCTACGTTTATCTGTTCATGAAGGAACTGCGCTACCTGATCGAGCACGCGTGGGAGTATAATGAGCAGCAGATCATGCTGGTCGTGCTCGGGCTGATCGACGTGGTGATGATCTCGAACCTTCTGGTGATGGTGATCGTCGGCGGCTACGAAACCTTCGTCTCCCGGCTGCGGCTGCAGAATCACCCCGACAATCCCGAATGGCTGAGCCACGTCAATTCGGGCATCCTCAAGGTGAAGCTGGCGATGGCGATCATCGGCATCTCCTCGATCCACCTGCTCAGGACCTTCATCGAGGCGGGCGCGATCGGCCAGCAAGGCGCGCGCATCACGTCTGAGGGCGTGATGTGGCAGACGATCATCCACATGGCCTTCATCGCCTCGGCGATCGGCATCGCCTGGGTGGACCGGATGACGCAGCAGAAGCATTGAGCGCCCTCCCGTCATTGGGAGTAGCTTCGGCGCTGCGCTCCTCGCAATGAGGACCCGGCGGACGATCAGCGCCTCGGCGGCGGGGCGGGGCCGGCCCAGGGTACGGTGGCGACGTAGTAGCGGTTGACCTCATCCTGGGTGAGGCAGCGGCGGGTGGAGCGGTTCTGGGCGTCCCGGATGGCGCTCTGCCGGTACATGATGTCGGTCAGCAGTTCGCGGCGGACGCCCATGCGGAGCAGGAAATTATTGTCCTCGCTGGCGAGCAAGGCCGATTGCTGCTCGATCTCGCCGATCAGGCCGACCGTGCTCTCCTCGCCGCGCGCGACCTCGGAACGGATCACCTCGCGGTCGCCGGTATGGGTGAACATGTGGACGATGAACTGGCCGCCCTGGTCGACATAGCGGACGACGCCGCCCATGAAGAGGAAGTTGCAGGCGGAAAAGCAGGCCCAGCCCGCCGGAATCCGGGTCGTCATGTTGCTGTCGCGGATCAGCCGGCCGGCCTGATTGCCGATGCGGGCATTGCCGCCAGGCGAGCGCAGCCAGATCTCGTCGCCCTGGAAATTCTGCAGCGCCGCCCGCAGCCGCGGCATCAGATCGTCGTCGATCATGCCCTCGGCGAGCAGCACCGGGCGGCCGTTCATGGTTTGCACCGTGAAGGTCATCTCCCGGTTGGCGGACCAGTTCGGGTTGAGCGGGCAGGTCGGGTTGTCCGGGTCCATCCGCGGGCGCTGGCCGCGCTGCGCCTCCGCGCCGGAGAGGCCGGCGAGGGCCGCGATCGACGCGAGCAGGTGGAAGGCTCGCTTCAGGCGTCCTTCAGACCCGGACATAGCGGTTGTTCGGCGGGCGGCGGCACATGCGCTTGGGCGCCGTCGTCTCCTGGCCATCGACGATGACGATGTCGGTGATGGTCAGGCATTCGCCGTCGGGTGCGCGGGTCTCGACCGCGGTGACGGTCGACGAGCCGGCGACGCCCGGCCGGGTTTCGCTGCGCCAGCTCGCGCTGGCGCCGATGCCGTCGCGCTCGGCCTGCCCGGTCGCCCGCTCGGTCGCGCTGGCCGCCTGCTCCTGCTCCTCGCAGTCGAGCAGATTCATGATCGCATCGCCGAGCATCGAGCCCATCGGCAGGATGGTGTTGGCGACGGCGCCGCCGCCGAAGCGGCCAAGGACGCCCCTGGCGATGCCGCCGAGCGCCGAGCCGCCGCGGCGGCGTTCCTGGTTGCGGCGCTGGCATTGCTCGCCGGTGCGGGACTGGGCCGCGCTCGCCGCCGCGCTTGCGGTTGGGGCCGAGGCCGCGAGCGGCACGAGCGCCAGGGGCAGGGCCAGCAGCAAGGCACGGAACATCACGCAAACTCCCCATTTCCCAGGCGAAAAAATTCTAGAGCCGGGGCGATTGCAAAGCAATGCTTAGCTTTGCGTGAACGCCCTTCATTGATGCGGATCGCCATTGGCCCCATATAGGGCGGGAGCCGGGTCCCGTGGCGCCGGCCTGTGGAGTTTACATGAGCCTCAACCTTCCCGTCCTGCCGCTTCGCGACATCGTCGTCTTCCCGCACATGATCGTGCCGCTGTTCGTCGGCCGCGACAAATCGGTTGCCGCGCTCGAGACCGCGATGGCGGCGGACAAGGCGATCTTCCTGGTCTCGCAGCTCGAGCCGGCCGAAGACGATCCCGACCGCGAGGCGCTGTACGACCTCGGCGTCGTCGCCACCGTCCTCCAGTTGCTGAAGCTGCCCGACGGCACGGTGCGCGTGCTGGTCGAGGGCAAGCATCGCGCGACCCTGCGCACGCTTCAGCAGGAGGGCACCCATCTCACTGCCGAAGTCGACGAAGTGGAGACGGTCGAGCCCGAGGGCGTCGAGGTCAAGGCGCTGGTCCGCTCGGTGATCGAGCAGTTCGAGAATTACTCCAAGGTCAACCGCAAGCTGCCCGCCGAGACGGCGATCCAGCTCGGCCAGATCGAGGAGCCGAGCAAGCTCGCCGACGCGGTCGCCGCCAACGTCAACATCAAGGTCTCGGACAAGCAGGCTTTGCTCGCCGAGCTCGATCCGGTGCGCCGGCTCGAAATGGCCTTCGCCTTCATGGAGGGCGAGCTTGGCGTGATGCAGGTCGAGAAGAAGATCCGCAGCCGGGTCAAGCGCCAGATGGAGAAGACCCAGCGCGAATATTATCTGAACGAGCAGTTGAAGGCGATCCAGCGCGAGCTCGGCAATGCCGGCGAGGAAGGCGAGGGCGACGAGCTCGCCGAATTGGGCCGCAAGATCGAGCGCACCAAGCTTTCCAAGGAAGCCCGCTCCAAGGCCAATTCGGAGCTGAAGAAATTGCGCGCGATGGCGCCGATGTCGGCCGAGGCGACGGTCAGCCGCAACTATCTCGACGTGCTGCTCGGGCTCCCGTGGGGCAAGAAATCCAAGCTCAAGCATGACATCGCCGAGGCCGAGCGGATCCTCGACGAGGACCATTATGGCCTCGAGAAGGTCAAGGAGCGGATCGTCGAATATCTCGCGGTCCAGGTGCGGACCAACAAATTGAAGGGGCCGATTCTCTGCCTGGTCGGCCCGCCGGGCGTAGGCAAGACTTCATTGGGCCGCTCGATCGCCCGCGCGACGGGCCGCGAATTCGCGCGCCAGTCGCTGGGCGGTGTGCGCGACGAAGCCGAGATCAGGGGACACCGGCGCACCTATATCGGCTCGCTGCCGGGCAAGATCGTCACCAACCTCAAGAAGGCCGGCACCTCCAATCCGCTCTTCCTGCTCGACGAGATCGACAAGCTCGGCCAGGATTTCCGCGGCGATCCCGCCTCGGCGCTGCTCGAAGTGCTCGACCCCGAGCAGAACAGCCGCTTCCAGGACCATTATCTGGAGCTGGATTACGATCTTTCCGACGTGATGTTCGTCACCACCGCGAACTCGATGGACATGCCGCAGCCGCTGCTCGACCGCATGGAGATCATCCGCCTCGAAGGCTATACCGAGGACGAGAAGGTCGAGATCGCCAGGCGCCACCTCATCCCCAAGCAGATCGAATCGCACGGTCTCAAGGAGGGCGAGCTGACGCTGAGCGAAGACGGCCTGCGCGCGCTGATCCGCCATTATACCCGCGAAGCCGGGGTGCGTACGCTGGAGCGCGAGATCGCCAAGGTGTCGCGGAAGGCTTTGCGCCAGATCCTCGAAGGCAAGGCGGAGAAGATCGAGATCACGGCCGACAATATCGGCGAATTCGTCGGCGTCCGCCGCTTCCGCCACGGCATGAGCGAGGAGGAAGACCAGATCGGCGCGGTCACGGGCCTCGCCTGGACCGAGGTCGGCGGCGAACTCTTGACCATCGAGGCGGTCACCGTCCCCGGCAAGGGCCAGATCAAGACCACCGGCAAGCTTGGCGACGTCATGCAGGAGTCGATCCAGGCCGCCTTCTCCTTCGTCAAGGCGCGGGCGCCCTCCTACGGCGTCAAGCCGAGCGTGTTCAGCCGCAAGGACATCCACGTCCATTTGCCCGAAGGCGCGGTTCCCAAGGACGGGCCGTCGGCGGGCATCGGCATGGTCACCGCGATCATCTCGACGCTGACAGGCATCCCCGTACGCCGCGACGTGGCGATGACCGGGGAGGTGACTCTGCGCGGCCGCGTGCTGCCGATCGGGGGCCTCAAGGAGAAGCTGCTCGCGGCCCTGCGCGGCGGTATCACCAAGGTGCTGATTCCGGCCGAGAACGAGAAGGACCTCGCCGAGATCCCCGCGGTGATCAAGGAAGGGCTGGAAATCCATGTCGTCGCCCATGTCGACGAGGTCCTCGCCCAGGCGCTGGCGACTCCGATCGTGCCGATCGAGTGGACCGAGGCAGACGATCTCGCCGCTTTGCCGCCCTCCGAGATCGGCGGCGGGGCCGAAGACGCGGCGGGACTTTCGGTTCGTCATTGAAACCCACCGCCCGTTCCGACGGGATATTGTGCGAAAGCGGTGCGATCCCGCCGGATCGGCGGCTCTTTCCTTTTGACTCCTGTCGGCGTGCTGGCATTTAATCGCCGCTTCGTGGGTCAGGCCTCCACGAGTCTTAAGGCAGGGGTGCGAGACAGATGAACAAGCAGGATCTCATCGTGCAGGTCGCCGACGCGACCGGGCTCGGCCGGGGCGACGCGTCGCGCGCGGTCGAATCGGTGTTCGAGACGATCAGCAATGCGCTGAAGCGCGGCGACGAGGTCCGGCTGGTCGGCTTCGGCACCTTCTCCTGCTCGCGCCGCAAGGCCTCGACGGGCCGCAATCCGCGCACCGGCGAGCCGATGCAGATCAAGGAATCGACCCAGCCCAAGTTCAAGGCCGGCAAGGGCCTCAAGGATTCGGTCAACGGCTAGGCTCCGTATGGGGACAGTTACTTTCACGCGCGGCGGCTCGAAGCCTCGCGCTTCGGCGCGCGAAAGTAACTGTCCCCGTTGCCAGACAAAGCCGCTCTCGTTATGGGCCGCGTTCCGTCCGAGCTGCCACGCGGACGGTTCTCTTCGAGGCGTGGGCGCGTAGCTCAGTGGTAGAGCACTGTGTTCACACCGCAGGGGTCGCAAGTTCAATCCTTGCCGCGCCCACCACGCCTTCCGCATGACCGCCTTCCTCGTAATCTCTGGTCTCACCAAGCGTCACGGCGGCCGCGCTGCGCTGGACCGCGTCAGCCTGTCCGTGGCCGCGGGCGAGCTCGTCGCCCTGGTGGGGCCGTCGGGCTCGGGGAAGACTAGCCTCCTCAAGTCGGTCAACCGCCTCGCCGAACCCGACGAAGGCAATATCCGGATCGACGGCCGCGACGTCCGCGAGGTGCCGCTGGCCGCGCTGCGCCACGGCATCGGCTATGTCATCCAGTCGATCGGCCTGTTCCCGCATATGAATGTCGCGGAGAATATCGGCATCGTGCCGAAGCTGATGGGGCAGGGGGCCGCGGATCGCACGGCTGAGCTGCTGGAGCTGGTCGCGCTGCCCGTGGACATGGCGGCGCGCTATCCGCGAGAGCTTTCCGGCGGGCAGGCGCAACGCGTCGGCGTGGCGCGGGCGCTGGCGGCGGGGCCGAAGCTGATGCTGATGGACGAGCCGTTCGGCGCGCTCGATCCGGTGACCCGCGACGCGCTGGGCCAGGCCTATCGCGCGCTCCACGATCGGCTCGGCCTGACCACTTTGATGGTCACCCACGACATCGCCGAGGCGCTGCTGCTCGCCGACCGGATCGTCGTGCTGATCGAGGGCCGCATCCGCGCCGACGCCGCGCCCGCCGCGCTCATGGCGTCAAACGACCCGGACGTGCTGGCGATGATCGACGTTCCGCGGCGCCAGGCCGCCCGGCTGGCCGCCTTATGAGCCCCGCTTTCGCCGAGGCGCTGGCCGAGCTACCCGAGCTCGCCCGCTCGCATCTGCTGCTGAGCGGCTGCGCGGTGGCCATCGGGGTGGCGCTGGGCCTGCCGCTCGCCATCCTCTCCGCGCGCAGCCGCGCCCTGCGTACGCCCCTGCTCGGCCTCGCCGGCCTCGTCCAGACCATTCCGGCGCTCGCGCTGCTCGCGCTGTTCTATCCGGCGCTGCTGATCCTGGGCCAGGCGACCGGTCTCGCTATCCCCGCGCTCGGCTTCCTCCCTGCCCTGATCGCGCTCAGCCTTTACGCTTTGCTGCCGATTCTGAGGAACGGAATCGCCGCGCTCCAGGGCGTCGACCCGGCGGTGATCGAGGCCGCCGACGGGCTCGGCATGACCAGGCGCCAGCGCCTGACGATGGTCGAGCTTCCCCTGGGGGCGCCGGTGATCCTGGCCGGCATCCGCACCGCCGCGGTGTGGACGATCGGCGCCGCCACCCTCGCCACCACGGTCGGCCAGCCCAGCCTGGGCAACCTCATCTTCTCCGGCCTGCAGACCGAGAATTGGGTCCGCGTCCTCACCGGCTGCGCGGCGGCCGCGGCGCTCGCTTTGGCTGTGGACGGGTTGCTGGCGCTGATCGAGGCCGGTCTCAGGCGCCGTTCGCGCTGGCGGGTAAGGCTGGGGCTGGGAGCCCTCGTCGCCGCGCTCGTCCTCGCCTTCCTTCCTTTGCCCGGCCAGGCCTCCGGCCGCGACGTAATCGTGATCGGCGCCAAGAATTTCTCCGAGCAATATATCCTCGCCAGCGCGATCGAGCGGCGGCTGCGGGCGGCGGGCTACCGCACCGAACGGCGCGACAATCTCGGCTCGACCGTCGCCTATCAGGCGCTCTCGGCCGGCGACATCGACGTGTACGTGGATTATTCGGGGACGCTCTGGACCAACATCCTCCAGCGCACCGACACGCCGACGCCGGCCGCGATGCTGGCGAGCCTCACCACCGAGTTGCGCAGGCGAAACGGCGTGCTCCTGCTCGGCGCGCTGGGCTTCGAAAACGCTTATGCGCTGGCGATGCGGCGGAGCCGCGCCGAGGGACTCGGCCTCAGCACGCTTGCGGACCTGACCCGCGCGGCGCCGAGGCTGACGCTCGGCGCCGATCTCGAATTCCTCACCCGGCCCGAATGGCGCTCGGTCCAGTCCCGCTACGGGCTGAGCTTTGCCCGCCAGACCTCCTACAGCCCGACCTTCATGTACCGCGCCGTCGCCGACGGCTCGGTGGACGTCATCACCGCTTTCTCGTCCGACGGCCGCATCGCCGCGTTGGACCTCGTCACGCTCGCGGACCCGCGCCGCGCCTTGCCGAGCTACGACGCGGTGCTGCTGGTCTCGCCCGCCCGCGCCGGGGACCAGCGGCTGCTCGCCGCGCTCAGGCCGCTGATCGGCGCGATCTCCGTCGAACGGATGCGACGGGCCAATCTCATGGTCGACCGCGACACGGACAAGAAAACCCCCGCAGAAGCCGCGCGCTGGCTCGATCCGTGAGACTCGGAAATGGGAGCCGGCGCGTGACGGGCGCGCCATCGCCGACTAGGGCCGCTGCATGAATTTGAAGGACAGGCTCGCGCCGGCCTTGCCGATCGCCGCGCTGACGGCCCTGCTGCTCGTCCCCGCGATCCACAACGGCTTTCCCCTGGTCTTCCCGGACAGCGGCACCTATCTCGGAATCGCCTTCGGGCCGGAATATGCGCTCGACCGGTCCAGCTATTACGGCCTCCTGCTCAAGCCGCTCGTCGGCCTCGCGCCGGGCGTCGCCGGCCTGTGGATCGCGATCGTCGCGCAGGTGCTGGCGGCGGCGCTCGTGCTGTGGGCGGCGGCGTCCGTGCTGATGCCCGGCGGGCCGCGGTGGCTACGGCTCGCCTGGATCGCCCCCGCGGCTCTGCTCACCGCCTTGCCCTGGCATGTCGGCCAGTTCATGCCCGATGCCTTCAGCGGCCTCCTCATCCTGATTGTCTGGCTCGCCGCGTCGCGCCCGCCGCTCTCCCCGGGTACGCCCCTGCTGTGGACCGCCGCGACCGTCGCTGCCTTGGTCCATTATACGCACCTGCCCCTGCTCATCGCCTCGGCGGCGGCTGCGATCCTGGGGCAGCGCATCGCGGGGCTGGCCTGGCGCGCGTGCCTGACGCGCGGCCTCGCGGCCCTGGTCGCGGCCGGGATCGTGGCCGGCGCCTGGGTGGTTGCCAACGGCGTCGCGCTCGGCCGTTGGACGATCTCGCCGGCCGGCTCGGTCTTTCTCTACGCGCGGCTCAACGAGGACGGGCTGATCGGCCCGTGGCTCGACCGCCATTGCGGCCGCGACGCCCCGGCGCGGCTCTGCGCGCTTCGCCCGCAATTGCCGCGCGACAGCCAGGACCTGCTGTGGAGCGCGGAATTGAGCCCGGTCATGGGCTTGATCTGGCGTCCGGCCGATCCGCGCTCGCGCTGGCCCTGGGTGGAGATGATGGGCGAGGCCAATCGCGGCGCCATCTCCGAGAATCCCGGCCTGTTCGTGTCGACTTCGCTGCGAGGATTCGCGAACCAGCTCGCCAGCTTCCAGGCGCTCGACGACGAATGCCCGATAAGCTGCCGCGATCCGAATGCGGGGGTGACCTTCACGCTCGGCGCCTACCGGCCCGAGACGGTGCCGGCGCTGCTCGCCTCCCATCAGTCGCAAGGGACCGCGCCCAAGGCGCTGGTGCGCGCGATCGCCTGGCCGATCGCGCTCCTGTCGCTGCTCCTGCTGCCGATCGCCCTCGTGCTCGCCTGGCGGCGGCGCGACGGACCGGCGCTGTCGCTGCTCGCGGCGGGGGCGGCGGCCCTGGTCGCCAATGCCGCCATCGCCGGGGCGCTGTCCGATGTGCACGACCGCTACCAGAGCCGGCTGGTGTGGCTCGCCCTGTTCGCCCTCCTGACGCTCGCGTGGCGCTGGCGCCGCTTGACGCTGCCCGGTGCCCCCCCCTATGTGCGCGGCGCACCTGATAAGCATGGCGACCATAGCTCAGCTGGTTAGAGCATCGGTTTGTGGTACCGAGGGTCGCGGGTTCAAGTCCCGTTGGTCGCCCCATTATCAAAAAACATAATTGGGACAGGATCGTAATGGACTCGCTTTGGGATTTTCCCGACTTCGACGAACATGAGCTCGTCCATTTCATAACCGACCCGAAGACCGGCCTCAAAGCAGTCATCGCAGTCCATTCCACCCATCTCGGCCCCGGCGCCGGCGGCACCCGCTTCTGGCATTATGCGCAGGAAAGCGACGCCATCGCCGACGCGCTGCGGCTGTCGCGCGGGATGAGCTACAAGAACGCCATGGCCGGGCTGCCATTGGGCGGCGGCAAGGCGGTGATCCTCGCCGGCGAGGATCGCGCCAAGACGCCCGAGATGCTCGCCGCCTTCGGCCAGGCGGTCGCGGGCCTGTGCGGCCGCTACGTCACCGCCGAGGATGTCGGGATGAGCGTCGCCGACATGGTCGCGATCGCCAAGGAGACCAGCTTCGTCGCCGGCCTGCCGGTTGCGGAAGGCGCGGTCGGCGGCGATCCGGGCCCGCATACCAGCTACGGCGTCTTCCTGGGGGTCAAGGCGGCCGTGAAGCGCGCGCTCGGCAAGGACAGTCTCGCCGGACTGCATATCGCCATCCAGGGCGCGGGCAGCGTCGCCTCCGGCTTCGCCCGCCGCGCCGCGGCCGAAGGCGCGCGCCTCAGCATCGCCGACGTCGACCAGGGACGCGCCGAAACGCTGGCCGCGGAGACCGGCGGCAAGACCGTCGGCCCGGACGAGATCATGACGCTCGAGGCCGACGTGCTCAGCCCGAATGCGCTGGGCGCGATCCTCGATCCCGCCTCGATCGCCGCATTGAACGTGCCGATCGTCGCCGGCGGCGCCAACAATCAGATGGCGACGCGCGACGACGGCGACCGCGTCCAGGCGCGCGGCATCCTCTACGCGCCGGATTATGTGATCAACGCCGGCGGCATCATCAACGTCTCGACCGAATATCTGGGCGACGGCGACCAGGACACGGTCCGCCGCCGGATCGAGGCGATCCCCGGCCGGCTCCATGAGATCTGGGAGGAAAGCGCCGCCACGGGCCGCAACCCCGCACGGGTCGCCGGCGACATGGCGCGGCGGCTGATCGGGCGCTGATTCGTCTTGTCCCCCGGCGAAGGCCGGGGTCCAGCGGCGCCGCGGGAAGACTGGACCCCGGCCTTCGCCGGGGAACAACATAAAGCTAAAGCGGCTCGGGCCGGGGCTTCTCCCGCCCGAGCTTGTGCTCGCGATAGAGGGTGTAGAGGCCGCTGGCGACGATCACCGCGGCCCCGATCCAGGTCGATGGCGGCGGATGAGTATCCCACAGCCACCAGCCGAGCAGCACCGCCCACAGCAATTGCGTATAATCGAACGGCACCACCACCGAGACCGGCGCGAAGCGCAGCGCCGAGGTCAGGAAGAGCTGGCCCAGGCCCCCGAACAGGCCGAGCGCGGCCAGGATCGCCCAGGTCCGCGCGTCGTGCGCCTGTCCGAAAAAGGGCATCAGGAGGCCGGTCGCCGCCATCGCGAAGAGCGTGAACCACAAGACGATGGTCGGCATGCTCTCGGTCCGGGCGATCGTCCTGATCGTGATCGTGACGCCGGCAACGCCCAACGCGGCGGCCAGCGCGAGGGCGAGCCCGGCCGGCGGCAGGGCGCCGCCCGCCGGCCCCATCACGATCAGCACCCCGACGAAGCCGAGGATCACCGCACTCCAGCGGTGCCGCCCGACCTGCTCGCGCAGGATCAGCGCCGACAGGATCACCGAGAAAAGCGGCGCGACGAAGCCGATCGTCGCCGATTCCGCGAGCGGCAGATAAGTGAGCGCGGCGAAAGCGAGCACCATCGTCGAAAGCCCGATCGCCCCGCGCCCGAGATGCGCCAGCGGCCGCTTGGTCCGCCACGCCCCGAAATTCCCGGTCAGCGCCATCCACGCCAGCAGCACCGGCAGCCCGAACGCGAAGCGGTAGAAGGCGAGCTCCGGCAGCCGCACCCCCGCCTCCGAGCCGAGCTTGATCGCCGCGGCCATGAAGCCGAAGCTGGTCGCCGCACCGACGCGCAGGCCGATGCCGAGCAGGCGGTTCTGGCGCAGGGGAGGCGGCGCGGCGTGGCCCATCTTTTCCTTGTTCCCCGGCGAAGGCCGGGGCCCAGCCCCACTGACCTCGCCGCTGGACCCCGGCCTTCGCCGGGGAACTCAAGGGGAATTGCGCGAAACCGGGGCCAAGCACAAGCTTCCCCGCCGCCAAAGCCTAAGCTAACATCGCCCTCGAACATGCACGTCTACGCGAATCCGGCCCGTTTCCTCAAAATCGCGCGACCTCTCACGGCCTGGCTCGGCTGGGCGGGCGCGGCGATGATCCTTGGCGCGCTCGCTTACGGGCTGCTGCTGGCCCCGTCCGAGCGGCTGCAGGGCGAGAGCGTGCGCATCCTCTATGTCCACGTCCCCGCGGCCTGGCTGGCGATGGCGGGCTGGACCGGGATCGCGGCCGCCAGCCTGATGCAGATCGTCTGGCGCCATCCGCTCGCCGCGGTCGCCGCGCGTGCGCTCGCCGCGCCCGGCGCGCTCTTCGCCGCCATCTGCCTCGCCACCGGCTCGCTCTGGGGCAAGCCGACCTGGGGCACCTATTGGGAATGGGACGGGCGGATGACCTCGATGCTGGTCCTGCTCTTCCTCTATCTCGGCTTCATCGCTTTGGCGGGCGCCGAGAAGGAGAAGGGAGGGGAGGGGCGGCTCACCGCGATCTTCGGGCTGGTCGGCGCGGTCAACCTTCCGATCATCCATTATTCGGTGGTGTGGTGGAACACGCTCCACCAGGGCCAGAGCATCAGCTTCGTGCGCGGCACCTCGACCATCGATGGCTCGATGCTGTGGCCGCTGCTGGTTTCCGCGCTCGGCTTCTCGCTTCTGTTCGGCGCGATCGTCTTGATGCGGATGCGGGCCGAGCTGGCGCGGCTCAAGGTCGAGGCGCGGCTCAAGCGGCGGGCGGCCGAATGACCGTCGATCCCTGGCCCTTCATCATCGCGGCTTACGCGCTGACCGCGCTCGGCACGATCGGCCTGACTCTGTGGAGCGCCGTTGCGATGCGCCGCGCCGAAGCCGATGCCGACGCACTCGGCAAGCGCCCGTGAAGCGCAAGAACCAGCGCCTCATATTGCTCCTCCTCGCCATCGGCGCGGTGCTGGGCGCCGTCCTGCTCGCCATGTGGGGGCTGAGGGACAATGCCAGCTTCTTCTATGCGCCCGGCGACATCGCGCGCGAAGGGCGGCCGCCGCCGGACCGCGCCGTCAGGGTCGGCGGCATGGTGCGCGAGATAAGGCGCCTGCCCGACGGCGTCTCGATCCAGTTCGTCATCGGCGACAACACGCCCCACCGCATCCAGGCCCGCTATACCGGCATCACGCCCGAGCTGTTCCGGGTCGGCAGCGGCGCCATCGCCGACGGCCGCTTCCAGGCGGACGGCACGTTCCTCGCCAGCCAGATCCTCGCCAAGCATGACGAGAATTACATGCCGCCCGAGCTCACCAAGCGCGGCATGCACAAGACGGACCCGGTCCGTTGATCGCCGAGGCCGGCCTTGCCCTGCTCTGGCTGGCGGCGTCGCTGTCGCTGCTCCAGCTGGTGCTCGGCTGGGCGGCATTGAGGCCGGGCGGCGAGGGGCTGCTGCGGATCGTGCGGCCGGTGGCGGTGGCGCAGGGCGTGCTCGCCGGGCTCGCTTTCCTGACCCTGATCTGGCTGTTCCTGCGCACCGACCTCTCGGTCAAGCTGGTCGCCGCCAACAGCCATTCGCTCAAGCCCTGGCTGTACAAATTCGCCGGCGCCTGGGGAAATCACGAAGGCTCGATGCTGCTCTGGGTGACCGTGCTCGCCATCGCCGGCGGCGCCGTCGCCTTGCTCGAGCGGCGCCTCAGGCAGGATACTCTGATCGCCACGCTCGCCGCCCAGGCCGCGATCGGCCTCGGCTTCTACGCCTTCCTGCTCTTCGCCTCCAACCCGTTCGAGCGGCTGTCGCCGGTGCCGATCGAGGGCAACGGGCTCAATCCGCTCCTCCAGGACCCCGGCCTCGCCTTCCACCCGCCGACTCTCTATTTCGGCTATGTCGGCATCTCGATCGCTTTCTCCTTCGCGGTCGGCGCCTTGATCACCCGAGACGTCGGCCCCGCTTTCGCCCGGGCGATGCGGCCCTGGATTCTCGGCGCCTGGATCTTTCTGACGCTCGGCATCGCCGCCGGTTCGTACTGGGCCTATTACGAGCTCGGCTGGGGCGGCTGGTGGTTCTGGGACCCGGTCGAAAATGCATCGCTCATGCCCTGGATCGCCGCCACCGCCTTGCTGCACAGCGTGACCGTGCTCGCCACCCGGGCTGGGCTTCGCGCCTGGACGATCATGCTCGCCGTCGTCGCCTTCTCGATGTCGATGATCGGCACTTTCCTGGTCCGCTCGGGGATCCTCACCAGCGTCCACGCCTTCGCCGTGGATCCCAAGCGCGGCACCTTCATCCTCGCCTTGCTGACGCTCTACATCGGCGGCGCCCTGCTCCTGTTCGCGCTGCGCGTCCGCCATGTGAAGGAAGGCTCGACCTTCGAGCTGGTCAGCCGCGAAGCCGCTTTGGTGATCAACAATCTGCTGCTCTCGGTGATCCTCGCCCTGGTCTTCTTCGGCACGCTCTATCCGCTGGTCGCCGAGGCGCTGGGCTGGGCGGTCTCGATCGGCCCCCCCTATTTCAACCCGGCCACCGGATCGATCGCGCTCATCCTGGTCGTCGTCATGGCGATCGGGCCGCTGCTGAAATGGCGCCGCGACAGTCTCGGCAGCCTTCCCGTCCGCATCGTCGTGCCGGCGCTGCTCAGCGTTGCGACGCTCGTCGCGCTCACCCTGTTCGCGCCCGGCATAGGGATCCTGCCCCTGCTCGGCCTGACGCTCGCGCCCGGCGTCGCCGCTGCCAGCATCGCGCCGCTGTGGGGCCGCAATCTGCGGCGCACGCCGCTGTTCATCTACGGCATGGTGATCGCCCATACCGGCATCGCCGTCAGCCTCGCCGGCATGGCCGCGGAGAGCGCCTTCATCCAGGAAACGCTGGTCGCCGCGCGTCCCGGTCAGACCGTGCGCGTCGGCGGATTCAGCGTCCGCTTCCTCGGCGTCCAGCCCGTGGTCGGGCCGAACTGGACAGCGGTCGAGGCCGAGCTCGAGGCGAGGCGCGGGTCCGGCGCCGCCTTCATCCTGCGGCCCGAATCGCGCCTGTTCACCTCGATCAGCGCGCCGCCAACGCCGACCAGCGAGGCGGCGATCCGGACCTTGTGGGACGGCCAGCTCTACGTCGCGCTGGGCGAGCCCGACGGGATCGGGCGCTGGCAGCTTCGCCTCTGGTGGAAGCCGATGGTTACCCTGATCTGGCTTGGCGGGATCATGATCGCGCTCGGGGGCCTGATCGCGCTGATCGGCCGCCTGCGGCGGGAGCGCCGCGCGCGGCCCGCACCCGAGGCCGGGGCCGACTCCGTGGCCGGAGCGGGCGCATGAACAAGCGCCTCATCCTCTGGATTCCGCTCGGCGCCTTCATCATCTGCCTGGCGGTGATCGCGCGGGGCCTTTATCTGCCCAGGGACAAGGCCGTGCCCACCGCCCTGATCGGCCAACCCTTGCCCGAGTTCACCCTGCCGCCGGCGATTGCCGGCCGCCCCGGCCTTTCGACCGCCGCGCTGCGCATCGGCCAGCCGCAAATCGTCAACGTCTTCGCCAGCTGGTGCCTGCCCTGCCGCGTCGAGGCCCCGCAGCTCGAGGCGTTCTCCCGCCGCGGCATTCCGGTGGTAGGCATCGCGATTCGCGACCGTCCCGAGGATCTCGCCGTCTTCCTGCGCCGCTATGGCGATCCGTTCCGCGCCATCGGCGCCGACAATGACCGGCGCGTGCAGATCGGCCTGGGCTCGGCCGGCGTCCCGGAAACCTTCGTTGTCGATGGCAACGGCATCATCCGCCATCAGCATATCGGCGCGATAACCGAAGGCGACATGCCGGCGATCATCGCGGCCTATGAGGGCGCGCGATGAAGATATTCGTCCTTGGCCTCGCCTTGCTCGCTGCGTCGCCCGCGCTCGCCGATTCGCTGATGCCCGCGGCGCGATGGGCCAACGTCCAACTCCCCGATCCGGCGAAGGAACGCCGGGCCAAGGCGCTGATGGAGACCATCCGCTGCCTCAAGTGCCAGGGCCAGTCGATCGCCGATAGCGAGGCGGAGACGGCCGGGGACATGCGTTCGCTGATCCGCGAGAGGATCAATGCCGGCGAGGACCCGGAAGCCGTCCGCGCCTGGCTGATCACGCGCTACGGCGAATGGGTCAGCTACAAGCCGAACAGCTGGCTGCTCTGGGCGATGCCGGTCGTCTTCCTCGGCTTCGGCCTGTGGCTTGCCCGCGGCCGCTTCCGGCGCCGGACGAGGAAGGCATGAGCGGCTGGATCGTCGTAATCCCGATCGGGCTCGCGGTCGCCGCGGGCCTCTATCCCTTCGTCCGGCGCGATAAGGGGGCGCTGCAATTCCTCGCCGCGGCGCTGCTGCTCGCTTTCGCCGGGTATAGCTGGCAGGGCCGGCCGGCCGACCCGGGCCATCCGAAGGCCGAGGCAGCCCAGCTCGTGGAAGTACCCGACGACGATTTCGCAGTCCTGCGCCCCGGATTGCTCGACCGCTCCGACCGCGATTCTTACTGGATGACGCTTGCCGACGCGGACCGGCGGCGCGGCAACCCGCACGGCGCGGCGGAGGTCCTCCAGGCCGCGGTGCGGCGCAATCCGCGCAGCTTCGGCCTGTGGCTCGCTTATGGCTACAATCTGGTCGCGGCGAGCGACGATATGATGAGCCGGGCCTCGCAGCTCGCCTTTCAGCGCGCCGCGCAGCTCGCGCCGCGGCATCCGGGGCCGCGCTTCTTCTACGGCCTCGCTCTGGCGCGGGGCGGAAACTACGAGGCGGCGAACCAGGTCTGGACGGAATTGCTGCCGACCGTGCGGCCCGAATCACCCTATCGCGCGGCGATCGAGGAGCGGCTCGCCGCGATCCGCCAGGCGGCGGCGACCGGTGCGCCCCTGCGCCCCGCGACTCCTCCTCAACCCCAGGCGATCACGGTCGCTCCCTAGCCGGCAGGCTCATACGGCAATCCGAGCGCGTCGGCGACGGCGCGGTGGCGGATCCTGCCGCCGGAGACGTTGAGACCGTTCGCGAGGTGCGGGTCGGCTTTCATCGCTGCTTCAGCGCCTTGGTTCGCGAGTTTCAGAACGAATGGCAGGGTCGCATTGTTGAGCGCGAAGGCGGAGGTGCGCGCGACGGCGCCCGGCATGTTGGCGACGCAATAATGGATCACGCCGTCGACCTCGTAGACCGGATCGGAATGGGTGGTCGCGTGGCTGGTCTCGAAGCAGCCGCCCTGGTCGATCGAGATGTCGACCAGCACCGAGCCGCGCTTCATCGTCTTCAGCATCTCGCGGGTGATCAATTTGGGCGCCGCCGCTCCGGGGATCAGCACCGCGCCGATCACCAGCTCGGCTTTCTTCACCGCATGGGCGATCGCCGCCCGCGAGGCGTAGGCGGTCTTGATCTGGCTCCCGAAGAACATGTCGAGTTCGGCGAGGCGGGCGTTGGAAATGTCGTAGATGGTGACGTCGGCGCGCATCCCGACCGCCATCTGCGCCGCGTTGACGCCCGAAACCCCGCCGCCAAGGATCATCACCCGCGCCGGCTTCACGCCCGGCACGCCGCCCAGAAGGACGCCGCGGCCGCCCTGCTCCTTTTCGAGATAGTGGGCGCCGACCTGGACCGACATTCGGCCCGCGACCTCCGACATCGGCTTCAAGAGCGGCAGCGAACCGTCATTGGCGGTCACCGTCTCATAGGCGATGCAGGTCGCGCCCGACTTGATCAGCCCCTTCGTCTGCTCGGGATCGGGAGCGAGGTGGAGGTAGGTGAAGAGCAGGTGGCGCGGCTCCAGCATGGCAATCTCGGAGGCCTGCGGCTCCTTCACCTTCACGATCATGTCGGACTTGGCGAACACTTCCGCCGCGTCGGCGCCGATCGTCGCGCCGGCCTTCGCATAATCCTGGTCGGAAAAGTCGATGCCGACGCCCGCCTTAGTCTCGACGACGACCTCATGGCCGGCGGCGACCAGCTCCGCCGCCGAGGCCGGGGTCAGCCCGACCCGATATTCGTGGACCTTGATCTCCTTGGGCACGCCGACGCGCATCTTGGGCTCCTCTCATCAACCGGCGGCTCTATAGCTGGACGCGAGGCCTTTGTCGCCGTTGCGTGGCTCACATGCGGGTGCTAAGCCGCCGCCGCTCTGGCGATGCCAGCGCCAAACAGAGGAAGTCGGACGTTCGTTCCTGACCGATGAGCGACAGCACCGCCCCCGAGCAGCCCGCCGAGCGACCGGCCGGGCATCATCCCCAGTCCGGGATCATCAAGCTGGCCGTCGGCGCCGTCGGCATCGTCTTCGGCGACATCGGCACCAGCCCGATCTACGCCTTCCGCGAGACGTTTCACGGCCACCATCATCTCGCCAGCGGCGGGGTGGAAATATTGGGCGTGCTGAGCCTGATCTTCTGGTCGATGATGATCGTGGTCGCGATCAAATACGTCACCGTGATCATGCGGGCCGACAATAAGGGCGAGGGCGGCAGCCTCGCCCTGCTCGCCCTGATCAACCGCAAGTCCGACAGCGGCAAGCGCCGATGGAGCGCCGGCATCGTCTTGCTCGGCGTCTTCGCCTGCGCGCTTTTCTACGGCGATTCGATGATCACGCCGGCCATTTCGGTGCTCTCGGCGGTCGAGGGGCTGACCACGGTCCAGTCGGGCTTCGGCCCCTACGTCATACCGATCGCAATCGCCATCCTCGTTGGCCTGTTCGCGATTCAGTCGACCGGCACCGCCCGGGTCGGCGCCCTGTTCGGGCCGGTGATGATCTTCTACTTCCTGACCATCTCGGTGCTCGGCCTCATGCACATCACCGGCTCGCCGCAAATCATCCTTGAGACGGTCAATCCGCTGAACGCCGTGCGCTTCTTCGTGACGGACGGGTGGAGCGCCTTCATCGCCATGGGTTCGGTCGTGCTCGCAGTCACCGGCGCGGAGGCGCTCTATGCCGACATGGGGCATTTCGGGCGCAAGCCGATCGGAGTCTCCTGGCTGTTCTTCGTGATGCCGGCCCTGATGCTCAACTACATGGGGCAGGGGGCGATGATCCTCTCCCTCGACCCGGCCGCTTCGGCCGCGACGCTGGACGCGACGCTCGCCAATCCCTTCTTCTTCCTCGCGCCCGAGGGGATGCGGCTGCCGCTCGTCATCCTCGCCACCTTCGCAACGATCATCGCCAGCCAGGCGGTCATCTCCGGCGCCTTTTCGGTGACGCAGCAGGCGATGCACCTGGGCTTCATCCCGCGCCTCAGGATCCAGCACACCAGCGAGGCGGCGATGGGCCAGATCTACATCCCGGTGATCAACTGGGCGCTGATGGTGATGGTGATCCTGCTCGTGCTGTTCTTCCAGAATTCTTCGAACCTCGCCGCCGCCTACGGGATCGCGGTGACCGGCGCGATGTTCATCGATACCTGCCTGCTGACCGTCGTCCTGTTCTCGCTGTGGAAGTGGAAGCCGTGGCTGGCGGTGCCGGTGCTGGCGGTCTTCTTCCTGGTCGACATCGCCTATTTCGCCGCCAACCTGCTCAAGGTGCCCGCCGGCGGCTGGTTCCCGCTGCTCGTCGGCCTGATCGCCTTCACCTTCCTGACCACCTGGGCCAAGGGCCGGCTGCTCATGATCAAGCGGATGAACGAGGCGGCGATGCCGGCGGCGATCTTCATCAAGTCGGCTGCGTCGAGCGCGACCCGCGTCCCCGGCACCGCGGTGTTCATGACCACCGCGGCCGACGGCATCCCGCACGCCCTCCTGCATAACCTGAAGCACAACAAGGTGCTGCACGAGCGGGTGCTGCTGCTCACCGTCAAGATCGAGGACGTGCCCTATGTCGAGGAGGAGAAGACCTTCCACCTCGACGACCTCGGCCAGGGCTTCTTCCGCCTGATCATCCGCTACGGCTTCATGCAGGAGACCAACGTGCCGAGCGCGCTCGCCCGGGTCGACAGCTGCGGCCCGCAATTCAAGATGATGGACACCAGCTTCTTCCTCGCCCGCCAGACTTTGATCACCAGCCCCAAGCCGGGCATGGCGATCTGGCGCGAGAAACTGTTCGCCTGGATGCTGAGGAACGCGGAAAGCGCGATGGAGTTCTTCTCCCTGCCGCCCAACCGCGTCGTCGAGCTCGGCAGCCAGGTCGAGATTTAGGGACCCTGATCCTGGCCGGCCCGATCATCGTCACCGCCTTGTTCGGCGACGGCGACAATGGCTGGCTCCAGCAGCTGCGGCGAATCCATTACCCGCCCGAGCGCAACCGCGTCCCCGCCCATCTCACCCTGTTCCGCCAGCTGCCGCCGAGCCTCGGGGACGAACTGGCGCGCCGGCTCGCCGCCGCCGCCGCCGCGCCGCCGCCGCGCGCGACGATCGCCGGCATCGTCGACCTGGGGGAGGGGACCGCCCTGCGCGTGGAGAGCGAGGCGCTGGCGGCGATCCGCGAGGATCTGGCCGACGCCCTGCAGGGCCTGCTGACCCCCCAGGACCTCGCGCCCTTCCGCGCGCATGTCACCATCCAGAACAAGGTCGACCCTCGCGAGGCCAGGGCCCTGCAGCGGCAGCTCCGCGCCACCTTCGAGCCTCGGCCGCTGGCGATTCGCGCCCTGGCGTCATGGCGCTATCTTGACGGCCCCTGGGAGCCGCTCAAGGTGCACAGCTTCCGCGGGTAGAGCGGCGGGAGGCCGAAAATCGTGCTCCTGCTAAAGCGGGAGCCTAGTTGTCGAAGATTCTGGGCTCCTGCTTTCGCGGGAGCACAAGCATTTCTAATCGAGCTGGCCGACGCCGTCGCAGCTATAGTCGAACGCCGCCAGGCCGGCGTCGAGATAGCCGCCAAGCAGGGGCATTTCGAGCAATTCGTCGATCCGCTCGTCGGGGCCCAGCTCGTTCGCCTCGGCGAACGCCTCGTCCCATTCGCTGGCATCGTAAGTGCCGCGCCCGACCCAGGCCAAAGCAAGGACCTCGGCGAGCTGGTCCTCCGCGAGATCGTCGAGCAGCGCCTGGACCTCCTCCTCGACTCCATCGTTCAATTCGTCCTCGAGCACCGACAGCGCCTCGCCGCCCTCGTCGTCATAGTCGTCGACATTGGCAGGGTCCTCGGCCGGGTCCTGCGCCGGGACCTGGGCCTCGAGCTCCTTGGCGCGGAGGCTCAGCCGGCAGATGGTTTCGAGCGGCGTCAGCAAATCCATGGTCTTTCTCCGTGCCGTGGCAAGGGAAACGACAGGACGCGAAGCCGGTTCCGGACTTGCAACCGGCGGCCGGGCGCTCCAGTTGACCGCTCGCGCGCCGCTTCCTATAGCGCCGCGTCGCTGCCGCCCGAGGCGGCGCTTGTCCCTTGGGGCGGAGTAGCTCAGCTGGTTAGAGCAGCGGAATCATAATCCGCGTGTCGGGGGTTCAAGTCCCTCCTCCGCTACCATTTCGAACCGCCGCCGGGGAAGAGGGTCGCCAAGCCACTGTTTTCTTCTGTCTTGAGCTCCGCCGCTCGCCCAAGCCCCGTCGCGATCGAGCCCAGCAAAGCTCCCGTCGCCACACCCCTCGAAATCTCCTCGCGCTCCGACAGGCTCGGCACCAGGCGAGAGCGCTGCCGCGGTATCGGCCGGATGCCGCCATGCGGCCGCAGATGCGCAAAAATCGATGACGAGGTCTTGCCGAACACGCGGCCAATCAACCTGAGGCCTTCCCCGCGCCGCCAGCGGTCCCAGATCTCCGCGCTCTCAGCCGCGCTGAAATAGCACCTTCGTTGCTTGCCCACGCCTCACCTCACTCACCGTCCAGGGTACAGCGTTGCGCCCACCATATTATGCATCCACGGCCATTGCGGAGGTTCCGCCTTCTCGGTCATATGCCAGCGGCATGGACATCGCGATCATCGCCGCCGTGGCAGCTTTGGCCTCGGCCCTGACGCTCTATTCAGGCTTCGGCCTCGGCACGATCCTGCTGCCCGCATTTGCCCTGTTCTTTCCTGCCCCCGTCGCGGTCGCGGCCACAGGCGTGGTTCACCTCCTCAACAGCCTCTTCAAGGGCACGTTGCTCTGGAGGCGTGCCGACTGGGCCATCGTGCTGAAGTTCGGCGTCGTGGCGGTGCCCGCGGCAGTGGCAGGCGCCTGGCTTCTTGCGTTCCTCGGAGACACGCCGCGCCTGTTCGAGTGGAGCGCGTTCGACCGGCGCTTCGGTCCAACGGGGGCCGGCTTGATCATTGGCCTGCTGATGATCCTATTCGCGGTGCTGGAGCTGCTGTCTTGGTTCCAGAAGCTCGAAGCGCCGTCCCGCCTGATGCCTTTGGGTGGCTTGATCACTGGATTCTTCGGCGGCCTTACGGGACAGCAAGGAGCCCTTCGGTCGATTTTCCTGCTGCGATCGGGACTTTCCGCCCCGCAATTCATTGCCACGGGCGCGATGATTGCAATCCTTGTCGATCTGTCGCGGCTTGCAACCTACGCCGCGTCCTTCACGGGTGCGGGACTCAATCCTGTCGGACGGGAGGGTCTGCTCGTGGCCATCGCGACGCTCTCGGCCTTCGCCGGCGCCTACATCGCCTCTCGCCACCTAGAAAGGGTCACGATTGAAACCGTTCGCTACAGCGTCGCGGCATTGATGCTGGCGATAGGCGCGGCGCTGGCGACCGGTATCCTGGGCTGATCGAACGGCTGCTTGCCACTCGATGCGGACCTTCAGCCGCCGGATTTGCCCTCAAATCACCCGTTCGGGCGATAGCGCCGCTTCCTGATCCGCTCTATCAGGCCCGGCATGCACCCGATCGGAGACCAGCCATGACCGTTCCGCAATCCGCCACGCCGGTGGCCTTCCTCTATGCGACCGACCGCGAGCGGGCGCTGGGCTTCTATCGCGGCACGCTTGGCTTCGCGCTGCGCAGCGCCGACGATTTCGGGGATTTCATCGATCTCGGGGGGGCGCTGGTGCGGATGACCGTGATGCCCGATTACAAGCCGACTCCGCATCCGGTGCTCGGCTGGAACGTCGAGGATATCGAGGCCGCCGTGAAGGCGCTGCGCGATCGCGGCGTCGCCTTCACCATCCACGAAGGCTTCGGCCAGGACGAGCTCGGCATCTGGACCGCGCCCGACGGGAAGAGCAAGGTCGCCTTCTTCGCCGACCCCGACGGCAACGTGCTGACCCTGTCGCAGGTCTGATCCGGCCCGCGCCGGAAAGGGGCCGGCCTTCAAATCCGCGCCGCCGTCCCTATCTCTGGCCGATGAGCCCGAAGACCGTCCTTCTCGCCCTTTGCGTGGCGCTTGCCCCGGTGGCCGCGGCCCCGGCGGCCGGACAGGCGAGCGCGCCCGCCGCGCAGCAGCCGCCGTCCAACCCCTTTCAGAGCCTGTGGACCGGCTGGAGCGGCGTCAGCCGCGAATCGCTCGAAGCCGAAACCCGGCAGCCGTCCGGCGAGGCCCCGGCGTCGACCTCGATCCCGGCGGTCTCGCCGCTCTTTTCCCGGAGCCGCGAGGAAGCCGAAGCCCTGGGAGCCCGCGTCGGCGAGGCGGTCCGCGGCGGCAACTGCGTGGAGGGCGAGCGGATCGCCCGCGCCGCCGGCGATTTTCCGCTGGTCCAGGCGGTGCGCGACTATTGCGCGCGCCGCGCCGCGCGCCGCTAGAGCCTGGTCGTCCTGGGACGAAATGCCCGTGGCGTTTCGGCGTAGGGCGTGAATCAGGCTCCTATCATGGTCCAGAGCCTAGGAATCGTGCCGCTCGAGATAGCCGGCCGCCCATAGGGTGCGGATCAGCCCTTCCGGGTCCTCTACCGGCAGATCGGCGGAGGTGAAGGGCGCGCCCGAAAGAGCGACGTCGAGCGCGTCGCCATCCTCGGCCTTGAACTCGAGGTCGCCGCCGGGCCCGATCAGCACCAATTTGCCGTCGTCGTCGGCGACGTTCCAGGGCACGAAGCGCCGGCGCCGGTAGCGGTCGCCCGCGCGCGCCACTCCGGCGGCCGCGATCACGCCCGAGACGTTGGGCCGCCGGCCGCGGATGAAATTGTCGGCGAGCAGATCGAACGCGCTGTCCATCCCGGCGCCCTCGGCGATCTGCTTGACCAGCTTGGCGAAATGGCCGCGCGCGGCTTCGCGGTCGAAGTCGCGATTGGCGAAGCCCGCGGGCAGCGAGCGGCGGAAATCGGGCGAGGTCAAAGCCAGCTCCGAGATCGATTCGAGCAACAGGTCCGCCCAGGTCTTGGTGATCAGCCCGACGGTGATGTGCAGCGACGGCTCGGCCCCGACATTCTCCGCGTCGTGCATCAGGCCGCGCGGCAGATAGAGGCAGTCGCCGGCGTTTAGCGTGAAGCTCTGCGTGACCTCGCCCGCTACGTGCCGGCCGAGCTCGAACTGTTCGCCGCGGAACGGGGTCTCGACCGGTGTGCCGTAGATCCGCCAGGCCTTGGAGCCGGAAATCTGCATCACGAACACGTCGTGATTGTCGTAATGCGGCGGGAAGCCCTGATTGCCGCTGCCATCCTCCTCCGGCTGGGGGGTCAGGTCGATGTTGGTCTGCATGTGGCAGGTGAGCACTTCCTCGAGCGCCCGGCAGAACTCGCCCAGCTTGAACATCGAATCGTGGAATTGCGGCAGGATGATCGTCGATCCGCGCAGATATTCCTCGGCGACCGTGGCGCGGCTGATGCGGCCGTCCTCGCTTACATAATCGTCGCGCTCGATCCGGTCCTTGTGATTGGTGAGGTCGATCATCCCCTCGCGCAGGTCGGCGCTGTTGATGAAATGGTCGAGCATCTCCAGCGTCAGCAGATCCGCATAGCGATCGGGCTCGCCGCGTATGTTGATGAGGGGCGCGCGCTCGTAATAGCGCTCCAGGAACTCCTCCTTGCCGGTCGGGGCGATGAGGAAGCCGAGCGCATCCTCCTCCCAGCGCGGCGCGGGTGCGACGCCCCCGGTCGATTCCAGTTCTTTCGCGCGCAACGCCGCTTCCGTCATAAAGCCTCCCCAAGGTGCCGCCCAACTCTATCGGGCGGCCGCCGCCTCAGGAAGCGATTATTTGACGGGCGCGGACAAAGCGGAGGGGGGTTCGAAGCGATAGGGCTCGAGCGCGGTCTCGAGCAGCCTGAGCGTGGCGGTGGCGGGGGCGGCCAGCTGGCGCTGCTCGAGCGGCTCGCGAAAGGCCGCGAGCACGGCGCGCGCGGCGGCCGCCAACAGGATTTCGCGCGGCTCATAGGACGACATGTCCGGCGCTTCCGGCATCACCGCCTGGCTTCTTCCGGCCGGGTCGGCTGCCGGTGCGGCGACGTCAACATCCGTGGGCCAACACGAAGGCTGACGCGCCGGAATTGAACGGGAGCAAAATGCTAGGCATAGGGGCATTCCAACGGGGGCGAATCCGGGGCATTCATTCACCGCTTTTCGCGCAACAGTCAAGCAGGACTTTTCAAAAGAGATGAGTTTTGGCACACGCCTCGCAGAAGAGCGCAAGAGACTCGGCCTGAAGCAGGCCGAGTTCGCCGATCTGGTCGGGACCGACGTTCCCAAGCAGAGCCTTTATGAAAATGACCGGCGCGAGCTGCGCGCCGATTATCTTGCCCGCTTGGCCGAGGCGGAGGTCGATATTGTCTATGTGCTGACCGGGCGCCGCAGCGACGGCGAGTGGCTTAAGGAGGGCCCCAGCGAATTGCTGTCGGCTTATCTCTCGTTGCCGCCCGACATGCAGGAGGCGCTCGAGGGCCTGGCGCGCTCGCTCCGCGACCAGTTCGCCCGTCCCCACGGCGTCGCCCTTCACGCGCGGAAGGTCGAGTATAAAGCGGGCGACGACAAGCGCTGATTCGGGCCTCAAGTCGGCATCCGCTCTCCGTCATTCCCGCGAAAGCGGGAATCCAGCCCTTCTTCAGACCGGCGAAAGAAAATGAAGCTGGATCCCCGCTGTCGCGGGGATGACGAAGGGGAGCAGAGCGGGGAGGCTTACGCCTCCGCCTTGGCCGGAATCACCCCGCGCCGAATCTGGTCGAGCTCGATCGATTCGAACAGGGCCTTGAAATTGCCCTCGCCGAAGCCGTCATTGCCCTTGCGCTGGATGATCTCGAAGAAGATCGGCCCGACCATGTTCTCGGTGAAGATCTGCAGGAGCAGCCCCTCGCCGGTCTCGGGCGAGCCGTCGATCAGGATGCGGCGCTTGCGCATCTCGGCAACGTCGTGGGCGTGGCCGGGAACGCGCGCGTCGATCATGTCGTAATAGGTGTCGGGGCTGTCCTGGAAGCGGACGCCGGCGGCGCGCAACGCATCGACGGTGGCGAAGATGTCGTCGGTGGCGAAGGCGAGATGCTGGATGCCTTCGCCGCCATATTCCTTCAGATATTCCGCGATCTGGCTGAAATCGTCCTGGCTCTCGTTCAAGGGAATCCGGATCTTGTCGTCGGGCGCGGTCATCGCCCGCGACAGCAAGGCGGTCTGCTTCCCCTCGATGTCGAAATAGCGGATCTGGCGGAAGTTGAAGACGCGCTCGTAAAAGCCGGCCCAATGGTCCATCCGGCCGCGATTCACATTGTGGGTGAGGTGATCGAGCGTGTGCAGGCCGGCGCCCGGGCCGCAATCGGCGAGCGTCTCGAAGTCCTTTTCATAGAGCGCCTGCGCCGCCGGCCGATCGACCAGATAGAGGTAGGAGCCGCCGATGCCCTCGAGCGCTGGGAGGTCGAGATCGCCTTTGCTCGCGGTCGCACCGCGGCTGACCGCCTCGTCCAGCGCCGCCTGGGCGTCGGCGACCCGGAACGCCATCGCGCTCGCCGAGGGCCCGTGCGCCGCGCGGAACTCGGCGGCATGGCCGCTCTCTTCCATGTTCAGCAGGAAGTGGATGTCGCCCTGGCAATAATGGCGGATCGACTTGGTCCGGTGATCGCCGACATGGGTGAAGCCCAATTGGGCGAACATCCGCGCCATTGCGTCGGGATCGGCGCTGGTGAATTCGACGAATTCGAAGCCGTCGAGGCCGATCGGATTTTCGCGCTGGGACATGGCGAGTCTCTCTGGTGAAAGGGCGGAATCGGCGCGGCTTCTATCAGCGCCTGTGGATAGAAGCAAAAGCGGCATTGCGCGCGGGGAAGTGGCCTCTTACGTCGCGATCATGACCGCGACCCACAGCTCCCGCATGATCATCCTCGGCTCCGGCCCGGCCGGGCTCAGCGCCGCCATCTACGCCGCCCGCGCCGGCCTCGCGCCGATCGTCGTCCAGGGGATACAGCCTGGCGGCCAGCTCACCATCACCACCGATGTCGAGAATTATCCGGGCTTCGCCGACGTCATCCAGGGGCCCTGGCTGATGGAGCAGATGCAGAAGCAGGCGGAGCATGTCGGCACGAAGATGGAATGGGACCACATCTCGGAGGTCGACCTCACCGAGCGTCCCTTCAGGCTGAATGGCGACAGCGGCACGCTCTATCTCGGCGACACATTGGTGATCGCCACCGGCGCCCAGGCGCGCTGGCTGAGCCTGCCCAGCGAAGAGCATCTGAAAGGCAAGGGCGTTTCCGCCTGCGCGACCTGCGACGGCTTCTTCTACCGCGGCAAGAAGGTGGTGGTGATCGGCGGCGGCAATACCGCGGTCGAGGAACCGCTCTACATGACCAACCACAGCCACGACGTGACCCTGATCCACCGCCGCGATTCGCTGAGGGCCGAGAAGATCCTGCAGGACCGCCTGTTCGCCCATCCCAACATCCAGGTGATGTGGAATCGCGAGGTCGCCCAGTTCGTCGCCGGCGGCACGCCCGAGGGGCTGGTCGCGGTCGACCTTCGCGACACGAAGACCGGCGCGGTCGAGCGGCTCGATAGCGAGGGCGCGTTCGTCGCCATCGGCCATTCGCCCGCGACCGAGCTGTTCCGCGGCCATCTCGATCTCGACGGGGACGGCTATATCCGCGTCGAGACGGGCACGACCAGGACCAGCATCCCCGGCGTCTTCGCCTGCGGCGACGTGATGGACAAGATCTACCGTCAGGCGGTCACCGCGGCGGGAACGGGGTGCATGGCCGCGCTCGATGCGGAGAAATTCCTCGCGGAGGCCGATTTCGAGGCGGCGCCGGCGGCGGCGCTTCAGCACGCCTGACCAAAAACTGCCGTCATTCCAGCGAAAGCTGGAATCTCACTTTTTCCTGCACGGAATCAGCCAAGGCAAAGAGATTCCAGCTTTCGCTGGAATGACGAGCTGCGAAGCTCAGGCCTCCAGCTCCGCCAGCGCGCTCAGCACCGCGGTGAGCAGCATCGCCTCGTCGCCGGGGCGGGCGAAGGTGTGCGAATCGGTGTCGATCGTCTGGGTGGCGCGGATCAGGCCTTCATAGGGCCAGCGCCTTATCTCGGCCTCGGCGGCGATCGCGGTGGCGTCGCCGACGCACAATATCGCCTCCGAGGGGAGACGGTGCCGGAGCAGGGCCTGGAGCACCTCCTGCGCCAGCGACTGCTTGTTCCGGCGCGAGAAGATGCTTCGGATTCCTCTCCAGAGCTTCCTGTAATCGACTGCGCCGGTTATGATTTTCTTCCAGCCTGCTTTGCTCAGGAGCCGCTGCCGATAATGCTGGCGGATCGCCGCGGGCGGGGGCTCGCCCGCTTCGGTTTCGACCAGCCAGGGATTGGCGAGGATGAGGCCGTCGAGCCCGGCCGCATCGCCGAACAGGACTAGCGCGGTGGCGCCGTCGCACAGGCCGAAGCCGATCAGGCGGGTGAGGGCGGGGCATTCGTCTCGAAACGCCGCCGCAGCGGCGAGAAGGTCGGCCTCGCTGCCCTTGAAGCCCGGATCCTCTCCTTCGCTGTCCCCGACTCCGCGCCGATCGAAGCGAAAGCAGGGATAGCCATTCTCCGCCAGAGACTTGCCAAGCCTTTCGTACATCCTGTGCGAGCCGATCCGGGTCTGGCTGCCCCCAATGACGAGCAGCACGCCGGTAGCGCCGGAGCCCTGGTCGAGGCTGCCGGCCAGCGCGGCGCCCGCGCACGGAAAGGCGATCAGCCGACGCACGAGCGGCTCCAGGCGGCGATGTCGCTCGCCAGCGCTTCGGCGAGCGCGTCGGATGTGCCGGGTTCGGACCGCCGCCACAAGGCCGGGCCGTCGATCCTGGCGTCGGCCGCCTGCGCGTCGGTCTCTAGCCGGACCACGCGCAGCGGCTTGACCTTGGCCGGCGTCGCGCCGGCGAGCGCCGCCTTGAGCGCGTCCGACGGCGGATAGCCCGCCCATTCGACGCCGGCGAGGCCCGCGCGCACCATGTCGCGTTGCAGCGCAAGCCCTTCGGCGGGCGCGAACCGCCACCAGCCCCGCGCCTGCGCTCCGTCGTCGAGCAGGACGCCGCCGCGCAGGCTGGCGATCAGCGGCATTCCAGCTTTCTCAGTGACATAGGCACAAGCTGCCGCGACGTCATGGCGCCAGCCGTCCCACGTCACCTCCGCCAGACCCCGCTCGCTCTCGCCGGTCCCGCCAAGGTCGGGCAGCCAGCAGCCCAGGCCCAGGCCCGCCAGCCGCCGCATCACCGCCGCGATCAGCGCCCGGGTGCGGTTCATCTCCTCGAACAAGGGCGGCACGAACAGAATCGCAGGCCCGTCCGCGGGCCCGATCCGCATCAGCCATTCTTCCCTGTCCGAGCCTTGGAACCGCGCGAAGGCGAGACTGCCCGGGGCGGCGTTCATCGCAGCGCCTTGTTCCTGGCGAAGGTCAGGAGGGCGCCGAACGTCTCCATCATGTCGGCGTCGACCTCATGGTCCTCGATCAATATGCCGAGCCGTTCCTCGAGCTCGGTCAACAGGCCCGCCACCGCCATCGAATCGAATTCGGGCAAAGCGCCGAACAGGGGCGTCTCCTCGCGAAAGCCGGCGACCCGCGCCCGATCGAGGCCGAGCACGTCGGCGCGGACGGCGCGCAGCGTGGTCTCGACTTTTAGGTCATCGTCGGGCGCGGCGGCCATATCTGCCCTCGTCTCCAGCCGGGTGGGTGGGGACTAACGGCTCCGGAGGCGGCGGACAAGCGCCGAGAGGGACGCGCGCGCCGCGCCGGCGAAGCCGCGCAGCGTGCGCGGGTCATAGGCCTGGAGGCGCCAGAGCGGCCGCCGCCCGTCCATCCAGTCCTTCTTGTAGCCGTCGTCGCCGGTGCCGTAGTCGATCGTGCGGACATGGTCCGTGTCGAGCGCGTGGCGGAACATCTCCATGCCGAGCAAAGTGCCGGGCGACATCGCCTTGGCGTCCTCGGCATAAGCGAGCTTGTGGATGGTTGCTTCGCCATTTTCGACCAGCCAGAGCTGGACCGCGACCGGGCGGCCGTCCTTGCGGGCCACGCCGAGCCGCAACGTCCCCGCCGCGCCTTCCTGTTCGGCGAGCGCGCGCAGGAAGGGGAAGGAGCCTTCCTCGGGCTTCCAGCTCGCCCGGTAGACGGCTTCGTAATCGGCCCAGGCGGCCTCGTCGAAACGGTCGTATATCGCGATCTCGAGCCCGGCGGATTTGCCGCGGCGCCTGGCGGTGTTGCGCAGCTGCGCCGGACGGCTCGCCCAATAGGTCTCGAAGTCCAGCCCTTCCGTCGGGATGTGCCAATTGCCGGTCTTCTCGGTGACGAAGACGCGCCAGCCGGCCTCGCGGAAGGCGGTCCGCAAGGCATCGGGATCCTCGATCGGCGCCAGCTCGACCTCCGCGATCCCGTTCGAACGGGCCGCCCGGGCGATCGACGTCATGACGTCACCCGTCCGGTCGCCGATCGCGTCGAAGCGGAGCGAATACCAGGCGGCATAGGCGCTCGCTTTGCGCCCGCAGACCGCGAGGAACAGCCAGGCCTGGTGCGCGCCATCGCGGCCCCGCAGCACCGCCAGCCGTCCCTGCGGCGGGCAATGGCCGGCGAGCAGCCGGAACCAGTCGAGCCGCGCGAACAGGCACGGCTGCGCTGCGCGGTCGAGCGCGCCGCCGGCGTCCGCCGCCACGGCATCGAGATTGTCGAACAAAGCGATGTTAACCGTCACGCTTTATGCCCCTTCTCGCTCGCCCTATCATGACCGCCTTTAAGCAGGAATGAAGTTGCAAAAGCCCGATCCGCGTCCGCGTCCGCTAGACCATCTGACACTGCTCGGCGATGCCGCCGCGCCGGCGCTGACCACGCGCGAGGGCGAACTCGACTTCGCCGGGCTGGAGGCGGCGGTGGGCGCCCTGGCGGCCGCGTTGCGGGCGAGGGGGTTGGCGCGGGGCGAGCGCGTCGCTTCGTGGCTTCCGAAGAACAGGCTCACCAGCCTGCTGCCGCTCGCCTGCGCGCGCGCCGGGCTGATCCACGTGCCGGTCAACCCGCTGCTCAAGCGGGCGCAGGTCGGCCATATCCTCGGCGACAGCGGCGCCGCCTTGCTGATCAGCGGCGAGGCGCGGCTGGCGACGCTGGAACCCGGCGACGCGGCCTGCGCGACGGCGGGCGAGGCGGAGAGCGCGGCTTTGTTCGACTTTGCCGACGCGCTCGGCCCTTCGGAAGAGGATCCCGACGACCTTGCCGCCTTGCTCTACACCTCCGGCTCGACCGGGCGGCCCAAGGGGGTGATGCTGAGTCACGCCAATATGTGGCTCGGCGCGGTCGGCGTGGCGCATTATCTGCGCCTGACCCCGGAGGATCGCATCCTCGCCGTGCTGCCCTTGAGCTTCGACTATGGCCAGAACCAGCTGCTTTCGGCCTGGGCCGCGGGGGCGTCGGCCGTGCCGCTCGACTATCTCGCCGCGCGCGACGTGATCCGCGCCGTCGAACGCCACCGGATCAGTACCTTGGCCGGCGTTCCCCCGCTCTGGGTTCAGCTGATCGAAGCGGCCTGGCCGCCCGAGGCGGCGTTGTCGCTGCGCCGGCTCACCAATAGCGGCGGCAAGCTGCCGCCCTCGGTCATCCGCCGGATGCGCGAGCTCTTCCCGGCCGCCGACATCTATTCGATGTACGGCCTCACCGAGGCGTTCCGCTCCACCTATCTCGAGCCCGCTTTGCTCGACGCGCACCCCGATTCGATGGGGACCGCCATTCCGTTCGCCGAGATCATGGTGGTCGACGCCGACGGGCGCGAGTCCGACGAAGGCGAGCTCGTCCATGCCGGGCCGCTGGTCGCCAAGGGCTATTGGCGCGACCCCGGGCGCACCGCCGAGCGGTTCAAGCCGGCGCCCGCGGCCTCCGCTTATGGCGGCATGGCCGTCTGGTCCGGCGACCGCGTCCGCCGCGACGAGGCCGGCCTTCTCTATTTCGTCGGCCGCGAGGACGGGATGATCAAGACGTCCGGCAATCGGGTCAGCCCCACCGAGGTGGAGGAAGCGGCCCTGGCCTCGGGCCTCATCGCCGAGGCCGTCGCGCTCGGCTATCCGGACGCGCGGCTGGGGGAGGGGATCGCGCTGGTCGTCCGCCCCGACCGGCGCGGCGAGGAGGAGGCTCTGCGCGCGTTCCTGAAGCGCGAGCTCCCCAATTTCATGCAGCCGGGCCCGATCCTGTGGCGCGAGGAATTGCCGCGCGGCCCGAACGGCAAGCTTGACCGCGTGGCGCTGAAGAACGAGCTGATGGCATGAGCAAGCCGATGGGCCCGATTCCAGCCGGCTATGCGGCCGACGCAGACGGGATGCTGCTGATCGGCGGCCGCCGCGCCGACGCGCTGGTGGAGGAGGCGGGCGACACGCCGCTCTTCGTCTACGATCTCGCTTTGGTCGACGCCAAGATCGCGCGCTTCCGCGCTGCCTTCGCGGGTGTCCACTTACACTATGCAATGAAAGCAAACCCCTATCTTCCGTTATTGAAACACGTGGGAAAGTGCGTTGAGGGTATCGATCTGGCCTCCGGCGGCGAGCTTCGGATTGCGCTGGCGGCCGGACTCGATCCGAGGGCGATGAGCTTTGCCGGCCCCGGCAAGCGCGACGCCGATCTGGCCGACGCGATCGAGGCGGGGGTCACGCTCAACGCCGAATCGGAAGGCGAGGTCGAGCGCGCTTTGGCCATCGCCGGCAAGCTCGGCCGGCCGCCGCGCCTCGCCGTCCGAGTCAATCCGGATTTCGAGATAAAGGGCTCGGGCATGCGCATGGGCGGCGGCGCCAAGCCGTTCGGAGTCGATGCTGTGCGCGTCCCCGCTTTGGTTCGCCGCATCCTCGAAGGCGGCGCCGACTTCCGCGGCTTCCACAGCTTCGCCGGCTCGCAGGCGCTCGACCCCGACGCGCTGATCGAAGCCCAGGCGGCGACGCTCGCGCTTGCGGCAGAGCTTGCCGAAGCGGCGGGCGCGGCGCCGCCTTTGGTCAATCTCGGCGGCGGCTTCGGCATTCCCCACTTTCACGGCGAGCAGCCGCTCGACGTCGAGAAAGTGGGCGTCGCGCTGGGCGAAGGGCTGGCCGGCCGGGCCGAAATCCTGCGCGGCACCCGGTTCGCGATCGAGCTCGGCCGCTGGCTGGTCGGCGAAGCGGGCGTCTATCTGACCCGGATCGTCGATAGGAAGGCCAGCCACGGCAAGACCTTTCTGGTCACCGACGGCGGGATGCAGCACCAGCTCGCGGTCAGCGGCAATTTCGGCCAGATCGTGCGGCGCAACTATCCCGTCGCCGTCGCTTCGCGCTTCGGCGCGGAGGGGGAGGAGGAGGTATCGATCGTCGGCTGCCTGTGCACCCCGCTCGACCGGCTCGCCGATGACGTCATGATGCCCCGCGCCGATGCCGGCGATCTGGTCGCGGTCTTCCTCGCCGGCGCCTACGGCCTGTCGGCGAGCCCGCAGGCCTTCCTCGCCCAGCAGGCGGCGCGTGAATTGGCTATCGGCAAGGGCGATTAACCCCTTGAAAGCGCGCGGTCCCGTTCCGGGACAGGGCCCAAAGCCGCCTTGTTCCTAACATTAATTTTACCTCTTGCCCGCATAGCAGACCCAAATCCCGCGCCTCCATCCCGCTGAGGGACGGGCGGCACAGGATCGGGTGCGAGTGAAGAGGGATAGATCATGCGCGTATCGGCAAAATCTTGGGCCGGCCTGGCCGCCACCGTCAGCGTGCTCGCGCTCGCCGGCTGCGCCACCGGGGGCGGCCGCACCGGCAACACGCTTCCCGCCGCCAGCTTCGTCTCCAACGGCAGCGACGAGCAGGTCAGCGAGAGCTATGTCATCGGCCCGCTCGACGAGATCACCATCTTCGTCTGGCGCAATGCCGAATTGGGCGCCCGCGTCCAGGTCCGCCCCGACGGCCGCATCACCACGCCGCTGATCAGCGACATGGTCGCCGCCGGCAAGACTCCGGCCCAGCTCGCCGACGACATCCGTCAGGCGCTGGTCCCCTATATCACCGACCCCCTGGTCTCGGTGATGATCGACCGGCCGCAGGGCACGTTCGCTCAGCAGGTCCGCATCGTCGGCGCCACCGCGCGCCCCGCGGCGATCCCCTATCGCGCCAACATGACCCTGCTCGACGCGATGATCGCGGTCGGCGGCCTTTCCGAATTCGCCGCCGGCGACCGCGCCCGGCTGATCCGGGTCGATCGCGACAGCGGCAGGCAGCGCGAATATGACCTGCGCATCGCCAGCCTGCTCAGGCGCGGCGACGTCCGCGCCAACGTCCGGCTGCAGCCGGGCGACGTCATCATCATTCCCGAAAGCATGTTCTGACGCCGCCCCAAAAGCCAGCAATCGAGGGACGCTAATCGCCGATGGACGGACTTTACACCCAGCTCAGGATCGCTTTGCACCAGGTCTGGCGCCGGCGCTGGCTCGCGGCCGGCGTCGCCTGGGGCGTGGCCGTCCTGGGCTGGCTGGTCATCGCGCTGATCCCGAACAGCTACGAGGCCAAGGCGCGCCTGTTCGTGCAGACGCAGTCGATCCTGCCGACCGTCGCCGGCACCCCGATCGAGGACCGCAACAACCAGATGCTGCGCCTCAAGCAGACCATCACCTCGAACGAGAATCTGGTCCGAATCGTCCGCCGCACCGAGCTCAACAGCCTGGTTGCGAACGACCGCGACCTGGCGACGGTGGTCGCGGCCCTGCGCACGCGCATTACCATCACCTCGCAGCCCGACGGCGCGCTGGAGATCAAGGCGAGCTCCAACATTTCGGGCTTTTCCAACGGCCAGAATGCGCGCACCGCCGCCGGCACCGTCCAGGGCCTGGTCGACCTGTTCACCGAGAACAACCTCTCCGGCGACCGCCGCGAGACCGACGCCTCGCTGCGGGTGCTCGACGAGGAATTGCGCCGCCGCGAAGGTCCGCTGCGCGAGGCCGAGCAGCGCCGCGTCGAATTCGAGCAGCGCTATCTCGGCGTGCTGCCCGGCACCGGCTCGATCCAGGACCGGATGGGCGCCGCGCGCACCGAGCTTTCCAACCTCGAGCAGCAGATCGCCGCCGGCCAGGCGTCGCTCAATGCGATGCGGGGGCAGCTTGCCGCGACGCCGCCGACCATTCCCGGCGTGGGCGGCGACAACAATGGCACGGCGACCGGGCAGATCGCCCAGCTGCAGGGCCAGATCAACCAGAACCTCTCGCGCGGCTGGACCGAATCGCATCCCGATATCGTCTATGCGCGCCAGCAGATCGCGCGGCTGCGCCCTTATGCGGCCTCCGAGCGAGGCTCGGGCAATACCGGCGGCATGTCCAACCCCTCCTACACCTCGCTTCGGGCGATGATGGCGGAGCGCGAGGCCGCCGTCGGCGCCGCCACCGCGCGCCGCAACCAGCTGCAGGCCGATCTCGCCTCGCTGACCACGCGCCAGGCCACCGAACCCGGAATCGCCGCCGAGCAGAGCCGGGTCAACAGCGACTATAATGCGCTGAAGCTGCAATATGACCAGATCCTCGCCAATCGCGAGCAGGTCCGGCTGCGCCGCGATCTCCAGAGCCAGTCGAGCCCGCTGACCATCTCCGTGGTCGAGGCGCCGAGCGTGCCGAGCGTGCCCGCCGCTCCGAACCGGCCGATCTTCCTGACCTTGGTGCTGATCGTCGCGGGCGGGGCGGGGCTCGCCGCGGCCTTCGTCGCCGGCCAGGTGCAGACCACCTTCCCGACGCCGCTGCGCCTCGCGCAGGTGACCGGCCTCAAGGTGCTCGGCACGGTGAGCGAGGTGGTGAACGCCGCCGAACGCTTCCGCCGCCGCAAGAAACTGGTGCTGCTTGGCGGCACCGTGGGAGCGCTCGGCGCCGCTTATTGCGCGCTGATGCTGGTCGAATTCTGGCAGCGCGGCTCGGGGGCGTGAGGAACGACATGGCAAGGCACACCCCCCAGTCGCTGATCGAGCGCGCCGCCGAGCTCTACGATTTTGGAGCGGCGCTGCGTGCGCCCGCGGCGCCCGCGCCGGCGCCCGCGCCCGCGCCCGTTCCCGCAGTGCGGCCGGAGCCCGTGGAGACTGAGGCCGCTCCCGCTCCCGTCGCGCCGCCGCGCCTCCTCCGCTCAATCGAGGCGCCCGCCGCGCGTCCGCGCGCGCAAGAAGGCCTGGCCGAGATCAACCGCGACGTGCTCGCCGCCAACGGCTTCATCGTCCCCGAGGCGCCGGTGACCGGGCTCGCCGAGGAATTCCGCCTGATCAAGCATCAGCTGCTCGCCGACATCGAAGCCTCCAGGCAACCCGAGGAGCGCCGCCGGCTGGTGCTGGCCTGCTCGGCCCAGCCCAAGGCGGGCAAGACCTTCTGCGCGGTCAACCTGGCCCTGAGCCTGGCCGGGGAGAAGGAAGTCGAGGTGCTGCTCGTCGAAAGCGATTTCCTGAAGCCCGACGTGCTTGCCTTGCTCGGCATCGCCAGCGGCGGCCCGGGCTTCGTCGATGCGCTCGCCGACCCCAGGGCCGACCCCGAATCCTTCGTCATTCGCACCGACGTGCCGGGCCTTTCAGTCCTGCCCGCCGGCGCCAAGACCAATAACGTTCCGGAGCTGCTCGCTTCGGACAGAAGCAGGGAGGTGCTGGCGAAGCTCGTCGCCGGCGGCCGGCAGCGGATCATATTGTTCGATTCGCCGCCGGTGTTGATGGCGTCCCACGCGACCGTGCTTGCCGGCCTTGTCGGCCGCGCTTTGGTCATGGTGCGCGCCGACCAGACAACCGAAGCCGACCTGCGCGAGACGATCGGCCTGCTCCGGGGCTGCGAGATCAGCCTGATCCTCAACGGGGCGAGCCTCACCGGCCGCAAGTTCGGCGCTTATGATGGATATGGCCATGAAGATTGAGCTTGCACGCACGCGCACCGCGCGCCGCCTCGCTTTGGCGATCGGGCTGAGCCTCGCCGCGGCGACCGGCGCCCACGCCCAGGATGCGCCGCCGGCCCGCGCCGATTACGGCGCGGCCCAGGGGCAATCCGCCGACGCCGGCGCCGAGGCGCAGGAAGGCCAGGAGGCCGAGCCCGCGCCAAGCAGCCGGCGCGGCCGGCGGCCCGCCCGCGTCCGCAGCGAAATCCACCCCTATCTCGAGGGCGCCCAGGTGCTCAGCGCCGATCTGGGCAGCGGCGGCGAGACCCTGACCTATACCAGCCTCGCCGTCGGCGTGGACGGGCAGGTGCAGACCCGCCGCGTCACCGCCCAGATCAGCTATCGCTACGAGCGCGACATCCAGTGGAACAATGGCGCCTCCGACAGCGACTCCCATACCGGCCTCGCCATGGTCAATCTCGAGATCGTCCCCGGCGCGCTCCAGCTCGATGCCGGCGCGCTCGCGACCCGCACCGGCGGCGACGGGCGCGTCTTCGGCGTCACCAGCCGCGACGAGACGATCGACGTCTATTCCGCTTATGTCGGTCCGACGCTCTCCACCCATGCCGGCCCGCTGGCGATCAACGCCTCCTACCGGCTCGGCGCCGTCTGGGTCGACGATCACCGCGCGGCCGGCCTGCTCAACGAGGATTACGACAACAGCATCGCGCACAGCGCCACCGCCAGCATCGGCATGGCGCCGGGCGGGGCGGGCCTGCCCTTCGGCTGGACCGTCGGCGCCGGCTATGCCCGCGAGGACAATGGCGGCCGCTTCGACCAGCAGTTCGAGGGCTATTACGTCCGCGGCGACCTGGTCCTGCCGGTCGGCGCGACGCTCGCTTTGACCGCGGGCGTCGGCTACGAGAATATGCGCGCCGACCAGCGCGACCTGGTGCGCGATATCAACGGCGTCCCCGTCATCGGCCCCACCGGCCCGACCCCGGACCCGGCCGCGCCGCGCTTGCTCACCTACGAGCTCGACGGCGTGATGTACGATGGCGGCGTGATCTGGCGGCCGTCGGCGCGCACCGAGCTGCAGGCCCGGGCCGGACGCCGCTACGGCGGCACCACGGTCACCGGCTCGCTCGACCATAGGTTCAATTCGCATCAGGGCATCCACATCGACGTGTTCGACTCGGTCCAGACGTTCGGCAATCAGTTGGCCAACGATTACAGCGGTTTGCCGAGCGGCTTTGACGCCAATCGCGATCCGGTGACCGGCGGCCTCGGCGGCTGCGTGTTCGGTGGGCAGGGCCAGGGCCAGGGCAAAGGCGGCGCCTGCTTCGACCGCTCGCTGGTCTCGATCAGCGGCAACAGCTTCCGCATGCGCGGCGGCAGCCTGGTCTTCTCGGGGGAGCGCGGCCGCTGGAGCTACGGCATCGGCGCTGGCTATGCCCATCGCCGCTACAACCGGCCGCAAATCGCCGGCGTCGCCGCCTTCGCCGCTTCGGATGAGGTCTACAGCATCTACGGCTCGCTCAGCCGCCAGCTGAGCCGGACCTCCTCGCTCAATCTCAACGCCTTCGCCAGCTGGTATGACAGCGACGTCAATGCGGACGCCGTCTCCACGATCGGCGCGACCGCCAGCTACAACCGGAGCTTCCTCTCCGAGCATCTGCAGCTGATGGCCGCGCTCGGCATCTACAATAGCGACGACGGCACTGATTCCGCCACCAACGCCTCGGCGCTGGGCGGCCTCAGATACACTTTCTAAGGGCCCCGCCCGCGGAGATATTGCTGATGTATACCGAGCATTATGGCCTGACCGGACAGCCCTTCCAGCTGACGCCCGACGCGCGTTTCTGGTATGACAGCCGCACGCACAAGAAGGCGATGGCCTATCTCGGCTACGGCCTGGCCCAGGGCGAGGGCTTCATCGTCGTGACGGGCGAGATCGGAGCGGGCAAATCGACCCTGGTCGCGCACGTCCTGGCCAACATCGACCGCGCCCGGCTGAACGCGATCAGCCTGGTCTCGACCCAGGTCGAGGGCGACGACATGCTTCGCCTGGTCGCGCAGGGGCTCGGCCTCGATACCGGTGCCGTCGAGAAAGCGCGCCTGCTCGACGCGGTCGAGCAGAGGCTCGAGGAGGAATCGCGCGCCGGAAAGCGCACCCTCCTGATCGTCGACGAAGCGCAGAACCTGCCGGTCTCGGCGCTCGAAGAGCTGCGCATGCTTTCGAACTTCCAGGTCGGCGGCCGCGCCTTGCTGCAGACCTTGCTGCTCGGCCAGCCCGAATTCCGCGACAAGCTCGCGGGGCCGGGCCTCGAGCAATTGCGCCAGCGCGTCATCGCCACCCACCATCTCGAGGCGATGGGCGAGGACGAAGTCAGCCTCTACGTCCGCCACCGCCTCACCCGCGTCGATTGGCAGGGCAATCCCGAGTTCGAACCCGACGTCTTCAAAGCGCTCCACCGCCACGCCGCCGGCATCCCGCGCCGGGTCAACCAGCTGATGCAGCGCGTCCTGCTCGCCGCCGCCATGGAGGGCGCCCGCACGATCGGCGCCGCCGCGGTCGAGGCGGTCGCCGCCGAAATGGGCGCCGACGCCTCCGCCCCCGCGCCCGCGCCCGAGCCGGCGCGCGAAGAGAAGGTGCTGCCGCTCCGCTCTGCCCGCGCCGCGCCGGTCGCGGCCAACGAGCCCGCGCCTCGGCCGGTCCTCGTGACCGATCCGGCGCTCGAGCACCGCATCGCCGCGCTGGAAGCGCGCTCGGAGGAGCAGGAGGCGATGCTGCGCCGCGTGCTCATCCTGCTCGTCGACTGGGTCGAAAACAGCCAGGAACCGGCCTACCGTACCCACGCGGCTTGAGCTTGGGGGACCGATGAAGAACGCGCTGTCGGTCGATGTCGAGGACTGGTTCCAGGTCGGCGCCTTCGAAAAGGTGATCGCGCGCGAGGCCTGGGAGACCATCCCGGGCCGTGTCGAGCGCAACACCGACCATGTGCTCGCGCTCTTCGAGCAGGCCGGCGTCAAGGCGACCTTCTTCACCTTGGGCTGGGTGGCCGCGCGCCACCCGGCCCTGATCCGCCGGATCGCCGAGGCCGGCCACGAAATCGCCAGCCATGGCTGGGACCATCAGCGCGTCTTCAACATGGACGAGGCCGCGTTCCGCGCCGATCTCGACAAGGCCCACAAGGCGATCGAGGATGCCGCCGGCCGGTCACCCACCGGCTATCGCGCGCCGAGCTTCTCGATCGACGCGCGCACGCCCTGGGCCCACAAAGTGCTGGCCGAGCGCGGCTATGCCTATTCGTCGAGCGTCGCCCCGATCCGCCACGACCATTATGGCTGGCGCGACTCGCCGCGCTTCGCCTGGCGCCCGGTGGCGGGGGCGGACCTGATCGAGCTTCCGGTGACCACGGTCTCGATCGCCGGCCGGCGTTTCGCGGCGGGGGGAGGGGGCTTCTTCCGGCTGCTGCCCTACCGCTTTTCGAGCTGGGCGATCGCGCGCGTCAACGACGCCGAGGACCGCCCGGCCGTCTTCTATTTCCATCCCTGGGAGGTCGATCCGGACCAGCCGCGTGTCCAGGATGCGCCGGCGCGCTCCAAAATCCGCCATTATACCAATCTCGACGTGATGGAGCCCAAGCTCCTCAAATTGCTGCGCGACCACAGATGGGGCCGGACCGACGAGGTCGCCGCCGCCGAGCAGGCGCGATTGGGATGAACGCGCTGAGCCCGGTCCAGGCGCTCAAAATCGGCGCCGCGTCGCTTGACGACAAGCGGCTGGAGGCCTTCGTGCGCGCGCAGGCCGCGGCGACGCCTTTCCACCTCCCGCAATGGAGCCGAGCCGTCGAAACGGGGACCGGCCAGCGCGCCCACTATCTGGTCGCCGAGCAGGGCGGCCAGGTACGCGGCGTGCTGCCGCTCACCGAGATCCGCTCGCGGCTGTTCGGCAGCGCTTTGGTTTCGGCCGGCTTCGCCACCGGCGGGGGCGCCTTGGCCGAGGATGAAAGCACCGCCTCGGCCCTCGCCGCCGCCGCCTGGGAACTCGCATTGTCGCTCGGCTGCCCGACCGCCGAGCTGCGGGGCGGGGCAATTCCCGCCGGATGGCAGGCGAGCACCGGCGTCTATGCCAATTTCGCCCGCGCGCTGCCGGCCGACGAGGACGCCATGCTCGGCCTCATCCCGCGCCGCCAGCGCGCCGAGGTGCGCAAGGCGCTCGCCTCCGGCCTCGAAACCACGGCCGGCAGCGACCGCCGCCACCGCGACGCCCATTACCGCGTCTACGCCGAGAGCGTGCGCAACCTCGGCACGCCGGTCTTCCCGCGCGCTTTGTTCGAGGCGGCGCTCGACGAATTTGGCGACGAGGCCGACATCGTCGTCGTCTGGAAGGACGGCCGGCCGCTCGCCACCTTGTTGAGCTTCTACGTCGGCGCCGCCTGCCAGCCCTTCTGGGGCGGCGGCACGCGCGAAGCCAGGCAATGGCGCGCCAACGACCTCGTTTATTACGAGCTCATGCGCCGGGCGATCGCGCGCGGCTTCACCCGCGCCGATTTCGGCCGTTCAAAGCTGGGCACCGGCCCTTATGCGCGCAAGCGCATCTGGGGGTTCGACGAGACGCCGCTCACTTATGCGGTCCGCACGTTCGACGGTGCTGCGCCGCGTGAGGTCAATCCGCTCGACCCCAGATATCGCCTCAAGATCGCCGCCTGGCGGCGGCTGCCGCTCTGGCTCGCCAACCGGGTCGGCCCGGTCATCGCGCGGGGTTTGGGATGAAGCCCGAGTTGCTCTTCCTCGCCCACCGCATCCCCTTTCCGCCGAACCGGGGGGACAAGATGCGGTCCTGGCATATCCTGCGCCATCTCGGCCGCTATGCGACGGTCCATCTCGGCGCCTTCGCGGATGATGCCGCCGACGCCGCCCATCTCGGCGCGCTCAGGCAGGCCATGGGCGGGTCGCTCGGCGAGGCCTATGTCGAGCCCCGCCACCGCAAGCGGACCTGGCCGATCCGCGCCTTGCTGCGCAATCAGCCCGCCACGGTCGCGGCCTTCCACGGCGGCGGCATGGAGGATTTCGCGCGGGCCATGCTCGCCCGCCCGCGGGTCGGCGCGGTCTTCGCTTTCTCGATCCAGATGGCCCAGTTCGTCCCCGCGGATGCGCGGCAGCGCTTCGTCATGGATTTCGTCGATTTCGATTCGGCCAAATATGCCGGTTACGCGGCCTCCAGCCGCTCGCCTTACAAATTGGTGCTGAGCCGCGAAGCGCGGCGGCTTCGCGCCTATGAAAGCGAGATCGCCCGCCGTGCCGACATTGGCCTGTTCGTCAGCGAGGCGGAAGCCGCCTTGTTTCGCGCGCAGGCGGCACCGGATGGCGCCGACATCCGCGCCTTGTCGAACGGCATAGACCTTGAATTCTACGATCCGGGCGCCGCCTTCGCCGCGCTCGATCCGCCGGGGCCGGGGCCGCTGATCGTGTTCACCGGGCAGATGGACTATCAGCCCAATGTCGACGGCGTCCGCGCCTTCGCCTCAAAGGTCATGCCCGCGGTGCGCGAGGCGCGGCCGGACGCGCGGTTCGCCATCGTCGGCCGCAGCCCGTCGGCGGCCGTGCGCGAGCTGGACGGGCGGGACGGCGTGCTGGTTACGGGCGAAGTGCGCGACGTCCGGCCCTGGCTGGCCGCCGCCGATCTGGTCGTGGCGCCGCTCGAAATCGCGCGCGGCATCCAGAACAAGGTCCTCGAAGCGATGGCTATGGGCCGCCCGGTGATCGCCTCGACGGGCGCGTTCGAAGGAATCGACGCCGCGCCTGGCCGCGACCTTCTCGTTGCGGACGGGGCGAGTGCGCAAGCCGCGGCGGTGCTCGCCTTGCTCGGCGACATGCACCGGGCACGCGCGCTCGGCGGCGCCGCCCGCCGCCGCATGATCGAGGCCTATGGCTGGGACGCGCGGCTCGCCCCGCTCGCCGCCATGCTCGGCCTGGGCAAACGAAAGCAGGCGGCATGACCGCGCTTGCCATCCCGCAGGCGTGGGTCGCGCGGTCGGCGTGGCGCACCCATCTCGTCGCCTTGGCGCTCGTTGCCGCCGTCATCCTCGCCTTGTTCGCGCGCGACGCGGCCGGAATGGTTTCGATCTGGTGGTCGAGCTCGACCCTCAACCATTGCCTTCTGATCGGGCCGATCATCTGTTGGCTGGTCGCGCAGCGCCGGGCCGAGCTCGCCCAGTTCACGCCCGCCGCCTGGTGGCCGGGGCTGCTCCTCGTCGGCGCGGGCGCGTTCGGCTGGCTGCTCGGCGAGGCGGGCGGCATCGACTTCGCACGCCATCTCGGGCTCGTCCTGATGCTGCAGGGCGCGGTCGTCGCATGCCTCAGCAAGTCAGTCGCGCGCGGCCTCGCTTTCCCGCTTTTCTACGCGCTGTTCCTGGTCCCGGTGGGGGAGGAGCTGGTCCCCGCCTTGCAGACGCTGACCGCGCAGATGGCCGCGGCTTTGCTCGCGGTGAGCGGGGTGCCCGCGCATCTCGAGGGTATCTTCATCACCACGCCGACCGGCTATTTCGAGGTCGCCGAGGCCTGCGCGGGAGTCAAGTTCCTGATCGCCATGGCCGCGTTCGGCGCCCTGGTCGCCAACGTCTGCTTCCGCTCCTGGCCGCGCCGGATCGCGTTCATGACGGTCGCGATCGTCGTCCCGATCCTCGCCAACGGCGTCCGCGCCTGGGGGACGATTTTCATCGCGCACCGCAGCGGCAGCAACGAATTCGCGGAGAGCTTCGACCATGTCGTCTATGGCGGCATCTTCTTCGCCATCGTCATCGCAATCATCCTCGGCGCCGGCTGGCGCTTCTTCGACCGCGGCGTCAACGATTCCTGGTTCGATGCAAAGGCGCTCCAGCCCGAGGCGCCACGCGGCGCGCGGCTCAGCCATCTCGCCGCCGCCCTCCTCCTGATCGCCGCGCTGCCCGTCGCCTGGTCGACCCTGGTGACCGCCGCCGGCGCCCGCCCGGCGCCCGCCGACATCGCCATGCCGGACTTGCCGGGCTGGCAGCGGGTCCCGGCCGGCGAAGGCCGCGCCTGGCAGCCGCATTTCGCCGGCGCCGACCTGGTCCGCCTGGCTCATTATCGCGATGGCCAGGGCAGGGCGGTCGATCTCGCCATCATTGTCTTCGCGAGCCAGGGCGAGGGCCGCGAGCTGGTCGGATTCGGCCAGGGCGCGGTTGCGCCGGACGGCGGCTGGGCGTGGACCGCCAGCGCCGCCGCGCCGCCGAACGGACGCGCGGAACGGATCGCCTCGCACGGGGTGGAACGCGAGGTCGTCAGCTTCTATCGCGTCGGCGACATCGTGACGGGGAGCGGCATCGGGGTGAAGCTGGAGACTCTGAAGACCAGGCTGTTCGGCGGCCCCCAGCGCGCCGTCGCAGTCCTCGTGTCGAGCCGATCCCGGCCGGCGATCGACGATTTCGTTGGCGCACTCGGTCCGATCGACCGGTTCGCCGACCGCGCCGCGGGCATCGAGTAAGCCCATGTGCGGGATCGCCGGCATCTTCCATCCCGACGTCCCCAAGCCGGTCGATCCCGCGCGCGTGGGAGCGATGGCGGACGCGCTCGCCCATCGCGGACCCGACGGCAGCGGCGTCTGGACCGCGCCGGGCGTCGGCCTCGGCCATCGACGCCTTTCGATCATCGATCTGAGCGATGCCGCCGCTCAGCCAATGCTCTCGCCCGACCGGCGCGAGGCGCTGAGCTACAATGGCGAGATCTACAATTTCCGCGAGGTGCGCGCGGAGCTGGAAAGCAAGGGCTTTACCTTCCGCACCGAGAGCGACACCGAGGTGATCCTCGCCGCCTGGCGGCAATGGGGGCCGGATTGCTTGGCGAAATTGAACGGCATGTTCGCCTTCGCGCTCTACGACTCCAAGGACGATTCGCTGTTTCTCGCCCGCGACAGGCTTGGCGTGAAGCCGCTCTTCCACGCCATGCTCCCGGACGGCGCCTTCGTCTTCGCCTCCGAGCTGAAGGGCCTGCTCGCCCATCCTTTGCTGCGCCGAAGCCCGAGCGCGCAGGCGATCGAGGATTATCTCGCCTTCGGCTACGTTCCCGACGATGCCTCGATCGTCGAAGGCGTCGGCAAGCTGCCCGCGGGCCACTATCTCCATCTGCGCCGCGGCCGGCCGGTGCCGGCGCCGGTGCGCTGGTGGGACGTCGACTTCTCCAGCCCGGTCCGCGCCTCGGTGAAATCGCTCGAGGAGGAGATGGTGGAGCGGCTGCGCGAAGGCGTCACCTCGCGCATGGTCGCCGACGTGCCCCTGGGCGCCTTCCTCTCGGGCGGGGTCGACAGCTCGGCGGTGGTCGCTTTCATGGCCGAGGCGAACCGCGGCGCGGTCGAGACTTGCGCGATCGGCTTCGATGAGGCCGACCATGACGAGACCCGACATGCCGCGAAGGTCGCCGAGCTCTTCGCGACCAACCACCGCACCCGCATCGTCGCCTCGCAGGATTTCGGCCTGATCGACATTCTCGCCGACGCCTTCGACGAGCCCTTCGCCGACGCCTCCGCGCTCGGCACCTACCGGGTTTCCGAGCTGGCCCGCGAGAAGGTCAAGGTGGCCTTGTCCGGCGACGGTGCCGACGATGCGATGGCGGGCTATCGCCGCTACCGGCTGTTCTCCGCGGAGGAGAGGGCGCGGCGCCTGCTGCCGGCGCCCTTCGCGCGCGCCGCCGGAATGCTGGGCGATCATTATCCAAAGCTCGACTGGGCCCCGCAGATCTTCCGCGCGAAGACCACGCTGCAGGCGCTGGGGCAGGGGAGCGGCACCGCTTATGCCAATGCGGTCGGCGTCACGCCGCCCCCGATCCGCCGCCAGGTGCTGACCGCGCCCCTGCACGGCCATGTCGCGGAGGAGCGCTATATCCGCGCCTTCGACGACGCGCCGGCGAACGACCCGCTCTCCCGCGCCCAATATGCGGATCTCAAGATCTGGCTGCCGGGCGACATATTGACCAAGGTCGATCGCACCTCGATGGCGGTGAGCCTCGAGGCACGCGAGCCTTTGCTCGACCACCGGCTGGTCGAGTTCGCAGCGCGGCTGCCGGCGAAGCTTCGGCTTCGGGGCGGCAGCGGCAAATGGCTGATGAAGCGCGCGCTCGGCTCGAGACTCCCCGACGAGATCCTCAACCGCCGCAAGATGGGTTTCGTGACGCCCGTTTCGGCCTGGTTCCGGGGGCCGCTCGCCAAGGAGGCGCTCGCCATCGGGCAGGGGTCGGCGTTGGCGGAGACCGGCTGGTTCGACGCCGGCGCAATCCGCAGTCTCGCCGAAGCCCACCTGAGCGGCCGCTCCGATCATGGCCGGCTGCTCTGGCAATTGCTGATGCTGGAGAAGTCGCTTCAGCGGCTGTTCGGACTCGGCGCGCCGGCTCTCAGCGCTCCCCGGGATAAAGCGCCTCGACAAAATAGAGCCCGTCGGGCGGCGCGTTGAATCCAAGAGCGGCGCGGTCCTTCGCCTCCAGCGCCGCCTTCAGATCCGCCTTGGTCCATTTGCCGCGCCCGACCAGCTCCAGGCAGCCGACCATGGAGCGGACCTGGTGATGGAGGAAGGAGCGGGCCGCCGCGTCGATCTCGATGGTCTCCCCCAGCCGCCGCACGGTCAGCCGGTCCAGCGTCTTGACCGGGCTCTCCGACTGGCAATGCGCTGAACGAAACGTCGTGAAATCATGTTGGCCGACAAGCACTTGCCCGGCCTTGTTCATTTCGTCCGCATAGAGCACGACCGGCACCCGCCACGCCCGGCCCACTTCGAGCGCCAGCGGCGCCCGCCGGTTTGAGATGCGGTAGACGTAGCGGCGGCCGATGCACGAGAAGCGGGCGTGGAAATCGCCGTCGACTTCGTCGGCGCCCAGGATGGCGACGGGGAGCGGTCTCAGCTTCGCGTTGGTCCCGTCGGAGAGGCGCGAAGCGGCGATCGGCCTGGCGATGTCGACATGGGCGGTCATCGCCAGCGCGTGCACGCCGGCATCGGTGCGCCCAGCGGCGTGCAGCGTGACCTGCTCTTGCGTGATCGCCTGGATCGCCTCTTCGATCGCCTGCTGGACCGAAGGGCCGTGCGCCTGGCGCTGCCAGCCCATGAACGGGCGGCCGTCATATTCGATGGTCAGCCGAAAACGCGTCACGTGAGCGCCGCGCCCGCCGGAATCGCGAAGCCGCGCAGCAATTCGGCGGGCGTCATTTCACCGCGTCCCGCGCGCTGGACCTTACTCGGCGCGATCGAGCCCTCGCCGCAGGCAATGGTCAAATGGTGATCGAGTACGAGTCCCGCGTCTCCGCTAAGGTCTGAAAGCACAGCCCTAAGTATCTTGATTCGTTCGCCCGCGAATTCGAAATAAGCTCCAGGAATTGGATTGAATGCCCTGATTTGGCGCTCCACCACTTCGGCCGGGCAAGCGAAATCAAGCCGCGCCTCGTGCTTCTCGATTTTATGCGCATATGTGACCCCGTCCACAGGCTGGGGAGCGGGCGTCACCTCATCGATGATCTTGAGCACCGTCGTCATCAGCCCGGCACCCGATTTGGCCAGCTCGGCGGTCAACTCTCCTGCCGTCTTCTTGCCGATCCCGGTTTTGGTCCAGGCGTAGATCGGCCCGGTATCGAGCCCTTTTTCCATCCGCATGATGGTGACGCCGGTTTTTCGGTCCCCGGCCAGGATGGCGCGCTGAATCGGCGCAGCACCGCGCCAGCGCGGCAGTAAGGAGGCATGCACGTTGAGGCCGCCCAGGCGCGGGGCCGCGAGAATTGGCTCGGGCAGGATCAGGCCGTAGGCCGCGACGACCGCGACATCGAGGCCGAGCGCCGCGAAAGCCGCCTGCTCCTCCGCGCTTTTGAGCGACACCGGCGTCCGCACCTCGATCCCCGCTTCCTGGGCGCGCTTCTGCACGGGGGAAGCGGAGAGCGCCTTGCCCCGCCCGGCGGGCCGGGGCGGCTGGCAATAGACCACGGCCACGTCGTGCCCCGCCGCGATGAGGGCGTCCAATGTCGGCACGGCGAAGTCCGGAGTTCCCATGAAGGCGATGCGCATGCAGATGCTCTAACCGAGGCTTGCCCGCCTCCGCCACCCTCCTCTATCTCCCTCCCATGGCCTCCACCGAAATCGAAGCGCTCACCCAGGCGCTGGCCCGCCTCCCCGGCCTGGGGCCGCGCTCGGCGCGCCGCGCGGTGCTGCATCTGATGAAGCGCCGCGAAACCGCGCTGACGCCGCTGCTGCGCGCCCTCGCCAGCGTCAGCGAGAATCTCTCGGTCTGCGCGATTTGCGGCAATGTCGACACCTCCGATCCCTGCGCGATCTGCGCCGACGAGCGCCGCGACGCGCGCCTGCTCTGCGTCGTGGAGGAGGTTTCGGACCTCTGGGCGCTCGATCGCTCGCGGCTCTTCCCCGGCCGCTTCCACGTGCTGGGCGGCCGGCTTTCCGCGCTGGAGGGGAACCGGCCCGAGGATCTCGGCATCGACCGGCTGGTCTCCCGCGTCGCCGCGGGCGGCGTGGACGAGGTCGTCCTCGCCATGAACGCGACGCTCGAGGGCCAGACCACCGCTCATTATCTCGCCGAGCGCCTGGAACGCTTCCCGATCCGCATCACCCAGCTCGCCCACGGCCTGCCGGTCGGCGGCGAGCTCGACTATCTGGACGAGGGGACATTGGCGCAAGCGCTCCGGGCAAGACGTCCCATCGCTTGAAGAATCGCCGCTTTCCCCTTATTTTCCGGTCATGGCCATCCTGCCCATCCTTGAAGTGCCCGATCCGCGGCTGCGCCAGATCTCGACCCCGGTCGAGGCGGTCACCGACGAGACGCGGGCGCTGATCGCCGACATGTTCGAGACGATGTACGCGGCGCCGGGCATCGGCCTCGCCGCTGTCCAGATCGGCGTGCCCAAGCGCCTGCTGGTCATCGACCTGCAGGAGTCGGAGGTCGAGGGCGGCGAGCCCGTCCGCGACCCGCGCGTCTTCATCAACCCCGAAATCCTCACCCATTCGGACCTCGAAGTGCCCTATACCGAAGGCTGCCTCTCGGTTCCCGAGCAATTCGCCGAGGTCGACCGCCCCGATCGCGTCCGCGCCCGCTGGCTCGACGAGCAGGGCAAGAGCCACGAGGAGGATATCGAAGGCGTGCTCGCCGTCGTTCTCCAGCACGAGATGGACCATCTCCAGGGCGTGCTCTTCATCGACCACCTCTCCCGCCTCAGGCGCGAGATGATCCTCAGGAGGATCGCCAAGGCGCGCAAGGCGGCCGCCTGAGGCTTTTCCCCGTCATTCCCGCGAACGCGGGAATCCAGACGAACTCGAAATAGGCTCGCACGCCGTCTGGACTCCCGCTTTCGCGGGAGCGACGAAGACGGGTTGAGCCAAAGCGGCCACTGCTCTAGGTTCGCATTTCGTTCCACCTGGATCCGCTCCGCATGGACCCGCTGACTGTTCTTCTCATCGCCGCATTGCTGGTCGCGGCTGCCGCGCTCGGCTGGTTCGCCGCGCGCGGGCGGACGGGCGCGCTCGAGGAGCGGGCCAAAGCCGCCGATTCGCTCCGTACGACGCTGGAGGGCGTGACCGGGGAGCGCGACGCGGCGATGCGCGATCTCGCCGCGCTCAAGGCCGACGCCCGCAATTTCGAAGCGCGGATGAAGGAGCTGGTCGAGGCCAAGGAAGCGCTCACCGCCCAGTTCCACGAGGTCGGCGCGAAATTGCTGAGCGAGGCGCAAAAGCAGTTCCTCGAACGCGCCGACGCCCGCTTCAACCAGGCGAGCGAGAAGAGCGACGCCCAGCTGAAGGCCCTGCTCCAGCCGGTCGAGGCGACGCTGAAGCGCTATGAGGAGGGGCTGACCAAGGTCGAAAAGGAGCGGGTGGGCAGCTACGAGGCGTTGCGCGAGGCGGTGACCCTGCTCCACGCCGGCCACAGCCAGGTCCGCGACGAGACCAGAAACCTGGTCAACGCGCTCCGCTCCAGCCCCAAGGCGCGGGGGCGCTGGGGCGAGCAAAGTTTGAAGAACGTGCTCGAGCAGGCCGGCCTGTCGCCATACGCCGATTTCCAGACCGAGGTTTCGGTCGATACGGAGGATGGCCGGCTGCGCCCCGACGTGATCGTGCGCCTGCCCGGCGGCCGCAAGCTGATCATCGACGCCAAATGCTCGTTGAACGCCTATCTCGACGCCAACGAGCAGACCGACGACGTGCTCCGCACCGAGCATCTCAAGGCGCACGCCGCCTCGATTCGTGTCCACGCCCAGAAGCTCGGCTCCAAGAATTATTGGGAGCAGTTCGGCGACGCCGCCGATTATGTGATCCTCTACATTCCCGGCGAGCATTTCCTCACAGCCGCGCTCGAGCAGGACGATGGACTTTGGGAATGGGCGTTCGAGCGGCGCGTGCTGCTCGCGACTCCGACCAACCTCGTCGCCATCGCCCGCACCGTCGCAAGCGTCTGGCGGCAGGAAAAGATCACGCAGGAGGCGGCCGAGATCGCCCGGCTCGGCAAGGAGCTCCATTCGCGCCTCGCCACCATGGGCGGACATGTCGCCCGCATGGGCCGCAACCTCGAGCTCGCCATGGGCGCTTATAACGCCTTCGTCGGCAGCCTGGAGACGCAGGTGATGACCCAGGCCAGGCGCTTCGAGGCGCTGGAAGTATCCAGCGGGACCAAGGAGATCGAGGCGCTGCCGGTGGTCGAGGGCGCGCCCAGGCCGCTGGCCAAATTGTTTCCGACGGAAGGCGGCGGGCAGCCGAATTGAAAGCCTATTGCGGCGCTTCCCGGATCACTTGGCCGCCGCAGCCTTGGACCGTCCACGCGCCCGCCGTGACCGTCACAGCATCGGCATAGACGCGCTCATCCTCCAGTTCGCAATCTTCGCGCTTGAGCAGCACGCTGATCCCGGGGGCGGTGTAGCGGCGCGAGGAGCCGTCCCCCGTCACCTGCGGCGCGGGCGCGGGGACCATCACCACGTACTCGTTGACTCCGAAATAGAGCCGGCCATCTGCAATCTCCAGCGACCAGAAGGGCTCGCCGCCGGCCGCGCCGTAACCGGCCGGCACGTTTGCGCCCAGTGGGTCGCCGCCGCAACCTTCGTAGCGGTCTTCCCCGGCCTGGACCGTCACGCGGTCCGGATAGGTCCATCCGTTCAGCGCGTCGGTACACTCGCCATGCTCGACGGAGATGCTGAAATCGCTTGTGCCGTGGGCATAGCCGAGCTCGGTTTCCTGGCGCGCGGGCGTTGGCACGGTCAGCCTGTCGCGGCCCGGCGTCTCAAAGGTCATGAATTCGCCATGGATGGCCGCTTGCCACAAGGGCGACGCGCCGATCGCTCGATAGGATTGGGGCGGTGGTTCGGCCGTCTGTGCAGCCAGAGCAATCGTGGCGCCGAGCAGGAACATCGGATCAGTCTCCTCAGCGCGGGCGGCCTAGAGCCGCCTCAGGGTCACACGAATATCGGTACCGTCGCGGGTGCCGCTCAGCATCATGATCACGCCCCCGCGATACCTGATCTGGATGGGCCCACCAAGCAGCCGCAGCACCTTCGCCTCATGCGCTCCCGCCTCGTCACCGCACGCCATGCGCGTCGACCGGATCGCGCCGGGGGCCAGCGCCCGGCCCGCCTGGGTGTAGGGGCCGGAGAAGCGGTTGCAGCCGGCTCGCCCGTGAAGCCCGTCGGCGTCGAACTGAAGCGCATAGGCCTCCCCGCCGACCTGGGCGCCGTCTATGTCGACGATCGCCCAGCCGGTGTCGGCGAGCGTCACCGGCGGCAGGACGCCGCCGCCGCAGCCTTCGAGAGCGCGGCCGATCCGGTTGCGCCCGAAGCGGATGCGGACCGTGTCGGGATATTCGTAATCGCTCATGCCGTCGTTGCAGCGGCCTTCATGGCTGATCTCGACGGTCATGCGCGGCGTCCGGTAGACATGGACGCCATTGCGCGTTGTAGTCGGCCGAGGCCGGGCGGCCTCGATCCGCTCCTCGTCGAAGCTATAGACCATCTTCCCGTCTTCGAAGGTCAGGCCCCAGAATGGCTCGGTGCCGTGCGCGGCGTAGATCTCGCCCTCGCGCGCCGGCTCCTGCGCCAAACCGGTCGTCGAACAGGCCAGCAATGCTGGAATAAGCACCCGCAATTTCATGCCTTGCCCCTGCCCGAGTGACGCTTTCGCGCGTGTGAATGAAGGACTCAGGACAAGCCTTCGATCAGCCCGTCCGCATCGATCCGCATCCCCTCCGCCGACGGCGTCCTGGGCAGGCCCGGCATGGTCATCAGGTCGCCGCAGACCGCGACCACGAAGCCGGCGCCCGCGCAGAGCCTTACCTCGCGCACCGGCACGACATGGTGGCTGGGCGCGCCGAGCAGGGCAGGGTCGGTCGAGAAGCTGTATTGGGTCTTGGCCATGCACACCGGGAGGCGGCCGTAGCCGTCCTTCTCCCATTGATGGAGTTGGGCGCGAACGCTCGAATCCGCGATCGCCTCGTCGGCTCGGTAGATGCAGGTGGCGATTATATTGATCTTGTCGAACAGCTTCAGCTTGTTGTCGTAGAGCGGGGCGAACCGGGCGCCGCCCGCATCGGCGAGCGCCGCTACCTTTTCGGCCAGCGCCTCGGCCCCCGCGCCGCCGTCGGCCCAATGGGTGCAGAGCACGGCCTCGGTGCCGAGCGCTTCCGCGATCTCGCGGACCGCGGCGATCTCGGCCTCGCTGTCCGAGGTGAAATGGTTGATCGCGACCAGGGCCGGCACGCCGAACTGGCGGACATTCTCGATATGGCGGGCGAGGTTGACGCCGCCCGACCGCACCGCGGCGACATTCTCCTTCGCGAGGTCGGCCTTGGCGACGCCGCCATTATATTTGAGCGCGCGCACCGTGGCGACGATCACCGCCGCGTCCGGGTGGAGCCCCGCCTGGCGGCATTTGATGTCGAAGAATTTCTCCGCGCCGAGGTCCGCTCCGAAGCCCGCTTCGGTGACGACGTAATCGGCGAGGCCGAGCGCCGCCTTGGTCGCGATCACCGAATTGCAGCCATGGGCGATGTTGCCGAACGGGCCGCCATGGATGAAGGCCGGGTTGTTCTCGATCGTCTGAACGAGGTTGGGCTGGATCGCCTGGGCGAGCAAAACGGTCATGGCGCCGTCGGCCTTGAGATCGCGCGCGGTGACCGCGCTCTTGTCGCGGCGATAGCCGATCACGATCCGCGCCAGCCGCTCGCGCAGATCCTCGAGATCCCCGGCGAGGCAGAGAATCGCCATGATCTCCGAGGCGACTGTGATGTCGAAGCCCGATTCTCGCGGGAAGCCGTTGCCGACGCCGCCGAGCGACTGGACGATCCGGCGCAGGGCGCGGTCGTTCATGTCGATCACCCGTTTCCACACGATCCGGCGCACGTCGATCTCGAGCGCGTTGCCCCAGTGGATATGGTTGTCGATCAGGGCGGCGAGCAGATTGTGGGCGCTGGTGATGGCGTGGAAATCGCCGGTGAAATGGAGGTTGATCTCCTCCATCGGCACGACCTGCGCATAGCCGCCCCCAGCCGCGCCGCCCTTCATTCCGAAGCAGGGGCCGAGCGAGGGCTCGCGCAGGGCGACGATCGCCTTGCGGCCGCTCCGGTTCAGCGCGTCGGCGAGCCCCACCGACGTGGTGGTCTTGCCCTCGCCCGCCGGCGTTGGGTTGATCGCGGTGACCAGGATGAGCTTTCCCTGCCGCCCGTCGCGGCGTCCGGCCAGCCAGTCGAGCGCGATCTTGGCCTTGAAGCGGCCATAGGGTTCGAGCGCCTCGGCGGGGATTCCGAGCCGCGCCGCGACCTCGCCGATCGGCAGCATCCGGGCGGCGCGCGAGATTTCGATATCGCTTTGCGGCATCATTCCTCCGGGCTCAGCGTCGGCGGCGCTGGTTCACCACTTCATAGGCCATGACGGCGACCGCGACAGCAGCATTCAGGCTGTCCGCCCGCCCAAGCATTGGGATTTTCACGAGAAGATCGCATTCGGCCTCGTAAGCGGCGGGCAGCCCCTGCGATTCGTTGCCGACGAGCAGGAAGCTCGGCGCCGCATAGACCGCGTCCTGATAGTCGGCGGCGGCGTTGAGGCTGGTGCCGACGAGCTGCCCCGGCCCGCCGCGCAGCCAAGGGAGAAATTCCTCCCACCGCGCCGCCGCGATCTTCTGGGTGAAGAGGGCGCCCATCGAGGCGCGCACCGCCTCGACCGAAAAGGGGTCGGCGCACTCGTCGATCAGGATCAGGCCGCCCGCGCCGGCCGCATCGCCGGTGCGCAATATGGTGCCGAGATTGCCGGGATCGCGCAGCGCCTGGGCGACGATCCAGAGCGGCGCCGCGCTCCGGTCGATGCCGGCGAGCGCGGTGTCGAAAGCCCGGTAGATGCCGATCACCGCCTGCGGATTGTCCTTGCCGCTGATCTTGTGGAGCACGTCCGCATTGGTTTCGATCGCCTCGCCGCCCGCCGCCTCGGTCGCCGCGATCAGCGCCTCAAGCAGGGGATGCGAGGCATGGCTGAAGAACAGCCGCTCCGGCAGCACGCCCGTTTCGCGCGCCTCGGTGAGGATCCTCAGGCCCTCGGCCAGGAACAGCCCTTCGGCGCGCCGGTGCTTCTTGTCGCGAAGCGAGCGCGCCTGCTTCACCAGCGGGTTGGAAAAGGCCGTGACCTGCCGCGGCATTTCTATTCCCGCTCCCCGGCGAAGGCCGGGGCCCAGCGGCGCTGCCGGGCGGACCGGGGCCCGGCCTTCGCCGGGGAGCGGAGGACGCACGGCCTCACACGTCCTCGTGGAAGCGCGCCTCGACCAGGGCCGCGAGCTGCTCGACCGCGCGCTCGGCGCCGAGGCCCGTGGCGCTGATCGTGATCGTGTCGCCCATCGCGGCGCCGAGCATCATCAGGCCCATGATCGAAGTGCCGCAGACCTTGCTGCCGTCCTTCTCGACCTCGATCGCGGCGTCGATCTGCGAGGCCAGGGTGACGAACTTGGCGCTGGCGCGGGCGTGGAGGCCGCGCTTGTTGGTGACCTCCACGGTGCGGCTGACCATCCTATGCGGCCGCCTCGCCCAGGATTTCCGAAGCGACCGAAATATACTTGCGCCCCGCCTCGCGGGCTGCGGCGACGGCCGAGCGGACGTCCATCGTCTTGCGGGCGCCTTCCAGGCGTATCAGCATCGGAAGGTTGACCCCGGCGATGACCTCGATCTTGTCCGATTTCATCAGGCTGATGGCGAGATTGGAGGGGGTGCCTCCGAACAGGTCGGTGAGGATGATGACGCCGGTCCCGTCATCGACCTTGGCGATCGCCCTGGCGATGTCCTTGCGGCGCTGGTCCATGTCGTCGTCGGGGCCGATGCAGATGCCGGCGATCCGCTCCTGCGGGCCAACCACATGCTCCATGGCGACGATGAACTCGGACGCGAGCCGCCCGTGGGTCACCAATACCAAACCGATCATCTAGTCACCTTAGCTGCAGTCTGCCCGTGCCCCTGCGGATCGCTCATACCGTCACGAGGCGGCGCGGCGAGGTCGCGATGGACCAGATTGGGCGAAAATCCCGCCGCGCGCAACCGTGCCGCGACTCGCTCCGCCACATGGACCGAGCGATGGCGCCCGCCCGTACAGCCGAACGCGATCGAGACATAGGAATTTCCATCGGCCAGATAGAGGGGGAGGAGGGTGAGCAGCAGCGCCTCGATCCGCGCCATGGCCTCGTCATAGGCCGCATCGCCCGCAATATAATCGCCGACCGGCGCGTCCTGCCCGCACAGGAGACGCAGTTCGTCCCGCCAGTGCGGATTCCTCAAGAAGCGCATGTCGAGCACCAAATTCGCGTCGGGCGGCTCGCCGCGCGAGAAGGCGAAGGACAGGATATCGAGCCCGCCGCTCATCCGGCGGGCAGGCCCAGGAGCAGCAGAGCCGCCTCGACCTTGAGCGGCGCGGAGGCGTGGTGGCCGTCGAGCGCGACGATCGGGACCGAGACACCGGCAATGGCGATCCGGTCCTCGCCGCGCGGCAGGCGGTCGGGCTTGCCCTCGAGGTCGACGAACAAGGCGACTGGAACGTCGGCGACCGACTCGCGCTCGACGATGCCGACCTCGCGCACCTCGATCTTGCCGGCGATATTGGCGGGCGCGGAGGCCAGGGCCTGGCCGCTGACCCGATGGACATAGGTATAATCGTCGCTGACCAGGACGGCGCCGCGGTCGATCAACCGCAAGGCAAGGTCGGACTTGCCGGTGCCGGAGCGGCCTCCAATCAGAACGGCGCGGCCGCCGATGGCGACGGCGCTGACATGCAGCGTCTCGGAGGAAAGAGAAGGCGAACTCATGCACTGACTCCCGGAAAGCGGACGATGAAGCGAGCTCCGGTTCGTCCGTCGTGGCGGTCCTCGATTTCGATCCGCCCGCCATGGCCGTCGACGATCGCCCGCGCGATCGCCAGCCCCAGCCCGCTATGGCGGCCGAAATCCTCTTCGGGCCTGATGCTATGGAAGCGGTTAAAGATCGCCTCCCTTGCGTCCCCGGGGACGCCCGGCCCTTCGTCCTGCACCGAAATCGCCACCTCCTCGCCGACCCGCGCCGCGCCGATTTCGACCAGGCCTCCGGGCGGCGAGAAAGAAAGGGCGTTGTCGACGAGATTGTCGATGAGCCGCGCCAGCCGCGATTCATCGCCCATGATCATCGCGGTCCGTACGCGCGGCCGGGCGAAGGCGATCCGGGCGCGGTCCGCCGCGCGTTCCTCCCAGACCGGGACCATCCCCTCGATCGTCTTGCCGACGTCGATCGGCTCGAACAGCGCCCGCGACAATTCGGCGTCGAGCCGCGAGGCTTCGGCGATGTCCACGACCAGCCGGTCGAGCCGCCCGACATCCTGCCGCACCACGTCCAGCATCTGTCTCCTAAGGGCAGGATCCTCGATCCGCTCCAGCGTGTCGACCGCCGAGCGCAGGGAAGCGAGCGGGTTCTTGAGCTCGTGGGTAACATCCGCGGCGAAGGCGTCGGCGCCGTCGATCCGCTGCCTGAGGCTCTGCGTCATGTCGTGGATCGCCCGGGCGAGCTGGCCGATCTCGTCGGTCCTGAGCGGCAGAGTCGGCACGTCGACCTCGCGCGCGCTGCCGCGCCGCACCCGGTGCGCTGCATGGGCGAGCTTGCGCAGCGGATTGGCGATGGTGCGGGCGAGGAAGCGCGACAGCAGGATCGAGACGATCAGCGTCCCGACCAGGATCAGGAAGAGCGCATAGCGTTCGGCGCGCACCACGCGGCGTATGTCTCGGGCGTTGACGGTCAGGAGGAGCACCTGCCGGTCGGCGCCCTCGATCCGCTGCGCCGCGGCGATATAGGGCGTGCCGTCCGCGGCGCGGCGCAGCATCGGCACCGGCCTGCCGCTGCGCAGCGACTCGCGCGCCTCGGGCCAAGCCGCCAGCTCGTCGCGCGCCGGCGGGAAGAATTCGGGCGGCGGCGGCGCGGCGACGATCGTATCGAAGGCATTGTCGAGCCAGAGCGCGACGTCGCGATACCAGGGCTCGCCGGCGGGGTCCCGAAGCGCGTAGGTCGGAGCCGCATTGTGCCAGCTGTCGGCCACGCGCGCTCCATCGGCGGCATAGAGCCGCAGCCGCGTTCCCGAATCCTGCCCGAGCCAGACCAGGATCGGCTCGCGCCGGTCGGCTGGAAGCGCGGCGAGCATATGGGCGATCATCACCGCCTCCGACCGCGCCTGGTCGACCCGCGCCTGGGTCAGGCGGCTGCGGAAGCTGTCGAGATAGAAGACGCCGCCGGCGAGGATGGCGAGCGCGAAGATGTTGACGGCGAGGATGCGCTGGCGGAGCGACAGCCGCTTCGACCAGCCGCGGATCCGGCCCGGCGGCTTATTCCTCGGCAAAGCGGTAGCCGACGCCGTAGAGCGTCTCGATCGCGTTGAAATCGTCGTCGACGGCGCGGAACTTGCGGCGCATCCGCTTGATGTGGCTGTCGATGGTGCGGTCGTCGACATAGATGTCGTCCTGATAGGCGACGTCCATCAGCTGGTTGCGCGATTTGACCACGCCGGGCCGCTGCGCCAGCGCCTCCAGGATCATGAACTCGGTGACGGTGAGCGTCACGTCCCGGCCGTCCCATTTTACCCGGTGCCGGGCCGGGTCCATGTTGAGCCGGCCGCGCTCGATCTCGGCCTGCTCGGGCTCGTCGTCCTCCGCCGGCAGGCGGGCGCGCATCTCGGTGCGCCTGAGCACGGCACGGATGCGCGCCAGCAGCAGCCGCTGCGAGAAGGGCTTGGCGATATAATCGTCGGCGCCCATGGCGAGGCCCAGCGCTTCATCCAGCTCCTCGTCCTTGGAGGTGAGGAAGATGATCGGAAAGTCGCACCTCTCGCGCAACCGCCGCAGCAGCTCCATCCCGTCCATGCGCGGCATCTTGATGTCGAGGACGGCGAGATCGGGCGGGTTCTCGACCAGCGCCTTCAGCGCCGCCTCGCCATCCGAATAGAGGCGGGTGACGAAGCCTTCCGACTGCAGCGTGACCGACAGCGAGGTCAGGATGTTGCGGTCGTCGTCGACAAGCGCGATCGTTATCGACATATCGTGCTGCTGCCCGCCTTTCCTCGCCAGTCCGGGCTTTAGCCAAGGGCGCTTCGCCGCGCTACCCTTTGACGCGGCAGGCCCGCTCCGATATGCGCCCGGCATGAACGAGGCGCCCTTCGCCGGGGGCCGAACCGTGTAACCCGAGAGGAACCCAGTGGCCCAGCAGGTCCCGTCCTTCGATCTGTCGCACCAGGGCATCGACACGCCCGCGACGCTTCACTGGAACCTTGGTCCGGCATTGCTGGTCGAGGAGGCGCTGAAGCGCGGCGAGGGGCTGCTCGCCCAGGACGGGCCGCTGGTCGTCAGGACCGGCAAGCATACCGGCCGCTCGGCCCAGGACAAGTTCATCGTCCGCGACGCCGAGACCGAGAACAATATCTGGTGGGACAATAACGCCTCGATCGCGCCCGAGCATTTCGCCGCGCTCAGGGAGGATTTCCTCGCCGCGCTCGGCGAGCGGAAGGAGCTGTTCGTCCAGGACCTCTACGGCGGCTCGCAGCCGGAGCACCGCGTGCGCGTGCGCGTGATCAACGAGCTCGCCTGGCACAGCCTGTTCATCCGCACCCTGCTGGTCCGCCCCGGCATCGAGGAGCTGGCCGGCTTCGAGCCGGAATTCACCATCATCGACCTGCCGAGCTTCCGCGCCGACCCCACCCGCCACGGCACCCGCTCGGAGACGGTGATCGCGGTCAATTTGACCGAGCGGCTGATCCTGATCGGCGGCACCGCTTATGCGGGCGAGATGAAGAAATCGGTGTTCGGCATCCTCAATTACCTGCTCCCTCCAACCGGCGTCATGCCGATGCACTGCTCGGCCAATATCGGGCCCAAGGGCGACACCGCGGTCTTCTTCGGCCTTTCCGGCACCGGCAAGACCACCCTGTCTGCCGACGCCAGCCGCACCCTGATCGGCGACGACGAGCATGGCTGGTCGGATACGGCGGTGTTCAATTTCGAGGGTGGGTGTTACGCGAAGATGATCCGGCTTTCACCGGAAGCGGAGCCGGAGATTTACGCGACCACGAAGCGCTTCGGCACGGTGCTCGAAAATGTCGTGATGGACGAGAAAACGCGCATTCTCGACCTGGACGATTCCAGCCTCGCCGAAAATACCCGCGGCGCCTATCCGATCCACTTCATCCCCAATTGCTCGGCCGAGAATATGGGCCCGGTGCCGAAGAACGTGGTCTTCCTCACCGCCGACGCCTTCGGCGTGCTGCCCCCGATCGCGCGGCTGACTCCGGAACAGGCCATGTACCATTTCCTCTCCGGCTACACCGCCAAGGTGGCGGGCACCGAAATCGGAGTCACCGAGCCCGAAGCGACCTTCTCGACCTGCTTCGGAGCGCCCTTCATGCCGCGCTTCCCCTGGGTCTACGGCAACCTATTGAAGGAGCGCATCGCCAGAGGCGGCGTGCATTGCTGGCTGGTCAACACCGGCTGGACCGGCGGCAAATACGGCGTCGGCAGCCGCATGCCGATCAAGGCGACCCGTGCCTTGCTCAACGCCGCGCTCGACGGCAGCCTCGCCAATGTCGAATTCCGCAAGGACCCCAAGTTCGGCTTCGACGTGCCGGTCAGCGTGCCCGGCGTCGACAGCGCGATCCTCAACCCGCGCGACACCTGGGCCGACAAGACCGACTATGACGCGACCGCGGCGAAGCTGGTGCGGCTCTTCACCGACAATTTCGCCAAATTCGCAACCCACGTCGACGCGAACGTCCTCACCGCCGCGCCGCAAACCGGCCAATCGGCCCAACAAATCCGGGAGCCCGTGATCAGCGCGGCCTGACGCCCAGCCAGACCCTCACCCAGCCCTCACCGGGTGAACATCGCCCCGCGATGTTCAGGTCATGCCGGGGGCATGACTACCCGATGATCCCCAAATGGGAGAGGGGGCAGGTGAAAAAGGGAGCGTGCCGGCGAGGTCGGCGCGCTCCTTTTCTTTTTGTGGAGACGACCAATGAACGATCGCGAACCGCGGCTCTGGCCGCACGACGACGCAATCCGCAAGGTGGGCGAGGGCTTCCTCGCCTGCACCCTGCCCAAACGCAAATGGACCCACGAGGCGCATATCGGCACGACCTGCTGGCTGCTCCTCGAACGGCCGGACATAGTGCCCGAACGCGATTTGCCCGGCCTGATCCGCCGCTACAATGAGAGCGTGGGCGGCGTGAACAGCGACACGGAGGGCTATCACGAGACGATCACCCAAGTCTTCATTCGCACGCTGCGGCGCGTGCTGGCGGGGAGCGAGGGCAGGGGGCTGGCGGAGCGGGTCAACGCGGTGCTGCTGGCGCCGGAGGGGCGGCGGGATTGGCCGCTGCGCTTTTATTCGGCGGAGCTGCTGTTCTCGAAGGCGGCGCGGCTGGGGTGGGTGGAGCCGGATCTGGCGGCGCTGCCGGAGGCGGCCGACCAACTGCGGTGAGAGCGACATCGGCCTACGGCTTGCCGGGTCTCAGCGATGCGGGCATCCCGGCCAGCAACAGGGGCGGCGCTTTCCATCGCTCAGGTTCGAGCGGCCCCAATCGATGCGCTTGCGCCGCGTCTCCTGCTTCTTGGCGGATTCGATCCAGCAGATCCATTCGTTACGGGCCAGCGGCGTAATATCGTCCCAGGTCGCCAGGGCGCTTGGATCGCGGTTCAGTGCGTCTCTAAAATCGCCGGGAAGATCATGGACGACGCCGCCGGGGATGTTGGTCTCGTCAGTCATCGCAGCGCAGAGCTTGTCCCTCCGAGAATGAGGATGTCAATCCGTGGACCGGAGCAAGGAGTTGCTGTTTTCGAAGGGAGGCGCGGCTGGGGTGGGTGGAGCCCGAATTCGGCCGGGGCGAACCTCGCTTTAGGAAGCCGCTGACGTCAGGGCGGCGTTGCTCCGTACAAGGTGTGAACGGGGAGGCTGTACCAGCGGATCGATTTATCGGCTGGCGAGGTGAAGATCAGGAATGGCGATGCTGCATAAAGCCTTGGGACATCGCAAGAGCCGGTCTCCCGGCAGCCTCGAGCGGCTTCCCCTGCCCGTCCTTCATCTGGACGTTGCCGTGCCAGTAGGTGCCGTCGAACCAGCCGGTCCACAATCAGTTCCCACCGCCCATTGGCGAAGTAGAACATAGCAGAAACATGTAGGAAAGCGATTTTTACCTTATAGGTTGGTCCACGGTCACGATGGGTCAACAATTCGTGCCACCGGCATTTCGATCATCGCGCGGATGGCGCGGATTGGGCAGATACGTCCTTTAGCCTCCCTCAGCCTCCAGGCCGCGGCGGCGGCGCGGCCAGGGCGGCGCTCGCCGCCAAGCGCTCGGCGTCGCTGATCGTCCCGTCGTGGTCGGCGTCGACCCGGTCGAACAGGGTCAGCAGGCCGGCGCCGTTCTCGGCGGCGGAGATCTTGCCGTCACGGTCGGCATCGAGCCGCGCCAGCGCGGCCTGGGCGCGGTCGCCGAGCTCGGCGGCGGCCAGGAAGCCGTCGCGATCGGCGTCCTGCCGGGCGAAGATCGCCTGGGTCATCCGCTGCATTTCGGCGCGGGTCGACGGCAGCATGTTGAGGCCGGCGCCGCTCCGTGACCTCGGCCCGCCCCTGAACGCCATCGCCGCCGATCGCTCTGCGTCGCTGATCGTGCCGTCACGGTCGGCATCCGCCCGGTCGAACATGGCCAGCGCGCCCCTGGTGGATTCGGCGGCGGAGATCTTGCCGTCACGGTCGGCATCCTGCCGCTCCAGCATCATCGGCGCCCGCTCGCCGAGCTCGTCGGCGGTGAGGAAGCCGTCACGATTGGCGTCGCGAGCGGCGAAGCGCTGCGCCGTCATCTGCTCGACCTCCGCGCGGGTCGACGGCAGCATGCGTCCGCCGCGCCCCTCGGGCGGCTGCGCGGCGAGCGGGGCGGCGGCAAGGCCGGCGACGGCCAGAGCGGCCAGATTGAGAAATTTCATCGGGAACTCCTGGACATACCTATGGCGCAGCCCGCTATCACCAGCCGCCTGAACACTCCGTGACTTTGCGCGGAGGAGCAAGCGAAATAGGTCGCCAATGTCTCCGCCTAGATGGGCCCGGATCGGGTCCGGGGTGGCGGCGCGGGTGAACACCCGGCTTCCAGTGCCCGATATTGGGCCGCTGCCTCCCCGACGGTGAGGCCGCTTCGCCAAGTGTCCAGGGCGGGTTCATAGCGGCAATTAGTTGTATCCTTCCCAATCTGGGAGCATCGTAACTTACTCGAACTTTCGGGGGAGGAAGTTATGCGCCGGATTATCGCCGCCCTGCTGTGTTGCACGATCCCCGCCAGCCCGGCCTTCGGGTGGGGCCAGACCGGCCATCGCGTGACCGGGGCCATCGCCGAGCATTATTTGAGCGGCACCGCGCGGGCCAATGTCCGGCTGTTGCTGGGAACGGAATCCCTGGCGCAGGCAGCGACCTGGCCCGACGACATGCGCTCGGACCCCGCCGAGTTCTGGCAACGCACCGCGGGTCCATTCCACTATGTCACCGTCCCGCAAGGCCGCACCTACGCCCAGGCGGTGGCGCCGCCCGAAGGCGATGCCGTCATCGCGCTCGCCCGCTTCGCCCAGGTCCTGCGCGATCCGAATGCGAGCCTGGAGGACAAGAGGATGGCACTGCGCTTCACCATCCACATCATCGGCGATCTGCACCAGCCCCTCCACGCCGGACGCGACGGCGACCGCGGGGGCAACAGCGTCCGGGTCACCTTGTTCGGGCAGCAGACCAACCTTCACTCGGTCTGGGACTCCGGCCTGATCGAGCAGCGCCAGCTCTCTTATTCCGAATATGCGGGGTGGCTCGTGGGCGCGATCACGCCGCAACAGGTGATAGATTGGAACGATGCCAATCCGGAAACCTGGATCGCCGAGAGCGTGGCGCTGCGCGAGCAGGTCTATCCGGCCAATCCCCAGCTCTCTTATGCCTATGCCTACCAGCATGGGGCGGCGCTGGACGGGCGGCTCAGCCGCGGGGGCGTCAGGATCGCGGCTTATCTGAATAAGCTCTTCGGATAGCGGGGAGCGGGCGGCGCGGACCAAGGCCTAGTGCGGCGGATGCGTAACTGCCCGGCAGGCTCCTCACCTGATTTGATCCTTGGCGCGAGCTGGGGAGCCGCGATTTGATGCACGCAAGGACGTAACGAAGATAGATGGGGTGGCGCCCGACCCAAGGCGGCTCCAAATCGTCAAAACGGAGCGCGAAGAGGCGGCGACCCTTTCGCCTGTCCAGGAAGGTTCTGCCACCCGCATTCGTGTCGCCGCCACGATTGCGTCATCTCAGACGGGGGCCTAGCATCGGGGTTTCGGGAGGTGTCGCCATGGCTTGCAAGCGGATCGGATCGATTGTTCTCGCCTCGGCGGCGGTGCTGGCGCTTCGGGCGGGGCCGGCGACAGCACAGTCTGCCGCCGCTCCCGCCGCCCGGCCCGCGCCGGCGGACGATGTCGCCCGCACGGTCGAGGCGATCGCGCGGATCCGCTCGGCTTATGGCGGGAGTTTCTCGCCGGACGGGCGCAGCATCGCCTTCATCTCCTCGGCGAGCGGCAGCCCGCAGGTCTGGACGATGGCGGTCGACGGTTCGCCGCCGGTGCAGCGCACGCGGCTCGCCGATCCGGTGCAGGACGTCTACTGGGCGCCGGTTGGCGACTGGCTCGCTTACGACGTCGCGCCCGGCGGAGGGCTCAACACTCAGATCTACGTGATGCGTCCCGACGGGAGCGGCGCTCGACGGCTCACCGCGGGCGGGCGCGAGAATAACTGGCTGTTCGGCTGGACCAGGGACGGGCGGCGGCTGCGCATGGGATCGAACGCGGCCAACCCCAATGGCATAGACGCCATGCTGATGGACCCGGCGACTGGCGCGGCGACGCGGGTCGCCTCGGGCGGGCTCAACATCATTTCCGACGTCAGCCGCGACGGCCGCCATGCGATCGTCTACCGGCTGGTCAGCCGCGGCAACGACAATCTCCACCTGGTCGACCTTCGAGCCGGAACCGAGACTTTGCTCACCCCGCACGAGGGACCCGGGAGCTTCGGCTGGGGCGAATTCTCGCCCGACGGCCGCACCGTCTACCTGAGCTCGAACGGCGGCCGCGACATGGTCGCCTTCGGCCGGATCGCGCTCGGCGCCGACGGCCGGCCGGGGCCGATAGAGATTTTCGCGGCGCGCGACGACGCGGAGGGCGACGCCGCTTTTCTGTCGCGCGACGGGCGGCGCGCCTTGCTGGTCTGGAACGTCGCCGGCCGCAGCGAGCTCGACCTGGTCGACACCGCCACGGGCCGCGTCACCCGCGGCCCGGCCCTCCCGTTCGACGTGTTCGGCGGCGGCGAATTCTCGCCCGACGGGACCACGTTCGCGCTGAGCGGCAACGGCTCGGCGCGGCCCACCGACGTCTACACCGTCGATCTCGCCGCGGGGGCGGTCACGCAGCGCACGCGAAGCGCCCATGACGGCGTCGATCTCGCCCGCTTCGTGCGGCCCGAGCTCGTCACTTACGCCGCGCATGACGGGCTGCCGCTCAGCGGCTGGCTCTACCGTCCCGCGGGCGCCAGCGGGCCGGGGCCGGTCGTGTTCGATTATCATGGCGGGCCGGAAGGGCAGGCGCGGCCGACGATGAACGGCACCACCCAGGCCCTGGTCGCGCGCGGGATCAGCGTGTTCGCGCCCAACGTGCGCGGCTCGAGCGGCTTCGGCAAGCGCTTCGTCAACCTCGACAATGGCGCGCTGCGCGTCGACGGCGTGCGCGACATCGAGGCGACCACCCGCGCTTTGGTCGAGCGCGGCGTCGCCGATCCGCGCCGGCTCGGCATCATGGGCGGCTCTTATGGCGGCTATATGGTGATGGCCGGCGTCACCCAATATCCAGAGATGTTCGCGGCCGGCGTCAACCTTTTCGGAGTCGTCAATTTCGCCACCTTCTTCGCCAATTCGGAGCCCTGGATGGCGGCGATCTCGACCGTCGAATATGGCGATCCGGCGACCCAGGCCGAGATGCTGCGCGAGCTTTCGCCGATCCACCGGCTCGATCGCATCCGCACGCCGCTGCTCATCCTCCACGGCGCCAACGACACAAACGTGCCGGTGATCGAGGCCGAGCAGATCGTGGCGAGCCTCAGGGCGCGCCAGATCCCGGTCGAGTACATCCTGTTCCCGGACGAGGGGCATGGCTGGCGGCAATTGCCGAACCGGGTCCGCTCGACGGTGGCGATCGTGAACTTCTTCAACGAGCGGCTGAACCGGTAGGCGAACCTGCTTCGCCTTTTGCCTTGTTCCCCGGCGAAGGCCGGGGCCCAGTCTTGCTGTGGCCTACGCCCCTGGACCCCGGCCTTCGCCGGGGAACGGGGAGCATGATATGGGGACACGTACCTTTTCGCGAAAAGGTGCGTGTCCCCTCGCGCGCAAGGATCGACGGGGGAGGCTTACAAGTGCGTCACCATCACCACATAGCCGTCGGGGTCGGGGAGCCGGAACTCCCCTTGCGGATTGTAAAAGGGTTTTGCGATCGGTCCGGGCTCCAGGCCGGCATCGGAAAGCTGGCCGTGCATGCTCCCGACATCCCCGCAATAGACATAGAAAAGTACGGCCTGCCGCGCGGCCACGACCGGCTCGGAGGCGCGCGCGAGCATCAGCTCGGCGGTGCCCGATTGCAGCGACACCGAGGACGGTTGGTCGTCGCCGGGCGGCGTGAAGCTGCCGCCGATTTGGAATCCCAGCCTCTCATAGAATGCGGTGGAGGCAGCGACATCGGCGACGTGCGCCATGGGGACGAGCGATGTGATGTGCTGGCGATCCATGGGCCGGGGCTCCCGTTGATCCGAGTCGGGCCCAGATTGCCCGGCGCGGGCGGCGATGCAAGCCGAGCGTCCGCAATCGTCCGAGATGCGCAAGAGGGGACACGTACTTTTGGCGAAAAAGTACGTGTCCCCTTTTCACCATGCTCATAAGACCTTGTCGACGCCAACTCAGATGCCAGACCATCGATCGGATGGAGAATTTGCTTGCCCACGCCTCCCGGAGCCACGCTTGATTGCAAGGATTACGCGATTCTCGCCATCGTGCAGGGCAGCCTCGGCGAACCGGGCGTCACGCTCGGGACGCGGGGCCGGTGCCGCTTCTGCGGTGAGACAGATTCCAGCGCGTTCCGCAGCGTCGCCCATGCGCTGCCCGAGGCGTTCGGCAACAAATGGGTCACCTCCCTGGACGAATGCGACGTCTGCAATGCCAGGTTCGGCGCGTTTGACGACGCGCTCGCCAAGAGCATGGGCGCGATCCTTACCGTCGGCGGCACGCGGGGTAAGGGCAACAAGGTCCGCCAGACCGGCCGCAGTGACGGCCCGGCGTCGATCCGCCACCGAATCATCGACGGAAAGCGGTCAATCTCGATGCGCGCGAACGGGACGCCGTTCTCCGAGCATTTCGGGATGAATCGGACTACGGGCGAGCTGGTCTTCCGCATCCCCGGCGGGGCCGAACGCTTCGTTCCTGCCAAGGCCTATAAGGGGCTCGTTAAGATGGCGGTGGCGTTGCTGCCGCCAGAGGAACTGCCGCACTTCTCGAAGATCATCGCTTGGCTCGGCTCTCCCGACGACGACCTGCTGCCGCACATGATCGTTGGCCTCTCCTTTTCCATCATCGGCAATTCGCCGCCACTGCTCGCGGCCTCGCTACTACGGCGAACGTCGGACAGTCGGGACAGGCCTTATATGCTGTTCGTCACCACGATGGGTTCAGTCTGCCTGCAGATCGTGCTCACGGCTGACGATCGCGACGGTGTATGGCCGTCACAACTTCGGACCCGGCCCAACATCCGCTGGACGAATATGCCGGCGCCGCCCAGCGAAGAGCCGCTCGCGCTTGCCTATGATGCGCCTGCGCATCTAGACTGGGCGCGCGCGGCACTTGAACCTCCGGTAATCGAGGCGCTCGTCACAGCCGTGCATCCGCAAAGTGGCCAGGGGCGGATGTCCGCGGTGTTACGCAAAGCCGCGCTCGCCCCCTAAGCCGCCTCCACCGTCAAACACGTCCCGTCCGCCCCCACCACGCGCACCTTCGCCCCGCTCGGCGCGTCCGGGCCGCGGGCGTTCCAGACGCCGTCGCCGACGTTGACCCGGCCCTTGCCGTTCTCGATTGCGCTCTCGACGGTGACGATTTGGCCGATCAGGCGGGCGGCGCGCTCGTTGAGCCTGGGATCGTCGCTTTCGACCGGGTTGCGGGCATAGACGCGGCGCCCCGAATAGACGGCGGCGAAGGCGAGCACGGCGAAGATGCCGAGCTGCCAGGCGAGCGGCATCGGCGCGATCGCCACGACCAGCCCTGTAATCCCCGCCGCCACCGCCATCCAGACCAGGAAGATGCCCGGGACGAGGATCTCCAATATGCCGAGCGCGGCCGCGATCAGCAGCCACCACCAATGATAGTCGAGCTGCTGGAAGAAGGTCATGACTGGCCTCCCTCGAACGGGCCGCGGCGGGTGGGCGCGGGCTGCAGGCCGGAAGGTGCGTCGCCGCCGAGCGCCGCCTTGGCCAGCTCGCCGATCCCGCCAAGGGTGCCGATCAGCTGCGTCGCCTCGACCGGGAACAGGATTGTCTTCGCGTTGGGCGACTCGGCGAAGCGGGCGACCGCGTCGACATATTTGAGGGCGATGAAATAGTTGATCGCCTGGGTGGAGCCCCCGGCGATCGCATCCGAGACCATCTGCGTCGCCTTGGCCTCGGCCTCGGCGCCGCGCTCACGCGCCTCGGCGTCGCGGAAGGCGGCCTCGCGGCGCCCTTCCGCCTGCAGGATCTGGCCCTGCTTCTGGCCTTCCGCCTTGAGGATCTCGGAAGCGCGAAGACCCTCGGATTCGAGGATCAAGGCGCGCTTCTCGCGTTCCGCCTTCATCTGCCGGCCCATTGCGTTGACGATGTCGGCGGGCGGGCGGATGTCCTTGATCTCGACGCGGGTGATCTTGACCCCCCAGGCCTCGGTCGCCTGGTCGACGACGACCAGCAGGCGGGCGTTGATCTCGTCGCGCTTGGAGAGAGTCTCGTCGAGGTCCATCGAGCCCATCACGGTGCGCAAATTGGTCGTGGTGAGCTGCATGATCGCCAGATAGAGGTCGGAAACCTCATAAGCAGCCTTCGCCGCGTCGAGCACCTGGAAGAAGACGATGCCGTCGACCCCCACCATCGCATTGTCCTTGGTGATGATCTCCTGGCCCGGAATGTCGAGCACCTGCTCCATCATGTTCACCTTGCGGCCGACGCGATAGAAAAAGGCGGGGAAGAAATTCAGGCCCGGGCGCGCGGTCGTGGTGAAGCGCCCGAAATATTCTATCGTATATTGATAGCCTTGGCGGACGACCTTCACACTGGCGAACAGCCAGAGGACGACGAGGCCCACGATGACCAGGATGACGATGTCCATGCCGGCATTCCCCTCCGCTTGACGGGCGATATCATGTAGTGAAAGTGGCCCCGATCCAAGCGGAATCGCGCTTCATGCAGCCGAGCGACCTTCACCTCTGCCGCAGCCTGCTCTTCCTGCCGGCGTCCAATCCTCGCGCGATCGAGAAAGCGCGGACGCTCGAGGCGGACATGGTCGTGCTCGACCTCGAGGATTCGGTCCGCGAGGAGGACAAGGCGCGTGCGCGCGAGGCGGCCGTGGCGGCGGCTGGCGAGGGCTTTGGCGGGCGGCCGGTCGCGATCCGCGTCAGCCCTGCCGGTACCGCCCATTATGGCGAGGATGTCGTCGCCGTCCGCCGCGCCGCGCCCGATTTCGTCGTCCTCGCCAAGGCGGAAAGCGCCCGGCAGATCGCGGACGCGGTCTCGCTGATGCAAAAGCCGGTGCTGGCAATGATCGAGACGCCGCGAGCGGTGATCGACGCCGCGGCGATCGCGCCGCTCGCGCGCGGCCTCATCGCCGGCGTCAACGACCTCGCCGCCGGGCTCGGCCTGCCTGGCGCCGAGGGCCGCGCGGGCCTGACCTATGCCTTGCAGCGGATCGTGCTCGCCGCGCGCGCGGCCGGCATCCCGGCTTTCGACGGTGTCTACAACCGGCTCGAGGCCGATTCCGGCCTCGAGGAGGAATGCCGGCAGGGCCGCGCCTGGGGCTTCGACGGCAAGTCGGTCATCCACCCCAGCCAGATCGAGGCCGCCAACCGCCTGTTCGGGCCGAACGAGGACGAGCTCGCCGCCGCCCGCCGCCTCGTCGATGCGGCAACCGGCGGCGCCGAGCGGCACGAGGGGCGGATGATCGAAAGCCTGCATGTAGAGGCGGCCCGCGCGCTGATTGCCAGGGCGCGGCGCTGAGGTTTGGAGAACGTGAGTCATCCCGGCGAAGGCCGGGACCCAGGACCACTGCATTTGGTGATTCGCGAGAAGGCCTTCGCCTTTTCGCCACCGGCCGTGTTCATGGGTCCCGGCCTCCGCCGGGATGACTCGGGGAGCGCCGATCGCCGAGGCGCGAATCGCTTGCGAGTCGCGGCTTGCCTCCTTAAGCAGCGCCATGTTCAGGACCCTGATCCTCGCCTTCGCCTTCATCGCGACGCCGCTCGCCGCCCAGCAGGCGCCGGCGCCGATCGCGCCGGCCGACCTGCTGGGGCATATCAACATCCTGGCCGCCGACGGCTTTGAAGGCCGGGCGCCGGGCACGGCGGGGGAGAGGCGGACGACCGACTATATCGCCGCCCAGTTCCGCGAACGCGGGCTCGAGCCCGCGGGCGAGAACGGGACGTGGCTGCAGACCTTCCATCTGGTCGAACGCAAGCCCGGGAGCGCGACCACAAGCTGGACGGCCCGCGGCCGCGCGGTCGGGATCGCGCCCGGCGAACTCATCCTCACCGGCCGGGAGGCACGGGTCGGCGTCGCCGACGCGCCGGTCGTCTTCGCCGGCCACGGGGCCCGCCTGCTCGACCGCGGCATCGACCAGCTGGCGGGTGCGGACGTCCGCGGCGCGGTCGTGCTGATCCTGCTGCAGGGGCCCGAGATCGAGGGTTTCCCGTCGGTCGGCGAACGGATGCTGGCGGTCAGTGAGGCGGGAGCCGCCGCGGTCATCGCCATCGTCGGCGACGACATTCCCTGGGACATGGTGGCGGCCGGGGTCAGGGAAGGCACGACCGAAGATCCCGCCACGCCGACGCCGCGCCTCTACGGGATCATGCCGATGGCGGCGGCGCAGCGCCTGGCGGCGGCGGCGGGCGCGGACATGGCGCGGCTGCTCGACGACCAGCCCGGCTCATCCTTCCGCGCCGTCACCCTGAACGCGCGCGCGTCGATGGAGGTGACGACCTCGGTGAGGTCCCTCGCCACCAGCAACGTGATCGGCAGGCTGCGCGGCAGCCGCGCGACCGGCGAGAGCCTGCTGCTGCTCGCCCATTGGGACCATATGGGCCTGTGCCGCCCGCCGGGCGAGGCCGACCGGATCTGTAATGGCGCGGTCGACAATGCGAGCGGAGTCGCCAGCCTGATCGAGATTGCCGGCCGGCTCGCGCGCCAGCCCCGCCGGCCGCGCGACATATTGTTCATGGCGACCGCGGCGGAGGAAGCGGGCCTGCTCGGCGCCACCCACTTCGCCGAGCATCCCACCGTGCCGCTCGCCTCGATCGTCGCAGCGGTGAACATGGACACGGTCGCCATCCACCCGGCGGGCGAGCCGGTCGCGGTGATGGGGCGTGGCCTGCCCGCGCTCGACCGGGTGGTGGACTCGACGATCATCGACATGGGACGCCGGATCGACCCCGACGACGAGGCCGCCGCCTTCGTCCAGCGCCAGGACGGCTGGGCGCTCACCCAGCGCGGGGTGCCTTCGATCATGGTCGGCGGCTCCTTTTCGAACATGGCGCTGCTCAACGCCTTCCTGGGCGGGCGCTATCACGGCCCCGACGACGAGGCCGACGGCACGCTCATGCTCGACGGCGCGGCCGAGGATGCGAACCTGATCGTCGCGCTCGCCGGCCGGCTCGCCGATCCCGCTACCTATCAGCGCCAGCAAAGGCCCGCTTCATGAGCGCTCCCGAAATTCCCTTGGGCCTTACCTTCGACGACGTGCTGCTTAAGCCCGCGGCCTCGGACGTGATGCCGAGCCAGGCCGACACCTCGACCCGGCTGACCCGCGAGATCGCGCTCAACATCCCGATTCTCTCCTCGGCGATGGACACGGTGACCGGCGCCGAGATGGCGATCGTGATGGCGCAATTGGGCGGGCTCGGCGTGCTCCACCGCAACATGGAGGTCGAGGAGCAGGCGGCCGCGGTCCGCAGCGTCAAGCGATACGAAAGCGGGATGGTGGTCAACCCGATCACGATCCGGCCCGACCAGAGCCTGGCCGACGCGCGGGCGCTGATGGAGCGCCACAAGTTTTCGGGCATCCCTGTCACGCAGGCGGACGGCCGGCTGGTCGGCATCCTCACCAATCGGGACGTCCGCTTCGCCGAAAATCCGCGCCAGCTCGTGTCCGAATTGATGACCCACGAGAATCTGGTCACGGTCGGCCCCGGCGTCAGCCAGGACGAGGCGCGCCGCCAGCTCCACCAGCACCGGATCGAGAAATTGCTGGTCGTAGACGAGGCGGGGCGCTGCATCGGCCTGGTCACCGTCAAGGATATCGAAAAGGCGGTCGCCTATCCCCATGCGACGAAGGACGGGGCGGGGCGGCTGCGCGTGGCTGCCGCGACCACGGTCGGCGACAAGGGCTTCGAGCGCAGCCAGGCGCTGATCGACGCCGAATGCGATCTCATCGTCATCGACACCGCGCATGGCCACAACCGCGACGTCGCGCTGGCTGTCGAGCGCATCCGCAAGACCTCCAACGCGGTCCAGATCGTCGCCGGCAACGTCGCCACCGCGGACGCGACCAAGGCGCTGATCGGCGCCGGCGCGGATGCGGTGAAGGTCGGAATCGGCCCGGGCTCGATCTGTACCACCCGCGTGGTGGCCGGCGTCGGCGTGCCCCAGCTCACCGCCATCCTCGACAGCGCCGGCGCAGCGGCGGCTTCGGGCACGCCGGTGATCGCCGACGGGGGCCTCAGGACCAGCGGCGACGTCGCCAAGGCGCTGGCGGCAGGGGCCTCGGCGGTGATGATCGGCTCATTGCTCGCCGGCACGGAGGAAGCGCCGGGCGATACCTTCCTCTACCAGGGCCGCGCCTACAAATCCTATCGCGGCATGGGCTCGCTGGGCGCGATGGCGCGGGGCTCGGCCGACCGCTATTTCCAGCAGGACATCAAGGATCAATTGAAGCTCGTCCCCGAAGGGATCGAAGGCCAGGTCGCCTATAAGGGCCATGCCGCCGACGTCATCCACCAGCTCGTCGGCGGGGTGAAGGCGGCGATGGGCTATACCGGCGCGGCGACGATCGCGGACCTGCAGAAGGCCGAGTTCATCCGCATCACCAATGCCGGCCTTCGCGAGAGCCACGTCCACGACGTGACGATCACCCGCGAGGCGCCGAATTATCCGCAGCGTTAGGGGGGTGTTGCTGGCATCACTTCCCCGTCATTCCCGCGAAAGCGGGAATCCAGAGGAAGCCGGAGCGGCGCGGACGCAGCCTGGATTCCCGCTTTCGCGGGAATGACGAAGAGGAGTCGATGACCCCGCAAGCCCGCCTCCAGGCCGCGATCGAGCTGGTCGACGAGATTCTCGCCGCCGCGCGGGAAGGGGGCGCGGCGGCCGACACGCTGATCGCGCGCTACTTCAAGACCCGCCGCTATGCCGGATCGGGCGACCGGCGCGCGGTGCGCGAGCTCGTCTTCCGGGCGGTGCGCAGGGCAGGGGAGCCGCCCGTCTCGGGACGCGCCGCCCTGCTCGGCCTCGAGGAGGCGCGGCCGCTGTTCGACGGCTCGCCCCATGGGCCCGCCGCGATCGAACCGGGCGAGCCGGTCGCGCAAGCGGGAATCGCGCCGGCCTGGCTGCTCGAACGGTTAGACCCGCTGATCGGCGAGGACGAACTGCCGGCGCTGCTGCTGCGCGCGCCGCTGGATGTCAGGGTCAATCGGCTCAGGGAAGCGCCCTCGCTGGACGCCGAGCCGACGCCGCTTTCGACGATCGGCCTGCGCTTTCCCGAAGGAACGAATGTCGAGCAGCTGACGGCGTGGCGGCTCGGCCAGATCGAGGTCCAGGACGAGGGCAGCCAGCTGATCTGCCTGGGCTGCGGCGCGGCACCTGGGATGCTGGCGCTGGACCTGTGCGCGGGCGGCGGCGGCAAGACGCTCGCTCTCGCCGCCGAGATGGCGAACGAGGGCCGCCTCGTCGCCTGCGACACCGACCGGGGCCGGCTTTCCCGACTGCCCCAGCGCGCGGCGCGCGCCGGAGTCTCGATCGCCGAATGCCGGCTGCGCGATCCCGGGCGCGAGGCCGAAGCGCTCGCCGACGTCGCCGGCCGGGCCGACCTCGTTCTCGTCGACGCGCCGTGCTCGGGCAGCGGCACCTGGCGGCGCAACCCGGAGACACGCTGGCGGATCACGCCCGAGCGGCTCGGCCGCCTCACCGCGCTCCAGGCCCGCTTGCTCGATATCGGCGGAACCTTGCTGAGGCCCGGCGGCGTTCTCGTCTATGCGGTCTGCTCCCTGCTGGCCGAAGAGGGGCGGGCCCAGGCCGAGGCCCTGACCGCCCGTTCATCGCTGGTTCCGGAGCCGCTTGCTATGGCCATCGGCCGGTCCGCCGGCAGCGGCACGCTGCTCAGCCCGGCCAGGGACGGGACGGACGGCTTTTTCGTCGCGCGCTGGCGGATGCCATGCTAGAGGTCCGCGCGACAGGAAAGATGGAGTTTTTGATGCGCCTTACGCCGATTGTTCTCACGCTCGCCATCGCGGCGGCGACCATGGCGAGCGCCGGCAACGGCCAGCGTCCCGACGACCAGATCGATCCGCGCTCGACGAGCTTGGTCCAGCAGGCGCAGACGCAGAGCGCCGCCGGCCGCCACGACCAGGCGATCGACCTGCTCGAGACCGCGCTCGCGGTCGATCCGGGCAACCGCGCCGCCTATATCGCCTTGGGCCGGGTCGCACAGGCGCAGCGCCTGCCCGGCAAGGCGGTGCGTTATTATGCGGACGCGCTCCGGCTCGAGCCGAACGACGTCAACGCGCTCGCCGGCCAGGGCGAAGCCTATGTCCAGCGCGGCGCGGTCGACCGGGCGCGGGCGAACCTGCAGCGCGTCCAGAGCCTGTGCGCGCAGCCCTGCCCGCAGGCCCAGCAGCTCGCCGGCGTGATCCAGCGCGGACCGCCCGCCGAGGTGCTCGCCGCCCAGCGTCCCGAGCAGGGCGCGCCGCCGGCCCCGACCCAGGCCCCCGCGCCGCGGCCGAACTAGGGGCGAACGGCGCTTCGTCATCCTGACGAAAGTCAGGATCCATGATCACTGACCTGAGAAAAGGGGACACGTACTTTTTCGCGAAAAAGTACGTGTCCCCAGCGGCAAAAAGTACGTGTCCCCATTCAGCGGGATGACCCGTTAGAGCAACCGCGCGATCGCAACGAAGTCCGCGACCGCCAGCGTTTCGGCGCGGCGTTCCGCGTCGATGCCGAGCGTTCGGAGCGCGTCGAGCGCGCCGGGCAGGCCTTTCAGCGCGCTCCGCAGCATCTTGCGGCGCTGGCCGAAGGCGGCGGCGGTGAGGCGTTCCAGCGTGGCGGCGCTCACGCCTTCTGGCTCCGCCTTGGGCAGGATGTGGACCACCGCCGACATCACCTTGGGCGGCGGCACGAAGGCGGAGCGGTGGACCTTCATCGCCAGCCTGGCGGTCGAGCGCCACTGGGCGAGCACGGACAGGCGCCCGTAGGCGCCGCTCCCCGGCGCGGCGACGATCCGCTCGGCGACCTCCTGCTGGAACATCAGGGTCAGCGACTTCCATGCCGGGGGCCAGGCCTGCCCGCCGAGCCAGCGCACCAGCAGCGCCGTGCCGACATTGTAGGGCAGGTTGGCGACGATATGGGCGTCCGCAGGCGGCGCGACGTCGAGCGCGTCGGCCTCCACGACGGAGAGATGGCCTTCCGCCGCTTCGCCAAGCTCCGCCAGCGCCGGCAGGCAACGCCGGTCGCGCTCGACCGCCATGACCCGTGCGCCGGCCCGCAGCAGCGCCCGGGTCAGCCCGCCCGGCCCCGGGCCCACTTCATAGACAAGCTCGCCCGTGAGCGGGCCGGGGGCGCGCGCGATCCGGTCCAGCAATTGCTCGTCGAGCAGGAAATTCTGGCCGAGCGCCTTGGACGCGCTCAGCCCGTGCCGCGCGATCACCTCGCGCAAGGGCGGCAAGCCTTCGATCGTCACGCCTCGGCGAGCCGCCGCGCGCAGTCTCCCGCGGTGCGGATGGCGGAGATCATCGCGTCTGGGTGGGCGAGGTTCTTGCCGGCGATGTCGAAGGCGGTGCCGTGATCGGGCGAGGTCCGCACGATCGGCAGGCCGAAGGTCATGTTGATGCCCTCGTCGAAATGCAGGGTCTTGAGGGGGATCAGCGCCTGGTCGTGATACATGCAGAGCGCCGCGTCGTAATTGCGGCGGCGGCGCTCGTGGAACATGATGTCGGGCGGGTGCGGGCCGCTGACGTCATAACCCTCCTCGCGCAGCCACTCGATCGCCGGCAGGATGATGTCGAGCTCCTCGCGCCCGAGCGAGCCGTTCTCGCCGGCATGGGGGTTGAGGCCGGCGACGGCGAGGCGCGGATTCTCGATCCCGAACTGACGCTGCAGCCCGCGGATGGCGGCGCGGCCCTTGGTGACGATGCGCTCGATCGAGAGCTGGTCGGGTGCCTCGCGCAGCGGGATGTGGGTGGTGACCGGGATCACGCGCAGGGTCGGCCCGGCCAGCATCATCGCGACGAGATCGCCGGCGACCCCGCAGCGTTCGGCGACGAATTCGGTCTGGCCGGGATGGACGAAGCCGATCGCATAGAGCTGGGCTTTCGAGACCGGCCCCGTGACCAAAGCCGCAGCGGCGCCCGACCGGGTCAGGCCGACTGCGAATTCGAGCGCGTCGAGGGAGTTGCGGGCGCCTTCGAGGTCGGGCCGCCCCGGCACCACTTCGGTGTCGGTCTTGACCCTGAGGATCGGCAGCGCCTCGTCATAGGCCTCGCAGGCCAGAAGAGGGTCGTCGACCAGAGCGATCGGGCCGTCCCAGACCGCGCGGACCGCCGATACGCTGCCGACGGCGAGAAAGGGCGGGATATTCTCCTCCCGCCGCCTCTCCCAGCTTTTCGCGATCACCTCAGGGCCGATGCCCGCCGGGTCCCCCAGCGAGACGGCCAGCGGGATGGCGCCGCGCTCAGCGATAATCGATCACCGCGTCGCGCCTGAGGTCGCGCAGGTAGCGCTGCGCGCGCGCGGCGACCCTGCGCTCGGTCATCTCTCTCTCGATGGTCACGGGGTTGGGTGCACTGACCGGCGCAGGGTCGTCCCGCCCGCAAAGCACGAGCACGCTGATCCGCTCCTGCGAGCCGAAAGCCGGAGTCGCCTGGCCGACGCTGAGCCCCAGCAGCATCTGCTGCAGCGCATTGGGAAGCGAACGGACCACGGCCTGGTCGTTGGAGAGGAGCTCGGCGCCAAGCCGCGTCGCGGTCGCCTGGGCGTTGCCGCAGCTGCCCATCGCCTGCGCCTCGCGGCCGAACTGCTCGGCGCGCGCCTCGGCCTGCGCGGGCGTCGTTCCGGCCGGCAGGGCGATCGTCAGCTGCATCAGGCTGAGCACCGCGTCGCGCGGGTCGGCGACCAGAATCTGCCGCTTGTCGGCGAGCATGATGATCGAGAACCCTCCCGAATTGGGGATCGGATCGGTGACCGCGCCCACCGGCATCTGCGGCAGCAGGAGGTCGAGCTCGGGCGGAAGCTGGCCGGCCTGGATCCAGCCCAGATCGCCGCCGCGCGCCGCGGTCGTCGCCTCCGAATATTGCCGCGCATAAGCGGGGAAGGAGGCGCCGGCGCGGATCTGCTGGGTGATGCGGGCCATATTGGCCTGCACCTCGGCGGCGGTCTCCGGCGTTGCGGACATGAAAATCTCCGCGACATGCCATTCGGTCGTGCCGCGCTTCGACTCGAGGTTTCGCATCACTTCGCGGACCTCGTCCTCGCCGACGGAAACGAAAATCTCGACGTTGCGGCGCTGCAGCCGCTGCCAGGCGAGCTCGCCGCGGATCTGGCGCTTCATCGAACGCTCCGACGAGCCGATCGATCGCAGATAGGTGCTGAAACTCTGCGGCGTCTGGCGGAGATTGGCGGCGAAGCGCTCGTAATATTGGTTGACCTCGCGGTCCTCGATGGTGAGCTCCTGAAGGCCGGCATTGTAGATTTGAATCGATTCGTCGATCAGGTTGCGGAGCACCTGGGCGCGGAAGCGCTCGATCTCCTCGGGCGGCAGCTGGATCTGGTTGGAGACGATGATCAAAGCCATGCGATGATCGATGTCGCTGCCGGTGATGACGTCGCCGTTGACGATCGCCGTCGCCTTGCGGACGCCGGGCTCCTGCTGGCCCACGAACTGGACGCTGCCGGGAAGGTTGAGAGGGCCGGCCGGCGGCGGCTGCCCTCCACCCTGGGCCGCGGCCAACGCCGACAGCATCGGCGCGATCAACAGAATCGCGGCCCTTGCCAACCTACCGAGCTTCATCGTTCCTCCAGTGAAAGCAGGCGCACATCCTGCGATGGATTTGCTGAACCGCAGCTTAGCGGCATGGCGAGAGTCCTTAGCGTCCCAAATTCCTGAGCGCCACCCGGATCAGGAAGGAGTTCCCCCGCCGCGCGTCGCCGCTGGTTTCATAGTCGCGCCGCCACGTCAGGCCAAGCTCGATGCAATCGTCGTCGTAGAGGATGCCGAGCCGGTGGCGGATCGGCGAGAAGCCGTCGGCCTGGGACAGGGGGTCCTCCTGCCGGCTGGTGAGATCGATCACCGCCGAGCCGAAGATCGACCAGTAGCGCGCGAAGCCGACCCGGCCGCCGAACCGTATCTCCTCGCGGTCGCGCAGATCCTCGATCGCCGGATCGATGTCGCGGTCGAGCCGCAAATAGCCGATCGTCGCATAGGTGCGCCGGCCGCCGATCGTCGCGTCGATCTCGTTGCGGCGGAGCGCGAAGCTGTCCTTGTCGATGCGGAAGCGGTGGGTGATGCTCACCATCCGCCCGAACCTGACATTGGTGCGGCCGACAATGTCGGAGAAGCGGCCGGAAAGGCCGGTGCCGGGCGGCAGGATCGCGGCGCGGTTGCTCAAGCGGTAGGACTGGCCGATGGTGGTGCGCACCGAGACGCTGGGCAGATCGAGCGTCCAATCGGCGCCGTAGGTGACGCGCACGCCGTCTTCCCAGCGGTCGTAGCCGGGGAAACGGTTCAGCGCGAACAGGTTCGAATCCTCGAGATCGACCGAGCGCGCATCCTCGTTGGGGATGGCCATGTTGCGCGTCGGCGGCGAAGCGACGAACTGGACGCGCGGGGTCAGCCGCTGGATGCCACCCAGGAACTCCCCGACGAAGGGCCATTTGATGTCGGCGGCGATCGCGCCGATGAAGCGGCCGTTCCAGCCTTCCTCGCCGCGATAGCTGACCGTCTGGGTCAGCAGGGTGTCGCTGGCATGGTAGAGGTCGCCGCGCGCATAAGCGGTCAGCACGACTTCCTGGCCGAGCGGCGTGATCATGCGCCGGTCCCAGCGCGCACTTGCAAAGGCGCGCTGGGTGTCCTGGCCCTCGGTGCGGATGATCGCGAGGCTGTTCGCCTGCACTTCGATCTGGCCGCCGGCGATCGGGTCGGCGATCCGCCAGCGCGCGTCGATCGCGGGCAGGACGTAGGGCTGCATGCCACCGACGTCGGTGAGCCTGAGGCCCTCGAACGCCCAGGCGGCGATCGAGATGTAGGAGTCGACGGTTATGCGCTCGGCATTGACGAAGGAGCGCAGGCGGTCGTCGCGCGAAATGTCGTAGCGGCGCATGAAGGTGCGGTCGGTGGTGTAGCGGCCGAAGGCGGTGACCGTCCATTCGGGGTTGAGGATCAGCCGGCCGCCGGCTTCGATATAGGCGCGGACGCCCTCGTTGCCGGTCGCGTTGGGCGGCGCCAGCGGATCGAGCGAGATCCTGGAGCCGTAGGTGAAATAGCCATGCGCATAGAAGGCGCTGTTCGAGGTCAGCTGGCGATATTCAGCCTCGAGCATCGGCAGCACGCCGGTGAAGATGTGCGGAGTGATGGTGGCGTCGCGATTGGGCGCGAGCCGAATGTAATAAGGCAGGCTGAGCTCGAGCCCGTTGCGCCGGCCGTAGCGCAATTCGGGCACGAGCACCCCGGTGCCGCCGCCCTGGCGGCCGTCCGGATGCGACAGGCCGGGCAGGCCCAGGATCGGGGTGCCGAACAGGTTCAGCGTCGCGCCCTGATAGGAGATGCGGTGGCGGACCGGGTCGTGCACCACGCGGACCGCGTTGATCTGCCAGGTCGGCTCCTTGGGGCAGCCCTCGGGCGTGACCACCTCGCAGGCGGTGTAGGCGGCGCGGTGGAGCGTGGTGATGCCGTCGCGCCGCTCGGCGCGCATCGCCGCCAGCCGTCCGCCGTCGGCGAGCACGATCAGCATGTTCTCGACGACGCCGTCCCTCAGCGTGTCCTCGAGATCGACCGAATCCGCATAAGCGACGTCGCCGCCGGGATTGACGATGCGGACGCCGCCTTCGGCGCGGACCTGGCCGGTGACGCGGTTCCAGGTCACGCTGTTGGCGCGAAGATTATAGCCCTCGCGGTTCATCCGGACCTCGCCGGTCGCGGTGACGATCTCGGTGCGCTCGTCATAGACGAGCTCGTCCGAGCTGAACGCGACCTCGGCCGGCGCGGCGGCGGCGGGGGAGGGGGAGGCGGCGCCCGTGTCCGCTGGAACGGGGTCGGGCGGAGGGGCGGCGGCGTCCTGCGCCCAGGCCGCGCAGGGCGCGCTCAGCAGCAAGGGGAGCGCGGTCCGGCAGATCAGTTGAAATCTATTCACAAATCCCGCTCAGGCCGAGGCGACAGGTCCGAGCCTATTGCACCTGAGGCCGCTCCCTGCAATGGCGCAGGCAAGTCCGCGAAAATCGCGCCTCAGGAGATCCGTTGGTGATCAATGTCGAATTCGCCGCCGCGCGCCCGCAAGGCGCCTATGCGCTCGCCATCCCGGTCGGGGCCGAGGATGCGCTGCACGACCGGCTCGCCTCGCTCGGCGATTCCGGCCGGACGCTCGCCGCGCGCGCCGCCGAGGCGCAGCGCTTCGAACGCGAGTTGGGCGGCATCGCCGAGACCTTCCTCGACACCGCCGGCGAGGTCCGCCGGCTGCTGCTCGTCGGGCTCGGAGCGCAGCCCGGCGCCGACGGCGGCTGGGAGCGGGCCGGCGGCGCGCTCACCGGCAAGCTGCTGACCTCCGGCGAGACCCGCCTGGTCGTCGACCTGACGGGCACCGGCCTTTCCGGCGGCGACGCCGCCCGGCTCGCCTTCGGCGCGGCGGCGCGCAGCTGGCGTCACGATTTCTACCGGACCAGGCTGCCGCGCAAGCAGAAGCCGACGCTCGAGACCGTCGTGCTGGTCGGCGGCGGTGACGACGCCGAGACCGAATGGGCGCGCCTCGCCGCTTTGCTTGCCGGGCTCGACCTCGCCCGCACCCTGGTCACCGAGCCCGCCAACATCGTCTATCCCGAGACCTTCGTCGAACGGGTCCGCGCGGCGCTGCACGGCACGGGCGTCGAGATCGACGTGCTCGACGAAAAGGCGATGGCGAAGCTCGGCATGGGCGCCCTCCTCGGCGTGGCGCAGGGCTCGGTGCGGCCGCCGCGGCTTTTGGTCATGCGCTGGAATGGAGGCACGGCGGGAGCGAAGCCGGTCGTCTTCGTCGGCAAGGGCATCACCTTCGACACCGGCGGCATCTCGATCAAGCCCGCGCTCGGCATGGAGGCGATGAAGTGGGACATGGGCGGCGCCGCCGCGGTGGCGGGCCTGATCAAGGCCGCCGCGACCCGCGAGGCGAAGGTCAACGTTGTCGGCATCTGCGCTCTGGCGGAGAACATGCCCGACGGCAACGCCCAGCGCCCCGGCGACATCGTCACTTCGATGTCGGGCCAGACGATCGAGGTGATCAACACCGACGCCGAAGGCCGCCTGGTCCTCGCCGACGCGCTGACCTGGGCGCAGCGCGAATTCCGGCCCGAGATCGTCGTCGACCTCGCCACCCTGACCGGGGCGATGATCATCTCCCTCGGCCACGAGCATGGCGGCCTGTTCTCGAACGACGACGGCCTCGCCGAACGGCTGACCGCGGCCGGCAAGGCCAGCGGCGACCTGTTGTGGCGGCTGCCGATGGGCGAGGCCTATAACAAGATCATGGATTCGCCCGTCGCCGACATGAAGAACAGCGCCTCGCGCGAGGGCGGCTCGATCACCGCGGCCTGCTTCCTCGAGCGGTTCGTCGAGGAGGGCGTCAAATGGGCGCATCTCGACATTGCCGGCATGGTCTGGTCGGACAAGGCCAGCCACCTCTACGACAAGGGGGCGACCGGCTACGGGGTCGCTTTGCTCGACCGCTACCTGGCCGACAATCACGAAGGATAGAGGCAGGGCGTTCCCCGGCGAATGCAGGGGTCCAGCTACGAGCTCGGGACTGGACCCCTGCTTTCGCAGGGGAACGTTTCCATTCTCGCAAATCCGGCTTTAGTAACTGTCCCCTAGCGAGGGAGGATGCCATGAAGCTTGCCCTAAAGTTCGCTGTGCCGCTGCTCCTGCTCCTGCCGGCGCCCGCTTCGGCGCAGGATCCGGGGATGAGCGAGATCGTGATCACCGGCTCGCGCATCGCCCGCGACCCCGACGAGCCCGGCGGCAACCGCCCCGCAATCGGCCTGCGCCGCACCGCCGACTTCGCGATCATGGCGGTAAGCATCGCCGGCGACACGCGCGAGACGCCGCGCCGGCGCGAGGAGATATTGACCATGGTCCGCGCCGCCATCGAGCTGGCGCAGCGCTCGGGCCTCGAGCTGGCCACGGGCGACTTCATCGTGCTGCCGCTGACCCTCGCCAATTACCGCAACCTGCCGATGATCAACGACGGCCGCCAGGACACCGACCGGGTGACCTTCCTGGTCAAGGCGCGGCTCACGGCCGGCACGGACGCGGCGGCGGCGCTGGACCGGATCGAGCGCTTCGTCCGCGCCGTCCCGGCCAACGGGCGCGCGGAGATCCGTTCGGGCGGGGAGCTCACCCTGTCGGTGGTCGCGCCGGACCAGTATCGCGGCCAGGTTCTCGACCTTATCGCCACCGACAGCCGCGAGACCGCTTTGCGTTTCGGCCCGGATTATGCGGTGGAGGCGCGCGGCCTCGACCGCCCGGTCGAATGGGCGCGTGCCAGCCTCACCGAGGTGTTCCTCTACATCCCCTACAATATCGTGGTGCGGCCGAAGGGCTGAGTGGGGGCCGGGGACATTTCGCCATAACGGCGGCGCGGGGATAGGACGGCGCGGGAGGGGACACGTACTTTTTCGCGAAAAAGTACGTGTCCCCTTTTTCGCCAGCTTCTTGGGACCGTCGCCGGCTGAAAGAAAAGACTGGATCCCCGCTTTCGAGGGGATGACGGGTGGGTTCGCGGGGATGACGAACGGTGGCGGCCCCGGCGCTTGCCCTCGCCGCGCCGCGCCGCTAGGGGACCGGCCGACCCAATCCTTAAAAAGACGGAGCATCAACGGCCATGGCCGAGCGTACCTTTTCGATCATCAAGCCCGACGCCACGCGGCGCAACCTCACCGGCGCGATCACCGCGATGCTGGAGGAGGCGGGACTTCGCGTCGTCGCCTCGAAGCGCATCCGCATGACCAGGGAGCAGGCCGAAGGCTTTTACGGCGTCCACCGCGAGCGTCCCTTCTTCAACGACCTGGTCGCCTTCATGACCTCGGGGCCGGTCGTCGTGCAGGTGCTCGAAGGCGAGAATGCGGTCGCCAGGAACCGCGAAGTGATGGGCGCGACCAACCCGGCCAATGCCGACGAGGGCACGATCCGCAAGCGCCACGCCGAGTCGATCGAGGCGAACAGCGTCCACGGCTCGGACAGTGCCGAAAATGCCGCGATCGAGATCGGCTTCTTCTTCACGCCCGAGGAGATCGTCGGGTAAGCAGGAGCATCCGGGGACGTGGCGACCTGCTGACCCGCCGATCTCACTGGCTAAGTTGCCGGAAAGACACAAGGTTCGCGGCCGTCCGAAAAAAGCACGGGCACAGTAGCGGCTCTTCTTGTGTCTTGCCGGGATTTGGCTTTAGATATTTGCCGCGCGAGCCGCGCGCGTGATAATTTATGGCCGATGGCGTCCGGGGGGACGATGTGCTGACGAGGAACGTCCTGGTTCCCTTGCTTGACCGCTTCGCGGTGCTCCTGGTCGCGCTCGCGTCGGGCGGGCTGGCCTTCTCGCTGTTCGCTCCGGTCGACGACAGCCAGGCGCGGACCCAGACCAGCGCGCCGGCCCCCACCGCGCGGCCCGCCGCCGTCCGTACGGCCGGGGTGGGAGCCAATCTCGCCGCCGCGGCGTCCGAGGGGCGCGTCGTCCAGGTCGGCGTGTTCGGAGACAGCTTCGGCGACGGTATCTGGTGGGCGATCGACCAGCAGCTCGACGAGGACGGCATCCGCGTCCACCGCCTGAGCCGCGCCGCGACAGGCTTCACCTCCTATCAGAACGTCAACCTGCTCGACGACATCAGGGCGAAGCTCGACCGCCAGCCGCTCGACATCGCGGTCATCTCGTTCGGCGCCAACGATACGCAGGGCATCATGGCCGACGGGCGGGCGACCGAATATATGAGCGAGACATGGCAGCGGATCATCGGCGAGCGCGTCGATGCGATCGTCACCTTGCTGCGCGCGCGCGGCGTCCAAGTCTATTGGGTCGGCCTGCCCAGGATGCGCTCGGGGCGCTATGACGAAAAGGCGCAGCGGATGAACGCCTTCTTTGCCCAGCGCATGCGCAGGCAAGGCGTCGCCTTCATCGATACGGTCGCGACCACGCAGGATGCGCAAGGCCGCTTCACCCAGGCGCTGCGCAATCCCGAAACCGGCCGGCCGGTGTCGGCGCGTACCTCCGACGGCATCCACATGACCATGCACGGCTACAAGATCCTGGCCAGCGGGCTTTCCCAGCGCATCCGCACCTCGATCGCCGCGGCGCGCCGGCAGGCCGGCCGGCCGGAGGAGCGGCAGGCGGCGAGCCCGCGCGCCGGCGCCGTCGGCTCGCGGGGCTGATGGTCCTTTCACTGGCGTTGATTGCGGGGACTTTGGCGGTGACGCAGGCGCCCGAAATCCCGCCGCCTTCCGGCCAGACCCTGCATCGGGCGGAGGCGCTGGCGCCCTTCCATGCCCGCTTGCGCGCGCCGAGCGGCCGGCCGGTGCACATCCTGCAGATCGGCGACAGCCACACCAGCGCCGACGCGATCTCCAACGGAATCCGGCTCCCGCTCCAGGCCCGCTTCGGCAATGGCGGGCGCGGCGCGCTCGCCGCCGGCCGGCCTTTTGCGAACTACGTCACCTGGAACGTCACCGCCTCGCAAAGCGGCGGCTGGACCGCCAACAGCTGGACCAGCGGCGATGCGGGCTCGCCGCCGCTCGGCCTGTCGGGCTTCACCCAGACCGCGCGCGCCGCGGGCGAGACGCTCGGCCTGGCCGCGGATGCGCCCGAGCATGAGTTCGACCGAGTCGTGCTGTGCGCTCTCGCCCAGCCCGGGGGCGGCACCATCGCCTTGCGCATCGGCGGCGAGGAGCGGCGCTGGAGCCTCGACGCGCCGCGCCGCCAGCCGGCCTGCCACGCGGTGGACAGCGACAGTCCCGTCGCCTCCGTCACGGTCACCACCGAAGATGACGGTCCGGTCTCCATCACCTCGATCGGCGCCTTCCGCCGCCGCGGCGGCGCCGTCATTTCCAATCTCGGCGTGATCGGGGCGCAGCTCGCCCATTTCGGGCGCAGCGACGAGCGGGTGCTGCGGGCCGAGCTCCGCGCATATCGGCCCGATCTCATCATCCTCGCCTTCGGCACCAACGAAGGCTTCGACCGCCGCGTCTCGCCGCGCGACTACGAGGCCGGGCTCAGGACGCAGATCGCGCGCATCAGGCGGCTCGCCCGCGGCAACGTGCCGATCCTGATCGTCGGCGCGCCCGACGCGGCGAGCCGCAACGCCGAGGCCGCCGGCGGCGATTGCGGCGGCGGCCATTACACCCCGCGGCCGCTCGGCGAGATACGCGCTCGCCAGCGCGCGGTGGCGCGCGAGCTGGGCCTGGCCTTCTGGGACTGGGAGGCCGCGATGGGCGGGCGCTGTGCTTCGCGGACGTGGCATGCGGCCGGGCTGATGCGCGACGACCATATCCATTTCACCCGCGAGGGCGGCGACCGGATCGGCCGCATGCTGTTCGACGACCTGATGCGCGGGGTCCCGCTCTAAAGCCCTTGGCGCCAAGGGGAAAATGCCGGCCGCGGCGGCGGCGCGACTCTTGCCAAGATCGGGCGATTCGAACATATATCGCGCGGGCGGCGGGCACGGGTCATTCGACCCGGAATCCGGGCCGCGCCTGGTTGCGAGGGGTCAGTTGCGCGCCCGATGAACAAAGTGCTTTTTGGCCTGGACCGGACCCTGGTGCTGTTCATCGGCATCGCGGTGGGCGCGGTCGTCGGCATCTCCTTCTTCACCGGCGGCGCGACGAACCCGGAGACCCAGGCGGCGGCGCCCGTGCAGGCGGCGGCTGCCGCGGCGCCGGTCGGCGAGGCCCAGGCCCGCGCGACCGACGCGCCTGCACCGCGGCTCGCCTCGGCGATCGCGGAGAACCGCAAGATCCATATCGGCGTGTTCGGCGACAGCTTCGGCGACGGCGTCTGGGCCGGGCTCTACAACATATTGCGCAGCGACGACGGCTTCGAGGTCCACCAACTTTCAGAGCGCTCGACCGGCTTCACCCGCTATCGCAGCCTCAACCTGCTCGACGACATCCGTTCGAAGCTCGACCGCCAGCCGCTCGAGATCGCGATCGTCTCGTTCGGCGCCAACGACACGCAGGGCATCTACCTCGACGGCCGTGGCAATACCTTCATGAGCGAGGGCTGGCAGCGCATCGTCACCGAGCGGGTGACCGCGGTGGTTAACTTGCTCCGCGAGCGGGGTGTCCAGGTCTATTGGGTCGGCATGCCGAAGATGCGCGAGGCGGCGTTCGACGCGGACGTGCGCCGGATGAACGCCTTCTATGCCGCGCGCATGCAGGCGCTGGGCGTGCCCTATTTCGAGACGGCGACGCTGAGCGCCGACACCAATGGCCGCTACGCACCCTATCTGGTCGACCCGCGCACACGCGCGCGCGTCAACGCGCGCACCAATGACGGCATCCACATGACCATTCCGGGCTACATCATCGTCATGCGCCCGTTGACCGACCGCATCCGCCGCTCGGTCGCCTCGGCGCGCGCCCAGGCCGGCCAGAGCGCCCAGCGCCAGGCGCCGCCTCCAACCTCAAGCCGCGGCAGACGCGAGGGCGGATCGCCGGGCTGATGCTGTCGCTCATCGGCGCGGCCGCCGCCGTCGCGGTGGCGCAGGCGCCCGACCAAGTGCGCTGCAACGCCCGGCTCTGCTACGGAGAGTCGCTCGCTCCCTTTCTGGCGCGGCTGAGGGCGAGCCGCCGCGAGAGCGGCCAGCCGGTCCACATCATCCAGATCGGCGACAGCCACACCGCCGGCGACAATATCACCAACGGCTGGCGCAGCCGGCTGCAGACGCGCCACGGCGCCGGCGGCCGCGGCGCGCTCGCCGCCGGCCGGCCCTATGCGGGCTACCTCACCTGGGGCGTCACCGCCAGGCAGACCAGCGGCTGGAGCGTCAGCGCGATCTTCGGCAGCCGCTATCGCGAGGGCGGCCCGGCGCTCGGCATTTCGGGCTTCACGCAGACGGCGAGCGCGCCCGGCCAGACGATCGGCGTCAGCGCCGATTCGCCGGACCAATATTTCGACCGCGTCGTGCTGTGCGCGGTCGCCCAGCCCGGCGGCGGCACCATCCAGCTCAGGATGGGCGAGGAGGAACGGCGCTGGAGCCTGAATGCGCCGCGCCGGCTGCCGGCCTGCCACGCCGTCGACAGCGCCGCGCCGGTCTCCTCGGTCTCGGTCACCACCGAGGATGACGGCCCGGTCAGCATCACTTCGATCGGCACCTTCCGCAGAAGGGGCGGAGTGATCCTCTCCAATCTCGGCGTGGTCGGCGCCCAGCTCACCCATTTCGGCCGGACCGACGATGCCGTCGTCCGCGCCGAGCTCGCCGCCTACCGCCCGGATCTGATCGTGCTCGCCTTCGGCACCAACGAGGGCTTCTCGGCCAGCGGCGGCGGCGACGCCTATGAAGCCGTGCTGCGCGCCCAGATCGCGCGGATCCGGCGGCTCGCCGGCGCCGGCGTGCCGATCCTCCTGCTCGGCCCGCCCGACGCCGCTACCCGTCAGGCGGCCATCGCAGATCCGTCGCGGGACTGCGGCGACGGCTGGTTCGAACCGCGAGGGCTGAGCCTCGTGCGCGAGCGCCAGCTCCGCGTCGCGCGGCAGATGCGCGTCGCCTTCTGGAACTGGGCGGCGGCGATGGGCGGGCGCTGCGCGGCCCATCAGTGGCGGCTCACCGAGCAGATGCGCGGCGACCATGTCCATTTCAGCCGCAGCGGCGGCGACCGGATCGGCGGCATGATCGATGCCGATTTCGTCCGCGCGCTCGCCGCCGCCGGCTCCGGCCCGCAGCCGGCCGGCGATCGCAGGCGTCCGTAGCAGATGCTGTTCCCGACGCTCACCTTCGGCCTCTTCTTCCTGATCGTGTTCGCGCTCGCCTGGGCGCTCAGGGGATCGAACGAGTGGCGCAAGATCGTCCTGCTGGTCGCCTCCTGGATCTTCTACGGCTGGTGGGACACGCGCTTCGTCGCCCTCTTGATCGCGAGCGGAATCCTCAACTGGGGCGCGGCGCGGCTGATCGTCAGTGCCGAGGACCGGCCGAAGCTCAGGAAGATCTGGCTAGGCGTCGGCATTGCCATCAACCTGATCATATTGGGCTTCTTCAAATATTACGGCTTCTTCATGGAGCAGGTCGATCAATTGCTCCACGCGCTGGGCTGGGGCCGCGACCTCGCCATCATGCAGGTGGTGCTCCCGGTCGGCATCTCCTTCTTCACCTTCCAGGGGATGAGCTACGTCATCGACGTCTACCGGCGGAAGGCCGGGCCGGCGAGCCTGCTCGACATGGTCCTGCTGATGAGCTTCTTCCCGCATCTGGTGGCGGGCCCGATCGTGCGCGCCTCGCACCTCATCCCGCAGTTCAGGAAGGTCCCCGAGCTCACCCGCGGGATGGCGGCGATGGGGCTCTCGCTGATCGTCTGGGGCCTGTTCAAGAAGGCGGTGATCGCCAACGAGCTGGCGACCGGGCTGGTCGACACCGTCTTCTTCGATCCAAGCGCGCACGGAAGCATCGACCTGATCGCCGCGGTCTACGGCTATGCGGTCCAGATCTATTGCGACTTCTCCGCCTATAGCGACATGGCGGTCGGGCTCGCGGCCTTGCTCGGCTACCGCTTCCCGCACAATTTCAACCAGCCCTATCGCGCCTCCTCGCTGCAGGATTTCTGGCGGCGATGGCATATCAGCCTGTCGAGCTGGCTGAGGGACTATCTCTACGTCTCGCTGGGCGGCTCGCGGCACGGCCTGGCGCGGCTCTGCCTCGCCTTGATGACGACGATGCTGCTCGGCGGCCTGTGGCACGGCGCGAGCTGGAACTTCGTGATCTGGGGGGCTCTGCACGGCTCGGTGCTGGCGGTCGAGCGGTTGTGGCGCGAGTTCCGGCCGAAGGGGTGGAAGCCCCTGCCCAATGTCGTCGGCGTGATCGTCACGCTGCACATCGTGCTGCTCGGCTGGATATTCTTCCGCGCGACCAGCTTCGAGAGCGCGCTCGCCTTCATCTCCGGCATCTTCACCGCCGGCGGCCCGGCGGCTTTGCTGACCCCGGCCCTGCTCGCCATGATCCTCGTCGGGATGAGCTTCCACTATGCGCCGCCCTATACGATCCAGCGGGTGGCGATGCGGGTGCGGGCGCTCCCGGCGATCTGGGTGGGCCTGGGGGTCGGCGTGCTGATCCTGATCGTCGACGCGATGCGCCCGGAAGGCGTCGCGCCCTTCATCTACTACCAATTCTGACGGGGACGAACGAAATGCCTGAGAAGGTAGGAGCCACGGAAGAGATCGAAAGGACGGAGCCCGAGCGGGCGCCGCTTCCCGATCCGACCGGGCTCGCCCACACCTCCTCGCCGGTCGACCTGCCCGAACCGGCCGAGCCGCTGCCGCATGACGGGCTCAAATGGGCAGGCACGATCATCGCCATCGCGACCCTGTTCCTGCTGGTGTTCAACGCCCATACGCTGCGCGGCTGGGCCTATGAGCTGCACCCGACCGACACGAGCGCGAAAATCGTCTCGGTGACCGAGACCTGGTACGACGCGACCGCCCGATTGGGTGTCAACCGGCCGGTCGAATCGATGCACAAGGGCTGGCGCTCGGTGATGAACCTGCGCTTCGCCGGCCAGGAGCCGGCGGCGCGCGACGTCCGGCTGGAGGAATGATGGGGACAGCATATATTTTTCCCGCCCCAGCCGAACCGGAAGGCGCGGCCGCCGAGGAAAATATATACTGTCCCCAATTTCCAGCTGAACCGGAAGGCGCGGCCACCGAGGAAAATATATACTGTCCCCAATTTCCGGCTTTCGCCGGGATGACCCTGCGGTTCTAGCGGTAGAAGACGTGGTCGCCGATCCGGCCGACGCGGGCGCGGCCGCGGAAGGGCGGGGCATAGGCCGCGTGGAAGAAGAGCGCGTTGCCGATCACCGGCGGATGGGTGCCGTCCCGCGCCTGGCGGGCGATTTCCACGGCGGTCCGCCAGCGCGCGTTGGTGCGGGACGGATTGTAGGCGTGGACGTTGAAGAACTGGCCGCGCTGCATGATCACGCCGCAGATCGTGCGGCCGAAGCGGCGGCGCGGATCGTTGACGCGGTTCATCACCACCTGGGCGACCGCCATCTGACCCTGGCGCGACTGGTTTCCGGCCTCGTGGACGACGACCTTGGCGAGGCAGGTCAATTCGGCGTCGACCACCTGGCTCGCGGGAGGGGCGGGCGGGGAGGGCGCGGCTTCGGCCGGAGGAGCCTCCTCATCGGCCGTGGGCGCGACGGCCGCTTCCGGCGGCGCCAGCACGGCTGGCGTGGCGACGGGAGTTGGCTGGGGGGCGATCTGAGGGGCGACTTGCGCTTCGCTGGACGATCCGGCGAGGGCGTAGGCAAAGGGCACCATCGCGGTGCCGGAAAGCGCGACGGCGCCAAGCGCCACCGCAAAGGGCTTTCCAAAAACAGACATTCAATACTCCAACAAATGCGCCAAAAGCCGGCAATGCGCGCGAACGACGAATGTCGCGCGGTGCGGCGTTTCACGTCTTATCGTGGGAAGAGATACGCTATCCCGTGATCCGTCCGGACCCATGACCGCATGGTTCCGAGGATGCAACGAAAGTACGGCGAGTCGTGATGGGGATGGGACGAACGTTCCGGTCCCGGATTGGAGCGCGGGCGATTCGGAGCGTCGGCGTTTGCCTGCTATGCAATCGGGGTAGCGACCGCGACTCGGCCGTTCGGGAGGGTAGAGCGTTGAAATTCAAGAGCTTGGCGATCGTTTCGCTGGGCGTGGGGGCGGCGACGGCCGCGCTCGCGATCGGCACCGGCCGGCTCGGACCCTCGCCGGCCGCGCCCGCGGTGACGGTGCCGGTCGAAACCGCCGCCGGGCCCGAATCGTGGAGTTCCGCGCGGCCCGCCGTGCCCCAGGAAGAGATTTACACGGGGGCCGCGGCCGGCGTGAGCGCGCAGGCGACGCGCCCGGGCGCGGCCGGGCGCCGCGGTCCGCGCGACCGCTACCGCGTCGTCGGCGTCGGCGACATCATGATGGGCAGCGACTGGCCGACGCCGGTCATGGACTCGCGGATCACGCCCAACGCCGATCCCGCCGAGCTGCTCGGCCCGGAGATCGCGGGGCTTTTCCGCGGCGGCGACGTCGTCTTCGGCAATGTCGAGGGCACGATCCACACCCGCTCGGACAACGCCAAGGCCTGCGGCAATCCCCGGGTCTGCTTCACCTTCCGCAGCCCGCCCTTCCACGCACAATATCTGCGCCGCGCCGGCTTCACCCTGGTCTCCAACGCCAACAACCATAGCCGCGACTTCGGCGAGCCCGGCCGCGCCGAGACCTATCGCCATCTGACCCAGGCCGGCCTCGCCGTCAGCGGCGCCGACACGCCGGCAACGAGGATCGGCGTCCAGACCCTCCCGGACGGCACTCGCGTCGCCTTGGTCGCGTTCGGCCACAACCCCGGAATCATGCAGGTCACCGACCTGGGACGCCTGGCCGCCATCGTCCGCGAGGCCGGGCGCCGGGCCGAAATGGTCATCGTCTCCTGCCATATCGGCGCGGAAGGCGAGGGGCGCAGCGCGATCACCCGGGCGGGCGAGATTTTCCTCGGCGAGAACAGGGGCAATCCCTACGCCTTCGCCCATGCCGCGGTCGACGCCGGCGCCGACATCGTGTTTTGCCACGGACCGCACATTCCGCGCGCGATCGAGGTCTATCGCGGCCGCTTCATCGCCTACAGCCTCGGCAATTTCTGGACCTACGGCCGGTTCAGCCTGCGCGGCACCAGCACCTTGGCACCGATCGCCGCGCTCGAAGTGGCCCGTGACGGCCGCCTCCTCGCGGCAAGGATCGTCTCGGCCCGGCAGGATCGGCCCGGCGGCCCCTATTACGACGCGAGCGGCGGCGCCGCCCGCCGCATCGCCGCCTTGACCGCGCAGGATTTCCCCGATTCGGGGATCACGATCGCCGCCGACGGCACGGTGCGCTGGCGCGAATAGACCCGTCCGCAAACCACGGCGTTCCCCGGCGGAGGCCGGGGCCCAGGCCTGGCGACTGAGAAGACTGGACCCCGGCCTTCGCCGGGGAACTAGGAGCCGGCCTGCCGCAAGGCCCGGCAATATTCCTCCAGCGCGAGCGGATAGAGGAGGTGCTCCTCCTCGAGCACGCGCGCGGCGAGGCTTTCGGCATCGTCGCGGGGCAGGATCTTGACCCGCGCCGAAGCGAGGACAGGGCCCGAATCGAGATCGGCGGTGACGAGATGGACCGAGCAGCCGGCATATTCGTCGCCGGCCAGCAATGCGCGGCGATGCGTATCGAGCCCCTTGTGCAGCGGCAGCAGGCTCGGGTGGATGTTGAGGATCCGCCCCTCCCATTTCGACACGAACCCGGCGGAGAGGAGCCGCATATAGCCGGCGAGCGCCACGACCTCGACGTCATGAGCGCGCAGCGTCTCGTCGATCATGGCGTCATAATCGGCGCGCTTCATGCCGCCGTGGCTCGCCGTCCAAGTCGGGATGCCCAGCCTCTTGGCGAGGACGAGGCCGCGCGCGTCGGGCGCGTTCGAGGCGACCAGCACGATCCTGTAGGCGCGTTCCGGATCGCGGCGCTTGTGCTCGGACAGCGCCAGCATGTTGGAGCCGCGGCCCGAGATCAGCACCGCCACGCGCACTGGCTCAGCCTTGGCCGGCTCAGCCATGATGGGTGGCGCTCCAGGCCTCGCGCGACGCCCAGCTTTCCGCCGGCCCGGTCACGGTGCAGCCCCGTTCACCGGGCTCCAGGCGGCCGATTTCGAAGGTCTGTTCTACAGCGTTTTCCAATGCTTGTGTGACGATCTTTACGTCATCTCTCGCTACGACCAGCGCCATGCCGATCCCGCAGTTGAAAGTGCGCGCGAACTCGCCGGGCTCGATATTGCCCTGCGCCTGGAGGAAGGCCATCAGCCGCGGCTGCGGCCAGGCGCCGGCGTCGATGCGGGCGTGGAGGCCCTTTGGAAGCACCCGCGGGATATTCTCCAGAAGGCCGCCGCCGGTGATGTGGGCCAGCGCACGGACCTTGCCGGCGCGGATCGCGGGGAGCAGCGCCTTGACGTAGATCCGCGTCGGCTCGAGCAGCGTCTCGATGAGCAGCCTGTCGGGATCGAACAGGGCCGGGCGGTCGAGCTTCCAGCCCTTGTCGGCGGCGAGCCGGCGGACGAGCGAGAAGCCGTTCGAGTGAATGCCCGACGACGCCACCCCCAATATGACGTCACCGGCGGCGACATGATCGCCGGTCAGCGCCTCACCCCGCTCGACCGCGCCGACGCAAAAGCCGGCCAGGTCGTAGTCGCCCTCGGCATACATTCCGGGCATTTCCGCGGTCTCGCCGCCGATCAGCGCGCAGCCCGCCAGTTTGCAGCCCTCGGCGATGCCCGCGATCACCCGCTCGGCGACGCCCGCGTCGAGCTGCGCGCAGGCGAAATAATCGAGGAAGAAGAGCGGCTCGGCGCCCTGCACGATCAGGTCGTTGGCGCACATCGCGACGAGGTCGATGCCGACCCCGTCATGGCGGCCGCTGCCGATGGCGAGCCTGAGCTTGGTGCCGACCCCGTCATTGGCCGCGACCAGCAGCGGATCGCGATAGCCGGCGGCCTTGAGGTCGAAGAAGCCGCCGAACCCGCCCAGGGCCGCGTCGGCGCCCGCCCGCGCCGTCGCTTTGGCGAGCGGCCCGATTGCTTTCACCAGCGCATTGCCGGCCGCGATATCGACGCCCGCTCGCCTGTAGGTATAGCGTTCATCTTCGTCCATCGCGCCGCCTAACCATGAACCCGCTTGGATTTCCACGGCCAACTCGCCAAAAGACGCGCGTGACGCCGCTCCGCCGCCCGCTTGCCCTGCTGATTCCGGTCGTGGCCCTGATCCTGGTCGTCGGGGGCTCCATCCTCTACGCCCAGCTCGAGGGTTCCGACCGCGGCATCGCCCCGGTCGACAGCATGTCCAATCTCGAGATCAGCGGAGTCCAGGTCGACGTCAGCGCCGCCAATGCCGAGGCGGCGCGCTCGGAAGGCTGGCGCCGCGCCCAGCTGCTCGGCTGGCGGATGCTCTGGGCGCGCACCCACAATCGCCCCCAGGCCGAAGCGCCCGATCTGCCCGAATCCACGCTGAGCGGGATCGTCTCGGGGATCGTCATCGAGCAGGAGCAGATCGGGCCGCGCCGCTACATCGCGCGGCTGGGCGTGCTCTTCGACCGCGCCCGCACCGCCCAGCTGCTCGGCGTTTCCGGCTTCACCGCGCGGTCGGCGCCGATGCTGCTGATTCCGGTGATGACCTCGGGCTCGACCGCCTACAGCTTCGAGTTTCGCAACGGCTGGCAGCGCGCCTGGGCGCAGTTCCGCACCTCGGGCAGCCCGATCGACTATGTCCGCACCGCCGGCCGCGGCCTGGATCCGATGCTGCTCAACCTCTCCCAGACCCACCGGCGCGGGCGCGGCTGGTGGCGGATGCTGCTCGACCAATATGGCGCGGCCGACATCCTCGTCGCCGAGGTCGAGGTCCGGCGGCTCTATCCGGGCGGCCCGGCGGTCGGCATCTTCACCGCGCGCTACGGGCCCGACGCCATCTTCCTCGGCCGCTTCACGCTGCGCGTCGCCAACAGCTCCGGCATGCAGGCCATGCTGGACGAGGGCGTGCGGCGGATGGACCTGCTCTTCCGCCGGGCCTTCGACCAGGGCCTGCTCAGGCCCGATCCAAGCCTGGTGATCCTCGCGCCGCCGCCTCCGCCCGCGCCTGAGGAGACGGCGCAGGGCCCGATCGCGGAGGAGGGCGCCGAGGAGACGCCGACGGCGCCGGTGCCGACTGCGCCGAGCCAGACCTTCAACCTCCAGGTCGCGACCCCCAATGCCGGCGCGGTCCAGCAGGCCGAGCTCTCGGTGAGCCGGGCCAGCGGCATCACCTCGGCGATCACGATCAGCCTCGCGCCCGGCGGCACCTCGGTGATGCGGGTAACCTTCGCCGGCGATGCCGCCTCGTTCCAGGCGGCGCTGCGCGCGCAGGGCTGGGCGGTCAGCGTCGTCAACGGCAATACGCTGAGGATCTCGCGCTGAGCGGCCCGGCCGACCAGATCGCGCTTCCCCTGGCCTGGCCGGTGGCGGACCGGGACGGGGATTTCCTGCTTTCCGACGCCAATCGCGCCGCCTTCGAGCACCTCGCCCGCTGGTCGCTCTGGCCGGTCATGGCGACCCTGGTCACCGGCCCGCGCAAATCGGGGCGCAGCCTGCTCGGCCGGATCTTCGTGCGCAAGACCGGCGGCCGGCTGTTCGACAATGCCGAAAGCCACGAGGAGGAGGCGCTGTTCCACGCCTGGAACGACGCCCAGGCGCGGCGCCGGCCTTTGCTCATCATCGGCGACGCGCCGCCGCCGGCGTGGAAGATCAAGCTGCCGGACCTTCGCTCGCGGCTCGCCGCCACGCCCCAGGTCGAGATCGGGCCGCCCGACGACGCCTTGCTCGGCCAGCTCATCCTCAAGCTGCTCGGCGACCGCGGCATCGCCGCGCCGCCCGAGCTCGCCGACTATCTGGTGCCGCGCATCGAACGCTCCTATATCGCGGTGATCATGATCGTGGATATCCTCGACCGGGTGATGCTCTCCCATCACCGCCGGATGACCGTCCCGCTCGCCAAGCGGGCGCTCGACGAGGCTGGGCTGATCTTCCGCGCCAGGAGCGCCGGGTGATGGCTCAGCCCGCCGCCGCCAACGATCCCGACCCCCGCGCCGCCCCTCCCGCCGAGGCGCCGGGCGCGCGCTATTTCAACCGCGAGCTCTCCTGGCTCGCCTTCAACCGGCGTGTGCTCGAGGAAGCCTGCAACACCGCCCACCCCCTGCTCGAGCGGCTGCGCTTCCTCTCCATTTCGGGCAACAATATCGACGAATTCTTCATGGTCCGCGTCGCCGGCCTCAAGGGGCAGCAGCTGGCGGGCGTCGCGGAGATGTCCGCCGACGGGCTCAATCCGGGCCAGCAGCTCGCCGCCATCGCCAGCGAGGCCGACGCGCTCACCGCCAGCCAGCAGCGCGTCTGGACCGACCTGCGCGGCGCCTTGCGCGAGGCGGACATGGTCGTGCTCGGCAATGACGAGATAAGCGAAGCGGAGTCGGAATGGCTGGAACGCCATTTCGACGACCATATTTCGCGCGTGCTCACCCCGCAGGCGATCGATCCGGCGCATCCCTTCCCGTTCATTCCGAACAAGGGCTTCTCGCTGATTTTCGACCTCAGGCGCATTTCCGACGGCGAGCCGATCCGCGAATTGCTGATGGTGCCGGCCACCTTGCCGCGCTTCACCCGCCTGCCCGGCGAGGCGGCGCGCTACGTCCCGATCGAGACCGTCATCCGCCGCCAGATCGCCAAGCTCTTCCCGGGCTACAGGATATTGGGCGGCGGCGCCTTCCGGATCATCCGCGACAGCGACATCGAGATCGAGGAGGAGGCCGAGGATCTGGTGCGCTTCTTCCGCTCCGCGCTGAAGCGGCGGCGGCGGGGCAGGGTGATCCGGCTCGAGCTCGAGGCCGATATACCCGACGAGCTCGAGGCATTGGTCCGCGAGGGCATCGACGCCTCGGACGCTCTGGTCTTCGAATCGACCGGCTTCCTCGGCATCGCCGACCTCGCCTTGCTGGTCGACGAGGACCGGCCCGACCTCAAATTCCCGCCCTACAGCCCACGCTTCCCCGAGCGGATCCGCGAATATGACGGCGACTGCTTCGCCGCGATCAGCGCCAAGGACATCGTCGTCCACCACCCTTATGAGAGCTTCGACGTGGTCCTCGCCTTCCTGAGGCAGGCGGCCGAGGATCCGGGCGTGGTCGCGATCAAGCAGACGCTCTACCGCGCCGGCAAGCAGAGCGCCGTCATCAACGCGCTGATCGCCGCCGCCGAGGCCGGCAAGTCGGTCACCGCCGTGGTCGAATTGAAGGCCCGCTTCGACGAGGAGCAGAATCTGATGTGGGCGGACGCGCTCGAGCGCGCCGGCGTCCAGGTCGTCTACGGCTTCATCGAGTGGAAGACCCACGCCAAGATGTCGATGGTGGTGCGCAGGGAGGAAGGCGGCACCTACCGCACCTATTGCCACCTCGGCACCGGCAATTATCACCCGGTAACGGCGCGCATCTACACCGACCTCAGCTTCTTCACCGCCGATCCCAGGGTGGGCAGCGACGTCGCCGACATCTTCAACTACATCACCGGCTATATCGAGCCGCGCGCGCTCGAGCTGATCACCATGTCGCCCAAGAATCTGCGCCCGCAGATCGAGGCGATGATCGACGCCGAGATCGCCAATGTCCGCGCCGGCAAGCCCGGCGCGGTCTGGGCCAAGTTGAACTCGCTGGTCGATCCGGCGATCATCGACAAGCTCTACGAGGCGAGTCAGGCCGGAGTGGACGTCGACCTCGTCATCCGCGGCATTTGCTGCCTCAGGCCCGGCGTGCCGGGGCTCAGCGAGAATATCAGCGTCAAGTCGATCGTCGGCCGCTTCCTCGAGCACAGCCGGATCTGGTGCTTCGGCAACGGCGACGCGCTGCCCAACAGCGAGGCGAAGGTCTACATTTCCTCGGCCGATTGGATGCCGCGCAATTTCGACCGCCGCGTCGAATATGCTCTGCCGATCGACAACGGCACCGTCAACGCCCAGATCGTCGACCAGGTGATGGTCGCCAACATCATCGACAACGAGCAGAGCTGGCACCTCAACGCCGACGGCAGCTATACGCGCTTCGCCTTGCTGCCCGAGGAGAAGCCGTTCAACCTCCACCATTATTTCATGACCAACCCGTCGCTGTCGGGGCGCGGCGCCGCCCTGCAGTCGAGCGAAGCGACTCCCAGGAAGCTCACCATCCCCCGCGGCCGGGCCTAGGGGGCCCATGGTTGTATCACCCCACTTTCGTCATGCCGGAGCTGGTCCGGCATCCACCTTTCTTTCCTCGGATGCGGAAGAAGATGGACCCCGGGTCGAGCCCGGGGTGACGGGTCGTGGGCGCGGCCGGCTCTAGGGGGCGGCCGGGATGTTCGCGGAGAAGCCGGTCGCGATCATCGACATCGGCTCCAATTCGGTCCGCCTGGTCGTCTATTCGGGCGCGACCCGCATCCCGTCGGTGATCTTCAACGAAAAGGTGCTGGCCGGGCTTGGGCGCGGCGTCGGCGAAACCGGCGCGATCGCTCCCGAAGCCGAGGCGCGCGCTCTCGCCGCTTTGGCGCGCTTCCGCCTGCTGGTCCGCCAGATGAAGGTGGTGCGCACCCGCACCGTCGCCACCGCCGCGGTGCGCGAGGCCTCGAACGGCGCCGCTTTCCTCGAGCGCGTACGCGGGCTTGGCCTCGATCCGCGCATCCTGTCGGGAGACGAGGAGGGCAAGAGGGCGGGGCAGGGCGTGCTCTCGGCGATACCCGAAGCGGACGGAATCGTCGGCGACCTGGGCGGCGGCAGCCTGGAGCTGGTCGAGGTCGCCGGCGGCCGGGTGCTGCGCAGCGCCTCGCTGCCGCTCGGCGTGCTGCGCCTCGACGCGCTGGCCGCGAAGGGCCATTTCGCCAGGAGGGTGGCAAAGGCGGCGGCGGCGGCGGGGTTCGAGGGCGCCTGCCGCGGACGGCCTTTCTATCTGGTCGGGGGAAGCTGGCGCGCGCTGGCCCGGCTCGACATGGCGCTGATCGGCCATCCGCTTCCCGTCACCCACCAATATGATTTGCCGGTCGGCCGCCCCCGCGAGCTGCGCGAGGTGCTGAACGGCGACAGGGCCGCGATTCCGGACCTGGGCTCGGTCTCGATCTCGCGCTTCCCCACTTTGCCCAACGCCAATCTGTTGCTCGACGCGCTGGCCGGCGCGCTCGAACCCGGCGGTCTCATCGTCTCCAGCTTCGGCATCCGCGAGGGCCTGCTCTACGACGAATTGCCGCGTGTCGAGCGCCGGCTCGATCCGCTCATCGTGGCGGCGCGCGAGGCCGGAGCGGGGCTCGGCCGCTTCGCCCAGCATGGCGACCTGCTCGATCAGTGGATCGCGCCCGCGTTCGACGACGATCCGCGCTGCGCGCGGCTGCGCCTCGCCGCCTGCCTGCTCGGCGACATCGCCTGGGCGGCGCATCCCGATTTCCGCGCCGAGCTCGGCATCGACATGGCGCTGCACGGCAATTGGGTGGCGATCGACGCGCCCGGGCGGGTGCGGCTCGCCCAGGCCCTGTTCTGCAATTTCGGCGGGGGCCGCGAGCTGCCCTATCCGGCGATCGCGGCGCTCGCCACGCCGGCCGAATTGAAGCGCGCCACCGCCTGGGGCTATGCGATGCGGCTCGGGCAAAGGCTCAGCGGTGGCGTCGCCGCGGGCCTGCGGCGCAGCCGCCTCAGCCGCGACGGCGACACGCTGCGCCTCGAGGTCGATCCCGCGCAGGCGCCCCTGGTCGGCGAGATCGTGGGGCGCCGGCTGAAGAGCCTCGCCGCCGCGCTGGGCCTTAGACCCGCCTCCTGAGGCCCCTCGTCATCCCCGCGAAATTGAACAGGCACGTCATGTCCCCCCGGACATGACTGCGGAGTGCGGGGCACTCCGAGAATTACGGGGACACTATACTTAATTGGGAGAGTTATTGAATTAAGTATAGTGTCCCCGTAATTCTAATTCGCTTGCCCATTCCGTCCGGGCGACCCCGAACCTAGCCGCAGGCGAAGCGCTCGACCTTCTCGTCGGGGCCGATGTGAATGTTGAGGCGGTCCGGGCTGTAATCCATCGTCACCATCATGCCGGGGCGGATCGAGCGGACCCGCCGCGACCCCGTAAGCCGTTGGGCTTCGGCGACCAGCGCGTGCGTCGCGCGCCTGCCGATCAGCGCCCTCGCCGCGGCGGCGTTGCAGGCGCCGGCGGCGGCCTCCGGCGCGCCTTCACCCGGCGTCGTCGTCGCGCAGGCCGGCAGGCCCAGCGCCAAAGCGGCGATCAGGCTCTTCATTGTCGCTCTCCAATGCGGTGCGGGTCATGATCAGCTTGCCGCCCCGGATCGCGAAGGCGAGCCTGCCCTCGACCCAGTCGAGCGCGTCGCGGCCGAATTCCTCGAACCGCCAGCCCTCCAGGATCGCCAGCCCCTCGCGGCGTCCAGCCGCCAGCATCTCCAGCTCTTCCGACTTGGCGACCAGCCGCGGCGCGACATTGCTCTCGCGCGCCCTGATCTTGAGCAGCAGCTTCAAGAGGTCCGCGACCAGCGCGCCCTCCTTGCCGAGCCCCGGGCCGCGATCCTCGCGCGCCGGCAGCTCGGACGCGGTGAGCGGCTCTGCATAAGCGAGCGCCTCCATCATCCGGGCGCCGATGTCGTTGCCCTTCCAGGCCGAGGAGAGGCCGCGCACCTGGGCCAGGGCTTCCTGGTTCGCGGGCGGATGGACGGCGACGTCGGCCATGGTCTCGTCCTTCATGATCCGGCCGCGCGGCAAGTTCTTGGAGCGTGCCTCGATCTCGCGCCAGGCGGCGAGCGCCTTCAGCCTGCCGAGCGCGTCGGGCCGGCGCGACTGGATCTTGACCCGCTTCCAGGCGAGCGCCGGATCGTTGATGTAATTGGCCTTGTCGGCGATCCGCTCCATCTCCTGGTCGAGCCAGTCGCCGCGCCCGGTCCGCTTCAGCCGCTCGAGCATCTTGGGGAAGAGCTCGGCGAGATGGGTGACGTCGCCGATCGCATAATCGATCTGGCGCTTGTCGAGCGGGCGGCGCGCCCAATCGGTGAAGCGCGCGCCCTTGTCCAGGGTCCGCCCGAGCAGGCTCTCGACGAGATTCTGATAGCCGACCTGCTCGCCGAGCCCCAGCGCCATCGCCGCGATCTGGGTGTCGAACAGGGGATGGGGGGTGCCGCCGGTGAGGTTGAAGACGATCTCGATATCCTGGCCGCCCGCATGGAAGATCTTGAGCACATGCTCGTTGTTGACGAGCAGATTCAGGAGGGGGGTGAGGTCGATCCCCTCCGCCTTCGGATCGACCGCGGCCGCCTCCTCGCTATTGGCCAGCTGGAACAGGCACAGGTCCGGCCAGTAGGTGTTCTCCCGCATGAACTCGGTGTCGACCGCGACGAAGGGCGAGCGCGCGAGCCGTTCGCAGAAGGATTCGAGAGTCGCCGTATCGGTAATCAACGGGTGGATAAGCATGGCGCGCCTATAAGCGCCGCGCGACCATGGTCAAAGCGGCTGATGCCGTCGCGGCGCAAAAAACGGCGACGGGCTCAGAGCAGCCCGGGCAATTCGGCGACGCAGCGATCCGCTTCACGGCCCTGGCGAACCGCGAAGTCCGCGAAATCGCCGACGCGCGCTTCCCGCTGGCTTCGTTCGCGCGCCTCGCGGATTTGGCTCCGGACCTCGATTTCCGGTATGCCGAGCTCCGCGCCGACCGCCGCGGCCCGGATCGCCAGCTGCCGCGCCGCCGCATCCCTTTGCTCGGAAGATTGCCGCAAGCGGTCCGCATCGGCGCCGGTCCTGGTGCCGCCCATCACCCGGTAGAGCGTCGCGACGGAGCGAAAGGCCTCCGAGCAGTCGATGATTCGGGTGAGCTGCATCCGCGTCGCGGGGCCGCGCTGCGAGGTGTCGCGGCCGGAGCCGGCCGACTGGCCGTTCGAGGCGCCGGCATTGCCGTCCTTGTCCTGGCCGCCCGAGCAGGCGGCCGCGGCCAGCAGCGTCGCCGACACGGCCATCCACAGTCCCGCTTTCATCCTCGCCCCCTCTATCGATGCCGAGCCGCGGAGGCTGACACCGCGCGGAAGGCGCGTCAAGGCGATGGAGCAAGGCCCGCTAGAGACTGTTCTCAACTATCCTGTTCTCCAGCGTGGCCGGGCTGGAGTCGAATGTGATGGGGCCGTTGATGAGCTCATCGTCGGTCATGATCGCGCCGGTGTAGCAGCCGTCGAAACCCTTTTGCAGATATCCGGAATAGAGGCGGGGCTGCGTCTGGGAGAGCTGGCGGTTGGCGGCGACCGTCTCGTCACGGATCCGCGCCATGTCGGCCGCCGTCCGTCCGGTGGTCGCACCGAGCCGGACGGCCAGGCTGTAAAGCCGGCTGGAGGCTTCCATCACGCGTTCGGGAATATGGATGGGGGGGTTCGCCTGGGCGACGCTGATCAAGGTGCCGGCGCATTCCGCCATGCGCGTGGCGCGAACCGCGTTCGATCTTTCGCTGAACACCGATTCACGCGCCAGCCTCACCCCAGTCGCCACATCATTGTAAGGCATGGCGGTTTCGTTCGAACCGCTAGTTCCGGAGCATCCGGCTAATAGGGCCAGAAACGCCGCTGTCGGAAGTCTTGACTCCATCTTGCCCTCCAGCATTGGATTGAAGCCGTCTACAACTGGAGGCTGGCAGCGGTATCGGCGATACCATGACCAACGCCTTGGCCGGACTCCGAACGCGCACTTTGTTCTTTGTCGCGCGCATCTCATCGCTGCGCAACAACAAAGTCGGCGGCCGCCGTCGGCGCGCGTCAAGGCAATGGGGTGACGAAGCGGCGGGGAGGCGCTAGAGAGCGCATCCCGATGCGGTGGGGCGCGCTGCGCCTGCCGTTGTACCCTTGAGCAGAAGCCGCATACGCCATGACCATGCACGCCTATCGCACCCACAATTGCGTCCAGCTCCGCGAGAGCGACGTCGGGTCGCGGGTGAAGCTGTCGGGCTGGGTGCACAGGAAGCGCGACCATGGCGGCGTGCTGTTCGCCGACCTGCGCGACCATCATGGGCTGACCCAGATCGTCGCCCGCGCCGGCAGCGAGCCGCTCGCCATGCTCGAGCATCTGCGCGCCGAATCGGTGGTGACGATCGAGGGCGAGGTGGTTTCGCGCGGGCCCGAGGCGGCAAATCCGAACCTGCCGACGGGCGCGATCGAGGTGGTCGCCGACACGGTGGTCGTGCAGTCGGCGGCCGAGGAGCTGCCGCTGCCGGTCGCGGGCGAGGCGGACTACCCCGAGGATATCCGCCTGCGCTATCGCTATCTCGACCTGAGGCGCGACCGTCTCCACGCCAATATCCTGCTCCGGAGCCAGGTGATCGGCTCGATCCGCCGGCGAATGATCGAGCAGGGCTTCATCGAGTTCCAGACGCCGATCCTGACCGCCTCGTCGCCTGAAGGCGCGCGCGACTATCTGGTGCCGAGCCGCGTCCATCCCGGCAAATTCTACGCGCTCCCGCAGGCGCCGCAGATGTTCAAGCAGCTGATCATGGTCGCGGGCTTCGACCGCTATTTCCAGATCGCTCCCTGCTTCCGCGACGAGGACGCCCGCGCCGACCGCTCGCCGGGCGAATTCTACCAGCTCGATTTCGAAATGAGCTTCGTCACGCAAGACGATGTTTTCGAAGCGATCGAGCCGGTGCTCGCCGGCGTCTTCGAGGAGTTCGCGAACGGCAAATCGGTGACGGCCGCGGGGGCGTTCCCGCGAATCCCCTACAAGGAAGCGATGCTGAAGTACGGCTCGGACAAGCCGGACCTGCGCAATCCGATCCTGATCAGCGACGTCTCCGATCACTTTCAGGGCTCGGGCTTCGGCCTGTTCGCCCGGATCGTCGGCGAGGGCGGCGTGGTTCGCGCAATCCCGGCGCCGGGCACCGCCGAGAAGAGCCGCAAATTCTTCGACGACACGAACGAATGGGCGCGCGCCGAAGGTCATGCGGGGCTAGGCTACATCACCCAGAAGGGAGGCGAGCTTGGCGGGCCGATCGCCAAGAATCATGGCGAGGAGCAAACCCGCAAGCTGATCGCCGCGCTGGGCCTTGGGCCCGACGACGGCATCTTCTTCGCCGCGGGTAAGCCGGACCAGGCCGCCAGGCTCGCCGGCGCCGCCCGGACGCGAGTCGGCGAGGCGCTCGGCCTGGTCGAGGAGAATGCCTTCAAATTCTGCTGGATCGTCGACTTTCCGATGTACGAATATGATGAGGAATCGAAGAAGGTCGATTTCAGCCACAACCCCTTCTCGATGCCGCAGGGCGGGCTCGAGGCGCTGGAGAGGAAAGACCCGCTCGACATCCTCGCCTTCCAGTACGACATCGTCTGCAACGGCGTCGAGCTGAGCTCGGGTGCGATCCGCAACCATCGTCCCGACATCATGTACAAGGCGTTCGAGATCGCCGGCTACAGCCAGGCCGACGTCGACACCAATTTCGCCGGCATGATCAACGCCTTCAAATATGGCGCGCCGCCCCACGGCGGCTCGGCGCCCGGCATCGACCGGATCGTCATGCTGCTCGCCGGCGAGCCCAATATCCGCGAGGTCGTGCTCTTCCCGATGAACCAGCGCGCCGAGGATCTGATGATGAACGCCCCGGGCGAGGTGACCGCGAGGCAGCTGCGCGAGCTTCACATCCGCCTGGTGCCCCCTTCCGGGACAGGTGCGAAAGACCCGGCCAAGGTCGTGGCGCCCGAGTAGTGCGGCTGCTAGATCGCGGCGATGGCGATCAAGCTCAAGGACTATGAGTCGGGGGCGAAATATCCCGGCGACTATGAGGCGGACCTCGCCGCGCTGCAGGAGCGGCTTTCCCATCTTTTCGTGGCCAATCTGGTCCACAAGCGCTCGGCGATCATCGTCTGCGAGGGCTGGGACGCGGCGGGGAAGGGCGGGGCGATCCAGCGGCTGACCGCCGAGTGCGATCCGCGCGGCTACCGGGTCTGGCCGATCGCCGCGCCCACCGAAGAGGAAAAGGCGCATCATTATCTATGGCGCTTCTGGACGCGCATGCCGGGCGCCGGCGAGATCGCGATCTTCGACCGCAGCTGGTACGGCCGCGTCCTCGTCGAGCGCGTCGAGGGCTTCGCCGAAAAGGCCGAATGGCGTCGCGCCTATGACGAGATCAACGAGCTGGAATCCCAGCTCGCCGCCGCCGGCACGGTGATCGTCAAGCTCTTCTTCCACGTCACTCAGGAAGAGCAGGACAAGCGGCTCAAGGCGCGGCTCGACCATCCCTGGAAGCGCTGGAAGGTCAACGCCGAGGACATCCGCAACCGCGGCCGCCGCGACGATTATCTGGACGCGATCAAGGAGATGTTCGCCGAGACCGACTCGCGCTGGGCGCCCTGGACGGCGATCGACGGCAACAACAAGAAGTCGGCGCGCATCGCCGCTCTGACCCGGGTCGCCGACGCGCTGGGTGAGGCGCTCCCCAAGGGGCCGCCGCCGGAAAGCCCGGAACTGGAAAAGCTGGCGGACGAGCTCGAGACCTAAACCCTCCTCCTGGAGGGGGAGGGTAGGGTGGGGGTGTCGAGCGCCAGAGATCATTCTCGGCCACCGAAACCCCTCACCCCAGCCCTCTCCCCGCCGGGGAGAGGGGGTCGGGATAATCGATCGCCATCACTTCGTAATCCTTCTCCCCGCCCGGCAGTGTGACCCTGCGTACGTCGCCCACCGCGGCCCCGCGGACGGCGCGGGCGATCGGCGAATGGAAGCTGATCCGCCCCGCCGAGGCATCGGCCTCGTCTTCGCCCACCAGAGTCAGGACGCGCTCATTGTCCTCCTCGTCGGCGAGCGTCACGGTGGCGCCGAACCAGATGCGGCTCTTGTCGGGCTGGCGCGCCGGATCGGTGACCTTGGCCTGCTTCATCCGCCGGGAGAGGAAGTTGATCCGCCGGTCGACCTCGCGCAGCCGCCGCCGGCCATATTGGTAGTCGGCATTTTCCGAGCGGTCGCCATTCGCCGCCGCCCAGGCGATCGTCTCTAGCAGCTTCGGCCGCTCGCCGGCGAAGAGGGCCTCATATTCCTCGCGCAGCTTGCGGTAGCCAGCGGGGGTGATGAAATTGGGGCGGTCGCTCACTGCCCCATCTGGCGCGGCGGCGGCGGGAAAGTCCAGCCACCGACATGCTTCGGCCAGGCTCAGCGCAGCGCGTTCTGCCCCACATAATAGGAAATCCGCCCCCGCGAGCGGCTGCGCTCCGGGTGCATGATGTCGTAGACCATCGCATTCTCGACGACGCGCTGGACGTAGGCGCGTGTCTCCGCGAACGGGATCTCCTCGATCCAGCGGGCCGTGTCGACGCCCGCCATGCGCGGATCGCCATTGGCCGCGATCCACTGCGGCACCCGCCCAATCCCCGCATTATAGGCGACCGCGACGAGCACGAGATTGCCGCCGAGCCGGTCCATCAGCATGGTGAGATGGGCGCTGCCGATCAGGATGTTGTAATTCGCGTCCTCGGTCAGCCGGGCCAGATTGTAGGGTACGCCCACGCGGCGCGCCTCCGCCTGGGCGGTCGTGGGCATGAGCTGCATCATGCCTCGCGCGCCGACCGGCGACATTGCGGCCCGATCGAACGAGCTTTCCTGGCGGATGATGCCGTGCGCGGCCGCCCAGTTCTGGCTGTAGGCGGACGGAATCTGGACCTCGGGGAATCCGCCCCGGTCGTAGAAATTCTCGCCGCGGTTGCGCGCCTCGCGCGACACCCAGACGCCGAGATCGGGGCGCCCGACCGTCCGGCCGAACTCAGCGGCGGCGACACGCTCACGGTCATTCTCCAGGCTCTCCGCCAATGCGCGCACGAAGAGGCCCTGATCGGCGCGGCGGCCGACCATGCCGAGGTAGCGGATCGCCTCCGCCAATGGGCGACGGGCGAAGGCGGCGCGCGCGTTCGCATCGGGAGGAGGGGAGGCCGTGGGCGGCGACGGCGTCCGCCCGAGCCGCTCCATCGCCAACAGGCCGTAGAAATTATCCGGGCTCGCGGCCTGGCGAAGCAAGCCCTCGGCCTCGGCCTGCTGGCCCGCCGCCGAGGCGGCGCGCGCGGCCCAGTAGAAGCCCCTGGCCCGGGTCTGCGGGGTGCGCGCGGCGCGGGCGTAGAGCAGGAACAGGCGGGCAGCCTCGCGCGGCCGGTTCAGCCGGTACATCGCGGCCTGCCCACCGAGCCAGGTCAGGCTCGTATAATCGTCGCGCTCGCCATAGGGCCGGTCGGACACATCCGCGCCGGGCGCGTAGAGATCCTCGACCCGCGATGCGATTGCATAAGCCGTCTGCCAGTTGCGGTCGTTGGCAGCGCCGCGCGCCAGCGTCAGTGCGATGTCGAGATAGCGGGCCGGATTGGCAGGGGGGCGATCGAAGCGCGGCCGCCCCGCGAGCAGGGAGCGGGCGGCGGCGCCCTGGTTGGAAGCGCGCAGCCAGATCGCGCGGTCCGTGATCAGGCCCGGGTCGCGCGCGGACGAACCGTCCAGCGCGGAGAGGCGGGCCATCGCATCCGGCGCGCGCCGCTGCAGCGCGATCTGCGCCTCGTAGATCGGCCTCTTGTCCGCCCGGGCCCAGCCTATCGCGCGCATCGCGCTGGTCGTGTCCCCATTGCCGAGCAGGGTCTCGAGCCTCTCGTCATGATCTTCGGGAGTGAAGGCGCCGCTGAACGCGCCGTATAGGCGGATCTCGTCATTCTGGCCCATCGCGCCCATCCGCCAGGCGCGTCGCGCCATCTCGCGCGCCTCGCTCATCCGGCCCGCCAACTGGAACGCGAACGCATAATTGGCGGCGCCGCCCGCCGTCGTCGGCGGCAATATGGAAAAGTAGCGGATCACTTCGTTGGGCGGGGGAGTCTCGGCCGACAGCCGCCGCTCGGCGCTTCGCCGCAACCCCGCCTCGCCGGGCCAGCCGCGATAGCGGGTCAGGAAGGAGGCATAAGCCGAGAAATTGTTGCTGTCGGTCTGCCGCAGGGCGTTCCACTGGGCGATGGCGCCAGCGACCGGACTGGAGACGGCGGCGGGGCGGGGATCGGGCTGCAGATATTCGCGCTGCGCGGTGACCGCGGCCGCCGACGTCCCCAACAGGAGGATGAGGGCCGCTTTCCGATGCATGCTGGACAGAATGATGATCCTCTCCTTATCACTCGTTAGAACGGTCCCCGCGCCGTTCGGCTCCGACCCTAAGACGGGGGCGGCCGGAACGTGAAGGAGCGATGCATGTTCTCCGGCTCGATCCCGGCCCTGGTGACGCCATTTCGCGACGAAGCGTTCGATCGCGACGCCTACCGGCGCTTCGTCGCCTGGCAGATCGAGCAGGGAAGCCACGGCCTCGTTCCCTGCGGAACCACCGGCGAGGGCGCGACGCTCGATTCGGCCGAGCATGGCCAGGTCGTCGAAACCTGCGTCGAGACGGCGGCTGGCCGGGTCCCAGTGATTGCCGGCTGCGGCTCCAACGACACCAGGCAGGCGATCGCCTTGACCCGCGCGGCCAAGGCGGCCGGCGCCGACGCCGCCTTGCACGTGCCGCCTTATTACAACCGGCCCAATCAGGAGGGCATCTACGCCCATCTCGCCGCGGTCGCCGAAGCGGTCGATATTCCGATCGTTCTCTACAACGTGCCGTCGCGCACGATCACCGACATTGCGGTCGAAACCATGGCGCGGCTGGCGCGGATCGCCAATGTAGTCGCGGTCAAGGACGCGACCGGCAACCTCGCCCGCGTCTCCGCCCAGCGCGCGGCCTGCGGCGCGGACTTCGTCCAGCTTTCGGGCAATGACGACATGGCTTTGGGCTTCAACGCGATGGGCGGAACGGGCTGCATCTCGGTCAGCGCCAATGTCGCGCCGCGGCTGTGCGCCGACTTCCAGAATGCTTGCCTTTCAGGAAATTGGCAGGCGGCGCTCATATTGCAGGACAGACTATATCCGCTTCACGCCGCTTTGTTCAGCGATGCCTCGCCGGGTCCGGTCAAATATGCCGTGAACCGGGTCCGCCCCGATTTCCCCGCCGATCTGCGTCTGCCGATGACCCCGGCTTCCGACGCTAGCCGCCGCGCCGTCGACGCGGCCCTCGATCATGCCGGGCTCGTATAGCGCTGCCGCCCTTGGTCTCGCCCTGCTGTGCGGGGCGGGCTGCGGCAACAGTCCCGCCAACGGCCAGGCCGCGCCTGCGCCGCCCGCCCCGCCCTCCGACGCCGCGCCGGGCCCCGCCGCGCTGGCCCGCGCCTATCCCGACCATGTCGCCTCGGTCGACGCCACCCATGTCGTGCTGCGCGACGGCACCAGGCTGGCGATCTCGGACGGCGTCGAGGGCAAGACCTCGGCGCAGCGGGTGCGCCGGCCCGACCTCGACGACATGTTCGCCGACCGCTACGTCCCCGGCCGCCCGTCGGGCCCGCCGCGCAATGGCGAGGATCCCGGGCGGGCGCGCTACGAGCCCTTCTTCGACCGCGTCTACGGCGATTGCCGGCGCGGCGAGGTGACGCCGCGGCTGCGCACCGTGCGCTGGATGCCGGGGCGGGGCGGCGCGCCGCTGCAGGTGACGAGCGTCAACGGAGTCGCCGACAGGCTCGAAGCGGTGATACGCGACCTCGAACGGCTGCCGCCGGCGATGACCCGCTACCTCGTTCCTTCCGCCGGTACCTACAATTGCCGGGTCATCGCCGGCACCGACCAGCGCAGCATGCATGCCTACGGCGTCGCCATCGACATCAACGTGGCCCAGTCCGATTACTGGCGCTGGTCGGGCGGCGAGGGCGCCCGCTACCGCAACCGCATCCCCTGGGAGATCGTCGAGATCTTCGAGCGGCACGGCTTCATCTGGGGCGGCAAGTGGACGCATTTCGACACCATGCATTTCGAATATCGCCCCGAATTGCTGCCGCCGCGTTGATGGACTTGGAGACGGTGGACCGCCGTAAATCTCCCCTCCCCGGCGGGGAGGGGGTAGGGGGAGGGGGTTCGGCTTCCGAGAACATTCGCGAACGCCCGACACCCCCTCCCTAACCCTCCCTCGAGGGGGAGGGAATATGAGAGTGTCGAGACGCTCCCGGGTCCGGCGCTTCCCCTGCGGCCTGACAGCCCCTATGGCGCTGCGCCATGGCCCGTCCCCGCCCCGAGGAGTTCGACAAGAAGAAGGTGGTCGCCGAGAATCGGCGGGCGCGGTTCGATTATGCGATCGAGGAGAAATACGAGGCCGGGATCGCGCTGACCGGGACCGAGGTGAAGTCGCTTCGCTTCGGCGAGGGCTCGATCGCCGAATCCTATGCCGAGGTGAAGGACGAGGAGGTCTGGCTGATCAACGCCAACATCCCCGAATTCAGCCATGGCAACCGCCACAACCACGAGCCCAAGCGGCCGCGCAAGCTGCTGCTCAACCACCGCCAGATCGCCAAATTGCACGGTGCGGTCGCCCGCCAGGGGATGACGATCGTGCCGCTTTCGATCTATTTCAACAGCCGCGGCCGGGCGAAGATCGAGATCGCGCTGGCGAAGGGCCGCAAGGCGCACGACAAGCGCGAATATGAGAAAGAGAAGGACTGGAAGCGCGAGCAGGGCCGCCTTATGAGGCAGCATGGCTGAGGCGCCCCCTCCCGCGGTGCCGCCGCATCCCACTCCCAAGACTCCCGTTCCGCCCGCCCCTAAGAAGTCCTGGGTCGACCGCTGGGTGGTGGACAACATGCCGAGCCGCGAGCAACTCGCGCGCAGCCGCTGGATGAAGCCGTTCGGCAAGCGCATCCTTCATTCGGAATTGTGGCGCTTCACCCGCCGCTCGGTGCCGCGCGGAGTCGCCATGGGGCTGTTCGTCGGCGTCTTCTTCCTGATCCCGGGCGTGCAGATCATCGGCGCCGCTCTGTTCTGCGTGCCGGTCAGGGGCAACATCCCGATCGCCGCGGGGATGACCTTTCTCACCAACCCCTTCACCACCCCCTTCCTGATCCTCGCCTCGCTGCCGGTCGGCAATCTGTTCGGCTTCCACGCCGACGGCGGCGCGATCACCGACATGTATTCGCGCAGTGCGCCGCTTGGCGAATGGCTGTCCTGGCTGGCCTCCGACGCGGCGCCGGCCCTGGTCATCGGCCTCTTCATCGTCGCGCTGGCGAGCGCGCTGATCGGCTGGCTGGTCGCGATCTTCGTCTGGCGCTGGTGGGTGGCGCGTAAGTGGCGGCGGCGCGCCCATGCCGGCACGGTGCCCGATTGATCGGCGCCTGCGGACTGCTATAGGTCGATCACACACCCGAAACCACAGGATTCGCCTCCATGCGCAAGCGCTATATCCTCGCCGCTTCCACCGCCGTCATCCTCGGCTCCATGGCGACGCTCGCCGCCAGCCATCAGGCCGCGCCGGCCGCCAAGGGCGCGGCGAACCGCCCGCAGCTCGGCACGTTCGGCTTCGACAGCGCCGGCATGGACCGCAACGTCTCCCCGGGCGCCAGCTTCTACGCCTACGCCAACGGCAACTGGGACCGGACCACGCAAATCCCCGCCGACCGCGCCAATTACGGCATGTTCACCGTGCTCGCCGACCTCTCGCAGACGCGCACCCGGGACATTCTGCAGGAAGCGGCCCGGACGCCCGGCTCGCGGATCGGCGATTTCTACGCGAGCTTCATGGACGAGGCCGCGGTCAACGCCGCCGGCATCAGGCCCTTGCAGCCGATGATGAGGCGGATCCGCGCGATCGCGACCCGCGCCGACTGGGCGGCCGAAGCGGGCCGCCTGTTCCGCCAGGGGGTCACCGCGCCGTTCAACGGCTATGTCAACAGCGACGAGCGCAACCCCAATGAGATGATCGCGCGCCTGACCCAGTCGGGCCTCGGCCTTCCCGACCGCGATTACTATCTGAGCGAGGATGCGGGCCAGGTCCAGAAGCGCAACGCCTACCAGGCCTATCTCGCCGAATTGCTGACCCTTGCCGGCGAGCGGAACGGGCCGGCGCGCGCCGCCGCCGTCGTCGCCTTCGAGCGCCGTATCGCCGAGGCGCACTGGACCCGCGTCCAGAATCGCGACGAGGAGGCGACCTACAACAGGTGGGCGATCGCCGATTTCGCGCGCAACGCGCCGGGCTTCGACTGGGCGGCCTATTTCCGGACCACCGGACTTTCCGGCCAGACCCACATCCTGGTCTCGCAGCCGAGCACCTTCGCCGCCACCGCGCGCCTCGTCTCGGAGACGCCGGTCGAGGTGCTCAAGGATTATATGCTGCTGCGTCTCGTCGACAATTCCGCGCCGTTCCTGTCGCAGCCCTTCGTCGACGCCAATTTCGCCTTCCGCGGTACCGTCCTCAACGGCACGCCGCAGAACCAGGACCGCTGGAAGCCCAGCGTCGATGTCGTCAGCGCCTCCATCCCCGACGACGTCAGCCGGGTCTACGTCCAGCGCCACTTCCCGCCCGAGGCCAAGCGCGAGGCCGACGCTCTGGTGCGCAACGTCATCGCCGCGATGGACCGCCGCCTGGCCAGCCTGACCTGGATGGCGCCGGAGACGCGGGCGCGGGCGCGGCGCAAGCTTGCCGCTTTCACTCCGAAGATCGGCTATCCCGACAGCTGGCGGGATTATTCGAGCGTGCGGATCAGCCGCACGAATCTGCTCCAGAACATCGTCAACGCGACCGAGTTCGAATATCAGCGCAACCTCAACAAGCTCGGCCGCCCGGTCGACCGCAGCGAATGGGGCATGACCCCGATGACGGTCAACGCCTACGCCAATCCGGTGTGGAACGAGATCGTCTTTCCCGCGGCCATCCTGCAGCCGCCCTTCTTCGATCCCCATGCCGACCCGGCGGTCAATTATGGCGGCATCGCCGCGGTCATCGGCCATGAGATCAGCCACCATTTCGACGACCAGGGCAGCCATTATGACGAGACCGGCGCCCTTCGGGAGTGGTGGACGGCGGAGGACCGCACCCGCTTCAATGCGCTGACCGCGCAGCTCGTCGCCCAATATGACGCCTATGAGCCGCTGCCGGGCCGCCGCGTCCAGGGCGCGCTGACGCTCGGCGAGAACATCGCCGACCTCGCCGGCCTCACCGTCGCCTACGACGCCTACCGGCATTCGCTCGGCGGCCGGGAGGCGCCGGTGATCGACGGAATGACCGGCGACCAGCGCTTCTATCTCGGCTGGGCGCAGGTCTGGCGGCGCAAATATCGCGAGGCCAACCTCCTGCAGCGCCTGCTGACCGATCCGCATTCGCCCTCCGAACAGCGGGTCGCGGTCGTGCGCAATCTCGATCCCTGGTATGCCGCCTTCCGGCCCAATCCGGGCGACGCCTTGTTCCTCGCGCCCGAGCGCCGGATCCGCATCTGGTAGCATGGCGAGCGCGGCGAACCTTCCGGGCGCGGGCACAGGCCGGGGTTTCGGCCTCCCGGGCCTGCTGTTCGGCCTCGCCGCGGCCGCCTCGGCGGCGCTCCTGCTGTGGGCGGCCGGCAGCCCGGTCTTCGCCGGCGCCTTCTTCGCCGGCCTGATCGGCGTCGGCGGGCTGATCGCGCTGCGCCGGCCCGCGGCGCCTGTCGCCGCGCCGGGGCGGGAAGGCGGCGGCCTCGCACTGCTGCGCGCCGCGCTCGACACCGCCCCGCCCTCGGCCGCTATGGCGCTGACCGACGGGGAGGGCGGCCTCGTCTGCGCCAACGCGACCTGGTCCTCATGGTTCGGCGCCGCCGAGGCGCCCGCCGGCCTCGCTTTGGAGGCGGATCGCCCCGCCATCCTCGCCGCGATCCGCGCCGCCCGCCGCGACGGCGCCGCTGTCGTCCCGCCGCTCGCCCTCGCCAACGTCGCCGTGCGCGGCGAGGTCGCTCTGGTCGGGACCGGCCACCTGCTCTGGCGGCTGCGGCGCGGCGAGGCGGCCGATCTCGCCGCCGACGTGCGCCGGCTGATCGGCGGCGAGGCGGGCCGGCGGATGGGCGAGGCCGGGCTCATGGCGGCGGTCGTCGATGCGGCGGGCCATGTCCTCGCCGCCAACGGCGCCTTTTGCGCGCGCGTCGCCGGACCGGAGGGCGAGCCTGTCGCTGTGGAGGGGACGCCGCTCGTCGATCATCTCTCGGCGTCGGCCGGCGGCCAGTTCCGCTTCACCGCCGAGGGCAAGGCGGCGCCGCCTTTGCGCATCGTCCAGGTGCCGGCCGGCGACGGCCCCGATTCGCTCTCCGCCTTCCTGCTGCTCGACGACGTGCCGGGCCCGCGAGGCGACGACGAGACCGGCCATGTCCACGCCTTGCTCGACAGCCTGCCTTTGGGGCTGGCGCTCGCCGACGGCGACGGCCGCTTCCTTTTCCTCAACACGGTGTTCCGAAAGGCGGTCGGCCTGACGCAAAGCGAGCGCCCGTCCTGGCCCGGCGACCTCGTGGTCGACGAGGACAAGGCGGCGGTCTCGGACGCGGTCCGCCGCTTCGGCCGAGGCCGGGCGATGTCGGGCGACCTCGCGGTGCGGCTCAAGACGAACCCCGAGGAGCCGGTGGCGATGACGGTCGCGGGCGCGCGCGGCCTCGGCAATGCCGCCGTGCTCATCAGCCTCAAGGACAATAGCGAGGAGGCGCGGCTCAAGCGCGAGATCGCCCAGGCGACCAAGATGCAGGCGGTCGGCCAATTGGCGGGCGGCGTCGCCCACGATTTCAACAATATCCTGACCGCGATCCTTGGCAATTGCGACCTCATGCTGATGCGCCACACGCCCGGCGACAGCGATTATGACGACATCCAGCAGATCCGCTCCAACGCCAACCGCGCCGCCAACCTGACCCGTCAGCTGCTCGCTTTCTCGCGCCAGCAGACCTTGCGTCCGCAGGTGCTCCAGCTCCCCGACGTCGTCGCCGAGGTCTCGCACCTCCTGACCCGCCTCCTGGGCGAGCGGATCAAGCTCGACGTCAAGCACGGCCGCGGGCTCGGCGCGGTGCGCGCGGATCCGGGGCAGCTCGAGCAGGTCATCGTCAACCTCGCGGTCAACGCCCGCGACGCGATGCTCGCCCGCGATCCTGACGGCGGCGGCACGCTCACCCTGCAGACCTTCGCGGTTCCCGCCGAGGACGTCCGCCGCATGTCGAGCGACGTGCTGCCGATCGGCGACTATACCGCGATGAAGCTCATCGACACCGGCACCGGCATCCCGGCCCACCTGCTCGGCAAGATCTTCGAGCCCTTCTTCACCACCAAGGAGGTGGGGAAGGGGACGGGCCTTGGCCTTTCCACCGTCTACGGCATCGTCAAGCAATCGGGCGGCTTCATCTTCGCCGAATCGCAGGTGAGGAAGGGCACGACCTTCACCATGTACCTGCCCGTGCACCGCGCCCAGCCGGGCGAGGCGCCGGTGAGGGCCAAGGCCAAGGAGAAGGCCGGCGAGCTCTGGGGCACTGGGACGGTGCTCGTCGTCGAGGACGAGGCGATGGTCCGCGCCGTCGCCGAGCGGGCCCTGACCCGGCACGGCTATACGGTGCTCGTCGCGGAGAATGGCGAGGCGGCGCTCGAGATCCTCGGCCGCGAGGGCCGGGTCGACCTGATGATCTCCGACGTGGTCATGCCGACCATGGACGGGCCGACCACGGTCCGCGCCGCGCGCAAGCTGCAGCCCGATCTGCCGTTCCTGTTCATCTCGGGCTATGCCGAGGAGCAGCTGCGCAAGTCGATCGACATTCCAAACGTCTCCTTCCTCGCCAAGCCCTTCTCGGTCCAGCAGCTGGCGGAGACGGTGCGGGATACTCTGGCGGCGGGGAAATAGCCTTCCCCTTCCCGTCATTCCCGCGAAAGCGGGAATCCAGCTTCTTCTTCCTGACATGACGGCCGCACTGGATCCCCGCTTTCGCGGGGATGACGCGCAAGGGTGGGGGGCAAGCGAAAAGTCTTTTCCTTTGCGTAACAGACGCTAAGGCCTCCGCATGCCGGGGACCCAAAGAAAGATACTGATCGTCGAGGACGAGCCGCTGATCGCGATGATGCTCGAGGATTTCCTCGAATCGCTGGGCCATGACGTGGTCGCGACCTGCGACTGCGTCGCCGCGGCGCTCGGCCATGTCGAGGCGGGGGGCTTCGACGTCGCGATCATCGACATCCGGCTCAAGGACGGCGAGAGCGTATGGCCGGTCGCCGACCGGCTCGCCGCCGCCGGCACGCCATTCGTCCTCGCCACCGGCGGCCATGTCGAGCCCCCGCCCGCCGCCCATGCAGGCGCCCCCGTCCTCGCCAAGCCCTATACGATCGATGCGATCGAGCCGGCGCTGGACCGCGCCTGCGGCGGCTGACCGGCGGCGGGCGCCGGTGACGCGCGGACGCAAAGTGACGCTCTTCATCCTGGTGCCGCTTTTGCTCTATGCGGCGATCTGCGCGGCCGTCTTCTTCTTCCAGGGCGCCTTGCTCTTTCCCACGGGCCAGGTCCGGTCCGCCGGCGCGCCTCCGCCGGGCGCCGAACAGCTCGAGCTCGCCGCCGCTTCGGGCGAGCGGCTGCGCGGCCTGCATGTCCAGCCCAGCCGGCCGGGCGCGGAACGCGTGCTGATCCTGGGCTTCGGCGGCAATGCCTGGAACGCCGAGGCGATGGCCGATTACCTCCACGGCCTTTACCCGCAGGCCGACGTCGTCGCCTTCCACTATCGCGGCTATCCGCCGAGCGAGGGGAGTCCCGGCGCCGCCGCGCTCAAGGAGGATGCGCCGCTGATTTTCGATTGGGCGGCCGCCCGCTTCCCTGGGCGGCGTATCGTCGCAGTCGGCTTCAGCATCGGCAGCGGCGTCGCCGCCTCCCTCGCCGCCCGCCGCCCGCTCGCCGGCCTCATCCTGGTAACCCCGTTCGACAGCCTCGCCGCGGTGGCGGCCGGCCATTATCCCTGGCTCCCGGTCCGCCTCCTGTTCCGCCACGAAATGGACGCGGCGGCCGAGCTGGTCCGAGTCAGCGCGCCGGTCGCCATCCTCGCCGGCGGGCGGGACACGCTGATCGTGCCGGCGCGCACCGAGGCGCTGCGCCGCGCCGTCCCCGAGCTCGCCTTCGACCGCACTTTGGCGAATGCGGGGCATAACGACATCTACCAGCTCCCGGCCTTCAGGAACGCCATGGCCGAGGCGCTTGCCGCACTGCTCCGCGAATAGCTGTCGTTTCCTACTTGTTCCCATGGAACAAATAAGGTACATGCTCGCCATTGATCGGCGCGCGCCGACGCAATACGGGGAGACAAGCCAATGACGGCCTCACTTCAGATCGTTTCCGACAGGAGCCCGATGGACACGGACAAGCAGAAGGCGCTCGACGCCGCGCTGGCGCAGATCGACCGCGCCTTCGGCAAGGGCTCGGCGATGCGGCTTGGCTCGCGCGAGGCGATCGATATCGAGACCATCTCGACGGGGTCGCTCGGGCTCGACATCGCATTGGGCATTGGCGGGCTGCCGCGCGGCCGCGTGGTCGAGATTTACGGGCCGGAAAGCTCGGGCAAGACCACGCTCGCTCTGCACGCGGTCGCCGAGGCGCAGAAGGCCGGCGGGGTCGCCGCCTTCATCGACGCCGAGCATGCGCTCGACCCGATCTACGCCCGCAAGCTGGGCGTCGACGTCGACAATCTGATCGTCTCGCAGCCCGACACCGGCGAGCAGGCGCTCGAGATTACCGACACTCTGGTGCGCTCCAACGCGGTCGACATCCTGGTCGTCGATTCGGTCGCCGCTCTGGTGCCGCACGCCGAGATCGAGGGCGAGATGGGCGACAGCCATGTCGGCCTGCAGGCGCGTTTGATGTCGCAGAGCTTGCGCAAGCTGACCGGCTCGATCTCCAAGTCCAAATGCCTGGTCATCTTCATCAACCAGCTGCGCATGAAGATCGGCGTCATGTACGGCAATCCCGAGACGACGACCGGCGGCAACGCGCTCAAATTCTATGCGAGCGTGCGGCTCGACATCCGCCGCACCGGGCAGATCAAGGACCGCGACGAGATCGTCGGCAACACCACTCGGGTGAAGGTGGTCAAGAACAAGCTGGCGCCTCCGTTCAAGCAGGTCGAGTTCGACATCATGTATGGCGAGGGCGTCTCCAAGCTTGGCGAGATCCTCGATCTCGGAGTCAAGGCGGGGCTGGTCGAGAAGTCGGGCAGCTGGTTCAGCTACGATTCGATCCGCATCGGCCAGGGCCGCGAGAACGCCAAATCCTATCTCAAGGACAATCCGGAAATGGCCGCCCGCATCGAACGTTCGATCCGCGGCAAGACCGACGAGGTCGCCGAGGCGCTGATGACCGGCCCGGACGCGGAGGACGACGTCTAGGGAGCAGACGGCATGCAGCCCCAAAACCCTCCCCCTGGAGGGATTGCGGCCGCTCCTTGGTTCGAACCTGTCGCCGCAATCCCCACTGGGGAGAGGGGCCGCCGGCCCAAGCACTTTAGTCTCGGGTCAGGCCAGGACCCGTTCAGGCGTCCACTTCGTCCACTTTGCTCAATAGAGGGCCGCGTCCGCTTCGTCGGGCGCGGCCTTCGGCCTGGGGTTCGCCCAGAGCGCGACCAGCAGAGCGAGCACGCCGCAGACCACGAAGCCGGCGATCAAGGGCACCGTCGTGCCGTCGAACAGCTGACCGATGACGAGCCCGATCAGTGCCCCGCCGACGGTCGTGATCAGCCCCTGCAATGCCGACGCGGTGCCGGCGATATGCCCGACCGGCTCCATCGCCAGCGCGCCCGAGTTGGCGCCTACCAGGCCGAAGCAGGCCGTGGTCAGCGCCTGCAGGACGACGAACACCCAGAGCGTCTCGCCATAAGCGAGGACGATCGCCAGATGGAGCAGCGCCATGATCGTGAACGCGGTGAGCGCCGTCAGCAGCAGCCGCCGCGCGCCCAGCCGCATCACGAGGCGCGAATTGGCGTATGAGCTGAGTCCCATCGGCCCGGCGATGCAGGCGAAGACCAGCCCGATCAGCTCTGGACGCGCGAAGACGTCGAAGACGATCTGCTGGATCGAGCCGATGAAGCCGAACAGGCCGCCAAAGGCCAAGGTCGCGGCGAGAGTGTTGCCGATCGAAACGCGGTTGCCGAGCGTCTGCCGCACCGCGCCGGCGATATTGGCGAAGGACAAGGCCCGGCGGTCCTCGCGCGCCAGCGTCTCGGGCATCCTGATCCCGCCCCACAAAGCGAGCGCCACCGCATAAGCGGCCAGCGCGATGAAGATGTGCCGCCAGCCCGCGATCGCCAATATGCCCTGGCCGAGGGCCGGCGCGAGCATGGGCACGAGCATGAAGACGATCATCACCAGCGACATGATTTGCGCCATCGCCGAGCCGTGGAAGCGGTCGCGGACGATCGCCACGACGAGCACGCGCGTGCCGCCCGCCGCCATCCCCTGCATGAAGCGCGCTGCGAGCAGCAGCTCCATGCTCCCGGCCAGCCCCGCCAGCGCCGCGAACAGAGCATAGAACGCCATGCAGCCGATCAGCATCGCCTTGCGGCCGAAGCGGTCGGCGAGCGGCCCGTAGAAGATCTGCGAACCGCCGAAGCCGAGCAGATAGACGGTGATCACCAGTTGGCGCCGATTGTCCGTGGCCACACCCAGCGCGTCGCCGATCGCGGGCAGGGCCGGCAGCATGGCGTCGATCGCGAGCGCGTTCGCCGCCATCAGGGCAGCGACCAGCACGACGAATTCTTTCTTGCCCGGAATGCGGGTCGGCTGCATCGGCTCACGCTTGGACGGAATGGGCGGTCGCTGTGCCCAAGTCGGGCCCGTGCGGCAAGTTCCATTTCCCCCGCCAAGCGGGTAGGGGGCCGCCATGATCAAGGTCCACCATCTCGAGAATTCGCGCTCGCAGCGCGTCCTGTGGCTGCTCGAGGAGCTCGGCCTCCCCTATGAGGTGATCCGCTACGAGCGCGACGGGAAGACCATGCTCGCCCCGCTCGCGCTCCGGAAGGTGCATCCGCTCGGCAAGTCGCCGGTGATCGAGGATCCCGGATCGGAGTCCGGGACAGGTCAGGGGCCCGCCATCGCCGAAACCGGGGCGATCGTCGAATATCTGGTCGAGAAAGCGGAAGGGCGGCTCGGCCCGCCCGCCAACCGCGACGCCGTGCTGCGCTACCGCCACTTCCTGCATTATGCGGAAGGCTCGATGATGCCGCCCTTGCTCGCCTTGCTGGTGGTGGGGCGGCTCGGGCTGCTCGGCAAGCCGGCCCGCAAGCCGTTGCTCGCCATGTTCGCCCAGCATTTGAGCTGGCTGGAGAGCGAGCTTGGCACCCGCGCCTGGTTCGCCGGCGACGAATTCACCGCCGCCGACATCATGATGAGCTTCCCGCTCGAGGCCGCCCGCCAGCGTGCCGGCCTCGACGCGGCCTATCCGAACCTCACCGACTGGCTCGAGCGCATCCACGCCCGCCCGGCTTATGCGGCGGCGCTGAAGAAGGGCGGCCCTTACGCTTATGGGTAAGACCTTGTCCGAGGTGGGTTGAACCCCCGGCATTCCAGCGAAAGCTGGAAACTCACTTTTCTCTTCAGGCCGCCGCGACGGCAAAGAGATTCCAGCCGTCGCTGGAATGACGAATATCTGGGAGCCTAGGCCCGGTGGCGCGCGGCGAATGCGAGCTGCACGGCGAGCGCGCCCATCGCCGTCGCCGCGATCCAGCGCGCCGCCTTGCCGAGCCAGGCGATGTGCCGCAGCCGGTTCGCCGCGCCCGCCGCCGCCAGCGCCACCGCGATATTGACCAGGGTGCCGGCGAAATCGAACCACAGACCGAGGCAGAGGATCTGTATGGCCGGCATTGCCGCGGCGGGATCGACGAACTGGGGCAGGAAGGCGAGGAAGAAGAGCGCCACCTTGGGATTGAGGATGTTGACCAGCATCGCCGCGCGGAACAGGGGCCAGCCTGGCGTCTGCGGCTGCGGTCCGTCGACGGCGCTCGCGGGTCCCGCGCGGATCAGCGAGATTGCCAGCCACAGCAGATAGGCCGCGCCGGCCCATTTGATCGCGTCGAACGCGGCCTGGCTGGAGGCGAGGATCGCCGACAGGCCGAGCACCGCCGCCAGAATATGGACCAGGGCGCCCGTGCCGACGCCGAGCGCCGCGATCACGCCGCCGCGCCGGCCGCCGCGCGCGGCGCTGGCGACGATGAAGGTCATGTCGGCGCCCGGCACGATGTTGAGCGCGAGCCCCGCGGCGACGAAGCCGAGGAAGACCGGCCAGTCCGGAAGCAAGGCGATTCCGGCGATCTCGAGCATGACGCCGCCTTAGCGTGGGCGGATCGCGCAGGAAAGCGTGAGGCGATGCGAAGCCGGTTGACTTTTGCGCGTCCGCGCGCCCCGATGCGCGGCCAGCCAAGAAGAGGGGAAGCCGGGATGGAATCGACCGTGAAGCGGCGGGTCTCGCTGCAGATGAAGATGCTGATCGGCTTCCTGGTCGGGCTCGCCGCCGGGCTCGCCGTCTACATGACGCAGCCGGCGGGCGCGCCTTGGGTTGCGAACGTGATGAAATATTTCACCCAGCCGGTCGGCACTATCTTCCTGCAGCTCCTCTTCATGCTGGTCGTTCCGTTGCTCTTTTCCGCCCTCGTCGTCGGCATCTCCGAGATGGGCGAGATCCGCTCGCTGCGCCGCATCGGCGTCAGGACCCTGGTCTATACGATCGTCGTTTCCGCGATCGCGGTCTTCGTCAGCCTGGTCGTCGTCAATCTGCTCCAGCCGGGCGCCGGCGTAGATCGGGTGCTGGCCGATTCGCTGCTGGAGGGGCGCGCCGGCGACGCCAGCGCCATCGTCCAGCGCGGCCAGGCGCAGCCCTCGGGCGTCGATGCTTTCGTCAGCATCATTCCCGGCAATCTCATCAAAGCCATGGGCGACAATAGCGCCGTGCTCTCGGTGATGTTCTTCGCGCTCTTCTTCGGCATCGGCCTGCTGCTCACCGACACGCCCGGCGCGCGCGTCCTCAAGAGCGGCTTCGAGGGCCTGTTCGAGGTGACGATGCGGCTGATCATGATCGTCATCCGCATGGCCCCGCTCGCGGTCGCCTGCTTCATGTTCAACCTTTCCGCCGCGTTCGGCTGGGACCTGCTCGTGCGCCTCTCGGCCTATGTCGGGGTCGTGCTGCTGGCGCTCGCCATCCAGATGTTCATCGTCTTCCCGGTCCTGCTGAAGCTGCTCGGGCGCAAGAGCCCGGTCGCCTTTTTCCGCGAGACGCAGGAGGCAGCGGTGATGGCCTTCTCGACCGCGTCCTCCAACGCGACGCTGCCGACCGCGCTGCGTGTCGCCGAGGACAATCTCAAGCTTCCCCGCCGCGTCTCGCGCTTCGTGCTGACCATCGGCGCCACCGCCAACCAGAACGGCACGGCGATGTTCGAAGGCGTGACCGTCATCTTCCTCGCCCAGTTCTTCGGCATGGAGCTGTCGCTCGGCCAGCAGATCACGGTGATGCTGGTCTGCATCCTGGGCGGGATCGGCACGGCCGGCGTGCCCGCGGGCTCGCTGCCGGTGGTCGCGCTGATCCTGGCCATGGTCGGGATCGAGCCGGCGGCGATCGCGATAGTGCTCGGCGTCGACCGCTTCCTCGACATGTGCCGCACGACGCTGAACGTGATCGGCGACCTCGTCGCGGCGGTCGTCATCTCACGGGGCGAAGAACATGAGCCGGCACCGCCGGGCAACGCGGTCGCGGCGGACACCGCCGAAACGGCTGAGGCGCATCCCTCCTAGCGAGGCTCAGCGAATCCCGGGCGGCCGCGGATCGGTCGCCGTCGGCCGCGGGCGGCGCCGGGGGATTGTCGTCGCGTTCGGCGTGGTGGGCGGGGCGGTGATGCGCGGCGGCCGGGTCGGGTTGGGCTGGGCCGTTCCCGGGATCCGGGTGTTCGGATTGGTCGGGGTGCGGGTCGGCCGGTCGCGCGTCGGCCGGCCGATGAGGCCGGGGAGGTCGATGTTGATCTGGGGCCGCGGGCGCCGCGGCCGCTGCGGCGGCGGATCGTCGCGGATAACCGGCGGCTTGTCGTCGACCCGGGGCGGCGGCGTATAGACCGGCGGCGGATCATAGACGGGCCGAGTGTAGACCGGCGGCGGCGGCGGGGTGTAGACGGGCGGCGTCGTGCGGATCGGCGGCTGGCGTACAGGCGGCGGCGTTCGGGTCACGGGCGGGATGGGCATGTTCTGGACCGGCTGTTCCGGGGGCGGGGCCACTTCGTTGACGGCCGCCGGCTCGGACGCGACTTCCTCAACGGGCGCGGGCGCGGGCGCTGGCGCGGCCTGATTCCCGCCCGCCTCGAGCTCGGTCACGCGCGCCTGCAGGCGGTCGCGCTGATCGACGGTCTGGCGGACGGCGCTCGCCGCCCAGATCGCGACTCCGATCGCGCCGACGGCGAAGACCACCTGGAAGCCGAGCATGATCCAGGCGGTGCGCACGAACCGCCGGATGGTGGGGGAATCGTGCTCGCTCATCGCCGTGACGCCCTTCCGATGCGGACCAGGCTGAAGGCTGTCGCGGCGAGCAGGACCGCCGCGATGGCCAGCGCGAACATGGTGATCCCGCCGAACTGCGCCGCGCCGAGCGTGCCCGTCGCCGCCAGACCGACCGCGAGCGCGGCCAAAGCCGCCACCAGGATCGACACCCAGCCGAGCATGGTGACGCGGCCGAGACCCTGCAAGGCGGGCCCGGGCGGGGGCGCCTTGTCGTCGATCCACTCGCCGTTGAGGCGGCGCCTGACGCGCGTGTCGAGGTCGCCCCAGGGCGGCTCGTCGCGGCTGCCGGCCCAGCGGCTGAAATCGAGGAAGTGGAGCGCGCTGAAGGGGAGGGGGAGCCGCGCTTCGTCGAGGTTGATCTGGACGAGCTTGCCCGAATCGAGCGCCTCATTGGCCTCGGCCCTGACCCAGAGCGATTCGCGCGCCGTCTTCGACCAGGCGACGATGCAGCAGCGCGAAGCGTCGATCTCCTTCTCGATCAGCATCGCATAATCGTCGCCGGGCGCCAGCGCCCTGTCCCACCAGACGTCGTGGCCGCTCGCCTCGAGCGCGTCGCTGACCCCGGTGATCCGGTCGCGATTGACTCGCGAATAGGAGACGAACACGTCGGCCATGACGCTAGCGTATCAAATAAGTCCGAGCTTGTCAGCGCGTTATGCGCCACTCCGTCATTCCCGCGAAAGCGGGAATCCAGCTTCGCCGTCCAACGCTGCAAGGAAGCTGGACTCCCGCTTTCGCGGGAGTGACGAGGATGCGGTTTCTTCGCCGTACCGTCACGCCGGCTCCAGCTCCTTTTGCACGACCTTGTCGGCGAGCGTGCCGTTGAGTTCGGCGAGATGGTCGAACGCCGCTTCGTAGGTGGCGAGGCCCTGGCTCAGCGAGCGCAGCTCCGCGTCGAAGCCCTGCATCTCCGCCTCGGGAACCAGCGCTTCGACCCGGTCCCAGCGCGACCAGCCCTCGCGCGGCTCCATGCCGAGCATCTGCCCGCGCCGGCTTGCGACCGCGGAGGTCGCCTTCGAGGTCGCGCCGCTCGGCACCAGGATGGTGACCTTCATCACCGGCTCCAGCAGGTGCGGCGCGGCCTGAGCCAGCGCCTCGTGCATGCCGATCCGCCCGGCCGTGCGGAAGGCGAGCTCGGAGCTGTCCACGCTATGATAGGAGCCGTCGACCAGGGTCACCGCGACGTCGACCACGGGGAAGCCCAAAGGCCCCTTGACCAAGGCGTCGCGGACGCCGTCCTCGACCGCCGGGATCCATTGCTTGGGGACGACCCCGCCCGTGATCTTGTCGGTGAAGGTGAAGCCCTCGCCGCGCGCCTGCGGCCTGACCTCGATGACGCAATCGCCGAACTGGCCGTGGCCGCCCGACTGCTTCTTGTGGCGCCCGCGCTGGGTGACGGTCTTGCGGATCGATTCCTTGTAGCCGATCGCCGGCTGGCGCGAATCGACGGCGACGCCGTAGCGCCTCCTGAGCCGCTCCAGCGTCACCTTCAGATGCTCGTCGTTGACGCCCTTGAGGCGCGTCTCGTGCATCGCCTCGTCCTGCTCCCATATGAGCGCTCGGTCCTCCTCGGTGAGCTTGTGCAGCGCGGTCGACAGGCGGACGTCGTCCTTCCTGTCCTTGGTGGCGATGGCGAGCGCGTAATTGCGGGTCGGCTGCGCCACTTCGAGCGGCGCCGGCGCCTTGCCGGACGCCAGCCATTCGCCGGCATGGACTCCCTCGAGCTTGGCGACCGCGACGACGTCGCCGTCCTTCGCTTCGGCGAGCTTGGCGGTCTTCTCGCCCTGGACGCCGAACAACGTGCCGATGCGCACCTCCTCGCCGCCGCTGCTCTTCAGCTCCTGGCCCTCCTTGAGCGCGCCGCCGAAGATGCGGGCGAAAGACAGGCGTCCCATCGCGCCGCCATGGCTGACCTTGAAGATCACCGCCGAGCCGCCGCCGGTTGCGCCGAGCCGTTCGGCCGCGGCGGACGGGGCGGGGGCCTCGTGCCTCAGCGCCTTCATCAGCCGCCTGACGCCGAGCGCGCCGCTCGCCGAGCCGAACAATACCGGCACGATCTGGCCCTGGCCGGTCTCCTTGGCGAGGTCGGCGAAGACGGTCTCGCGGTCGGGGACCTCGTCCATCAGCAGCTGCTCGAGCAGGACGTCGTCATGGTCGGCCAGCTTCTCGAGCATCTGCCCGCGCTCCAGCGCCTCGCGGTCGGCGAGGTCGGCGGGGATTTCCTTCTGCTCGGAGGGCTTGCCCGGCTGGTAATAATAAGCCCGCTCAAGCGCGATATCGACGAAGCCGGTGACCTTCTCGCCGTCGCGTATCGGGATCCAGCGCGCGATCAGGGGCGAGGCGCTCATCGGCTGCAGCGCTTCGAGAAGGCCCTGGATCGAGCCGCGCGCCTGATCGATCTTGTTGACGAAGATCATGTGCGGGATGCCGAGCGCTTCGAGCTGCCTCAGCGTCGGCTCGACGAGCAAGGCGCGGTCCGGATCCGGATCGACCACCACCAGAGCGAGGTCGGCGACCGCGGCGCCGAGCGCGCCGTCGGCCGCGAAGCCGACCGATCCCGGGCAGTCGATCAGCGCATAATGATCGCCCATATAATCGAAGTTCATCAGGTTGAGCTCGGTCGAGCCACCGCGCGCGCGGGCTTCGGGGGAGGCGTCGCCCACGCTCGATCCGTCCGCCACATTGCCCTGGCGCCCGCTCGCGCCGGCCGCAAAAAGAAGGGCCTCGGCTAGGCTGGTCTTACCCGCCCCGCCGGGGCCCACAAGCGCGATGGTTCTGGTGCCGGCAGCTCTGGTGGGCATGTGCGTCTCCTTGCGACCTCGCCGCACGGCTCCGCGAGAAAGACGCGGCCGCGCGCCTCATGGGGAAACGTCCAGCTTCGACCTGTCGGCGGGGAAGTGCAAGGGGGCAAAATCTCGCTCCGTCCCACGGCTTGCCGCGTCTCGCCGCGCAATCTAGGCTCGGGAGGTGACCTTGACCCTCGCGCTCCTGCTTGCCGCGGCGCAGCCGCCCGGGCTCGACGCGCGTGTCGAGCAGCGCCTCGCCGCCGATCCGGCGCTTAGGGCCGAGCTCGCCGACAGCGCGGAGCATCGGCGCGAACTCGTCTGGATGATCGGTGGCTGGACGGTCCACAAAGTGCGCGCGAACGGGACGGAGGGCGGGGGCACCGGCTTCGGCTATGGCAACTCGCCTTTCCACGGGGCCTGGATACAAACCCTCACCACCTTCCCCGACGGCGTGCGCGAGCTGCGCCAGATCGGCTATGACCCGGTCGGCCGGCGCTGGATCAGCGTCACCAACGACAGCCGGATGAACGTCTACAGCCTCTATGCCCCGGGCTGGGAGAATGGCCGGGCCGTGTTCGAAGGCGATGTCGTCATCCTCGGAATCCAGGCGCGCGTGCGCCAGACGATCGAGCGGCGCGGCGAGAACGAATATAGCGTGACCAACGAGGAGCTGCTCGACGGCCGGTGGCGGCGCCTCGATTCCTACCTCTATACGAGCCGCCCTGTGAATTAGCCGCCTTGCTTGCCGCAGCGCAGCATGTGGCCTAAATCGCCTGAATGACTTCGACCAACGACATCCGACGGGCCTTTCTCGATTTTTTCGGCCGCGAGGGGCACGAAATCGTGCGTTCGGCGCCGCTCGTGCCGCAGAACGATCCGACTTTGATGTTCGTCAATGCCGGCATGGTGCCGTTCAAGAACGTCTTCACCGGCCTCGAAACGCGCTCCCTTTCGACCGCGGCCAGCTCGCAGAAATGCGTGCGCGCGGGCGGCAAGCATAACGACCTCGACAATGTCGGCTATACGGCGCGCCACCACACCTTCTTCGAGATGCTCGGCAATTTCTCGTTCGGCGACTATTTCAAGGAGCGGGCGATCACGCTCGCGTGGAATTTGCTCACCAAGGAGTGGGGCATTCCCCCGGACCGGCTGACCGCGACCGTCTATCATACCGACGATCAGGCATGGGACCTGTGGAAGAAGATCGCCGGCCTTCCCGACGAGCGGATCATCCGAATCCCGACCAAGGACAATTTCTGGGCGATGGGCCCCGACGGGCCGTGTGGGCCCTGCTCGGAGATCTTCTACGATCATGGCGAGCATATCCCGGGCGGGCCTCCGGGCAGCCCGGACGAGGACGGCGACCGCTTCACCGAGATCTGGAACCTCGTCTTCATGCAATATCTGCAGGAGGCGGACGAGATCGTCGGCGACCTGCCGAGCCCCTCGATCGACACCGGCATGGGTCTGGAGCGGATCGCCGCGGTGCTTCAGGGCGTCCACGACAATTACGACACGGATACGTTCCGCGCGCTGATCGAGGCGTCGCAGTCGCTCACCTCGAACAATATGGCCGGCATGGCGGCCAGCCACCGCATCATCGCCGATCATCTGCGCACCTCGGGCTTCCTGGTCGCGGACGGCGTGCTGCCGGCGAACGAGGGGCGGGGCTATGTGCTGCGCCGGATCATGCGGCGTGCCATGCGCCATGCGCATCTGCTCGGCGCGAGCGAGCCCTTGATGCACCGGCTGGTGCCGTCGCTGGTTTCGGAAATGGGCGCCGCTTATCCCGAGCTGGTCCGCGCCCAGCCGCTGATCGAGGAGACTCTGAAGCTGGAGGAAACGCGTTTCCGCCAGACCCTCGTCAACGGCCTCAAGCTGCTCGACGAGGCGACCGGCGGGATGGAGCCCGGCGGCACGCTTCCCGGCGCCACCGCCTTCAAGCTCTACGACACCTTCGGATTCCCCTACGACCTCACCGAAGATGCCTTGCGCGCCCAGGGACTGCACATCGACCGGGCCGGCTTCGACGCCGCCATGGACGAGCAGAAGGCCGCCGCCCGTGCCGCCTGGAAGGGCTCCGGCTCGGAGGCGTCGGACGAGATCTGGTTCGACATCGCCGAGGATCAGGGCGCGACCGAGTTCACCGGCTATCTCGGCAACGAAGGCGAAGGCGTGGTCGTCGCTCTGGTCAGGGACGGCGAGCGCGTCGATACGGCGCAGGCGGGCGACAAGGTCTTCATCCTCACCAACCAGACGCCCTTTTACGGCGAAAGCGGCGGCCAGATTGGCGACAGTGGAAAGATTAGCTCTGACAAGGGCTTGGAGGCCGACGTTGGGGATACGTCGAAGCCGCTCGGCAGGCTCCACGCCCATCACGCCACGATCGGGGCGGGCGCCGTGGCGCTCGGCGACGCGGTCCACCTCGCCGTCGACGGAGCGCGCCGCGACAAGGTCCGCGCCAATCACAGCGCGACCCATCTCCTGCACGCCGCGCTTCGCAGGCGGCTCGGTACGCATGTGACGCAGAAGGGAAGCCTGGTCGCGCCGGACCATTTCCGCTTCGATTTCTCGCATCCCAAGCCGATGACCCGCGAGGAGATCGAGACGGTCGAGGCCGACGTCAATCGCCACATCCGCTCCAACCGCGAGGTCGGCATCCGGCTGATGAGCATGGACGATGCGATCTCCTCCGGCGCGATGGCCCTGTTCGGCGAAAAATATGGCGAGGAGGTCCGCGTCCTTTCCATGGGCGACGAGGACGAGGCGAGCTATTCGGTCGAATTGTGCGGCGGCACCCACGTCAATGCGCTGGGCGACATCCAGCTGCTCAAGATCACCGGCGAAAGCGCCGTCGCCTCGGGCGTGCGCCGCATCGAGGCGCTGACCGGAGAAGCGGCGCGGCTCTGGCTGACCGGGCGCGAGGACCGGTTGAAAGAGGCCGCCGCCACGCTCAAGGCCGCGCCCGAGGACGTGCCAGCGCGCGTCGCCGCTTTACTCGACGATCGCCGCCGCCTCGAACGCGAGCTCGCCGAGGCGAAGAAGGCGCTGGCGCTGGGCGGCGGCGGCAGGGCCGAAGCGGCCGGCCCCGAAGCGGTCGGCGGCACCAGCTTCATCGGCCAGGTCCTCGAAGGCCTCGACCCCAAGGCCCTGCGCGGCCTGGTCGACGAGGCCAAGGCGCGCGTCGGCACGGGCGTCGTCGCGCTGGTCGCGGTCAATGACGGTCGCGCCACCGTCGCCGTTGGCGTCACCGACGATCTCACCCGCGAACGCAACGCCGTCGATCTGGTCCGCAAGGCGGTAGAGGCGGTCGGCGGGCAGGGCGGCGGCGGCCGTCCCGACATGGCCCAGGGCGGCGGGCCGGACGGCGCCAAGGCGTCCGACGCGCTGCAGGCGGTGCGCGACGCCCTGGCGGGACAGATTGTGAGGGCATGAGGCTCGGCGAGCGCGCGCGCTGGCTGATCGCGCTGGCGGGCGTCCCGCTCTGGCTCGCCCTCCCGCTCATCTTCCACGAGGGCAGGATCGCGAAGGGGTCCTTGCACCTCTGCGACCCGACCTCCACCGGACCCGACGGATGCCCCACTGATTATATACCGGTGCTCGAGGTGATGCTGGAGGTCCTCGTCCTGCCTTTTCTCATCCTGGTGATGCTCTATCCGTTCGCCCGCTTCGCCTTCTCGCTCTACAGCCCGCCGTCCGAGGGCCGGCGCCTCAAATGGCGGCTGGGGATGTCGGCTGGCGCCGCGGCGGCGTGGCCGGTGCTGCAGGGCATAGCAATTGGGGGCGCGGCCTGGGCCCTGTGGCGGATGCTGACCTACCCGTTCGTTGGGGCGCTTTGGCCATTTCATCTTTATTGGGGCGCTTTCGCCTTGTGGTTCGGGCTTGGCGCGCTGATCGGCCTGCTCGACGAGCGCAGGGCTAACGCGGCTTGAGCGCGTCCCTCAGCCTCTTGCCGCGCTGCACCGGCTCCTCGTCGAGCTCGCCCATCTCCATGATCTGCTGGCGCAATTCGGCGCGCTTTTCGTGAATCGAGGCGATCACCGGGCCCATCGCCACGCCGAGATCTACCAGCACCGCCTCCGACAGCTGGAGCGAGGATTCGAGCGTTTCGGGGACCGCGTCGCTGGCGCCGGCGCGGTAGAGCTCGGCGGCGTGCTCGGGGTCGCGGGCGCGGGCGATGATGGTGAGATCGGGGCACCAGGCGCGCACCCGCTTGACCAGCCGCACCGCCTGCACGGGATCGTCCATGGTGAGGATCAGCGCGCTTGCATGGCCGAGGTGGAGCTTGTCGATGAATTCGGGCCGCGCCGCGTCGCCGTAGATGAGCGGAAAGCCTTCGGCCCGCGCCGCCCGGACCGAATCGATGTTCGAATCGACCGCGACATAGGGCCGGCCGTGCTCGGCCAGCATCTCGGCGACCATTCGCCCCACCCGGCCGAAGCCCAGGATCACTGCGCGCGGCGCCTCGCGGGTCGGGCTGATGTCGGGCTCGCCCGCCTGGCCGCTTTTCTCGATCCGCGCGCCCGCGTCGCGCCCGATCCGCGCCAGCAATGGGGTCAGCGTCAGGCCCATGGCGGTGACGATCTGCCAGAAAGCGGCGGTGTCGGCGGCGATCAGGCCGGCCGCTCCCGCCGCGGTCAGCACGATCAACGTCGTCTCGGACGGCGAGGCCATGAGCAGGCTGGCCTCGGCCGCCACCGCGCGCCGCCGTCCGCCCCAACGCAGGAACAAAGCGGTGACCACGGTCTTGGCGATCATCACCCCGGCCAGGGCAAGCAGCAGCTGCGCCCAGTGGTCGGCGATGAAGCGAAGGTCCATGCTCATGCCGACGGCGATCAGGAAGATGCCGAGCCCGAGCCCTCGCAGCGGCGCGGTCATCACCTCGACCTCGCCGCGATATTCGGTCTCGGCGATGAGCAGGCCCGCGACCAGCGCGCCGACGATCGGCGACAGGCCGACGGCGGTGGTGGCGAGGCTGGCGGTGATGACGGCGAGCAGGCTGACCGAGAGGAACAGCTCCGGGCTCTTGGTCCGCGCCGCCTGCGCGAACAGCCGCGGCAGCACGAAGCGGCCGAGCAGCAGCATCGCGAGGATCACCAGCGCGCCGAGCCCGAGCGTGGTCGCCAGGGCGCCGACGTCGCTGTCGGCGCGCGGACTGAGCGCGCCCAGCGCGAAGACGATCGGCACCAGCGCCAGATCCTCGAACAGCAGCATGGCGAAGGCCGACTTGCCGACCGGGCTGGTCGTTCCCACCAGAGGCAGCACGACCGCGGTCGAGGAAAGGGCCAGAGCGATGCCGAGCGCGAAGGAGGCGGTCCAGCCATAGCCGCTGATATGAATGGCGAGCCCGATCAGCAGCGCCGAGACGAGCAGCTGGCCGGCGCCGACACCGAAGACCAGCCGCCGCATGCCCCATAATCGGCGGAAGCTCAGCTCCAGCCCGATCGAGAAGAGCAGCATGATGATGCCGAATTCGGCGAACGGCTCGATCGCGTGGACGTTGGAGATCGTCACATAATTGAGCCAGGGCGCCGTATTCGAGAGCGCGCCCAGCCCCGAGGGGCCGATCAGGATGCCGATCAGGATGAAGCCGATAACCGGGCTGATCCTGATCCGCGCGAAGGCGGGGATGACGATTCCCGCCGCGCCGAGGATGACGAGCACGTCGCTGAGGCCCGAGGTGCTGAATTCGGTCGGCGTTGCCATCTTGCCTTTATGCAGCATCCGTGGCGATTGTCAGCCCGATGACGGAGGAAAGCACCGATCTGCTGATCGCCGGCGGCGGCCCCGCGGGAATGATGGCGGGGCTCCTGTTCGCGCGGGCCGGCGTGAGGACTCTGGTCCTCGAGAAGCACGCCGATTTCCTGCGCGATTTCCGCGGCGACACAGTTCACCCCTCGACGATGGAGCTGTTTCATGAGCTTGGCGCGCTCGACGAGCTCCTCTCCCGGCCGCATGACAAGGCCGCACAGCTGAGCGGCATTATCGGCGGCGAGAAAGTGCGGATCGCCGATTTCAGCCATCTGCCGGCTCATGCACGCTTCATCGCGCTGATGCCGCAATGGGATTTCCTCGATTGCGTCGCGGACCTCGCCCGTGCCTATCCGAGCTTCTCGCTCAGGATGAACGCGGAGGTGACGGACCTGCTCTGGGAGGGCGACCGGGTCGCCGGGGCGATCTGCGACAATGTGCCGATCCGCGCGAAGCTGGTCATTGCCGCCGACGGCCGCCGTTCGCTGCTCCGCGGACAGGCGGCGCTGCCGCTCATGGATCTCGGCGCACCGATCGATGTGTTCTGGTTCCGGCTGTCGAAGGAGCGCACCAGCGACAACAGGTCGACCGGCGTCATCGCCACCGGGCGGCTGCTCGCTTTGCTCGACCGCGGCGATTATTGGCAGTGCGCCTACGTCTTCGCCAAGGGAATGGCGGACGATCTCAGGGAGCGCGGGCTCGACAATTTTCGCGACGATGTCGCCGCGACCGCGCCGTTCCTGGGCGGCGCGGTCGGCGAACTTCAGAGCTGGGATCAGGTCAAGCTGCTGACGGTGGAGCTGGACAGGCTGACCGAATGGCACCGGCCCGGCCTGCTCGCCATCGGCGATGCCGCCCACGCCATGTCGCCGATCGGCGGGGTCGGCATCAACCTCGCGGTTCAGGACGCGGTCGCGGCGGCGAACTATCTGGCCGGGCCGATGGCCGACGGCAGCGATGTCGATGATCTGTTGTGGCGGGTGCAGCGCCGCCGGATGCTTCCGACCAGGATCGTGCAGGCCATGCAGCGGACCGCGCAAAATCGAATCATCGACCGGGTCGTGCTGAAGAACGTGCCGATCACCAGGCCGCCGGGGGTCGTTCGCCTGATGCAGCGCTTCCCGATCCTACAGCTTATCCCCGCTTATCTGATCGGCATGGGCTTCCGCCGCGAGCATGTCCGCTCGCCCGACGCCGGGTTCAGGCGGGCTGGGCCTCCGCCATCGCCGCCTCGAGATTGAGGACGACCGTCTCGAAGAATTGCTCGGTGGTCATCCAGCTTTGCTCGGGCCCGATCAGGATAGCGAGATCCTTGGTCATCGCGCCCGCCTCGACCGTCTCCACGCAGACCCGCTCGAGCGTCTCGGCGAAGCGGGTGACGTCCGGCGTCCCGTCGAACTTGCCGCGGAACTTGAGCCCGCCGGTCCAGGCGAAGATCGAGGCGATCGGGTTGGTCGAGGTCGCCTTGCCCTGCTGGTGCATGCGGTAATGGCGGGTGACGGTGCCGTGCGCGGCCTCGGCCTCCACGGTCTTGCCGTCGGGCGTCATCAGGATCGAGGTCATCAACCCCAGCGAGCCGAAGCCCTGGGCGACCTGGTCGGACTGGACGTCGCCGTCATAATTCTTGCAGGCCCAGACGAACTTGCCGCTCCATTTGAGCGCGCTCGCCACCATGTCGTCGATCAGGCGATGCTCGTAGACGATGCCCGCGGCCTTGAACCGCTCCTCGAACTCGGCCTCGTAAATCTCCTGGAAGATGTCCTTGAAGCGGCCGTCATAGGCCTTGAGGATGGTGTTCTTGGTCGAGAGGTAGACAGGCCAGCCGCGGCCCAGCCCGAAATTGAGCGAGGCATAAGCGAAATCGCGGATCGAAGCGTCGAGATTGTACATGCCCATGGCGACGCCGGCGGCGGGATAATCGAACACTTCATGCTCGATCACCTGGCCGTCCGCGCCCTGCCATTTCATGGTCAGCTTGCCGGGGCCGGGGACGAGGAAATCGGTCGCCTTATACTGGTCGGCGAAGGCGTGGCGGCCGACGACGATCGGGTCGGTCCAGCCCGGGATCAGCCTGGGCACGTTCTCGATCACGATCGGCTCGCGGAAGATGGTGCCGCCCAATATGTTGCGGATCGTCCCGTTCGGCGATTTCCACATCTTCTTGAGGCCGAACTCCTTCACCCGCGCCTCGTCCGGCGTGATCGTCGCGCATTTGACGCCGACGCCATGCTCTTTGATCGCGTTGGCCGCGTCGACGGTGATCTTGTCGTCGGTCTCGTCGCGCTTCTCGACCGAGAGGTCGTAATAGAGGAGATCGACGTCCAAATAGGGCAGGATCAGCCGTTCGCGGATCCACTGCCAGATGATCCGGGTCATCTCGTCGCCGTCCAGCTCGACGACGGGGTTCTTCACCTTGATCTTCGCCATGAAGCGCTGCGCTTTCTGTCCTGAGTTTTGCGGTTGCGGGCCGTCCTAAGCGGTGGCGGCACGCTGTCAACCGCTGGCCTTCCGGTTGTTTCGCTCCGCCGCACCGCCTAAAGGGCTGCGGATGCCTTCCCTCGAAAAACCGGACCTGGTCACCACCAACGTCCAGTGGCGCTGGCCCTCCGTCCATCCCGAAGGGCGCAAGTTCGTCGTCGTCGCGCTCGCCGTGGCTGCCCTGTTCTGGTGGGTGCTGGACTGGGACTGGCTCGGCTATGCGGCCTTTGCCTTGAGCTTCGGCATCGCCGCCTTCTTCCGCGATCCGGTGCGGACCACCCCGGTGGGGGAGGGGCTGATCGTCGCGCCCGCCGACGGCCTCGTCACCATGATCACCAACGTGCCGCCGCCGCGCGAGCTGTGGGGGGAAGGCGGCCTCGCCGAGGAGCCGGTGGTCCGCGTCTCGATCTTCATGAGCGTGTTCGACGTGCACATCAATCGCACGCCGATCACCGGCACGATCCTCAAGGTCTGCTACATCGCCGGCAAGTTCCTCAACGCCGATCTCGACAAAGCGAGCGAGGACAATGAGCGCCAGCACATATTGGTCGAGGGCGAGGATGGAACGCTCCTCGCCTTCACCCAGATCGCCGGGCTGGTCGCGCGGCGGATCGTGCCCTGGATCAAGGCGGGCGACCGCGTCGTCGCCGGGCAGCGCATCGGCCTGATCCGCTTCGGCAGCCGGGTCGACGTCTACCTGCCCGCCGGGACCTCGTCGCAGGTTCTGCTCGGCCAGCGCACCATCGCCGGCGAGACCATCGTCGGGCGGATCGGCGTTTCCGAGCTGATCGAAGGCATCGCCCAATGAGGGAGGAAAGGCGGCGCGAGCCGCGGCGCGGCATCCCGCTGCGCGCGGTTGCGCCCAACGCGGTCACCGCGCTGGCGCTCTGCTCCGGCCTCTCCGGCATCCGCTTCGCCATAGCCGGCGAGTGGGGCGCCGCGCTCGCCTGCATCGGCGTCGCCGCCGTGCTCGACGGGGTCGACGGGCGCATTGCCCGGCTGCTGCGCGCGCAGACCAGGTTCGGCGCCGAACTCGACTCGCTCTCCGACGTGATCGCCTTCGGCGTCTCGCCGGCGGTGATCCTCCATTTGTGGGTGCTCAAGGAGTGGCCGCGCCTGGGTTGGGTGTTCGCTCTTGCCTTCGCGGTCTGCATGGCGCTGCGGCTCGCCCGCTTCAACGCTCACATCGACGCCGAGGAGCAGCCCCACAAATCGGCAGGCTTCCTGACCGGCGTGCCCGCGCCGGCCGGGGCCGGGCTGATGCTGCTGCCGATCCTGCTCTGGCTGGCCAGCGACCGGCAATGGGAATGGTTGCGCGACTATCGCCTGGCCGCGCCCTGGGCGGCCTTTTGCGCTTTCCTGCTGATTTCGAGCGTCGCTACCTGGTCACTGGGCTCGCTGCGGCTCAGGCGCAGCGTCAGGCTGGAAGCGATCGCGCTGGTCGCCCTCATCGGCGGGGCGCTGTTCACCGCGCCCTGGGAGACGCTCAGCGTGATCGTGCTTGTCTACCTTGCGTTGATCCCGCTGAGCATGACGAGCTACGCGCGGGTCAAACGGCAGCGGCGCCACGCTGCCGCGGCGGCACCATCCGCTCCGGGCGCGACCGGCGAGGTTGAGCCGGAACGCCCCGCAAAGCGGCGACGATAGCCGTCCAATTCGTTTTCAGCGTGAACTCCAATATGGTCGCCAGAGCGGCGAGCAAGCCGAAGAAGAAGATGATCGAGAGAAGATGAGTCACAGCTTGTCCCCTGATTTATCCACAGCCCAATTCCCGGGGGGCGAATAAGGTCCCTGGAGGGAGACATTGTTCCCTTTTCGTTCCCGTGTCAAGCGACAGAACGAGCCTGAAGTGTGTCGAACCGAGGATATCTGTCGACGTCGCATGCAATTGCACGCAATTTCAATGATCTGTGATCCGCGACATGATAGCAGGGCGCTGAAAAGGGAGTTGAATGTGAAACCAACCCCGCTGCTGCTCCTGGCGCTCGCGTTGAGCGGCATCGCCGTGCCCGCCGGGGCAAAGAATTGGGTGACGCTCGACTACCAGCTCGGCCGGGGCGGACAGTGGGTCGACCGCGACACCGTCCGGCGCGACGGCGACCTGGTCCATTTCGAGGCCAGCGCCCCGCTCGGCAACCGAGTCTATCCGGACGATCGCACCCCGGGCATCGCCCAGGCCTATAATTGCCGGACCAGGACGCTGCACAGGCTGCGCGATGGCGTGCTCGACCGGGGCCGGACGCTGGCCGGCCGCGACGCCATTCCCTACGATCTCATCTTCTGCCGCGGGACCTGAGCGCGCCGCACGGCACGGCCGCTTGATTTCCGCGGCCGGCGCCTCTATCTGCGCGCTCATCCCACATGCAGGGCCATCATACCGGTGCCCGCCTTAGCTGAAGCGACGGCGGGTTCTCGGCCCTGCAGAGGCATAACCGGAAGGAGAAACTATCATGGCGTCCAACGACGTCTCCATGCAGCAATTGCTCGAGGCCGGAGCGCATTTCGGCCACCAGACCCACCGCTGGAACCCCAAGATGAAGCCGTACATCTTCGGCGAGCGGAACGGCGTCCACATCATCGACCTCAGCCAGACCGTGCCGCTGTTCGCGCGCGCGCTCGATTTCGTCCGGCAGACCGTCGCCGCGGGCGGCAAGGTCCTTTACGTCGGCACCAAGCGCCAGGCGCAGGAGCCGATTGCCGAGGCGGCGCGCCGCTCCGGCCAGCATTTCGTCAACCATCGCTGGCTGGGCGGAATGCTCACCAACTGGAAGACGATCTCCAACTCGATCAAGCGCTTCAAGAGCCTCGAGGAGCAGCTTGCCGGGGACACTGCGGGCCTCACCAAGAAGGAAGTGCTCCAGCTCACCCGCGAGCGCGACAAGCTCGAACTCTCTTTGGGCGGGATCCGCGACATGGGCGGCATTCCCGACGTCATGTTCGTGGTCGACGCCAACAAGGAGGAGCTCGCGATCAAGGAGGCCAATGTGCTCGGCATCCCGGTCGTCGCCGTGCTCGATTCCAACGTGAGCCCGCAGGGCATCGCCTTTCCGGTCCCCGGAAACGACGATGCCAGCCGCGCGATCCGCCTCTATTGCGATGCGATCGCCGATGCGGTGCTGGGCGGCAAGCAGGGCGGCGCCGCCGCGCGGGGCGAGGATATCGGCGCTCAGGATGAGCCGCCCGCCGAAGCGGTGCTCGCCGAGGCGTAGGCGAGACGAAGGCTGTTCCCCGGCGAAGGCCGGGGTCCAGTCCGGCGCTCGAAGCTGGACCCCGGCCTTCGCCGGGGAACGAACCAATTCAAAAGGATAGAAGACATGGCTGAGATCACGGCCGCGACTGTGAAGGAATTGCGCGAGCGCACCGGCGCCGGCATGATGGATTGCAAGAAGGCGCTGGGCGAGACCCAGGGCGACATGGAAGCCGCCATCGACTGGCTCAGGACCAAGGGCCTCGCCGCCGCCGCCAAGAAGGCCGGCCGCACTGCCGCCGAAGGCCTGGTCGGCGTCACGGTCGACGGGCGCAAGGGCGCGATGATCGAGATCAATTCAGAGACCGATTTCGTCCCCAGGAACGAGCAGTTCCAGGATTTCGTTCGCACCGCCGCGGCGATCACGCTCGGCACGGGCAGCGACATCGAGGCGCTCAAGGACGCCTGCTGGCCGGGCGGCGGCACCGTCGAGGAAAAGCTCAACGCCAATATCGCGACGATCGGCGAGAATCAGTCGATCCGCCGGGGCGTCTTGCTCCAGGTGGAGCAGGGCGTGATCGTTTCCTACGTCCATAACGCCGTCGTGCCCGGCCTCGGCAAGATCGGCGTGCTGGTCGCGCTGGAGAGCGCCGGCGACAGCGCCGCGCTCGAGGCGCTCGGCAAGCAGCTCGCCATGCACATCGCCGCGGCCAACCCGCTGGCGCTGACCGGCGAGGCGCTCGATCCGGCTTTGGTGGAGCGCGAGCGCGCCATCGCGAGGGAGAAAGCGGCCGAGACCGGCAAGCCGGCGGAGATCGTCGAGAAGATGGTCGACGGCGCGATGGCCAAGTTCCGCAAGGAGAATGCCTTGCTGTCGCAGCTCTTCGTGATCGACAACAAGACCCGGATCGAGGACGTCGTCGCCCAGGCTGGCAAGGATCTCGGCGCGCCGGTCGTGCTCAAGGCCTATGCCCGCTTCCAGCTGGGCGAGGGCATCGAGAAGAAGGAAAGCGACTTCGCCGCCGAAGTCGCCGCGGCGGCGGGCACCCAGAAGCCCGAGCCGGTTGCCTAATCGCCTTGGCAGGGTGGCGCGCGCCGATTAAGGTGCGCGCCACCCTGCATTTCGCGCCCGAACGACCCTGGGGAGCTTCATGACGCGCCCGCGATTCAACCGCATTCTGCTCAAGCTCTCCGGCGAAGCGCTGATGGGGGAGGGGCAATTCGGCATCGATCCTAACGCCGTCGAAGGTCTTGCCGAAGAGATGAAGGCGGCGGTCGAGAGCGGTCACACCATCTGCCTGGTGGTCGGCGGCGGCAACATCTTCCGAGGCCTCGCCGGCGCCGCCAAGGGCTTCGACCGGGCCAGCGCCGATTATATGGGCATGCTTGCGACGGTGATGAACGCGCTCGCCTTGCAGAACGCGCTGGAGAAGGTCGGCGTCGACACCCGAGTCCAGTCGGCGATCCCGATGGCCACCGTCTCCGAACCCTATATCCGCCGCCGCGCCGTGCGCCACATGGAGAAGGGCAGGGTGGTGATCTTCGCCGCGGGCACGGGCAATCCCTTCTTCACCACCGACACCGCCGCCGCGCTCCGCGCCGCCGAAATGGGCTGCGACGCTCTGTTCAAGGGGACCAGCGTCGATGGCGTCTACGATGCCGATCCCAAGCAGGTGGCGGATGCTAAGCGTTATGAAACAGTCACTTTCAACAAGGTCCTCTCGGACAATCTGAAGGTGATGGACGCAACGGCCGTGGCGCTCTGCCGCGACAACAACATCCCGATCGTCGTGTTCAACGTCCGCGAGCAGGGCAATCTCGCCCGCGTGCTCGGCGGCGGCGGCACCGCCACGATCGTGCAGAACTGAAAAGGAGGGGACGAGATGCCGGCCTATGAGAAGGGCGATATCCAGCGCCGCATGCACGGCGCGGTCGAGGCGCTGCGGCACGATCTCGGCGGCCTGCGCACTGGCCGCGCCTCGACGACCCTGCTCGATCCGATCCAGGTCGAGGTCTATGGCGCCAACATGGCCTTGAACCAGGTCGCGACCGTCTCCGCCCCGGAGCCGCGGCTGCTTTCGGTGCAGGTCTGGGACCGCTCCAATGTCGGGCTGGTGGAGAAGGCGATCCGCAATGCCGGGCTCGGCATCAATCCGGTCACCGACGGTCAGAATATCCGCCTGCCGATCCCGGACCTTACCGAGGACCGCCCAAGGAGCTGGCCAAGCTCGCCCACCAATATGCGGAAAAAGCCCGGATCGCGGTCCGCAACGTCCGCCGCGACGGCATGGATTCGCTGAAGACCGACGAGAAGAAGCACGAGATCAGCGAGGACGAGCACAAGCGCCTCGGCGTCGAGGTGCAGAAGCTGACCGACGACGCGATCAAGGAGATCGACGAGGTGCTCGCCCACAAGGACAGGGAAATCCTGCAGAAGTGACGGCTATGGCGGCCAGAGGTCGGCACGCTCGCGAAGGGCACGAGCCTACCCACCCGCTCGCCCTGAGTTTGTCGAAGGGCCGTCCTTATCTTTGGTGCGGAAAGGAAGGGGAGGGCTTCGACAGGCTCAGCCCGAACGGAGCATGGTGAAGGAGTTGCAGGCAGATCCCGCAACGACTGGACCGGACATCGCCTCCGTGCCCCGCCACGTCGCCATCATCATGGACGGCAATGGCCGCTGGGCGAAGGCGCGCGGCCTTCCGCGCGCCGCCGGCCATCGCGCCGGCGCGGAGGCCGCCCGCAAGGTGCTGCGCGCCGCCGGCCAGGCCGGGGTGCAATGCCTCACTCTCTACGCTTTCTCCTCGGAGAATTGGCGGCGGCCGGCGCAGGAGATCAGCGACCTGACCGGCCTGCTGCGCTTCTACATCCAGCGCGAGCTGAACAGCCTCCACAAGGAAGGCGTCCGCCTCAAGATCCTGGGCGATCACAATGCGTTCGAAAAGGATGTCGCCAGGATGGTCGACAAGGCGGTCGATCGGACGGCGGGCAACAGCCGGATGACTCTGGCGATCGCGCTCAATTACGGCGCGCGCGCGGAGCTGGTCCGCGCGGCGCGGACCGCGGCCGAAGCGGGCGAGATCGACGAGGCGGCGATCGAGCGCGCGCTCGACACGCACGATCTGCCGCCGCTCGACCTGTTGATCCGGACCTCGGGCGAGCAGCGCCTTTCGAACTTCCTGCTATGGCAGGCGGCCTATGCGGAATTGCTGTTCACCGACACGCTCTGGCCGGATTTCGACGGCGCCGCGCTCAATGAAGCGCTGGCCGATTATGCACGGCGCGAGCGGCGCTACGGAGGCCTATGACCGAGGCGCCACAGCCCCCGCCGGCCCCGCAATCCGACCTCACCACCCGATTCGCGATGGGCGTGGCGATGATCGCGGTGGCGTGCCTGTTCACCTGGTTCGGCGGCTGGCCGTTCCGGCTCCTCGTCGCGATCGCCGCCGCGATCATGATGATCGAATGGGCGCAGATGCACCAAGTGGACCGCAACTGGTCCTGGGCCGGAGCGGTGCTGATTGCAGTGCTGCTCCTCGGCGGAATCGAATATTATTATCCGAACTCGCTCCCCGATCTCGAATCGGACGATTTGCTCTGGATCGCGACCGAGGATGCCTATCCCGCGCTCTGGGCCTTTGCGATCATCGCCGGCGCGGGCCTGCTCATCGCGGCCGCCGCCCGCCGGCCCGTGCTCGGCTGGGGGCTCGTCTATATCGGCATTCCCTGCTTCGCCCTGCTGGTGGTGAGCTGGGCCTCCGAGGTCGCGGTCGGCCTGGTCTTCTGGGTATTGATCGTGACCTGGGCGACCGACATCTTCGCCTATTTCGCCGGGCGCGGGATCGGCGGGCCGAAGCTCGCCCCCAGGATCAGCCCCAACAAGACCTGGGCCGGCCTGATTGGCGGCATGGCGGGCGCTGCCTTGTTCGGCTGGCTGACCGCCCGCTATTTCGGCCTCGACACGCCTTTCCCCTGGGCCGGGGCGGCGATGGGGCTGATCGCGCAGCTCGGGGATCTCTACGAAAGCTGGGAGAAGCGCCGGGCCGGGGTCAAGGACAGCGGCGCCCTGCTGCCGGGTCACGGCGGCGTGCTCGACCGCCTGGACGGGCTGCTCGCGGTTTCGGTCGCGACCATGATCGTGTTGCTGAGCGGGCTGTGGAGCCCGCCGGTGCCGATCGAGGTGCCGGACACGGCCACGGTCATGCTGATGCCGCCCGGCAGCGCCGGCTGAGATGAGCCGAACCATCACCATCCTGGGCGCCACCGGATCGGTCGGGCGCTCCACGCTCGATCTGGTCGGACGCGAGCGCGACCGATTCGAGATCGTCGCGCTGACCGCGCATCGCGACGTCGCCGGGCTCGCCGAGCTGGCGCGGCGCTTCCGCCCGCGGCTGGCGGTGATCGGCGACGCCGCTCTCCATGCCGACCTCGTTCAGGCGCTCGCCGGCACCGGGATCGAGAGTGCGGGGGGGGAGGGCGCGATCGCCGACGCCGCCGCCTCGGGTGCCGACTGGACGATGGCCGCGATCGTCGGCACGGCGGGGCTGAAGCCGGTGATGCGCGCCTTGAAGGGCGGCCGCACCGTGGCGCTCGCCAACAAGGAGGCGCTGGTCTCGGCGGGCCCGCTCATGGCCGAGGCGGCCGCCGCGAGCGGCGCCACCCTGCTGCCGGTCGATTCCGAGCATAATGCGATCTTCCAATGCTTCGACCGTGCCCGGCCCGAAAGCGTGAGGCGGATCATCCTCACCGCCAGCGGCGGCCCGTTCCGCGACTGGCCGATCGAGCGGATGCGCGCCGCCACGCCCGAGCAGGCCGTCGCCCACCCCAATTGGTCGATGGGCGCCAAGATCTCGGTCGATTGCGCGACCCTGATGAACAAGGGGCTGGAGCTGATCGAGGCCTATCACCTGTTCCCGGTCGGCGCGGACGCACTGGAAATCGTCGTCCATCCGCAATCGGTGATCCATAGTCTCGTCGAATATGTGGACGGCTCGGTGCTGGCCCAATTGGGAGCGCCCGACATGCGGGTGCCGATCGCTTACACCCTGGCCTGGCCCGAGCGGATGGAGACACCGTGCCAGCGGCTCGACCTGGTGGCGATCGGCGCGCTCAACTTCGAAGCGCCCGATCCTGGCCGCTTCCCGGCTTTGGGCCTCGCCCGGGCGGCGCTGGTCGCGGGCGGCGCCAAGCCCGCCATCCTCAACGCCGCCAACGAGATAGGAGTCGCTTCTTTCCTTGAAAGCCGCATCGGATTCCTCGATATCGCGCCTCTGGTCGGCGACGTGCTGGCCCGCTATGACCCGCCCGCGCCGACGTCGATCGACGCGGTGCTGGAGATCGACCGGGAGGCCCGCAAGGTGGCCGCCGCGCTGACAGGAAAGATCCACGCTTGAGCAATCCCGGCTTCCTGTTCACGATCCTCGCCTTCCTGCTGGTGATCGGCCCGCTCATCTTCATCCACGAGCTCGGCCATTATTTCGTCGGCCGCTGGTTCGGAGTGAAGGCGGACGCCTTCTCGATCGGCTTCGGCCGCGAGATTGCCGGCTGGACCGACAAGAGGGGCACGCGCTGGAAGGTCGGCTGGCTGCCGCTCGGCGGTTACGTCAAGTTCGCCGGAGACATGAACCCGGCCTCGGCGCCGACCGACGAATGGCTGTCGCTTCCGCCCGAGGAGCGCGCCAAGACCTTCCAGTCCAAGAAGGTGTGGCAGCGCTTTCTCATCGTCCTTGCCGGGCCCGCCACCAATTTCCTGTTCGCGATCATCGCCTTCATGATCATCTTCGCGGTCATCGGCTATCCGACCTCGCCGCCGACGATCGGCTCCTTCGAGCGCGGCAGCGTCGCGCAGGCCGCCGGCTTCCGGGCGGGCGACAGGGTGGTCTCGATCGACGGGCGTGGCATCGCGACGTTCGCCGACCTGCAGACCTACATCGCGCTCCGGCCCGAGGAGCCGATGACCTTCACCGTCGCTCGCGGCGGCCGCAATGTCGAGGTCAGGGCGACGCCTGCCGCGCATATCGATCGCAACCAATTCGGCAACGAGGCACGGATCGGCCGGCTGGGCATCAACATGGGCGGCCGGCGCGAGTTTTCCACGCTATCGGCTGCCCAGCTCCCCGGGGCCGCGATCGGCCAGACGGTCGAATCCGTGCGGACGATGATGACCGCGCTCGGCCAGGTGATCACCGGACGCCGCTCGCTCTCGGAGCTGGGCGGGCCCTTGAAGATCGCCGAAGTGTCCGGCCAGCAGGCGAGCCTGGGCTGGCTCAACTTCTTCTGGCTGATGACGGTCGTGTCAATTAATCTGGGATTCATCAACCTCTTGCCAATCCCTCTCCTGGATGGCGGGCATTTGCTGTTCTATGCAATCGAGGGAGTGAGGCGTAAGCCGCTTAGGCCCCAGACCCAGGAATGGGCGTTCCGAACCGGGCTCGCGGCGCTGCTGGCGCTGATGATATTCGTCACGTTGAACGACCTGGCCTCTTTTGGCCTCTTTGAGAAGCTTGGCGGCTTGATCGGGTGACCATGTTCGGGCAGGGCAGGCGCCAAACAGGGATTATGAGGTCCGGGCGATGCTCCGGCCGTAGAGTGAAGGCGGACGCGTGACGCGCAACAGAGTTTTTCCCAAAGGTCGTAGATATTGCGCCGCCCTCCTGGTGGGGACGATGCTTGGCGGCCTCGCCGCTCCGGCCTCCGCCCAGGTCCAGCCAGCTCCACCGCCGGCCGCGCCCCAGGCCCAGGTCCAGCCCCAGCGCACCATCCTGTCGCTGACGGTGACCGGAAACCAGCGGATCGAGCCGGAGACGGTGCTTTCCTACACCGCGCTGCGCCCCGGCGAACCTTATGACAATGAGCGGCTCGACACGACGCTCAGGGACCTGCTTGCCACCGACCTTTTCGCCGACGTCACCATAGCCGGCGCCGATACCGGAAACCTCGTCATCCAGATCCGCGAGAATCCGGTGATCAACCGCATCATCCTCGAGGGCAATCGGCGCATCAAGAACGACAAGATCACTCCGGAAATCCGCCTCGCGCCGCGCCAGATATTCACCCGCTCGCGCGCCCGCGCCGACGTCGCCCGGATCATCGAGCTCTATCGCCGCCAGGGCCGCTACGCCGCCAGCGTCGAGCCGCAGATCGTCCAGCTCGACCAGAATCGCGTCGATGTGGTGTTCGAGATCAACGAGGGCCCCAAATCGCGCGTTCGCCGCATCAACATCATCGGCAACGAGAATTTCAACGACGGCCGGCTGATCTCCGAAATGGCGACCCGCGAACACGTCTGGTACAATATCTTCAGCTCGCGCGACACCTACGATCCCGACCGGCTCGCCTTCGACCAGCAGAAATTGAGGCAATTCTACCTCACCCAGGGCTATGCGGATTTCCGCGTCGTCTCGGCGGTTGCCGAGCTGACGCCCGACCGGCGCGACTTCATCATCACCTACGTGGTCGAGGAGGGGCAGCGCTACCGGTTCGGCGTGGTCAATGTCGAGAGCGACATTCGCGATTTCAGCCCCGAGCAGCTGAGCGCCAATCTGCCGATGCGGGCCGGCCAATATTACAACGCCCAGCAGGTCGAGGACACGATTACCCGCCTGAACGAGCTGGCCGGCCTGTTCGGCTACGCCTTCGCCGACGTGCGCCCGACCATCAACCGCAACCGCGAAGCCCTGACCATGGGGGTCACGTTCCGCGTCGCCGAGGCGCCGCGCGTCTATGTCGAGCGGATCGACATTTCGGGCAACACCACCACGCGCGACAAGGTCATCCGCCGCGAATTCCGGCTGGCCGAGGGGGACCCGTTCAACAACGTCCGCGTCCGCCGCTCGCGCGACCGCATCCAGTCCCTGGGCTTCTTCCAGGAGAATCTGGAGATCCAGCAGACCCAGGGCTCGGCGCCCGACCGAGTCATCCTGGGAGTCGAGGTCGAAGAGCGGGCGACCGGCCAGGTCCAGCTTTCCGCCGGCTTCTCCAGCCTCGAACGCTTCCTGGTCAACCTTTCGGTGCAGCAGCGCAACTTCCTCGGCCGCGGCCAGGAGGTGCGGGCCTCGGTCAATTATTCCAGCTATTCCAAGTCGGTCGAGCTGGGTTTCACCGAGCCCTATCTGTTCGACCGCAACATCGCGATCGGCTTCGACATCTTCCGGCGCGACCTCAACAGCTTCAACTTCTTCGGCAACGACCGCACAACCACCTACGAGCAGACCACGACCGGCGGACAGATCCGCGCCGGCGTGCCGATCACCGAAAGGCTGTCGCTCGCCCTGCGCTACGGGCTCAACTATGACGAGATCGGCCTCAACCCGGACATCTACTTCTCGGATCCGGACGGCACCGGGCCGCTGCCGAGCCAGTGCGATCCGCTGATCGCCGGCCGCTATCTGTGCGACGTGCTCGGCAACCGCCTGACCTCCTCGATCGGCGCCTCCGTGGTCTGGGACACGCTCAACAACCGCCTCCGCCCGAGCCAGGGCGAGCGTTTCGTGCTGAGCGTGGACTTTGCCGGCCTCGGCGGCGAAGTGCGCTACCTGCGCTCGCGCCTCAGCGCCTCCAAATATTGGACCGTGCTCGGCGGCTTCGTCTTCTCGCTGACCGCCGAGGGCGGCTATATCCACAGCTTCGAGAACGGTGCGCCGAACGTCGATCCGGTCCGGCTGACCGACCGCTTCTTCCTCGGCAACCCGCAAATTCGCGGCTTCGACATTCGCGGCGTCGGGCCCCGCATCCAGCGCCAGCAATATCTTTACGACTACGATGCCGCGACCAACACCTATTCGAACGTCCGCCTCAACGACGATCCCAACACGATCACGGACGACGCGATCGGCGGCCGGGCCTATTACATCTTCCGCGCCGAGCTCGAGATTCCGCTCGGCGCCAGCGTCCGCGAGCTCGGCCTGAGGCCGTCAATCTATATCGACGCCGGCGCCGTGTTCGGCGTCCGCACGCCGGGCCTGTTCAATATCCAGCCCGGCGACCCGCTGGCGCTTGCCCAGTGCACCAACGACACTTCCGGCGTGATCACGCCGCTCGAGCCGCGCGTCGGCGCCTGCCCCACGGGCACGACCCTGAGCGCCGGCGCCCGCACCGCGCCGTTCCGCGAGACCTTCCTCGGCAATACGCCAAGCCCCCGGCTTTCGATCGGCTTCGGGGTCAACTGGAATTCGCCTTTCGGGCCGTTCCGCATCGACATCGCACGCGCCCTGCTCAGCGAGCCGGGCGACGACACCAAACTTTTCGGCTTCAACGTAGGGACCGCATTCTGATGAAAACCAAGACACTCCTGCTGGGCTCGGCCGTCGCCGCGCTCACGCTCGCAGCCCCCGCCATGTTGCGGGCGCAGCAGCTTCCCGCGCCCGTCATCGCGGTCGTGAATATCGAGCAGATCGCCGAGACGTGCACCGCCTGCACCGCTGCCAATGCCCAGCTCCAGACCCAGGGCAACGCGCTCCAGGCGCGCGTCCAGGCGCTGCAACAGGAGATCCAGACCGAGACCCAGGCGCTCCAGCCTCTGGTCAACGCGATCCCGGCTGGCGGCCAGCCCGACGCCGCGCTGGCCGCCCGTCTGCAGGGGTATCAGCAGAGGCAGCAGAATGCCGAGCGCGAGATCGGTGTCGGCCGCGAGCGGATCCAGCGCAACATCGCGTTCGTCCGTCAGCAGATCGCCCAGCGCCTCCGGCCGGCGATCACCACGGTCATGCAGCAGCGCGGCGCCACTTTGGTCGTCGATCGCGGCTCGGTGATCGACGCCGCCCCGGCGCTCGACATCACCCCGGCGGTGCTTGCCATCGTCAACCAGAATACGGCGCCGCTCAACGTCAACGCGCCGACCCAGGCTCCGGCCGGCGCCCAGCCGCCCGCCGGGACCCGGCCGCCCGCCCAGCCGCAGCCGAACCGTCCGCGCCCGCAGGGCCGCTAGTGGCTGACGGCACCAACGACGCGACCCCGGCTTCGGCCGGGGTCCCGTTCGATGTCAGGCGGGTGATGCAAAGCCTGCCGCACCGTTACCCAATGCTGCTCGTCGACCGCGTCGACGAGATGGAACTCGACCGGAGGATCGTCGCCACCAAGGCGGTGACGATGAACGAGCTGTTCTTCCAGGGCCATTTCCCGGGACGCCCGATCATGCCCGGAGTGATGATCATCGAGGCGCTGGCGCAGGCCGCGGGCGTGCTCGCGGTCGAATCGCTCGGCCAGGCCCAATCGGGCAAGCTCGTCTATTTCATGTCGATCGAGAATGCGAAGTTCCGCGTGCCGGTCGAGCCCGGCGTGCTGCTGCGCCTCGAATGCGTGCTGCTTCAAAAGCGCGGGCCGGTTTGGAAGTTCACCGGCAAGGCCTTCGTCGGAGACAGGGTCGCCACCCAGGCGGATTTCACCGCGATGATCCTGGATCCGCCGGCGGGGTGACTTGGCGCCAGCCGCCATCCTCCCCGCGCTCGATCCCGAAAATCTCCGCGACATGCGGCCCGTCGAGGCCCTGGGCGGCAATCTTTCCTTCGTTCATTACCAGGATTCGATCGGCGTAGCGGAGCGCGGCGTCGAGGTCGTGGATCGCGATCAGGGCGGCCCGCTCCGCCCCCTCCAACTCGGTGCGGACCAGTTCCATCAGCCGGATCTGCCAGAGCGGATCGAGATTGGCGGTGGGCTCGTCGAGCAGCAGCAGGGCTGGGCGCGGCGCCAGCGCCCGGGCGATCAGCACCCGGCTGCGCTCGCCGGTCGACAGCGTATCGACCCGCCGGTCGAGCAGGGGCGCGAGCGCGAGCGCCGCGAAATCGGCGTCGCCGCCGCCGAGCGCGATCAGGTCGCGCGCGAGCAGAGGCCAGGGCAGCTCGCGCGCCGCCGGCAGATAAGTTAGGACCCCCGGGCGCCGCGCGGGGCTCAGGCCCCAGGGGTCCGCTCCCGTCACCCGGACGGTGCCCGTCGGGCGGCCGATCCCGACCAAGGCATGGAGCAGGCTGGTCTTGCCGCTGCCATTGGGTCCGACCAGGCAGACGATCTCGCCCGCGGCGATCCCGATCGAGACGTCGAACAGCCGCCCGGGCAGCGAGAGGTTGGACGCCTCGAGGATCATGGCCGCAACCGCCAGCGCATATGCGCGACCAGCCACAGGAAGAACGGCGCGCCGATCAGGGCGGTGACAACGCCGATCGGCAAGGTCCGGCCAAGCGGCGCGAGCCGCACGGCAAGATCGGCGGCGAGCAGCAGCAGCGCGCCGATCATCGCCGCGGGCAGGATCGCCCGGCCGGGATGGCCGCGCGTCAGCCGCCGTGCGAAGATCGGCGCGATCAGGCCGATGAAGCCGATCGCGCCGCAGATCGCGACGCAGGCGCCGACGCCCAACGCGGTCAGGCAGACCACCAGGGCCCGCAGCCGCGCCACGTCATGGACGAGCGACTGGGCCACCTCCTCCCCGAGCGCCAATCGGTCGAGCGCCGGGGCGTATCTGAGCAGCAGCGCGATGACGAGCAGCGACGGCAGAGCGGCGAAGGCTGCCTGATCGAGGCTGCGGTCGATCAGCGAGCCCATCAGCCAGTCATAGGCATCGTAGAAGGCGAAGGGAGAGGGGGCGAGCGCCAGCGCCAGCGTGGTCAGCGCCCCGGCCAGCGCGCTGATCGCGAGGCCCGCAAGCAGCAGGGTCGCGGTCTCGGCCCTTGGCCCGGCGAGCGCGAGCAGCAGGCCCAGCGCGAGCAAGGCGCCCGCAACCGAGCCGATCGCCAAGGCGACCGGCGCGGCGAACCCGAACAGATAGGCGGTGACGACCGCGCCCAAAGCCGCGCCGCTGGTCGTGCCGGTCAGATCGGGCGAGGCGAGCGGGTTGGCGAACAGGGCCTGGATCGCCGCTCCCGACGCACCCAGTGTCGCGCCGTAGACGAGCGCCAGCAAAGCGCGGGGCAGGCGCAGCTCGGTCAGCACCAAAAAAGCGAGGCCGGCATCCTGTTCGAACAAGGCCTGGAGCGGCGCGAGCGGCAGCATCAAAGCGGCGCCGAAGAACAATGTGAGGCCGAGACCCAGCGGCAGGGCGACCCGGGCCGTCATCGCCCGATCTCGCGCCGCAGCCACTCGATCTCGTCGATCAGCAGGGGGCCCATGCAGGTCCAGCGGCGGCCGTCGGTAATGATCGTCCGTCCCCGCTGCGCGCGCCGCGCCGCCGGATGGGCGAGCCAGCGCTCGCGGTTCGAAACCTGGTCCTGCCGGTAGTCGCTGCGCAGGAGGATGGCGGGAGGCTGCGCGAGCAGGGTCTCCAGCGAGACTCGGTCTCCCCGCATCGCCCGCTGCCTGAGGCCCGCCAGCGCCATCCATTGCGCTTCGAGCCCGCCCGCCGGCAAGGTGCGCCCGCCGCCGCCGAGCCAGATCGCGTCCCGCGGCGCCGGCGGCCTGGCCCGGATCAGGGCGTTCATCCGGTCGATCAGCGCCGCCCCGGCCCGCCGGCGGTCGAGCGCGGCCGCCAGCCGCCTGATATTGGCGGCGACCTCGGCGAGGCTGGTCGCGAAGGGAAGATCGAGCGTGGCGATGCCGAGCCGGGCGGCGATGCGCGAGCGATCGCGCGCGCCACCGCCCATGGTGACGACGAGGTCGGGCCGCGCCGCCATCACCGAGAGCAGGCTGCCGTCGTTGCGGGCGTAGCGCCGCGCCTGGCGCCACAAGACCGTCTCCGCCTCCTGCTGGGCGAGATGGGTGACCGAAGCGATCTGACCGGGCGCGGCGAGCAGCAGCAGCAGCTCGTCCGTGCACAGGTTGAGCGACGCCACCCGCCGCGGCGCGGTCTCGGCGCGAGCCGAGGCGAGCGCGAGGCTAGCGGCCAAGAGCGACGCGAAGACCCGCATGCACCGTTCGTCCGTTGGTGTTGTAGCCGACCACGTCCTGATAGGCGGCGCCTAAGCCGTTCTCGACCCGCGCGTAGAGCTCGATCTGGGGGCGTATCCGATAGGCCAAGCGGAGCGAGGCCAGCACATGTTCGTCGAGCCGCACGGCAGCGGCCGGAAACAGGTCGAAATCCGTGTCCCTGCGCGCGCCGACATAGGCAAGACTGGCACTCCAGCTAAATCTGTTGGCCTCCCCCCAGGCGGCGAGGTTCGCCCTGTTCCGCGGCCGGCGCACCTCCCGCACCTGCGCTGTGCCAGCGACACCCGGCTCGCTGGCGTCCAGCCAGGTGTAATTGGCCTCGACATTGAGCCAGGCCGCACGACGCCAAGACACTGTCAGCTCGATCCCGTCGCGCTTGCTTGCGCCGTCGGCGTTGGCGGTGCCGGAAAGGAAGGCGAGGGGATCGAACGTGGGGACGATCTCGTTCCTCAGCCGGCTGGTGAAGCCGGTGACCCCGGCGCTCAGCCGCCCGTCGGTCCAACGCAGGCCGGCCTCCCAGCCGCGCGACGTCTCTGGCCTCAGGTCCGGATTGCCGGCGAAGGAGCCCGGGAAGAAGCCGTAAAGATCGTAGAAGCTCGGCTGGGCGATGCCCTCGCCATAGGACAGGTGAAGCGCGATGCCGCCGCCCGGGTTCACCAGCACGGACGCACGCACGGTGGTGACATCTTCGAACGCGCTGAAATCGTCGTGACGCACCGCCAGATCGGTGACGATCGCCGGAGCCCATTCCGCCCGCCATTCGGCGACAAAAGCGGTGAGGCCGCGCGACCGGTCCTGGTCGGTGCCGCCGAAAAACTGGGTGTCGCGGGCGCGGAAATTCTCCTTGCTGTGGTCGACGGCGGCGACGAGCCGATGAGCGCCGAAGGCGTAGGCGGCCTGACCGCTCAGCGTCAGCCGGTCGCCGAAATTGCTGTTCAGCCGCGCGCCCGCGAGCCGGTTGCGGTTGGCGCTGTCGAGGTAGCTCGCCTCGACCCGCGCCGACCATGGGCCCCACATGCCCCGCGCGAAGGCGCGGACGGCGCCGATCCTGTTTCGGGTCTCGTCCAGAGTGTCGGCGCGATGGAAGGTGGCGGGATCCAGGCCGTCATATTGCGAGCGCCCTTCAAGCCAATGGCCGATCACGCCCGCGCGGCCCACGTCGCCGAGCAGGGTCTCGATCCGCAGCGTTGCCGCCAGATTGTCGAAACCGTCGCGCTCGCCGCCGGCGCCGAAGGAGTCGATGCCCTCGCTCCGCTGCCAGCCTATTCCCCCACCGATCCCGACATCGCCAGTGCGCACGGAATAGCGACCGGCAAGTCGGGCGCTGGCGAGGCTGCCATATGCCGCCTCGCCGACGAAGCCGGTGCGGGTGAAGGGATCGGACGTATCGACCGCGATCACCCCGCCCACGGCTTCGGAGCCCCAGAGCGCCGATTGCGGCCCGCACACCATTTCGATCCGCGACAAAAGGTCGCTGGTCAGCAGCTCGAAGCGCGCCTCGTTGCCGGCGGCAGGATCGTTGAAGCGGATGCCGTCGACGAAGAGCAAGGTGTGATTGGCTTCGGCGCCGCGGATCCGGATCTGGGTCTGGGAGCCGCGCGGCCCAGTGGCGGCGACCGACACGCCGGGGGTCAGCCGGAGCAGATCCGCGGCGGCGGGCAGATCCAGCGCCTCGATTTCGGGCTCGTCGAGCACGCTCGAGGAGAGTGCCGCCAAGTCCCGCGCGATGGGCTCGCGCGATCCGGTAACAATGATCTCCGTCCCCGGCTGGGCGGCGGAAAGACCTAGTAGAAGAAGTGAAAAAGACATTGGAACCTCCTGAAACGACATTACGAAATGTCGTCTCGGAGGAACCGCGCGGACCCACGCCCAGGCGGCGCCACGCACCGCAGGCTGGTCCCGGCCGGGCGCGGACGACGGCGAAGGCAGGTCTCCTGGCTCGCGGGTCCATGCGCGGCTCCCCACTTGGAGGGGAGGGCGCTCTCCGCTTACAGTTGCGGGCACAGCGCCGGGTTTCCACCGGCTTCCCTTTTCACCGCCGTTCGACGGGCGGCACCTTCGCTTCAGGCAGGTTATTGCGCCGCAGCACGGCTTGTCAATCGTGCCGCCAGCGGCTAGAGCGCCGGTCTGCTTTTTTCCTCGAGGCTGGTCGGAACCAGCCAAAATCACGGAAGATCAATCAGATGAAGGCCGATACCCACCCCGACTACCACCTGATCAAGGTGCAGATGACCAACGGCACCGTCTTCGAGACCCGCTCCACCTGGGGCAAGGAAGGCGACACGCTGCAACTGGACATCGATCCCACGGCCCATCCGGCCTGGACCGGCGGCAGCGGCAAGCTGCTCGACACGGGCGGCCAGGTCGCGCGCTTCAACAAGCGCTTCGGCGGCCTCAGCCTCGGCGGCAAGAAATAATCACGACGCAAGTCGCGCCGGTCCTCGCGACCGCGCGTCTCACGCTGCGGCCCTTCCGCGCCGGCGACGTCGACGCCCAGGCGGCGATGATGGGCGACGCGCGCGTAATGCGCCATCTCGGCGGTCCGCTGGCGCGGGAGGAGAGCTGGCGTAAATTGCTCTGCGGCAACGGCCTGTGGAGCCTGTTCGGCTACGGCTATTGGGCGGTGGAGCGGCGCGAGGACGGGCGGCTGATCGGCCAGGCCGGCTTCGCCGACTTCAAGCGCGACATGGTGCCGGGTATCGAGAACATTCCCGAAATCGGCTGGCTGTTCGCCGCGGACGCGAGCGGCCAGGGCTATGCGACCGAAGCGGCGCGGGCCGCGCTCGCCTGGGCTGACGCGGCGCTCAACGCGCCCGAGATCGTCGCGATCGTCGATGCGAACAACCTGGCCTCGATCCGAGTCGCTGAGAAATGCGGGTTCGACGAAAGTGAGCCCGCCACCTATCGCGGCGAGCCAATGCTTCTGTTCAGGCGCCGGGCACCGCGCTGAGCCAGGCTCAGTCGCGCGATTGCCGCGCGCTTTCGCGCCATTCCACCGCCGTGCGGCAGACCCGGCGCGGCGCCATGCGCGAGGTCGAGGAGGTCGTCGAGGTCCGGCAGACCAGCCGCCCGCCACTCGCATTGGATTCCCCGCTGTGGCTGGTATCGCTCGGGGTCGCGTCAATGCCCTGGTCGCGATTGGCGCTCGGTCCGTCCTGCGCGAAGGCGGACGGCGTGACGACGAGCAAAGAGGCAGCGAGGACGAGCGCTTTCATTTAGTTCAACTCCATTTCCGGATTTGCAGCGCCCCCATTAACGCGACCGGGGGCGCAGCACAAGTCATTGATTTGTAAATGTTTCTGAACCGATGCGATCAGCCCGCATCGTCCGCGCGACGACCCGTACTCCCTCCACCGTCATCCCAGCGAAAGCTGGGATCTCACGTCCTTGAAGGCAAAGAGATTCCAGCTTTCGCTGGAATGACGCGTCTGGATCAGAAAGCGGCGATCCCGGTAATCGCCCGCCCCAGGACAAGCGCATGGACGTCGTGCGTGCCTTCGTAGGTGTTGACCGTCTCGAGATTGGCGGCGTGGCGCATCACCTGGAATTCGGCGCTGATGCCGTTGCCGCCGTGCATGTCGCGAGCGACGCGGGCGATGTCGAGCGCCTTGCCGCAATTGTTGCGTTTGATCAGCGAGATCGTATCGGGGATCAGCACGCCTTCGTCCAGCCGCCGCCCGACCCTGAGCGCCGCCTGCAGCCCCAGGCTGATCTCAGTGACCATGTTGGCGAGCTTCAATTGCACGAGCTGGGTCGCGGCGAGGGGGCGGCCGAACTGCTTGCGCTCCAGCGTGTAGCTCCGCGCCGCGTGGAAGCAGGCCTCCGCCGCGCCCATCGAGCCCCAGGCGATGCCGTAGCGGGCGCGGTTGAGACAGCCGAACGGGCCCGCCAGCCCGCTTGCGCCGGGGAGCAGATTCTCTTCGGGCACCTCGACCTCGTCCATCACGATCTCGCCGGTGATCGAGGCGCGCAGCGAAAGCTTCTCGCGGATCTTGGGGGCGCTGAGCCCCTTCATGCCCTTTTCGAGCACGAAGCCCTTGATCCGCCCCTCATGCTCGTCCGACTTGGCCCAGACCACGAAGACGTCGGCGATCGGCGAATTGGTGATCCACATCTTGGCGCCGGACAGCAGATAGCCGCCGTCGACCTTCTTTGCCCGCGTGCGCATTCCGCCGGGATCGGAACCGGCGTCGGGCTCGGTGAGGCCGAAGCAGCCGATCCATTCACCGGTCGCGAGCCTGGGCAGATATTTGCGCTTCTGCGCTTCGGAGCCGTAGGCGTTGATCGGGTGCATGACGAGGCTGGACTGGACCGACATCGCCGAGCGGTAGCCGCTGTCGACCCGCTCGACCGCGCGCGCGATCAACCCGTAGCTCACATAATTGAGACCCGCCCCGCCATATTCGGGGTCGACGGTCGCGCCGAGCATGCCGAGCTCGCCCAGCTCGGTCATGATCTCCCGGTCGAAGCGCTCCTCGAGATAGGCGCTGGTCACCCGCGGCTGCAATTTCTCCTGCGCATAGGCCTCCGCCGTGTCGCGGACCATTCGCTCCTCGTCGCTCAATTGCGCGTCGAGCGCGAAGGGATCCGCCCAGTCGAAGGGCAGGGGTCTGGGATCGGCCATGGGAATTCGCTCTCCTGTTCGCCGACTAGCCGCTCCGGTGCTTCGTGGGAAGATGGAGGGCGCGGGCGCGCTGTGGCGGAGAGGGTGGGATTCGAACCCACGGTGAGCGTGAACCCACGGCGGTTTTCAAGACCGCTGCCTTAAACCACTCGGCCACCTCTCCGCTCCAGCGCGGCTTATCGCCAAGGCCGGAGGCGCGCTAGAGCCATGCGCGGCTCCGGATTGCGCGGATGCTTGCGCCGAATCGGGTTTTTGCCCCCTTGCGGGCGCGCGCGCCATGTGGGATTCGGGGAGGGACGAGAGGGTGAACATGCGTCTGGTACATAGTTTGGCGGCGGCGTTGCTGCTGGCGGGAGCCGCCAACGGCTCCATCTCCATCGGCGAGGCGCAGGCGGCCGCCCAGTCCGGCCTCAGCCAGGAAGGGTTCGAGGCCTATCTGCCGCGGCTGCGCGCCGATGCCGAGCGGGCCGGGATCCGGCGCGAAACGATCGAGCGCATCTTCCCGACCCTGCAATTCTCCGCGCGCACCATCCAGCTCGACCGCTCCCAGCCCGGCGGCACGCCCGGAGCGCGCGGCGCGCCCTCGTTCACGCCCTTCGCGCCGTTCCGCGCCCGCCATCTGAGCCAGGCGCTGATCGACCGCGGCCGCGCCCGCTACGCCGCCAACCGCCGCCAGCTGGACGAGATCAGCCGGCGCTACGGCGTCCCCGGCTCGATGCTCGTCGCCATCTGGGGCAAGGAGACGGGCTACGGCGCGATCATGGGCAATTTCGATCTGCTCAACAGCCTCGCCAGCCTCGCTTATGAGGGCCGCCGGCGGCAGCTCTTCACCGACGAATTCATCGCCACCCTGCGCCTCGTCGAACGCGGCTTCCCGCGCTCGCAATTGCAGGGCAGCTGGGCGGGCGCCGCCGGCCATCCGCAATTCCTGCCCAGCGTCTATATCCGCCTGGCCGTGGACGGCGACGGCGACGGCCGCGCCGACATCTGGCGCAGCCATGTCGACGCGCTCGCCTCGATCGCCAATTATTTCCGCAGCGCCGGCTGGCGGCCCGGCCTGACCTGGGGGACGGCGGTGCGCGTGCCCGACGGCTTCGACCGCGCCGCCATCGCCAACAGGCTGCGCGCGCCGCGCTGCCCCGCGGTCTTCGCCCGCCACAGCCGCTGGCTGTCGGGGCGCGAGTGGCGCCGGCTCGGTATCGCCAATTCGCTGCCCAACGATGCCATGGCGACCCTGTTCGAGGCGGACGGGCCGGGCAACACCGCTTATCTCCTGACCAGCAATTACCGCGTCATCCTCGACTATAATTGCTCGAACTTCTACGCGCTCACCGTGGCGCTGCTCTCCGATTCGATCGCGCGCTGATTTCCTTAGGACCCCGTTTCGCCCATGACCCGCAAGCCAGCCTATATCCTCGCCGCCGCCCTCATCCTCAGCATCCCGGCGGGCGCCGCCGCGCCGCCCTTCGAGACCGCGGCGACGACCGCGATCATGGTCGACCTGAGCTCGGGCGCGGTGCTCTACGCCAAGGATCCGGACCGGCGCATGCCGCCCGCCTCGATGGCCAAGATGATGGCGACCCATGTCGTTTTCGACCTGATCAAGAAAGGCCAGCTCAACCCCACCCGGATGTGCACCGTCCGGCCCGAGACCTGGCGGCGCTGGCACGGCCCCGAAGCGGGCTCGACCATGTTCCTCTCGCCCAATGAGCAGGTCAGCGTGCGCAATTTGCTCCACGGCATCGTCACTCTTTCCGGCAACGATGCCACCGTCGTTCTCGCCGAGTGCATCTCGGGCAACGAGGCCGCCTTCGTCCAGCTGATGAACCGTCAGTCCCGGGAGATGGGCCTGAGGAACTCCCATTGGGGCAATCCGGTCGGCTGGCCCGATGGGGGGCGGACCTATACGACGGCGCGCGACCTCGCCACGCTCGCCGCCGCGACGATCCGCGACCATCCCCGGCTCTACCGCGAATATTACGGCATGCGTCAGTTCACCTGGGGCCGTACGATGGGCGGCAACCAGCCGATCCGCCAGGACAATCGCAATCCCCTGCTCGGCCGCGTCGCTGGCGCCGACGGGCTCAAAACCGGCCATACCCAGGAGGCAGGCTACGGCTTCACCGGCTCGGCCGATCAGAGCGGGCGGCGCATCGTCATGGTCGTCGCCGGCCTCACCAGCTTCAACCAGCGGATCGAGGAATCGGTGCGCTTCATGGAATGGGGGTTCAACGCCTGGCAGTCGCGCCAGCTGCTGCGCCAGGGCCAGCGGATCGGCGAGGCGCGGGTGCAGGGCGCCGGCGTCTCGGCGGTCGGCCTGGTCACGCCGCGCAACGTCGCCGTCACCTATCCGTCGGGGCTCGGCCAGAATATCCGCGCCAAGATCGTCTATGAGGGCCCGATCCGCGCCCCGATCGCGCAGGGCCAGTATATCGCGGACCTGATCATCGAGACCGGCGACAGCCCGCCCCAGGTCACGCCGCTTCACGCCGAGGCGGAGGTGACGCGTTCGGGCTTCTTCGGCCGCATGTGGTTCGGCCTCAAGGGCCTGTTCGGGATGGCATGAGACTTTGGGCGTGAAGGGCCGCTTCGTCACGCTCGAGGGCGGGGAGGGGGTAGGCAAGTCGACCCAGGCGAAGGTGCTGGCACAGGCGCTGCGTGCCCGCGGCCTTGAGGTGGTCGAGACACGCGAGCCCGGGGGCAGCCCGGGGGCGGAGGCGATCCGGCAGCTGCTGCTCCACGATCAGCGCTGGACGGCGGAAGCCGAGGCCCTGCTCTTCGCCGCCGCCCGCGCCGACCATGTCGCGCGGACCATCCGGCCGGCGCTCGGTGCTGGCAAATGGGTGCTGTGCGACCGCTTCGTCGACAGCTCGATCGCCTATCAGGGCGGCGCCGGCGGCCTGGGCTTCGCCCCCGTCCGCGCGCTCCACGATTTCGGTAGCCACGGCTTCCTGCCCGACCGCACCCTGCTGCTCGACTTGCAGGAAAGCGAAGCGGACCGGCGCGCCAAGGGCCGCGACGCCGGGGGTTCGGACCTGATCGGCGGGCGGGGCGCCGCTTATCATCGGAGCGTCGCGCAGGCCTTCCGCACGCTCGCCGCCGCCGAGCCCGGCCGCTATCGGATCGTCGATGCGAGCGGGACGGAAGCGGAGGTCACGGCCCGGCTGCTCGAAGCGCTCGAGGATCTGCTGTGACGGTATCCCCAACTCCGTTCGCCCTGATGAAGCAGGTCGCCATGCCCCCCGGGCATGGCTGCGGATGTCCGGGGGACATCCGCACCTGTTCATTGTCGAAGGGCCTTCCTTTCTTCCCATACGGAGAAGGAGAAGAGGGCTTCGACAGGCTCGGCCCGAACGGACCCTTCATCTTCCTTGCGGGGCCAAGCGGATGACCCCGCTCCACGGCCACGACACCGCGATCGCCGCCTTCCGGGCCGCGCTCGAGCAGGGGCGCCTGCATCATGCCTGGCTGCTCGCCGGGCCAGAGGGGGTGGGCAAGGCGCTGTTCGCCGACAAGGCCGCCTTGCTGATGCTCGCGCAGGGCGCGGGGCCGGTGGACGGGGCGGGGCTCGACGTTCCCGACGACCATCCGACGGCGCGCCTGGCGGTGGCCGGCAGCCATCCCGATCTGATGCGGCTCGAACGGCTCACCAAAGAGGGCGGCACCGAGCTCGCCCGCTCGATCAGCGTCGACCAGGTCCGCGGCCTGCAGCGGCTGTTCGCGACCACCGCCTCGATGTCGGCGAGGCGCGCGGTGGTGATCGACGCGATCGACGATCTCGAGCGCAACGCCGCCAATGCGCTGCTCAAGAATCTCGAGGAACCCCCGCCCGACACGCTCTTCCTGCTGGTCAGCCATTCGCCCGAGCGGCTGCTGCCGACGATCCGCTCGCGCTGCCGCCTGCTCAGGTTCCCGGCCCTCGCCGATGACGCCATGACGTCGGCCTTGCGTCATGCGCTGCCCGACGCCGACGAAGAGGAAATCGCCGCCCTGGTCGCGATCGGCGAGGGCGCGCCGGGCCGCGCGGTCGCCTGGCGCGGGCTCGACATCGGCGCGCTCGACCGCGAGCTGGACGCGCTCGTCCTCGAGGGCGATCCGGCCAACGGCCGCCGCTCGGCGCTCGCCCAGAGCCTGGCGCTCAAATCCGCCCAGCCGCGCTACGAGGCCTTCCTCGCCCGCGCGCCCTCGCGCATCGCCGCCGCGGCCCGGACGCGTGGCGGCGGCGCCCGCGCGGACGCGCTCAAGCTCTGGGAGCGCGCCAGCTCGCTCGCCGGCAGCGCGCGGCGCCATTCGCTCGATCCGGCGAGCGTTGTCTTCGAGCTGGCGGGGATGCTGGCGGCGCTGGCGCTGGCGGACAGGGACGCGGCTTGAGCCCATCCGCCAACACGGCTAGTCCGCCCCAGATGGCCGAGCCCTTCTACATCACCACAGCGATCAACTACCCGAACGGGCCGCCGCATATCGGCCACGCTTACGAGGCCGTGGCGACGGACGTCATCGCCCGCTTCCAGCGGCTGATGGGCCGCGACGTCTTCTTCCAGACCGGGACCGACGAGCACGGCCTGAAAATGGCCCAGGCCGCGCGCGAGCAGGGCGTTTCGCCGGCCGAGCTGGCGCATGCGATGTCGTCCATTTTCATGAAGATGGACGAGCAACTTGAGATTTCGTTCGATCGCTTTATCCGAACCACCGAGCCGGCCCATCACGCCGCGAGCCAGGCGATCTGGAAGGCGATGGCGGACCAAGGCGACCTTTATCTCGGCCGCTACGAAGGCTGGTACTCGGTCCGCGACGAGGCCTATTATGGCGAGGAGGAGCTGGTCGAGGCCGACAGCGGCGAAAAGCTCTCGCCCCAGGGCACGCTCGTCGAATGGACGGTCGAGGAGAGCTGGTTCTTCCGTCTCTCCGCCTACCAGGAAGGATTGCTCGCTTATTACGAGGCGCATCCAGGCTTCATCCGCCCGGACAGCCGCCGCAACGAGGTGCTTCGCTTCGTCGAAGGGGGCCTCACCGATCTTTCCGTCTCGCGGACCAGCTTCGACTGGGGGGTGAAGGTGCCCGGCGACGAGCGCCACGTCATGTACGTCTGGCTCGACGCGCTCACCAACTATCTGACTGGCGTCGGCTATCCGGACATAGATTCAGAGACTTACAAGCGTTTCTGGCCAGCTGACCTGCACATTATCGGCAAGGATGTGGTGCGCTTCCACGCCGTCTACTGGCCCGCTTTCCTGATGTCGGCCGGGATTGCCCTGCCGAAGCAGGTGTTCGGGCACGGCCACGTTCTGCTGCGGGGCGAAAAGATGTCCAAGTCCGCTGGCAACGTCGTCGATCCCGCCGGCCTGATCGAAGCGTTCGGGGCGGATTCGGTTCGCTATTTCCTCGTGCGCGACGTAACCTTCGGCCAGGACGGCAGCTACAGCCCGGAGGCGATCGTCGCCCGCGTCAATGCCGATCTCGCCAACAGCTTCGGCAATCTCGCCCAGCGCACACTCTCCTTCATCGCCAAGAATTGCGGCGGCGTGCTGCCGCGGGGAGGGAAGGGGGACGATGCCGACGCCGCCCTGCTGGCGCTGGTCAGGAGCGCGACCAGGGAGGACCTTCCGGCCCATTTCGAGGCGCTCGAGCTTTCCCAGGGCATCGAGGCGTGGCTGCGCGCCGTCTTCGCCTGCAACCAGTATATCGATGCCCAGGCGCCCTGGGCCCTGCGCAAGACCGACCCAGAGCGGATGACCGCCGTCCTGGCCACCCTCTATGAAGCGATCGCCGACCTCGCCATCGCCATCCAGCCGGTCATTCCCGGCTCGGCGGCGAAATTGCTCGACGCGATGGGAGTGCCGGCGGGCGAGCGCGCCTATGCCGCGCTCGAGGACGAGAGCCGCTACGCGCGGCTCGCCGCTTCGGGCTTCACCCTTGCCGCGCCGTCGCCGATCTTCCCGCGGCTGGAAGCGCCGGCGGAAGGCTGAGCCGAATGCCGGGGGTCCTGCACCTGATGTGCGGCAAGATCGCCGCCGGCAAATCCACCCTCGCGGCAAGCCTCGCCGAGGCGCCGGACACGATCCTGATCAGTGAGGATCATCTGCTCGCCCGCCTCTATCCCGGAGAGATCGCGACGCTCGCCGATTATGTCCGCTGCGCCGGGCGCCTGCGCGAGGCCATCGCCCCGCACATCCAGGCATTGCTGCGCTCCGGCCTCTCGGTGGCGCTCGATTTCCAGATGAACACGCTGGCGACGCGCGCCTGGGCGCGCACAATCTTTGAGGGCGCGGAGGCGGATCACGTGCTTCACTATCTCCGCCTGGACGACGAAACCTGCAGGAAGCGGCTGCGCGCGCGCAACGCCGCCGGAACCCATGACTACGCCGCCAGCGACGCCGAGTTCGACCAGTTCACCAGCCATTTCGTGGCGCCAGGCGAGGCGGAGGGTTTCCAGATAGTGGTGCACGATTAGCACCGCTGCCGCGCGGCCGCAGGGATGACGCGGGCGGCGGCAATCGCTACATGCCCGGCCATGTTCATCGATAGTCACTGCCACCTCAACTACAAAGGCCTGGTCGAGGATCAGGCCGGCGTGCTCGAGCGGGCGCGGGCGGCGGGCGTCACGCAGATGCTCAACATCTCGACCCGGGCGTCGGAATGGGATGCGGTGATCGCCACGGCGGAACGGGAAAGTGACGTCATGGCGTCGGTCGGCGTGCATCCGCACGAGGCCGACATTCATCCCGACGTCGAAGCCGCGACCCTGGTCGAGAAAGCCGCGCACCCGAAGGTGGTCGGCATCGGCGAGAGCGGGCTCGATTATTATTACGACCATTCGGAGCGCGCCCGGCAGCGGCAGAGCTTCCGGTCGCACATCGCCGCGGCGCGCGAGACGCAGCTGCCGCTGATCGTCCACACCCGCGACGCCGAGGAGGATACCTATGCGATCCTCGCCGAGGAGATGGGGAAGGGGGGCTATCCGGCGCTGATCCACTGCTTCACGGCGGGCCAGGATTTCGCCGACAAGGTGCTGGCGCTCGGCCTCTACGTCTCGATCTCGGGCATCGTCACCTTCAAGAACGCCCGCGCGCTGCAGGCGGTCGCCCGGACGATCCCGCTCGACCGCCTGCTGATCGAAACCGATTCGCCGTTCCTCGCGCCGGTCCCGCATCGCGGCCGGCCCTGCGAGCCCGCTTTCGTCGCCGACACCGCGCGCTTCCTGGCCGCGCTCAGAGACGAGCCGCTCGAGGCGCTGGCCGAAGCCACCAGCGCCAATTTCCACCGGCTGTTCGCCAAGGCGGCGGCATGAAGCTCCGCATTTTGGGCTGCGGCACCTCCTCGGGCGTGCCGCGGGTGGGCAATGACTGGGGGCAATGCGACCGGAACGAGCCGAGGAACCGCCGCCGCCGCGCCTCGATCCTGGCGAGCTACGGCGAGACGCGGATCCTGGTCGACACAAGCCCGGATCTGCGCGACCAATTGCTCGACGCCGACGTCTCCGACATCGAGGCGGTGATCTGGACGCACGACCATGCCGATCATTGCCACGGCATCGACGATCTGAGGCAGCTCTATCATGCGCGCGGCCGCCCGGTGGCGGGCTATGCGCGGCAGCAGACGCTCGATTTGCTCCACCGCCGCTTCGGCTATGCCTTCGAAGGACAGGGCGGCTATCCCGCTTTGGTCGAGGCCAGGCTGCTTGGCGCCCATGTCAACCTGGGCGGCGTCTCGGTGCGCGCGGTCGATCAGCCGCACGGGCCGATCACCAGCGCCGGCCTGCGCTTCGACGCGGGCGGGGTTTCGATCGGCTATTCGACCGATTTCAATGAGATGACGGACGATATGGTGGCGATGTTCGAAGGAATCGACCTGTGGGTGGTCGATGCGCTGCGGCGCAAGCCGCATCCGACCCATCCGCATCTCGCCCGCACGCTCGAATGGATAAAGGCGCTGGCGCCGAAGCGCGCCGTGCTGACCCATATGGACACCAGCATGGATTATGCGACGCTGGCCGCCGAACTCCCCGCCGGGGTCGAGCCCGGCTTTGACGGGATGGAGATCGAGCTGTGAGCGAAGGTGTAAGCGGCGGCGATCAGGCCCTTGCTTTCATTTATCTTCTTGGCTGCCTGGTGCTGGTGATGAGCGGCTTTGCCGTGCGCCGGGCACCGATCGGCAAGACGCTCAAGATGGCGCTTGCCTGGGTGCTGATCTTCGCGGCCGGGTTCGCGGTCTTCGCGCTGCGCGAGGATTTCAGCGCGCTCGGGCGGCGGATCGCGGCCGCGGCCTGGGGCGGCGGCACGCAGGAGACCACCCAGACGGGCGAGCTGCGCATCGCGATGGCCGAGGACGGCCATTTCTGGGTGAATGGCGAGCTCAACGGACAGCAGGTGCGCTTCCTGGTCGACAGCGGCGCCACGGTGACCACGATCGGCCGCGACACCGCCGAGCGCGCGGGTATCGAGCCGAGCGGCCGCGCCTCGATGGTCAGCACCGCCAACGGCACGGTGCTGGTCGATCGAGGCCGCGCCGAGACCCTGAAGCTCGGCCCGATCGAGCGCAGCGACATCGGTGTTCAGATCGCGCGCGGGGAGACGATCAACGTCGTCGGCATGAACGTGCTGTCGACCTTGTCGCGGTGGTCGGTGGAGAACCGGACCTTGGTGCTGCGGCCGTGAGGGGGATTGCGCGCTTCCGTCTCTCTCTGTATTTTACATAATGTATATTATCGGACTTATCGATGGCTGTTGAAAATGCCCCCTCTGTCGCCGCCCTGGCCCAAATCATGGCGCGGCTGCGCGATTCCGAAACGGGCTGCGAATGGGACAAGGTGCAGACCTTCGAGACGATCGCCCCTTACACGATCGAGGAAGCCTATGAGGTGGACGAGGCCATCCGCCGCGGCGACATGGCCGCGCTCAGGGACGAGCTCGGCGATCTCCAGCTCCAGGTCGTCTACCACGCGCATATGGCCCAGGAGATCGGCGCCTTCACATTGGATGACGTCATGGCGTCGATCTGCGACAAGATGGTCCGCCGGCATCCGCACATCTTCGGGAGCGCCGAGGCCAGCCCCGGCTGGGAAGCGCTCAAGGCGGCCGAGCGCGGCGCCGATCCCGACGATAGCGCGATTGCCGGCGTCGCCCTCGCCCTCCCCGCTCTCAAGCGCGCCGAAAAGGTCCAGCGCCGCGCCGCCCGCGTCGGCTTCGACTGGCCGGACGCGCAGGGCCCCAGGCTCAAGATCGACGAGGAGCTCGGCGAGATCGAACGGGCCGGATCGGACGAAGAGCGCGCCGGCGAGATCGGCGACCTCCTGTTCGCGGTCGTCAATTACGCCCGCCACCTCGGGGTGAACCCCGAAACCGCTCTGCGGGAGGCCACGGCGCGTTTCGAAACACGCTTCCGCAAGGTGGAAGAGTTGGCGGACAAGCCCCTGAACGATATGAATATCGATGAGCTCGAAACGCTCTGGCAACGGGCCAAGAGGCTGACCCGCTAGGCTGGCTAGGCTAGGCTCGTCCCTTCCGCCAGGCCTCGAAGCGGGACCAGTCGAGATCCGAGAGGCGCACGGCGTAGCGGGTTTCCAGCCCCTCATAGTCGTGGCTCAGCACTTCGCCGTTGGCGTGGAGCCAGGCGATCATCTCCCCGTCCGACGCCGATAGGGTGACGGTGCGGAGCTTGTTCTCTTTGCGCAGCCGCGTCGAGACGTCGCCGAGCAGGACCCCCGCCCCTTCGCCGGTCAGCGCGGACAGAACGGCCACGTCGTCGCGCCGCGCCGCCTCGGCCCGCACCCGCGCCGCCTCCTCGCTTCCGAGCAGGTCGATCTTGTTCCACGCTTCGATTCGCGCTCCCTCGTCCGCGCCGATCTCCTTCAGCACCTGCTCGACATCCTGGCGCTGGGCGTCGCTGTCGGGGTGCGAGATGTCGCGGACATGGACGATGAGGTCGGCCGAGACCACTTCCTCCAGGGTTGCGCGGAAGGCGGCGACGAGCTGGGTCGGCAGGTCGGAGATGAAGCCGACAGTATCCGACACGATCGCCTTGTCGAAGCCCGGCAGCTGGATCTCGCGCATCGTCGGATCGAGCGTGGCGAACAGGAGGTCCTCGGCCACCACATCGGCGCGCGTCAGCCGGTTGAACAAGGTAGACTTGCCGGCATTGGTATAGCCGACCAAAGCGATTACCGGCCATGGCGCGCGCTGGCGGCGCGAGCGGTGCAGGGTGCGGGTGCGCGCGACCTGGCCGAGCTCCTTCTTCAACTTGGCCATGCGGTCGCGGATCAGCCGGCGGTCGGCCTCGATCTGGGTTTCGCCAGGGCCGCCGAGGAAGCCGAAGCCGCCGCGCTGGCGTTCGAGGTGGGTCCAGGAGCGGACGAGGCGGCCGGCCTGGTAATCGAGATGGGCGAGCTCGACCTGCAGCCGGCCTTCCGCCGTCGCCGCGCGCTCGCCGAAGATTTCCAGGATCAGCCCGGTGCGGTCGATCACCTTGGCCTTGGTGCCTTCCTCGAGGTTCTTCTGCTGGACCGGAGTGATGGCGGCATCGACGATGACCAGCTCCGCCTCGGCCAGCCGCACCGCGTCGGCGATCTTCTCGACCTGGCCGGGCCCGAACAGGGTGGCTGGGCGCGGGCTGCGGATCCTGAAATGGAGCCTGTCCTCGACCGAGACTCCGATCGCGCCGGCGAGGCCCGCCGCCTCGTCGAGCCGCGCCTCCGGGTCGCGCCGCGCCTCGCGCCCAAGATCGGGCAGCGCGATCACGGCGCGGGCGCCGCGGGTCACCTCATTGTCGGCATCCCGGTTGAAGACGCTCAGCCGCTCACTCCTCGGCCTGGGCTTCCTGGAAGTTGACCGGATTTTCGGGCTGCACGGTCGAGATTGCGTGCTTGTAGACGAGCTGGGAGAGACCTTCGCGCTCGAGCAGCATGCAAAACAGGTCGAACGCGCCGATCTCGCCCTGGAGCATGACTCCGTTCACCAGGAACATGGTGACATGCTCGCCCGATTTCTTGACCGCGGTCAGGAAGACTTCCTGGAGCAGCGTGGGCTTCTTCTTCTCGAGCTGTTCGGCGAAGGCCGCCTGCAGGCCGCCAAGATCGAGCGGCTGGGCGGGCATGATCGTCGAGATGGCGTGCTTGTAGATGAGCTGCGCCTGGCCGTCGCGGCGGAGAAGGACGGAAAAATTGTCGAACCAGGTGATGATTCCCTGGAGCTTGACGCCCTTCACCAGGAACATGGTGACCGGGGTTTTGGTGCGCCTGAGGCTGTTCAGAGACATGTCCTGGAGGTTGTTGACCTTGTCGGGCATTTTCGCTCTCTCTTCTGGTCATTGGCGGCGGACCGCCCGGCCCCATTATCACGCGACGGGCGGTCGCGCCAATAAGGCTATTCGCTCCCGCTCCCCTCCCCGCGCGTGTCGGCGAGGCCGAGCGCCTTCAGCTTGCGGTGCAGCGCCGAGCGTTCCATGCCGATGAAATTGGCGGTGCGCGAGATATTCCCCGAGAAACGGCGGATCTGGACGCGCAGATATTCGCGCTCGAAGGTCTCGCGCGCCTCGCGCAGGGGCGTGCCCATGATCGCCTTCACCGCTTCGCTGGGGCTCAGCTGCGCCTGATCGTTGAGGATTTCGGGCGGCAGCATGTCGATCTCGATGCAGCCGATCCGCTCGCCGGGCGCCATGATCACGGTGCGCTCGATGACGTTCCTCAGCTGGCGGACGTTGCCGGGCCAGTCATAGGCCTGCAGCGCCGCCATGGCGTCATCGGAGACGCGGGGGGTCGGCACGCGCTGGTCGGAGGCGTAGCGGGCGGCGAAATGATCGACGATGGCGGGAATGTCCTCGCGCCGGTCGGCGAGCGCCGGCAGGTGCACGGGGACGACATTGAGCCGGTAATAGAGGTCTTCGCGGAAGCGGCCGGCGGCGATCTCGTCGGGCAGGATGCGCGCGGTCGAGGACACCACCCGCATGTCGACCTTGACCGTGCGCTGGCCGCCGACCCGAACGAAGCTCTGGTCGGTCAGCACGCGCAATATCTTGCCCTGGGTCGAAAGCGGCATGTCGGCGATCTCGTCGAGAAAAAGCGTGCCGCCATGCGCCTGTTCGAGCAGGCCCGGGCGCGCCAGCTCGCCGCTATCCTCGCTTCCGAACAATTCCTCCTCGACCCGCTCGGGCGTCATCCGCGCCGCGGTGACGACGATGAACGGGCCGTCGGCGCGCGTGCTCCAATTGTGCAGCAGCCGCGCGGCGACCTCCTTGCCGACGCCGGCGGGCCCGGCGATAAGCACGCGGCTGCCGGTCGCGGCCACCCGCTTCAGCGTCGCCCGGACATTGTTGATCGCGGCGCTGGACCCGGTCAGCTCCATCTCGTTGCCGATCTGCTGCCTCAGCGCCTCATTCTCGCGCCGCAGCCGCTCGGTCTCGGTGGCGCGGGACACGAGGAGGACGAGCCGGCCGGCCTCGAACGGCTTTTCGATGAAGTCGATCGCGCCCTGCCGGATCGCGGCGACCGCGGTGTCGAGATTGCCGTGACCGGAGATCATCAGCACCGGCAAGGTCGGATCGCGCTTCTTCACCTCCTCGAGCAATTGCAGCCCGTCGAGCTTGGAGCCCTGCAGCCAGACGTCGAGCAGCAGCAGGGACGGCCGCCGGTCGGCGAGCGCGCGCAGTGCTTCGTCGCTGTCGCCGGCGGTGCGGGTCTCGTAACCCTCGTCCTCCAGCACGCCAGCCACCAGTTCGCGGATATCGCGCTCGTCATCGACAATCAGGATGTCCAAAGCCATAATATTCTCAATTACCTGGAGGATTGTCTTCAGAGATGCTCGGGGCTGATCGGTCGAGCTTCGCGAGCGTTTCCGTGTCGAAGGTCAGCCGCACCAGCGAGCCGCCGCCGAGCGCGTCCTCGAATTCGATCTGGCCGAAATGCTCCTCGACGATCTTCTTGACGATGGCGAGGCCGAGCCCGGTGCCCTTGGCGCGCGTGGTCATATAGGGCTCGGTGAGCCGTCGCCGCTCGGCCGGCAGGCCGATACCGGTATCGGCGACCTCGATCACAGCTTTCGTGCCTTCCCGCCGAATCGTTATCGCGACCTTGTCGCCGGGGGCGTTCTTCCTCGACTCGCGCTCGGCGCGCTTCTGCTCGATCGCCTCGACGCCGTTCTTGACGATGTTGGTCAGCGCCTGGCCTAGCAGCCGCCGGTCGCAGACCAGCTGCGGCGAGAGATCGGGCACGGCGAGCGTGAATTCGATCTCGGGGTGCGCGACTTCGTGGAGGAACAGAGCCTCGCGGGCGACCTCGGCCAGCGGCTCCTCGCGGAAGGCGGGCTTGGGCATGCGCGCGAAATCGGAGAATTCGTCGACCATCCGCCTGAGATCGCCGACCTGGCGCACGATCGTCCCGGTCAGCCGCTCGAAGGTCGCCGGATCGTTGTCGATCTCCTTGCCGTAGCGGCGCTGCAGCCGCTCGGCGGCGAGCTGGATCGGCGTGAGCGGATTCTTGATCTCGTGCGCGATCCGTTGCGCGACGTCCGACCAGGCGGCGCGGCGCTGGTCGAGCAATTGCTCGGTAATGTCGTCGAAGGTGAGGACATGGCCGCCCTTCACCCGCACCGTCTTGACCGCCAGCGTCCTTGGCTCGCCGCGCGAAACGAGCTGGACGACGTCCTCGCGCCCCTCGCTGGTCAATTGGCGGTCGAGCTCGGGCGCGAGATCGGCGAGCTTCTGGCCGACCGGGCTCTGGCCGCCGGTCTTGAGCAGGGCCTCGGCCGAGCTGTTGATCAGCTGGATGAGATGGTCGTCGTCCACCGAAACCACCCCCGCGGTGACCCCGGAGAGCACCGCCTCGGTGAAGGCGCGCCGGCTGTCGAGCTGGGCATTGGCGGCGACGAGGGCGCCGGTCTGCGCCTCCAACCGGCTGGTCATCCGGTTGAACGCATTGCCGAGCGTGGCGACTTCGTCCCGCGCGCGAGATTCGGGAACGCGCGCCGAAAGATCGCCGGTCGTGGCGAGCCGAGCGGCGCCCACCAATTCGGCCACGGGCCGGACCAGCCGGTCGGCGAGCTTGAGCGCGATGAAAATCACGATCGCCACGATCAGCAGCGCGACGGCCAGCAGGATCGCGTTGAAGCGCAATTGCAGATCGCGGGACCGGTTGACGGTGATCCGATAGTCGCTGACCGCGCTCTGTGCCTCACGCCATTGCTGGATCGCGCGCGCGTCCATTCTGCGGGAGATATAGAGATACAGGTCTTGCCCCGGAGCGAGGCTGATGAGACCCTCGATCCGGTCCCCCGCGTCGGTGACGATCCGGGGCTGGCCCGTGCGCAGACTCGGCAGGACGCTGCGCGGCAGCCGCTGCTCGATGGGCCGCTGGTCGAAATTGACCACCGCGATAGTCTGTATGTCTCCGCGGGGCGTGACCCGGAAGATCGCCGCCTCGGTCAGGTCGCGAAAGGCCACCTGAGATAGCATCGTATCGCCAAAGGTCGCGGTGTCCAGGCCGTAGACGTTGATATTCTCGATAACATTCAACTGCATGGTCGGAAGCTCGTTCGCCATGCGCCTGCGGTGCTCGGCGACATAGGTCTGCGCGACCACCTCTGCGCTGTCGAGCACCGTGCGGGCACGATTGGAATACCAGAATTGGAGTGGGCCCTGGAACAGGACGGAGGCGAAGACGACGACCAGAAGCGTTGGCACGGTCGCAATGATCGAGAACAGGGCAACGAAGCGGACATGGAGTCGTCCCCTTCCCCCGGTCGGCGAATTCGCGGCACGCCGCATCGCGAGCCGGCGCGCGACCAGGACCATCAAGGCCATGGCTGGAATCAGGATTGCGACGAGCATCGCCGCCGCCATGGGCGGGGCGAGGGCTGTTTCCGGGCGCGTCCGCCCCGTCACCAACGCGTAGGAGACGGCGACGGCGACGATCAGCGCCAGCACGACGCCCGCTTCGAGGATCGGCACCCAGCCGCCGCGCCGCAGCATCACGCGCAGGCGCCGGCGCCAACGGGGCCGGGAGGGGGACTCAACAGGGATCGCTATTTCGGCGTTCACACTGCGGCCCTAGCACAACAATGTGGCATAAAGAACACAGTGAATATGGGAGCCCGCCGCAGCCGGCGCGCTCTTTGTCTCAGGCGGCCGCTTTGCTCAGCCAGGGCGCGTAGAAATCGCGCAGCATCGCCAGCGCGCGCTTCGCGTCCGCTTCCTTGTTGAAGGCGTTGCGGAATTCGGCCGAGCCGTGCAGCCCCTTGGTGTACCAGCCGATATGCTTGCGCGCGCAATTGACGCCGACCTCGCTGCCATAAAGGGCAAGCATCGCTTCATATTGCTCGACGATCACCTGATATTGCTCCTCGAGGCTTGGATCGGCGAGGCGCTCGCCGGTTTTCAGCCAATGCATCGCCTGCTTCAGGAGCCAGGGCCGGCCATAAGCGCCCCGCCCGATCATGACGCCATCCGCGCCGGACTGGTCGAGCGCCGCGCCGACATCCTCGATCGTGTTGATGTCGCCGTTGGCGATGACCGGAACCGAGACCGCCTCCTTCACCTTGCGGATGAAGCGCCAGTCGGCCTCGCCCTTGTACATCTGGCAGCGGGTGCGGCCGTGGACGCTGATCATGCTGCCCCCGAGATCCTCGGCGATGCGGGCGAGCTCGGGCGCGTTGAGGCTGGCATGGTCCCAGCCCATCCGCATCTTGAGCGTGACCGGGAGGCCGACCGCCTTGACGGTCGCATCGACGATCGCCGCGGCGAGCTTCAGGTCGCGCATCAAAGCGGAACCCGCCTCCCCGTTCACGACTTTCTTGACCGGGCAGCCCATGTTGATGTCGATCATCGCGGCGCCGCGATCCTGGTTGAGCTTCGCCGCCTCCGCCATCTCCCTGGGCGAGCAGCCGGCGAGCTGCATCGAGACCGGCTCCTCGCTCGGATCCCAGACCATCTTCTGCAGCGACTGGCGGGTCTCGCGAATCGCGGCCTGGCTGGCGATCATCTCGGTCACCGTCAGGCCGGCGCCGTAGCGCTTGACGATCCGCCGGAACGGCATGTCGGTGACGCCCGTCATCGGCGCCAGGATCACCGGCGTGTCGATGCGGACGGGTCCGATGCTGATGGGCGCAAGGCGGCTCATGGGAGGCGCGAGATAGGGTGGAATGCGCTGGCGGGCAAGTTTGGCCTCGGCTAGGGCGCGGGCATGGCACGGACGGTGGCATTGCTGGTGGCGGCAGGTAGCGGCAGCCGCGCGGGCGGCGACACGCCCAAGCAATATCGGGCCATCGCCGGACGGCCCCTGCTCGCGCATGCCCTCGACCATCTCGTCCACCCCAGGATCGACGCCGTTCAGGTCGTCATCGGCGCGGGCCAGGAGGCGGCCTATCGCGCCGCGATCGGCGAGAGGCCCCTCCCCTCGCCCGTCATCGGCGGCGCGACCCGTCAGCAATCGGTGCGCAACGGCCTTTCGGCCCTGGGCGGCGCAACGCGGGTGCTGATCCACGACGCGGCCCGCCCCTTCCTCCCGGCCGCGGTGATCGACCGGCTTCTCGACGCGCTCGACGGCAAGGACGGCGCGGTCCCCACATTGCCGCAGGTCGACAGCCTGGCGACGCGCGCCGGCGCACCGGTGCCGCGAGAGGATTTCGTGCGGGTGCAGACCCCGCAGGCCTTCCGCTTCGACGCCATCGCCGCGGCCCACGCCGCCTGGTCCGGCGGCGACGCGACCGACGACGCCCAGGTCGCGCGCGCCGCCGGCTATGATGTCGCCATGGTCGAAGGCGACCCTGCGCTCGACAAGCTCACCTACGAGGCTGACTTCCTTCGCGCCGAGGCGGCGTTGCTGACGACGCGGGTGGGCTTCGGCTTCGACGTGCACGCGCTCGGCCCCGGGCGGGAGTTGTGGCTCGGCGGCGTGCGGATCCCCCACGACCGCGGCCTCGTCGGCCACAGCGACGCCGATGTCGTCCTGCACGCGCTGACCGACGCCATATTGGGGGCGCTCGCCGCCGGCGATATCGGCGACCATTTCCCGCCCTCCGACGCGCGCTGGCGGGGCGCGGACTCGGGCCTGTTCCTCGACCATGCCCGCGAGCTCGTCGCCAGGGCCGACGGCCGGATCGCCCATGTCGACGTCACGATCATCTGCGAGGCGCCCCGGATCGGCCCTTATCGGGACGCGATGCGGGAGCGGATCGCGGGCTTGTTGCGGCTGGACATGGCGAGGATTAGCATCAAGGCGACCACCACCGAGCGGCTCGGATTCGCCGGCCGCGGCGAGGGCATAGCGGCTCAGGCGGTGGCGACGTTGCTGATAGGGGACCGGAGATGATCAAATTGCTCGCCGCGACCGCGATGCTGAGCGGTCAGGCCGCGACACCGGCGCCGGCGCCGACCCAGTGCCTGACCCGCCAACAAATCGGCGACCTCACCGTGGTCGTATATTCGGTCATGCTGGACGGCATGCGCGAAGCCTGCCGCCCGCATCTCGCCGCCAGCGCCTTCATGGTTCAACCCGCCGGGACGGACTATGCCTCGCGGTTGCGCTCGGAGGCGCAAAGGCGCTCGGCGTCGGCTGCGCAGGCGATTGCCCGGGCGTTCGGCACCGGCGAGATGCCGCCCGAGGTGGTCGGCACGCTGCTCGAAGGGATGATGGCCCCCGGCGCCGCCGCGGAGGCCATCGGTCCGGGCGACCCCGGCTTGTGCCGCGAGATGAACGAAGTCGTCGAAGCCATGGCACCCATGTCGCCCGACCAGCTCGGCCGGATGACGGCGGGATTCATCTCGCTCGCGCAGCAAATGGAGGGCCGTTTCCCACCTCCGGAGGAGACTGCCGGGGAAGCCGGCTCGGCCGCGTCCCCTGACCAGGACGAGGGAGAAGCGGCCGTGGCGGCGGCCGACGCGCAGCCCCCGCGCGCGCCGGCGACACGCATCCTCTGCGCCGAATGACCGACACCCGCGACTTCGTCCTCCCCGAGGAGCTGGTCGGCCTCGCCCGCCAGGTCGTTGAGGGGAATCGCGCCGCTGGGCGGCGGGTCGCGGTCGCGGAAAGCTGTACGGGCGGGCTGGTCGCCGCGGCGCTGACCGAGATCGCCGGCAGCTCGGACGTGCTCGAAGCCGGGTTCGTCACTTATTCGAACGAGGCCAAGGCCAAGCTGCTCCATGTCAGCGAGGAGTTGATCGAGACCTTCGGCTCGGTCTCGGTGGCGGTGGCCTGGGCTATGGCGCAGGGCGCGCTCAGGAGCTCGGGCGCCGATGTCGCGGTCGCGCTCACCGGCATCGCCGGCCCGGCCGGCGGCTCGGACCGCAAGCCGGTCGGCACCGTCGTGTTCGCGCGGGCGGAGCGCGGCGCCGATCCCAAGGACATCGTCGCCGACACGCAATGCTTCGGCGACCTGGGGCGCGGCGGCGTCCGCCTTCAGGCGGCGCTGTGCGCGCTCAATTTGCTGCTGCCCGAGCCCGGCTCGCCGTAGAGCGCGCGCGCCCGCTCCTCGAAGGCGCCGATCATCCTTCTCAGCGCGCGGTCGAACATCTGCCCGGCGATCGCCTCGAACAGGCGGTTGCGGAAGGCGAAATCGACGCAGAAATCGACCTCGGTCGCCCCCTTCCTGACGGTGCGGAAGGTCCAGCTGTTGTGGAGATATTTGAGCGGACCCTCGACATAGTCGATCTCGATCTGCTCGGGCCGGCGCTTGCGGACTTTCGAGGTGAAGGTCTCCTTCAAGGCCTTGAAGCCGACGATGAGGTCGGCGACCATCTCGGTCTCGCTGTCGGACCGGACCCGCGTCGCCGCCACCCAAGGCAGGAAATGCTGGTAGCTGCCGACGTCCGCGACGAGGTCGAAGAGCTGCTCTTGTGTGTAGGGGAGGATGCGCTTTTCGGTGTGTCTGGGCATGTTTCCTGACCTGTTCCCACCTCGTTCGTCCCGAGCGAGGTCGAGGGGCGTAGTGATGAGTCCGGGCCAGCGCCCCTCGACTAGGCTCGGGGCGAACGATCCTCGGTTATTCCCAGCTTAGCCTCGCGCGCGGCCTTCATCGTCTCGAAATCGTCTCCGGCGTGGTAGCTCGACCGGGTCAAGGGCGAGGCGGCGACGAGGAGGAAGCCCTTGGCCCGCGCGATCGCGGCATAGGCATTGAACGCCTGGGGCGTGACGAACTCCTCGACCGTGGCATGGCGCTGCGTCGGCTGCAGATATTGGCCCATGGTCAGGAAATCGACGTCGGCCGAGCGCATGTCGTCCATCACCTGGTGGACCTCGAGGCGCTGCTCGCCGAGCCCGACCATGACCCCCGATTTGGTGAAGATGGACGGGTCGTGCCGCTTGACGCTCTCGAGCAGGCGCAGCGAGGCGTAATAGCGGGCGCCGGGCCGGATCGTCGGATAGAGGCGCGGCACCGTCTCCAGATTATGATTGTAGACGTCCGGGCGCGCTTCGATGATCCGCTCCACCGCCGCCTGCGCCTTGTTGCGGAAATCGGGGGTCAGGATCTCGATCGTGGTTGCCGGCGTGTTGCGCCGGAGCGCCTCGATCACCTTGACAAATTGCGAGGCGCCCCCGTCCGGCAGGTCGTCGCGGTCGACCGAGGTCACCACGATATGGGTGAGGCCCAACTCCGCAGCGGCGACGGCGACATGCTCGGGCTCGAGCGGATCGACCGCCCTGGGCATGCCGGTCTTGACGTTGCAGAAGGCGCAGGCCCGCGTGCAGGTGTCGCCAAGGATCATCACCGTCGCGTGCTTCTTGGTCCAGCATTCGCCGATATTGGGGCAGGCCGCCTCCTCGCAGACGGTGGCGAGGCCGAGCCGGCGCATCAACGCCTTCGTTTCCATGAAGCCGGCGCCGACCGGCGCCTTCACCCGGATCCAGTCGGGCTTGCGCTGGCGCGGTTCGCTCTTGGGGACGCTGACGGGATCGGCTTCGCTCATGCCGCGCAGATAGCGATGTCGCACCAGCATCACAACCTGACACCGTTCGGCCTGAGCTTGTCGAAGGCCTGTCCTTCTTCTAGCGGATCGAAGGACAGGACAGGGCTTCGACAGGCTCAGCCCGAACGGAGTTGAAATTGGCCCAGTTCAGCGATCTCATCACCGGCTATCGCCGCTTCCGCGACCATGGCTGGGGCGCGCAGCGCGAACGCTGGGCCGGCCTCGCCGAGGGGCAGAGCCCGAAGGTGATGGTGATCGCCTGCTCGGACAGCCGCGTCGACCCAAGCCAGATTTTCGACGCGCGGCCGGGCGAGATGTTCGTTGTCAGGAACGTCGCCAATCTGGTGCCGCCCTTCGAGCGCGACAATCACTACCATGGCGTCTCGGCGGCGCTCGAATTCGCGGTGACCCAGCTCGAGGTCGACGAGCTGGTGGTGATGGGCCACGGCTCTTGCGGCGGCTGCGAGGCGGCGCTGACCGGCCGGTTCGACAATGCCGAGCATGGCGAGGGCCATTTCATCGCCCATTGGATCGACATGCTCGCCGGCGCACGCGAGAAGATCCGCGCGCGCCACCCTGTCCTCGACCGCCAGGCATTCCTCGAAATGGAGCTGGAGGGCGTCCGCATCTCGCTACGCAACCTCATGACCTTCCCCTGGGTGCGCGAGCGCGTCGAGGCGGGCCGGCTCAAGCTGCACGGCGCCTATTTCGCGATTGTCGACGGCATCCTCCACGTCTGCGACGAGGCCGGGGGCGAATTCGCGCCCGCCTAGGCGGCTCGCCCCGCCACGCTCCGCCTCATGCCGTAGAGCAGATAGATGGCAATACCGACGACATGCGCGCCGAGGAACCAGAGCTGGGTCCTGACCGGCAGGCTGTAGAGCAGATAGAGGCAACCGAGGATTCCGAAGATGCCGACCGGCCAGGCCCAGGGCGTCCTGAACTTGCGCTCGGCACCGGGCGCGCGCCGGCGCATCACCAGCATGCAGACCGCCACCGCGATGAAGGCTGTCAGCGTGCCGGCATTGGCCAGAGCGGCGAGTTGGGCGAGCGGGACGAGGCCGGCGAGCACCGCGACCACGATCGCGGTGAAAATGGTGATGCGGACCGGCGAGCCGCGACGGGAGACCCGCGCCAGCACCGGCGGCAGCATGCCGTCGCGCGCCATCACGAAGAAGATCCGGCTCTGTCCGTAGAAGAAGGCCAGGATCACGGTCGGCAGCGCGACCACCGCCGAGATGGCGAGGAATTTCGCCGCGAGGGGCTGGCCGATCTCGCGCAGGATCAAGGCGAGCGGCTCCGGGCTGTTCGCGAAGCGGGAATAGGCAAGCGCGCCGATCGCGGCGGCGGCGACCGCCATGTAGATGGCGACGCAGATCAGCATCGATCCGACGATGCCGATCTTGAGGTCGCGGCCGGGATTCTTTGTCTCTTCCGCCGCGGTGGCGATCGCATCGAAGCCGTAAAAGGCGAAGAAGATGATCGCCGCGGCCGCCATCACGCCGACCTCCGCGCCCGACGCGCCGCTCTTGGGAAAGCCGAACGGCATGAAGGGCTGGAAATGCGCGCTGTCGAAATAGGGCATGGTCACGGCGACGAAGACGATCAGGGCCAGCACCTTCACCGCCACCAGCACGGCGTTCAGCGTCGCGCTTTCCCGCGTGCCGTAGATGAGCAGGCCGGCGACGACGGCGATGATCGCGATTGCCGGCAGGTTGATGATGCCCTGCAGCTCCGGACTCTGGGTCAGCGCGTGCGGGAAGTTGAGCGCGGATTCGAGCAAGGGCGAGGCATAGCCCGACCAGCCCACCGCCACCGCGCTCACGACCAGCGAATATTCGAGGATCAGGCTCCATCCGACGACCCACGCCAGCCCCTCGCCTAGCACGACATAGGTGTAGGTGTAGGCGCTGCCCGAGGCCGGGATCATCGTCGCCATCTCGGCATAAGCAAGCGCCGCGGCGATGCAGATCAGGCCGGCAATGGCGAAGGAGAGGATCACCGCCGGCCCCGCCTTGGCGGCGCCGACGCCGGTCAGCGTCAGGATGCCAGTACCGACGATCGCGCCGACTCCGAGCGCGATTAGGTGCGGCCAGCTCAGCGTCGGCTTCAGCCGGTGCTCCTCGGGCATCTCCTCGCGCGGAATGATGGTCTTCTTCGCGTTCCAGGATGCCATCGCGCTTTCCCCTTTTTGCGGCCGTACGATCCTGGCCCGCTTTGCGGCGGCGCCACAAGCCGGAAAGTGATCCTCGGCGAAGAACTTCCGTGAAGAAGGAGCCGGAACTTTCCATTTTAATTTGAGTTAATCAGCGGCTATGGGGGATCCCGCACATTCACCCCGGCCGATGAGTCCGCCCTCATGACGTCAGCCGCCGCCACGCCCGAACAGATGCTGGACCTGGTCCGCGCCGCGGCCCGCCACGGCGATTCCGAGCTCCACGCCGTGCTGCGCACGTTGCCGGCACCAATCTACACGACCGACGCGAGCGGCGTCGTCACTTTCTCCAATGACGCCTGCATCGGCTTTGCCGGGCGCACGCCCGCGATCGGCAAGGACCGATGGTGCGTGACCTGGAAGCTCTACGGCGAGGACGGCGCCTTCCTCGCCCACGAAGACTGCCCGATGGCGGTGGCGATCAGGGAGAAGCGCGAAGTGCGCGGCGCCGTCGCCGTGGCGGAAAGGCCGGATGGAACGCGGGTGATGTTCACCCCCTATCCGACCCCCCTGCTGGACGCGGACGGCAAAATCGCCGGCGCGGTCAACATCCTCATCGACGTCACCGACGCCCGCCAGGCCGGCGAGCTGCGCGCGCAGGCGATGCGCTGCCGCCGCCTCGCGCATTCGGTGACCGACGAGCGCGCTGTCGATACTCTGCTGCTGATGGCGTCGGAATATGATGCGAAGGCGCGGAGCCTGCGCGCCGACTAGGGTCTGTCGCGCCGCCCTCCCCCGCGCTAAGACGGCGCATGACCGAAGACCCCACTCGCCACAGCCGCAACGTCTGCCTGCTGATCGACGCCGACAATGCCTCGGCCGAATCGCTCGATCCGGTGCTCACCGTCCTCGCCGAACTGGGCACGGTCAACATCCGCCGCGCTTACGGCAATTGGCAGAAATCGAGCCTCTCCGGCTGGGCCAAGATCATTCACCGCCACGCGATCGAGCCGCAGCAGCAGTTCGACGTCGCCAAGGGCAAGAGCGCGACCGACATGAAGATGACGATCGACGCGATGGACCTGCTCTATCGCGGCCACGTCCACGGCTTCGGCATCATGTCGTCCGACAGCGACTTCATGCCGCTGGCGGTGCGGATCAAGCAGGACGGCCTGCCCGTCTACGGCTTCGGCACCGCCAAGACGCCCGAAGCCTTCCGCGAGGCCTGCACCCGCTTCATCGACGTCGGCGCGCTCGCCAAGTCGGACGCGGCCGAAGTCGGGACTCGGGCCGCGCCGCCGGCCGAAGCGGCGGAATCGGGGGTCGACGAAGCGGTGGTCAAGCTGCTCGGCGACGCGATCAAGGCGTCCAGACGCGACGAACGCGGCTATGCGAGCCTGCAGGAAGTCGGCAAGCTGGCAGGCAACCGCTCCTCGTTCGACGCCCGCAATTACGGCTATTCGCGCCTGAGCGAATTGATCGAGGAAATCCCCAATTTCCAGGTCGAGAGGCGCGACGGCGGCGCGGTCTTCGTCAAGCGGGTGCGCTGAACGCCATGACGGCGGTGCTCGCCATCGCGCCGCTCGCCCCGGCCGATCGCGCCGAATGGGAGGCCCTCGCCCGCGGCTACAAGACCTTCTACCAGGATCCGGGGGCGGACGAGGATTATGAGCGGACCTGGCGCCTCGTGCTGGCGGGCGAAGCGGTGCATGGGCTCGGCGCCCGCATCGACGGCCGCCTGGCCGGCTTCGCCCATTATCTCTTCCACCCGCATAGCTGGCTTGGCGAAGTCTGCTATCTCCAGGATCTGTTCACCGCCGAGGACGCGCGCGGCAAGGGAATAGCGACCGCCCTGATCCACGCCGTCGCGGGCGCGGCCCGCGGCCGTGGCGCCGCGAAATATTACTGGCTGACCAAGCAGGACAATCGCCCGGCGTCGGCGCTTTACGACAAGGTCGCCCGCTTCAAGGGCTTCATCCGCTACGATTATCCGCTGTAACGGCGTCGCGACGGCCCGAACGCACGAGGAGATAGAGTCCGGCGATCAGCATCGGCGCGCTCAGCATCTGGCCCATGGTCAGGCCCAGCGGGAGATGTTCGAGGCCCACATCCGGCTGGCGGACGAATTCGATCAGGAAGCGCGCGACGCCGTAGATGACGAGGCCGGTGCCGAGCAGTCGGCCCGGCCGATAGCGGGCGTCGGTGCGCCAGAACAGGTAAACAAGCACCGCCATCATCAGCAGGCCTTCGAGCAATGCCTCGTAGAGCTGGCTCGGGTGGCGCGGGAGATTGTCGCGCGCGCCGGGGAAGATCATCCCCCAGGGAAGATCGGTCGGACGGCCCCAGAGCTCGCCATTGGCGAAATTGGCGAGCCGGACCAGGATGAGGCCGAAGGGCGACGCGCAGGCGACGTAATCGCACACCCGAAGCATGTCGAGCTTCTGGACGCGGCAGAACAGCCAGATCGCGAGGATCACGCCGATGAAGCCGCCATGGAGGGACATGCCGCCGTTCCAGGGCTTGAGCACCTCGAGCGGCGTCGCCCAGATCTCCGGGCGGTAGAAAATGCAATAGCCCAGCCGCCCGCCCACGATCACGCCCGCGGTAATGGTGAGCGCGAACGATTCGAGATGCCGCCTGGTCAGCGGCGCGCCGGGCTGGGCGACCAGCTTCGCCATGTACCACCACCCCAGCAGGATCATCGCGAGGTAGCTCAAGGGATACCATTTGAGCTGGAAGAAGCCGAGATCGAGCGCGACCGGCGAGATGCCGAGCTGATCCCAGCGGATTGCCGAGCCGGCCTGGGTCAGGAAGGCCTCCAACATTTCTAGCGCGTCAACTTCTTGTAGCTCATCCGGTGCGGGCGATCCGCTTCCGGTCCCAGCCGCCGGCGCTTGTCCTCCTCATAGGATTCGAAATTGCCTTCGAACCATTCGACGTGGCTGTCGCCCTCGAAGGCGAGGATGTGGGTGGCGAGGCGGTCGAGGAAGAAGCGGTCGTGGCTGATGATCACCGCGCAGCCCGCGAAATTTTCCAGGGCCTCTTCGAGCGCGCGCAGGGTCTCGACGTCGAGATCGTTGGTCGGCTCGTCGAGGAGGAGGACGTTGCCGCCTTCCTTCAGCAGCTTGGCGATATGGACGCGGTTGCGCTCGCCCCCCGAAAGCTGGCCGACCCTCTTCTGCTGGTCCTGGCCCTTGAAGTTGAAGGCGCCGACATAGGCGCGGGTGCCGATTTCGTGCTTGCCGAAGTGGAACACGTCCGAGCCGCCCGAAATCTCCTCCCAGACATTTTTGTTCGGGCTGAGATGATCGCGCGACTGATCGACATAGCCCAGCTTCACGGTCGGGCCGATCTTGATCTCGCCGCCGTCGGGCTGCTCGACGCCGGTGATCAGCTTGAACAAGGTGGTTTTGCCGGCGCCGTTGGGGCCGATCACGCCGACGATGCCGCCGGGCGGCAGCGAGAAGCTCAGATCCTCGAAAAGCAGTTTGTCGCCATAGGCTTTCGAGACGTTGTCGAGATCGATCACGTTGCCGCCGAGCCGTTCGGGAACCTGGATCAATATCTGCGCCTTGCCCGGCGTGCGGTTCTCCTGCGCCTGGACCAATTCGTCGAAGGCGCGGATGCGCGCCTTGGACTTGGCCTGGCGCGCCTTGGGCGAGCGGCGGATCCATTCGAGCTCGTCGGTGATCGCCTTCTGCTTGCCCTGCTCCTCGCGTTCCTCCTGCTCCAGTCTCTTAGACTTCTTCTCCAAGTATCCGGAATAATTTGATTCGTAGACGTAGTAACGGCCGCGATCGAGCTCGAGCACCCAGTTCACCACATTGTCGAGGAAGTAGCGGTCGTGGGTGACCAGGATGACGTTGCCCGGATAATCGACCAAGTGCTTTTCGAGCCATTGCACGCTCTCGGCATCCAGGTGATTGGTCGGCTCGTCGAGCAGCAGGATGCCCGGCTTTTCGAGCAGCAGCCGGGTCAGCGCCACGCGCCTTTTCTCGCCGCCAGAGAGGTTCTCGACCGAGGCGTCGCCGGGCGGGCAGCGCAGCGCGTCCATCGCGATCTCGAGCTGGTTGTCGAGCGTCCAGCCGTCGACCGCGTCGATCTTCTCCTGCAATTCGCCCATCTCGGCCATCAGCGCGTCGAAATCGGCATCCTCGGGCGGATCCGCCATCAACGCTGAGATCGCGTTGAACCGATCCATCATGTCGGCGACCGGGCGGACGCCGTCCATGACGTTTTCCTTGACCGTCTTCGAGGGATCGAGCTGCGGCTCCTGCTCGAGATAGCCGACCGTGACATATTCCCCCGGCCAGGCCTCGCCGACGAATTCCTTGTCGCGGCCGGCCATGATCTTCATCAGCGTCGACTTGCCCGAGCCGTTCGGCCCGACGATGCCGATCTTGGCGTCGGGATAGAATTGCAGGTGGATGTTCGAGAGGATCGGCTTGGGCGCGCCGGGGAAGGTCTTCGAAAGACCCTTCATCACAAAGCTGTACTGGGCGGCCATGAGGCGCGAGACTCCGGAAGGCGTGGCGGGATTGTGTGGCCGCCTCCCTAGAGCCCTGCCTTGCGGATAGCAAATGCGCGGCGCACCGGAACTCCCGCGGCTTCGGCGCGATACGTCCGAGTTCAGGTCTGCGGTTGCGGCTCCGCGGTCACCGGAGGCCTGTCCTGCCCGGGAGAGGCCTCGGTCGCCGACGCCCGCGAGAGACCAAGGCCCAGCCTGATGGCCAGTCGCGCGACAGTGCATTCACCGTCCCAGATCTTTCCAGAAATTTCGGAAGAAATGCCTCCGTTCGACGCGAACGCCCACAAAGCGGCAGCGGAATCGTAGGCGTTCAGGCCCAAATTTTCCGCGCGTTCGGCGATGAGGACGCAAATCTCCCGGGCGGCCTCTCCCTTTCTCTCTGCCGTCTCATTGGGGAAACGTTGCAAAGCCGCGGTGACGCCGGTGTCGCTTCGCAAGGCCTGTCCGAGGGTCAGATTGTCGCCGACCTGCAGGCCGAGGACCCGGCTCGGCGTCAAGCCGATGAAGGCGGTGCAGGCCTGGAAATCGGAGCCGGTGAGCGGCGGTGGCTGGACAGCGGCCTGCCCCTTCTCGTTCTGTGTTGCGGTCACCGCGGGGCAGACCGCGCCGGCGGCCGGGCCGGCCCCGTTCAACGGCACTGGCGAGAAAACCGAGACGATCGGTTCGGACACCCAGACCCGCCAGCGTCCGACACTGCGTGTGTCGCCGCCTGCCCAGACGTGGCGGCCCATGGGAAAGTCGGCGGCGATGGTCGCGACCGGCAGAGTTCCGCGATACCAGCCGTCCGCCGCAAAATCGTTCTGCGACCGTTCGGCAACCGCCTCGCCGAACAGCCGGGAGACCGCGGTGTCCACGAAATCCGCCGTCTCGGTGAGGCGGGGAGCGGTGAGCGATGTCACCAGCGGCGCCTTGGGCGCCGCCAGTCGTGCGCCGCGCTCGATGATGGAGAGCAGATTGCGGGTGACGTCCGGATCGATCCGCGCCGAGGCCGAGAGCGAAACTTCCACCGAGGCCGTAGTGCCCTGATCGACCCGGAAGAACGGCGTCAGGAAGCGGCGCTCGCCGAGCTCCGACGTCCAATTCTCGCCCTGGCGCCTGTTGCTGTCGTGCGTCGCCGAAGCAAGCGTCACCGTCTGTGTCACCAGATTGGCGCGGTTGACCACCAGCCGGGCGGTTAAAATCCGGGCGCGATTGCGCCCGACCAGAAAGCGCGACACCCAGTGGCGACGTTCGGTGCGATAATCCCGTTCGCTGCCGGAAGGCAATTCCTCCGTGACCCGCTCTATCCAGAAGCGCACGTAGCCGCCGACCGGCGACGGGATCGGCGTGTCCGGATCCGGCGAGCGGCTGACGTCAAGCAGGGGCAGCAGGTCCACCGGTGGCGCCCTCTCCCGCCCCCCGTCCTGGGCCCACGCCGAAGAGCCGGCCATCGCGGCCCCGCAAGCCAGGACCGCCAACAATGCGCGCCGCTTCGTCATTTCTCTCTCCTCGGACGATATCAATTCGATCCCGGCAGGATGCACGCGCTTGGGGCGCATGCGCGTGACGGCGGTCACGCTGCGATGTTGGCAAAGCCGCCCCTTCCCCCTAAGGCCCCGCCCATGAAAAACCTGATCCTGCTCGCGTTCGCTTTCCCCTCCCTCGCTTTCGCCCAGCCGCAGTCGGTCGGCGACCAGGCCGCCGCCTTGCGCGACGCGGCGCTCCGCGGCGACACGCTCGCCTGGGAGATCGTCGAGGGGCTGACAACGGAAGTGGGCCCGCGCCAGGCGGGCACCGAGGCCGAGGCGCGGGCCAGGGCCTGGGCGGTGCGGCGGCTGACCGAATTGGGCTTTGCCAACGTGCGCGTCGAACCGTTCGAGATGCCGGTCTGGATGCGCGGCGAGGAACGGGCCGAGATCGTCTCCCCCTTCCCCCAGCCGCTTGTGGTGACCGCGCTCGGCAATAGCGGCGCGACGCCGGCGGCCGGCATCGAGGCCGAAGTGGCCGGCTTCGACAGCGTCGCCGCGCTCCAGGCGGCGCCCGACGAAGCCGTGCGCGGCCGCATCGTCTTCATCAACCATGCGATGGCGCCGACCCAGGACGGATCGGGCTACGGCCAGTTCGGCGCGCCCCGCCGTCAGGGCCCCACGCTCGCCAGCCGCAAGGGTGCCGTGGCGATCGTCATCCGCTCGATCGGCACCGATTTTCACCGCAATCCCCATACCGGCGTGCAGGCCTTCGGGGAGGGCGCGCGGCCGATACCGGCGGGCGCGCTGGCCGTGCCCGACGCCGAGCAGCTCCAGCGCATTCTGAACCGGGGCCGCCCGGTGCGGATGCGGCTCACGCTGACGCCGCGCAACATCGGCCGCCGCCAATCGGGCAACGTCGTCGCCGAGGTGCCTGGCAGCGATCCGGAGGCCGGCGTGATCCTGATCGGCGGCCATCTCGACAGCTGGGATCTGGGCACCGGCGCGATCGACAATGCCGCCGGCGTCGCGATCACCGTGGCGGCCGCGCACCGGATCATGCAGGCGGGCCGGCCGAGGCGCACGATCCGAATCGTCCTGTTCGGCGCCGAGGAGGTCGGCGGCGGCGGCGGCGAGACCCACTTCCGGCTGAACCGCGAGCGCGGCAACGTCGTCCTCGTCGCCGAATCCGATTTCGGCGCCGACCGCGTCTGGCGCGTCGAGTTCAAGCTCGCGGCCGGCAATTCCGAGCTCGCCGAGCGGATCGCGGCCCTGCTCGCCCCGCTCGGCATCCTGCGCGGCGCCAGTCCGGCCGGCGCGGGCGCCGACCTGAGCGAATGGGTGCGCGCGGGCCGGGCGGCGATCGACCTCAGCCAGGACGGCACCCGCTATTTCGACTATCACCACTCGCCCGACGACACGCTCGACAAGATCGACCCCGCCCAGCTCCGCCAGAACGTCGCTGCCTGGACGGCGATGCTCGCGGCGGCCGCCGATTCGCCTGGGGTCATCCACGCCGCCGAGCCTTCGGCCCCGCCTGCGCGTTAGCCGCAAGCGCGGCTTGACCTTTACCCTTGCACAATAAAGAAGCGCCGGACGCCGGGGGGGGGGCGAGATGCGAGGCAAAGGTCGTGAAACGCCGGCTTTTAACCCCCTGTCTGCTCGGCCCGGCCTGGGCGGCGATCCACGCCACCGGCGCGTCCGCCCAGGTGGCGCCCGCGCCAACGGTCCAGCAGGCGAGCCAGGATCTCTCCACGCTGTCGATCGAGGAGCTGGCGCAGCTGCCGGTACGCTCGGCCTCGAAGCGCGAGGAGCCGCTCTCCGCCGCGCCCACCGCGCTCTTCGTCATCACCGGCGACGACATCGTCGGATCGGGGGTTACCTCGCTGCCCGAGGCGCTGCGGCTGGCGCCCAATTTGCAGGTCCAGCAGGTCAACGGCTTCGAATATGCGATCACCGCGCGCGGCTTCAACAGCGTCGAATCGTCGAACAAACTGCTGGTGCTGATTGACGGCCGCAGCATCTATTCGACACTGCATTCCGGCGTGTTCTGGCAGCTCCGTTCGCCCCTGCTCGAGGATATCCAGCAGATCGAGGTGATCAGCGGGCCGGGCGGCACGCTGTACGGCCCGAATGCGGTCAACGGCGTGATCAGCATCGCCAGCCGCGATGCCCGCGAGACGATCGGCGGGCTGGTGCGCGGCACCGCCGGCGCCTTCGAACGGACGATCGCCGGACGCTATGGCGCCGCGCTCGGATCGACCGGCGCGATCCGCTTCTACGGCAATTGGTTCGACCGCGAAGCGCTGGCGCAAGGCCCGGTCGGCCCGCCGATCGACGACGCCTTCAGCGGCTGGCAGGCCGGGATGCGCGCCGATCTGGAATCGGGCGCCTCGCACTTCACCATCCAGGGCGACGCCTTCGACAATGACGTCGATTCGCTGCCCGGCGACGGCCACCAGGGCCACAATATCCTCGCGCGCTGGTCGCACGGCCTGGGCGCTGGCTCGTCCGTGCGCGTCCAGGCCTATTATGATTATTTCGAGCGGCAATTCCTGCTTGCCTTCGATTCGCTGCAGACCTTCGATTTCGACGCCCAGTTCAACGCGGCCAGCGGCCCCCACGACGTCATCCTGGGCGGCGGCATACGAACAACGCGTGACCGCTTTATAAACAATCTCAATGGCTTCGAGCTTGTTCCTCAAACCAAGCGTCTGTGGATCTACAACGCCTTCGTCCAGGATCGGATCAGGCTCACCGAGGCCTTGTCGCTCACCGTCGGAATCAAGGCCGAGGAGACCAGCTTCACCGGGATCGAACTGCTGCCCAACCTGCGCCTCGCCTGGCAGCCCAATGAGCGCACCCTGCTCTGGGCGGCGGTGTCGCGGGCGGTGCGGACTCCCTCGCGGATCGACCGGCAGCTCGAATTCCAGCCGCTGCTGCTGCCCGCCCCGGCCTTCGTCTCGGAGAAGCTGATCGCCTTCGAGGCCGGCTATCGCGGCCAGCCGACCGAGCGAACGACGCTTTCCATCTCCTTCTTCTACAACCTTTATGACGGCATCCGGACTGCCGACCTGGTGAACACCAGCCCGCTGCAGGTCCAGCTCGCCAATGGCCTCGAGGGCCACAGCTACGGCCTAGAGGCGTGGAGCACGACCCAGCTCGCCCCCTGGTGGCGGCTGAACCTGGGCATCAGCGCGGCCTACCAGAGCTTTCGCCTGAAGCCGGGCCACATCGACCTTTCGGGACGCGACTCGCTCGGCCACGATCCCGATTTCCAGCTGTTCGCGCGCACCCGGATGAACCTGAACGACCGGCTGCAGCTCCATGCCGGGCTGCGCTACGTCGACGATATCGACAGCGCCCTGCCGATCGGTTCCTACATCGAGGCGGACGCGAGCCTTTCCTACCGCCTAAGCGACCTGATCGAGCTCTACGTCGCCGGGCGCAACCTGCTGCACCGCACCCATCTCGAGAGCAACGACGCCGACCGCGCCCATCTCGCCCAGCGCAGCCTCTCCTTTGGCACGAGGCTCAGATTTTGAGGCCAGCCTTGCGCCTCTGCCTTGCGGTGACGCTCTGCCTCGGCTTGACGGCGCCGCCCGCGCGCGCGCAGCAACCTACCGAGGAAGCCGTGAAGGCGGCCTTCATTCCCAAGTTCGCGCGCTATGTGGGCTGGCCGCAGCGCGTTCAGCTCGGCCCCGGCGCGCCGTTCCAGCTCTGCGTGATCGGCCGCGACCCGTTCGGCCGCATGCTCGATGTGGCCGCTGCGACCGAGCAGATCGACGGCCATCGCGTGACCGTACGCCGCCTGCCCACCGCCGCCGGCGCGGGCGCCTGCCATCTGGCCTTCGTTCAGGGCGCGGCGCCGGCCGACACCGGCAGGCTGCTGCTCGCCTTGCGCGGCCAGTCCGTCCTCACCATCACCGACGCGCGCGCCGGCCCGCAGCGGGGAATGATCCACTTCACCATGGTCTCCGGACGCGTCCGCTTCTTCATCGACGAGGCGGAAGCCGCGGCGCGCGGCCTTTCGATCAGCTCGCGGCTGCTCGCGCTCGCTGCCGGCGTCAGGCAGCGGCGCTGATGCGGCTCCCCTCACGCCTCTCCCGCAGGTGGAGCGCCGCGCCGGTGGCGATCGTCACCGTGGTCGCGGTGCTGCTGCTGGCCGGCATCGGCGTGATCGTGCAGAGCGAGGCCGCCTATCGCGACCTGCAGCAGCAGGAGACGCGGGTGCAGGCCGACATCCTCGCCGCCAGCGTCGCCGCGGCGCTCGATTTCGGCGACGACGTCGCCGCGCGCGAGGCAGTCGCCGCGATCCGGGTCAACCCGCAGGTGCGCAGCGTCGGAGTTTATAATGCGCGCGGGGTCCTCGTCGCGGGCTATGGCCGCGAGAGCGCCGGGCCACCGCCCCGCCTCGAGGAGTCGGCCGCCTCCGCCGGCAGCGCGGTCTCCTCCTCGGTGCCGGTGACGAGCCGCGGCGAGCGGATCGGGACGGTCGTCCTCGCCTCCGATCCCGAGCCGGTGTCGCGACGGCTCACCCGCTATCTGGTGATCGGCCTCCTGATCCTGATGGCGGCTTTGGTGGTGACGGTGCTCGGCGTTGCCCAGGCGGCGCTGAAGCGGGTCAATCGGGAATTGGAGGAGCGAGCCGACGCGCTCGCCGGCGCCAATGCGGAACTGAAGGTTCAGGTCAGCGAACGGAGCAAGGCCGAAGAGCAGCTCCGCCAGGCCCACAAGATGCAGGCGCTCGGCCAGCTCACCGGCGGCATCGCGCACGATTTCAATAATTTGCTGACCGTTATTCAGGGATCGGCCGATATGCTGCGCCGTCCCGGAATCTCCGAGAACAAGCGCGTCCGCTTCGCCGAGGCCGTGGTGCAGGCGTCGAGCCGTGCGGCGGCGCTCACCGGGCAGTTGCTGGCCTTCGCCCGCCGCCAGCCCCTCCAGCCCGAGGCGATCGACATCAACGCGCTGATCCGCGGCATGACCGACCTGCTCGACCGGACCCTGGGCGAGCGGATCACTGTGACCACCGAACTCGCCGAAATCGCCTGCACCGTCGAGGCCGACCGCGCCCAGCTCGAATCCGCCGTGCTCAACATCGCGGTCAACGCGCGCGACGCCATGCCCGACGGCGGCCGGCTCGAAATCCGGACCGCGGTCGTTGAAGATGCGGAGGGTGACGACGGCGCGATGGTCGCCCTGTCGGTCAGCGATACCGGCAGCGGCATGGACGAGGATACGGTGAGCCGCGCCTTCGAGCCCTTCTTCACGACCAAGATGACGGGCAAGGGCACCGGCCTGGGCCTGAGCCAGGTCTACGGCTTCGCCACCCAGTCGGGCGGCGACGTACGCATCGCCAGCCGGCCCGCGAGCGGCACGATCGTCACCCTGCTGCTCCCGTGCAGCGACGCGCCCGAGACCGTCAGCGCGGCGGAAGAAAGCCCGCGGCTCACGGGCGGCCGCACCGGCCGGGTCCTGCTCGTCGAGGACAATGACGAGGTCGGCGAGTTCGCCGAGCATCTGCTGGACGAGCTCGGCCACCAGGTCGTCCGGGTCCGTTCGGGCGAGGAAGCGCTCGAGCGCGCGCTGGCCGAGCCGTTCGATCTCGTCTTCACCGACGTCGTCATGCCCGGCATGAGCGGGCTCGATCTGGCCGGCCTGCTGGCCGAGCGGCGCGCCGGCCTGCCCGTCATCCTGACCACCGGCTTCAGCGACGAGATCGCCCGTTCCGGCGCCGGCGGCCGCCCGGTCATCCTCAAACCCTACCGTCCGGAGACGCTGGCGGCGGCGATCGAGCTGGCTTTGGCGGGCGGATGAGGGTGGTCGGGGAGACAGGATTCGAACCTGCGACCTGATGCTCCCAAAGCACCTGCGCTACCGGGCTGCGCTACTCCCCGAGATCGGGTCAAAGTGGTACTTCGACCCGGGGCAGGAAGAAAGAAGGAATGGCTCCGCTTTCTTCCTCGATCAAAGCACCACTTTGATCGAAATCCGTGGGCCCGGCAGGATTCGAACCTGCAACCAAGCCGTTATGAGCGGCCGGCTCTACCATTGAGCTACAGGCCCAGGCGACGCCATGCCATGGGGCAAACCCGACGGCAATGCCGAAAGGCTCAGGCGGAGCCTTCGCTCCGGCTCGCCGGGGGCGCCGCCGTCTCCTCGGCTGGGAGAGTCAGGAGAAAGCGGTCGGCGCCCATTTCGAGGCCGCCGCCCACCGCTTCGGCGAGGTTGCGGACCAGCCTCAATGCGAAGCCGAGCCCGAGTGCCGGCGCTCCCGGCCAGTCGCCGTCGGGGCTGTAGCCCGGATCGAGCAATGCCGTCTCGTCCAGCCCTTCGATCGCCTTGGGCCGGTCGAGCGCGAGGTGCAGCGCGCGGGGCGCCCCCGCCGGCGCCATGGCGAGGCGCACGGCGATCGTCTCGCCCGCGCCTGCCAGCCCGATCGTCCCGGCGAGCAGGCGCGCGAACATGCGCTCGGCGGCGCCCGGCTCGACGCGCGCTCGCGGCAGCCCCTCGCTGATCTCGATCGCGATCCGCGCGCCGCGCCCGGCGGCGACCTTCTCGTAGCTGTCGTGCAGGCGGACCAGCAGGGCGACCGCATCGGCGGCGCCCTCCTCGAGATCGAGGCGCCGGGATTCGATCCGCGCCGCGGTGTCGAGATCGTCGACGGCGCCGAGCAGGCCGCGCGCCTGCTCCATGATCGTGGCGGCGCGGTCGCGATAGGCGGCGGCCGCCGGGCCCATATACTGGCCCTCGATCATCTCGGCGAAGCCAAGGATCGCATTCAGGGGGGTGCGCAGCTCGTGGATCAGCTGGCGCAGCGAATCGGCGGGGAATTGGGTGCCGAACACGCCCGGCGGGGCGTCTTGCGCGGCGCTGCGCGCGAGCTCGTCCGGGCGCGGCCGCCGGGCGGTGCCGCGATAGCCCAGGAAGCCGCCGGTCCCCGCGTCGAAAAAGGGGATGCCCGAAATCCGCCAGTCGCCCGAAGCCGGGCCGTCGCCGGCGACGCTGAAGCGGGCGTCGCGGAACGGCGCGCGCTTGTCGAAACCGCCCGCCGCCTGTCCGTCCACGCCATATTGGCCGGGCCCGCCGAACCAGGCGATGCTCTGCCCGACCAGAGCGCCGCGCGGCGCGCCCTCGACCCAGGCCAGGATGCCGTCGGTTCCGGTCTCCCAGCGGAAGCCGGCGGCCTGACCCTGATGCGTGGCTGCGAAAGCCTCGCTGTCCTTGTGCTTGCGATAGGCCTCGATCCGCCTGACCAGCTCGCGAATCTGCGATTCGCTTTGCGCCGGCGCCTCCTCGCCCGGCACCGCCACGCCGCCCTCGATCACGAAATCGCTTGGCCCGAAGGCGGCCAGCGCATTGGTCACCTCGGGATCGAGATCCTCGCGGTGGCGCAGCAGGGAGCGCGCGGCCGGCCCGAGCCTGGGCAGGATCGCGACCCAGTCCTCGGGCGCGAGCCGGGCGCCGGCGATGAGCGGCGCCGCGACGAACGGCGCATCCTCGGCGAAGAAGGCGACGAGATCCGGATTGAGCGTCCGTCCGGCGAGCGAGCGCGCCGATTCCCTGCGGATTTCCGGATCGATCGCGGCGCGCGTCCCGCGGAGCAGGGCATAGGCCGGGCCGGCCGCGCCGCTCCCGGTCTCCGGCCTGTGCTGGGCCAGCAGGTCGACGAGCTGGCGCCAGCGCGCGGCGCGCCGGTCGGGCCGGTCCGCGGCCTGCGCCAATACGGTCGCGATCATGTCGTCGAAGCGCATGATCCTCGCCTACCCGGCGCCATCCCCGCACGGAAGCGCCGAATTCGGCGCGTCGCAATTCGGGACGGCGCGGATGGGGACGGTCACTAGCGACCGTCCCCTATCACGGCGGATCAGCGCGCGCGGGACTGCAGCCAGAGCAGCCAATATTGGGCGAGCTCGGCGCGCGGGCCGGAGACGGCGCGGAACGCGGTCTCGGCTTCGGCGCGCTGCCCGCCCATTGCAAGCGCAGCGCCGAGCCGGATGTTGACCAGATTGGCGTCCGGGAAGCTCTTCTGCAGCGCGGCCCGGTAGAGCTCCGCTGCCGGACCATATTCGCCATAGCCGTAATAAGCGTCCGCGAGCCGAAGCGCGGCGGCGGCGTCGCTTCCGGCAAGCACCGTGGTCCGCTCGCCCGCCAGCGACGGACGGTCCTCCGCCGCGCGCCGGGTAGCGAGCGTGACGCGATCGCGCGCCCAGCCAGCATTGGTGGCCATCAAGTTGCGGCTCAGCCCCTCTTCGAGCACGGCCTTGACCTCGCCGAACGCCCGCACCTCATTGGCGGCCTCGGAGAGCAGCACGAAGTCGCGCTCGCTGGTCATCGCCCCGGCGGCGCGGACCAGCCGGTAGACGTCCAGGTTGAGGCCGCTGACGGCGCTGCCGGCGAGCTCGGCATAGATGGCCAGCGAATCGTGCCACAGCGCCGGGGTCGGCGCCACCGCCAGCCATTCGCGCATCAGCCTCGACGTCTCCGGCAGCCGGGCCCGATAGGCCAATGCCGCAATCTGCTGGCGCCAATCGACGGGGATCGGCTGGCCGGCGGAGGTCTGCATCTGCATCGCCTGGCGGTAGAGTGCGATCGCGCCCGGGGCATCGTTCGCGGCGGCGCGGATCCGCGCCTGACGCACGAAGCGGGTGGGATCGTTGGGGCTGAGCGCGTCGAGCTGCGCCATCGCCCGCGCGGCCTTGGCCGTGTCCCCCGCCGCGGTCGCGAATTCGAGCTGGTTCTCGTAGAGCGCGCGCATTTCGTGCGGCTGGGCGCCGCCCGAGGCGATCATTTCGTCAATGCCCTGCGACTGCAGCTGCCGGTTCTGCGTGCCGATGCCGATCTGCAGCCGGATCTGGCCGATCAGATATTTGGCGTCACTGCCCCGCGCCGCCTCGGACGCCGCCGGCAGCGCCGCCTGCGCCGCCGTCCAGTCCTGGGCCTGAACCGCGACGACGAGCGGCTGCATGGCGGTCCGCTCGGCGCGGTTGAGATTATATTGGCGCTGGGCCTGGGCGGGCGCGGGCGCCGCCGCCGGCGCTGGGGGCTGCGCCCGGGGTACTTCCACCCGCGGCGGCTCCACCCGCTGCTGCGGGGCCTGATAGTCCTGTGCATGGACCAGAGCGGGCGCCGCGCTGAGCAAGAGCGCGGCGGCCAAAGCGGGCTTGGTCGTCGTCATCGGAAAATCTCCTGTCGCACGATATGAAAGCAAGAGTGTCAGCCCGGACGCCGGGCGAGCCAGGCAAGCCAGAAACCCGCGAGATCGGCGCGCGGGCCCGTCACCGCCGCGAGCGCCGCCTCGGCCTCGGGCCGGCGGCCGGCGAGCGCCAGCGAGGCGCCGAGCCTGAGATTGACGAGATTGGCGTCCTCGCCACTCTTCTGGAGCGCGAGGCGATAGAGTTCGGCGGCCTCCGCATATTGGCCGTAGGCGAAGTGATTGTCGGCGGCGGCGCGAGCTGCTCCGCCGGTCGCCCCGGCCTGGGCACGGGCGCGAAGGCCCGGCAAGGCGGCGCGGTCGGCGGCGACGGCGCGGGCCGCGATCCGTGGCGCCAGCCGGGGCGGGATGCGGGCCGTCTCCACCATGTTGCGCGACACGCCTTCGTCGATCACCGCCTTGGCCTCGCCGACCAAATTCGCCTGCGCGAGCGCCTCGGCGAACTCCATATAGTCGCGCTCGCCGGCGAGCGCCTGGCTGGCGCGCATCATCCGACCGATGTCGAGCGCCAGCGCCGGATCCGGCGCGAGCTCGCGATAGATGACCATGGCGTCGCGCCAGTTGACCGGGCTCGGATAGGCGGCGACCAAAGCGCGGGCGAGCGCGATCGCCGCCGGCGCGAAGCCCATATTGGCGACCGGCGGCCGCGTGCCGTCATAAGCCAGCGCGAGCGCGCGCAGGTGCCAGCTCTCGGGCGAGAGCCGTCCGGCCGCCTCGTTGGCGGCGAGCGCGCGCCGGAACAGGGCGATCGCATTGCCGCGGATCGTCGCGGCGGCCGCCGGCCGGGCGACGATCAGCTGGGCGGCGGTGAACTGGCCGTAATCGACGAGCACGGCGGGGTTGTTCGGCTGCATCTGGACGAGCCGGGCGAGCAGCCGGTCGGCCTGCTCGGAATTGCGGGCGGCAAGCGCGCGCCCGGCCTGGAAGGAAAGCAGCCCCGGCAGCTCCTCCGGCGTGGCGAGGCCGCTCTCGACCAAGGCGTCCACGGCCTGGGTCTGCATCTGCATGTCGCCGCGCTGGCGGCCGATCTGGAGCTGGTAATGCGCGGCCGCATAGCGTCCCGGGGCACCGCGCACCGCGGCCCGCGCGGCGGCCAGCGCCGAATCCTGCGCCACTCGGTCGCGGCCCGCGGTCGCAGCCTGGAGCGTGGTCAGCGCGCCGCGCTCCTCGCGGCTGAGATCGAGCGCGCGCGGCGTTTGCGCCTGCGCGGGCGGTACCGCGAGGGAGAGCCCGGCACTCGTCAGGAAGGCGGCGATGAAGGCCGTCTTGGCTGTCATGGGAAGGCTCCTCTCGACATGTTCGCCGGGCGGACGAATCCAGCCTGCCCCGGCGGTAGCGCCGGGCTTCTAACCTTATTGCCGGCCGCTTTCTAGGGGCCCGGCAATGAACCGCCGTTGAACTCGGGGGCGGCTGTAATATATCTGATAACAGGGTCTTTTCCTGCCGCCCGGCGCGCGGCCCTCGCGCGCGGGCGCGCGTATGCGTACGCACGCGCGCGGGGTGGCGCAGAGGCGGCGCATCGGCTAGGATTGCCCATCGCCAGCGCTCCGGCGCTCTCCTCCAGGCAGACAGAACCAGGAATTCAATTTGGCCAGCGCCCCGCCGACCATCGAGCCCAGCGACATCTCCCCCATCTCCATCGTCGAGGAGATGAAGACCTCCTATCTCGATTACGCCATGTCGGTGATCGTCGCGCGGGCGCTGCCCGACGTGCGCGACGGGCTGAAGCCGGTCCACCGCCGCATCCTCTACGCCTGCCAGGAAGGCGGCTTCGTCCCCGGCCGGCCCTATCGCAAATGCGCCAAGATCGTCGGCGACGTGATGGGCAATTATCATCCGCACGGCGATGCCTCGATCTACTTCGCGCTGGCGAGGCTCGCCCAGGATTGGGCGATGCGGGTGCCGCTGATGGACGGCCAGGGCAATTTCGGGTCGATGGACCCCGATCTGCCGGCGTCGATGCGCTACACCGAGGCGCGGCTCGCCAAGGTAGCGATGACCCTCCTGGAGGACATCGACAAGGACACGGTCGATTTCGGACCCAATTATGACGGCTCGCGCGAGGAGCCCCTGGTCCTGCCCGCGCGCTTCCCGAACATCCTGGTCAACGGCGCCGGCGGCATCGCGGTCGGCATGGCGACCAACATCCCGCCGCACAATCTGGGCGAGGTGGTCAAGGCCTGCATCGCCTATATCGACAATCCGGCGATCACCATCGACGAGCTGATCGAGATCGTCCCCGGCCCCGATTTCCCGACCGCGCCCCTTATCCTGGGCCAGACCGGCGCGCGCAGCGCCTACCATACGGGCCGCGGCTCGATCATCATGCGCGCCCGCCACATCGTCGAGGAAGGGCGCGGCGAGCGCCGCTCGATCGTGCTCACCGCCATTCCCTATCAGGTCGGCAAGAACGGCCTGGTCGAAGGCATCGCGGTCGCGGTCAAGGACAAGCGCATCGAGGGCGTTTCCGACATTCGCGACGAATCGAACCGCGAAGGCGTGCGCATCGTCATCGACCTGAAGCGCGACGCCACGCCCGAGGTCGTCCTCAACCAGCTCTGGCGCCACACCCAGGCCCAGTCGAGCTTCCCAGCCAACATGCTCGCCATCCGCGGCGGCCGGCCCGAGACGCTGACGTTGCGCGACATCATCGAAAGCTTCGTGCGCTTCCGCGAGGAGGTGATCACAAGGCGCGCCAAGTTCGAGCTCGCCAAGGCCCGCGACCGTGCCCACCTCCTGCTCGGGCTGGTGATCGCGGTCACCAATCTCGACGAGGTGGTGCGCATCATCCGCGCGTCCGCCTCGCCCGCCGAAGCCCGCGCCTCCTTGCTCGCCCGTCCCTGGCCGGTGGCCGAGATCGCGCCCTATATCGCCCTGGTCGAAGCGGTCGAGAAGGCGGTCGGCGGCGACACCTACAATCTTTCCGACGCCCAGGTCCGCGCGATTCTGGAGCTCAGGCTCCACCGCCTGACCGCGCTCGGCCGCGACGAGATCGCTGGCGAGCTGCGCACGCTCGCCGCCTCGATCGAAGGGCTGCTCGATATCCTCGCCGACCGGGTCAAGCTCTACGCGCTGATGCGCTCCGAGTTCGAGGAGATAATCGAGGCTTACGCGACCCCGCGCGTCACCGAGATCGCCCCGGCCTGGGACGGGATCGAGGACGAGGCCCTGATCGAGCGCGAGGACATGGTCGTGACCGTGACCCTGGGTGGCTACATCAAGCGCACTCCGCTCGAGACGTTTCGAACCCAGGCACGCGGCGGCAAGGGCCGCGCCGGCATGGCGACCAAGGAAGAGGATGCGGTGACGGAATTGTTCGTGACATCGACCCACAATCCGGTCCTGTTCTTCTCCACCCACGGCAAGGCCTATCGCCTGAAGGTCTGGCGCCTGCCCGAGGGCGCGCCCCAGGCCCGCGGCCGGCCGATGGTGAACCTGCTCCCCTTGGCCGAAGGCGAGACCATCTCCACCGTCCTGCCGCTGCCCGAGGACGAGGCCGAGTGGGGCAAGCTGCACGTGATGTTCGCCACCGCCAAGGGGCTGGTGCGGCGCAACTCGATGGACGCCTTCGCCAGCATCCGCGCGGCCGGCAAGCTCGCCATGCGCTTCGACGAGGGGTCGGACGACCGGCTGATCGGCGTCTCCCTGCTCACCGAAGAGGATGATGTGCTGCTCGCCACCCGCAACGGCAAGGCGATCCGCTTCGCCGCTACCGACGTCCGCGAGTTCCAGAGCCGCACGGCCTCGGGCGTGCGCGGCGCGCGCATGATCGGCGACGACGAGGTCATCTCGCTGTCGATCCTGCGCGCCTTCCGGGCGACCACGGAGGAGCGCGACGCCTATCTCAAGGCCGCGCCGTGGAAGGAAGGCGAGCGCGAGACGGTGTTGAGCGCCGAACGCATGGCCGAATTCGAGGCGGCCGAGGAGTTCATCCTCACCGTGTGCGCCAACGGCTATGGCAAGCGCAGCTCCGCCTTCGAATATCGCCGCACCAATCGCGGCGGCCAGGGCATCACCAATATCGACAATCTCGAGCGGAACGGCCCGGTCGTCGCTTCCTTCCCCACCCACAATGGCGAGCAATTGATGCTGGTCACCGACCAGGCCAAATTGATCCGGATGAGCGTCGGCGACACCCGCGTCATCGGCCGCAACAGCGCGGGCGTGAGACTGTTCGACGTGGCTCCTGGCGAGCATGTCGTCTCCGCCGCGCGGATCGAGGAGAGCGAGGAGGAAGACGAAGCGCCGGAGACGGGTGACGCCGCCCCCGCGGCCCCGGGCGACGAGGCCTAGAGGGCGTTGGGCACTCTCGAGCAGGTGTTGCGCTTCATCGGCGCGATACTCGTCGCCTCGCTTGCCGCTGGTCCTCTGATGTGGTTCGCGATGGTGCTGATGAATATCCCCACAGTGCCGGGAGTGGGCTGGGAAATCCTCTCGGTTGCGATCCAGACGATTCCCCTTGGCGCCCTTTTCGCGTTCCTGCCCAATCTCATCGGCGCGACGGTCATGACGGGGCTCGGCGCCTTGTTTCGCCCTGCGCGATCGCCCTTCGCATGGATCGGCGCCGGCGCCCTGGGAGGCCTGCTGGTGGCCGCGATCTTCAATGCGGCGGCCCTGGACGACAAGTCCATGTTTGTCGCGATGATCCTGACCGGCATGGCCTGCGCCGCGATCTGCCGCGCCTTCACGCGCTGGCCCGAGGAAGCCGGCCACGCTCAGGCGTAGAGGTCGATCGCTTCCCAATCCGGAGCGACCGCCTCGCGCAGCGGCGTGCGGTGGCAGTGGGCCGGGTCGCGCTCGAAGCAGAGCAGGGCCGAGGGCTTCTCCTCAGCCAGCGTGATCATGCGGGCGGCGTCGGCGCCAGCCTCGGGGGTTTCGAGCTGCTCGGCATAGATGCGATTCATCTCGTCCATCCGGCCCTTGCGCGCCGCCTCGCGACCCGTGGGCGGGGTGCCGAGCGCCCTCAGGTGGACATAATCGATGCCCGCCTCCCTGAGGCCGGCGGCGAGGATGTTCTTGGAGAAGCCGGGCTTGCGCGACATGGGCACCGCGCGCACGTCGATCACCCGTTCCACGCCCGCCTCCTTCAGCGCCGCGATCAGCTCGGCCTGGGTCGCGCCTTCATAGCCGATGGTGAACAGGCGCATGCCGGACCTCACCGGACGTCGGTATAGCCGCGCGTCGCCGGCTTGCCGCGGAACACGATCGAGAAGAAGTTGACGAAATAGAGGCCGGCCATCTTGAGATAACCCTGCTTCTGCAGCCGCCGCCCCGAAGTCGGCATCACGAAGCTGTTCACGAACAGCACCTTGCCGAACTTCTTCGCGCGCTTGGCGATATCGGCATCCTCGCCGTAAAACTCGATCGAGGCGTCGAAGCCGCCCATCTTGTCGAGCACCTCGCGACGAATCGCGAAATTGCCGCCGACCAGCATGTAGCCGATGATCGAATAGAGCGGGCGCGCCGCCACGAACCAGCCCGACGCCACCTTGTTCCGCATCCCGTGCAAATCGTAGAAGCTGTAGGGGCCGCTCAATGCGGCGAGCTTGTCGTTCTTGCCGAAATGCTCCTCGATCTGCTCGATCCAGCCCGCCGGCGGCCGGGTGTCGGCATCGACATAGGCGACGATCTCGCCGCGCGCGCTCTGATAGCCGCACTGGCGGGCCTTGGTGATCCCCTTCCTGGCCTCGAATACATAGGTGACGTCCGGGTAGCGCCTGGCGATTTCGGCGGTCCCGTCGGTGCTGTTATTGTCGACGACGATGATCTCGAGCGCCTTGCCCTTCACATTCTCCATGATCGCGTCGAGGCAATGGCCGAGATAGGCCTCTTCATTATAGGCGGGCACGATGAGGCTGATCGACAGCTTTTTGGGCACGGTCTCGGCACTCATGATCCTGGCCTAGTGCCGGAATATCCGCATTCTGGCCAGACCGGAAAGCACGGCGCGCCGTCCCGCGACCTATTCTGGCCGGTGGCAGACCGCCTCGACGTTGATGCCGTCGGAGTCCAGGACGAAGGCTGCGTAGTAATTGGCGTGATAGTGGGGACGCAGCCCCGGCGCGCCATTGTCCCGGCCGCCGGCGGCCAGCGCGGCCTGATGGAAGGCGTCGACCTTCGCGCGCGTGTCGGCCGCGAAGGCGACGTGGGTGCCCTCCCCCACCGCCTCATTGTCGCCGACCCAGAAATAGGGCTTGCCGTCCGAGCCGAAGCCGTGCGCGGTGCCGCCGGATTCGGTCTGGTCGGGTGTCGCGGTCATGAGCAATGCTATGCCCAGCGGGGCCAGCGCCTGTTCGTAGAAGGCACGCGAACGCTCCGCGTCCGAAACCGCGAATCCCACATGGTCGAGCATCGTCTTCCTCCCCCATCCCGCGCCTCGTCAGCCAGGCCGGGTAAGGTCGCGGTTCACGTCGAAGGCGACCGTGAGCCGTTCCCCGACCGCAAACGGGGTGGTGCCGTGATAGAAGTAGCTGGGAAACAAGACCAGCTGTCCCACCCTTGGCGCGATGACGTGAAGCGGCTCCAGATCCAGCATCAAGTCCATCGACGGGCGTCCGATTTCCAGACGGCCCTCGAGCGACGACGCCGCACGATCCGGAACGATGAAATAGCAGGCCGAGCTGATCAGCCCCTGCGGATGGATATGGCTGACATGATGGCCGCTGCCGGCCAGCCTTATCGACCAATTGCCCTGGATTGCGAGCGGAGCATTGCGATGCCGAAGCAGGGGATGGCGGTCGTCCGCCGCGGGAAGCCCGGCCCGATAGTCGGCGAGCGCGGCCTCGAGCGCCTGCCGCAATTCCACCAGTTCCGACTCGGACCGGTCGAAAAGAAACCCGCGCGTCTGCGTCCCCGCCCTGACGCTTTGACCGACCATTTGAACGGCGGAGCGATGCAGGCGCAGCAGAACGGTCTTGACGGCTTCGAACCGGCCCGGATCGAGGGGCAGGTCGGACGTGCTCACCAGCCCCGGCTGACAGGACAGCCAGGCCGAGCGCTCGTCGCCCAGCTTGCGGTAGACCAGCTCGGCCAGCGCCCAGGATCCGATATCGGAGGGGTCCTCGACGAGCGCCGCCTCGATCGAGGTTTTCGCGAGATCGAGCCGCCCCTGGCGGACAAGGTGCGCATTTTCGTGAAGCCTTCGCCCCGGAACGTCCGGCGGTATCGCGGCGAAGAGCGCGCTGGCCCTGGCGACGTCGCCGGCCCGGCCCGCATGCACGGCCTCGAGGAGCGCGAACTCGTCATCGTCCGCGCAGACGGCACGGGCTTCGCACGCCGCCTCCGCCGCGGCTTCGAACCGAGCGCAATCGGACAGGAAGCGGATATATTGCCGCCAAAGCTCGGGTCGGGCCGGCTCCCGCCGCAGCAGCAGGTGGATGTGGTCGGCGAAACCTTCGTCCTGACGCGTCTCCAGCTTCATTCGGGCGAGCTCGATCTGGCCTTCCGTCCATTCCGGCATTCGTTCCAGGATCTGGGCGTAGGCATCGATCGCGTCATCATCTCCCTCGGCGATTTTCGCCTGGGCCTGTTCCAGGATCAGTTGGGGATCCTGCGGCAATGCCGCCCGAGCGGCGGCGTAGCGGTCGAGTACGTCGCTCTCGCCCCGGTCGCGAGCGACCGACGCCCGCCCCTTCAACGCCATCGGATCGTCCGGCCGCAGACTCAGGGCCTGATCGAAGGCGGCGGCGGCGGCCGAAACGTCCCTTATGTCCAGTTCCAGATAGCCGAGCACATTCCACAGCGCGCCGTCCGCCGGATTGCGCGAGATCAGCAGCCGAAGCGCGGCCAACCCCTCTCGTTGGCTCCGTACGCGATAGAGGGAGATCGCCCGGTTGAGCGCTGCGTCCCGGAAATCGGGCGCCAGCGCAAGCGCGCGCTCATAGCTGGCAAGCGCCGCTTCCTCGTCGCCAAGCCCGCTTTCGACGAGGCCTCTGAGGCGATGGATCGCCGGATGCGGCGGCGCTGCCCGCTCGAGCGTCAGCAGGCGCGCGCGCGCGTCCTGCAGCCGGCCCTCGAGATAGGCACGTTCCGCCGCGGCAAAGTCTGCCTGATGGGAAAGTGATGCCATTGCCGCCATGATAACGCTGCGAGCCGTGCCCTGCATCCACCTATCGCGACCGAGTCGGAGTGGGCCGGGAAGGCGATCGCTACGCAATCATCAAGAGGCGGCGGCGCTTCGCTTCTCGTGCCTGATGGCGGCGCGCCCTTCCGCCCCCGTCCGAAACGCTCTAACGCCCCCGGCCGTGAACACCCAAGTCCATATCATCGGCGGCGGGCTCGCCGGATCCGAAGCCGCGTGGCAATTGGCCGAGGCGGGCGTCGGTGTGCGCCTTTCCGAAATGCGCGGCGGCGGGGACATGACGGCCGCGCACCAGGGCGACGGCCTGGCGGAGCTGGTCTGCTCGAACAGCTTCCGCTCGGACGATGCCAACAGCAATGCGGTCGGGCTGCTCCATGCCGAGATGCGCAACCTGGATTCGCTGATCATGGCGGCGGCCGATGCGCACAAGGTGCCGGCGGGATCGGCGCTCGCGGTCGACCGCGACGGCTTCTCGGCGGCGGTGACGGCGCGGCTCGCGGCGCACCCCAATGTCGAGATCGTGCGCGAGCGGATCGACGCCCTCCCCGCGTCCGGCCTGGTCATCGTCGCCACCGGCCCGCTCACCGCCGCCGCTCTGGCCGGATCGATCGGCGCCGCCACCGGCTCCGAGGCGCTCGCCTTCTTCGACGCGATCGCGCCGATCGTGCACCGCGACAGCATCGACATGGACGTCTGCTGGATGGCGTCGCGCTGGGACAAGGGCGACACCAAGGACTACATCAACTGCCCGATGACGAAGGAGCAATATCTCGCCTTTCACCAGGGCCTGCTCGACGGCGAGAAGACCGAGTTCAGGCAGTGGGAGCAGGACACGCCCTATTTCGAGGGTTGCATGCCGATCGAGGTCGCGGCCGCGCGCGGGGTCGATACGTTGCGCTTCGGACCGATGAAGCCGGTCGGCCTCGACGATCCCCGCACGGGACGCTGGCCCCATGCGGTCGTGCAGCTGCGCCAGGACAATGCGCTCGGCACGCTGTGGAACATGGTCGGCTTCCAGACCAAATTGAAGCATGGAGAGCAGGTGCGGCTGTTCCGCACCATACCGGGCCTCGAAAACGCCGAGTTCGCGCGCCTGGGCGGGTTGCACCGCAACACCTTCATCAATTCCCCTCAGCTGCTCGACGAGACGCTGCGGCTGAAGGCGGCGCCGCATATCCGCTTCGCCGGGCAGATCACCGGCTGCGAGGGCTATGTCGAATCAGCGGCGATGGGCCTGATCGCCGGCCGCTTCGCGGCGGCTTAGCTGGGCGGCGAAGCGATGACGCCGCCTCCCCCGACCACCGCGCTGGGCGCATTGCTCGGCCATATCACCGGCGGCGCGGATGCCGCGACCTATCAGCCGATGAACGTCAATTTCGGCCTGTTTCCCCCGATCGAGGGCGCTCGCACGAAAAAAGCGGACCGCAAGAAGCTCTACACGATTCGGGCGCGGGCGGACCTGGAGGCGTGGCTGGCCTAGGCGTCATTCCGCGAAAGCGGGAATCTCAGTCTCTTGCGGCGGCCGCTCGAGGCAGGAGGATTCCAGCCTTCGCTGGAATGACGGTGATCGTTGGGCGCCCGCTCCCTAGGTGCCGCCGCCTTTGGTCCTGGCGCCACCGGCCGCGGCCTGGCGGGTGCAATCGCAATTCTGGCGGCGCGCGGCCGTGCGGCGTTGGCGCGGCGCCGTGGCGGCGAATTCGGCGCGGTCGAGCGCGCGGTCGCGATTGCCGTCGGCGGTCGCGAACCGCTCGAGCGTCCGCGCCGCCCATTCCTCGAAGCTCAGGCGTCCGTCATGATTGGTGTCGAGCCGGCCGAAATTCCGCCGCCGCCCATAGGTCATCTCCTCAAGCGTGATGCGGCCGTCTTTGTCGCGGTCGGCGCGGTCGAAGCGCCGCTGCTCGCGCGTGCGTTCGTCGGCGGACGGCGGCTGGCCGGGCCGGCCGGAAGCGGTCGCAGCGGCGGCCTGTTCGCCCGGAGCGTCGGGGATCGGGTCAGCACCATCCTGCTGGGCGGTGCCCTTCCAAATGAAGAAACCAGCGGTCACCAGCAACAAGGCTGACCCGACTCCCGCGAAGAATCGCCACATAGCGCCCTCTCCCCCTGTTCTGCTTGGAGACTAGCGCGATTCCACGAAAACACCAAATCGGCGCTCGGATTCATCCAAAATGGACTAATTTCCGGTGAGGCGATGGCGAATCATGCGCAGCATTCGCCCCGGACTGCCCTGCCTTTCCCATTGCTTTCCAAGGCGATCTACGTCGCGCTTCGCAAGTATGGCGAGCATTCCCAGCGGCCGGAGCCGGAATGGCCATTTGCCGTGCGACTCGGGCGCGCAGAGTCGCACCGAGTCGCGCCCGCTGCTGTGCCGCGCGAGATCGACCAAGGCCCAATTCTCCCCCGATGGCGCCACCGCGAAGCCGGGGGCGCCGAGCAGGCGCGCCGACAATTCGAACAGCAGCCCGCCCCGCAGGGCCGCATAACGCGCCTGCTCGCCGTCGGTCAGCGCCTCAGGGGAGAGGAGCAACGCCCAACCCTCCTCCATCCGCGCAAGCTCGACACCCTTTATGCCCGCCGGCAGCACATGTGCCGCGAGCGCGCGAAGCAGCGGCTCGGCCGGCGCCGGCGCGCGATCGAGCGCTTCGAGCGCCTCGCGCCACCAGGCGAGCCGAAGGCGGGAGACCATCGGATCGCGGCCCGCGGCGAGGATCCCGCCGAAAGTGACGTCAAGACGCCAGAGCGCCTCCACCGCCGGCCGCGCCCGCGCCGGCACATAAGCAAGCGCGAGGCGTCGGTCGGGGTCGAGATCGTAATTCATCAGGTCAGCCCGTCGGGATGCGGACGATCGACCGCCCGCGACGGCCGGCTTTCCAGGCGCCCTGCCCGTTTGTTCGGCCGTCGGCCTCTTACATTCGCAAGGTTGCCCGGGCGTAGAAGAATGTCCCCGGCACGTCGTAGGTCGTCGGATCCATATTGTTGAGGCCGCAGGTGAAGCAGGCAGGGGGATCGGAATCGAGGAGATTGTTGGCGCCGATCGCGAAACCCAGTCCCTCGCCGATCCAGTTCGGCGACCAGCGCAGCTGGACATCGACGTAGAAGCGCGAGTTCATCTCGTTGCCATTGCCCTCCTCGACGCCGGAAATGTAGCGGCCCGTCAGGGAGGCGCCGACGTCGCCCAGCGTCCAGTCGATGATGCCGGTCGACTTGAACTTGGGGAAGGCCTGGTCGGGGCTGCCCTGCTCGGTGCCTTCGCGGTCGATCACCGTGAAGCCCGTCGTCGCCGGAACGGTAACCCGATAGTTGAACAGGAAGGTGCTGTTCCAGGTGAAGTTGAACGTGCCCGCCGAACCCTGGCCGCCGCGGTAGATCAAGGTCAGATCGAGGCCGTCGGTCTCGATGCTGGCGATGTTCTGCAGGAAGCCGCGAATCTGCGAGATCGCCCCCGAGGCGGTGCGGTCGATCGCATCGCAGCTGAGCTGGTCGGCGCTGTTCGCGCAACGGCCGAGCAGCGTACCGGCGTCGATCGACTGGATCGCGCCGTCGACCTTGATGTTGAAGTAATTCGCCTCGAGCGAGAGGCGCGGCAGGAATGAGGGCCGCCAGACCGCGCCGAAGCCCCAGCTTTCCGAGCTCTCGGCGTCGAGATCCGGATTGCCGCCCGTGACCACCGGCAATTGCGCGTTGGTCTGGACGTAGGAGCCGTTGGCGGGGACGCCGTCGGCGACGCAATTGGCGCGGACGGTGGCGGAGGAACCATTATTGTTGAAGTCCGAGCAGGGGTCGACGATCTCCTGGTCGAAGCGCGACGGCGTGCCGAACAATTCGCCGATGCTGGGGGCGCGGAAGCCTTCCGCCCAGCTGCCGCGGAACAACAGGCCCTCGACCGGCTCCCAGTTGATTCCGGCGCTGAACGTCGTCGTCGAACCCGATGTAGAATAATCGGAATAGCGTGCGGCACCGGTCACCTCCAGGCGGTGGAAGCCGCCCACGTCCCTAAGCAAGGGCAGCCGCAACTCGGCATAGGCTTCGTCGACGTCGAAGCCGCCCGACGTCGGCAATGCGGGGATGTCGGAGCCGAGGCCCGCGGCCACCGTCGGATCGGGGTCGAAGCGGCCGCTCTGGTCGCGATGCTCGACGCCCAGCGCGATGCTGGCGGTCCCGCCGGGCAGGTCGAACAGGCCACCGGTGACGTTGGCCGAGAAGTCCCACAAACGCTGGCGGCTGCTGTCGCGCTGGGTGAAGGCGACGTAATCGAGCATCGGCTGGGTGATCGAGCCGTTGCCCCCGAAGATGTTGAACGGCACGCAGGGCGCCGTGCAGGCGGCGACCGGGCCCAAGGCACGAGCGAGGTTGGCGGCGTTGATGTTGCCGTGCACCTCCTGCTCGGCCTTGTTGCGGCCCCAGAGGCCGTTGACGTCCCAGTTCCACGGATGGCCGAAGGCTTCGAACGAGCCTTCGATCGTGGCGGCGGCGTAATAAGTATCGACGCTCTGGTCGTAGCGCCTCGGCCCGTTCTCGACGACGCGGCGGCCGATGAAATTATAGGTGCCCGGACCCAGGGTTCCGAACGGATTGAACGGGTTGGTGGCGTCGATCACGATCGTGTCGAGCAGATTGCCGTTGCCGGCGTCGGGCCCGACGAACAGCGGCAGCGGCGCTGCCTGGTTCGACGAATTGCGGCGGTTATAGACCGCGCGCATCCTCAAGGTGGTGGCCTCGCCCAGCTCCTGGGTCAGGTTGACGAAGCCGCCATAGCGTTCGAGCGGGATCTGGATGAAGTTGAACGGCGCGAAGTTGAAGCGGTCGGCGGTGGTGAACGCCCGATAGTCGGCGAGCGTCGGCGAGCGCCCGATGACCGGCGCGATCAGGGTCAGGTCCTGGCCGAGAACGATGAAGCGGCCGCGCGGCGTTCCCGAGCTGCAGGTATTGTCGCAGGCGGTCGCGCCCGGAGTCGGGAAGAGCGAGATATCGCGGTCGCCCGAGCTGACCTCGTCCTGCTTCGCATAATTGACTCCAACCACGAAGCGGGTGCGGCTGTCGCGGCTGCCGGCCCCCCAGCTCAGCCCGTAAGTCTGGGAGAAGCCGTCACCGGCGTCGAACACGCCCAGCTGCGCGGAGGCGGCGAAGCCTTCCTGCTGCTGGCGGGTGATGATGTTGACGACGCCGGCAATCGCGTCCGAGCCGTAGATCGACGACGCGCCCGCCTGGAGCACCTCGACCCGCTCGATCATCCCCTCCGGGATCGAGTTGAGGTCGGTCGAGCCCGGCACGCCGCTCGCCGAAGCGCCGTTGACGTAGCGCAGGCCGTCGACCAGCACGAGCACGCGCCGCGAGCCGAGATAGCGCAGGTCGACCTCGGCCGCGCCGGCGCCGACGCCGCCCCCGTCCGGCGGGTTGCCGAAACTGCCGCTATTGTTGAAGCGGCTGTTGAGCGCGCCGCCCGAGCCCGGCAGCCGTTGCAGCACTTCCGCGGTCGAGCTGAGGCCCGTGCGGTCGAGATCAGCGCGGTCGACGAAGGTGACCGGCTGGTCCTGATCGAGCGGGTCGCGGCGGATGCGCGAGCCGGTGACGACGACATTCTGGTCGCCTTGCGCCGCATTGGGATCGGCAGGCTGGCCGGCGCCTGGCTGGGCCAGGGCGGGAGTGGCGGCGGCGATCGCCAGAAGGGCGCTGCCGAAACGGATGCTGGCGGTGAGAGTGGTCATGCCCGTGCGCTCCCAACGGGGCGGGCTCGCGACCGTCGCAAGCGGGACGCCCCTCGGGGAGGAGCCTAAGCGCGGCTACCGGACTCCCGGAAGAGAAAATGGCGATTCAGGGACCGGTCAGGGCACGAATCCGGAGGCATCGTTGCATTAGTGTTACAATGGTCCGGCCCCGGGCGCGGGAAAGCTCAGATAATGGAGCCGCCTGACTTCGCGCCGGCCGCGCACCACCGTGTCGAGGATCAGCCCGCAGGCGAAGCTCAGGAAAGCCAGGATGACGAGGCCGGTCGCCAATATCGCGGTCGGAAAACGGGGAACGAGGCCGGTCTGGAAATAGGTGATGGCGAGCGGGATGGCGAGCACCACGGCGAGCGCGATCAGGAACAGGCTGAAGCTGCCGTAAAAGAGGACGGGGCGCTCGATCCGGTAGAGGTGGAGGATGGAGCGCAGGATCCGCCAGCCATCGCGCCAGGTCGAGAGCTTCGAGGCCGAGCCCTCAGGGCGGGCGCCGTAGCTGGTGACGATCTCGCCGACCGGCATGGACAGCTCGAGCGCGTGCACGCTGATCTCGGTCTCGGTCTCGAAGCCGCGCGACAAAGCAGGGAAGCTCTTGGCGAAGCGGCGGGAGAAGACCCGGTAGCCGGAGAAGATGTCGGTGAAGCTGCGGCCGAACAGGCTGGCGAGCAGGCCGGTGAAGAGCTTGTTACCGAGCGCGTGGCCGCGGCGATAGGCCTCCTCGACCGCCGATTTGCGGGCGCCGACCACCATGTCCAGCTGCTCGTCGAGCAATTTGCGGATCAGCTCGGGCGCCGCGGCCGCGTCGTAGGTCGCATCGCCGTCGGCCATCAGGTAGACGTCCGCCTCGACGTCGGCGAACATGCGCCTGACGACATGGCCCTTGCCCTGCATCTTCTCGGTGCGGACGATCGCGCCAGCCGCGGCCGCGACCTCGCGAGTCTTGTCTGAGCTGTTATTGTCGTAGACGTAGATGTCCGCGTCCGGAAGCGCCGCGCGGAAGCCCGCCACAGTCTGCGCGACCGCCGCCTCCTCATTGTAGCAGGGCAGGAGCACGGCGACGCGGAGGGGCGGATTTTTGGCCGGTGTCTTTGCCATGTAGAGCCCCCTACCCGTTCGGCCTGAGCCTGTCGAAGGCCTTCCCTTCCTTTAGAGAGAAGGAAAGCGCTTCGACAATGGTCAGGTGCAAATTGCCCCCGGCAATTTTCAGCCAGGCCCGGGGGGCCTGGCGACCTGCCCATCAGCGCGAACGGGGTCGGGTCAAGCCTTCTTTGCGGCGGGCTTTTTGGCCGCCGGCTTCTTGGCGGGCTTGTCGGCCGCCTCCGGCTTGGCGGCCACCTTCTTCGCAGGTTTCTCAGCCGCCTCGGCTTTCGCCGGCGCCGCCTTCTTCGCCGACGCCTTCTTCGGTTTGGCCTCTTTATGATCGTGGCCGCAGCCGGGACCGTGGACGTGGGCGTCCTCGGACTCGATCGCGGCTTCGAGCGCCTCCCGAGTCACCTCGCGCTCGGCAATGTCGGCGCCGGCGAAGAGGAAATCGACCACCTTGTCCTCGAACAATGGGGCGCGCAATTGGGCTGCGGCCATCGGGTCTGCGCGAATATAATCGGCGAACTTCTGGCGGTCCTCGGGCTTGTACTGCTGGGCGGACTGCATGATCAGCTGGTTCATCTCCTGGCTGCTGATCTGGATGTCGTTCTTCTGGCCGATCTCCGACAGGAGCAGGCCGAGGCGGACGCGGCGCTCGGCGATGGTGCGGTAATCGCCGCGCTCCTTCTCCATCTCCTTGCGCGCGGCGTCGGGATCCGCCTCGTGCGTCGCCTCATGCTCGAGTTGCTGCCAGATCTGGTCGAACTCGGCCTCGACCATCGATTCGGGCACGGGGAAATCGTGCGCGGCGGCGAGCTGGTCGAGCAATTGCCGCTTCATATGGGTGCGGGTGAGGCCGTTCAGCTCCTGCTCGATCTGGCCCTTAAGGAGGTCGCGCAGCTGGCCGATGCCCTCGAGCCCCATCGACTTGGCGAAATCGTCGTCGGGCTTCATCGCCTTGGGCGTCTGCACCTCGTTGACGAGGACGTCGAAAGTGGCGGCGCGGCCCTTGAGATAGTCGACATTGTAGTCGGCCGGGAAGGTGACGCCGATCACGCGCTCTTCGTTCGCCTTGACGCCCACCAGCTGGTCCTCGAAGCCCGGGATCAGCCGGCCCGAGCCCAGTTCGACGGACATGCCCTCGCCCTTGCCGCCCTCGAACGGCTCGCCGTCGACCTTGCCCTCGAAATCCATGATGACGAGATCGCCCGTGCGCGCGGCATGCTTGGCGGGCGCCGGATCGAAGCTCTTCTGGCCGTCGGCGAGGCGCGCGACCGCGGCATCGATGGCGTCGGCGGTGGGCTCGACCCTGAGCCGGTCGATCTTGAGCCCGGCAATGTTCGCCTCGGGAACGTCCGGAAGGGTCTCGACCTCGACGGTTACGACCGCGTCCTTGCCGCCGCCGCCTTCCTCGAGCGCGACCGCGGGCTGCATCGCCGGGCGGATATTCTGCTCTGTCATCAACTGCTGGACGCCGTCCTGCACCGCATTCTGCAGCGCCTGCTGCTCGAGCTGCGCCCCGTGCATGCGGCGGACGAGGTTGGCGGGGACCTTGCCGGGGCGGAAGCCAGGCATCTGCACCTGGGGCGCGATCGTCTTCAGCTCCTTGTCGACGAGCGCGTCGATGTCCTTGGCGGGGATGGTGATCCGGTAGGCGCGCTTGAGGCCCTGGTTCAACGTCTCGACAGTCTGCATATCAAACTCAAACCTTCATGTCAGCTTAGCGGCGCCTTGGCTGGGGCGTGTCGGCGAACTGGTGCGGGCGAAGGGACTCGAACCCCCACATCTTTCGATACCAGGACCTAAACCTGGCGCGTCTACCAGTTCCGCCACGCCCGCTGAGGCCGGCAGGCGGCGTCTATAACGATGCTGCCATGAAGGGCAAGCTTCAGGCGGCCTTGGCGAAATCGCCCAGACCGCCGCCGCGGCTGCGGAACAGGCCGGCACCGGAGCTCAGGCTTTCGGTCAGCGGCAGCGCAGTCCCGCAAAAGCAGCACTCCGCCGAGAGCCGGCCGACATACCAGTGCGAGCGGCCGCAGCCGGGGCAACGATTCACCTCGTTGTCGCGATAGGCGATATGATAGCCGCGCCGCGACGGATCGTGCGCGTGGTCCCTGCCCGCCTTTCCGAAAATCCAAACACGCATTGATCTCACTCCCCTGGTCGCGCCGAGCGTGGCAGCGACGAACCGTTCTATTCCATCGATGAGTTGAACCTAAGCTGACTGGGCCGTTTTGCGGTGTTCAGCTGCGGACGGGATTGAAAGGACCGGGGAACTGCATTAGTCGGACGGCACACCGTTCCAAGGGACCCTTCTCCGATGATCGTCAGACCGTTGCTGGCCGGCCTGGCCGCTTTCTCCCTTGCCGCCTCGTCGCTCGCCCAGCCGGCCGCGCCCGCGCCGGCCGCCGCCGCCGCGCCAGACTTCAGCGCGGACGCCTTCCGCGCCCATGTCGCCTTCCTCGCCGACGATTTGCTCGAAGGCCGCGAGGCGGGATCGCGGGGCCACGAAATCGCCGCGCGCTACGTCGCCACCCAGTTCGCGGCGCTCGGGCTGCAGCCGCGCGCGGGCGGCGGCAATTGGTATCAGCCGGTCGAATTCGTCCGCTTCGTGCCGCAAGGCGAGGCGACGCTCCGGGTCGGCAACCATGTCTTCACCCAGGGCCGCGAAATGTCGATGCGCGGCAGCCCCGATCCGGCGCCGCTTGCGCTGGCCGCGCCGCTCGTCTTCGCCGGCTACGGGCTCGACATGCCGGCCCACGGTTATGACGATTATCGCGGGCTCGATGTGCGCGGCAAGATCGTGGTCGTGCTGAACGGCGTTCCGGAGGGCACGCCGAGCGACGTCGCCGCCCATTTCAACGGCGAGAAACGGCGGATGGCGGGCATGCGCGGCGCGGTCGGCATGATCGAGATCCGCACCCGCAGCGAGACGGCGGCCGCCTCCTGGGCCCGCATGGCCCGCTTCGCCAACCGTCCGGGCACGATTTGGCTGGAGCCCGACGGCACGCCGTTCGCCGACGCCGGGAGCTTGCGCTTCAGCGCGACGCTCGACGAAGCCAGCGCCGAAGCGCTGTTCCGCGCGGCGGGGCGCCAATTGGGTCCCATTCTCGACGAAGCCGCCCGCCCCCGCTCGCGCCCCCGCGGCTTCGCCATGCGGATCGAGGCGCGGGCGGCGCGCGAGCCGGCCGCGACGACGCGCTTTTCGAGCCCGAACGTGCTCGCGATCCTGCCCGGCACCGATCCGGGCGTCGCGCAAGAATATGTGCTGCTGATGGCGCATCTCGACCATATCGGCGTGCGCGAGGCCAGGCCCGGCGACGCCGCCGGCGCCGACCGGATCAACAATGGCGCGATGGACAATGCCACCGGTATCGCCACCCTGATCGAGACCGCGAGGGCGATGAGCCGGCCGGGCAACCGGCCGCGCCGTCCGATCCTGTTCGCGGCGGTGACGGCGGAGGAGAAGGGCCTGCTCGGCGCCGAATTCCTCGCCCGCCATCCGGTGGTCGGCAATGGCCGCATCGTCTCGGTGGTCAATCTCGACATGCCGATCCTGACCTACGACTTCCAGGACGTGACCGCCTTCGGCGCCGAGCATTCGACCATGGGGCCGATCGTCGCGCGGGCGGCGGCGCGGATGGGCGTGCGCCTTTCGCCCGACCCGCTGCCCGAGGAGGGGCTGTTCACCCGCTCCGACCATTATGAGTTCGTGCGCGTGGGCGCGCCGGCCGTGTTCCTGATGACCGGCTTTGCGGGCGAGGGCGAGCGCGAGTTCCGCGGCTTCCTATCGACGCGCTACCACAAGGTCGGCGACGACCTCAGCCAGAACATCAACTGGCAGGCGGGCGCGAAGTTCGCGCAACTGAACTATCTGATCGCGCGCGAGATCGCCGACGGCGCGCAGGTGCCGCTTTGGTATCGGGGCAGCTTTTTCGGCGACCTGTTCGGCGGAGCCCAGCCGAGGGCGCCGCGGCCGGCTGCGCAATAAGGAATCTGGAGGAACCGTTCGGCCCCGGACTGGATCCGGGGTTGTCGAAGCCCTTCCCTTCCCTTGCTCCTAAGAAGGAAAACCCTGCGACAGGCTCAGGGCGAACGGGGTGTGGATGACCAGCCCTGTCTATTTCCCCGCGCCCTGCCCCCGCATCCGGCGGGCCTTGTCGATGACTCGGTAGCCGAGCGACTTCAGGTGGTTCTGGTGCGGGTAGCGCTTCGGTCGGGCGGGGCTGAGGCCGGCCTTGCGCAGCACCGCGTTCATGCGGTGCGCATATTCCTCCCTGTAGCTCCATTCCGAGCGCCAGGTGATCGAAAAGGAGACCGAGACTTCGGGCCCGTTGCGGACCCAGTGCGGCGCCTTCCCCGGGACGTAGACCGCTTTGCCCGCCTCCAGATCGAAGGCCTGTCCCAGACCCGCAAATTCCTCGCGCCACGCGAGGTTGCGGTGGCCGCCATTGTGGAACGCTTCGTGCGCCTCCCCGCTCGCGAGCGCCGGATCGGACACGGGAAAGACGGTCATCGTCTTGCGCCCGCGAATCTGGAGCAGGATGTTGTGCTCGGGATCGAAATGGAACGGAGTCACCGCGTCCGGCGAAGAGATGAAGACGAAAGCCTCCATCTTGAGCATTCGTCCGGTGACGGGGCGGGCGAGGGGCTCGATCGCGGCCAATGTGTCGTGGAGCAGGCTGCGGTAGAGGGGATCCTGCTCGACGAACTTCAGCACCATCCAGGAGCCGCATTCCTCGATCCGTCGAATCGTCTCCTCGATGCCGAGGCCGTTGGCGGGCGTGTCCGCTGGGTCGAGGCCCACCGGCACGTCGCCGCGATTATACTCGACGTCGATCGGCCGGATCCGCCCGGCCAAGGCGGCGAGCGCGTCGAGCTGAAGCAGCGGATGATCGGCAAGCGCGTGGGTCAGCAAGGCCGGCTGCTCCGGATAGGCGGCGCCGAAGATCTTCAGTGAATCTTCGAAATGGGTCATCTGGCAAGCGTCCTGAACATCGCCGATCCCCGTTCGAGGGCGCGGCAGAAGGCGAAAGTGACGGCGCGGCGGGCGCCGCTGAGCGGCACCGAGACGCGCACGATGCTGCGCCGTTCGGTCCACAGGCTGTCGATCATTGGGTGGTCGGCGGCCGCGCAGCTGTCCATCCAGGCGATACGGGGATCGCGCAATATGTCGAGATTATCGAGCTGAATCAGCACTCCCGGCGAGAAGCGGGCATAGGATTCGTCGAACACGGTCTTGAACGAGAAGCTGCCGGGCGGGGTGAGGAAATTGACCAGCATCGCGATCGTGGTGCCGCCGACATCGAGGCGCAGAAATTGCAGGCGCCCGGCCGCCCAGGCGGCGCGGATCGCGGCGCGGAAGAAGGCGTCCGTCTCTGGCCGGCAGGCCAGCGCGCTGCCCGCCCCACCCTTCCAGCCCGCTTTCTCCATGGCGAGATAGGCGCCGCACCAGGAGTCGAGCTCCGCGGAATCGTCGAGACGCCGCGTGGTGACCTGCCCCTGCTCGGCGAGGCGGTTGCGAAGGCGTCTTATTTCCTTGCGCTTCTTCTGGCGGACCGCGCGCTCGTAATAGGCCTCCGGGTCGAGATCGCTCTCCAGCATGGCGCGGATCTCGCGGTGCACGATTGCCGCGGGACGCGCCGCGTTCAGGCCGCGAAGGACCGGGCCATGCTCGTTCAGGCCGCGCAGGTGGAGCAGGCCGCCCGCCCAATCGGCCTGGTCGAGCGTAGCCAGGATCGCCGTCCAGAACGCTTGTTCCTCGCCCGCGGCGACGAGCGGGGTCATCAGGAACATCTGGTCGTGCGCCCAATTGCGGACGATTCCGACCGGAAGCCGCGCATAGCCCCGATAGGCCTCGACCGGCAGCAGGCCGATCAGCCGGGCGCCGCGGCGGACCTCTAGCAGGCGAATGTCCCGGCCGGCGGCCAAATCCGGCAGCGAGGCGGCGACGAACCAATGTTCGGCGAAGGCATTGGGCTCGGAGGCGATTTTGGCGAGCGCGGTCCATTCGCGCGCAAGCGCCCCGATCGCGGCGGCGAGCGGGCGGACGACGACGCGAACCTCGTCCGTGATTGGAACGGCCCCGAGCCGGGCGCGCGCGGCGCCCCGCCGATCGGCCCGTGCCGCAATCCGCCCCATCGAACTCATCGGCGCGCGATAGCGCACAGAGGTAAAGATATGGTGGTCGGCGGCGCGGACCTTGCAGCGGATCAGGCGCTTTGCAGCTGATAGTCCCGATATTGGTCGCGCAAGGCCGTCTTGAGCAATTTGCCGGTGGCGGTGTGCGGCAGGCTGTCGACGAAGAGGATGTCGTCGGGAAGCCACCATTTGGCGACATGGCCGGAGAGATGGGCACGGATGTCGGCCTCGCTCACCTCCGCGCCCGGCTTGCGGACGACGAGGAGCAGCGGCCGCTCGTCCCATTTGGGATGCTTGATGCCAATCGCAGCGGCTTCGGCGACGCCGGCGCAGCCGACCGCCGCATTTTCGAGGTCGACCGAGCTGATCCATTCGCCGCCCGACTTGATCACGTCCTTGGAGCGGTCGGTGATCTGCATCGTGCCGCAGGGGTGCATGACCGCGACGTCGCCGGTGTCGAACCAATTGTCGGCGCCGACGCAATCCCCCTGCTCGTCCTGGAAATAGCGCTTGATCACCCAGGGGCCGCGAATTTGCAGGCGCCCCGAGCTCTTGCCGTCGCGGGGCTGGACCCGGTCCTCGTCGTCGACCACGCGCAATTCGACGCCGAACGGCACCCGGCCCTGCTTGGCGACGAGGTCGACCTGCTCCTCGAAGCTCAGCTCGTCCCAGTTCGCCGGCGGCGCTCCGATCGTGCCGATCGGCGAGGTCTCGGTCATCCCCCAGGCATGGCCGACGCGGATGCCCATCTTCATCAGCCGCTCGATCATCGCCCTGGGCGCCGCCGAGCCGCCGATGGTGACGATCTCGAGATGTTCGGGCGTGGCGCCGGTCTCGTCCATATGCTGGAACATGCCGAGCCACACGGTCGGCACGCCCGCCGAATGGGTCACCTTCTCCTCGTTCATCAGCCGGCACAGGACGACGGGATCGTTGACCTGGGCGTAGACGAACTTGATCCCCGCATTGGCGCCCGCGAACGGAAGCCCCCAGGCGGCGGCGTGGAACATCGGCACGATCGGCAGCGCCACGGCCTGCGGGCCCATATCGAAGCAGGCCGGCGCGATCACCGTCATGGCGTGGATCACCGAGGAGCGATGCTCGTAGAGCACGCCCTTCGGGTTCCCGGTGGTCCCCGAGGTGTAGCAGAGCATGCAGGGCTCGCGCTCGGAGCCCTCGACCCATTGGTAGTCGCCGTCGAACCCCGCGATCAGCGCCTCGAACTCGCCATTGTCGAAGCAGACATAATGGTCGATCGCCGTCCATTGCGGCTTGAGGCGGTCGACGATCGGCTGGAAGGCCTTGTCGTAGAGCAGGACCCTGTCCTCGGCATGGTTCGCGATATAGACGAGCTGCTCGTCGAACAGCCGTGGGTTGAGCGTGTGGATCACGCCGCCCATTCCGATCGCGCCGTACCAGGCGACCAGGTGGCGGTGATGGTTCATGGCCAGAGTGGCGATGCGATCGCCTCGCTTCAGGCCCATGGATTCAAAGGCTTGTGCGAGCTTCCTCGCATCGCGCGCGATTCCTGCCCAGTTGGTCCGGGTCTGGCTGCCGTCGGCCCATTGGGTGACGATCTCGCGCCGGCCATGCTCGCGCTCGGCATGGTCGATCAGCCGCGGCACGCGCAGTTCAAAATCTTGCATCCCGCCCAGCATCTGCCTTCCCCTCGTCATTCCCGCGCAAGCGGGAATCCAGCGTCTTCTGTTATACGGTACTGGATTCCCGCTTTCGCGGGAATGACGCAAGGGGGTTTAGGAAGCCTGGGCCAATCTCAGCTCTTCGAGCGGGATGACGCTCAGCGTCGCCGACGTCACTCCGTCTAGCCGCCGCAAACGCTCGGCGAGCTCCGCGTCGAGCAGGAAATCGCGGCCCAAAACGAGGTCGGCGGCGCCCTTCCCCCAGGGCGCGTTGAGCCGGAGCACGCCGGAGCCGCCATGCTCGCCCGCCACTTCGGCGGCGAGCCGGCGCACCGCCGCCTCGTCCTCGACCTCGACCGCGATCTGGAGGCGGCTCCTTTTGGCCAGCGTCTCGAACGGCTGCAGCGAGCGGATGGTGACGCGGGGCGTCTCCTCTCCGGGACGGCGATCGAGCTCGACGTTCAAGAGGGCGCACCCGCCCGCCTTGGCAGCGCCCGCGACCTTCTCGGCGACCTGGTCGTCGAACACGGTCGCCTCGAACTGGCCGGACGAATCGGAGAGCGTCGCCATCATGTAGCGGCGGCCCCGCGCCGAGGTGCGCCAGCGCACCTCCTCGACCAGGCCGGCCATGGTGGCGGGGACGCGGCCGCCCTCGGAGGAAGCCGGTGCGGCACCAAGTGTGGCGAAGCTCTTCGCGCCGTGGGCCTCGGCAAGATGCCGGTAATTGTCGACGGGATGGGCGGAGAAATAGAAGCCGAAGCTCTCTTTCTCCGCGGCCATGCGCTGGGCGAGCGACCAGCTTTCGCCGGTCGGCATGCGGATCGGGACGACGTTGGCCGGGCCCTCACCGAACAGGCCGCCCTGCCCGCTCGTGCGCGCGTCGGCGGCGCTGGCGGCGGCGGCGAGGATGGTCTCGGCCGCCTGGCTCGCCTGCCAGCGCTCGACGAGGCCGTCGAAGGCGCCGCCGCCGGCGAGGCTCTCGATCTGGCGCCGGTTGAGCAGACGCGGATCGATGCGCGCGGCAAAATCGTCGAGGCTGGCGAAGGGCCCGCCCGCACGGCGCTCATCGACCACTTGCTCCATCGCCTTGCCGCCCACGCCCTTGAGCGCGCCGAGCGCGTAGCGGACCGCCCATTCCTGCTCCTGCGAAGGCAGGAGCCCAGGCTGGGTTCCTGCCTTCGCAGGAACACTGGAAACGGCCTCGACCGAGAATTCCGCCTCGCTGGCGTTGATTGCGGGCGGCAGGCACGGGACGCCGATGCGCCGCATGTCGTCGGCGAAGATGGCGAGCTTGTCGGTCTGGGCCATGTCGAAGCACATCGAGGCCGCGTAGAATTCGACCGGATGGTGGGCCTTCAGCCAGGCGGTCTGGTAGGCGATCAGGGCATAGCCGGCGGCATGGCTCTTGTTGAAGCCGTAGCCGGCGAACTTGTCGATCAAATCGAACAGCTCGTTGGCCTTGGCGGGGGGGATGGAATTGACCCGCTGGCACCCCTCGACGAAGCCCTGGCGCTGGGCGTCCATCTCGGACTTGATCTTCTTGCCCATTGCGCGGCGGAGCAGATCGGCTTCGCCCAGGGTGAAGCCGGCGAGCACCTTGGCCGCCTCCATCACCTGCTCCTGGTAGACGAAGATGCCGTAGGTCTCCTTGAGCACCTCTTCGAGCAGTGGATGGGGAAATTCGATCGGCTCGCGGCCGTTCTTGCGGGCGCCGAACATCGGGATATTGTCCATCGGGCCGGGCCGGTAGAGCGAAACCAGCGCGACGATGTCGCCGAAATTGTCGGGCTTCACCGCCGCCAGCGTGCGCCGCATTCCCTCCGACTCCAGCTGGAAAACGCCGACCGTCTCGCCGCGCTGGAGGAAGGCGTAGACCTGCGGATCGTCCCAGGGGATGCGGTCGAGATCGACGTGGATGTCGCGCATAGCGAGCATCTCCACCGCCTTGCGCAGGACCGAGAGCGTCTTGAGGCCGAGGAAATCGAACTTCACCAGCCCCGCCGCCTCGACATATTTCATGTCGAACTGGGTGACGGGCATGTCCGAGCGCGGATCGCGGTAGAGCGGGACGAGCTGGTCGAGCGGCCGATCGCCGATCACCACGCCGGCGGCATGGGTCGAGGCATGGCGCGGCAAGCCCTCGAGCTTCATCGCCAGGTCGAACAGGCGGCGGACGTCGCGATCGTCCTTATAGTCGGCGGCGAGCTCGGAAACCCCGTTCAGCGCCCGCTCAAGCGTCCAGGGATCGGTCGGGTGGTTGGGGATCAATTTCGCGAGCCGGTCGACCTGGCCGTAGGGCATTTGCAGGACGCGGCCGGTATCCTTGAGGACGGCGCGCGCCTTCAGTTTCCCGAAGGTGATGATCTGGGCGACGCGGTCGGCGCCCCAGCGCTCCTGCACGTAGCGGATCACCTCGCCGCGCCGCGTCTCGCAGAAATCGATGTCGAAATCCGGCATCGACACGCGCTCGGGATTGAGGAAGCGCTCGAACAACAGGCCGAGCCGGATCGGGTCGAGATCGGTGATGGTGAGCGACCAGGCGACCACCGAGCCCGCGCCCGAGCCGCGGCCGGGCCCGACCGGGATGCCCTGCTCCTTGGCCCATTTGATGAAATCGGCGACGATCAGGAAATAGCCCGGAAAGCCCATGCCGGCGATGACGTCGAGCTCGAATTCGAGGCGGTCGGCATAGGCCTGGCGGTCGGCCTGGGCGAGATCCTCGTAGAGCGACAGCCGCTCGGCCAGGCCGATGCGGGCGTCGCGGCGGAGCTGCTCGGCCTCCTCCTCGACGTCTCCGGCCGTGCGCGGCAGGATCGGCTTGCGCTGCGGCGCGGCGAAGGCGCAGCGCCGCGCGATGACGGAGGTGTTCTCGATCGCTTCTGGCAGATCGGCGAACAGCGCGCGCATCTCGGCGGCCGGCTTCATCCAGGCTTCGGGCGAGGAGCCGATGCGGTCGTCGCGGGCGATCTGGCTCGACTGGGCGATGCACAGCATGGCGTCATGCGCTTCGTGGAAATGCGCCTCGGCATAGGAAGCGGGATTGGTCGCAACCAAAGGCATATCCCCGGCATAGGCCATGTCGATCAGCGCCGCTTCGGCGGCGCTCTCGGCCGCGTCGCCCCGCCGGCTGAGCTCGATATAGAGCCGGCCTGGGAACAAGGCGGCGAGCCGGGCAAGCATGTCGTCCGCCGCGGCGCCCTGCCCTTCCGCGATCAGCCGCGCGAGCGCTCCCTCCCCGCCGCCGGTGAGCGCGATCAGCCCTTCGGTGCGCCCCTCCAGCGCCGCGAAAGGGACGTGCGCCTGCTCCTCGACAGGGCGGCCGAGGTGGGCGGCGGAGACGAGCGCGCAGAGATTCCCATAGCCAGCCTCATCCTGCGCATAGAGCGGCAGCCAGTCGATCAGCGGCGGCTTGCCTTCCGGCGCGCCCGGGCGCGCGACGCCGAGCAAGGTGCCGACGATCGGTTGCACCCCTTCGGCGATGCAGGCGTCGCTATACGGCATGACCGCATAGAGCCCGTTGCGGTCGGTCAGCGCCGCCGCCGGAAAATCGAGCCGCTTCGCCTGTTTGGCGATCGCCTTGGGCTCCATCGCCCCTTCGAGCATCGTGTAGCAGGAGAAGAGTCGCAAGGGGACATAGGGGGCGGGCATGGCGGGACTATGGGCGGCACCTTCGGGGAAAGAAACCTCGGCCTGTAGCTTTTCCACAGGATTCGAAGTCAGCGGCTCGCTGAGATATCACGGATCTCAGCCATCCGGGCATCATAGGCTCGCGCCACGCAGGAGGCGTTATCGCAGCGGTCGCGATGGGCGAGAAAGCGGTCGCGCGAAGCCCTGAGCGCGCGCTGGGTGCGCGGCTCGGCTCCTGCGAGCGCCGAATAGAATTGCGAAGACATACGCCGGTCCCGAGCGGCGAGCGCGCCGTCGGTACAGACCAGCCGTTCCGAGCGGCTACGCGCATGGCGGCAGTTGAAGCTCGGTCGCGCCGACGCGCTCGCTGCGCGCGGTTCGGGCGCGGGGGCCGACGCCGCGCGGGATGGTTCCGGAGGGCGGCCGGCCGTGCGTTCGGGCGCGGGTTGGCGCGGGGCCGGCGGCGCCGCACGCGGCGGCGTCGGCGGGGTGGCTTGGGCGGACCTCAGGCCGCCGATCGTGGCGAGACGGTAGATGATCGGCTCGGCTCCCGTCATCCGATAGACCAGTCCACTGCCGTCGAGCGCCGCTTGCGCGGCATATTCGACCTCCGCGGTGAGGCGTCGCTGGCCGCTGAAGGCGCTTTCCGCCCCCGGCGGAAGCTCGAGGATGAAGCGACCCTCGCACACGGTGACGTTCAGCTGTTCGTCGCGAGATTTGACGACGGGTTCCTCCATCCGAACGACCGCGGCCGTGGACACTGCCTCCAGCGCGGTCGAATCCCCGCCCCGAATCCGGATCGCTTCGTCGAATGCGAGTTCCTTGAGCCGGTCATAGGTCGCCTGCGACGCGCAGGCCCGCCTGAGCCGTGCAGTTCCTTCAGCCGCGACTTGCCGCTCGCCCTTCGCGCCGGGTGATTTCTCGGCACCCCCAAGATCGCAGCCCGAGCAGGCCAGCGCGAGGGCGGCCGTCACCGCCATTCCCAAACCATATAAGAGCCTCATCGCTGCCTCGCCTGGGTTGGCGCGCCAGGTGACGGGGCATTTCCCTATTCCAGCACGCCCTCGTGCAAACGCAGAACCCGGTCCATCTTTCCGGCGATGCGTTCGTTATGGGTAGCGACGAGGGCGGCACTCCCCTCGCTGTGGACCAGGCGCAGGAATTCGGCGAAAACGATGTCGGCCGTGCCCTCGTCGAGATTGCCGGTGGGCTCGTCGGCGAGGATCAAGGCGGGCCTATTGGCGAGCGCGCGGGCGACGGCGACGCGCTGCTGCTCCCCGCCGGAGAGCTTGCTCGGCCGGTGGGTCAGCCGCTCGGCGAGGCCGAGCGTGCCGAGCAGGGATTCGGCGCGCTCGCGCGCCTCGGCCTTGCTCGCGCCGCGGACGAGCTGCGGCAGGATCACATTTTCGAGCGCCGTGAAGTCGGGCAGCAGATGGTGGAACTGGTAGACGAAGCCAAGCAGGTCGCGGCGTATCCGCGTGCGCTCGGTGTCGCCGAGCCGTGCCGCCTCCTCGCCCTGGATCCGGATAGAGCCTTCGAAGCCGCCCTCCAGCAGGCCGACCGCCTGGAGCAGGGTCGACTTGCCCGAGCCCGACGGGCCGAGCAAAGCGACGATCTCGCCTTCGCGTACGGCGAGGTCGACGCCGCGCAGCACGTCGATGCGCACGTCGGCCTGGACGAAGCTGCGCTTCAGGCCGGCGACCTCGAGCACCTCACTCATAGCGCAGCACCTGCACCGGATCGGTCTTCGAGGCGCGCCAGGCCGGGATCAGGGTCGCGAGGAAGCTCAGCACCAAAGCCATGGAGACGATCGCGACGACCTCGAACGGATCGATCCGCGCCGGCAGCTCGGTCAGGAAGCGGACCTGCGGATCCCACAGATTCTGGCCGCTCAGCCGCTGGATGAGATCGACCACGGGCTGGCGGTATTGGAGCAGCACCATGCCGAGCACGAGGCCGGCCAGGATGCCGAGCACGCCGATGGTGAGGCCGACGGTCATGAAGATCTTCATCAGCCCCCGCCGCGTCGCGCCCATAGTGCGCAATATGGCTATGTCCCGATGCTTGGCGCGGACCAGCATGATGAGCGAGGAGAGGATGTTGAAGGCGGCGACCAGGATGATGATCGAGAGCACGACGAACATCACCACCCGCTCGATCTGGATCGCCTCGAACAGCGCCGAATTCATCGAGCGCCAGTCCCTGAGCACCGCGCGGCCCGCGAGCGAGGCGCGCAGCGGCGCGAGGATGGTATCGACCTGGTCGGCGTCGGTCGTGGTGACGTCGATCATTCCGATCGCCTCGCCCATCAGCAGGAATTCCTGGGCGTCCTCGAGCGGCATGACCACGAAGGCCTTGTCGAAATCGTAGAGGCCGATCTCGAAGATGGCGACGACGTTGAAGTCGACGATCCTCGGCACCGTGCCGAACGGCGTGGTCCTCCCCTCCGGCGAGATGATCGTGATCCGGTTGCCGACGCTGAGCCCGAGCCGCTCGGCGAGGTGCGAGCCGAGCGCGACATTCTCGCTGCCCGGGCGCAACTCGGCGAGCGAGCCCGCGACGACGTTGCGGGTGAAGCTGGGATTGGAGAGGATATCCTGCCGGGGCATGCCGCGCAGCAGGATCGGCTCGACCCGTCCCTCGCGGCTCGCCACGAGCCCCTGCTCGATCAGCGGCTGGGCCGAGACCACGCCCGGGGTGCGGCGGACCTGGGCGAGCACCGGCCGCCAGTCGTTCAGGCGGCCGTTGGCGCCGTGGACGATGGCATGGCCGTTGAGCCCGGTCACCTTGTCGAACAATTCGGCGCGGAAGCCGTTCATCACGCTCATCACGATGATCAGGGCGGCGACGCCCAGCATGACCGCGGCGAGGCTGATCCAGGCGACCAGGAAGATGACGCCCTCGCCCTTGCCCGGTAGCAGATAGCGCCGCGCGACCATCCGTTCGTAGCGGTTGAGGATCACGCCCTCACCCTCCCACCCGGCTGCGCCGGGCGGGCCCCTCCCTCTCCCCAAATGGGAGAGGGGTCGGAGCAGCGCCGGCCTGAAGCCCTATCCCATTTGGGGAGAGGGTTTGTGTGGGGGTCCTTCTCACGACGTCAGCCTCGCCAGCGCGCTCTCGATGCTGAGCTCCTCGCGCTCGCCGGTGGCGCGGCGCTTCAGCTCGACGAGTCCTTTCTCCAGCCCTCGGGGCCCGAGGACCAGCTGCCAGGGCAGGCCGATCAGGTCCATCGTCGCGAACTTGGCGCCGCCGCGCTCGTCGCGGTCGTCGTAGAGCGTGTCGACGCCGGCTTGCGTAAGGCGGCCGTAAATCTCGTCGGCGGCGCTCGCGCAATTGCCGTCGTCGGCGCGCATGTTGATCAGGCCGACCTGGAAGGGAGCGACGCTTTCGGGCCAGATTATCCCGGCCTCGTCGTGGCTGGCCTCGATGATCGCTCCCATCAGCCGCGACACGCCGATGCCGTAGCTGCCCATCTGCGGATGGACCTGGCCGCCGTCGGCGCTCTGCACGGTGAAGCCCATTGATTCGCTGTACTTGGTGCCGAAGGCGAAGATGTGTCCGACTTCGATGCCGCGGCGGCTGCGCAGGTGCTCGGGCGGCACCGGGCAGTCCGCGACCTTGGCATGCTCCTCCTCCTCCATCGCGTAGAGGCCGGTGAGGCGGGCTATGGTCGCGGCGTCGGCGGTGAGCAAATCGTCGCGGGTCACATCGTCGAGCGCCGCGTCGTAGAAGATCGCACTTTCGCCGGTCTCCGCGAGAATGTGGAATTCGTGGCTGAGGTCGCCGCCGATCGGCCCCGTCGGCGCGCGCACCGGCACCGCCTGCAGGCCCATGCGGGCGAAGGTGCGCAGATAGGCGACGAACATCGCCTCATAGCTCGCCTTCAATCCCGCCTCGTCCAGGTCGAAGCTGTAGGCGTCCTTCATCAGGAATTCGCGGCCGCGCATGATGCCGAAGCGCGGGCGGACCTCGTCGCGGAACTTCCACTGGATATGGTAGAGCGTGCGGGGCAGATCGCGATAGGAGCGGGCGGCGTCGCGGAAGATGATCGTGATCATTTCCTCGTTGGTGGGCCCGTAGAGCATCTCGCGGTCGTGCCGGTCCTTGAAGCGCAGCATCTCCGGACCGTAGGCGTCGTAGCGGCCGGATTCGCGCCACAGCTCCGCCGACTGGATGGTCGGCATCAGCAATTCGACCGCGCCGGCCTTGTCCTGCTCCTCGCGCACGATCGCCTCGATCTTCCGGAGCACGCGGTGGCCGAGCGGCAGCCAGGCATAGATGCCGGCGGCGGTCTGGCGGATGAGCCCGGCGCGAAGCATCAGCTTGTGGCTGACGATCTGGGCGTCGGCGGGAGTCTCCTTGGCGACGGGCAGGAAGTAACGGGAAAGGCGCATGGCGATCCTCTAGGGAGGGCGATGCCGCAACGCAACACGGGGCGGCGCCTGTTGCCGGTTCGCAACAGGCGCGGCGCAAACTGGCAACGCCGCGCATTCGGTCCATGACAAGGCCGGCGGGGGTGCATACCGTGATTCCCACGCAACCAAGGACTTAAAGGCCTGGTTCGGGGAGGCTTCGGCCCCGCTTTCCTCTGGCGAGGTGAGGAAAGCGCGTGGGCCGGAGCGTTCATCAAGGGGGTAGACGGTGTCAAAGCCGTCTTACGGGTGCCCGGGCGGAAACGTCCGGGCACTTGTCTTTTCAGCCGCCCTCAGCCCGCTCCGACTCATGCGAAAGTTGCGCATCCAATTTCGAATTGCTGCTATGCCGCGTGAGCGAGGAAGGGAGCGGGACGATGATTCAAATCTGGCGCTATCTTGCACTCATTGCCCTGTTCACCCTCTCTTCGACCGCTCCCGCGCAGCCCGGGAGTTCGGCAAGCCGCGAGCGCATCCTCTCTTATTCCAGCGACATCCAGATCGGCCGCGACGCCGCGCTGGACGTCACGGAGACGATCCGGATTGCCGCCCGGGGCGATGAATTCCGACACGGCATCTATCGCGATTTCCCGACTCGTGCGCGGCGGTCGGGCGGCATCGCGGAGGCCGGCTTCGAGGTCGCGGGCGTCACCCGCGACGGGCGTCCCGAGCCATGGCGGAGGGAGCGGATCGACGGAGGCGTCAGAATCAGGATCGGCGATGCCAACGTGTTCCTGAGGCCGGGCACGCACACCTATCGCATTCGCTACCGAACCACCCGCCAGATCGGCTTCCTCGAGGACCGAGACGAACTCTATTGGAACGTAACCGGCAATGATTGGGCCTTCGCGATCGACCACGCCGAAGCACGGGTTCGACTGCCGGCGCGGGTCCGGTTTGGAAGCCGCTCGGTCTATACCGGCGCGCGCGGATCGAGCCAAGCCGACGCCCGGGTCACCACCGAACGGCCGGGAGATATCCGCATCGCCACGACCCGCCGGCTCGAGCCCGGTGAAGGGCTCACGATCGCAATCGCATGGCGCAAGGGGGTCGTCCGCCCGCCGCGCCCTTGAGCGTTCAGCAATGCCGCGTTGTAAGTTAAGGCTGCTTGCCCTATATCACAGGGGCTGACGTCGCCTGCGAGCGAAACTGACGCCTCCGGGCCTCTCCTTCCTTTCAAGCTTCACTGGCCCCGCCGCGCCTTTTGCGCGCGGGTATTTTTGCATGCGAAAGGACCCGATCATGGCTATCGGCACCGTAAAATTCTTCAACATGGACCGCGGCTACGGCTTCATCACCAACGAAGCCGGCGGCCCCGACGCCTTCGTCCATATCAGCGCCGTCGAGCGCGCCGGCATGGGCAGCCTCAAGGAAGGCCAGAAGGTCTCCTACGAGCTCGAGACCGGCCAGAACGGCAAGAGCTCCGCGGTCAATCTCTCGGACGCCTCGTAAAGCGTGGCCAAAGAGGAATTGATGGTCATGGAGGGGCAGATCGACGAGATCTACCCCGATGGCCGGTTCGGCGTCATGCTCGACAACGAGCACCGGATCATCGCCTACACGGCCGGCAAGATGCGGCGTTTCCGCATCAAATCGGTGGTCGGCGACCGCGTTCATGTCGAGATGACGCCCTACGACCTCAGCAAGGGCAGGATCATCTTCCGCGAGAAGATCCCGGGCCAGGGTCCGGGAAGCGGTCCCAGGCGGCGCACGTTCCGGCGATGACGCCACCAACTCCAACACGAATTAACAATGGCGGCTACGGCCGCTCAGGAATGAAATGAACTACGAAACACGACCGAAACTTTATCTGCCGCTGGCTCTGCTGGCGGCTTCCAAGGCATCCAAGCAGACCCCCGCGCCGACGCGGCATGCGCCCCCGGCGCTTCGCCGACTGGTCGCCGCGATGGTCGACTGAAGCCACAACCTTCGCCCTCCCTTCACAAGGGAGGGCGTTCTGACGAACGGATCCGACCGATGTCGAGAGAAATTGTGAAACCCTATCTGATCGCCAAGAAGGAGGACGGCAGCTTCCGCCTCACCGTCCGCGAGACCCGCTACAACAGCCAGGGCTATCCGCTGGTGACGGCCACCCCGGTCGAGGAAAGCTTCAAGAGCGCGACCGCCGCGCGCACCCATGCCAAGGAGCATTTCGGCGCGGAAGCTGGACAGTTCGCGACGCGCTGAGGCGCCTCGCCTGACCTCGACCATGATCGTCTCAGGCTGCCTCAGCCTGAAACGTGAATCATGGTCTCGATATATGATGAGCCTGATTCACGCCCTACGCCGAAACGCCACGGGCGTTTCGTCCCAGGACGACCCAGGCGCTAGAATTCGAAGGCGGCGCTGGCGACGATTCCGCCCCGCACGTTGCGGCCGAGGCCCGACGTGACGCCGTTCAAATCCGTGTCGAAATAGCCAAGGCTCGCGGTGAACGGGCCGCGGGTATATTCGGCGCCGAACGACCAATCGTGCTTGCGGCCATAGAACGAACCGCGCTCGCGCCCGGCCTGGCCGAAGATCGTGAACGGCGTTCCTGGAATTCCCGCCCTCGCCTCTAGGCTCAGATAGAGATTGTCGCCGGCCAGATTCTCCTGGTCGGGCGCGTAGAAGGCGCTGAGCTTGGCGGTCACCGGGCCGAGCGTATAGGAGAGAGCGGCGGTGCCCTCGTAGACGTCGGCGGTGCCGTCGCCGCCGGGATAGAGATAGGCGATCGAGCCCACTTCATATTCGATCGGGCCCGCCGTTCCCGAATAGCCGGCATAAAGGTCGAGCTCGACATTGCTGTCGGCGGTGCGCGAGATCGAGGAGGCCCAGGCGCCGACGTAGAAGCCGCGATAGCTGATATCGACTGCGCCCTGCAGAGCGGGGTCGCGGTCCGACAGCGAGACTCCGCGGAAGCGATAGTCGGAAACGCCGGTCAGGGTCGCGGTGATGTCGAAGGCGCCATCGTCGGCCGCCTCTTCCTCCGCCGCCGGCGCGGCCTCCTCGTTCTGCGCGCGCGCGGGCGCGGCGGAGAGGGCCATGAGGGCGAAGGCGGCGAGCGCGCTGCGGCGCAAGAAATGCTGGGTCATGGCACGCCTGTAAGCCGGAGCTGGTTAGCGGACCGTAAACCAGCGGCCCGCACAGACCCTATACCGAGCCGAAGGCGCGCCAGGCGAGGCTGTAGCTCCCTGCCCTTCGCGCGCGCAACAGGCGCCGCCGCGTCGCCGTGGCGGGCAGCACGGAATAGCGGCGCTGATAGGCATGTACGGGCTCGAAGCGCGGCGGCAGGACCGGCGCCGGTGCCGGAACGGCCGCGGGCGCGGGAACCGGAAGCTGCGGGAAGGCGCTGGCGGCCGCGGCCGCGCGGCGGTTGCGCCAGACCAATTGCATGACCGGACTCGCCGGCGGCGGCTCCTCCTGGTGGGCGAAGGCATATTGGATCGAATAGAGCATCTTGCGGCAGCCCTCCGCGCCGCAGCTGCAGGCCATCGCCCAGCCGGCATCCGCCTCGGTGGTCGAATAGTCCATCGTCACTTCTTCATGCGCCGCGATCGGGCGCAAGGCGACCAGCTGGCGGCGCGGGCCGAAGGCGGCATTGGGCGCGCAATGATGGTTGATATGGTCGAACGGCAGATCGGGGTCGATCCACACGTCCGGGCCGATGCCGATATAATTGGGCCCGCTGTGCGTGACCGCGCCGAAGACCGGCTTGCCGGTCAGCTTCCAGACGGCCTCGCCCGGCTCGAAGCGGCGGCCGGCGATCATGCCGTGGCCGTGGATCGCGCTCCTGCCGATATAGATGGTCTGGGCGGCGTCGACCCAGCGGCCGATATTGGCGCGGCCGCGCAGCGACATCAGGGCGATCGAGCCGTGCAGGACCATCGAGAGCAAGGGATAGACCATCAGCGCCGGATGCCGGCCCTGGTCGGCGAGCAGGGTGACGACGGCGAGCACGCCATAGGCCGCGGTCCACACGATCCAGGGCTCCGGCCGCTCGCGCTCCGGGGTCTTCCAGGTCGAGCGCAGCACCGGGAAAAAGGCGGTGAGCGTGGTGACGTTGCCGGCGAGCAGGAAGCCGGTCGAGAAGGTGTCGATGCTGCCATAGCCGAAGGCGATCGCCGCCCACAGGACGGTCAGCCAGACGTCGGCGGAAAAGGCGGTGGCCTCGACCTTGTCGACGCGCTCGGTGGCGCCCTTGCGCAGGCAGAGCAAGGCGATGAAGATGCTCATGAACGCGCAGGTCGCGGGGAGCGCCAGCATCACCCAGGAGGCGCCGTCGCCATATTCGAGAAGGACGAGCAAGGCGGTGCCATAGGCGAACATGAAGGAGCTCGCGGCGTTCGGGCGGATCACCTTTTTCAGGAACAGGCGGGCGTAGAGAACGTAGCCCAGAGCCTGGAGCAGGGCGGCTAAGATGGCCAGTTGGACGATCACGGAGCACCCCTTGCTGTTCGCGAAGGCCGGATCCGCATCCCCGCCTTCACACCCCTAGTCTCTTGAGAGGGTGGGAAAATGTCGCTTGGTTAAGAAAAAATTTACCAGCGGGCGCAATCGTAGCTTGCGGGCAATAGCAGGCCGCACGGCCCAGGCGCCGGCAACACGGTGAAATCCCGCGAGAATGTGGTCAGCATTTCGTTAACTTCGAGCCGCTAGAGCCTGGCCTGCAACATGGCGAGGATATGGCGATAACCCGCGAGCATAACGGCGTCAGCGCGACACGGAGGTTCATCGTTCCGGTGGCCGGGCTGATGCTCGTCGCGGGCGCGATGATGATCGCCGTCATCCTCTATTCCGCGCGCAAGATGGACGAGAATATCGTCGGCTCGCAAACCGAGCTGATCGACAATTCGATCAACGCCCGGCTGACCCGCTCGCTCTCCGAGCTGCGCAGCGTGGCCTGGTGGGATGAGGCGGTGACGAAGAGCCGCGGCACCACTTTCGACCCCGCCTGGCTCGACCTCGAGGTCGGCGTATTCATGACCGAGAGCTTTCATCACGACCGGATCATGATCCTCGACGAGCAGGACCGGCCGGTTTACGGCTTCGCTGGCGAGAGCCGCACCCAGATTGCGCAGCAGCGCGCCGATCTCGCCGCGGTCATACCGCTGGTCCGCCAGGTGCGCGGCGGCCGCAACGCCTCGCCCAGGATCACCGACGCCGCCTTCACCGGCGATGCCGTCGAAAGCGACTTCAGCAACCGCCGCTACGGCCTCAGTGCCGCCGCGGTGGTCCAGATCGGCAATCATGGGGAACTCGCGTCGGTAATGACGATCACGCCGTCGGTCGACATGGCGCTGCAACGGCCGCGCCCGCGCATTCTGGTCAGCTTCATCAAGCTCGACAACGCCTATTGGCAGGCCGCCGGCCGCGACATGCTGCTCCCCGACCTCGGCTTCGGAAGCCCCTCGGGCGAGCGCCGCGGCAGCTATGAGCTGAAAACCGATAACGGCCGCCCACTCGGGAATCTGGCGTGGACGCCCCGCCGCCCCGGGCTGATGCTGCTCAAGAACGTGCTGCCGCTCGTCCTGGTCGGTCTCGCACTCTGCGTCATCATCATCTCGGCGCTGGCCCGCCGGCTCTTCTCGGCCTCGCGCGCGCTCGAATTGAGGGAGTCCGCGGCCCAGCATCTCGCCAATCACGACGCGCTGACCGGCCTGCCCAACCGGCGCCTGCTCGAAACGGAGCTGGTCACCTTCGCCGCCGAAGCCGAGCGCAGCGGCGCGCGGCTCGCCATCGCCTGCGTCGACGTCGACCGCTTCAAGGATATCAACGACACGCTCGGCCACCATGCCGGCGACCAGCTGATCTGCGGCCTCGCCGACCGCCTGCGCGAGGTCGTGCGCGAGGACGATTTCATCGCCCGCCTCGGCGGCGACGAGTTCGCGGTGGTGCGCAATTGCCGCGACGACAAGGATGCGGACGCCTTGCTGGCGACCGTGCGCGAATGCTTCGGCACGCCGTTCCGCGTCACCGGCCATCTGCTCGAGGCCAATGCCTCGGTCGGCATCGCCTTCGCCGAAGCGGGCCGCTCGTTCGAGGATCTGATGCGCGAGGCCGACATCGCGCTCTATGAGGCAAAGGCGTCCGGACGCGGCTGCGACGTGCGTTTCGAGGAGTCGATGGCGCAGAAGATCGAGAAGCGGCGCATGCTCGAGGTCGACCTCAAGACCGCGATCGCGCAGGGCGAGCTTTCCGTCCTCTACCAGCCGATCGTCGAGGCTTCGACGGGCCAGATCAGCTCCGTCGAGGCGCTCTGCCGCTGGACCAGCGCGCGCCATGGCGTGGTCCCGCCCGACGTCTTCATCCCGATCGCCGAGGAAGCCGGGCTAATGGCGGATCTCGGCCGCTTCGTGATCGGGCGCGCGATCGAGGACTCCCTGCGCTGGCCCCAGCTCCACACCGCGATCAACGTCTCGGCGGCGCAGCTCCGCTCGGTTTCGATCCTCGAGGACCTGATCGCGCCGACCCAGCGCTTCGGCGTCAGCCCCGAGCGAGTCACCATCGAGATCACCGAATCGGTGCTGCTCTCCAACGACGGCCATACGACGCGGATGCTTCAGACGCTCAAGGATTGCGGCTTCGCGCTGGCGCTCGACGATTTCGGCACCGGCTATTCCAGTCTCGCCTACATCCGCGACTTCCCCTTCGACCGGCTGAAGATCGACCGCAGCTTCGTCCACGGCCTCAAGAATAGCGAGCGCGCGCTGGCGATCATCGAGGCGGTCGCCAATTTCGGCCGCATCCTCGGCAAGGACGTCGTCGCCGAGGGGATCGAGACCGAAGCCGAGATGCAGGCGATGCAGAAGGTCGGCTGCACCCACCTGCAGGGCTGGCTGTTCTCCAAGGCGCTCACCGCCGAGCGGATCGAGGCGATGGTCGCGCTCGGCCGGCTCAGCGCCATCCGCGGCGACCGGGCGGTCGCGGGCGAGGCCGAAGAGGCCGAAACGCAGACCAATGTCGCCGCGCGCGGGATCACCGGGCGCCGCGGCGGCCGCGGCAGGGCCGCCTGAGCGCCTGGCGCTCGCGCCTTTCCCCAAAACCGCTTTCTCGCCTGCCCTCCTCCGCTTATGAGCGACGCTCGGGGTGGGAGGTTTTCGGGCATGTTCACTCGGCTGAAGGCGCGCTTCGCCCGGACCGCCCTCGGGCCGGTCGTGGTGATCTGGGGTTTCGGCTATCTGCTGGTCGACATCTTCGCCTTTCTGATGGGGCGGACCGGCCCCGGCGTGCAGTTCCTCCTCACCCTCCCCTTCCTCGTCTCCGGGGTCGCGCTGACCCTGCTGCTCGATCGCCTTCGCCGACGGTCGTGGGAGGTCTTCCCGTCGCTGCGCTGGGGCGCGCTCATCGTCGCCCTGCTCGTCGCAGCTGCGGTCCAGGCCCGGCTCGACCTCCAATGGTTCCGCTGGCTCGGCCAGGTCTTCTTTCCGCATTGGCTGCCCTGGGCCGACCAGGTGACGATGCAGCGCTTCCTCACCACGTTCGTCCTCTATCTATGGACCTTCTGCCTCGCGCTCACGGTGATCTGGGCGGCCGGCCTGAGCAAACGCGCGGAGGCCAATGAGGCGCGGGCCGAGCAGGCCGAGGCGGAGGCCGCTCGGGCGGAGGCGGAAGCGGCGCGGGCCGAGGCGGCGGCGCTGCGCCTCCAGCTCAACCCGCATTTCCTGTTCAACACGCTGAACTCCCTCTCCAGCCTCGTCACCTTGGGGCGCAAGGACGAGGCCGAGGCCATGATCCAGGCGCTGGGCGACTTCCTGCGCGCCTCGCTCCATGCCGATCCGATGGCGGACGTCAGCCTCGACGAGGAGATCGAGACGATCGACGCCTATCTCGGCATCGAAAGCATGCGCTTCGGCGACCGGCTCGGCATCGAGATCGACATCGCGCCCGGGCTCGGCGAGGCAAGGGTGCCCAATTTCATTCTCCAGCCCCTGGTCGAGAATGCCATCAAGCACGGAGTGGCCGCCGCGGGCGGGCGCGCCAAGCTGAAGATCGCCGCGGCGCGCGTGGAGGGCGGTGTCGTGCTCAGCGTCACCAACGGGCGTGACGGGGCCGCCGGCGACGCGGAGCCGCGGCCCGGGACGGGCATCGGCCTGGCCAATATCCGGCAGCGCCTCGCCATCCGCTATGGCGCGCGCGCGCGGCTGGACACCGGACCCACGGCCCACGGCTGGCGCGCCGAGATCAGGCTGCCGGAGGAACGCGGTTGAGCCGAGGCGCGAAAAGCCGCTGGTACAAGCGGCGCGGCGCCCTAGATTGTACGCGACACCGACGATTCCGCGGAGACGCGCCATGGCCGACGAGCTCGACCCCGCCCTGAACCAGCCGCCAGGCTATGTCCCGCCGAAGGTGTGGACCTGGGACAGGCCGAGCGGGGGCCAGTTCGCCAATATCAACCGGCCCATTTCGGGCGCGACCCACGACAAGCCGCTGCCGGTCGGCCGGCATCCGCTCCAGCTCTATTCGATGGGTACGCCCAACGGGGTCAAAGTCACGATCATGCTCGAGGAGCTGCTCGCGCTCGGCCATGCCGGCGCGGAATATGACGCCTGGCTGATCCGCATCGGCGACGGCGGCCAGTTCGGCTCGGGCTTCGTCGCGATCAACCCGAACAGCAAGATCCCCGCGATGGCGGACCACTCGACCGACCCCGTCACCCGCATCTTCGAGAGCGGCGCGATCCTGCTCTATCTGGCCGAGAAGTTCGGCGGCGCCTTCCTGCCCGGCGAGCATCATGCCCGCGCCGAGACCTTCTCCTGGCTGATGTGGCAGATGGGCTCGGCGCCCTTCGTCGGCGGCGGCTTCGGCCATTTCTACGCCTACGCGCCGTTCAAGATGGAATATCCGATCAACCGCTACGCGATGGAAACGAAGCGGCAGATGCACGTGCTCGACACGCATCTGGCGGATCACGAATATATGGCCGGGGCGGACTATACGATCGCCGATATGGCCATCTGGCCCTGGTACGGCGCGATGATGCGCGCGGCTTATGGGGCGCAGGAATTCCTGTCGGTGCAGGAATACAGGCATCTCGACCGCTGGGTGACCCAGATCGCGGAGCGACCCGCGGTGAAGCGCGGGCAGATGGTCAACCGGACGTTCCCGCCGGTGGAGAGCCAGTTGCTGGAACGGCATGAGGCCAGCGATTTCGAGACCAATCGCGAGGATCTGGTGCAGGCGCGGGGCGGCGCCCGAGTCTAGATCGTCGAGCCGCGGCGCCGGAGCTATCCCGGATCTATACACTAGACGCGAAGGAGGGCCTGTTTGGGCTGATCCTTTCAGCTTGGGAGCCTCATAGCTGAATGAAAGTGGCGGAAGGTTCGAAAGTTCGGCTTCCATGGGAGAGAAACCTTCCGGTCATGAAAGTGACCGACGAGGGTGGTGGCTGCGAAAAGTTGCGATCATGGTCCATGACGCAGTCGCAAGAGATTGAGGGCGAGCAGCCGGAGGGACCCCTGAATGCGAGTTCCCTGGATCGGCGCCCAGGACAGGCAGGGCAGGCAGAGGCCGGCGGAGCCGGAGGCGTGGTGACGGACGCTGCGAAAGAGCCGGGCGGCGCGAGGCGCCGAGTCGCCTCAGGCTGGCAGGCGAAATCCTATTTGTATCCAACAATCGCTCTCTTGACTATTACGCGGTTGGCTGGGCTTGACTACTTGACCGGCTGAGAGATGATCTGGATACTTAGGCCTTTGACCAGCCGACTTCATCGGAAGGCAGCAGACCGGATTGAACGATGGCAAGCGCGTGGATCGAGCTTCGTGGTACGGACGTGTACTGCTCCGCGCCAAAAAACGGCGGCGAGGTCCGATTCCCGCTCGAAGATGCCTCAGCCCGGCTGCGCGATTGGGCGCTCCGCTATGACGCCGCGTCGCGCCAGGTTCAGGATGATGATCTGCTTGCGGTCGGACGCGAGATGTTCGCATGGCTCGATGAATCCAAATGGGCATCGCGTTGGTGCGTGGCGCCCAGGGATCGCGAACTTGAAATCCGCGTGCCGGGCGACGGCAACGAAGAGGAAGCGATGCTGCTCGACGCGCCTTGGGAGTTGCTGGCGACCGAACGCGGGCCGCTCGCACAGGATCCTCTACAATTGTTTGTCGTCAGCCGGCGAGTCGGGCCGGCTTCGGAATCATGGCAGCCGCATCACGACGACCTGCAGTTGATCTTCATGGCCGCGGCGGTCGAAGGTCAATCGCAGCTCGACTTCGAGGGCGAAGAGACCGCAATCCTGAAGGCGACCGACCGCGGGCGCACGCACCTGATCGTGGAGGAAACCGGGGCGCTCGGGCCCCTCAGTGAACGGCTGACCGCAGAAGGTCCATTCGAGGCGCTGCACCTTTCCTGTCATGGCGACATCGATCCGGAAGTTGGACCAATCCTCTTGCTCGAAACCTTGGAGGGGGATGCCCATCATGCGACTCCGGGCGACTTGGCCGATGCATTCGGACCGTCGCCGCCGGCATTGGTAATGCTGTCCGCTTGCCGCACCGCCGAGCGCGCCGAGGGTTTCACGGCGCCCTTTGCTCGGCAAATGGCAACGATCGTGGCCAATGTTGTCGGCTGGGATGGGTCGGTCTACGATCCTGACGCCACCGATTTCGCCGCCGAACTCTATCGCGAGCTGGCACGGCGTTCATCGGTGCCGCGGGCAGCGGCGCAAGGTCGACGCACGCTCCTTCAAATCCGGGCCAAGACTCCGCAGCGCGGGGCCCATTGGCATCTAGCACGAGTCTATCTCGGCGAAGGCGGTGGCGGCGCGCTTTGCGCTTCCGGCAAACCGCAACGACGACGCTCCGCAGATGCGCCGCCGCCCGCATTCCTCGACAAGGCGCGGGGCCGTGTTCCGGTTGCGAGCCGCGAGGCATTCGTGGGCCGCCGACGGGCGCTTCAGGCGATCCTGAAGGCGTATCGCAATGGTGCGTTCGGGGTGCTGATCCACGGTATGGGTGCCCTCGGCAAGTCTAGCGCGGCAGCGCGTATTACCAACCGCCTGTCGCGCTCGGCCTGCGTCATCTTCGAGCGCTATGACGGGCTCGCGATCTTTGACGCGCTGTTAGAAATGCTCGCGCCACTCGACCGATCGGAGCAGCGCGCCACCTGGCGCGCGCTAGTACAGAACGACGAATCGGCACTCGCAGAGGCGCTCGAGAGCTGGCTCACGGGCCCGTTCGACGCCGAGCCGATTTTGCTGATTATCGACGACCTCGAACGCATCCTCGAAAACCCGAAACCGGGCGACGTGCTCACCGCTGTCCAACAGGAATATCGTGCGCCGCTTAGCGCGATCCTCAAGGCGTTCGAGCGCTCGTCAACCCGATCTCGGCTACTATTCACCAGCCGCTATGACTTCACGCTTCCGGATGGGCAGGGGGGAAACATCGCAGCGGGTCTCGTTCGCCAACAGCTCATCGCGATGCCCGCAGGTGAGCGTATCAAGCAATTGCGCGCGGCAGAACGAATCGCTGGCCGCGAGGATATTGCGGCGGACGGGCGGCTGCAGGCGCTACTGAGCGAGGCGCTTGCTGCCGGAAGCGGCAATCCTGGCCTCCAGGCCGCGTTGACCAAGCCGATTCTCGGTGGCGAGCTGGACGCGGCCGAGGAGGCCTTGAACCAGATCGCCTTCTATAAGGACCATGGCGCGCCGCCGGCCGAAATTGAGACGATCATCCAAGCCGGGACCGCCCGCGATTCGAACAATGCCCTAATCGCCTTTCTCGCCCGGGTTTCGTTTCAGACCTATCGCAACGCATTGACCGAGGATGAAGGGCGTCAGCTCGCCGCGGCGACATTGCATTCCGAGGGGGTGCCGATCCCGCGGGCGGCGTTGGCCGCCGCGGGCGCCGCCAACGACTGTGCGGAGCCGGAGCGCGCGATCGACCGCTTGATAGCGCTTGGCCTTCTCGACGACTGGGGTGAGATCGACGGGAACCCACATGCTGCCGCGAACGCGCTCGCCAGACCGCTGGCGCCGCTTGACGAGGCACGGAGACCGCGCCTCGCCCAGGCCGCATTCCCGAAGCTCGCGGCGATGTGGCGGATTGCCGAACGCGATCTGTATATCGGCGCACGTTGGGTGGAGGCCGCCAATCTCGCGCTGGAGGCAGATGCTGAGCCCGAACTATTGGAAAGCGCGGTATTTGCCGGTGCCGCGTGGCTCGGGCGCGTCAATCACCACGTGAGGGAAGCCTTCGATCTGATCTCAAAAGCCTTGGAAGCCGCGCCGGCGGATCATGTTTTTCACCCGGATTTCCTGCGACTGGGCGTGGAATGCGCCACGCTCCTGGGTGAAGTCGGGGCGCTCGACGCACTCTTTTCGCGAACGCAAAGCCGGTCTCCCGCATCCGATGGCGACACGGAGGTCGCGCACGCGCAGCTCCAGCTGAGGCTCTCGGAACGCATGCTATCGACAGGAAAGATAGCCGAGGCCGAATCGCTCGCTCGGACTGCATTGGAAACATTTCGTGCATGGAAGCACGAACGAATGATTGCCTCCGCCTTAGGTGAGATCGCGAATATTCACTACCAGCGCGGCCAATTGGACGAGGCAATGCAAGTCTATTCCGAAGAAGTGCTGCCGATCTACCAGAAGCTCGGCGAAAGTCGCGAACATGCTGTGGTCATGGGCCAAATCGCCCAGATTCTCGATGATCGCGGAGAGCGTGACGAGGCGCTACGCATTCATGAGGAAATCCTGTTGCCGACCTATCGTGAGCTTGGCGACCTGCGCGCCGCAGCTATCACCATGGGAAGAATTGCACATATCCTCCACAGGCGCGGCAACACCGCCGAGGCACTACGTATTGCTCGCGAAGAGCAACTCCCTGTCTATGAGATGCTTGGCGACGTCCGGGAGCGCGCCACCACGATGGGCAGTATCGGCGACATTCTTCATGATCTTGGCGAGTTTGACGAAGCCTTGCGAATTCGTCGGGAGGAGGAGTTGCCCGTTCTAAGGGCGCTCGGCGATGTCCGCGCCTGCGCCATCATTATGGGACGCATCGCCGACACACTCGAAAAACAGGGAGAACTTGAAGAAGCCTTGCGGATTCGCAGGCAGGAAGAGCTCCCGGTCTATGAAGCGCTCGGCGACGTGTATTCACGAGCGGTAACGCTTCAGGATATAGCGCGGCTGCTTATCGCCAACGGGGGCTTGGCAGACCAACGGATTGACGAAATATACGATGCTTTGACTGAGGCCTTCCAACTTGCTCAAAAGCTCGCAGTTCCGGACGGAATTGGGTTCGTGGGTGTCATGCTCGCACAAGTCATGCTGATCATGAACCTGAAGCAAGCGGCGACGCCCGTGCTCGATGCCTGCGAGGCGGCCTTTACGAAGCTGCGGGACGAGAGGAACTTAGCGACCGTTCGACAACTGCGAGAACAATTCGACGCACTCTGACGAACCCGGCATCGCCAATTGAAACACAGCTGGCCCGCTCCGATCGCGGCTTACGCACGATCTCAAGCTGACCGGCCTCTGCTTCACGGTCGCCTTAAGAAGCTCGCGCATAAGGGGTGTGGCTCAAACGCTTCGACCTCACCTCAGGATGAAATTGCACCCCGATGAACCAAGTATGGCCCGGCCGCTCGACGATCTCCGGCAATTCTCGGTCCGCAGGCGCAACAGCTCCCTCCCCAGCCTAATCCACTCGCCTAATCACCGACTCCACCGTCGCCACCGTCACCCCGAACCGCCTGAACACCATCCGATTGTGCGCCGTCCGCCGCCCCGGGTGCAGCGTGATCCATTGTTCCACGCTCGGCCCTTCCGCGCTGCGGTAGCGGAGGTGGAGGACGTTGCCTCTCACCACGCCGGCCTCCGGGCCCCTCGCGTCGCTGATCGTGCCGGCGATGCGGTTGCCGGATGTTCGGGTCAGGCGCCAGGTTCGGCTGCGGGCGGGCTTGCCTTGTTCCTGCACGTTCTGGTCGAGGATCAGGACATTGCCCCGCTCGATGCGGCCGCGGCTGCGGTCGCGGACGGCGTGGCGGCCGCTCATGATGACGTTGACGGTGCCCGTGCTTTCGGTGCGGCCGACGAAAAAATGCTCGGGGCCCTGGGCCGCGGGGGCCTGGACGAGGACGAGCAAAGCGAGGAGGGCTGAGGCTAACATAGGTGTCGAACGTTCCTTTGCTGCTTCGTGTCCCGCCGGCGGCCTTGCCGAGCCGAATTATACGAGCCGGCTCTGCTTGACCGCGGCTTCGATGAAGCTCGCGAACAAAGGATGCGGGTCCTTCGACCGGACCACTCGCTGCGCTCGGGCTCCGCTCAGGACATTCGGGTTTTGCGGCAAACCCTTCAACCCCGCCGGCCGAGCCTAGACCAGCCGACTTTGCTTGACCGCGGCCTCTATAAAGCTCGCAAACAGAGGGTGGGGATCGAAGGGTTTAGACTTCAATTCCGGGTGAAACTGCACCCCGACGAACCAGGGATGGTCCGGCCGCTCCACGATCTCCGGCAATTCCCCGTCCGGGCTCATCCCCGAGAAGACCAGCCCGCCCTGCTCCAGCGCGTCCTTGTAATGGGCGTTGACCTCGTAGCGGTGGCGGTGGCGTTCGCTGATCGTGTCGGCGCCGGCGTAGATGGTGCGCACGACGCTGTTGCCGGCGAGGCGGGCTTCGTAGGCGCCCAGGCGCATGGTGCCGCCCAGATCGCCTTCGGCCTCGCGCCTTTGCAGGCCTTCCTGGCTCATCCATTCGGTGATCAGGCCGACCACCGGCTCTTCGGTCTCGCCGAACTCGCTGCTGCGCGCGGCGGCGAGGCCGGCGGTGTTCCTGGCGCCTTCGATGCAGGCCATCTGCATGCCCAGGCAAATGCCGAAATAGGGGACGTCGCGGGTGCGGGCGAAGTGGACCGCCTGGATCATGCCCTCGGTGCCGCGCTCGCCGAAGCCGCCGGGGACCAGGATGGCGTGCATCGGATCGAGCTCGGCGGCGATGTCGGCCTCGGGATGCTCGAACAATTCGCCCTCGATCCAGCGGATGTTGACCTTGACCCGGTTGGCGAGGCCGCCATGGACGAGCGCCTCGGTCAGGCTCTTATAGGCGTCCTGCAGGCCGGTATATTTGCCGACCACGCCGATCGTGACCTCGCCTTCGGGATTGAACAGGCGGTCGGTGACGTCGTCCCAGCGCGCCATTTCCGGCTCGGGCGCGTCCTCGATGCCGAAGGCGCGCAGCACTTCGGCGTCGAGGCCGGCCGCGTGATATTGGGCGGGCACGGCGTAGATGCTCGGCGCGTCGAGGGCGGGGATGACGGCTTCGGTGCGGACGTTGCAGAAGCTGGAAATCTTGGCGCGCTCGGTATCGGGCAGCTCGCGGTCGCAGCGGCAGACGATGATCTCGGGCTGGATGCCGAGCGAGGTGAGCTCGCGGACCGAATGCTGGGTCGGCTTGGTCTTCAGCTCGCCGGCGGCCGCGATATAGGGGACGAGCGTGGTGTGGATGCTCACGGTGGAGCCGCGCGGGCTTTCGTTGCGGAACTGGCGGATCGCCTCGACGAAGGGAAGCGATTCGATGTCGCCGACGGTGCCGCCGACCTCGCACAGCAGGAAGTCGCACTCCTCCTCGACGTCGGCGCGGATGAAGTCCTTGATCGCGTTGGTGACGTGCGGGATCACCTGGACGGTGGCGCCCAGATAGTCGCCGCGCCGCTCGCGGGCGATGATGCCCTGGTAGATGCGGCCCGAAGTGACGTTGTCCGACTGGCGGGCGGGGACGGCGGTGAAGCGTTCGTAATGGCCGAGGTCGAGGTCGGTCTCGGCGCCGTCGTCGGTGACGTAGACTTCCCCGTGCTGGTAGGGGCTCATCGTGCCTGGATCGACGTTGAGGTAAGGGTCGAGCTTCCTCAGGCGCACCCTGTAGCCGCGCGCCTGCAGGAGCGCCGCGAGGGATGCGGCCATGAGGCCCTTGCCAAGGCTGGAGACCACGCCGCCGGTGATAAAAATGAACCGCGCCATGGGAGTTGAGGCTTAAGCGGCTCCGGGGCCAAAGGGCAAGCGGGCGAATCGCTTTTTTTCGCGGCCTACCTGGCGCTGTTGCCCTGGGCGGGGCCAGCGGGCCGCGCGGTGCCGGCGGGTGGCGCGGCCTGGCCGGCGGGCTGGGCCGGGGGACGGGCCGGCGCCGTCGCCGGCGCCTTGCTCTGGAGGGCGGCCGACGGGCCGCGGCCGCCGCGCTGGCCGGCGGCGAGGCCGGCGAGCAGGATCGACAGCGCAACGAAGATGGTCGCCAGGATGGCGGTTCCGCGGGTCAGGAAGTCCGACGCGCCGCGCGCGCTCATCATCCCGGCCGGGCTGCCGCCGCCGGCGAGCCCGCCGCCCTCGGAGCGCTGCATCAGGATGAGGGCGATGAGGGTGACCGCGACGAGCGTCTGCACGATGAGGACGAAGGTGAAAAAGCCGGACATTTCGATCTTTCAGGAAGAGGCAGACCGGCGATCTAGTGGATTGCGTCGCGCTTCTCAAGGGACTGGATCCCGGCCCCTTCGACGCCGCCTGCGGCGTCGTCCAGGACATGCTTCCCCGGGACACGGCCTCCTTCGGAGGCCTAACTGGCGGCGGCGGCCTCGACGATCGGCACGAAGGCGGCGGCGGTGAGGCTGGCGCCGCCGACCAGGGCGCCGTCGACGTCTGGAACCGCGAACAGCTCGGCGGCATTGTCGGCCTTGACCGAGCCGCCATAGAGGATGCGGATGCGAAGGCCCCTTTCGCCGTAGCGGCGGACCAGCACGACCCGAACATACGCGTGCATCTCCGCGACGTCGCCCGGAGTCGCGACCTTGCCGGTGCCGATCGCCCAGATCGGCTCGTAGGCGACGACCAGCTCGCCATCCTCCCACTCGTCCGGCAGCGAGCCGAGCAGCATCGCCTCGACGATCGCCAGGTGGCGCCCGTCCGCGCGCTCGGCGGCGCTTTCCCCGACGCAGACGATCGCGACCAGCCCGGCGGCGAGCGCGGCGGCGGCTTTGGCGCGAACCTCGGCGTCGCTCTCCCGCTGGCCGGCGCGCCGCTCCGAATGGCCGACGATGACGAGCTTCGCCCCCGCCTCCCTGATCATCGGCACCGAGATGCAGCCGGTATGGGCGCCGCTCGCTTCGGCATGGCAGTCCTGCGCGCCGACGATCAGGCCGCCCGAGCGGGTGACCGCGGGGGCGATCAGGGTGAAGGGCGGGCAGATGGCGACGTCGGCGCCGCCCGCCTCGCGCGCGGCGTCGGCGATGGCGGCGAGCTCGGCGAGCGCGGCCCGGTTGCCGTTCATCTTCCAGTTGCCGGCGACGAGCTTGCGGCGAAGGTGCATCGAGTTTGTCCCGGTTCAAAGGTTGCGGGGCGCCTAGCGCGCTTCTATGACCCGCGCAAACCCACATGCCATTGGACCCCAAATGATCTCCGGATTCCGCAAGTCTCTCCGTTCCTGGGCCACGTTGCTGCTGCTGTTCCTCGCTCTGGTCGCGATCGTCGTGACCGGCTTCGGCACGAGCGGGGGCGGCGGGCTCGGCGCGCTTGGCGGCGGCGGCGCCAGCCCGACCGAGGGCCAGCTGGCGACCGTCGACGGCCAGCCGATCACCGCCGAGGCGGTGAGCAACGAGGTCAGCAAGAACTTCCAGGCCCTGCGCCAGCGGCTGCCGAACGCGGACATGGCCGAATATCTGCGCCAGGGCGGCTTTGACGGATCGGTCTCGGCGCTGATCAACTTCGCGGCGATGCGCAGCTATGGCGAGGCGCGCGGGCTCGTCGCCAGCCAGCAGATGGTCGACCGCTTCCTCGTCAACCGCCGCGAATTCCACAATGCGCGCGGCGAGTTCGACCCGGATCTGTTCCGTCAGTTCATTCAGTCGAGCGGAGTCAACGAGCGTGTGCTTCGCGAGGATATCGCGCGCGATCTCATGCGCCAGCAATTGCTCGATCCGGTCGGGCTCGGCATGCGCGTGCCCCAGGGCGTCGCCCGCGCCTACGCCACCGCCCGGCTCGAGCGGCGGCGCGGGGCGATCGGAGTGGTGCCGATCGGCGCGGTCGAAGCCGGCATCAACCCAAGCGACGCCGAGATCGCCCGCCATTATGCCGCCCATCGCACCGTTTTCACCGTGCCCGAGCGGCGCGTGATCAAATATGCGGTGATCGGATCCGAGCAGGTCACGGCCGCCGCGCCGACCGAGGCGGAGATCGCCGCCGTCTACCGCAACACGCCGCGCTACCAGCAGCGCGAGGCCCGCACGCTCCAGTCGATCACCTTCACCGGCGCCAATGCCCAGGCGACCGCGCAGGCCTTTGCGCAGCGGGTGCGCGGCGGCACCGCGTTTCTCGACGCCGCCCGGCAGGCGGGCTACGCGCCCGGCGACGTCACCTTCGCCGACCGGAGCCAAGCCCAGTTCGCCGGCCTGACCAGCGCCGACGTCGCCGCCCAGGTCTTCCGCGCCGCGCGGGGCAGCCTCACCGGCCCGGTCCGTTCGCCCCTCGGCGTCCATGTGATCCGCGTGGAGAGCGTCACGCCGAGCGCCGGACGGCCGCTCGAAGCGGTCCGCGCCGACATCGTCCGCGAGATCGAGCGGCGCAAGCGCGGCGCCGCCGTGCTCGCGCTCGCCACCCGAATCGAAGACCAGATCAGCGAAGGCGGCAGCTTCGAGGAGGTCGCGCGCGCCGCTCGCCTCACCATCGTCACCACGCCGCCGATCACCGCCGCCGCCAGGCTGGCCGACGGCCGGGCCTGGGCGGTGCCGGCCGACTTGAGGCCGCTGCTCGCCCCCATGTTCGAAGCCGATGCCGAAAATCCGGAGCCCACCGTCGCCCCGATCCAGGAAGATGCGCGCTACGCCCTGATCGCCATCGACAGGGCCGAGCCTGCGGCTGTGCCGCCGCTCACCGAGATTCGCGACCGAGTGCGCAGGTCGCTGGTCCGCCAGCAGGCCCTGGCCCGCGCGCGCCAGCTCGCCAACGCGATCGTCGCGCGGATCAATGCCGGCGTGCCCCCCGCGCGCGCCTTCGCCGAAGCGCAGCGCGGGCTGCCGGCGCCCGAGCAGATCGCGCTGCGCCGATTCGATGTCGTCGGCAACAACCGGCAGGTGCCGGCTCCCATCCTCGCCTTGTTCCGGCTGCGGCCGGGCACGGCGGAGGTCCTCGCGGTGCCCAACAATGGCGGCTGGTTCGTCATCGCCGCGCAGGAGAGCGTGCGCGGCGATCTCGCCTCGGCGCCGCAGGCGCTCGCCCCGACCCAGCAGCAGCTCCAGGAAACGGCGAGCACCGAGCTCCAGCTGCAATTCCTGCGGGGCATGCGGCTGCGCGCAAACGTCCAGCGCAACGAGGCGGCGATCGCCGCCGAGCGCGCCCGGCTGGCGGGCAATCTGCCGCCGCCGCAATAGCGCCGGCCGCGGCGGTGATCCTCGTCGTCGACAATTATGACAGCTTCACCTGGAACCTGGTCCGCTACCTGCGGGAGATCGGCGCCGAGGTCGAGGTCGCGCGCAACGACGCGCTGACACCGGCCGAGGCACTGGAGAGCGGCGCCGGAGCGGTGCTGATCTCCCCGGGCCCGGGAACACCGGACGAAGCGGGCATCTCGCTGGCGCTGGTCGCGGCCTGCGCGCAAGCGCGCCGGCCCCTGCTCGGAATCTGCCTCGGCCATCAGGCGATCGGCCGGCATTTCGGCGGCCGGGTGACGCGCGCGCCGGCGCCGATGCACGGCAAGGTCTCGGCCATCGCCCATGACGGCAGCGGCGTCTTCGCCGGCCTCCCCTCCCCCTTCGAGGCGACCCGCTATCACAGCCTCTGCGTCGCCGCGGCGGGCCTGCCCGACGCGCTGATCGTCAATGCGCGGGCCCAGGACGGCACCATCCAGGGCGTCCGCCATGCGAGCCTGCCCATCCACGGCGTGCAATTCCATCCCGAGAGCATCGCCAGCGCGCACGGCCATGCCCTGCTCGCCAATTTCCTGGCGCTCGCCGCGGCCGAACGGGACGCCGTTCCCGCCCCCGCTTGACACCTTCCGTAACGTTCCTTACACGTTCCGGAAACGTTCCAGCGGGAGACCTTCACATGCTGACTCGTAAGCAACATGAGCTGCTCCTCTACATCGATTCCAGGCTCTCTGAAACTGGCATCTCACCCTCGTTCGAGGAGATGAAGGAGGCGCTCGACCTCAAGTCGAAGAGCGGCGTCCACCGCCTGATCTCGGCGCTGGTCGAGCGCGGCTTCATCCGCCGGCTGCCCAATCGCGCGCGCGCGCTCGAAGTGCTGAAAATGCCCGAGGCGAAGAAGACCGCGGCCGCCGGCGCCGGCGCGCCGCCGGCCCCGCTCAGGGCCGCGAACGACGACGTCATCGACATCCCCCTGCACGGCCGGATCGCAGCCGGCACCCCGATCGAGGCGCTGCAGGGCACCGACATGCTGCCCGTCCCCGCCGCCCTGCTCGGCCCGGGCGAGCATTATGCTCTCGAGGTGGCCGGCGATTCGATGGTCGAGGAAGGCATATTGGACGGCGATTATGCGCTGATCCGCCGCCAGGAGACGGCGCGCGACGGCGAGATCGTGGTCGCCCTGATCAACGACGAGGAGGCGACGCTCAAGACCTTCCGCCGCGAAGGCCAGATGATCCGCCTCGATCCGGCCAACCGCCGCTACGACCCGCAGCGCTACCGGCCCGAGCAGGTGCAGATCCAGGGCAAGCTGGCGGGGCTGCTGCGGCGCTATTGATGCACCGGAGTGCGCGCGCCGGTCCTCTCGCCGTCCTTTTCGGCGCGGTGCTCGTCTCGAGCTGCGCATCGGCGCGGGCCATGGAGGTGCAGACGGGCTGGACCGGTGAGCCCGGCGGGCGCTGCACGATCCAAGTCGAAGGGCGCCGAATCGCGGAGCGGGACTTTCTGGCCTTTGCCCGGCGATGGAGAGGTCGCGAGGCGCATATTCGAGGCGATCCGCAGACCCCTTATCGCTGCGTGGGCGGCGTCATATTCGAGCTGCAAAGAGCGGGTTTCCGGCAAATCGGCTTCATTTCCGAGCCGGCGCTGGAGGCTGATCGATGAGCGGAGAATTGCGATGGCGCGATTGAACTATGTCGAGCTGCCGGTGCGGGACGTGGCCACCGCCAAGGCCTTTTACGAGCGCGCGTTCGGCTGGGAGATGACCGAATTCGGGCCGACCTATGCGGCGACGATGACCGGCGACACCGATATCGGCCTGCAGGGCGATTCCTCCGAAGCGACGCGGGCGCCGCTGCCGGTGATCGAGGTCGAGGATCTCGAGGCGGCGCTCGATGCGGTGACCCTGGCCGGCGGAATGATCGTCCGCCCCGTCTTCGCCTTTCCCGGCGGCAGGCGCTTCCAGTTCCTCGATCCGAGCGGCAACGAGATCGCCTGCGTGAAACCCGATTGAACCGCCCCGCCGCGTTCAATCGCCGAGATAGACGGCGTCGCCCAGCCTGATGATTCCGGGCCTGGCGGGCAGCGCGTAGATTCCGATCAGATTTGCGAATTGCCGCGCGACCGTGCGAATGACGGCCGCGTCGCGTACCCCGGTGTCGGGGTCGATCGTGATCAGCGCGCAACGGGGAATTGGATCGGCCACGAGCAATTCGGCGCCGTCGCGCCCGCTGCCGAAGCGCAAGCGAGCGCCGCGCCATTCGCTCTCCCGGACATCGCTGTCGATGAGGATGTTGCCGCGGAAGCGGCGCCGGTCCAGGGGAGCGCCGTGCGCCTCGCCGAGCGCGCCATGGGTTGCCGTGCTGACGATTGAGACGGGCATGGCGTCGGGCAGGCCGCGGCCGGACTGGAGAAGCCCAAGCGCGCAGCCCGCGCCGTCCGCGATCTCGGCGAGCAGGGAGGGGTCGCCTAGCGACAGGGCCGACCCGCCGGGCGTGATCACGTCGACCTGCGAGGAGCGCGGATCGGCGGGATCCCGGAAGCGCGCGCGATAGGTGACCAGCGCGGAGAAGTCGCGGCCGGACAGCCAGGGGAAGCGGCCCTTGTCGGCCATTCGATAGAAGCAATATTGGCGGTCGCCTTCGATCCCCTGCCAGTCGAGCTCGGCGGAGGACAGGGGCTCGCCCGCCATGGATTTGACCGGATAGCGGGTAATCTCGATGACGGTGCCGACGGCGACGCTCATCGCGTCACGATAGACGCTGCGCTGGACCGCGCAACCGGCTCGGCCAGGGCCCAGGGATGGCGGCCCACCCGCTCGGCGACGGTTGCGACGCTTGCGCGTTCGCCGAGCGTGATCGAGAGGCCGCCGGTGCGGCGCAGGAAGGCGCGGTCGGCGCGGAGCCAGCGCGGATTGCAGCCGCGCGGCAGGCGGCGGTCGGCGACGACGATGTCGGCCTCGGCGCAGGCGCGGACCATCTCGGCCCAGGCGACGATGTCCGGCGTGCGCGTGACGAGCAGCCGCCAGCGTCGGCCGCCGCGGACGATGTCGGCGGCGCACAGATCGGGGCTGCAGGCGGCGTTGGGGAGCGATTCGAGGTCGAGGAAATCGGGCCCGGCGCCGCCCGCTTCGGCGAGCGTGTCGCGGACATAGTCGCCCGCGCGCGAGCGCAGCAGGGCCAGCTCGCCGTCCTCGGTACGCAAGGCGAGGTGGCGGCCGTCGCCGGTGACGATGAGGTCGGGCATCGGCGTAGCCAGCGCCCAGAGCGCGCCGATCACGACCGGGATCATCCCCCAGCGCCGCCATCTCGTCCGCCACAGGCAGATCCACAGGCCCCCCGCGACCATCAAGGCGAAGGCGGCGGGCGCCATGGCCGGAAGCAAAGCGACCGCGCCGGGCGCGCCCGCCGCGGCGTGCGCGAGCCCGAGCAGGAGGGACAAGGCCTGCCCGGTCAGCCACCAGAAAGGCGCGCCGAGCCCGACCAGGTCGAACAATAGCGCCAGCGCCTCAAGCGGCATGATGATGAAGGTGGTGAGCGGGATCGCGACGACGTTGGCGAGCGCGCCGTAGAGGCCGGCCTTGTGGAAATGGAAGAGCGCGATCGGCATCAGGGCGAGCTCGACGACGAGGCCGGTGAGGACGAGGGCGAAGAGCAGGCGGCCTATGCGTGATGGCCAGCCCTCGTCGCGCCGCGAAACCCAGGCCTGGACGCGGGGGTTTTCATGGAGGGCGATGATCGCGGTGATCGCGGCGAAGCTCATCTGGAAGCTCGCGCCGGGCAGGCTCTCGGGCCAGAGCAGCAGCACGACCAATGCGCCGACCGCGACCAGGCGCAGCGTCAGCGCGTCCCGGCCCAGCGCGATGCCGGCGAGGACCAGCAGAGCGGCGATGCAGGAGCGCACGGTCGGCACCTCCGCCCCGGTCAGCAAGGTGTAGGCGACGCCCGCAAGCGCCCCGGCGGCGGCGGCGATCAGGATCAGGCGGAACCGCAAGGCGAGGGCGGGGCTCAGCGCCAGCAGCTTCAGCGTCAGCAGCATCACCGCGCCGACCACCGCGGTCAGGTGCAGCCCGCTGACCGAGAGCAGATGGGCAAGGCCCGAGCGGCGCATCGCCTCGGCGTCGGCCTCCGGGATGCCGAACTGGTCGCCGGTGGCGAGCGCGGCGGCGATTCCGGCCTCGCCGCCCCCGCCAAGCCGGTCGCGGATGTGGCCTGAGAGCCGCTGGCGCCAGCCGGCGATGGTGGCGGAAAAGCTCTGGCTCGAGGCCGGCGCGACCACCGCTACGTCGAGAACGCGTCCGCTGCCGCCGATCTGCTGGAACCAGGCGCTGCGGGCGAAATCATAGCCGCCGGGCACCGCCATCGGCGCCGGCGGCATCATCCAGGCCCGCAGGCGGATCGTGGCGCCCGGCGTCAGGCCGGGCACGATCTTGTCGTCTGCGACATTGACCCGCAGCCGCACCGGCTGGCCGGCCCCGAGCGGGCGGACGACCAGCCGGACCGCCTCCTTGGCGGCCAGGGTCTGGACGCTCTCGATCACCGCGTCTCCCTCGAGCAGGCCCTGCCGCTCGATGCGCGGCGCCGCCGCCTCCTGCGCCTTCCACCAGGTGAGGCCGCAGCCCAGGGTTGCGGCGAGGCCGAAGATGGCGAGCGCCCTGCCCCAGCGCGTCCCCGGCGCGAGCGCCAGCAGGCCGAGACCCAGCCCGGCGGCGAGCAGCAGGAAGGCGATCCATTGCGGGGCGTCGGGAAGCCAGAACCAGGCGGCGATTCCGAGCATCAGCCCGACCGGGAGCCACAAGGGCAATTGCGCGCGCTCCGCCTCGAACAGGCGTTCGAGGTGGGCGGAGAAGCGCCGCCCGCCGCGCTTCACAAGAGTCATCCCGGACTGGATCCGGGATCCATGAACAGCCGAGTCCGAGGCAAGGTCGACAGCGCCCGCGTTCATGGGTCCCGACTCTCGTCGGGATGACTCCCTTGGTGCAGGCCTCTTCCTTGCATAACTTCGCCTATGCTAGGGGCGCTCGCGTGACCGGTGCGCCCCATGTTTGGAGAAACCCCGCGTGAGCGCAAGTGAAGTCGTAACCCGGTTCGCCCCCTCCCCGACCGGCTTCCTGCATATCGGCGGCGCCCGCACCGCCTTGTTCAACTGGCTCTATGCGCGCCATCATGGCGGCAAATTCGCGCTCCGGATCGAGGATACCGACCAGGCGCGCTCCACCCAGGCGGCGATCGACGCGATCCTCGACGGGATGACATGGCTCGGCCTCGACTGGGACGGCGAGACCCATTTCCAGTCCGAATATGCCGCCCGCCACGCCGAGGTGGCGCGGCAATTGCTCGCGGCCGGCCACGCTTATCGCTGCTGGATGAGCCAGGAGGAGCTGGCCGCCGGGCGCGAGGCTGCGAAGGCCGAGCGCCGGCCCTTCCGCACCCGCAGCCCCTGGCGCGAGCGCGGCGACGGCCCCGACGCGCCTTATGTCGTCCGGCTCAAGGCGCCGCAGGAGGGCGAGACGGCGATCGACGATCTGGTCCAGGGCCGGGTCACCGTCCAGAACGAGGAGCTGGACGATTTCGTGCTGCTCCGCTCGGACGGCAGCCCGACCTATATGCTGGCCGTGGTGGTCGACGATCACGACATGGGCGTCACCCATGTCATCCGCGGCGACGACCATCTCAACAACGCCTTCCGCCAGCTCGCCGTCATCAGGGCGCTGGGCTGGCGGGAGCCGGTCTACGGGCATCTCCCGCTGATCCACGGGTCCGACGGGGCGAAGCTTTCCAAGCGCCACGGCGCGCTCGGCGTGGAGACTTACCGCGAGGAGCTCGGCATATTGCCCGAGGCCCTGTTCAACTATCTGCTTCACCTGGGCTGGGGCCATGGCGACGACGAGATCATCGGCCGGGAGCAGGCGGTCCAGTGGTTCGACATGGATGCGGTCGGCAAGTCGCCGTCACGCTTCGACCTCAAGAAGCTCGAATATCTCAACGGCCATTACCTGCGCGAGGCCGACCCCGCCCGCCTGGCCGCTTTGGCCGCCCCGAAGCTGCCGGGGATCGACGAGGCCCTGCTCGCGCGCGCCATGCCGGTGCTGACGGTGAGGGCCAAGGACGTGAACGAGCTGGTGGAAGGCGCGGCGTTCCTCGCCAAATCGGTGCCGCTTGACATGGACGAGAAAGCGGCTTCCCTGTTAGCCGGAGACGCAAGGGACCTGCTCGGCCGCGTCCGCCTGTCGCTGGCCGCGCTCAGCGACTGGACGGCCGAGGCGACGGAGCAGGCGGTGCGGGAGGTGGCTGAAGCGTCCGGCGTCAAGCTGGGCCAGGTGGCGCAGCCCCTTCGGGCGGCGCTCACCGGCCGGGCGACCTCGCCGGGGATTTTCGATGTGCTGGCGTTGCTGGGGCGGGAGGAGAGCCTGGCCAGGATCGCCGACGCGGAAAACGGGAAGGACTGACGATGGCGGGGAAGGCCACTCTCTCGATCGGCGGCGGGAGCCACGATTACGAAACCTTGTCGGGCTCGGTCGGGCCCGACGTGATCGACATCAGGAAGCTCTACGCCGAAACCGGCGCCTTCACCTACGATCCCGGCTTCACCTCGACCGCGTCCTGCCGCTCCGAGATCACCTATATCGACGGCGACGCCGGCATCCTCCTCCACCGCGGCTATCCGATCGACCAGCTCGCGGAGAATTCGACCTTCATGGAGGTCTGCTACCTGCTGCTGAACGGCGAATTGCCCGACGGGAACGAACTCGCCGGCTTCACCCGCACGATCAGCCGCCACACCATGCTGCACGAGCAGCTCGCCACCTTCTACCGCGGCTTCAGGCGCGACGCCCATCCGATGGCGATCATGTGCGGCGTGGTCGGCGCGCTCAGCGCCTTCTACCACGACAGCACCGACATCACCGATCCCAAGCAGCGGATGATCGCCTCGCACCGGCTGATCGCCAAGATGCCGACGATCGCGGCCATGGCCTATAAATATTCGATCGGCCAGCCGATGGTCTATCCGCAGAACAGCCTGAGCTACACCGGCAATTTCCTGCGCATGACCTTCGGCGTCCCGGCCGAACCCTATGAGGTCAATCCGATCATCGAAAATGCGATGCGGCGGATCTTCATCCTTCACGCCGACCATGAGCAGAACGCCTCGACCTCGACCGTCCGCCTCGCCGGCTCGTCGGGGGCCAACCCCTTCGCCTGCATCGCCGCCGGCATCGCCTGCCTGTGGGGGCCCGCCCACGGCGGCGCCAACGAGGCGGCATTGAACATGCTGCGCGAGATCGGCCGGCCCGAGCGGATCCCGGAATATATCGCGCGGGCCAAGGACAAGGACGACCCGTTCCGGCTGATGGGCTTCGGCCACCGCGTCTACAAGAATTTCGATCCGCGCGCGAAGGTGATGCAGAAGACCGCCGAGGAGGTGCTGAAGGAGCTCGGCATCTCCGATCCGGTGCTCGACACCGCCCAGGAGCTCGCCGCGATCGCGCTCAAGGACGATTATTTCATCGAAAAGAAGCTCTATCCGAACGTCGATTTCTATTCGGGCGTGATCCTCTCGGCGATCGGCTTCCCGACCTCGATGTTCACGGCCCTCTTCGCGCTCGCGCGGACGGTGGGGTGGGTCGCCCAGTGGAACGAGATGATCGCCGATCCCGACCAGAAGATCGGCCGCCCGCGCCAGCTTTATTGCGGCTCGCCCCAGCGGGACTACGTGCCGGTCGACCAGAGGTAGGCGCCCGTGGCGGACGACCCCGCCTTCGACGATCTCCCGCCCCGGTTTTTTCGAAACGTGCTCGTCGCCGGGGTTGTATTCGCCGGCGTCGCGATCGCGGCCGCGGGGCGATCAACAAACCCTTGTGGTGGTGGGGCGGTCTCCTCTTCCCTTATCCGCTCATCGTGCTGGCCGCAGCGCCACTGACCGCCTGGATCGCCGCCTGGCTGCGGCGAGCGCCCGCCCGCAGTCGGGTTGGGCGCCTTATCCCCTGGTCGTGGGTGATTGCGCGCTTCGCCGTCCTGGCCGGGGCCAATTACCTGATGGTGGCGTGGGTCGTTGCCGCGCTGATCGGCGCGCCGGCGGCCGGCACCCTCGTCAAGGCATTCCTCCTTGCAGCCCTGGCCCACATCGCCTTCTTCGTCGCGGAGCGATGCGCGATCCACATCGAGCGCGCGTTTCGCGGGCCCGCGAAGGCCGAATCGTGACAGTCTGGAAGAGCGGACGCGACGCGCTCGGCGCGCTGAAGCCCTTGCTCGGGCAATGGGCGACGGAGACCGAAGGGCCCGGCGATTTCGGCACGATCCGGGCGACGCGGAGCTTCGAGACCGTGCTCGGCGGCGCCTATGTCCGGCTCGACGCGTGCTGGGAGCTGGGCGGCGGAAAGCGCTATGAGGAACTCGCCTTGTTCGGCAAGGGCGAGGATGGCGGCCTCGCCTTCACCTCCTTCACCTCCGACGGTAAGCAGTCGCGCGGAATGCAGGCGGACGGCAGCGACGTCCATCCCCAGGCGATCGCCTTCGAAGCGGCCATGCCGGCCGGCCTCGCCCGTTTCGTCTACTGGCCCGCCGACGAAGGCGAGGGCTATTATTTCGCCGTCGAGAACCGCACGAAGAAGGGCTGGAACCGCTTCCTGCGGCACCATTACCTCCCCGCCTGAGCGGGCGCCGTTTTTTTTCACGCTCCCCAGCGTCGCCGGCGGGGCGCGAGCACGTCGAACACCATCCGCACGCCCCTGGCCTGGCCGCGCGAGACCAGCGAACCGCTGCGCGTTTTGCTTGTCCGGCGCCCCGCCCAGCGGGGACAGGTCCGGCGCGCGGGCCCGTCGCCCTACAGATCGATATCGAAGAAGCTGGTGGCGTGGAACGTCGCCTTCATCTGGCCGCCCGATCCCGCGGCGAGCGTCGCCATCAGCGTCTCGATCTTCTTCATGTGGCCTTTGCGCGTCGTCGTGTTCGGATCGGTCGAGGTGTGGTTGAAATGCATCTCGAACGGAGCCCCGGCCTTGGCATGCGGACTGCGTTTGGCCGGGTCGAGCCGCGATTCGGCGATCAGGCGAAGCACCGCCTCCTCCGGATTGCTGTGGGAACCGTTGCCGCAGAAGACGTAATGATCGGCGGTGACCGCCTTGACGAATTCCTCCGAGATATTCGCGCCGGCGCCGTGATGCTGGACCTTCAGCACGTCGACGTGGATGCAGCCCTGGCTATCGAGCTTGCGCGCCTGCTCCAGGCCCTTGACGATGTCCTGCCCGGCGGCGTCGCCGGTGAGCAGAACGGTCCGCTTGTTTTCCGCGGCGAGGATGATGATCGATGCCAGGTTCGGAGTGGTGACGGATTCGCGCTTGCCGAGCTTGCCCGTAGATTGCGCGATCCCTTCCATGGTGCGCAGGAAGATATCCCCTTCGCCCAGCTGAAGGCGGCCGGCGTCGCGGTCCATCTCCTCGCGCACATCTTCGATCGCCTTGGTGTTCGCCGCCAGCCATTCGCGCCACTGGGTCTGCAGGCTGTCCAGATCCTCCTGGAACGGCCCGAGCACGGTGAGAGTCGTCTTGCCGAGCTTGAAAGTCGACTTGGCCATGCCGGCACGGATCAGCTTGCCGCCGAATTGCTTGTTGAGCGGAATGCCGAGCTGCGCTGCGCCGAGCCGGTGGGTGAGCGTGATCGCCTGCTTCTCCCCGAGCGCGAGGTCGGCGAGGTAGTTGTGGCGGGGGATGGCGTCGGGGTTGGCGAGCGAGAGCTGGCTCGACGCGGCGAGCGAGAGCATGCTGCGCACGTCGCCGGCGACCGTGCTGAGCTGGTCGCCGAAGCCGTTGTGCCAGACCTGAAGGATTCTCGGCGGCTTGGGCGAGGAGGGTTGCGGAAAGGGCCGCCGCCCCGTCGGCGGCTTGCTTGCCTCGGCGAGGTGCACCCGCCAATCGACCTCGACGTCGAGCAGCTCGAGCACGCCGGTGATATGGTCGGCGTCAATGTGCGAGATGCAGAGCACGTCGAGCGTCTTGCAGTCGGAGACGCTCTGGGCGACATGCTCCCGGAAGGTTTCGCTGCGCCCGCCATCGACGAGCATGTGGTGATTGTCGCTGCTCGACAGCAGCAGGCTGTCGCCGTCGCTCGCCTTGAATGTCCTCAGCCGCATTGCATCAGCCTCACTTCAGATCCTTGCGTTCGTTGATTTCGGCGGCTTCCCGGAGGCAGGCGGGCGGATCGATCAGGCTGAAGCCGACATCGTCCTTCCAGACATAGTCGCCATCCTCCATCGGATGCGCCGTCCGCCGCATGATTCCGATCACCTGTGCCGCGGTGAGATCGGGCTGGACCGCCAGCATCAGGCCGGCGACGCCGCACACATAGGGGCTCGCCATGCTGGTGCCGGTCATCCCGATCCAGGCGTCGCCTGGGCCGGCGAAGCCGTTGGCGGCGACGATGTCGGTGCCTGGCGCGAGCACCTCGGGCTTGTTGCGCTCGTCCCGCGTCGGCCCCTGGCTGCTGGAGATATTGGCACGCCTGCGCGCCACATCGTAATTGCCGACCGACAGGATCCGCTCGCCGCAGCCCAGCGTGCTGATCGAGTTGCGGTCGACATTGCTGCGCGCGCTGAAGAAGGACGGAAAGGCCATGAAGCTGATTCCGTTGCGGAGCTCGATCGGCCGCGGGTCGTCGCGCTCGAGCCAGGCGTGATAGCGGCCGTCGCGGATATCCATGCCCTGGAGGACGACCCGCCACTCCCCCGATTTGACGCCGATGAACGGCCGCTTGAGCCGGGGCGTGAGATAGATCGAGATGTAGTTGGCGCCGTTGGCCGGGCTGTAGAGCTCGTTATAGACGCTGACGAAGGTGCCGTCGGTGAGCTGGCGGTTCTCGACATATTCGCCCGGCTTCACCGGCCCTATGCGCTGCGATCCGGGGTCGGGCGAGACCAGGGTTACTGCCATGCGGTCCTGCGGCTCGTACCAGATCTCCATCTCGTTTTCGGACAGGTCGGCCTTGCCGTTGCCGACGACGATCCAGTCCATGGTGTTGGCAAGGCCGCTCGCGGCGATCCGCCCGCTGGAATGGATCCGGCCCATGACGAAGCCGAGATCGCCGCTATGGGCGGGCGCCTCCTGGCCGGCATTGCCCGCCGCGACGCAGACCGCGCGGCCGGGCTTGACCAGCGCGTGATCGATCCAGCGGTTGACCGCGCTCGATCCGTCATGGGCGTGGCCGTTCGTGCCGAGGCTGATGTTGATCGAGACGGGCAGCGGGCGATCGAGGCCGCGCTGCTTGCCGAGCTGGGCGGCAACGGTCAGCAGATATTCGACGGCATGGGCGATGCGGGTCGAATCGTAGAAGGAGCGTCGGCGATCGACATCTTCGTCCTTGTTCAGCGCGAGCATGACACAGGCGATGTCGGCGCGACGGCAAACGCCGTCGTTGCCTGCCGCGATGCTCGCGACATGGGTCCCATGCGACCCCGGCGACTGTTGCGACTGCCGCTCGATCGCGTAGGGCGAGACGCCGATAGTCCGGGCCTGGGCGATCGCGGCGTCGAGATGCTCCCGGTGAAATTCGGCTCCGTAGGAAAATGACGCAAAATCACCCCCCGAATTGGCCTTGGACGGCGGGTCGCGGAAGCTCCCGCCCATATCCCAGATCCGCGCGATCCGAGTCTTGTTGCCATCGAGAAAGTCGGGATGGGCGAAGGCGATGCCGGAGACATCGATGATTCCGATCAGCACGTTCTCGCCATATTTGTGCCGGGCCGCGAGCGCGGTGACCTTGCGCTGGGTCGGGCCCGGCGCGGCGGTCGCGGAAGGATCGCTGGTGACGAGGACCGGTGGAACCCGGACCGGGTCGCCCGGCTCGACAAGGGTGATGTCGCCGCGCCGCGACAATTTGGCCAGCTTGTTGAGCGGCACTTCCGCCATGGCGATATTGCCGCGCTGGCCGACCAGGCCGGCGATTGCCCCCTTGCCCTTGTTGAACGCCGCCTCGGAGGAGAAGTGGACGAACACGCTGGCGCTGGCGGAGCCGGTGACATTCCCGAGCTTGGGTTTCTTGTGGCGCTTGCGCGGCGCGTCGACCTCCAGCGCGGCCGTTGCCGGATCGCGCAGCGGCGCGTGTGTGGAGGCGCCAGTGACCGCCAAAGAGGCACTAAATTCGGCGCGCGCCTGGCAAACCAAGACGTCCCCATTTGCGAAAAGCCGAAGTTTCGGAGCGATCTTTCGGTCGACAAGCGCCTCGCGGCCGCCATTTTCGTCTCGTTCCGACATGATCCCCTTCCCATGCGACAAGTCATCAGGAGAAGGCTTTACGTATCTTATGCTGGGTAGCGCGGGCAAGCACGACGACCAACCATTTGCCCCGGCAGATTCAACCCCCCCAGCGCGCCGGGAGTGTGAAGGTGAAGCGCGCGCCCTGCCCCGGCGCGCTGTCGACCGCGATATCGCCGTGCATGGCGCGGGCGAGGTGGCGGGCGATGTAGAGGCCAAGGCCGGTGCCGCCGGGTTCGGTCGGGTCGACTCGCTCGAACTTGTCGAAGATCCGGTCCTGGTCCGCCTCGGCGATGCCCTTGCCCTGGTCGGCGACGATGATCGCGGCGAGATCGCCCTCCTGCTCGGTGCGCACCCAGACCTGGCCGCCTTCGGGCGTGTAGCGCACGGCGTTGGTGATGAGGTTCATCATGATCTGCAGTGCGCGGGTGAAGTCGCCGATCGCCGGAAGGGTCTCGCCGGCGCCGGGCGCGTCGATGCGCACGCCGCGATCGGCGGCGCGGACTCCGAGCAGGCCGGCGGCGCGCCGGGCGATGTCGGCGAGGTCGATCGCCTCGATCTCGGGCCGGAATTCGGGGCGCTCGACCGCCTGCAGGTCGACCAGGTCGTCGACCAGGGCGAGCAGGTGCCGGCCGGCCGAGGCGATGTCGTCGGCATAGCCGGCATAATCGCGGCGCAGCGGGCCTTCGGGCTGGGCGCGCAGGCGCTCGGCATGATCGATGATGTGCGCGAGCGGGCCGCGCAGGGCCTGATCGAGCCGCTCGCCGAACGCGGCGCTGTCCACCCCAGCAGGCGCGGCGTCGGCGGGACCGTCCGCGCCGGCCGCGACGGCGGCGCCGCGGAAGCCGGCGAAGCGGCCGGCGCCGTCGATCAGCGGCACGCCCGAAAGCGCGAAGCGGCCCTCTCGGCCGCCGCGCAGCTCGGCGGCCTGGCCGTCGAATGCCTTGTGCTCCGCCAAAGCGGTGAGGATCGGCAAGCCGCCGTCCGCATTCTCCTTGAAGCGAAACAGGCGGGTAAGCTGCTTGCCCAGGAAAGCCGAGGGCGAACTGCCGATCGCCGCGGAGGAGCCGGGCGACAAAGCGGTGAGGCGGAGCGTGTCGTCCGTCTCCCAGGTCCAGTCGGCGGCGGCGCGCAGGAAATCGGCCTCGCGCTCGCGCGGCGGAACCGGCGCGGGCGGGCGAGGCGGCCGGCCGGACCAGCCCGAAATGGCGAGCGCGACCTCCTTCCCGTCGGGCGCGGCACGCACCCACAGATCGACGTCGCGGTCGCCGTCGGCGGCGACGGCGGCGCGCGAGATGGTGATCCCGAGCCGCTGGGCGAGCCGGGCGAGCGCGGCGATCTGGGGCACGGCGAGCACGCCGCCTTCGCTCCCGCCGGCTTGCTCGTGCAAGGCGGCGAGCGCCGGATCGGCGGCGATCAGGCGGCCGTCGGCGTCGAGCCGGCCGGCGACTGTGTCGAGCTCGGGCGCGCTGCTCATGCGGACTCCGCGGACGGTCGGGCGCGGGTCGAGACCCTTGCGACGGCGGCGCGGTAGCCGGGATCGGCGCGCCACAGGCGCAGAACCTCCTCTGCGCTGGCCTCATCGAGGCTGTCGTAAAGGTTGAGCTGGGCGGCGGTGGCGTCGCCCTCGGCGCCCGAAACGAGCGGGCCGCGGCTGTTGGCGACGAGCAGGATGGCGGCGGCCGCCTCGCGTTCGACGCCGGCGGCGCGCAGCAATATCGCCGGGCCGCGCCCCCTGGGGTCGGCGATCACCTCCCAGGCCGCGGCATAATCGAGCCCGGTGAGAGTCGCGGTGCCGGCGATGAACAAGGGCAGCATGCCCTCGGACAGGATGCGCTCGAGCGCCGCGCCGTCGAGGCGGCCGAGCCGGCGCAGCCTCTGCGCCATCCGCATGGCGCGCGATTCGAGGATATTGCCCTCGTCATGAGCGGCGATCAGCGCGCTGCCCGCCTCCTCGATGATGCCGTCGACCGCGGCGAGGCCATGATGCTGGATGATATAATGGCGGAGCGACGCGGCGACCAGCCAGACCAGCTTGTACTGGAGCTCGGCGGGCAACTCGATCTGGCCCAGTTCGGGCTCCTGGAAGCGGTCGAAGCGGCGCGCGCGGGCGATCACCAGCTCCATCGCCTCGGCGGCAACCTCGGCATCCTTGTCGCGGACCAGCTCGAACAGGAAGTCCGCGCCCTCGGCGGGATGGTGCGCCTTCCAGAAACGATGCTCCTCGACGCGGCGGACGAGGACGTTGCCGAGATCGGCGTCGCTGAGCACATGCGCGCGCTCGAGGATCGGCAGCGCGATCGGCACGCGCGCCGAGGACAGGGCCGCATGCAAAGCGGGATGGTGCTCGAAGCGGGGCGCGAGGCGGGCGCGCAGCTCGTCTTCGAGCCCGAGGATCAGCCGGGTCAGCAAGGCGGCTGCGGTGACGCGCTGCCACTCGGTCAGGCGGGCGCGGTCGGGCAGCAAAAGGTCGGTCGCGGCAACGGCGAAACGCTCGCGCGCCGCTGCCAGCAGCAGGCGCGCGGCGTCGCCTTGAGTCCCTCGCTCATTCGATCCGGCTTCGGCCATGTTTCGTCTTAGCCCGCACAGGGTTAAAGCGCCGCTAATCCTGACCCAAATGGCGCAGGCGCGCATGGACCTGCTGCTGCGCCCAGAAGAAGGAGAAAGCGGCATAAGCGAACAGGAAGGCGAAGGCCGCGTTCCACAGGCCGAAAAGGGCGAAGGGAAGGATCAGCCAGCTCATCCCCTTGCGCTCGGCGAGCAGGACCGCGCCCTGGATCTCCTGCCCCTCGCTCTCCACCGCCAGCGCGGCGAGGTATGCGAGCGTCACGAAGGCGAGCAGCACCATACCCCAGCCGTGGGCCGGCACCAGGCGATAGGAGAGGATGACGAAGGCGGCGGCGGCGAAGAGCAGCACCAGATAGGCCCACCAGCTCTGCCGGACGCCGCTCTGCATCCTGAGGCGCGCCAGCCGCGTTGCGATACCCTCGAGCGGCGTGGCGGCGAGCAATTTGGCGAGGCCGATCCAATACCAGCCGACATAGAAACTGGCCGCCGCCAAAGCGGTGAGCAAGGCGGCGGCGAGGCCGACGATCTGCGGCGAGACCGGGCTTCCGATCAGCACCATGGTCGCCGCGCGCTCGATCGGGGCGAGCAGGAAATCCGCCCAGCCGCGGCTGGCGGCGTCGGCGCTGGCGATGATCCGGCGCTCGAGCGCGTCGAGATCGGCCTCGCGGTCGAGGATGGCGACGGCGGCGGCGCCATCGACCGGAACGTGGCCGGCGCCGGCCTGGAGCGTGCGCCGCAGCAGCGTCGATTGCAGGTCCCAGTCGCGCAGCATGGAGCAGGTCTCGCGCAGCAGCGCGCCGTCGATCGCGGCGAGACCGGCCCAGCGCGATTCGGCGTCGATCCGCTCGTAAAGCTCGCCATAGCCGCCGTCGGGAACGGTCAGCACGGCGGCGCCGGGCTCGGCGGCGAGCTTGACCTGCTGCGCAGCCGGCACAATCGCGCCGTCCGCGACCAGCAGCAGGCGGTCGAACGGGTCGACCGCCTCGGCCGCTTCTTCAGGGGTGCGGACGATCTTCACCGGCACGCGGTCGCGGCGCAGGCGCTCGATCGCGGCGCTGAGGGCCGCCGGGAGGCGCTCGACGAAGATCAGCACCGGATTGGCGCCGGCGGAAGCGGCGAGCCTCGCCTGGCGCTCGATCACGGTGCGGCCGGCGAGCGGCAGCGTCGCGCGCAAATGCCCGGCCTCGCCCGATTCGTGATAAGCCGCGATCAGCGCCGCCAGCGCCACGTCCTGTTCCTCCGCTTGGCGGGGGACGGTACGGATGTGGAGGGCCTATTGCAAAGCCTCGCTGCGCCCACATGCTCCCCCCTCCCCGTCATTGCGACCTCGCAATGACGATTGTGGGAAATTAGGCGCCGAAATCCTCGATCGCGGCGGCGATCTTCCTGAGCACGACGGGATCGCCGGGCGCGCCGTCCTGGGCTTCGTCGGCGAGCGCGATCAGGCCGACGGCGCCGAAGCTCGCGGCGATGCTCTTGAGGCGCGCCGCCGCAATCTCCCAATTGGCGTCGCAGCGCGAGCGGCCGAGCAGATCGAGCTGGCGCGCGATGCTCTCGATGAAAGCGGTCTTGAGCTCCGCCATCAGCGCCGGATCGCTGCCGACGGCAGCGGCGAGCGACGCGTTCAATGCTCCGGGGTCAAAGGCCATCCAAAGGCGATAAGACCAACGGCGTTAACGAGACGTTTCATCTCTGGCCCATTCTGGTACAATGCGGCGATCAGATGGGGGCGGGTATGAGTGTCGCAAACGCCGAGACGCAGCCGCAAAGCGGCGAGACCGAGTGGACCGCGCCGGAGGCGTGGGACGCTGGGGCACCCGCCGAAGACTTCCGCATCGAGGAGATCGAGGCCGCGCCGGAGCCCCGGCGCGCGGGCGGGAAGATCCTCGCCGGCTTGCTGATCCTGCTCGCTCTGGGCTGGATCGGCACGTCCGTTTACGCGCTCACTTTGGCTTGGCCGGGCCCGAGCCTGCCCGCCTGGATCGGCTGGGCGGGGACGTTCAGCGCGCCGCTCGTCCTGATCGGGCTTGGCTGGCTGGTGTTCGGGCGCAGCTCGCGGCGCGAGACCGCGCGCTTCACCGAGCAGGTGATTGCGATGCGGCACGAGAGCCAGGCGCTGGAAAATGTGCTGGCCCAGGTGACGGCGCGGATCGCGGACAATCGCGCGGCGCTGAACGAGGAAGCGGCGCGGCTGATGAGCCTCGGCGACGAGGCGTCTGACCGGATCGGCCGAGTCACCTCGGTCCTCTTCCGCGAGAGCGCCGAGCTCGAGCGCAAGGCGCAGGCGCTGGATCTGGCCGCCGAGGCGGCGCGGATCGACGTCGGCGTGCTGCTCGCGGACCTGCCCAAGGCCGAGGCGCAGGCGCGCGCCGCCGCCGAGGCGATGAAGCAGGCTGGCCTCGCCGCGCATGAGCAGGCCGGCGCGCTCGAAGGCCAGCTCGCCGCTCTCGCCGCCAAGGGCCGGGAGGCCGACGAGGTCGCAGGCGGCGCGGCGCAGCGGCTCGGCGCCCATGTCGCCCGGATCGAAAGCGGCGCCGGCGCCGCCGCCGAGCGGATGGCCGAAGCGGCGCAGCAGATGGAAGCAGCGGTCGACGGCTCGATGGCCAAGGCCGCCGAATCGGTCGACATGGCCCGCGCCGGCCTCGAAGCGCAGGGCCAGGCGATGCTGGCGATGATCGAGCAGAGCAAGGCCGCTTTCGAGGAAGCCGGCGCGGAGGCGACCAAGTCGCTCGCCGAGCGGCTCGACATGGCCGGGCGCAAGATCGAGATGCTCGCCGGCCGCCTCGCCAGCCAGGATGCGGCCAGCCGCACCCTCTTGGGCGGGATGGCGCGCCAGCTCGACGAGATCGGCGCCCAGATCGCCCATGTCGGCGACAGCGGCGACCAGCAGAATGTTCGGCTCGCTTCGTCGATGGGCGCGCTGCGCGAGACCGCCTCGGGCCTGCAGAGCGAGATCGAGCGGGGCCAGGCCCAGTCGGACGCGCTGACCGCGCGCGCCGAGGCGATGAGCGCGGTCCTCGCCCAAGTGACGGCGCAATTGCGCAACGAATTGCCGCCGGCCATGGCCGGGATCGAGATCCAGTCGGAGCGCACGGCCGCGTCCGCCGAAGCGGTGGTCGCGAAGATGGAGCGGATGGAGGCGGCCGCCGCCAATGCCGCCGCGCACGTCGCCGGCGGCGAGGCCGGCATCGAGCGCCAGCGCGAGGCGCTCGATACGCTCCTCGCCACCCTGAATGAAGGCGCCCGCGAGGCGGAGGAGAAGATGCGCGCGCTGGGCGCGGCGGTCGGCGAGGCCGACGGCGCGGCCGCCCAGCTGGTGCGGGACACGGGCCCCGAGCTGGTCGACGCTTTGGTCAGGGTGCGCGACGCGGCGACGCAGGCGGCCGCCTATGCCCGCGAGGCGATCGCGGCGGTGATCCCGGAAAGCGTCGCCGCCCTGGTCGAGGCGAGCCGGGAGGCGCTCGGCGAGGCGCTCGACGCGCCGGTCGCCGAGAAGGTCGCCGAGATCGGCAATGCCTCGCATCTCGCTCTCGCCACCGCCAGGGCGGCGAGCGAGCGGCTGACCCGGCAATTGCTCACCATCGGCGAGACCGCCGGTGCCATCGAGGAGAGGATCGCGGAGGACCGGGCCGAACGCGAGCAGCGGGACGCCGCGGACCTCTCGCGGCGGGTGACGCTGATCATCGATGCGCTCAATTCGACCGCGATCGACGTCTCCAAGATCCTCTCCAACGAGCCCGGCGACGCCGCCTGGGCGGCCTATCTCAAGGGCGACCGCGGCGCCTTCACGCGGCGCGCGGTCAGGCTGCTCGAATCGGGCGAGGCGCGCGAGATCTTCCGCCATTATGAGGAGGAGCCCGATTTCCGCGACCAGGTGAACCGCTACATCGCCGATTTCGAGATGATGCTGCGCGGCATCCTCGCCGGCGAGGGCGGCAGCGCGCTTGGCATCACCCTGCTCTCCTCCGACATGGGCAAGCTCTACGTGGCGCTGGCGCAGGCGATCGACAGGTTGCGGAAGTAGGCCCCGCCGTCATTGCGAGGGGAGCGAAGCAATCCAGTGCTGCGTCTCCGCCCGCTGGATTGCCGCGTGGCCCGGCCTTCGCCGGGGTCCTCGCAACGACGTTGATCGCTCAATGCACCCAGTCGAGATGCTCGACCCGGATCCAGCCATATATGTAATTGGCCACGTAGAGCGCCGTCAGCACCGCGCTCAGCATCGTCGCGCGCAAGGCCGCGCGGCGTACGCTGAAGCGGTGGGGCGCGCTCTCGGCCGTACCCGGCTGGGGCTTGACGCCCTCCTCCTCGGCGGTGCGGACTCCGAAGGGCAGGACGAGGAAAAGCGAAAGCGTCCAGAACAATATGTAGATGGCGAGGATCGAGGTCCACTTCATCCATTCAGATCCGGACCAGCAGCACGCTGACCACCGGCTTCTTGCCGGTCCAGTCGGTGGCGCAGCGGCGCACCGCGAGGCGGATCGCCTCGCGCAATTTGTCCTCGCTGCCGGCGCCCTTGGCGATCGCGGCGGCAGCCGCCTCGCCGGCTTCGCGCAGGAAGGTCTCGCGATCCTCCTCGACCGGAATGCCCTGCATGTCGACGGCGACCTCGCCTTGCAGGCGATCCTGGCCGTCCAGGGTTACCGCGACCGAGATCAGCCCGGCGAGGGCGAGCCGGCGGCGCTCGTTCATCGTGCCGCCGTCGGCATTGAGGATGACGTCGCCGTCGAGCACAAGCCGCCCCACTTTCTCCTCGCCGATCTTCTCGGGACCATTGGGGGCGAGGCGGACGAGGTCGCCATTCTTCTGGACGATGCCGTGCGGGATGCCGCGCGCCTTGGCGAAGCGCGCCTGCTCCATCATGTGGCGCATCTCGCCATGGACGGGGACGATGATTTCGGGCCGGATCCAGTCGTACATGGCGGCCAATTCGGGGCGGCCGGGATGGCCGGAGACGTGCACCGGCGCCTGGCGGTCGGTGATCATCTCGATGCCCTTTGCGGCGAGCTCGTTCTGGATGCGGCCGATGGCGATCTCGTTGCCGGGAATCTGCTTCGACGAGAAGATGACGAGATCGCCCGAATCGAGGGCGAGCTTGTGCTGGCCGAAGGCGATGCGGGCGAGCGCGGCGCGGCTCTCCCCCTGCCCGCCCGTGGCGATGATCATGACCTCGCGGCGGGGCAGCTTCATCGCCGTTTCGAAGTCGATGACGGGAGGAAAATCAGTGAGATAGCCAACGCTCTTCGAAACCTGCAAGATGCGGTCGAGCGAGCGGCCGGCGACGCAAACCTGCCGCCCCGTATCCTGCGCGACATGGCCCAATGTCTTCAGCCGCGCGGCGTTGGAGGCGAAGGTGGTGACGAGGACGCGGCAGTCGGCGTCCTGGATGACGTCGTCGAGGCCCTTGCGGACTCCGAGCTCCGAGCCGGACGAGGCCTCCTGGAAGACGTTGGTCGAATCGCAGACGAGGGCAAGCACGCCGGCATCGCCGACCGCTCGCAATTCGGCCTCGGTCGACGGATCGCCGAGCTGGGGGCTGTCGTCCAGCTTCCAGTCGCCGGTGTGGAAGATCGCGCCATAGGGCGTCTCGATCAGCAGCGCATTGCCCTCGGGAATGGAATGGGCGAGCGGGAGGTAGCGGAAGCCGAACGGCCCCAGGCGGAAATCGCCCTCCATCTCGACCGTGTTGAGCTTGACCTGGTTGGTCAGCCCCTCCTCCTCGAGCTTGCCGGCGATCAGGCCCGCGGTGAACGGAGTCGCATAGAGCGGCACGCCGAGATCGTGGGCGAGATAGGGGATGGCGCCGATATGATCCTCATGGCCGTGGGTGAGCACGATGCCGAGCAAATCGGCGCGGTTTTCCTCGATGAAGGCGAGATCGGGCAGGATCAGCTCGACGCCCGGATAATTGGGATCGGCGAAGGTCAGGCCGAGATCGACCATCACCCATTTGCCCTCGCAGCCGTAGAGATTGACGTTCATGCCGATCTCGCCCGAGCCGCCGAGCGCGAGAAAGAGCAGTTCCTTGCCGGGTTTCATATTCCTCCGTCACCCCGGCGCAGGCCGGGGTCTCGTGGAGACGAGCCGTGACTTCTCGTCCTGAGATCCCGGCCTTCGCCGGGATGACGGGGGTTAGGCCCTCGCTGCTCTCTCGTAAAGCATCGCAAGCCCCTGGATGGTCAGATCCCCCTCGATCGCGTCGAAAATCTCGGTGTGGGTGTCGAACAGGGTGGCGAGGCCGCCGGTGGCGATGACGGTGGCGGGGCGGCCGATCTCCGCCTTGAGGCGCGCCACCAGCCCCTCCATCATCGCGACATAGCCCCAGTAGATGCCGATGTGCATCTGCTCCTCGGTGGTGCGCCCGATCACCGTGGTGCTGTCCGGCGCCTCGATGGCGACGCGGGGCAGCTTTGCGGCGGCGTTGACGAGGGCGTCGAGCGACAGGTTGATTCCGGGCGCGATGATGCCGCCTTTATAAGCGCCGGAATAGTCGACCACGTCGAAGGTGGTCGCGGTGCCGAAATCGACGACGATGAGGTCGCCCCGGTGAAGCGCGTGCGCGGCGATCACGTTGAGCACCCGGTCGGCGCCGACCGATTTGGGCTCGGCGACGTCGAGCTCGATCCCCCAGGCCGCCCCCCCCTGCCCCGCGATCAACGGCTCCTTGCCGAAATATTTGGTCGCGAGCACTTCCAGGTTGTGGAGCGCGCGCGGCACCACCGTGCCGATGATGACCCCCGAGACATCGGCTTTGGTAAAGCCCTCGAGCGCCAGCAATTGGTGCAGCCAGACCGCATATTGATCGGCCGTGCGCCGGGGATCGGTGGCGATCCGCCAGCGCGCGCGGATCACGCCGTCCTCGACCAAGGCGAAGACGAGGTTGGTATTGCCGGCGTCGATGGCGAGCAGCATGGCGCCTTCCTAGCGGCGGGCCAGAGGCGGCGCTAGTCGCTCACCAGCCCGGTGGGCTGAGGCAACAGGCCCCCGACCGGGATCGGCAGGATCGCGACGGTCCCGGCCGCGGCGGGCGGGTAGCGCGCGGCGGCGAGGTGCTCGACGAGCGCGTCGACCAGCGCGTCGGCGCTGCCGCCATCGCTGCGGGCGACGCGGTGGAGCAGCACGCGGCTCTCGCTCACCCGCCCGTGCGGCGCGATCTCGAGCCGGACGGTGAGCGGGCCGTGGTGGAGCGAAAAACTCTCGGGGAAGGCGCCGAGCGCCGCCTCGAGCGCCGCCTTCAGCGCGGCCTCGAAGATGCGCGCGGGCAGCGGTCCTTCCAAAATCGGTCCCGCCTCGCGGATATGGCCGTGCAGGACGATACGGGCATCGGCCGGATCCATCGATCCTTCGATCCGCTGCACGCCGTGCGGGATACGGTCGTCGAACAGGACCAGGCGGTTGAACAGCGGCGCCACCAGATCGTAGAGGCCGATGCCGGCATCGGCCTTGCTCAGCCGGCTGCGGTAAGGATCGGCTTCCTTGAAGATGATCGTCTCGCCGCCGAAGCCGCGCCGGTCGTCGCGGGTCAGCGAATAGACGTAGCCGAACCGCCCGTTATGGCTGTCGTTGTGGATGCCCTGGCCGCAGCCCGGGACGTAGAGGCTGAGCATCGGCCAGGTCACCTCCGCAAGGCCGAGCGTCCCGCCCGCCCAGCGCGTCAGAGCGTCGTGGAAGCCTGTGACCAGATCGAGCGGGATCACCATTTGCGGGTCGGCCCGCAAATAAGTGTAGAGGCCGGGCACATACCAGTAATTCCAGACGAAGGAGTCGTCGCGCTGCTTGTGCGGCTCGCTGAAATGCGTATCGATGGCCGCGCGCATCGCCTCGGCCTCGTCCCGGGCCAGGAAATCGTCGAAGACGTCGAAGCGCGCGGTCAGGGCGCCGGGATAAAGGTCCGCGGCGAGCAGCTCCTCCTCCTCTTCCGTCGGCCGGTCGGGCGGGCGCGTTCCTGCTCCGGTCTCCATCGCGGCCACCTTTCGGCGCGCCGGCGGAGAAGTCAACGCGCAGCGAGGGGGCCGAGTACCGACCCTAAATCAGGAGAACGTCGCCGGCATGGATGACGCGCAAGCTCCCGTCGGCGAGTCGAAGGCGCAGCGCGCCGGTCTCGTCGAGGCCGTCGAAGCTCCCCTGCGCGCCGCCGGCGGCGAGCGCGGTGCCGATCGGATGGGCGCCGGCGAGCCAGGCGGCGCCGACCGGGGCCAACCCGTCGACCCGCCAGCGCTCGAGCCAGGCGGCGAAGGCGGCGGCGAGGCGCTTCAGGAAGGGATCGGCCGGCACGGGCGGATCGAGGCTGGCCGCCGGGCGATCGAGATCGGCGGGATGGCGGGCGAGGTTGACGCCGAAGCCGATCACCACCGCATCGCCCTGGCGCTCGAGCAGGATGCCGGCGAGCTTGGCGCCGTCGACGAGCAGATCGTTGGGCCATTTGATTTGCGCGCGCGGCTCGTGGCGAACGGCCGCCTCGTGGAGCGCCACGGCGGCGACCAAGGCCAGGGTCGGCGCGGGCGGATCGCCGGGCTGCAGCCACACCAGCGTCGAGGCGTGGAGGTTGCCGCGCGTCGAAACCCACGCTTTGCCCTGCCGCCCCCTGCCCGCATTCTGCCGCTCCGCGCGCAGCCAGAAGCCTTCGGGAGCGCCGTCCCGCGCCAGAGCGGCGACCTCGTCGTTGGTGGAGCCCGTCTCGGCGACTGTGCGGATAGTTTGTGCCACCGTGACAACCTATCCGTTCGTCCCGAGGATAGTCGAGGGGCGTATGTGATGAGCCCGTGCAGCGCCCTTCGACTTCGCCCGGGACGAACGAGATGGGTTAGAACAATGCCCGTGCCGCGTTGGTCGCGGCTGCGCCGAGCCACGGAATCGCCAGATAGCCGAGCGGCGACACGAACAGGGCCGCGGCGAAGATCAAGGCGGACCCGACCGGCTCCTTCGTCTCCGCATAGGCGGGCGCGGGCTCGTCGAAATAGATCAATTTGACGATCTTGATATAGTAGAAGGCGCTGATCACCGAGGTCGCGATCGCCACCGCGGCGAGCCAGGTGAGGTCAGCAGCCACCGCCGCGTCGAACACCAGGAATTTGGGCCAGAAGCCGAACATCGGGGGGATGCCGGCGAGGCTGAACATGAAGAAGAACATGGCGAACGCGAGCATCGGCCGGGTGCGCGACAGGCCGGCGAGCGAGGCGATCGATTCGACCGGCCGCCCTTCGGCGTCGCGCATCCTGAGGACGACGAGGAAGGTGCCCAAGGTCATCACGATATAGACGGCCATGTAGGAGAGGACCGAGGCGACGCCCGCCACCCCCGCCGCGGCAAGACCGACGAGCGCGAAGCCGACATTGTTGATCGAGCTGTAGGCGAGCAGGCGCTTGATGTTGCGCTGGCCGATCGCGGCGACGCCGCCGAGCACGGTCGAGGCCAAAGCCGCGAAGATCACGATCTGCCGCCATTCGTGCATCGCCGGCGCCATCGCCTCGACCGCGACGCGGACCAGTAGCGCCATGGCGGCGACCTTGGGCGCGGAGGCGAAGAAGGCGGTGACCGGGGTCGGGGCGCCCTCGTAGACGTCGGGAGTCCACATGTGGAACGGCACCGCGCTGATCTTGAAGGCGAGGCCGGCGAGGACGAAGACGATGCCGAACAGCTGCCCCGTCGAGACCCCGCTTCCGAGCGCCGCGGCGATGCCGCCGAACTGGGTGGTGCCGGTGAAGCCGTAGAGCAGGGAGATGCCGTAGAGCAGGATGCCGCTGGCGAGCGCGCCGAGCACGAAATATTTGAGGCCCGCCTCCGCCGAGCGGGTGTCGGTACGCTGGAAGCTGGCGAGCACGTAGGCGGCGAGGCTCTGCAGCTCGAGCCCGACATAGAGGGTCAAGAGGTCGCCCGCCGAAACCATCATCCCCATGCCGATCGCCGAGAAAAGGATCAGCACCGGATATTCCGCGCGATAGTCGCGGTCCCGCCCGAACCAGCTCATCGCTGCGACCAGCGCGATGGCGGCGCCCGCATAGATGACGATCTTCGAGAAAGCGGCGAAGCTGTCGCCGATGAAGAGGCCGCCGAACGCGGTGCCGCCGGCATCGGCTATGCCCGGGACGAAGACGGCGGCGGCGGCCAGCACCAGCAATGCGAGCCAGGTCAGCAGCCGCGCCGCCCTGTCGCCGCCCCACGCCGCGCCCAGCATCAGCAGCAGCGCGCTGACGCTCAATATCTCTTCGGGGAGGAGGATGAGGAAATCCCGGATCATCAATCCACCACCGTCATTCCAGCGAGGGTCGTCATTCCAGCCATCATCGTCATTTCAGCGAAAGCTGGAATCTCACTTCTTCTCTCCGCGGCCGCAAGGGCAGGGAGATTCCAGCTCTCGCTGGAATGACGGGGAGTGGTGATCATCAATGCCCCTCCCCTTTGGTCGCGGGCGCATGAGCGGCCGGCGCATGGGCGGCCGGCGCATGGGCGGCGGCGGGCGCCGGGCGGCCGGGGGTGCGGCGCGCATCGCCCTGCGGCGCGGCGCGCTCGATGCGGGCGAGCAGGAAGTCGACGTCGGCGCGCATCGGCGCCATGAAGCTCTCCGGATAGACGCCCATCCACATCACCGCGGCGGCGATCGGCGCGAGGATGGCGAGCTCGCGCTTGCTGAGATCGGGCAAGGCGGCGGCTTCGGGCGTGCGCGCGGTCCCGAAGGCGATCCGCCAATAGAGCCACAGCATATAGGCGGCGCCCAGGATGATGCCGGTGGTGGCGACCGCGCCGACCCAGGAGTTCGCCTCATAGGCGCCGACCAGCGCAAGGAACTCGCCGACGAAGCCCGACGTGCCCGGCAGCGCGACCGAGGCCATGGTGAAGACCATGAAGAGCAGCGCATATTGCGGCATGTTGTTGGAGAGGCCGCCATATCTGTCGATGTCGCGGCTGTGCAGCCGGTCGTAGACCACGCCGACGCACAGGAACAAGGCGCCCGAGACCCGGCCGTGGCTGAGCATGACGACGAGCCCGCCCTCGATCCCCTGCTTGTTGAACGCGAACAGGCCGATGGTGACGAAGGCCATGTGGGCGACGGACGAATAAGCGATCAGCTTCTTCATGTCCTGCTGCACCAGCGCGACCAAGGAGGTGTAGACCACCGCGACCATGGACAGGCCGAAGACGATCCAGATCAGGTAAGCGGAAGCCTCCGGAAACATCGGCAGCGAGAAGCGGACGAAGCCGTAGCCGCCCATCTTCAGGAGCACGCCTGCGAGGATCACCGAGCCCGCGGTCGGCGCCTGGACGTGCGCGTCGGGCAGCCAGGTGTGGACCGGCCACATCGGCATCTTGACCGCGAAGCTGGCGAAGAAAGCGAGCCACAGCCAGTTCTGCGCCTGCGCCGGGAAATCGGTCTCCATCAGCGCCGGGATCGAGGTGGTGCCGGCGAAGTTCACCATCCACAGCATGGCCACGAGCATCAGCACCGAGCCGAGCAGGGTGTAGAGGAAGAATTTATAGGCCGCGTAGATGCGCTCGGCGCCGCCCCAGATGCCGATGATCAGGTACATCGGAATGAGTCCGGCCTCGAAGAAGATGTAGAAGAGGAAGATGTCCTGCGCGCAGAAGACGCCGATCATCAGCGTCTCCATGAAGAGGAAGCAGGCCATGAACTCCGGCACGCGCTTCTCGATGGAGGTCCAGGAGGCGGCGATGCAGATCGGCATCAGGAAGGCGGTGAGGAGGATCAGCATCAGGGCGATGCCGTCGATGCCGAGCGCCCAGGCGAAGCGGCCGAAAATCTCGCGATATTCGGTGAACTGCCACTGCGCGCCGCCGATTTCGTAGGTGAGCCACAGGCCGACGCAGAGCGCGAGCGTGGCGAGCGTGGTCAAGAGCGCGATCCAGCGCGCGGCGACCGGCCCGCTCAGCAGGCAGGCGAGCGCGCCGAGCAGCGGCAGAGCGAGGATCGCGGAGAGGATGGGGAAGCCCTGTATCACCGCCCCCTCCCCGTCATCCCCGCGAAAGCGGGGATCCAGGCGCCGTTGGAGACCGGCACGAAGTCAGTCTGGATTCCCGCTTTCGCGGGAGTGACGAGAATTTCCGTCGCGATGCTCATCGCGTCATTGCCCAGGTGGCGGCGGCGGCGACGCCGAGCAGCATGACCAAAGCATAGGTGTAGAGATAGCCCGTCTGCACCCGCGCGGTGATGCGGGTTCCGGCGACGATCGCGGCGGCGGCGCCGTCCGGGCCGAAGCGGTCGATCGTGCCTTCGTCGCCCTTCTTCCACAGGACGCGGCCGAGCCAGAGCGAGGGGCGGACGATCAGCGCATGGTAGATCTCGTCGAAATACCATTTGTTCAAAAGGAAGCGGTAGACGAGGCCGAACTGGCCGACGCACGCCGCCGGGCAGGCGGTGTTGCGGATATAGGCGTAGAAGGCGATCAAGAGGCCGATCAGCATCGCGGTCGTCGCCGAGAGCTTCACCCAGAGCGGCACCGCGTGCATCGCATCGACCTGCTCGGCGCTGAACGCGATGCTGCCGTGCCAGAAATCGTGGCCGGCATGGTGGCCGACCAGCGCCTCGTGGAAGAGCTGGCCTGCGAGCAGGGCGCCCAGAGCGAGCAGGCCGAGCGGAACGAGGATCGTCCACGGGCTTTCGTGCGGATGGTAGCCGCCGGTGCCGGCGGGGACCTCCTGCGCGCTTTCGTCGTGGACGCGGGTGTCGTGCCCCGCATCCTCCGCGTCCGGATGATCGCCGTGATGTTCGTCGTGCAGCGCGTGCTGGATATGCTCGGATGCCGCCCAGCGCGGACGCCCGAAGAAGGTCAGGAAGATCAGCCGCCAGCTATAGAAGCTGGTCAGGAGCGCCGCGAGCACGCCGATGAAGAAGGCGAAGCCGCCAAGGCTGGTGCCGCTCGCATAGGCGCTCTCGATGATCGCGTCCTTGGAGAAGAAGCCGGCGAAGCCCAGGCTCGGGAGGCCGAACAGCTGGATGACGCCGACGCCGGTGATCGCCAGCGTGCCGACCATCATCGCCCAGAAGGTGAACGGGATCGGCTTCCGAAGCCCCCCGTAATAACGCATGTCCTGCTCGTGGTGCATGGCGTGGATGACGCTGCCCGCGCCGAGGAAGAGCAAGGCCTTGAAGAAAGCGTGGGTGAAGAGGTGGAACATCGCCGCGCCATAGGCATGGACGCCGGCGGCGAAGAACATGTAGCCGAGCTGGCTGCAGGTCGAATAGGCGATCACCCGCTTGATGTCGTTCTGCACCATTGCGACGGTGGCCGCGAAGATGGCGGTGGCCGCGCCGACGAAGACGACCAAAGCGGTCGCCGTCGCGCTCGCCTCGAACATCGGCGACAGCCGGCAGACCATGAACACGCCGGCGGTGACCATGGTCGCGGCGTGGATCAGGGCTGAGACGGGCGTCGGGCCCTCCATCGCGTCGGGCAGCCAGGTGTGGAGGCCAAGCTGCGCCGATTTGCCCATCGCGCCGATGAAGAGGAGGATGCAGAGCAGGGTCATCGTGTCGATGCGCATGCCCAAAAAGCCGATGGTCGAGCCGGCCATGCCCGGCACCGCTTCGAGGATCGCCGGGATCGAGACGGTGCCGAACACCAGGAACGTGCCGAAGATGCCGAGCGAGAAGCCGAAATCGCCGATGCGGTTGACGACGAAGGCCTTGAGCGCGGCCGCGTTGGCGCTCGGCTTGTGGTACCAGAAGCCGATCAGCAAATAGGAAGCGAGGCCCACCCCTTCCCAGCCGAAGAACATCTGGACGAGGTTGTCGGCCGTCACCAGCATCAGCATCGCGAAGGTGAACAGCGAGAGATAGGCGAAGAAGCGCGGCTGGCTGTCGTCCTCAGCCATATAGCCCCAGGAGAAGAGGTGGACGAGCGCCGAGACGGTCGTCACCACCACCAGCATCACCGCGGTCAGCGCGTCGACGCGCAGCGCCCATTCGACCTGGAGCGCGCCGGAGGTGAACCAGGTGAAGACGGGGTGGAGCTGGCTGTGCTCGGTTCCGGCGAGGAAGCCCAGGAAGATCGGCCAGCTCAGGAACATCGAGGCGAACAGGGCGCCGGTGGTGATCAGCTTGGCGGCAAAGTTGCCGAGCATGCGATTGCCGAACCCGGCGACGATGGCCGCCAGCAAGGGCAGGAAGACGATCGCCTGGACCATCACAGCCTCTGTTCCCCGGCGAAGGGGCACCCCGCAAAGTAGTACTTTGCGGGGACCCCGAAGGCCGGGGCCCAGCTACGAGGGCCGGACTGGGTCCCGGCCTTCGCCGGGAAACGGGGGCGGTCCATCCTCACCCCTTCATCTGGTTGATGTCGTCGACCGCGATCGTGCCGCGGCCGCGGAAATAGATGACGAGGATGGCGAGCCCGATCGCGGCCTCGGCGGCGGCGACGGTGAGCACGAACATCGCGAACACCTGGCCGACCATGTCGTGGAGGAAGACCGAGAAGGCGACCAGGTTGATGTTCACCGCGAGCAGGATCAGCTCGATCGCCATCAGGATCACGATCACGTTCTTCCGGTTGAGGAAGATCCCGAACACGCCGAGCACGAACAGGATCGCGCCCACGGTGAGGTAGTGGCCCACGCCGATCATTGCGCGCCTCCAACCGACCAAAGCCGTTCGGCCCCGGACTGGATCCGGGGTTGTTGAAGCCCTTCCCTTCTCTTCTTCGGCAAAGAAGGAAGGCCCTTCGACAGGCTCAGGGCGAACGGAGCGAGAGGCCAGCTCACAGCTTCATCCCCTCGCCGACGCCCGGCTGCATGTTGATCACCGCGTCCTTCGGGCGGCGGCGGACCTGGGCGGAGACGTTTTGCGGGCGCACGTCGGAGCGCTTGCGCCGGGTCAGCACGATCGCGCCAACCATGGCGACGAGGAGGACGAGGCCGGCGGCTTCGAAGATGAACAGATAGTCGGTGTAGAGCATCCGGCCGAGCGCCTGGATGTTCGATACCTCCGCCCCCGCCGGCGCGGCCCGGCCGCCGAGATTGATCGCCCCTGCCCCGTGCGCCAGCAAGGCGGCTACCATTTCAGCCAGCAATGCCGCGGCAAGGAGCAGCCCGGGGAAGAGATAATTGGCGAATCCGGCACGGAGCGCGGCGAAATCCACGTCGAGCATCATCACCACGAACAGGAACAAGACCGCGACCGCGCCGACGTAGACGATGACCAGGAGGAAGGCGAGGAACTCGGCGCCGATCAGCAGGAACAGGCCCGCGGCGTTGAAGAAAGCAAGGATCAGCCAGAGCACGCTGTGCACCGGATTGCGCGATGCGATCGTCATCACCCCCGAGGCGATGACGAGGGTGGCGAAGAGGTAGAAGACGAAGACCTGGATCATGCCGCGGCCTCTCCCTCCCGCAAATCTCCCGCCACTCCCGCGAAGGCGGGAGTCCAGGCGGCCTTGGTGCAGGGCGCGAAGTCTGCCTGGATTCCCGCTTTCACGGGAATGACGGAGTGGTGGTGCATGGACCCGCGCGGAAGCTGGAGAATCTGCATGGCCCCCTACCGATACGGCGCATCGGCGGCAAGGTTCGCGGCCAGCGCGCGCTCCCACTTGTCGCCATTGTCGAGGAGCTTGGCCTTGTCGTAGATCAGCTCCTCGCGGGTTTCGGTCGCGAAATCCATGTTCGGCCCCTCGACGATCGCATCGACCGGGCAGGCCTCCTGACACAGCCCGCAATAGATGCACTTGGTCATGTCGATGTCGTAGCGCGTGGTCCGCCGGCTGCCGTC